>Ga0207661_10000002_pt1:0-730000 | contig 816104 bp, 757 predicted proteins | sample KBSC713LmetaG_FD_184337 | JGI IMG/M metagenome (GOLD analysis project Ga0207661, IMG submission 184337) | Corn rhizosphere microbial communities from Kellogg Biological Station, Michigan, USA - KBS C7.1-3L metaG (SPAdes) (version 2) | ecosystem: Host-associated > Plants > Roots >...
CGCGACATCTGCGTCACGCCGGCCAGGCCGAAGAACAATCCGGCCGCGGTGTAGATGGCCACTTTGGCGCGCTCGACGTTGATGCCGCAGGCGCGCACGGCGGCCTCGTTCGATCCGATGGCGAAGACGCGGCGGCCGAAGATCGTATTGCGCAGCACGATCGTCATGGCCGCCGCGAGCAACAGCGTCAGCCAGACGCCGGGCGCGAACAGCATCCACGGCCGCGAGGGAAAGGTGACGGCGAGCTCGTTGATCCAGGTCGGCGGCACGTTGACGGTCTGCTGATTCGCCGCGTACTTCGCCACGCCGCGCGCGATGCCGAGCATGCCCAGCGTGGCGATGAACGGGACGACGCGCAGCGTGGTGATGGCCAGGCCGTTGATGGCGCCGACGATGCCGCCGCAGACGACGCCGGCCGCCAGCGCCAGCCACGGCGCGCAGCCGCCGCGCAGCGCCAGCGCCGTGACGACGCTGGTCAGCGCGATCACCGCGCCCACGGAGAGATCGATGCCGGCGCTGATGATGATCATGGTCATGCCGATCGCACCGATGGCGACGATCACCGTCTGCGCGAGTACGACGCGGAGGTTGGTCATCGAGAGGTAGCGCTCGGGCGACCCGGTGAGGAGTGCGAAGAAAAGGGCCACGCCGATCAGGCCGATAAGCGGTCCGAAAATATGTAGCCATATTGTTAGACGATTTTTCATGCCGCTATTTCACTTCCGCCGATCGCGGCCTGCATGACCAAGTCCGGCGTCCACTCGGCAGTCGGCTTTGCTTCCGACAGACGTCCGCGGCACATCACTGCGATGCGATCGCAGACGGCGAAGAGGTCGGGAAGATACGAGCTGACGACGACGATGGCCTTCCCTTCGCGCGCGAGCTGTGCAATCTCCGCGAAGATGTCGGCTTTGGAGCCGACGTCGATGCCGCGCGTCGGCTCGTCGAGCAGGAGGACGTCGGCGTCCTGATGCAGGAGCCGCCCGAGAGCGACCTTCTGCTGATTGCCGCCGGAGAGGCGCATCACGGCGCTCCTTGGCCCCGCCGCCTTTACCCGCAACCTCCGCATGACCTCCTCGGCCTGCGCGTTCTGGCGTTGCAGGTCGATCCATCCGGCGCGTGCGCACGTCCCGAAGCGGCTCATGGTCACGTTGTCGGCGATGGAGAGTTGCAGCGCCAGCCCTTCCCCTTTGCGGTCCTCGCTCAGATATCCGATCGTCCCGCGCCGGGAAATCTCACCGCCGCTCGTGTGCAACAGACCGAAGATGGCGCGAACCAGCTCGCTGCGGCCGGAGCCGATCAGACCGGCGATGCCGAGGATTTCGCCGCGGCGGAGGTCGAAGGTCGCCGAACGGACGCGTGGCAGTGCGGCGAGGTTGCGAACGGAGAGAAGAACCTCGCCGCTGACGTCGGATGTCTTCGCGTGCTCGATCGTTTCCATGCTGCGAGCGACCATGGCCGCGATCAGCTCCTCGTTGCTCACCGAGTCCAGCGCGCCGGCGCTGACGCTGCGGCCGTCGCGGAGCACGGTGTAGCGCGCGGCGATTTCGCGCAGCTCTTCCAGGAAGTGGCTGATGTAGATGACTGCGACGCCGCGATCGCGCAGCTTGCCGATGAGGCGGAAGAGGCGCTCGACGTCGCCGCGCTGCAGGCTGCTGGTCGGCTCGTCCATGAGCAGGACGCGCGCGTCGAAGGCCAGCGCGCGGCAGATCTCGACGACCTGCTGGTCGGCGAGCGGAAGATCGCCGGCGCGGCGCGAAGGCTCGACCTCCCCTCGGCCGAATTCGTCGAGCAGCTGCGCCGCGCGCGTCTGCATTTCACGGCGCGACGGTTCGATGCCGAGGAAAATATTTTCTGCCACGGAAAGATGCGGGCAGAGCGCGAGCTCCTGGTGGATGTGCGCGATGCCGTGGCGGCGCGCGTCGGCCGGTTTGGACGGTGCGTACGGCGCGTCGTCGAGGAACATCGCGCCGCCGTCCGGCGCGAACGTGCCGGAGAGGATGTTCATCAGCGTGCTCTTGCCGGCGCCGTTCTCGCCGATCAGCGCGTGCACTTCGCCGCCGTTCACGTCGAAGTCGACGCCGTCCAGTGCCGCCGTCGCGCCGAAGCGTTTTCGGATGCCGCGAAGTTGAAGCTGCGTCACTTCAGATATTGCTCGATGGGCGGATGGAGCAGCTGTTTCGAATCCGCCGAGTCGAGATTGGCCGGCGTGATCAGCGTGACTCCGGTATCGACGCGCTTCTCCACCGGCTTGCCGAGGAGGTGCGCGACGAGCGTTTTCACGCCGAGCTCTCCCATGCGAAACGGATTCTGGACGACGACGCCCTGCAGTTTTCCGTCGCGCATGGCCTGCACGAAGATGTCGCTGGCGTCGAATCCGAGGAAGCGAATCTTGCCCGCTTTGCCGGCGTCTTCGAGCGCCAGCAGCGCGCCGGCGGTCGACGATTCATTCGGCGTGAAGAGGCCGTCGATTTCGTTTCCGTAGCGATTGAGCAGGTTCTCAGTCGCGGACTTCGCTGTGTCGCGCGTGGCGCCGGCGTATTGATTCGACGAGATCAGCGTGATTCCGGGGAAGGTTTTGATTTTCTCTTCGAAACCCTTCTCGCGCTGCTCGGTGCTGAAGACGCCTTCCTGATAGCGCAGCAGCAACACTTTCCCCTTCCCGCCGAGCAGCCGGTTCATCTCCTCGGCGGCCAGCTCTCCGCCGTGAAAGTTGTTGCTGGCGACGAAGCTGATCGGATCCTGCGACTCGAGCGCCGAGTCGATGACCACGGTCGGAATGCCGGCGCGCGTCGCTTCTTCGATGGGACGGACCAGCGCGTTCTTGTCGAACGGCGCGAGGACGATGCCGCTGACGTGCTGCGTGGTGAACCCTTCCACGACCTGCACCTGCTGCTCGCGGTCGTCTTCGCGCATCGGCCCCTTCCAGATCACGTTGATCTGCACGCCGTCCTTCGCCTCATCGCCGGCAGCCTTCATCGCGCCGGCGTGAATGCTCTTCCAGAACTCGTGCGTGGAACCCTGCGGAATGACGGCGATGGTGAACGATTTCGCCGCAACGGCGGTCTCGTGTTTCTGTTGGCAGCCGATGACCGCGAGGCCGAGCACGGCCACGAAAATCCAGCGATTTCTCATGGCAACGTATCGTACAGCGGCTGCGCGGCGACGACCGGTGCGCCTTCGTCGGAGACGGTCATGGCCATGATGCGGAGATGATCGTCGTCGGGAAGGGTGACGCTGCGCGCGCCGGGCGGAAGCTGCAAGGAGTAGGCGAAGAGATATGAGTACGCGTACGGCTCGTTCGCGCCGTCGGCGGTGTGGCGATGCGATGCGAACCATCCCACCGGCGCAGGTTTGATGAAGCCGGGCGTGAGTCCGCTGAAGTCGAGCGAGATGCGGCGACGCGGCGGCGCGTTCGGCGGTGCATCAGCACGCGGCGGAACCTCGTCTTCCTTGCGCGTCCAGATGCGGTTGTCCCACTGCCCGACGTAGCCGCTCCATTGCTGGATGCTGATCGTTTGTCCGGCCAGCGTCGTCTGGCGATCGCGATCGGTGGATGCGGCGAGGATGTAGAGACGGCGTCCCGGCGGCAGCGCGATCTTCTGGCCGTGCGGCACGAGCGCTTCGTTTCCGAGTTTGAAGTGAATGCCGGCGAAGGCGACATCGTGCGGCAGCATTTCGGCGGGGAGAGCGAGTCCGGCGTCATCGAAGCCGGGCGAAGACTTCGCGCCATCGATGCTGGCTACTTTGCGATCCAACGGAAGCCGCACGGTTTGATACTTCGGCCTCGGCTGCAGCGCGCGCGGCGGCGCGAGATGGACTGCAAACGTGCGGATCGCGTATGGACCTAGCGTGGTGACGAGATCTCCATGCGATGTCTTCGCCTTGCCGATCGTCGTCTCCTGTCCATTCAGTTCGCGCGCTGCGGTGACCGGCGACGCGAAGTGAATGTGCACGTCGTCAGCGGGTTTGCCGTCGAGCTCCACAACGCGCACGACAACGTCGCCGCTGTCCTCAGCTTTCTTCAGAGCGAGCACGCGCACGCGACGGTTGTCGATCGACAGCAACGAGAATCGTTTGCCGAGCGCGCCCGGATGCTTCGGCGATTGGAACGCAATCAGCGGTTGGTTGAGACGCTGCGCCTCCCAGTCGGTCTGCTCCTTCCGCCAATCGCCGGCGTGGCTGGCCAGACCGTAGACGAAGCGATGCCGCCCCCAATCCTGCGACGCCTGATCGCTGTAGGAACGGCCGTTGCCGTCGCCGAGGCCGGGCGTGTAGACGAGCGTGAGCCGGAGCGTGTTGTCGTCCGGCTTGTCCGATCCGTACTTGCAGTCGGAGAGGATGGTCACGCCGAAAGCGCCGCCGCGATCGGTGAGATCGAACCACTGGTGCGCCGGGACCTCATATTTTTTCGGATCGTTGTTGCCGCGCTCGATCGTCCCGACGTCCCAGTTGTAGGTCGCGCGCGGATTCGACGCGGTCAGCGGAAAGGTCGCTTTCAACGCCGCCGCGGGCGTCTTCCAGTCGATCGTGTTGTCGATCTCGATGCGATTGCCGGCGTTGCCTACGCCGAGGCGGACGGTTTGTGCGAAACGGGAGCCTTCGGTCTCGCGCGTGATGCGCACTGCCACGCGCGCCGGTCCCGACTCGACGATCTCGATTTCCGCCGGACCGCTGACGAACGCACGCGGCGCCTTCTGCTGATCGGTCCAATCCATGTTCCACGCCGGCCAGTCGTGCGGCTTTTCGGTCTGCAGCGCGAGGCGGATCGGCGCGGCCAGCATCTCCTTGCCGAGTTTCTTGTCGACGATGCTGTCGATGTCGCCGGCGTCGTCGATGTGGACGCGGTAGCGCGCGTTCTCCATGCTCGATTTGGTGACCTCGAGCGTCGACGTCATCGACATCGTCGTCGGCCGGACGTGATACACGGCGTAACCGACCGACGGGACGCGCGCGAGGAAGATGACCTTGTCGCCGTCGGACTGCGCGGGCGTCTCCTTGCCATCCGGTCCGAACACGCGCACATGTTTCGCGTGGCCGGGAAGCGTCGCTTCGACGATGTCCTCGCGCGAGATGTTCAGCGGGTTGTAGACCACCAGCGCCACTCCCTCACCGCTCGTATCCAGCGACGACGCCACCGCCTCGGTCGCACTCGTCAGCACCGACGCGAATTGATTCATGGCCAGCACGTCATCGTTCCAGGTGAATTCGTACGCTTTCGGCGTGGCGGTGCCGGCCTGGTTGTCGTGAAACTGGCCGCCCATCACCAGCGTCCACGCGTCATTCAGCCGCGTCAGCGGATAGTCGCGGCCGCCGAGACCCATCGCCGCGACCGAGGCGCGCTCCGCGGCGTCAGCCAGCAGTTCATTCTTGCGATTCCAGCGCTTGTGATACGCCTGCGACGTCAGCGATCCGGCCGAGTGCTCGATGAGCTCCAGATCGCCGCGATAACGCGGCAAGCCTTTCGTTTCCTTGATGTCGAGAAACATTTGTTCGGCGGTCGACGAGATGACGTGCAGCGGTCCGCCGCCGGTGACGATCGACTCGAGCAGCTTGACGGAGTTCTCGCGCGGCGCGCCGCCGACGTCGCCGGTGCCGTAGTAGTGATAGTCGGTGTAGACGCCGCTCACCTCTCCGTTGCGCTGCACGCGCGCCGGCCAGTCGACGAAGTTCCGCGCGTTTGCCGGCGGCTCGCTGCGGCTGACGTCGTACCAGAGATCGCCGCTGTAGTTGCCGGGATTGAACGCGGCGATGATGCCGCGCCCGTCCGGCCCCTCCCACACACCGACGTTGAACGGAATGCCTTCCGGCGTTTTCTCGGGTGAGTCGGGGCCGCCGGCGTTCGTGGCCGAATGCCAGGTCAGCTTCTGCGTGGAAAATCCGCGCAGCCCCATGTGCGCGAGGATGCTGGGGAGCGAGGCCGGAAACCCGAAGCAGTCGGGAAGCATGTATTCGGCGCTGGTGTGCCCGAACTCACGCTTGAAAAAGTGCGTGCCGTAGAGGATCTGGCGCACGATCGATTCGGCCGACGGCGAGTTCACGTCGCCCTCTTCCATGGCCGAGCCGGACGGGAACCATCGACCCGCGGCGGCGTACTGCTTCACCTTCGCGTAGTCGTCGGGGTAGTACTCCTTCATCATCCGGTAGCGATTGGCGCCGCTGAAGTTGAAGATGTAGTGCGGATATTTTTCGAACAGCGCGAAGTTGTCGCGCATGGTCCGCGGAATGAATTCGCCGATGGTGCGCGGATACTCCCATCGCCATTGCGTATCGAGATGCGCGTAGCCGACGACGTAAAGCGTCGGCTGTTTGGTGAGGTCAGGCGGCTCCGCGGCGAAAACCGCGGCGCAGAAAAAAATCTGAAGACACGCGAGGAAAAGTCGTTTCACCGATCCCTCCCGCGCCATGCTATCTAATCTGAGATGAAGAAAACCCTCATCGTCGTCGCGCTGATCGCCCTCGTGGTCTGGGTCATCTCCTGGTTTCGCGTCCCGGAAGCCGTCAAAACCTCGGCCGCGAAACCGTGGCCGGGAGGTGGATCGCTTGACTCGGTCGACAATCGTTTCCCGCAGTCGCAGGCGAACGCCGCATCCGCGAAGCTGATGGCTCTCGCCAATGCGTTGCCGAAGAACGACGCCATCGGCGCATTCGTGTCGAGAGAAACCGCTCGCGGCGAGCTCACCGTCGGCGGCTCGCCGTCGCTGCCCGACGTCACCGCGGTCCGCGAGCTGCTGTTGCGCGAGCCGGTCGTCTGGCAGCGCCGCGAAGGGATCGGCGGCGGCAATGACCTGAACGCCGAGCGCGCGGCGCAGATGTCGATGGCGAGGGCACTCGTCGCCAGCGCGCTGGTGAAAGCGCGCGCAAACGATCCGGCGGCGTGGGACGACCTGCACGCCGCGTGGAACCTGGCCCGCTCGCTGGACGGCCATCCGCAGATGATGGTGCGCACGGCCGCAATGACGATCGCCCGGATGATCAACGCCGCCGCCTGGAAAATGCCGCTGCCGGCGCCAGCATGGTTTGGCGAGCTACAGCAGCGCGACGCCGTGCCGCAGCTTCTCGAGTCGTATCAATTTCAGACGGCGTCGTACGCGAAAGACGGCTTGCGGCTTTTTCCGACGAAGATGCTGGCCGACTCCGTCGATCGCGATCGCGGCATCGCCGAAGAGCTGGCCAAAGAAACCCGCTGCGACGTGAAGCCGCGCGCCAACGAGCTCGGAGTCGACCTCACATCCGTCTGGCGCCGCGCGTTCCGCTTCCGCGCCGAACGCGAAGCGACCGCGAACGCGCTGCGCGCGCGCGAAGGGCACCCGATCGAACGCGCCTCGCGCTGCAGCGACGGACAATGGACGTTCGACGCCACGACGGTGCGCTTCACCCACGACATCGCCCCCGTCGCGCCGGACCGAGGAATGCCGCTGGCGCTGCGCGTCACACCGTAGAAGACGTGGCGGAACAGCGGGTCAGGCCGTTCATCGGCCTGACCCGCGAACACCAGGATCAGGGAGCAGCGATCGACCAAATCCCTCGGCCGTGCGTCGCCGCGTAAAGGCGATTGTCGGGGCCGAGGTGGAGGTCCATCACGGTGGTGAAGGGGAGGTTCGAGGCGAGGCGCGACCAGTGCGCGCCGCCGTCCGTGGAGATCAAGGTCGCGAGATCCGTTGCGGCGATCAGCTTGCTGCCACGCACGACGATGTCATTGACCGGGATGTCGGGGAAGTTGCCGCTGATGTCGGTCCATGTCGCGCCGCCATCCGTCGTCTTCCAAACGTGTCCGAAGCCGGCGCCCGGACCTTCGCTGAAGCGGCGGGAGAAGCCGTTGATGCCGGCGTAGACGGTGCGCCCGGACGGATCCGCCGGCTCGATGGCGATGCCGGCTACCCAACGATTCGGAAAGGCCGCGGGCAGCGTAACCTGGTGCCACGTCCCTCCGGTATTCGTGGCCATGCCGCGCGTGAAGTTGGTGTTGCCGCACGGACCGCACCACGCCGACCAGACCACGTCGTTCTGACTGACGAGCGCGGTAGTCGAATGACCGCTGCCTTGATTGAAGGCGGCCACCCAGTCGCTGCTGCTCTGAATGTCGAAGCCTTTCGCATTCGACCAGATGTACTGGCCGCCGGCGACCCAGTGATTCTTGTTGACCGAGTCGGCGCTGAACGGCGCGATGAATTGCGGGAACGGGTCGGGCGGCGCGACGTCGCGGATCGCGTGAACCGTGCCGTCACTCCTGCCGCAGTTATTGGTCACCTCGATGTCGAGATAAACGTACTCCTGCGCGATCTTGCAGCCATCGTCAGGATCGACGATCACGTCGCCGCCGTCGCCGCCGAACGGAGAGCCCATCTTGCCGCTGCCGGCCGTATCCTCCGGCAACAGCAGCGAACCACCGTTGTCCTGCAAGCCCCCCGAAACCGCCACGCCGCCCGGCACCTTGCCGACGCCGACGTAGTAGTACTGCAGCGTGTGCAGATTTGCGTTGAGACTTTGCCACTGGCCTGTGCCGTCGAGATTGCGGACGTAGAGACCGCCGTCATTTCCGATGTAGACCTTGCCGTTCGCGATCGCCACCGAATGCTGATCGGAGTGCGGCGCAGGCGGGCAGGTGTTCTGGGCGTCGAAGGGCGACCAGCAGGGGAAATCGAAATTCCAGTATGGCGCCGCGGTGGTCCAACTGCTGCCCGCGTCCCACGTTTCATAGACTTCTTCCAGACCGGCGAAGACGTGCTTCGAATTCGCGGGATCGACCGTGATGAAGTTGTTGTACCAGGCCTGCACGCCGGGCCGGTAGCCGATCGCTCCTGCGCCCTTGAGCGCGGAATCCTGCCCGGCCAGTTTCTGCGAGTCGCCGATCTTGTTCCATGGACCGCGCACATCGCCGGTCGGCGAGTCGTAGATGCCCGACAGAACCGTGTTGTAGGTATGGAGGTATTTGTTGACGGATTCGACGATCGCGTACAGGTGTGTGCCGTCCGACGAATACGCGAACTCCGCGTTGCCAACGTCGCCCTGATCGATTCCGCCGAGCAGGTTCACCTTCGTGAAGCTATTGCCGCCATCCGTCGACAGATAGAAGCCGTTGTACGCGGCGCCGCCGCGCCACGCGCAGTTGGCAACGACACGCTGCCCGTTCGACAGCGGCGCGATCGCGACGTCATTGCAGATGTTGTCGTACGGATACGTGGAGCCTGGAACCGGCTCGAGCACCCGCGTCCACGATCCGGCAGTCGTCGACGCCGAATGCCGCCACACGCCGCGCGAAGTCGCCGCGTAGATGTTGCCGATCGTGTCGAACTTGATCTGATTGATCGACGTGCTCTCCAGCTCCGTCCCGCCCACTCGATCCGCCGCCGTGAACACGCTCGTGCGCGGGCTGGCCAGCCGGTAAACACCGGAGCCGACGTATGCCGTCGCGCCGGTATTGCCTTCGCCCGTGGCAAGCCACAGTGCGCCATCGGGCGCGAGCTCGACGTCGCCGACGGAAAGCGTCGGCAATCCGTCGCTTAACGCGGTCCACGTAGAGCCGCCATCCGATGAGCGGAACACGCCGCCATCCGCGCCGCCGGCGTAGATGTACGCGCCGTCGACTGCCAGTCCGGTCATCCGGCCTGCGACGAGACCCGCGCCTCCGCTCGAGTTCGAGGCGTAAGGATCGCGGTAGCGGGGATCATCCGAATTGTACGGACGGTTCGTCACCTCGGTCCACGACGTCTTGCCGTACACCGGCAGCGCCGTCAGCGAGGTGAACGCTGCCGAATAGGCTCCCGGCTGCACCAGTCCGGGCGCGGTGCGCGCGTCCGAGAACTGCGCCAGCGCGCTTTCGAGCTCGTGCGATTCGTCTCCGGCGTTACCGACTTTCGCACGATGCCGTTCCCCGCGCTCCAGACGCTGAATCCCAGGTGAATGACTGCACGAAATTGCGAACAACACTGCAAACAAATAAACCGCGGCACTGCCATACGGCTTGCGCATTTCGCCTCCGGAAGAGTGATGTAAAGAGGGCAAGAGGTTATCACGCAGATTGCCGAGCGCGAGCTGATCAGTAGAGCTGGTGGCTCGACTCTCGCTCAGCATAAACTCCCGAATGGAGCACACGAAGATGACGCCAAAAAACACGATCTGTCTCTGGTACGACAAAGACGCGCACGACGCGGCGCAGTTCTACGCCGCTACTTTTCCAGATAGTGAAGTGAAGGCCGTTCACAAGGCGCCCGGCGACTACCCGGGCGGCAAGAAGGGCGATGTCCTGACCGTCGAGTTCACCGTTCTCGGCATTCCATGCCTCGGACTCAATGGCGGTCCGACGTTCAAACACAGCGAGGCATTTTCCTTCCAAGTCGCGACCGACGATCAGGAAGAGACGGACCGCTACTGGAACGCGATCGTCAATAACGGCGGGCAGGAAAGCGAGTGCGGTTGGTGCAAGGACCGCTGGGGACTCTCCTGGCAGATCACCCCGCGCGTGCTGACCGACGCCCTCGCCGCTGGAGGCGATGAGGCCAAGCGTGCCTTCGACGCGATGATGACGATGAAGAAAATCGACGTCGCCACGATCGAGGCAGCGCGTCGCGGCTGACGATCGCTATCGATCGAGGTAGGCCTTGATCCTCGTCCAGTACTGATCGCGCCACGCCTGTTCGGTTTCAGGGATCAGATCCTTCGGAACGCCGCGATGGACCAGCACGAGATCCGTCCCGCCATCCGCCGTCGGCGTCAGCGTGACCGCGGCCATCGAAAAGACGCCCTCGGGGAACCGGCGGTGGCGCCAGGCCTGAACGATGCGACGACCGGGCACGAGGTCGACGTTGATCCCGGTGACGTCGCTGTCGCCGAGGGTGAATGTGCCGCCGATCTTCGAGCTGATGATCGCTTTCCTGCCGGTGACGGCGGCGTGCTTGCGCGAGTCGGCCAGCAGATCGTAAACGGTGGCTGGATCGGCCTTGATCTTCACGCGCTGCTTGATGGTCTTGCACATGGTTCGCGGCTCCTCGGCCAAGTTTACGAAATGTAGAAACCTTATAGTGCTCGCCATGAAACGGAGATGCTTCGCCCTGCTCGCTCTCGCCTTGATCATCATCATCCCGGTGGCCATGGCGGCCGACAAACCCGCCTTCGATCCCGAGCTTGCGAAGAAACTCGGCGCCGATGAACGCGGGATGAAGATGTACGTCCTCTGCATCCTCAAGACAGGCCCGAAGGACGCCGAGATCAAGGGCGAAGAGCGCAAAAAGATTTTCGAGGGCCACTTCGCGAACATCACACGACTGGCCGATGAAGGAAAACTGGCCGTCGCCGGCCCCTTCGACGACAACGACAAGTCGTGGCGCGGCCTCTACATCTTCAACGTCGCCACGATCGCAGAAGCCGAGAAGCTCGTCCTCCTCGATCCCGCCGTCAAAGCCGAAGTCTTCGTCGCCGACCTGACCCCCTGGTACGCCACCGCCGCGCTGATGGTCGTGCCCGAAACGCACAAGCGGATCGCAAAACCGGCGAAGTGACAGTCCTCGCGCGCGGTCATTGAGGACGTCGGCCGATCACGACCAGCAGACCCATTCCGAGCCACCATCCTAACGGGAAGCTCATGCCCAGCCCGACCAGCGGGACGGGGAACCATCCGACGAACGGAGCGATCGATACAGTCACAAAATACGCGGACAGTGCCAGCGCTGCGTCCCGAGCGGGATGAGCGGCCGGCGCCGATCGAGCGAGCGGAGCGAGTGCCGCCGCGGCGAGCGCCAGACCTGCGATGGCCGCCAGGATCGGCGACGCTGCGGCGCACATTCCGAAGATCTGTTCCACTTCAGCCACCGGCTGGAGCGTGTCCGGCCGCATCCACCCACAGATCGTGAAGACGGTCGCGATCAGGAAGGCGAAAACTTTCCATCGCGGCGCCATCGTCGAGCGGGCAACGAGTATGGATGCAGCGATCGCGAACGCCGTGAGTTGTGAGGCGTCCGGCTGCGCCAGCAGGATTGTTGCTGCGAGCAGCGTGATCAGGGCTCCCATTGGTTTGGCGATGCGAACCGTGGCCAGTGCGACGATCACCGCCGGCAGGAACAGCGCGGCGGCGTTGATGTGCAAATGACCGACGTCCAGCCATCGATGAACTCCGTCGACTGCCGGAGCGAACAGGGTGGCGATCAGGGCAGCGATCGTCAGGAGAATCGCGCCGATGGTTGCGCTCCGCGGCTTTCCGTAGCGTGCAAGGAGCCAGGCCACGCCGGCGCCAACGATCCAGGCCGCGACGCTTCGCAACCAGGCTGACGGTCCGATGCCCGATTTAGCCATGGCCACGCATCCGGCCGCGATGGCCACAAGCGAGGCGATGCTGAAGACCGCGATCGAACGGTTTGAGTCGTTAGCTGCCAATCTTCACCACTTCGATATTGTCGCCGGTCTTCCCCCACGCCAGAATGCCTCGTGTATACTGAACCACATGGTTCAGCATTCCAGCGCATCTCTCGATGCCTCATTCGCCGCGCTCTCCGACGCTACGCGACGCGGTGTTCTCGAGCAACTCGGATGTGCAGACGCGTCGATCACCGATCTCGCCGAGAAGTTTCACATGACGCTCACGGGCATGAAGAAGCACGTCGGCGTCCTGGAAGAGGCGGGACTGGTCACCACGGAAAAGGTCGGGCGCGTGCGCACCTGCACGCTCGGCGGGCGCCGGCTGGAGGAAGCGGAAGCATGGATTGAGAGGTACCACCATCTCTGGAGCGCACGCTTCGAGGCGTTGGACACGCTTATCGAGGCACTGAAACGAAAGGAAAAAGTCGATGGTCGAAAAAAGAGAAATTGAGAACCGCACCACTGTGGAGAAGTCTGAGCGCGAGCTCGTGGTGACGCGAACCTTCAACGCTCCGGCGCGCATCGTGTTCGATGCGTGGACCAACCCTGAACTGCTCAAACAGTGGTGGGTGCCGAAGTCGATGGGAATGTCGCTGCTGTCGCTCGACGCGGATGTTCGCACCGGCGGCAGATATCGTCTGGTGTTCCGTCACGATGCCTCGACCATGGAGTTCTTCGGGAAGTACCTCGAAGTGACGCCGCACTCGCGCATCGTCTGGACCAATGAAGAGAGTGGCGACGACGGGTCCGTGACCACGGTGACCTTCGAGGAAACCGATGGCAAGACGCTGCTGGTCATGCGCGAGCTGTATCCCTCGAAGGAGGCTCTCGACGCCGCCGGCACCGGCGCGGCGGATGCGACCGTCGAAACATTCGCGCAACTGGACGAGCTGCTCGTCACCATGGGCGCGAGATCGTGAACGCATCGATCTAGCGCAACGATTTCTCGAGAATGTCGAGGCCCGTTTTCGCCGTGCGCAGGTCGAGCGTGAGCGGCGGAAACATCGTGATCGCATTCCCGGCTGTCGTGACCAGGAGGCCATTCCTGCTGCAGCGATCGGCGATGGCGGAGACGTAGTCGTCGCTATCGCCTGCCTCGACCGCGATGGCCATGCCGCGGATGCGGATCTCTTTCCGATCCTCGAAGTTCATGGCAGCGAGACGCTGTCCAAAGTAGGCGCTGATCTCACCAGCATCGCGGAGAAGCCGGGCCTGATTGCGAATCACCCACCGGATGTTGCGAATGGCGACGTCCACGGTCGACGGATGCCAGCCATAGGTCGAATAGAAGCCCACTTCGCCTTCGATGGATTTCGCGACCTTGGCCGTGATGATCGTGGCGCCCATCGGCGCGAATCCTCCCGTAATGGCCTTGCCCATACACAAAATGTCCGGCTCGAGATCGAAGTACTCCGACGCGAAGAGCTTTCCGGTGCGGCCGAATCCGCACGCCACTTCATCGGCAATGAACAGCGTTCCATAGCGCCGGCAAAGTTGCTGCGCGCGCTTCATGAACGCGTCCTCGGGGATCAACACGGCCAGGTTGCAGCTGATCGGCTCCATGATGAACGCCGCGACGTCGCGCTTTTTCAGGAGCGTCTCCAGCCGCGCGATGGCACGGTCGCCCAGCGGCGGCGCGATGGTCATGCAGTTCGACAGGAGATTCGGGTACGGCTCGCGCCATTCCGTCGATGCGATGCTGACCGTGCCGATCGTGTTGCCGTGATAGCTGCCCTCGAGCGCGACAAACTTGCGTCGGCCCGTCGACGCCATTGCGATCTGCAACGCGATGTCTACCGCTTCCGATCCACCCGTGGCGCGATACGTCTTTTCCAGTTTGCCCGGCGTGATCCGCGCAAGCAGCTGAGCGAGCTCGACCCACGGCCGGTACAGGTACTCGGGGTAGACGTAATCCGGACGCCGCCGCGACGGCGACTTCGCGATCGCGGGGTTGTCCCACCCGAAGTTGCCGACGCACCAGCCCGAAAGAAAATCGATGTAGCGCTTGCCGCGGGCGTCATAAACGAATGCGCCCTTTGTTCGCGCCACCTCGATGTCCTGCGCCGCGGATTCGCGCCCCAGGTATTTGCGATCGAGCTGGCGGAGACTCATGCGGCCGGTCGTGCATAAACGACGCCCGGGGATCAGCGCGACCGCGGCGTTGCTCGCTCGGTGAGGCGATCGAAAGCGGATCGCACTACTGCCGTTGCTACACGTAACCAACGGTGCCGCTTCACGTCATCGTAGATGTCTGGTGTCTCGCAATCTACGCGCGCTGCTTCCCGAACAATGGACGCGCAATCCTCGCATCCGACAATATGCGTAAGGGGCGCTTGGGGATGTCTATTGGGTGAAAAGAAATTAGCAACACTTGTCGTGACAGCCGCCGTTGCAAGCCCAATTGATGCGGTCTTTGCTCGATCGATTGAGTTGCGGCGTTCCCGATCTACGACCACCGCGCCTCGAAGTGTGGAGCGGCATTCAGTACAACGGCGAAGATGGATGACGAGCATGTCTAGTTCGGAATTGCAAAGCGAGCCGGCGAGAAATGCCGCCAACATTTCAGGGTCTGGGCACTGGCAATGCGCGCTCACCTATTCGATTCCTTATCGGACGCAGCCGTCCAACCTGCCGTCTCAGTTCCATGAGGCTCCTTGAGACGGAAGTCAAGCAGCGTCGAATCGTCTCCGATCAGACGTTCAACGTCGGATGCCGTTATTCCTGCCTCCACGAGCGCGGCGCGCAAGTTGCCAAACTGTCGATAGAGCCGGCGATAAAGCACTTGCTGATCAATGTGTAGCGCGCGTGCGATCTGCGATACGGTCATCTCTGCATCGAAACGCAACCGCAAAATCAATTGGTCTTCACGGCCCAATTGATTGATGAAGTCGCTGATAGTGCTGGAAACGTGTGCCGCCAGTTCCGAGTGCTCGGGCCGCGCGACATCCGACGTGTGCACCATCGCTGCCTCGTCGAGACTGACCCGTTTACGTCGCATTCGTGCTGGCAGTCGGCTGGCAATCGCCTCGACGTCTGTGTAGGTAAGATGAGGGTACTGCTTGTTGAGTTCGAGAAGAGATTCATCAAGGGTGCGACCGTCGCGAAACAGCAGTCGCTCGAGTTTTGTGCCGACGTCGCCGAGTCGTTCGGCCTCCGCTGAAGCATGCCATTTACCGAATTGATGATTCCTGTGATCAATCAGGAGTCGCTGCACTACCGCTGCGATGTACGTTTCGAACCGAGAGCGTCCCTGGAAGGCCCTCAGAATCGCATAGTCATTGCTCACGAGCCGCAAACGAACTTCCGCCGCAAATTCCTCGGCAGCATCGGCATCCAAGCCATTCCTTCTAGAAATAGACGCGACAATGCCTTCGATGACTGGCAGATGCTTTAATAGCAGCTCACGCGGTTCCACTACTTGTCCTTGTCCCGCGTTATCGTGCTCTGTGTCCTGCCATCCGAATCGCTAAGGCGATGCCTAACGCGGAGGTAAACGAAGTTCTTGGCGCGATGATACGAATGTCGCCGTCGTGCCGACCGCTGGTTGAATTCTTGTTTGGCGTGCGAGTCCAAAAATTCAAGAGTTCTGTTACTTCCAGGCGACGCATCGGTCCGAAGATCCGTTTGTGGCGTGTGATTAGCGATCGCCGCGCCAAGCTTTCGCACGGAGTGACCCGTCGCGGCAAACTCAGATTTCACGTGCTCAACTAGCAGAGTGACTACATCAACCCCAATCCTCACCTGGTGAAGTAGTCCTAGTAACAAGCCCAAAAGAATCAAGGCGCCGAGGCCTAAGTTCTCAGGAGGGATGGTGGGCTGGCGAAGGAAGTCGAAATGTTCCATGACACCGCGTTGATTAGGTCAACATGGCGCCGCGGATATTTAAAATCAAGAGTGTAGACGGACGCAAATGGCGAGATTTCGGCTATTTCGCGTTACGAATGTGTTACGTCGCGATTCCCGTCCCAAGCATGACTAGGAAACGCGGGCGACCCTCATTCCGCGAGGCGGTTAAGCGCAGGCGACGCTGCGGCTAGGAAGGCGGTCTCAAGAGCTTGGCCGGGAGGATTGGACGGTGTTCGAACCGCAGTGCTCGCAGTGTAGTCTAGGATTGGACGGTATTCGGAACTCTAGTGTTCGCCGCAGGGAGTTGAATCCGCTACTGGTGGCCGAGGCTGGGCCAACCTACGCACCGGGCCGTGCCCGGTGGCTGGGAGACAGGGAGTCGAACCCCGATTGAGCGGTTCAGAGCCGCTTGTCCTACCATTGAACGATCTCCCAGAACTGGCAGGGCCGTGGATGCTACACGGCGCTAAACCTCCCGGTCAACATCCTCATTCCGTGCGGTCGCGAACAGAGCCGGCTCGCGTTTCGTGCGACAATCGCCGGGCGAGGATGAAGACGTGTTACCCGAGGTTTTCGAGTGTCCGCAGTGCCAGCGGCAGTTTGTTTTTGAGCTCGTCGAGAACGCTGACGACCGCTCCATCTACTGCCCGCAGTGCAAGCGCTACCTCGGCGAGAAGGACCTCAATTTCATCCTCATCTCCGAAATCGAGGAGCTGACCGAGCGTCTCCGCTTCGAGCGCGAACGCCTCGAAAAGGACGAAGCGCTCTACTCGATGTCCGACTGCGATGCGGAGCTGAAGCTTTACGGCAGCGAGGTGCACAAGGTCGTGAGCGTCCTCCGCAAAGCCGTGGCCGATTTGGACGCGCTGAAAGAACAGTACCGGTAAGCAGGGGGATGAAGCAGGGACGAGGGAAGCCCGCTTCCTCACCTCATCCCTCTTCCCAGCTTCATCTCCCTGCCTTACCTCCCTGCATCATCACCACGCGAGCACGATGTGCTTGGCGAGGTAGTACCAGAGGTCGGCGGAAATCAGGAGCGTGAACCAGCGCGCGGGGGTGTTTGACGGGATGATCAGGGCGGCGCTGACCAGGAAGAGGTCGGCGAAGATGCGCAGGAAGCCGTAGTCCTCGATCCAGATCGTATGCGGCAGGATCGAGAAGATGGCCAGGTAGCCGAGCCAGGCCAGCCGCCACTCCAGCGGCGCGCGCGAACGGCGCCAGATCAGAACGATGACGATGACGATGGCGGCGAGGAAGAGACTCTCCAGAAAGTAGAGGCGTTCCTGGTGATCGCGTCGAAAGGATGCGGCGGCCAGGAAGCGCGCGAACTCGACGAATGGCAGCGCCCGCGCCGGCGCGCCGGCTCGCAGCGGTGACACGCCCCATCGGATGGCGAGAAAGAATTGCCAGACGGTGTAGACGGCGATGGGAAGCGAGAAGGTGATCGCGCCGATGCGCCGTTCGCGATGCAACACGCGTTCGATCAGCCAGGCCGCGGCGAGGGCGAACGCGAGCAACAGCGTCGGTTCCCGCGTCAGCACCGCGGCCGTCAGGAGCAGCGCCGCGGCGATGTTGCGTCGCGAAGCGATGGCCCAGATCGCGCCCATCGCGAATGCCGCGGTGACGATTTCGGCGAGGTCGCGCGAGAACGTCAACACGAAGCCGGGATAGAGCGGCACGATCACGCCCCACAACGCGTTCAGTCCGAATCGCTTCGCGAAGGCTCCCGCGAATCCGGCCATCACCGCTGCGGCGATGATGTTGACGATGACGAGGAGCCACGGAATCCAAGTCACCTGGCCGAAAGACAGCAGCCAGACGATCAGTGGATACATCACGCGCTGCTGCCGGTACGGCGGGTTGTCGATCCGGATTCCGTGCGTCGCCTGAACGCTCGTGAACGGATTGATGGCCAGGCGGTAGAACCAGATGCCGTCGTAGCCGCCGATGTTCGGGATCACCGTCAGTCCGGCAGGCACTTTCGCGGCATCGACATTTACGCCACCAGCGATGACGAAGAGCGACACGTCGCCTCCCCGGGCACGCAGCAGCAGGACGAAAAACGTGATGTAGCAGATGGCGATGACGATTGCGGGCACCACCGGCGAGTTGAGCCACGTCCGCGATTTCATCGGCGCCGATTATCCACCGTAACTTTTCGGCGGCCCGGCGGTTTAATGAGCGATTCATGGATCGCGCGGACGAAGATCGCGAGCGGCAGCTCATCGAAGCGGCGAAGAAGGACCCGAGCCGGTTCGCGGAGCTGTACGAGGAGAACTTCGGACGCGTCTGGGCGTTCGTGGTTCGCCGGGTTCAACATCGAGCGACGGCTCAGGACATCACGTCCGAGGTGTTTCATCAGGCGCTGGCGAACGTCGGGAAGTTCGAATGGCGCGGTGTGCCGTTCGCGGCGTGGCTGTATCGGATTGCGGCGAATGCGATCGCCGATCACTTCGCGAAGTCGGCGCGCGAGGAGAGCCGCCAAGCCGAGGAAACCGTACCGCCGCAGGAGATGGAGAACATCGAACGCCGTGCGTCGCTGTATCGCTTCGTCGATCGCCTTCCAGCGGACCAGCGGCAGGTGATCGTGATGCGCTTCGCCGAGGAGCGGAGCATCCGCGAGATCGCCTCGGCGATCGGGCGGAGCGAAGGCGCGGTCAAACAACTTCAATGGAGAGGCCTGCAGACGTTGCGGGCGCGAATGGGTACGAATCATGGCTGAGCGCGATCTGATCGAACGGCTCGACGATGCGGTCGAAGCGATCCTCAGCGATCGCCGTCAAGGCCTCGCGCTGGCCGAGCCGGAGCTGGCCACGCTGCTGATGGTCGCGGGCGATCTGCGCGCGCTGCCCGATCCCGCATTCAAATCGCAATTGCTGGCGGAGCTGGTTCCGCCGACGGAGGATGAGATGACGACAACGGAGTTCCCGTCGATCCGCCCGTATCTGCTCGTTTCCGATGCTGACGGGATGATCACGTTCCTGCGGGAGACCCTTGGAGCCGAGTTGCTGGGACGCTATCCGGCACCGGACGGGCGTGTGATGCATGCGGCGATGCGGTTGGGCGATTCGCTGATCGAGATGGGCGAGCCGCAGTCGGGATTCAAACCGATGGCGCTGCACATCTATCTCGACGACGTCGAGGGCGCGTACAACCGCGCGCTCGCCGCGGGCGCGACGTCCACTCTCCCGATCACCGATCAGGCGTATGGCGATCGCGAGGGCGGCGTGAAGGATCGGTGGGGCAATGCCTGGTACCTGGCCACGCATCAGGAGGAGGTCACCGAGGGGGAGTTGATGCAGCGCTTCGGCGGCGGCGGAAGCAAGCCGCGCAAGCAGCCGGGCGTCGGTCCGCGTCCCGAGGGGTATCACACCGTGACGCCGTTCTTCCACGTGCGCGGAGCGCGAGAGTTCATCACATTCCTCGGCGATGCATTCGGCGGGACGACGGCGCACATCACCGACATGCCGGGCCGCGAAGTCGCGCACGCGGCGGTGCGCATCGGCGACTCGCTCATCGAGCTCGGCGAAGCGCATGGCGAATCGCAGCCGATGCCTGCGGCGATTCATCTCTTCGTGCCGGACGTCGATGCTGTTTACGAACGTGCGCTCCGCGCCGGCGCGAGGTCTGTCGAGCCTCCGGCGGATAAGCCGTACGGCGAGCGTGCCGCGTATGTGGTCGATCCGTTCGAGAACCAGTGGTTCATTGCGACGGCGAAAGGGTGACGGTTTCACGCGGAGACGCGGAGGGGCGGAGAAACCCAGGAGGGAATCCTCCGTAGCACACCCCGACAAATCACGATCGAGGTGTGTTCATGCGGATGATGAGAGTGGCAGTGGCGGTGGTCGCCGTATCGCTTGCGGCGGCCGCCGGCTTCGCGCAGTCGAAGGAGCGGGCGGACATTCCGGAGTCGGCGAAGTGGCGGCTCACGGATCTTTATCCGAGTGACGAGGCGTGGCGCGCGGCCAAGGACAAGCTCGTGGCGCGCATCCCCGAGGTGCAGAAGTACAAGGGGACGCTGGGGCAGTCGCCGCAGCAACTCGCGGCGGCGCTCGTGCTGCTCAGCGATCTGAACAAAGAGTTTTCGCGCGTCTACATTTACACGGGACTCATCGCCGACCAGGACACGCGCATCGCGAAGTACCGCGCCATGAAGCAGGAGATGGATCAGCTCGGCGCTTCGTTCGGCGCCGACACCGCGTTCGTCGAGCCGGAGATTTTGAAGATCGATCGCGCCACGATCGATTCGTTCATCGCCAAGGAGCCGAAGCTCGCTCCGTACACGTTCTACCTGCACGATCTTCTTCGACGTCAGGCCCACACGCTGTCGGAGCCGGAGGAGAAGATCATCGCCGACGCCGGGCTGATGTCGTCCGCACCGAGCGACGTCTACACCGTCTTCACGAATGCCGACTTCCCCTTCCCCACCATCACGCTCGCCGACGGCACGACGCGCAAGCTCGATCTCGCTACGTTCTCCGTTTCGCGTTCGCTGCCGAATCGCGACGATCGCAAAAAAGTGTTCGAGGCCTTCTTCGGCGCGCTCGGCGATTACCGCGGCACGATCGGTACCGCGCTCAATGCCGAGGTCCAGAAGGATCTGTTCTACATGCGGGCGCGGAAGTATCCGACCACGCTCGACTCAGCGCTCGAACCTGACGCGATCCCGACCTCGGTGTACACGAAGCTGATCGAAGGCGTGAACGCGAATCTGCCGACGTTTCACCGTTACCTGAACCTTCGCAAGCGGATGCTCGGCATCAACGATCTGCACTACTACGATCTCTACGCGCCGCTCGTCGCGAACACGAAGCTCGAGTACCCGCTCGACGAAGCGAAGAAGAACATCCTCGGCGCAGTCGCACCCCTCGGCAGCGGCTACACGAGCGTGATCGAGCGCGCCTTCAACGATCGCTGGATCGATCTCTATCCGAATGCCGGCAAGCGCACCGGCGCGTATTCGAACGGCGGCGCGTACGACGTCCATCCGTTCATGCTCATCAACTACAACGGCCGCTACGACGACATGAGCACCGTCGCGCACGAGCTCGGCCACACGATGCAGAGCTATTTCTCGAACAAGAACCAGCCGTATCCGACGGCCGGCTATCCGATTTTCGTGGCCGAGGTGGCGTCGACGTTCAATGAGGCGCTGCTGAACGACTACATGCTCAAGCAGATCAAGGATCCGGCCACGCGCCTCTCGCTGCTCGGCAACTATCTGGAAGGGATGAAGGGGACGGTGTTCCGCCAGACGCAGTTCGCGGAGTTCGAGCTGCGCATTCACCAGGCAGCGGAGAAGGGCGAGCCGCTGACCGGCGATACGTTCGACACGATCTACCTCGACATCGTGAAGCGCTACTACGGCGACGACAAAGGCGTGTGCAAGGTCGACGACGTGGTGAAGCACGAGTGGGCCTACATCCCGCACTTCTACCGTACGTACTACGTCTATCAGTACGCGACGTCGGCGACTGCCTCGGCGGCGTTGTCGGAGAAGGTGATGTCCGGCGACGCAAACGCGACGAAGCGTTACCTGGCATTCCTTTCCGCCGGCGGATCGAAGTATCCGATCGACCTGCTGAAGGACGCCGGCGTGGACATGACGACGTCCGAGCCGCTCGACCTGACGATGAAGAAGATGAATCGCGTGATGGACGAGATGGACGCGATCCTCAAGCAGATGGGGAAGTAGGTTTCAGAAAAGCTTCTCACCACAAAGAGCACAAAGTTTTCTTGATGGTTCTCGCGCGTTCGTTCCATCGAGAGTCCTTCTCCCCCGGCGTCTTCTTGCCGGGGGAGAAGGTGCCGAAGGCGGATGAGGGGGCGGAGCTTGCGCGACCTGCGGTTTCAGGCGCCGCCCCTCACCCGCACTCCGCTTCGCTGCGTGTCTCCCTCTCCCCGGAAGAAACTCGGGGAGAGGGACTCTCGACCGGAAGTTAGTTGCGGCTTCGCCGACGGGAGCCGGTCGTGAAGACGTCCTTACCCCGGGAACCGGCCCCGCCCGCCCATGCCGCCGCGTCCGCCGCGGCCTCCGTAGCCGCCGCGGTTGGGGCGGTCGGTGTCGCGGGTGCGCGCGGCGGCGATGGCGTCCTGCAATGCGGTCCACTGCTGTTGCGTGAGGATCGTTCGCTCCGAGGCCAGGAGTTGGACGCGGCGATCGAAGAGTGCGTCGCGGATGCCGCGCAGACGCCCTCCGGCTGCGGTGATGTCGGCGGCGGACGGTTGATTCGACTCCACCATCTGCCGCAGATCGCGCGCGGCCACCATGCTGTCGCGCTCGAGTTTTGCGATCTCAGCGGTTTGTTCGCTGCTCATCCGATCGAGCGACGAGGCCTGATCGGGCGTGAGATTGACGGCCACGCTGATCCGCGGATCGTGCCACCAGTCGGACGGCGGCATGAACTCCAATCCGTCGCCCGCTCCCTCGGCGCGGACGCGCGCGAAACCGCCGCGATCACCACCGCCTGGATAGCCCTGAGGCGGACGGCGATCGCGATCGTCCATATCGGAAGTGCAGGCGACGACGGCGAGAGCGAGGAGCGAGAGCGCGACGGCGTATGTGCGTTTCATGCGTCCGAGGCTACGACCTCGATCGCGTGCCGTTGAAGCGGACGTGTGACGTTTGCCGTAAAATCCCTTGCGGTCCACAAATCCGGCAGAAACGAGGTGTGTATGCGATCGACGATCGTCGCGGTTCTCGGCCTCTTCATGAGCGTGGCGGTGCTCGCGCAGCAGCCTGTAGCTACGGGAACGCCTGTAGCTACGGGAACGCCTGCGCAGCCGGTCAAAGCGGCCCCACCGCCGACGCCACCGTGGGAACCTGAAGGTGCGCCGATCGTTCCGGATGACGGCGGTCCTCCGCGGGTCTACTTCGCCCACGGCTACGACAAGGAAACTCCGAACCTGGTCGGCCTTGACGACCGGCTCTCGATTCACGTTCAGAACTTCGGCACGCTCCTGAAGCAGGCCAACGGCAACTGCAAGGCCATCGTCCTTTTCATCGAAGGGATGCCGCTGAAGGGCGACAAGGCCGAGTCGTGCGACACGGTCAATGGACATGTTCGCTACCGCCTTCTTCGTGACAAGGGCGACGACGACGCCTGGCATCTGCTCCTCGGCAGCCCGCACGGCTACGCGCATTCGGTCGATGTGAGCGTCGGTTCCGATACGCAGTTCGCGATTCCCAGCAGCGCCACGTTCGACTTCGAGGTCATTCCGGCGATCCAGTTCCGGATTTTTATCGGGCTCATCGCTCTGGCGTTGGCGATCCTGATCTACCTCTGCCGCACCACGAGCCTCGTCCGCAGTGGGACGCATCCGGTGCCGAGCGAGCGTCCCTATTCGCTGTCGCTGTTTCAGATGACGTTCTGGTTTTTCCTGGTCATCGCCGCGTACGTTTTCATGTGGCTGATCAACGACGAGCTGGATACGATCACTGATTCCGTTCTCGGACTGATCGGCATCGGCGCGGCCACCGCGCTCGGCGCTGCGTTGATCGACAAAAACAAAACGGCGCCGATGCCGGACGAGCCGGGAGGGAAGTCCCAAGGCTTCCTGAACGACGTTTTGAGCGATCCGACCGGCATCAGTCTCCACCGTTTCCAGATGTTCGTCTGGACGCTGGTGCTCGGCGTGATCTTCATCGGCTCGGTCTACAAGAACCTGGAGATGCCCGAGTTCAGCGCGACGCTCCTCGGCCTGATGGGCATCAGCTCCGGCACGTACCTCGGATTCAAGGTTCCGGAAAAGCAAGGCAGCGATACACCGCCCGGCGCAACGAATCCCTCGCCGGAACCGGAGCCGGAGAAACCAGCGACGTAGTTCTGCTTGCGTCAGTCAGCGCATGTTGAAAGATGCGTCACGAATCGAGGATGTGGAGAATCGCAGTCAGCTCCCGCTTCACATCGCCGAGCGCTTTCGACACGTCTTTCGAAAGCGGCGCTGATGCGGCTGGCGCTGCAACCTCGGCGACCGGCGCTGACATCTCGACGTCCAACTTCTTCTTTGCGCCGGCAATGGTGAAGCCCTCGGAGTAGAGGAGCTGCTTGATGCGCAGGATGATGTCGATTTCGCGGCGGGTGTAGAGGCGCTGGCCGCCGCCGCTTTTGTTCGGCGCGAGCGGCGGAAACTCCGTCTCCCAATAGCGGAGGACGTACGGCTGCACGTCGGCCATCTTGCAGACTTCGCCGATCTTGTACAGCCGGCCTTCGTCGTCGACAGGCATCGGCTTTCGATTATAGGACGCGCTTACTCCGTCCCGAACGCCACCGCGCCGGCGCCGTCGGTTTCGATCTTTCCTTCGATCTCGTTGAAGAGGCCGACCGATGCGGCGAAAACGTCGTCGACGGAAATCTCGTTCATGCAGCCGTGGTGCATGAGCGGGCACTCGCGTTTGTAGCAGGGCTGGCAGGCGAACGGTTTGCGCACGACGCGCGAGGCACCGGGAATGACGGTGCGATCGGGATCGGTCGGACCGAAGATCGAGACCGAGGGAACGGCGAGCGCCGTGGCGAGATGCAGCGGACCGCTGTCGTTCGTGACGACGACGGAGCAATGCGAAATGGCAGCGGCGAGATGCAGCACGTCTCCGTCATCGCCGATGATCGGCAGTCCGCTCGACGCCGCCGAAATTGCCTCGGCCTGATGGCGTTCGCCGGGACTGGTGAGCAGGACGACCGAGAAGCCGGCGGCGCGAAGACGCTCGGCCAACTCGCCGTAGCGACGATCGCCCCAATGCTTGGCGCGGCCGTAAAGTCCGCCCGCGTGCAGGCCGAACAGCGGCTCATCGAGACGGACGCCGGCATCGCGCAGCAGCCGCGCGGCGCGCTCGCGCACGTGCAGCGGAATGGTCATGGTCGGAATCTCATCGACGACGCGCGGCGCATTCATGGCCGCGAGCAGCATCGAATAGTCGTCGAGCTGATGGCCGCGCGACGAATCGGGGCGGACGCCGTGCGTGAGCAGCATCCCGCGCGCATCGCTCGAGTAGCCCCAGCGTTCGCCGATGCCGGCGGCGAACGTCACCATCGCCGCGCGGAAGGAGTTCGGAAGGATCACGGCGCGGCGAAAGTTCCCCGCCTTCAGCATGCGGATGCGTTCGCGCGTATCGCCGTTCCAAGGAATCACGCTGCGGAAAATGCCGGCCGACGCGAGGAGGGAGGCGATGTGCTGCGGCGCGGCCACGGTGATGCCGCCTTCGCCGCGGAAGCGGTGGTACAGCGCGCGGTACGTGGGAAGCGCGAGGACGTTGTCCCCGACCCAATTGAGGCCGACTACGACCGTCTCACCGGCCATCTGATGTTTCGCTTTCGATTTCACCCGGCGCGTTCCCCTTCCAGCGGTCGTGCATCCACAACCATAACTCCGGGCGAGCTGCGATCCGGCGGGAAATCACGTCATTGATGCGCGTGGTCAGCGCCTCGGCGTTCTTCTCGTCGTCACTCAGTTGGTCGATCCGGATTGGCTCCTCAAACTCCAGTCGGTGCCCGGTTGTGCTCGGAATGCAAAAACCGAACACAATCGCTGACTCCTGACGCAACGCCATCTTTGCGGGAGCGTCGGTGGTCCACGCCGGACGGCCGAGGAAGGGGACGAGAATGCCTTCGCGCGGCTGCACGGCCTGGTCGGGAAGCATGACCACAGCACCCTTGCGCTGCAGCGCCTTGAGCAGCGGACGCGCGGCGCGCTGACGGTCGACGACTTCCGCTCCGGTGAGCGCCCGGATGCGCACGAGGTCGCGCTCGAGGAGCTCGTTGTCCAGCGGCCGGGCCACGGTGAGGACGTTCGGCACCAGCGCCATGATGGCCAGCCCGGCGATCTCCCACGCGCCGAAGTGCGCGCTGATGAAGAGAGCGCCGCGGCCGCGGGCCATGGCGTCGACGATGAGGTGCTTGTCGACGAGCGTGCAATGCGATTCGATGTCCTCGATCGGGAGGTGCTGCATGCGGATCGTCTCCAGCGCCTCGCGGCCGAAGTGACGCCAGCATTCGTCGATGATGCGCCGGCGCTCCGCCTCGCTCTTCTCCGGAAACGTCTCCGCGAGATTGCGCATGGCCAGCCGGTCGCGGCTGCGCAGGACGTGGCGCGCCAACGCGCCTAAACGTGTTCCCCAACGGCGCAGGGTCGTTTCGGAGCCGGCGCGTACGGCGCGCGCGACGGCGCGATATAGGAGGTATTCGACGCGTTGCTGAAGCGCGTTCTTGCGGGTGCGGCTCATGGGATCAGTGGATTAGTGGGTCAGTAGATTAGTAGATCAGAGGTTGACGATCGGTCGATCAGTAGACGGCGGATACTCGAAGAGGTCACGAACAATGCGCGGCTTCCTAATCTACTAATCCACTAATCTACTGATCCACTAATCCACTGATCCTCTCGAGGATTTCGGGCTCGATGATCATCTCCGCGGCGATGGCGATGATGTCACGGTCATCGATCTTCACCGCGTCTTTTTCGGTCGTGACGATGGCGCCGGCTTCCGCGGCTCGCGCTGCTGCTTTGATCGCGGCGACGTCGGCGGCGGTGTAGCGATGATGGTCGCGAAAGCTCGACGTTCCAACGACGTTCAGTCCGTTCGCGCGCAACGAGGCGAAGAACTGTTCGTCGTTTGCCAGTCCGGCGAAGGCGAAGACGCGTCGGTTGATCAATTCCTCCGGTACGGCCAGGCGCAGCCGGCGTTGAATGACAAAATCGGCGTCCGCGAGCGCGGAGCGCCCTTCGCGCATGATGCCGTTTGTTGCGTCGATGACGACGTCGACGTCGCGGGCGAGCTGGAGATGCTGGAATCCGTCGTCGAGGATGAATAAATCGCAGTCATTCGAGTTTAAAAATCGTATTGCATTTTCGTATCGCTTTGACCCTACGATTACATCGACGTCTTTAAGTTTGCTCTTTAACAGCACCGGCTCGTCGCCGAACGTTGCGGCATCGAGTGACGTCACCACTCCCGAGACGTTGCTGGCTCGTCCGTACCCGCGGGTCAGAATGGCCACGCGGAAGCCGCGCTTCTGGAGATAGCGAGCGATGGTGATGACGGCAGGCGTCTTCCCGGTGCCGCCGGCGGCGAGGTTGCCCACGGAGATCACCGGACGCGGCAGGCGCTTGCTCTTCAGGATGCCGCGCCGGTACAGCGCGCGGCGCAGCCGGTTCACGGCGCGCCACAGCAGCTCGAACGGTTTGAGGAGAATCGTCACGCCAGCAACTCGAGGATGCGTGCCGCGGTCCGCGCCGCCGCGCCGCGATTCTGTTCCACCGACTTCCGCGCGCGATCGCTCATGCCGCGCTGCGCGTCGGCGTCGTCGAACATGCGGGTCGCGAAGGCGAAAAGATCGGCGGCCGACTTCACCTCGACCGCGCCGCCGTCGCGCAGAAAGACGCCGGCGATCTCGCGGAAGTTCGACATGTGCGGCCCGAAGCAGACCGGCACGCCGGCCGCCGCCGGCTCGATCGGATTGTGCCCGCCGGTCGGCACGAGACTCCCGCCGACGAAGGCCGCGGTGGCGAAGCGATACACCTTCGACAACTCGCCGAACGTGTCGAGCAGCAGGACGTCCGCCGGTCCGTCGTTCCAGGCGCTCCGGCGGACGAAATGGATTTTCGCCGCCTGCAGGATCGCCGCGACGGCGTCGAACCGTTCCGGCTTGCGCGGCGCGATGATCACGAGCGCATTCTTCTCGGCGATGAACCGCTGCAATTCGCCGATCATCGCCTCGTCTTCGCCCTGCATCGTCGATCCTAGGACGAGAACCTTGCGTCCGGCGATCAGCGAGGTGAGTTTCGATGCGATCTCCAGCGGACGATCGTCAGGCACGTAGTCGAATTTCACGTTGCCGCTGGTCTCGACGATCTCCGCCGGCGCGCCGATAGCGATGAATCGCGTGCGGTCCGTCTCCTCGCGCGCCAGGATGCGGTCGTATTGGCGCAGCACCGACGCGACGAACGGGCGCAAGAATCGGTACCGCGGCAGCGAGCGGTCGGAGATCCTTCCGTTCGCCAGCAGCATCCGCACGCCGGCAGCGCGCGACAGCCGCGTCGCGTTCGGCCAGATCTCCGTCTCCATCGTCGCGAAAACCATTGGACGGTGATGCCGCAGGAACCGCTTCACGCTCGACGCGAAATCGAACGGAAAGTACGTCACGGTCGCATCCGGAAACAGCCGCCGCGCCTGCGCCTGTCCGGTGATCGTGGTGGTCGTAAACGCGATCGTCGTCGACGGCCGCTGGCGCACGATTTCGTCGACCACCGGCCGCGCCGCCAGCGTCTCGCCGACCGAGACCGCGTGAATCCACAGATCGTGCGCGGCCGGCGGCGTTTTGTAGAAGCCCATCCGCTCCGGAAAATTGGCCAGGTACTTTCCGCGCAGCATGCCGGTGACGACGAAGTACGGCAGCGCGGCGATCAGCACGAGGTACAGCAGCACCTCGTAGAGGACGAACATGGCGGGAATGATAGTCGGGCAAAACTATGAGCGTTGACTTCTCGCGCTTGTCGATATACTTCCGCCATGCCTACCGAGAACAACATCGTCTTTGGTCCGAACGCAAAGTCCTCTGACGTAACGCCGTACTCCCTCGGCGTGTTGCGCGACGTGATGACCGCGGCCAACGTCGCGAAGCTGACCATTTCCAGCACGCAGCGCAGTCCGGCCGATCAGGCGCGGGTGATGTTCAACAACCTCGAAACGCAGGGCGTCGCGGCGCAGCGCCGGCTGTACAAAGCGCCCGGCCAGGCGGTCATCGACGTCTACGAAGCCGGCAAGTCGGCGGGCCAAACATCCGACGCCATCAAGGCCGACATGACGGCCAAGATCAACGAGCTCGGTCCGATGAACGTCTCGCATCACGCCGCCGATCCGAAGCTGCTCAACGTCTTCGACGTCGCGCCGTCATCGGTGGCCGATGTGAATGCGTTCCAGGCGGCGGTAAAAAAAGACGCACGCGTGTCGAAGTTCCTGACGCCGCCGAACGATCCCGGATTGCACTTCGAGATTCCGCAGCCGGACGACGCCGCGTAGCTCACGCGCGGTAAAGCGCGGCGCCCCAGTGCAGGCCGGAGCCGAGGGCAGTGAAGCAGACCAGCATGCCGGGTTGGATGCGGCCGTCGGCGACGCACTCGTGGTAGAGGATCGGCAGCGTGCCGGCGGTCGTGTTGCCGTAGCGTTCGATGTTGTGCGGCACGCGGTCGGCTCCGAGGCCGAGCTGTTTCGCGACGCCTTCGACGATGCGCAGATTGGCCTGGTGGATCAGCAGCACGTCGATGTCCGACACGCTGACGCCTGACGCAGCGCAAACGTCGCGTACCGACTCCGGCATCTTCGACAGCGCCTGGCGAAAGACTTCGCGGCCGTCCATGTCGGGGATGTGGTCGCCGGCGTCGAGCTGTTCATGAGTCACAAAAGGGCGGAGGCGGAAGCCGACGCCGCGCGTGTAGAGCGCTTCGATGTTCGAGCCGTTCGTGTAGAGCTTCGAAGCGAGAAATCCGCGGCTGTCATCGTCCGACGCTTCGACGACCACCGCTCCGGCGCCGTCGCCGAAAAGCACGACGCGGTCGCGGATTTTCGTGTTCGCCTCGCGCTCCTCGGCGGTGACCTCGCGGTCTTCGAGTCCGATCGTCGTGGCCCAGCCGTTTTGCCACGGCATGAACGGCGTGTGCACATCGCCGCCGATGAGCAGCACGCGCGCGTACTTGCCGCTGCGGATCAGCGAGTCGGCGAGGTCGAGGCCGTAGAGAAATCCGGAGCACTGCTGGCGGATGTCGAAGGCCGGCAGCGACTCGCGGAAGCCCATCTTCGCCTGCACCACCGGACCGTTGCCGGGGAAGAAATGGTCGGGAGTCATGGTGGCGAAAATCAGCGCGTCGATGTCGTCGCGCGTTCGTCCGGCGGCGTTCATCGCAGCCTCAGCGGCCATCATGCCGAGGTCCGAGGAGGACTGGCCGGGATCGGCGTAGTGGCGCTGCTCGATTCCGCTGCGCGTCCGGATCCACTCGTCGCTCGTGTCCATGATGCGCGCGAGCTTTTCGTTCGGGACGACGTTCTTCGGAATGCCGATTCCGCTGCCGGTGATCACGCTTTTCATGGACGCCGAAGCATACACGGCTCGGCGCTTGCTACTCCGAAACGTATTCGGAGGTTTTATGAAGCGATTCATTACATTCGCGATCGTTCTCCTCGCGCTCGGCTGCATGCAGAAGCAGCCGGACGGGACGTATCGCGTGACGAACGACACCTCGGACGCGGCGAAGAAGGCGCATGAAAACGCCGCGAAGTCGGGCGATCAGATCAAGAAAGCCACCGACGACCTCGGCAAATCAGACGCCGTGCAGAAGATGAAGAACGGCTCCGTGGAGCTCGGCCGCGGCGTCAAGGAAGGCCTCGGCCAGGTCGCGCAGAAAGCGGGCGAAGGTCTACAGAAGGCCGGCAAGAAAGCCGAGGACGACGTCAAGAAGACGGAAACGACGCAAACCGTGACGACACAAACGGTGACGACGCAAACGGCGCGTCACTGATAGAGTTTCCCCGCGGCCGGCGGCGTGGACACGGCGGCCACGGATTACAAAAGGAGGAGTTTCCATGGCAGTTGCAACCGGAAGAGACTCCGTCGCGAGCCAGACCCAGACGCTCAAAGTGGGCGATCCCGCCCCCGATTTCGAGCTGCCCGGTCACCGCAACGGAGAGAAGTTCAAACTCAGCGATCAGCGCGGCAAGAAGAACGTCGTGATGGTCTTTTACCCGCTCGACTGGACCCCTGTCTGAACCGTACAAATGCCGGGATATGAGGCGGAAAACGCCGACTTTGAACGGTATGATGCCCAGGTCGTGGGCATTTCGGTCGACAGTGTTCCAAGCCACGTTGCATTCGCAAAATCGCTAGGCGGAATCACGAATTATCCGCTCCTGGCGGACTTTCATCCCAAAGGCGAAGTCTCGAAGAAGTACGGCGTCTGGAAAGAAGACAAAGGGATCTGCGAGCGCGCCATCGTCGTCGTCGATAAAGAAGGCATCGTCCGCTACATCGACGTGCACAACATCGCCGAGGCGCCCGAGAACGCGCAGGTCCTCGAAGTCCTGCGCGATTTGCAGTAACCAGGTTTCGCGGCGGCGGGCCGTCCACGGTCCCGCCGCCAACCGCGCCTTAGGAGTTCATTCATGCTCAGTATCGCCCGCCGTTGTGTCCCCTTCACGCCATTCGACAAAGACCTCTCCACGGCCATCGTGACGCTGGTGTCCGCCACCGGCGTTTACGGATCCGACCAGGAAGCATTTCCGACCGAGGATCCCGGCGACGTCACCTATCGCATCATCGATGGACAGACGGAAACCGCCTCGTTGCGGATCGCGCATCATCACTACGATCACTCCGAGGCCGATGCCGATCCAAACATCGTCTTCCCGCTCGACACGCTGCGCGAGCTGGCGGCGGATGGATTCATCGCCGGCGTCAACGACAAGCACTACAGCTACGGCTTCACGACGCGGCTTCGCGAGTTGTACGAAACGACGTTTCCGGAGATCGCGGACAAGATCGAGCGCTCGAAAACGAAGCTGGTGATCCTGACCGCCGGCTGTCCCGAGACGTGCCACCGCTCGATCGGCAACATGGCCCGCGAGATCGAAGCCCGCGGCGTTCCGACGCTGATCCTTTCCGCATCACCGGCGGCGACGGAGTCGGTTCGTCCGCCGCGCGCGATGACCTTCGACGGCAGCGACATCGGCCGGATCGTTGGCCGCGCCGGCGACCGCGAGTTCCACAAGCAGGTCTTGCGCGCCGCGCTGGAGATGTTCACGCACGACACGCCGCCGGGCAAAGTGGTGACGAAGAAGATCGGCAGTTTGGTGATGTCGTCGTAAACGGATAACAACACCAGTCCCTGCATCTTGCCGAGGCACAGACAAGAGTGTCTGTGCCACATTGACCCTCGTACTTGCACCAATGCCGCTGAAGAACTTGACCGCGTGTGGCACAGACACTCTTGTCTGTGCTGGTGAGGCTCGGGACGTCTGAGAAGATCACTCGTCACCATGACAAACGCGCAATACCCTTCGCCGCTCCTTGTTCTATCCTTCCCAATCTGATGGAAGCGCATCCGGAACAGTTCGAAGAACAGCCGCCGTGGACGGTGGACGACTCGTCGTCGCTGTACATGATCGATCGCTGGGGAACCGGCTACTTCGACGTCAACCAAGCCGGCGATCTCACCGTCGCGCCGCTGCAGGAAGGCGGCATCGCCGTTCCGATCATCGACGTGTTGCGCGAGGCGCAAGGGTTAAGTCTCAACGCTCCGCTGCTGATCCGGTTTCAGGACCTGCTGCGGCATCGCGTGCAGACGCTCAACTCCGCGTTCAACGATGCCATCGCCGAGCACAAATACCGCGGCAGCTATCGCGGCGTTTTTCCGATCAAGGTCAACCAGCTGCGCGAAGTGGTCGAAGAGATTCTCGATGCCGGCCGGCCGTTCAATTACGGTCTCGAAGTCGGATCGAAACCGGAGATGTTCGCCGGGCTGGCCATCCACAACGATCCCGAAGCGCTGCTGGTTTGCAACGGATACAAAGACAGCGCCTTCATTCGCATGGCGCTCCTCGGACGCAAGCTGGGGAAGAAAGTCATCCTCATCGCCGAGAAACTTTCGGAAGTGCGCGCCATCACGAAGATCGCCGCGGAGATGAACGTCGAGCCGTGGATCGGCATGCGCGTGCGCCTGCTGTCGAAAGGCAAAGGGAAGTGGGCCACGTCCGGCGGCGAGCACGCCAAGTTCGGACTGTCGACCGCCGAGATCCTCGAAGCGATCGAGATCCTGCGCGAGGCGAAGATGGAGTCGGCGTTCAAGCTCCTCCACTTCCACATCGGCTCGCAGATCCCGGACATCCTCACCATCAAGCGCGCCGTGCGCGAGGCGGCCATGTATTACGCCAAGCTGCACAAGCTCGGGCATCCGCTCGAATACCTCGACGTCGGCGGCGGCCTGGCCATCGACTACGACGGCTCGCGTTCCGAGTTCCACTCCTCGATGAACTACACGCTCGAGGAGTACGCCAGCGACATCATCTACAACGTCATGGACGTCTGCGACGACGAGAAAGTGCCGCATCCGAACATCGTTTCGGAGTCGGGCCGCGCCATCGTGGCGCACCATTCCGTACTCGTCGTGCAGGCTTTCGGCGCGATCGAGAAGACGCCGATCGAGCCGCGCGCCGTCCGCGCCAGCGACCACAAACTGACGCGCGAAATCCTCGAGATCGACCGCGACCTCAGCGACGACAATGTCAACGAGGCGTGGCACGACCTGCAGCAGATCAAGGAGCAGTCGCAGCAGATGTTCGAGCTCGGCCTGCTGCCGCTCGACGTGAAGGCGCGCATCGAGACGCTGTACTGGGAAATTGCGGAGAAGCTGCAGAACATCATCACGCAGATGGATCCGGATGAAGTCCCGGAGGATCTGCGCACGCTGAACATCGAACTGGCCGATCAGCACATCTGCAACTTCTCCGTCTTCCAGTCGCTGCTCGACCACTGGGCTCTCGGGCAGCTATTTCCGATCGTTCCCATTCACCGACTCAACGAGAAGCCGCAGCTCGAGTCGACGCTGGTCGACATCACCTGCGACTCCGACGGCAAGGTCTCGAAGTACATCGACCGCAACGACGTCCGCGAAACGCTTCCGCTCCACGAGCTACGCGACGGCGCTCCCTACTACCTCGGCATTTTTCTCACCGGCGCCTATCAGGACATCATGGGCGACATCCACAATCTCTTCGGCCGCGTCAACGAGGTTCACGTCTTTCTCGACGACGACGAGGAGAGCGGTTTCTACATCGAGGAAGAGATCCCGGGGAACACAATCGGCGAAGTGCTGGCCATGACGCAGTACGACCGCGGGGATCTGGAGAAGCGGATGAAGGCGCAGATTGACGCCGCCATCAAACAGGATATCGTCCGCCCGAACGAGGGGATGCGGCTGCTCCAGGAGTTCGAGCGCGGGCTCAAGGATCAGACCTACCTCAGCATCGAATAACATCGGAATGGCTCTCGGAGACGAGGCGTTAAGTTCCGAAGAACAATCAACCAGACAGGAGATTCAGATGCGTAAATCATTCGCCCTCAGCGTGCTCGTGATCATGGCTGTGGCCGGCAGCGCATTCGCGATTGGTGAAGGCCGTGTTCAGGGCAAGATCACCGACGCCGCCACTCACAAGCCGATCCCGAATGCGGTGATCACGATCGACGCCGTATCGGGCCACAAAGTCCACCAGGACTACAAGACGGACAAAGACGGCGTGTACCGCTTCATGGTGCTCGACGCCACGATTCCCTACAAATTCACCTTCAGCGCGCCGGGCTACGCACCGGTCGAGCAGCAGATCAAACTCTCGATCGGCGACATGGTTACGCGCGACGTCACGCTCGCACCGGGCAACGGCGCCGCTCCGGCCGGCACGGCTGCGGTTGCTGCGAAACCGAATCCGGCAGTCCTCGCCTACAACGAAGGCGCGGGGCTGGCGAACGACGGCAAGGTGCCCGAAGCCATCGCCAAGATGGAGGAAGCGGTGACGGCCAAGCCCGATCTGACCGCCGGCTACGAAGCGCTGGCCAAGCTGTACATGCGCACCAAGAATTACGACAAGGCCATCGAGCGCGCCAACAAAGCGCTGGAGATCGATACCGACAACCAGGACATGTTCGGCGTCCTCGCGGATGCGTACACGGCCAAGGGCGACAAGGTCAAAGCCGCCGAGTACCGCAAGAAGCTGCCCGCCGACGCCACCGCGATGTTCAACGAAGCGGCGCGTCTCATCAACACCGGCAAGGACGGCGAAGCAGAACCGCTCCTGAAAAGCGCCATCGCCGCGAATGACAAATTCGCGCAGGCCTACTACGAGCTCGGCATGATCTATGTAAGAACTCAGAAGAACGCCGACGCCAAGACGAACCTCCAGAAGTACCTGGAGCTCGAACCGAATGGCAAGGATGCCGCCACGGCGAAAGAGATGCTGAATTACGTGAAGTGAAACAACTTCACCAGTTCGTTGTGACAACCTGACGGGGGGCGGAAACGCTCCCCGTCCTGTTTTTGGAGAAACGAATCATGCGTACCGCTGTGACATTGACCGCGCTGCTCCTGCTCGCCGCATGCGCCACCGACTCCGCGGCGCCCGGCCCCGAGCCGGACATCAACATCTACCAGATCTCCCGCGTCGCCGTCGGAATGGAACACGACACCGGCCCGGTGTCGGCGCAGTTCGCGGTCGAGGTGAAGAACAGACTGACGGAGCCGCTGAGCCTGCGCCGCGTGGCGGTGCAGTCGGTCGGCGGCGGCGCGTACACGCTGCGGCCGTACTCGCAGGCCTTCAACGAAACGATCGCGCCGGGCGAGACGAAGCGCGTCTCGTTCTGGGCGCCGGCATTCGTCGACATGAACACCGTCGGCGGCGCGAACGGGCCGGTTACGCTTCGCGCGTCGCTCGAATTCGAGGCGGGCGGGAAGAAGTTCCAGAAGGTCGAAGTCCAGAATGTCGGAACGATGGGAGATTGAGGTCATGCGTAACGTGGTTGTCTTTTCCGTTCTTCTCATCGCCGCGGCTTGCACCAGCGGCAATCAACTCTCGCAGAACGCCGCACACATCCCGCAGCCGGACATCACCATCATCGGCCGCACGGATATGACGAACATCCCGACCGTGGCCGCGGGCATCCAGGCGCACTTCGAGTTCCGCATCGTCAATAAGGCCGAAGTCCCGATCACCTTGCGCCGCATCGATCTCGACAGCCTCGGCGGCGGCAGCATCGGCGTCCAGGCGAAGAACCGCCAGTTCAACACCGTCATCGCGCCGCACTCCGTGCAGTCGGTCGATTTCCTGACCACTGCCTACGTCAACGATCCGAACAGCTTCAGCGGACGTTCGCCCGTTCAGGTCCGCGCCGTGGCGGTCTTCGACTCACCCGACGGTAGTTTGCAGAAAGTAGTGCAGCAGCAGGTTCGGCTCGACGAATCGGACTAGTCCCGGTAATTTCGTAACCTTCGCTGGCAACGCAGATTCGTGGCGAAGGCGGAGGGCTCCGCGCGCGCGCCGCTGGTATCGTTGATCGTCGTGCGAATTGATTTCGTCACCATCTTCCCCAAAATGTTTGAGCCTCTGCTCGCCGAAGGGATCATCGCGCGCGGGGTCAAGCAGGGATTGCTGGACGTCCGCGTTTGGGATTTGCGCGATTACACGACCGATCGCCATCGCTCGACCGATGACGAGGCGTATGGCGGCGGGCCGGGGATGGTCATGCTGGCGGAGCCGGTGCTGCGATGCGTCGATGCCATCGGCGCGGGACACGTCGTCATGACGTCGCCGCAGGGGCGAATTTTTACGCAGAACGTGGCCCTCGAGCTGGCGCACAAAGAACACATCGTCATTCTCTGCGGGCGTTACGAAGGGTTCGATGAACGGATCCGCGAGGCGCTGCAGCCGGATGAGATTTCGATCGGCGATTTCGTCGTTTCGGGCGGCGAATTGCCGGCCATGCTCATCGCCGACGCGGTCGGGCGGATGATCGAAGGGGTCGTCGGAAACAGCGGATCGGTGGAGGAGGACTCCTTCTTTCGCGGGCTGCTCGACTATCCGCATTACACGCGCCCTGAGGAGTTGCGGGGGATGCGGGTGCCGGACGTACTGCTGTCCGGACATCATGAGAAAATTCGTAAGTGGCGGAAAGAACAGAGTTTGCGAGCCACGCTGGCCAAGCGGCCGGACCTTTTGGAGAACGCAGATCTCGACGCCGAAGCGCGCACCATCCTGGAGCGGATTCGGCAGGAATGACTCCGCCCGATATGCCGTTCAGGGAGTTTCCGCGGTAGCACCTCCGCCAGCGGCTTGCCTAATTAATCCAAATCGGCGATCCTTGCGGGCTCGCTTCAAGAACACTAGGAAGGTTGTCAAAATGGCTCAGGATTTCATGAAACTCGTCGAATCGCGTGAGGCGCGGACCGACATCCCGAACTTCGCTCCGGGAGACACGGTCAAAGTCCACGTGAAGGTCAAAGAAGGCGACAAAGAGCGCATCCAGATCTTTCAGGGTCTGGTGATCTCGCGTAAAGGCGGCGGCGCGCGGCAGATGTTCACCGTCCGCAAAATCTCCGGCGGAATCGGCGTGGAGCGTATGTTCCCTCTGAACTCCCCCAGCATCGATCACATCGAGGTTGAACGCCATGGCCGGGTCCGCCGCGCGAAGCTCTATTACCTCCGGGATCTCCGCGGGAAAGCAGCCCGCATCGAAGAAAAGCGCAAACGCTAAACCGAAGCCGGCCGAACGGCTGGTGACGAACCTCTTCGCGGAGTTGGCGCGTATCGCTGAGATGTCAGCGGTCGAGCGCCGGCTCCGCGATTCCGGTTTCAGGGCCATCGCCGGCACGGACGAAGTCGGCCGCGGATGTCTGGCCGGTCCCGTCGTCGCCGCCTGCGTCATCCTCGACTCCGAGCCGACCCTCGTCGGCGTCAACGACTCCAAGCTCGTCGATCACGACGACCGCATCGACGTCTGCCGGCTGATCCTCCGCCGCGCCCGGGCCTGCGCGGTCGGCGTCATCGAGCCGCGGACCATCGACGCCATCAACATCCTGCAGGCCAGCAAGCGGGCCATGATCGCCGCGGTGGAGAACCTCGAAATCCGTCCCGACATCCTGCTGCTCGACGCCGTGACCATCGATATGGATCTGCCGCAGGTGCCGCTGATCGGAGGCGACCGGCGCAGCGTCTCCATCGCCGCGGCGTCGATCGTGGCGAAGGTCTATCGCGATCTGTTGATGGAGTCGTATCATGACCTCTACCCTGTCTATGATTTTCGACACAACCGAGGGTACGCGACTGAGGGGCATCAGGCAGCGCTGAAACTCTACGGCCCCTCGCCGATTCACCGCAGATCGTTCGAAGGGGTGGACGAGCCGATGTTGCTGTTCGTGCGGAACGGAGCCGATGGCGATCCAACGCGATAAAATCATCGCCAGCGCCGAAAAGCTGGTTGCGAAGGGGAAGATCGAGCCGGCGATCAAAGAATACGAGCGCCTTCTCGACGATAACCCCAGCGATGTCAACACTCTGAATCGCATCGGCGACCTCTGGGTCCGCATCAATCGCAACGACGAAGCGGTCAAGGTTTTCGGCAGGATCGCCGATCACTACTCGCGCGACGGCTTCTTCCTCAAAGCCATCGCCATCTACAAAAAGATCAACAAGCTCGATCCCTCCAAGCTCGACATCTACGCCAAGCTGGCCGATCTCTACGGAAAACAAGGCCTGGCCATGGAGGCCAAAAGCCAGTACCAGGTCCTCGCCGACTACTACCTCAAGCACGGCGATCCGGGGAACGCGCTGTCGATTTACCGCAAGATTTCCGAGCTCGACCCGAACTCCATCAACGTCCACGTCAAGCTGGCCGACCTCTATTCGCAGAACAATCAGACCAAGGAAGCGCTCAAAGAGTACGACCGCGTCGGACGGATGCTGCTCAAACGCGGCATGCTCGACGAGGCGGTGCAGGTCTTCAAGAAAGCGCTGAAGATCGACGCCAGCAACATCGAGCTGGTCGAATCGCTGGTCACCGCGCTGGTCGAAGCGAAGGACTACGACAACGCCATCCAGATCGTGCAGACGTCGCTCGAGTCGGCATCCGACAACGCGCGGCTGCTGGCCATCTACGGCCGCATCCTGCTGGCGAAAGGCGATACGCGCGGCGCTCGCGCCGCGCTCGAACGCGCTCTCGCGCGCGATGCGAACGACGTCAGCGTTCGCGAAGCGCTGGCCGATCTCTACCTCCGCATCGACAATGCCGACGGCGCGCTGGAGATGCTCAGCCCAGTCGTCGAAAAAGCGGTCGGACGCGGCGAGCGCGGCACGGCCGTCGAGATGCTCAACCGCATCCTGCGCGTCGACGCCGGCCACACGCCGACGCTGGAACGGCAGGTCGCACTCTATTCGCGGCTCAACGAGGAGACCAACATCCTCTCCGCCATGAGCAGCCTGGCCGAGGCCCATGTCGCCAAGGGTCATTTCGAAAATGCCGCCGAGGTGCTGGAGAAGCTGATCCAGCGCGAGCCGCAGAATGCGCAGCATCGGACGAAGCTGCAGTTCGTCCGCACGCAGATCGGCGGCGTCGACACGATGCCGGCGCGGCCGACGCAACCCGAGGTTCCGATGGCACCGCTGTCGATGGAGATCGAAGAGCCGGAGCCGTCGTTCGATTCCTTCGACGAAGGCCCTGCGCTCTCCTTCGATCTCGACGCCTCGGAACCTCTCGAGCTCGATCTCGATACCAGCTTCGAACCGCCTCCGCTCCCACCCGTTGCTCCATCGTCGCAACCGCCTGCGCGAACGCCGACGTTGTCGCGGTTGCAATCCGCGGTCGAGCAGGCGGCGGCTGACATCGACGAAGACGTCGCCGGCGAGGATCTCGACTTCATCACCGAGCACCTCACCGAGGCCGAGGTCTTTGCCAAGTACGGCCTGACCGAAAAGGCGACCGAACATCTGCGCGCCATCATCGAGCGTGCGCCGAAACATCTGGCCGCGCACGAGAAGCTCTATCGCCTGCTGCTCGACGACGGCGACGTCGAAGGCGCGCGCGCCGCCGCCAGTCAGTACACCGCCATCCTGCAGGAACGCGGCGATACGGCCGCCGTCAGTCGCATTCAGGACGAGTTCATGATGCGCGGCCACGCACTGCAGGCACCGCCTCCGCCCGCGCCGAAGCCGCCGGAGCCGCGCGTCCCGACGGTCGAGCGCGCCATGCCGGCGCCGGTCGAAATCGAGGAGGAGCTGAGTTTCGACCTCGACAGCGGCGCGCCCGAATTCACCATGCCCGCGCCCGAAGCGGAACCGGAGCCGGCCTTCTCGTTCGACCTGCCCGAGCCGGAGCCGGAACCGGCCATCGAGTTCCCGTCATTCGAACCGGAGCCCGAACCGGAACCAGAACCGGTGCTGACGTTCGATGAGCCAGCGATCGAAGAGGAGTTCTCGTTCGAGCCAGCACTCGATCAACCGACCGAGCAGCCGGTTTTCGCGCCCGAGCCGTTCGTCGACGCTCCCTCGGCCGAGGAGCTCCGCGAGCTCGATTTCTACATCGAGCAGGAGCTTTTCGACGAAGCACGCCAGAAGCTCGATGCCCTCGCCGTAACGTTTCCCGGCAACGACGCAATCAGCGAGCGCAAATCGCGCTACGACAGCGCGATCGCGTCAGTCGTCGCCGCGCCCGCTCCCGCGCCTGCGCCCGATTCGTTCGCGCCGGCCGTTCTGTCGCGCGATGAAATCGAGAGCGAGCTTCTCTCCGCTCTCCCCGACGACGACGAAGACTTCTTCACTCCCGCGCCGCCGCCTCCTCCACCACCTCGCGCGGCCGCGCCGCCGCCTCCACCTCCCGTGCACGAAGAAAATCTCTTCGCCGACGAGGATGATTTTTTTGATCTGGCCGCCGAACTGGAGTCGGAGCTCGAGGAAGAATCGGAAGAGGTCTCTCTCAGTGAAGAGGAGCAGTCGCTCGAAGAGATTTTCAAGGAGTTCAAAAAAGGTGTCGAACAGCAACTCGATTCCGAGGATTACGACACGCACTACAACCTCGGCATCGCCTACAAGGAAATGGGCCTGATCGACGAAGCGATCGGCGAGTTTCAACTCGCCTCGAAGGATCCGAAGCGCGCCGTGGAGTGCGCGTCGATGCTCGGCCTCTGCTTCCTCGAAAAGGGGATGCCGCAACTGGCGATCAAGTGGTATCGCAAGGGCTTGGAGATGCCGGAGATCCTGGCCGAGGAGAACGTCGGCCTGCTCTACGACCTCGGGTCGGCATACGTGGAAGTCGGCGACACGGAAAATGCGCAAAAGGCGTTCGAGGAGGTTTACAGTTTGAGTCCGAATTACCGCGACATCGTGACGCGCATCAAACAGCTCGAAGACGCCCGCCGATGAACAACACGCTCGAATCCGTCCTTCGCTTCGTCAACCTGACCACCTCCGGTCTGCTGGCCGGCTCGCTCGGTTTTGGCGAGCAAGCGCTCGTGCCCGGCTGGCGCAACGAACTGCCGCAACACGGCGACCATCGCGCCCGCGCCATCGCGGCGTTGACCGACGCCACGAATTACTTCAACGCCATCGGCCCGGTCGCGCTCGGGACGGCGGTGACGCTCGCCGTCGGATCACGCGGCGTGAAACCGGTCAAGCGCCTCCTCGACGCCGCATCGGCGATCAGCCTCGCCGGCGTTCTCGCGGCGACGATCATGGTCACAGTGCCGATCAACAAGGAGCTGGAAGGTCAGGCGCCGACCGACTATCCAAGCGATCGCTCGCAGTCGCTGGCGAAGAACTGGTCGCGCGCACACGCGGTGCGTACGACCCTCGGCGTCAGCGCGTTTTTGTGCGCGGTGGCGTCGAACCTGGCGCGGCCGTATCAACGTTGATCGTCTCAGCTGTCCCGAGCCTCGCCAGCACAGACAAGAGTGTCTGTGCCACATCGATCCTGCCCACTTGAGCGACTGCGGCTACCGGCACGGCCGGTGTGGCACAGACACTCCTGTCTGTGCTTTGGCAAGATGCAGCGCCGGACCCTGTTAACCGCGTCACGCGAAGTGATCGAAGCCGCGTGGCTCCAACACTTCGCCATTGATCCGCACGCCGCGCTCTTGCGTGATGCGACCCACCGCATAAACCGGACGTCCGACGCGCGAGCTCAACTCCGATTCGCGCAGCGGTGATGTGAAAAGCAGCGCGTACTCTTCGCCGCCGTGCAGCACCGCGTCGCGAACGTTGATGCCGAGGCGCGGACCGAAGCGCGGGAGGTCGGGGAAGGGTGGGATGCGATCGCCGTCGATCAACGCGCCGACGCTCGAGGCGTCGCAGAGGTGGTGAAGATCGGTTGAGAAACCGTCCGAGACGTCGATGCAGCTCGTGGAGACGCCGGGAAGTTTCATGCCGAGGGCCACCTCGGCTTCCGGTTCGAGATGGCGGCGTTTTGCAGATTCGATGAACTCGCGTTCGGCGTAGTCGGCGCCTTCGGTGCCGCGTTGCAGCAGTGACAACCCGGCAGCAGAGCCGCCAATCGGACGACTGAGATAGATGCGGTCGCCGCGCCGCGCACCGCTTCGCAGAATCGGCTGTGCTGCTTCGCCGATCAGCGTGATGGAGATGAAGAGCGTCTCCGCGCGCGAGAGATCGCCGCCGGCGATTTCGACGTCGTTTTCTTTCGCTGCAATCGAGAGTTCCTCGATGATCGCTGCGGCATCTTCTTCGTTGGGTGATCCGATCGCGACGATCGCATGTCGCGGCCGGCCACCCATCGCGGCGATGTCGGAGAGGTTGACGGTCAGACTCTTCCGCGCGATCAACCGCAGCGGGATGACGCGCGTGAAGTCGACGTTCTCAACGAGCACGTCGTTCGTGATGACCTGCCTGCCGATGACCGCGGCGTCGTCGCCGGTGCGCGGAAAAAGCTCGCGGATGCGGGCAATCAGATCGCGTTCGCTCATCGTTTGATAACCGCCACGATCGGTTCCAGCGGCCGGTCGAACGTCTCGCCGCGATAGGTGACCGCTTCGAGAAACAGTCCGGACGGCGGCGCGGTCGGCTCGACGTTCGCCGCGTTTGCATTCAGCCTCCCCGCCATCTCCTCGGCTGTCGCATTTCCGCGCCCAATCTCGACGAGGAACGCCGTCAACTTGCGCACCATCTTCCAGAGAAAGTGCGAGGCCTCGATGCGGAAGAGAATCAGATCGCCGTTCGCAACGAGGCCGCATCGCTCGACGACGACGATGCGCGACTCCTCTTCCTTCAATCGCTTGTCGCTGAACGGGCTAAAGTCGTGTCGTCCTTCGAGCAGCGCCGCGGCGCGAGCCATGTTCTTGACGTCCAACCGATCCTTGATCCACCAGACGAACGGCTTGGCGAACGCGGTGCGGCGCGTGGCAATCTGGTAGAGGTAGACGCGCGAAACGGCATCGTGCCGCGCGTGAAAGCGATCGTTCGCGCGGGACGCGGCGACGATGCTGATGTCATGCGGCAAAAGGTCGTTGATCTTGCGCGAGAGCTGCAGCGGGTCTGCTGTTTTATGACATCGCAGATGCGCGACCTGCGCGGCGGCGTGAACGCCGGAATCGGTGCGCCCCGCGCCGCCGATGTCGCAGTCGCCGAGGACTTGCGTGGCCGCGCGCAGGAGGTGGCCCTGGATCGTTTTCGGCGTGTTACCCTGCGCCTGCCAGCCCGAGTACCGCGTTCCCTCGTACTCGATCGTGAGCTTGTAAGTCGGCATGCGGCCCGCGTCGTTCCAGGTTGTCGGTGATCTCTTTGCGGTCGTCTGGGACGACGGCCACGAATCATACTATCCGCTCGAAGCGCTGCGCCGCGCTTGTCCGTGCGCCGCCTGCTCCGGCGAGCCCGACCTCTTCGGCCGCATGTCCTCCGGTCCGGCGCCGCGCTACACGCCCGCATCGTTCCAGCTCGAATCCGTCATCCCGATCGGCAACTACGCCCTGCAGCCGAACTGGATGGACGGTCACACCTACGGAATCTGGACGTACGAGAATCTGCGCCGCTTCTGTGATTGCGGCGCGTGCCGTTGACGAAGAATTCGCGTTTTTTTAATCATCTCTCTTTTTCGTCTGCTATTATCGAGCTCGTCCAATCGTCTACCTTTTCAGGAGGAGTGGCACGCGATGGCAGTTTGCTGGCGATGCCCGAGTTGCAGCGAGATCAGTTGCGAAGATGACGTGCACGTCACCGGCAACCCGGTGGCCTGCGATCACTGCGAGCGTCCCTTCCCGCAGCAGGAAACTCTCTGCACCGTCTGCGACGCACCGAATCCCTGGATCCGCCGCGACACGCTGCACTTCCTCTGCCGCGAGTGCGGCACCGCGCAAACGTACTTTTCGCACCTGCCGATGGCGGGCTGATTACCGCGCCGCGCGCCGCCGAACCGGCGAAGGCTGCGGATCGGGCGAGGCGAGCGTTCGCAGGAAAAGCCGCGGCGCCATCAATGTCGCATCGTCCTCGCCGCGGCTGTAGAGAAGATAGGTGTTGCGCGCGGACGCGGTCAGCGGAACATTGCGACTTTCACTAAAACCGACCGGTATGGAGATGCTTTCGTGCAGATTCACTAGAGACGTCACATGGGGCGCCGGCTCCGAGTCGATACGCGCCCAATACAGCCGGCCGGTCATTGCGTCGTCCGGCTCGATGAAATAGAGACCGTGGCCAACGGCCGTCACTGGCTGAAGTGCAAACGACGTCTCGCTGGTCATCACGCGGCGGCCTGCCAGCGTCTCGAGCGCGACTCCTGCAGCGGTGATTCGTCCTGCGAGCATCGTGGTGCCGTTCGAATAAACGAACGTCGACGTTCCGTCAGCGGCAGCGAGAGAACGTGCTGGCGTGATGCCGGGAGAATCGGCCAGCATGACTTCAGAGATGACCTTCCCCGCGCCGTCCGTATGCGTGACGAAGTCGCTGTCGGACGGGTATGTCGGGCATAACTGAGTGCAAATGAAGGCCGGTCGATGCCACGTCACGCTGCACCCATTCCCGCCACAGGAAACGGCTGGCGTGTCCGAAGGATCGGAAGCGAAGGTCGGCTGCGGAAAGGGGTTCACGGTGCCGTCGGGATTGATGCCGGCGATCGCCGTAACGTAACCGGCGCTTGCGACGACGTAGGCCTTGCCGCTCCAGCCGGCTGCCAAATCATAGACAGGGCGGAAAGGGTACGGGCTCGGGCTATACGTGGCGATCACGATCGGCACCGCATCGAGCACGCCTTCGAGCATCACGCGTTGCGCAACGAGCCGTAGGAGCGGGTCGACATAGACGACGACGAAATCCCTTCCGTTGGATGCGGTGGCCGTAGGAGTCAATGGATCTGCGTCGCCGAGAAAAAAGGGAGCGCCGACTTGTCCGTCGGCGGCAACGAATGCACCGCGAACGATTGCCGGTTCCAGACCGGAGCGTTCGCGCCGTGTGACGAGAGAGAGCGTGCCGTTTGACGCGATCGATCCGCCGGCCTGCTCGATCGCAGAGCTGGCGATGGGCGCGCGCCGCCTCGAAGCCGGCTCCGCATCGATCTGCGGCAACGATGTGAATATCGCCGCCGTCGTCCGCGAATTCATGTAGTCGATGTCGACGTCGCTGGTGATGATCATCGTGTCGCGTCCGTTCGACGCGCTGCCGAACACCGCGGCCTTATTGCCGAGTTGCAGGGACGTGATCACGACCGGCGCGACGTCGAGCGACACGCCGGCCGCGTTGACGCGCACGCCGGCGATGTCCTGCGCACCACTCCCACTGTAAAAGAGCGTGCGTGCCCAGACTACCGTGTACTCCCCGCCAGACCAGGACGCGGTAACGGATCTGCCGCCTCTTTTGTCGATCGTTTGCAACGCGCCCGGGTGACCCTCCGCATCGACGAATACGGAGATCGCCACGGAAGCGATCACCAGAAATGTCGAGCCATTCGATGCGGCGGTGATCTCTCCCTGAAAGTCGGAAACGCTGAAAGGAAGTTGCTGCTCGGCCAGGTAATCGCCGTTCCCGGAGAAGAGGACGGCGACTCCTCCGACCAGCAATCCCTTTGCCGCGACGAGATATCGTTCGCCGTTGGACGCAACGCCCATCCAGCTCGAGCTGACGTTCGGGATGTCCTTTTCCGGACCGAGCGGAGTGCCGTCATCAGCGAGCAGGCGGAAACGGTTTGGCCTGGTGGCGAGAAACACGGTCGTCCCGTTCGTTGCCAGCCATGCATGCATGCCGCTGTTGCCGATCACCACCGGTTGGTAGAGAGGCGTGCCGTAGCGAGAGAAGCAGCGCGTCACGACGGAACTTCCGGATCGATACGCGACGAGAAAAGTGCCTCCGACAAAAACAACATCGGGGTCACCGAGCGTCGAGTCGCGGCCCGCAGCCAGGAAAATGCTGGGCCGGTCGAGCAACTCGCCGGCAGGCGACAGGCGGCCACCGCCGAGGACGACCATATTCGATGCCGTACGCGTTCGCCAGACCGCGAAAAAGTTCGTCCCGTCCGAGGCCACGCGTGCGGATTCCTGCCTAGCCGGCGCGGCGCCGATGACCGGAGGCGTCAACGGCTGGTCAGGAATCTCGCCGAGCGCCGACCTCGCTGTCAGAACCAGAAGTAACGCGATCGTTCGCATGATCATCGCGCCGCGTGCCGCCGGATCGGCGACGGTTGCGGATCGGGGGAGGCGAGCGTTCGCAGGAAGAGACGCGGCGCCATCAACGTGGCATCGTCTTCACCGCGGCTGTAGACGAGATAGGTATTTCGCGCGGAGGCAGCGAGCGTTACCTGAAGCGGCACCGTGAAGCTAGGGAGGATCGATCGAAGCGCAACGTTCTGATGAAGGTTCGTCAGCGACCTCACATGTGCGGTCGGTTCCGGTTCGACCTCGGTCCAGAAGAGGCGGCCGCTCGTTTCGCTGGATGGCTCGACGAAATACAAGCCGTTGTTCACGACTGCCACCGGCAGAAGTGGGTACGCGGTCTCACTCGTCATGATGCTTCTGCCGCCGTTCACGGGCGGCGTTTCCAGTACCGAGCCTCCCGCGGTAATCCGTCCGGCAAACAGGTTGCGGTCCAGCGAGTAGAGGAAGAGAGAGTTGTCATTTGCGACAGACAAGGAAAGCGCCGCAGTAAGGCCGAAAGAGTGGGCCAGAAGTACCTGAGAAATGACGTTTCCAGTAGGAGTCGTGCGCACCAACAGGTCACTCTGGGCGGCGAATCCGCAGTCCGGGAAGAAACACTTAGACGGAGCCAAACGCCAGGTCACGCTGCATCCGGCCGTGGCACATGAGACGGCGGGTGAGTCGGGAGGATCGTCCGGTTTGATGAGCTGTCGATCGATGATCACCGTGCCGTCCGGAGCAACGCTCGAAATCGTGATCGCGCTGAGCCCTGTCGTTGCAACGACATATGCCTGGCCGCTCCAGCCGGCAGCGATCGACTCGACAGTAAATCCAAAAGGAGTCATGACGATCGGCGTGGAATCGAGCACGCCTTCGAGTGTCAACCGCCGCGCAACGAGGCGGCCGAGAGCATCGACGTAGGCGACGAAAAAATCCCTTCCATTCGACACCGTTGCGGTCGCGGTTTGCGAATCTGCATCGCCGAGGTCGATCGGCGAGCCTAGTTGTCCATCGGCAGCGATGAAGGCAGCGCGTACGGCCGCACGATCGGGGCCAGTACTTTCGCGCCACGTAACCAGAGAGAGAGTTCCGTTCGAAGCGATGGAACTGCTCGCCTGCTCCACCGCGGAGCTGGCGATGGCGGCATTGCGGCGATTGGGAGGCTCGGCATCGAACTGCGGCAGCGATTTGAAGATGATTGCCGACGTGCGCCATGCTGCGCGATTGATGTCGTAAACGCCGACGATAATCATCGTGTCGCGTCCGTTCGAGGCGCTGGCGAATGTGATCGGCAGATGCGCAGACTGTGGCGGACTAATCGTGACTGGTGCGGAATCAAGCGGTACTCCCGCTGCGTCCACGCGAGCGGCGGCCACTGGGTCACGCGGGTCGGAAGCCCCGCTCCAGACGATCGTGTATTCACTACCCGACCAGCTCACAAATAGCTTTATGGCGAGTCCGCCGGCGGCACGGCGAAGGGTTGTCGCGTCGCCGGTGGCCGCATCGACGACCTGGCAATCAATTTCGAAAAGCGTAGCCGTAACGATGAGAAACCGGGATCCATCCGAAGCGGCGGCCACCCGGCTTGCGCTGTTCATCAATCGCGATGTTTGGACGATGCCGTTCGAATCTACGATGACATACCTGCCGCTTCCGGAGCCGCCGTTGTCGCTATAGGCCACCAGGTAGCGGTCGCCGTTGGATGCCACGGAGATGAAGCCTGTGCCGGCGTTCGGAATGTCACGCTCGAAAGCCAGCGGCGTGCCGTCCGGCGCGAGCAGCCGGAAGCGGTTCCGTGCGGTGAGAAGAAATACCGTTTTGCCGTTCGTCGCCAGCGGCGCAGCCATCGACGCGTTACTGATCCTGTTCGTTTGTGGTTCGAGTGGCCGGCCGTCGCGTGAGAATCGGCGCGTGATGAGCGACGTCCCCGATTGATACGCGACGAGAAAATTGCCTCCGACGAAAACGACGTCCGGAGTTCCGATGTCGCCATCCACACCCGACGCGAAGAGGATGCTCGGACGATCGAGCAATTCGCCGTCCGGCGAGATGCGCCCACCGCCGATCACGTAGCTGTTGTCGGACACGGGGGTGCGCCAGACTGCGAAAAAGTTCGTTCCGTCGGAAGCGACCCGCGCCCAATCCTGCCGCGGAGGTGCGGCGCCGTAGACGACCGGTGCCAGCGCCTGATCGCTGCGGATCGCGCTCAACGCCGGCATCGCGGCGAGAACCAGCAATAACGCCATCGTTCGCATGCGCATAAGGCACGTACCAAACGGCGAGTCCGCACTGAGCCTCAGACGCAGCGCTATTTTTCGCATCGAGAGAGGGTATCACGCGCGTATGGTGTTATCGCATATTTCTCTCTGTATGCTCCGCCTAATCGGTTTGCGACTCGTTTCGACAGCTGCTTGCTATGATCCGCTCCCGAAGGGGAACCGCATGCCGCTGCTCGAAGGAAAGACCGGAATCGTTTTCGGCGTCGCCAACAAGCGCTCCATCGCCTGGGCCATCGCGCAGGCGCTTTCGCGCGAGGGGATGCGGCTGGCCTTTACCTACCAGGGCGAGCGGCTCAAGGCCAATGTCGAAGAGCTCTGCGCGGCCATGCCGGACTCGCTCATCCTTCCCTGCGACGTCACCATCGACGCCGAGATCGATGCGGTGTTCCGTGAAGTGGACGACAAGTTCGGCCGACTCGATGCCCTCGTGCACTCCGTCGCCTTCGCGCCGCGCGAGGATCTGGAGAACGACTTCGTGAACACTTCGCGCGACGGATTCAAGACCGCGCACGACATCTCCGCCTACTCGCTGGTCGGTCTCACGCGCGCCGCTCTGCCGCTGTTCGAGAAATCGGGCGGCGGCGCCGTCCTGGCGCTGACCTACTACGGCGCCGAAAAAGCGGTGGAAGGCTACAACCTGATGGGCGTGGCCAAGGCCTCCCTCGAGGCATCCATCCGCTACCTCGCCGCGAACCTCGGGCCGAAGAACGTCCGCGTCAACGCCATCTCCGCCGGTCCGGTGAACACGCTCGCCGCGCGCGGCATCAAGGGATTCACCGGCATGCTCAAGCATCACGCCGAACGTGCGCCGCTGCGCCGCAACGTGGAGCTCGAGGAGATCGCCAACGCCGCGCTGTTCCTGATCTCGTCGATGTCCGCCGGCATCACCGGCGAAGTGATGTTCGTCGACGGCGGCTACAACATCATCGGGCTCTGATCGCGGCGAGCACGTCGTCCGTCGAACGGACGCGCCCCATGCGCGGGAAGATGGTCGTGATCGCGAATTGATGCGCGTCGGCAGTCAAGCCGGACATCGCATCCTCGACGAACACCTGCTCGAATCCGCGCTCGTACGCGTCGCGCGCCGTCGATTCGACGCCGAAGTTCGTGGCGATGCCGCCGAAGACGAGCGTGCGGATACCGCGCCGCCGCAACTGCAGGTCGAGCGCCGTCCCGTAGAACGCGCCCCACTGCCGCTTGGCGATGACGACGTCGCCGGCACGCGGTCCGATCTCCGGCACGATCTCGCTCCAGTCCGGCGGCAGTGGTCCAGTCGGCGCAGGGCTGTCCGCTTCGGGCTTGAGCCGTTCCCGATCGTCCGAGAAGGCAACGTGGACGAGAACGATCAGCGCATTCCGTTCGCGAAACGCATCCGCCAACTTCGCGCATCGCTCGACGACCTCGGCCGCCGAATGCGGCGCCGCCTGCCGCGCCACGATACCGCGCTGGAGGTCGATGAGGATGAGGGCGGTAGTGTTCGGGTCGAGGTTCACGTGCTTCCGGCCACGAAGAAGTTGGTATTCGTAGGTTGTGCCACGCCGCCTTTCGGCTCGAGCGTGACGGCCAGGCCTTTGATCTCCGTGGCCAGCGGGAGGTTCTCGATCGAGATCGATGCGGCGCCGGATTGCGTCACGTCGAAGACGCCGGCGCTCTGCGGCTTGGGCTGATCGCCGCGCAGGATCCAGAGCTGGTAGCTCTTGTCCGCGGCGTTCGCCGGAAGGTTATAAAAAAAGACTACGGCGCGGCGCTGCTGCGGTTCGAGGAAGACCTTGGCCGATGCCGACGGCGAAACCTGCTGGCCGGTAAGGGCGATCGTGCGCGTGTCGCGCGAGGCCAGCGACGCCATCTCCGCGCTGAGCTTCTCGTTACGCGCGGAGAGGATCTGGTTCTGGCCGGTCAGGCGGCGGATCTCGGCCTCGCTGCTGTGGATCTTCTCGCGCGTGACGCGGACCGACAGCTCGCGCCAGCCCCAGAGCGCGAGGAAGACGACCGCCGCGGCCATCCACCAGCGGCTGCTGTCAAACCGATCGCGGGCATCGACGACGTTGTCGTTTTCCACCGCGGCGAAAATGCGATCGCGAAGCTGCGGCGGCGGCGCGACCGGATCGAGATCGCGACCGATCATCGACGCAGCTTCGCCGTACTCGTCGCGTGCGCGGCGGCAATCGGGGCACGACGGGAGGTGCGCGACGAGCGAATCCGCTTCGGCCGGCGTCGCGGCGCCGATGGCATCGAGCGCAGCGATCGATTCATATTGTTCGTGGCCGATCATCGAAACGCCTTCAGCCGCTCGCGCAGCTTTTTCATCCCGAGCTGCATGCGCGTTTTGATCGTGCCCAGCGGTTCGCCGAGCCGTTCGGCGATCTCCGATTGCGACAGGCCTTCGAAGTACGCCAGCGCCAGCGCCACGCGCTGCGCTTCCGGAAGCTCCGCCAACGCGCTGCGCACAGCGTTCCGTTCTTCCGACTGGATCGCGTCATCGGCGCCGGTGCGTTTGTCGATGAAGCCGAAGCTTCCCGAGAGCTCGCGTCCCGCCTCGTCTTCGCGGTCGCCGCGGATCTTGCGCGAGCGGAGGCGGTCGATGCCGCGACTGCGGGCGATGGAGATCAGCCAGGCCACGTCGCTGCCGCGCACGGAGTCGAACATCTTCGCGTTCGTCCACGCCTTCACGAACGTCTCCTGCAGCACTTCCTGCGCGTCGTCGGCGTTGGCGAGAATGCGCAGCAGGAGGGCATAGAGAGTCGAGGAGTGGCGGTCGTAGAGTTGTTCGAACGCCGCCATATCGCCATGGGCGACGGCAGGCAGCAGCGAGCTGGGTTCGAAGCTCGTATCCATTGCGGCGATCATTGCGCGGCGTCTGACCTACGTTGCACCGCGCGGGGCGGATTTACTCTTTCGGCGCTTCTTCCGATTCGGCGGGAAATTCGACGTCCGTCCGCGACCCGATGCGCGAGCGCGACCGTTTGCCGGGATAGCCGCTGGCGCGTCCGGAGGCCTCTTTGTTCAACCCGTGCCCGGCTGCGCCGCCGTCCCAGAACCCTTTGTCTTTCACATGCTCGCGTGGATTGTCCGACATGGCGGAGATTCTATCGAAAAGTTCGGTGAGCGTAGCGCCAGCGGCGATGGAGCGCTGGCGTCCTCGCCGGCTGGCTCGGCGGCGTCTCGCCGCTGAACCGCCAAACCCTCGAAATTCGCTGATAACACGACACCCGTGCAAGCCTCCCATTCGGCAGCGAGGACGCAGCCGGTCCAGCCGGCGAGACGCCAGCGCTCCGATCTCTACGGTTTACGCTGCGCTTACCCCGGTTGCGCGACCGGCTCCTCAACCACTGGCGGCGCTGGCTCGGGCTCGGGAAGCGGCTTCGATTCGCGGCCGGAGCGTTCGGTCGTCTTCTGGTCGGCGGCGTTGCGGTCGAGGAGGGCGATCTTCAGCACCTCTTCGACGTGCTCGACGAAGTAGAACTGCATGTCGCGCTTGATCGGCTCGGGGACGTCGATCAGGTCGCGCTCGTTCAGCTTCGGCATCACGATCGTGTTGATCTTCGCCGCCCGCGCGGCCAGCACCTTCTCCTTCACGCCGCCGATCGGCAGCACGTCGCCGCGCAGCGTCACCTCGCCGGTCATGGCCACGTTTCGCTTTACGGGGCGGCCGGTGATCATCGAGATGATCGCGGTCGTCATGGTGATGCCGGCGGACGGTCCGTCTTTCGGGATCGCGCCGGCGGGTACGTGAATGTGGATGTCGTGCGTTTCGAAGTAATCGGCCGGGATGTTCTGCTCGTCGGCATGCGCACGCGCGTAGGTGAGCGCTGCCTGCGCGGACTCCTTCATCACGTCGCCGAGCTGGCCTGTCAGGACGAGCTTTCCTTTGCCCTTCACGGCCAGCGCCTCGATGAAGAGGATGTCGCCGCCGACAGCGGTCCACGCCAACCCTGTTGCCACGCCGACCTGATCGCGTTCCAGCAACTCCTCGGCGAAGTGCTTCATCGGCCCGAGGTATTTTTCGACCGAGGCATCGGTGATGCGGTAGCTCTCCTGCTGATTGCCGCCGGCCACCTGCACCGCGATCTTGCGGCAGATTGTGCCGATCTCGCGCTCCAGATTGCGAAGTCCCGCTTCCTTCGTGTAGCCGGTGATGACGCGCGTGATTCCGGAATCCGTCCAGACCACGTTCGTCTCCTTGATCCCGTTCTCTTCCATCTGTTTCGGGATCAGGTGCTGCTTGGCGATCGACAGCTTCTCCTCGTCCGTGTAGCCGGAGAGGCGAATCACTTCCATGCGGTCGAGGAATGCCGGCTGGATCGTGTCGAGCACGTTGGCCGTCACGATGAACATGACGTTCGAGAGGTCGTACGGCACGCCGAGGTAGTGATCGCGGAACGAGAAATTCTGTTCGGGGTCGAGCACTTCGAGCAGCGCGGACGACGGATCGCCGCGATAGTCGGCGCCGATCTTGTCGACCTCGTCGAGCATGAACACCGGATTCGACGTCGCCGCCTGATTGATGCCCTGGATGATGCGGCCGGGCAGCGCGCCGACGTACGTGCGGCGATGTCCACGGATTTCCGCTTCGTCGCGCACGCCGCCGAGGGAAATGCGGACGAACTTGCGGTCGAGGGCGCGCGCAATGGAGCGGCCGAGCGACGTCTTGCCGACGCCGGGAGGTCCGACGAAACAGAGGATCGGACCCTTCATCTTCTGGCCGCGCAGCTTGCGGACGGCGAGGTATTCGAGGATGCGTTCCTTGATCTTCTCGAGGTCGTAGTGATCCTCGTCGAGGATCTTGCGGGCGCGTTCGAGGTCGTGATTGTCCGCCGACATAACGCCCCACGGCAGGCCGGTCATCCAGTCGAGATAGGTGCGGATGATCGACGTTTCGGCCGAGTCGGGATGGGAGCGTTCGAGGCGCTTGATCTGTTTCTCGACCTCTTCCTTCGCCTCGGCCGGGATGGCCTTCTCTTCGATTTTCTTGCGGTAGTTCTCGACGTCCTCGGCGACGTCTTCCCCTTCGCCGAGCTCCGACTGGATCGCCTTCAACTGCTGGCGCAAAAAGTACTCGCGCTGCGATTTGTTCATCTCGCCCTGCGCGGCCGACGAAATCTCCTGCTGCATCGTGAGCAGGTTGATCTCGCGCGAGAGAAGGTCGTTAACGCGCTTGAGCCGCTCGACCGGGTCCATCGTCTCGAGGATCTGCTGCGCTTCTTCGAGCTTGAGGTCGAGGTTGGATGCGGCGAGGTCGGTGAGCCGCGCCGGATCGTCGAGATTCGCGGCGATGACCATGACCTCGGGGCTGATGTTCTTGCCAAGACCAACGGCGCGATCGAGGTTCTGTTTGACGGCGCGGATGAGCGCCTCGGTCTCCAGCCCTTTTTCCTTCGATGCGGTCTCTTCGATCCGCGTGATTTTCGCTTTGAAAAACGGCGCGGTCTGGATGAAGTAGTCGATGCGCGCGCGGCTGAGGCCCTGCACCAGGATGCGGATACGGCCGTCCGGCAGCTTCAGCATACGCATGATGATGGCGACGGTTCCGACGCGATAGAGATCGTCCTCGGCAGGATCCTCGTTCTGGAAATCCTTCTGCGCCGTCAGCATGATCACGCGGTTTTCGGCCAATGCCTGGTCGACGGCGTTGATCGATTTCTCGCGCGAGACCGACAGCGGAACGATGATGAAGGGAAAGATGACCAGGTCCTTCAGCGGCAGAACCGGCAGAACGTCGGGGATTTTTATCGCTTCTTCTTTCGCGGTCTCGTTCGCGTCAGTCATCTCATCCTCTCGCAATTTCGGGGAAACCATCAGTCTGCCTGTGCAATGAGTGTTCCTTGTGTCATCGCAACTGGTGCAACTCCTTCACGAATGCATCCACATCCTCGAATCGTCGATACACGGAAGCGAATCGGACGTAGGCGACGGGATCGAGCTCGCGCAGCCGCTCGATGACCATCCGCCCGATCGCTTTGCTGGAGATTTCGCGCTCCGCTCCGTCCTGCATGGCCTGTTCGATGAAGTCGGCCAGCCGCTCCAGCTTTTCCTGCGGCACCGGCCGTTTGCGGCAGGCGACCTGCAGGCCGCGCATCAGTTTCGCGCGGTCATACGGCTCGCGGCGCTCGTCGCGCTTGACCACCTGATACGGAACCTGCTCGATGCGCTCGTAACTCGTGAAGCGGCGCTCGCACTTCGTACACTCGCGCCGGCGGCGGATGACGTCCGCCTCACGGCTCTCTCGCGAATCGACTACGCGGTCTTCCGTGGTGCCGCAGAAGGGGCAGCGCATTCGGAAGGCCGTATATCACGACTGCGAAGTGGTGTCGCCAGCCACATCGTCAGCCGCGTGGGTGAGATCGCGCCAGCGCAAACCTTCGCGCGCGAAGAGCGCCGTACCGGTCAGCACGACCGGCACGGCGCCGACCAGATGCAGGATCAGCGTGATGGCGACCGAGCTGTCGATGTCGAATCCGTAGAACGACGTGAGCGCCCACTGACAGAGTTTGTGAAAGCCGCCCACGCCGCCCGGCGTCGGAATGGCGATGCCGATCGTGGTGACGCCGTTGAGGAAGAACGTCGAATCGTAGGGCAGCGGCCGGTGCATGGCCACGAACACCAGCCAGTACTGCGCGGTGAGGCAGAGCCAGACGCCGGCGGTGGCGAAGATGACGGTGAGAAAGTCGCGCGGGCGCTCGGTGATGGCCAGCGTTTTCGCGAAGGCGTCGAAGAACTTCATCCACGGTTCGCGAAAACGCTTCGGCAGGATGCGCCCGATCTTCTCGTGCAACCGTCGTACGGCGCCGCCAAAGAAATAGAGACTGATCATCAGGGCGATCAGCGCGGCCAGCACGATCGTGCATCCGATTGCGCCGCCATGAACGACGCCGGCGCCGTTCGGAAACGTGTTCCAGCGCGTGACGCAGAAGAAGAGAAAGATGGCCAGGATGCTGAAGAGATCGAGCACGCGCTCGGTGAGGACCGTGCCGAGGGCGGTGGCGAAACGGACGTTCGTGCGCCGCGCCAGCAGCGCCGGACGAGCCACGTCGCCCGCGCGGATCGGGAGCACGGTCGACAGCATGTAGCCGGTCGTATTGGCGAAGTAGGTCGGATAGAACGGCGGCGGTTCCGGCGACGCGAGCAACACGCGCCAGCGGATGGTGCGGAAGATCAGCGCCATCCAGTTGACCAGAAACGCGGACGCCAGCCAGTACGGATTGGTGGACGTCATGATGCGCCAGACGTCGTGCAGGTTGCTCTTCCAGAGAAAAAGCCCGAGGAAGAAAATCGTGAGGAGGGCGATGGAGGCAACCTGGAGAGTGCGGCGCAAAGTCGGGAAGTTGTACCACGGGGCGTGGCTGTCGGCTGGCGGCCGTCGGGGTTGCAATGCCGACGTCATCTACTAATCTATCGATCTACCAATGCTGAACATCTACACCAATCCCGTCTTCTACCAACACGACACTGGCGCCGGACATCCGGAGTCGGCGCGGCGGATCGATGCTGCGCTCGCGGGCGTCGAGCGCGCGGGACTCGCGGCGCGCGTGAGCCGCGATACCGGCGATCATCCCGATACCGATCGGATCATTGCCAAAGTTCATTCGGCCGATTACGAACGCGCGCTGGAGCAGGCGGCGCGCGCCGGTCTGCGCGATTTCGTGTCGGGCGACAATCCGATGTCGTCGCAAACGTTCGCCGCGGCGCGGACAGCGGTTGGCGCGGCGCTCACCGCCGCGGACGAAATGATGTCCGGTGACCGCAACCGCGCTTTCGTCGTGGCGCGGCCGCCGGGGCATCACGCCGAGCGCCTCCAGCCGATGGGCTTCTGCTTCTTCAACACCATCGCCTGCGTCGCCGAGTGGATGCGCGAGCAGCCGGGCATCGAGCGCGTCTTCGTCTTCGACTTCGATGTTCATCACGGCAACGGAACGCAGGCGCTGTTCTGGGATCGCGACGACGTTTTCTACGCGTCGATGCACCGTTTTCCGTTCTATCCCGGCACCGGCGCGACGAACGAAATCGGCGAGGGCAAGGGCCGCGGCTGCACGTTGAACATTCCGTTCGCGGAAGGCCTCGGCGATGCCGCGTATCTGCGCGGTGTCGAGGACGTGATCGTCCGCGCCATCGATGACTATCAGCCGCAAGCCATCCTGCTCTCCTCCGGGTTCGATGCGCATCGCCGCGATCCCCTCGGCGGCATGCGCGTGACCGAACAGGCATACGGCGAGATCACGCGGCGCATCGTGGAAGCGGCCTCGCGCCACAGCGGAGGACGCGTTCTGTCGCTCCTCGAAGGCGGCTACGACATGGAAGGCCTCGCCGCCAGCGTCGCCGAACACGTCGCGGCGCTGGCGTAAACTCTGCGGCGGAGGTTTCCGATGACCGTCACGCCGCCGCCCCCGCCGCCGCCGACTTCCGGAACATTCACGCCGCCGCAGGGCAGTTACACGCTTCCGCCCGGCGCGCCTCCGCCTCCACCGGCGAAGTCGAGCGGCTGCTGGAAAGCGCTCGCCATCGGCTGCGGCATCATCGTCGTCCTCGGCGTCGCGGCGGTGGTCGCGCTGTTCTTCCTCGTCTTCAGCGTGATCAAACGCAGTGACGTCTATCGCGAAGCCTACACACGCGCCGCGAACGATCCGCGCGTCATCGCAGCCCTCGGCACCCCGATCGAAAAAGGATGGTGGGTCATGGGCAAAGTGAACCTCGATAACAACACCGGCGAAGCCAACATCGACTTCCCCATCTCCGGCCCGAAAGGCAGCGCGCGCGTGCACGCCGCCGCCTCGCACGAGAACGACACCTGGACCTATTCGTCGCTGGTGGTGAGGCCAGCAGCGGGCGGAGAGATCGACGTCTTGCACCGTTGAGTCAGTGGATCAGTAGATCGGTAATCAGTAGATCAGGGGTGTCCTGATCTACTGATCTACTAATCCACTGATCTACTTCGCCGACTCGATCAGAATCACATCCGCGATGTCGTGGTACTTGCCGGCGAAGTGATGGCCGCCGGGTTCGGCGACGATCTTGAATGCTCGCGGGTCGAGGACGTGGCAGAGCGAGTCTTTCTCCTTCGCGCCGAAGATGCACAGCACGTTCATCCCGCGCAGCTTCTCGACCTCCGGTTTCACGGCGTACTGCGGCTCTTTGTGCGTGTAGGCGGTCAGGCTCCAAGCCGGCGCGTATTTGAAATCGATCATCGGCTCCAGGCCGAGGAGAGCGACGAGCTGCGTCGATTCGCGAAGGTCGTGCGGGAGGCGGCTGGCCATGAAGGGCAGGACGTCCGCGCCGCGCGAGTAGCCGATCAATAGAACTTTCGATTTGTGCCACTGGATCTTGTAGTAGCGGATGACGCGTTCCAGCGCGCAGGCCGATTCGTCAGGCGAGCGGCGCTTGCGGTAGTAGTCGGACGCGACGAAACCGACGATCGGGATTCCGGCGGCGCGCAGGCGGTCGGTGATCTTCTGATCGATGCGCCGCCAGCCGCCGTCGCCGGTGATCATGACGGCGAAGCGGTCGCTCGGAACGTTCGCGCCGAGGGTGACGACCGGGAGGCCGGTGATGTCGGCGCGCGCGGAGCATCGCTCGTCCGGCGCGGCGGCGTGCGCGCGTACGGCCAATACGAGCACGATGATAATCAACAGCCGTTTCACTGGATGTGCTCGACGATCAGGCGGCCGAGGTTTGCGTAGCCGCCGTCGAAATGATGCGCGCCTTTGAGGACGATCACGTTCACGCCCGGCTGCGATTTCAGCGCGGGACAGAGCGAGTCGTGATCGCTTTCGCCGTAAATACAAAGGATGTTCGCCGGCGCGAGCTTCTCAACCTCGGGCTTCACGGCGACGCCGGCGCTCGCGTCGCGCAGCCAGTCGGCGACGTGAAATTCGAACTCGACTTTCGGACTCGGCCCGAGGAGGACGATGGAGCGGATTTTCGCGCGCGTGTCGGCGGGAAGGCGGCTGATCATGGCCGGCAACACGTCCGCGCCGCGCGAGTAGCCGGCCAGGATGACGCGCGACTTGTGCCACTGGCCGAGGTAGCGAGCGATGATCGAATCGAGATCGCGCGACGCGGTTTCGGGAGTGCGCTTCGTCCAGAAATATTGGAGGGCGTTGAGGCCGACGACCGGCATGCCGTCGTCCGCGAGAACTTTCGAAATCTCGCGGTCGATGGCCGCCCATCCGCCGTCACCGGAGACGAAGACGACGAGCGTGTCGGAAGTGCCGCGCGTGGCGGGCACTTCGACCAGCGGCAGCTTCGGCGTCGCAGCTGCGGCAGCGAGAAAGATCGCGAAAAACGTGCTTTTCATTCGGGCCGGTTGGAAGAACAGCGGAGGAGATTGGTCATTCCGTTGATCGCGGAGAGGTGAACCACCAAGACACAGCGCGGCATAGTCGCAACCAAAGAATCTTTCCGGTCGAGAGTCCCTCTCCCCGAGTTTCTTCCGGGGAGAGGGAGACACGCAGCGAAGCGGAGTGCGGGTGAGGGGCGGCGCCTGAAACCGCAGGTCGCGCAAGCTCCGCCCCCTCATCCGCCTTCGGCACCTTCTCCCCCGGCAAAAAGACGCCGGGGGAGAAGGACTCTCGATGGAACGAACACGCGAGACTGGTCAACGAAATCTAATCTATGGGTTAGTAGTACAAAGGACACGAAGAGAACCCCTTTGTGTTCTTTGTGCCTTGTGGTGAAAAACTATCGCGTCGCCATGCGCACTCGCGGGTAGAGGCTGATGAATCCGATGAGCGCGAGCGCCCACGGCGCGACGTAGAGGCGCCAGTCGCCGTGCAGCATCGCCGCGATCAGGCCGCAGATGCAGCCTGCCTCGAGCATGGCCCAGCGCACGATCAGCATTTTCCGCGACCGCACGATCATGGCCGCGAGAAACGTCCCGGCGGCGACGCTGTACAAGGCGATGGTGACCGGATTCTCCAGTTCGTCGCCGACCGATTTGCCCGGCACGATCGCCTGCGTCGTCGCCCACGCCACCACCGCGTAGATCAGCGTGCTCATGAGGATGGCGACGTAAATAATTTGCAGTTTCCGGTCGAAACGGTTCATGGCAGGTTCACTTCTCGCACACAGGCAGGAGATTCTGCATGCGAAACGCCATCATTGCCACTCTCGCTCTTCTCGTCACCGCCGCTGCGAGCGGCCAAATCGTCGTCACTCGTCCATCGTCGGGACAGTTTCTGATTCCGGCGGCCGGCGCGCAGCCGGGCAACGGCGGCACGTTCCTCCGCAGCGACATCACCATCATCAATTACCGCTCCGCCGACCAGCGCATCCGACTGCAGTGGCTGCCGCAGAACGTGAGCGGCGCCGGCGAAGCGCCCGTCGATACGACCATCGCTGCGTCGTCGGGCATCGCCAGCGAAGACTTCGTGACGACGGTGATGCAGCGGTCGGGACTCGGCGCGATCCTCGTGACGGGCATCGACGCGAACGGCATTTTCGATTCGCGCGCACAACTCGTGGCTACCTCGCGCATCTGGAGTCCGCAGCCGGGAACGACCGGAACGACGTCGCAGTCGCTGCCGTCGCTGTCCACCAGCGACATCAGCAGCACGACCGTGGCCATCCTGGGCACGCGCCGCGATGCCCGCTACCGGACGAACGTCGGCATCGTCAACATGAGCAGCGACCCACAGTCGTTCCAGGTAGTCGTCTTCGGCACGTTCGGCACCGAGTTTCATCCGGTCGATGTGCAACCGCTGTCGATGGTGCTCTTCGGCGTCACCGGCGCAGCCAGTACCACACCGTTGCAGATTCAGGTGCAGAACACGACGACCAACGCGCGTTCGGCAGGGTGGGTGGCGTACGCATCCTCGGTCGACAACGTAACCGGCGACGCATGGACGACGCTCGGCTCGAATCTGCCGGTACCGATTCCGTGATGTGTGGCTAGTGGATTAATCTACGAATCCACTAGCCCCCATGCGCCTCCTCGCGTTTGCCTCGCTTCTGCTTTCGATTTCCGCGCTCGCCATCGAGCCGCCGCGCGAGAAGGAGCGATGGACGACGCTGGCGATCGACGAGCTGACGGTCTACAGCAGCGCGGACGACTACACGACGCGCGGCATCGCGTCCGATCTCGTGCGCCTGCGCGGCGCGCTGGGCGCCGTGACGCAACTGAAGGTGCGCTCGCCGCTGCCGACACGCGTCTACATCTTCGGCGACCGGCGAACGTTCGAGCAGTACAGCCAGGCGACCATCGGACGATCCGACAATCTCTCCGGTGTTTTCCATTCCGACCGCGACGGCAATCACGTCCTCATCGACGGCAGTTCCAAGGGCGTCGATCGCGTGGTCTTTCACGAGCTCACGCACTACTTTCTGCGCAACACCGTTTCGTCGCACGTGCCGCTCTGGTTCAACGAAGGGCTGGCGGAGTTTTACTCGACCTTCAGCGCGCGCAACGAGACGGTGGACGTCGGCGTGCCGATCGCCGAGCACCTGGCCTGGCTGCACAGCGGGAAGCTCATCCCGCTCAAAGATCTCTTCGCCATCAATCACGATTCGAAGGAGTACAACGAGAGCAGCCGCCTGGGCGTTTTCTACGCGGAGTCGTGGGCGCTCGTGCATTACCTGATGATCGGCAATCCGGCCCGGCGCGATCAGCTCGGCACGTACGTCGGCCTGATCGCGAGCGGAAAGCCGATCGACGACGCGTTCCAGATCGCGTTCCACTCCACCTACGCCGAGCTCGAAGGTGAGTTGCGCAGGTACGTCCGGGCGTACACGATGAACTACGTCCGCTACACGATGGCGGAGATGAAAGCGGTGGCGATTCCGGCACCGCAGCCGCTGCCCCGCGACGCGCAACTGGTGGCGCTCGCCGACCTGCTCGTGCACACGAACACGCCGCATTTCGACGACGCGGAGGCGTTCCTCAACGCGGCGTTGAAAGCGAATCCGTCGAGCGCCTCGGCGTACGCGGAGCTGGGCGTGGCGAAATCGTGGCAGCGTCAAAACGCTGAGGCGGAAGCGGATTTCGACAAGGCCGTGCAGCTCGGAAGCCGCGACGCGCAGCCGTACGTTCTTTACGGCGAGTCGATCCTGCGCCGTGTCGATGCCAGCGTCCGCCACAACGCCGGCGCGCCGTCGGCCGACATCCTCAAAGCGCGTGAGCTTTTCCGGAAGGCGACCGAGCTCAATCCCGCCTCCGCTCCCGCCTTCTCCGGCCTCGGCGCGACCTACACGATGTCGCCGGCCGACGATCCGCGTCCCGGAATCGAGGCGCTGGAGCGCAGCATCGCACTCGCTCCCGCCGAAGTCAGTTCGATCTTCAACCTGATCCTGCTCGACGCCCGCGCCGGACGCGCCGCCGAAGCGGCGAAATCTCTCGACGTCCTTGCGCGCCTGGCCGATCCCGAAACGGTGCGGCAGGCGCGCGAGAATCTCTACATCGCCGATCTCAATCGCGCCAGCGAGCTTCTTCGCGACGGAAAACGCGACGAAGGTGTCGCGATCATGAAGCGCGTGGCGTCGGAGACGACGAACGAGCAGTTGAAGTCCCAAATCAATGACCAGCTCGCGTCGGTCAAGCAGGTCGACGCTGCCAATCAACAGATCTCCGACTTTCAGCGCGCCGTGAACAAGGCCAGCGACGGCAAGTTCCAGGAAGCGCTGGCGATGATCGACGCGCTCCTCCCGACGATCACCGAGCCGGAGCTGCTCTCCGCCGCGAAAGAGTTTCGCGCGAAGGTGGTTGAGTACATCGCGGCGACGAAGCCGAAGAAAAAGAAGTGATCCGATGCAGGCAGACTCTGGTCCAAATGGCGGCGTAGCCGCCATAAGATCCGTAGCCCCCAGCTTTGAGCTGGGGGGATTTCGATTCGCGCAATCTTGTGAGCCCGTTTTAACGGGCGAAAGAAAGCTTTCTCTCACCCGCCAAGGCGGGCTCACAAATTTTGCGACCGACAGAAACCCACGCGTGAACGCGCGGGCTACGGTTCTCACGCCGGCTTCGCCGACGGGGTTTTGGCGCGCCTACTCGTTGAACCGGAACTTCGAAACTTCCGATTCGAAATCCTTCCCGCTGTTGACCAGGCTCTGCACGGTCGCGTTGAACTCGCGGGCGATGGCGTCGTTGGCCTGGGCGATGTCGAGCATCGTCTTCGAGGCGTCGGCGATGCGGTCGGTTTCGCGGAGCTGGCGGTCGAGCGAGTCGCGCATGGCTCGCGCATCCTCGGCGATTTTCTCCAGCGCCGTGGTGATGCCGCGGCCGGCCAGCGACTGCTCGTCCGTCGCGTTGCGCACCTGTGCGGCGATCTCGCGCACGCGCTCGGCTTCCTGCGCCAGCAGTTGGGTTCCGCGGGCCTGCTCGCGCGAGGCGCGGTTGATCTCGGCGATGTGATCGGACATGCGCGACGCCACTTCGTGCAGATGGCGGCTGGCGTCGGCCTGGTCTTCAAGCGAGCGCGAAATCTTCGTGGCCATCTCGTACGAATGGCCAGCGCTGCCGACGATCTTCGCCAGCGACGCGGAGGCATCGTCGGCCAGACGGACGTTGTCCTCGACGCGCTTCACGCCTTCCTGCATCTTCGCCGCGGCCTGCTTCGATCCGGTCTGCACCGCTTTCACGATCGCGCTGATCTCTTTCGTCGACCCGCGCGTGCGCTCGGCAAGCTGGCGGATCTCGTCGGCGACGACCGTGAATCCGCGTCCGTGCTCGCCGGCCTGCGCGGCGATGATGGCCGCGTTGAGCGCGAGCAGGTTCGTGCGGTTAGTGATCTCCTCGATGACGTTGACGATCTGGCTGATCTGCCCGACGCTGCGCTGCAGATCATCGAGCGTTTCGGCGGTGCTGTTGGTGACGTCGCGCGAGATGTTGATCCCATCCACCGTCTTCGCCACCGCGCCGCCGCCCGCTTCGGCATCCTCGGCCACGCGGCGCGAGAGGTCGGCGGTCGACTGCGCGCTGGCACGCAACTCAGCGATCGTCGAATCCATCTGCGACACGAACGACAGCACCTCTTCGCCAATCCCGGCCAGCACGTCGGTGCGCTTCGACATCTCGCCCATCGACGCGTTCATCTCCGTCGTCGACGACGACGTTTTCTCGACCGACTGGAAGAGGTAGTCCATGCTGCGCGCGACTTCTTCCGACGACGCCTGCAGCTCGAGCGCGCGGCTCGACGCGTCCTGTGTCAGCTCCGTGACCGTGTCCGCCGCGCCGAGGACGCCGCCGATTCCGCCGCGGACGTTTTCGACCGCGAGTGAAGAGTTTTCGGTCAGCGTCGATTGATCGCGCGCGCGGAGCAGCAGCGATTCAGTGCCGCCGGTGATGACGCGAACGCCATTGGTGATCGTCGCGCCGCTGCCGCCGACGCGTCCGAGGAGGCGGCGCAGATTGTTGCGCGTCTCGGCGAAACTGCCGGCCAGCTCGCCGACTTCGTCGTCCGAAAAAACGCGCGCCGTGGTGTTGAAGTTGCCCTGCGCCATGTCCGCCGCCAGCGCGCGGATGGCGCGCACCGGACTGGCCACGTCGCGCGAAAGAAACAGCGCCGCGGCCACGAATGCGGCGAGCGTGAAGAGCGCGATGACGATCGTGTAGAACGTGATCTGCAGCGGAATGCCTTTGTACGGCGCCCACGGAATGGTCAGGACGAGAATCGAGCCGTCCTTCAGTTTCGCGAAGCGGGCCACGTGCGGCGAGATGAAAGCGCCGCTGTCGCCGTTGCCGATGCGGCGGATCTCCGCGATCTCGCCGGGCGTCAGCGCGTCCGGAATGCTGGAGCGGAACTCGCCGCGCTTGTTGATGATGCCGATCGCGTAATCCGAGGGAACGTAGAGACGCAGCGTGTCGACGAGCGATGGATCGATGACCGCGGCGAGATTCGCGCTGTCGTACACGCGCGCGAAACGTTCGGACGCCGAGGAGATCGCGAGCTCTTCGAGCGTCGTGGAAACTTTCGACGAAATCAGCGCGACGAGTGCGGCGAACGAGATCAGAAACGAGCCGATGAAGACGATGCCGATCTTCGTTCCGAGTCCGAAGCGCCGTCCCGTGTAGCGCAGCGCGCCGCCGTGCGAGGCATGCTCGGCCAGCAATCGCTTGCCGACCGCGTACGCCCAGATCACCGACGGAAATGCGCCGATCAGCGCGGCGACCAAAAAGTAGCCGAAGCCGAGAATGGTCGGCATCACCACGAGCGCGGCGATGATCGCGAAGAGGATACTGCCCGCGCCCCACAGCACGAGCGTGAGCGACTCGGTGCGCGCCAGGCATCGCGATGCGGCTTCCGAGGCGTCATTGCCGCGCCGAACGGTTTCGTCGACGGCATTCGCGAGCGGCATGAGTCCGATGGCGATGATCGCGGCGTTCGACACGAAGAAGACGATGAAGAGCCCGACGATCGCTTCCGCCGAGCCGAGCGACATCCGCACGACCTGGCTGAGAAACACGTACGACAGCGGTCCGATGACCACCGCCGGCGGTACGAGCAGCCAGAGAATGTATTTGCGCGAGAAGGACACGAAGGAACGATTTTATCCGCAGATGGCGCAGATCAGCGCGGATGAGGCGGTAGACTTTGGTATCCGAGGTAGAGATTGATGAATTTTCGCGCCGCCGCCGCTGCGCTTCTCATCGCGATGCCCTTCACGCTCGGCGCGCAAACTTCGCAGACGCCGAAGTCGATCGGCGAGGTCACGCTGTTCGGCGAGGAACAGCTCAAAGTCGAAGCGGCGACGAAGACCGAGATCCCGATTTCGAAGGCGCCGAGCGCGGTCACCGTTGTCACCGCCAAGCAGATCGCGGAGTCGGGCGCGCGAACGGTGCCGGACTTGCTGCGCCTCGTCGCCGGGGTCAACGTTCGCTGGAATCCGATGGTGCAGACCATCGACATCCGCGGCTTCGGCGAGAATCCGTTTTCGAATCGCATCCTGCTGCTGATCGATGGCGTTCCGTATAACTCGGGCGACACCGGCGGCCTCCCGCTCAGCCCCGCGTTCGATTTTTTTCCGGTGCAGAACATCAAGCGCGTCGAGGTCGTGCGCGGACCTGGTTCGTCGCTCTACGGCGAGAACGCGTACTGGGGCGTGATCAATATCGTGACGCTGTCGGGCGAGGATCTGTCAGGAAGTGATATCCAGCTCTACGGCGGCAGCCGGACCACGGGCGAAGTCAGCGCGCAATTCGGGCAGCGCTTCAATCGCGGCTCGATCCTCGGCGCGGTGCGATTTCTGCGGACGATGTTTCCGCAGGAGTTCTGGCTCGACGATCGCTCGAAGTTTCAGGCCTCCGACATTTTCCTCAAGGCGTCGCTCGGCGACTGGCAGGTGTCCGGCTATCGTCACGACGATCGCCTGGACGGTTTCGACGAACACTTTCCGCCCGACCTCGGGCTGCCGCCGACTTCGGCGTTCGCATCCGCGCATGCGCTGAAGCAGACGATGGACGCGGTGACGCTGAAGTACAACCACGCGCCGGCCAATGCGCCGGTGACGTACTCGGCGGATTTCTCGTGGTCGCATCGATTCGGCATGCATTGCGCCGGATGCCACGCGGCGCAGGAGCAGCCGGAGTTCGCCAAGCCCGCCGATCACGGCTATCAGGCCGTCGGCGATTTCCGCATGGGCCTGCACATGATTCCCGGCCACGACATCCTGGCCGGTGTCGAGGCGCGCCGTCTCGATCGCGCGGAGCACAAGGTCGAGCTGAGTGATGACGCGGGCGTCGTCGCGGGATACAACAAGGTCGCCGTCTACGCGCAGGACCAGTTCGACATCATCAGAAATCTGCTGCGCGCGGTGGCCGGCGTCCGCTACGACGGCAAGACGAAGCTGTTCGACGCGAAGACGTCGCCGCGCTTGTCGCTGGTCTACACGCCGAACGACCGGCTGGTCGTGCGCGGCGGATATTCGACGGCGTTTCGCTTTCCGACGTTCAGCGAGCTGTATCAATCGAGCTGGTTCCTGACTATCTCGACGGACATCGGAATCCCGGCGTTTCCGCTGTCGGTCTTCAAGCCGAATCCGAACTTGCAACCCGAGGAGATCAGCACGTGGGACCTCGGCGCCGAGTATCAGATTTCGCCGACGGTTTCGATGAAGGCCGATCTCTACCGCTCGCGCGTGCACGACTTCATCGTGATCGTGCAGCACTTCGCACCGCTGCCGAATCCGTCGTCGCTCGGTTGGGAAAATCAGCCGGCGGACGCGCGCATCACCGGCGGTGAGGTCGAGCTGCGATCGAATTTCGCGCAGCGCGTGACCGGATTCGTGAACTGGTCGCATCAGTCGGAGTCGCAAATGGGATCGGGCGTCGATACGAGCGGAACTCCATTCGAGTTCGTTTACTCGCCGAAAGACAAGATCAACCTCGGCGCATACGGCGGACCGGTGAACGGCGTTCGAGGAGCAATCGAAATCGCCTGGCGCGGCCGCTACGACGCGCCGCGCGACTGGTTCGCGATCCGCTCCGATTTCACCAGCTTCGCGACGCACCCGCTGCCGTCATACGCGCTCGTGAACGCGCGCGTCAGTTACGACATCCCGAACACGCGCCTGCGCGCGACGATCTTCGGCAACAACCTGCTGAACAAGCGGCCGGAGGAAACGATCGTCGGAAGCGTGAACCGTTTGGCAGGGCGAGAGTTTTTTGCGCAGATGGAGATGCGGTTCTGACTGTCATCCTGAGCCGCCGAAGCCGTGGAGCGCGAAGCGCGGAAGCGGCGAAGGACGGTGAAGGATCTCAAGATGCGCAACTCGTGCTGAAACCCACCGGGATTCAACACAGCCTGGGAAGCTTGAGATCCTTCGACCGTCCTTCGCGACTCCGGCTTCGCCTACGTCGCTACGGCGGCTCAGGATGACAATCTCACTCTTCGGTCACATGCGTCTTCGCGATCCGATCGCCGATTCTGCTTTTTCCGGCGATGACGAAAATCACCTCGGCGAGGTTCACGCCCGGCACGATCAGGCTGAAGTTTCGCGCAAGGCTGCGCAGATATCCGCAAGGTTTGTCGTTACGGGTGACGACGCGCAGGCCGAGGATTTGCTTGCCGAGGGAGCGGCCGCGCCAGCCATCGCGAAAGAGCATGGAGACGATGACGATGGCCAGGGCTACGTACCAGACGATCTGGATCACTCGGATCTCGCCGCCGATCCAGGCCAGCACGTAACTCAGCAGCGCCGCGGGCAGCACGAGGAGCAGCGAGATCGAAAGGGCATCGACGAGGAACGCGGCGATGCGCAGAAGCGTGGTCTGGGAGCCGTCGGTGGTCATTCGAAACCCTTTTCGCCCGTTTTCGTACCTTCCTGCTGCAAGGGACCTATGAACAGCCGGAATCGCATCATCTATTCGCTCGCATCGCTCGTTCTTTTGGCGGGCTGCGGCGCCGTCATGGAACGGCGCACGGCGCACATCGAACGGCGCTGGCCGGCCGGCGCGATCAAGCGCATCGAGGTGCGCGAGGTCGATGGCGCGATCAACATCGAGGCCGGTAACGCGGACGAAATCGCGATGGACGCATCGGTCCGCAGCCGCGTCGCTCCGAAACAGGGGCAGGAAAATCAGGGCTACTTCACCACCGAGTTGCACGGCGACACGCTGATCATCGGCCGCGAAAACGAACATCGCGGTTTCCACTTCTTCAGCTTCGGCAACGAGACGCGCATCGATTACGAGCTGCGCGTGCCGGCGTCGCTGGCGCTCGATCTTCATACGGTGAACGGACGCATCGCCACGCACGGCGTCGACGGCGAGATGCGCGCGGTGACGGTCAACGGCCGCGTGAACATCGATACGCCCGGCTCCAGCGAAGTGGAAGCACACACGGTCAACGGACGCATCGAAGCGCGCTTCGGCAAGTCGTTCCAGGGCGCGACGCTGAAGACGGTGAACGGCGGCGTGACCGCGGCGCTGCCTCTGAGCGCATCGTTCACGGGCGATTTCTCGCAGGTGAACGGCGACATCGAAGCGGCCTTCCCGCTGAACATCCATTCGCATCCCGGCAGCCGCCGCGTTTCCGGCGAAGTGAACGGCGGCCGCTACGAGCTGCGCATCACGACCGTGAACGGCGACATCAAGATCGATACGGCCAACACACCCGCGACTCCTGCCGCGCCGGTTGCTCCAGCAGCGCCCGCAGCGCCGCCCGCGGCGATGTCGAGCACCTCTTAACAATTTCCTCCGCTGCACCTTGCTAAAGCACAGACAGGAGTGTCTGTGCCACACAAACCTTACCGGCGGCGCCGGTGTGGCACAGACACTCTTGTCTGTGCTGGTGAGGCTCGGGACCCTTTAGAAGTTAAACTCCGCCTTCAATGACGAAGCGGATTGCGGCGGCCATCTTCTTCGTGCTCGCCGCAATCGCCGCCGTCGCGCCGATCCGCAGCTACGACTATTTCTGGCACCTGACCACCGGCCGCTGGATCGTTGAACATCATTCCATTCCTACTTTCGATCCATTCGCGCTCGCCAGCGCGCATGTGCCGTGGATCAACGGCGAGTGGCTGTATCAGATCGTGCTCTACGCGCTGCATGGAATCGGCGGCGATGCCGGGATTTCGATCCTGAGCGCGTTGCTGGCGTCGGCGATTTTCGCGATCGCGATTCTCATCACCTCGCAGGATGCCGGCGTCGCGTTGCTCATCTCCGCAGTCGCTTTCGCCGGCGCATCCGATCGCCTCGGCGTCCGCCCCGCCGCCGCAGCAGCGCTGCTGATCGTGATCGCGATCGGCCTCCTTGGCTCGCGCTTGCGCCTTGTTCCGTTGACGATCGCATACGCGCTTCTCACGATCGTCTGGATCAATGTCCATCCCTCGGCATTGCTTGCGCCGGTGCTGGCGTTCATCTGCATTCTGCAAACACGTAGCGCCGGCGGCCCGCCGGCTGTACCGCCGCCGGCTCGGCGGCAAGAGAAGACGCGCCAGCGAGCCGCTGGCGGTCCAGCCGACGAGCCAGGGCAGGCTCTGGCGCTACGAGCTGTGATCCTCGCCGCAGCCAGCGCGATCGCGCTGCTCGTCAATCCGTACGGATGGAACGCCATCCTCGCACCGCTGCGGCTGACGTCCGAAATCCACAGCGGCGCGTTCGTGAATGCCGAGTGGCTGCCGTCGACCTTCGCGTTCTTTCCGCTGCTCTACGTGACCATCGGCGCGGTCGTGCTGCTCTTTCTCGGCACGCGGGAGAAGCGCGGGAACGCGTGGCGCTTCGCGATCTTCGCTCTGCTCGCGGCGCTGTCGATCCGCTACGTTCGCAATCAGGGACTCTACTTCGCCGCGCTTCCGCTGCTGGTCCCGCCGATCGGCAATTTCTCGCGCCGCGTTTCGAACGCCATCGCCGCCTGCGCGCTCATTCCGCTGGCGTGGACGTTTCAGCACGACGTCCGTCGTCCCGGCGTCGATGACGAGCGCTTTCCGATGCGCGCCGTTGCCGCGCTGAAGTCGTACAACCTCGGCGGCAACATCTACAACGTCGATCAATTCGGCGGGCTGATTGAGTGGACGTTCTACCCAGAGCGGCGCGCGCTGACGGATGGCCGCAATGAACTGTTTCGCGATTTCATCGAGGCCGATGCCGTCGCGCATCGCAACAGCCGCGCGTGGCACGCCATGCTGGCGAAGTACGGACTCGTGCTCGCCGTCGATGAATATCAGAGCGAGAAGATCGAAGTGCTCGACGTCGCCAGCGGCGAGCGTCAGGCGCTGCCGGCGTCGCTCGTCCGCTACCGCCGCCGCGACTGGGCGCTCATCGCCTTCGACGATGCGGCGATGGTCTTCGCGCGGCGCGATGCGTTTCCGGCGTCTCGTCTCGACGCCATCGAGTATCGCTTCCTCGTTCCCGATGATCCCGGCATCGCCTACAGGAACGCCGAGTTCCGCGATCTGGCGCGCAAGGAGATCGCCCGCGCGAAAGCGCAGTTCGGCGACATCAGAGTTGTGCGGGATCTGGAAGCGGGCGCGAACTAATTGACGACGTCGCAGCAGTCGTCGTCGAGCGCCTGCTCATGCGGCCAGCGGCTGGCCAGGACGCGCTCGAAGTAGGGACGGACGATCCGCTCGTAGCGTTGTTCGAATCCGGGATGCAACTCGAGGATGGCCTTGCGCGCGCAACGAACCAGGCATCGCGCTTCGCGGTGCGACACGGTCATGTCGCTGCCGACGAGGTTGAGCGTGAGCTCCACGATCATGCGAATACGGCGGAGGCGCCGCCGCTCGAAAATCGGCGAGCGGACTTCCATCGTCGAATCCATTGCGTATTTGCTCATTCGTAGTTACCGCGCTCAAACGGGGATGCCGTTCTTTGCATTCCTTGTTTTGTACGCGGCTGTCGGCTGTCGGCTCTCGGGTGTCGGGACGACTTGACGCACGAAAACAATCACGCGCGCAACACGAAGTTTGCGGCAGCCCAGTTGACTCAGCCGAAGGCAACTCACGCTGCGGGCCGTGCCCGCCCGAAGGCAACTAAGGCTGCGGGCCGTGCCGCCCGTTTACGCGTGTTCGCGGTCGCCTTCGGACCAGATCTCATCCGCGACGGCGGTCTCGACCTGATTGAGTTGCGACTCGTAGAACTTGATCGCGGCGCGGCCAACTGCTCGCACCGACACATAGTTCAGCGCGCCGCCTGCGGCGACGCCGACGAACGGGATCGCTTTCGCCAGACGTTCGCGAAAAAAATTCGCGCCGAGTTTCTCCGCGATCATGCCGCCTTCGGCTGTCGCCGACTCGAGCATCGTCGCGATGCCTTGTTTGCCGATGCCGACGCCCGAGGCGTAGGCGAGGCACGACATCGCCTCCGCGAAGCGCTCGCGTTGCGACGGCTCGTGACCGTAAACGGTGGCGATGCCGAGGATCAGGCGAAACTGCTGGAACACGAGGAAGGCTAGTTCCGCGCCGAGGGAGCCGATCGCGATCAGGCCGCTGGGAAGGCCGGAGACCGCGCCGGCGGCGGCGCAGCGGAGGGCGGTGCGGCGCACCAGCATGCGCGCGTGTTCATCGGAGTGGAAATCGGGCTCGCTCTCCTTGAGCGCGGCCACGTCGCGGCGAATCTTCTCCGTATCGATCTCTTCGAAGAGAGACCGGAAGACCTCCTCGAGCATCGAGTCGGCCCGCTGCTTGAACTGCCGGACTTTCCCCATCGGTGGATTTTCAGTCGGAGCTCTTCGACTCCGTTTTGGCTGGTGCCTTCGTTTCGGTTTTCGTTTCGGACTTCGTTTCTGATTTTGATTCGGACTTCGTCTCGGACGACTTCGAGTCAGTAGACGACTCGCTTTTCGTTTCGGACGACTTGGTTTCGGACTTCGAGGGGCCGCTGGCGTAATCGGTTTTGTAGAAGCCAGAGCCTTTGAACTGAATCGCCGGCGCCGACATCAACTTTCGCACGTCGCCGCCGCACTTGTCGCAGACCGCGTATGGAGGATCGGTAAATTTCTGGATGACCTCCGTGCGGTCATTGCACTTCGTACACTGGTATTCGTAAATGGGCATGCTGGATGTGGAACGAAAGCGGTTACAGCGCGATTCCGTATCCGCAGATGACGCAGATTACACAGATTCGAACGCCTTCATTCTGCGTTCCATCTGCGTAATCTGCGGATCGATCTACTGCTTCATCAACGGCGCGATCTTCGCCTGCGAATTCTCTTCGGCGGCGAACAGCACTCCGTCGCGGAAATAGACGCCGGCGATGCCGCCGCCGGTGCGGCGGTAGTACCACGACTCGATCGTCGAATCGGGGCGGTCGTTCGTGATCGTCCAGCCGGGAATGGGCTTGCCGAGGAGGTGGGCAACGTCGCGCTGGGACATCCCTTTTTCGAGCGACGCCAGCTTCTCGTGCGACACGGCGAGATGATCGACGGAATCGGCGAGGCCTTTCAGCGCCGCCTCGTTCCTCGGATCGTGCGTCAGCACCGCGCGGTAAATGCGGATCGCATCCTGATGGCGGCCGACCACGCCCAGCTCGTGCGCGAAATCGAGCTGGATGTGCTCGTAGACCTCGCGGGCCCGGCTATGCGTCGGATGTTTCGCGACGAACGCACCGAGCGTGTCCGCGTAAGCCTGCTTCGCGTGCACCGGCGCGTTCGGCGCCGACGCGGCCTGCTTGTGGCGGAGGACGTGAAGCCATTCCGACGAGTTGTCGGTGGCATCGGAAGAACCGCCACCGCACGACACGGCAGCGAGTGCAACGAGGATCAGGACGCGGCGCATTGGCGTCAAAAGTAGCACAGCTTCTCTGCGCTATAATCGCGCGCTCGGTTGCAGGTGGGTTTCAACTTACAGGATTCGGAGGACTTATGGCCGTGAGGGGCGACGACGTCGCGGGCTCGATCGAAGCACATGTCCGCGATGCGATGGAGAAATTGGTGGGCGAGATTCGCTCCTCCATCGAAGACGTCCGCGAGGTCGTCGATTCGCAACTCAAGGCCGCCCTGCAGAGTGTTCAGGCCGACGTCAACGCCGTTTCGTTCCTCCCGCACATCCAGAAGTCGCTCGGCGATTTCGAGGAGAGCATCAGCGCCTCCATTCCGCCGCCTCCGCCGGCAGCCGAGAAGGGCGCCGACGCCTCCCGCGTCAAACAGGCCGTTCAGGCCGTCGAGCGCGGCAAGTCGCAGGTGGACATCCTCAACGCCCTGCTCGATCAATGTCTGAGCTTCGGTTCGCGCGCGGCCATGCTCATCCTGCGCGGCGAAACGTTCAGCGGCTGGAAGGGCGTCGGCTTCACCGCGGCCGGCGGAAACGATGAGATGGTCAAGCGCTTCAACGCCGCGCCCGGCCTGATCCCGGAGCTCGACCGCGTTCTGCGCAACGAGCAGGTCGTGACCTGGGACGGCGCGAACCTCTCCACCCGCCTCGGCGTCCCCGCATCGACGAGCGCGATCCTGGTGCCGATGGTGATCAAGGACAAGATCGCCGCCGCCGTGTATGTCGATGCGGTCGATGCCGACGTGGCCAGGCTCGATGCGGCGTCGCTCGAACTGCTCGTCTTCACGACCGGCCTGCTGATCGACACCGCCGCCAGCCGCAAGAAGACGCCGTCGCCGAGTTTGAACGACGGAGAGTCGGTAACTGCGCCGCAACCGATGGCCGCGCCCGCGCCGCCGCCGCGTCCCACTCCGCCACCGCCACCGCCCGCCCGTCCGTCGCCTCCGGTCGCCGACGAATCGCCCGATACGACCGTCGCCGTCTCCGCCGCGCAGCTGCGCGAAATGATGGCGCCGCCTCCGGCCCGGCCCGCGTTTACGATGCCGGAGACAGACTTCGAAGCGCCGTCGTCCGCGAAGCCATCCGCGGAATCGTTCATGACTACGGCCTTGCCGGCGATCGAAGCGCCCCCTCCCGCTCCGCCGCCGCCCGCCGCACCCGCTCACGATCGGGAGGAACGCGCCAGCACGCAGTACATCCCGCCGCCAAACCTCACCACGCGCGGCGGCACGCCGCTCAGCGGCGGCCGGACGGACGACGATTCGAAGCGCCACGACGAGGCCCGCCGTTTCGCGCGCCTGCTCGTCTCCGAGATCAAGCTTTACAACGAGCCGAAGGTCGACCTCGGGCGCAAGAACAAGGACCTCTACGAGCGCCTCAAAGAAGACATCGACCGCAGCCGCCAGATGTACGACGAGCGCATCGCCGACGACGTCCGCAAGGTATCGAACTACTTCTACGACGAGCTCGTACGCATCCTCGCCGACGGCGACGCCTCCGCCCTCGGGCTGTAATCAGCGCGATCTGCTGCAACAGCGCGAGCTGATCGACCACCACGCGATGCTTCCGTATCAATCCGCCGCGAATGGTCAGGATGTCGATCGCGTCAAACGACACCGGGGGACGGACGGTGGATTGGTCACGAACTGCGGCGTTTTCTAAATAACGCGATGACGCCACGTTCGCGATCGCGCACGAACTCAGCGATCGCGATGGAGTTTCTGCGGATCGAGTCGTGGATGTCTTGGGTGACACAGTTCCCGAGTCGCAACCAAACCACCTTTGGCGGAAAGCCGCGGAGTGTCGAGAGCTCGACGAAATCTGCATCCCTCGAAACAAGGATGAAATCGTTGTCTCGCGCGTACTGCCACATCGCGATGTCAGAGGCGTCCCCGAGGTTGCATTGAGAGATGTGCTTCGAATCCGGAAAGAGATCGCGAAGATGACCGACCAGCGACGGCGCCAGGTTCTGGTCGAACAACAGCTTCATTCGCTCGCGACCAGCATCCGATGCTCGCGTTCCGCCGCGTAGGTCAGGCAGGCGCGAATGTCGTCGCGGGTTAGATACGGAAAGTCGCTAAGCAGCTGGTCTTCCGTCATTCCCGCGGCGAGATACGACAAGACGTCGTAAACGGTGATCCGCATCCCGCGCACACAAGGCTGGCCGCCCCGCTTGCCGGGCTCAATGGTGATGATTCCTTCGTACGACATCAGACGTCCATTCTAGGCCACCTCCTTTCACGGCGCACTTTTCGCACTTGAGTCCGTTGAATGCGGGTTCGACGGGGTTGGGTGCTTGCGATCGCGGCGGTACTGGTGCCGCTGGTTGCCGTCCTGGTTGTGCTGCGTCTACGCGGGACACACGAGCAAGAAGTCGAGCACGTCGTGCCGGCAAAGCCGGAAGCGCCGCCCGATCTGGAGAAGCTGCGGCCGGCGTTCACGGCGGGACTCGACGCCATTCATCGCCGCGACGGTGCCGAGGCGGTCAAGCAGTTGTCGTCGTTTCACTTTGGAAAGCGCGCGGTCGATGAGTATCGCGTCTATTACCTCGCCACGGCCTATCAACTCGCGAAGGACAACGCGCGGGCGCGGGCAACGCTGAACGACCTGATGTCGCGTCATCCCGCCTTCGTCCGTTTCGCCGACGCGGGAATGACCCTCGGCGCACTCTACGCGGCCATCGCCGATTGGCGTCACGCCGCGGATGCATACGCGTCCGCCGCCGCGCATGCGAACGATTCGAACGTCGCCGCGAGCGCGCGCTGGAGCGCCATCGAGGCGCGTTTCGCGCGCGGCGACATCGCCGGCGTTCTCTACGACGCGCGCAACATCGCCATCAAGAATCCGCGTTCGGATCAGGCCGTCCACGCCATCGAATTGACGCGCGCGATCACCGGCGATCCGGTCCGATTTCCCGCACCCGAGCGGCTCGAGCGCGCCGTTTCCTTTCTGCGCGACGGCGATGCGCAGAACGCGTTCGACGAGTTGGCCCTGCTCGAAGCGAACGGCGTTCCCGCCGATCTGCGCACGCCGATGCTGCTCAACCGCGGCCTCGCTTTGAATCAGCTTCGCCGTTTCGAGGATTCGAACAAAGTCCTCGAACCGCTGGCGAAGGGTCCGTATCGCTTCGCCATCCCGGCCATTTACACCGCGGCGAAGAACTACGCGGTGTTGTCGGCGTCGATCAACCCCACCGTCACGAAAACGATCGTCGTCAAGCAGCAGGTCGGCACAACAAAGGTCGCTGCGAAAGGGAAGAAGAAGGCGACCACGAAGCCGAAGTTCGCGAACGTGAAGAAGAACGTTCAGCTCGTCGATCTGGCAAAGAAAGCGAAGAAAGAGGAGTACGACCGGCTGGCGACGGAACGGTTGAAGGATCTCCTCTCGCTTCCGCTCGCGAACGAAGTGCGCATCGAAGTGCTCAACTCCATCATCGAACGCGCCGAGGCCAAGAATCAGGATGCGTACGAACAGCAGTTGATCCTGCAACTGGCGAAACTCGATCCGTCGCAGGACGCCGGCCTGCAGCATTTCTGGGACAAGGCCTGGGCGGCGTACGCGCGCGGAGATCTGAATGGCGCGCGTGAGCTGCTCGCGTTCATCCGCGACACCTATCGCAATCCGAATACGAAGCGGCAGTCGATGTACTGGTTTGCCCGTTGCGGCGAGCGCCTCGGGCGCAAGGACGAATCGGCGGCGATCTATCACCAGCTCGCGTCCGCGCCGTACGACGACATATACGCCATCGAGTCGGAAAAGCGCGGCGCGAAGCGGCAGCCGACGACCGTGAATCCGTTGACCAGCAATCGCATGGACTGGCGCGACATCGCCGAGCACAACATGCCCAATGAGTTGCGCCTCGGCTACGAGTTGACGGCGCTCTCCGATTTCGCCGATGCGAAGCTGGAGATCGACGAGAACCGCAATCGCAAAAATCAGCAGTACGCCGATGCGCTCATGGCCGATCTCTATCACGCCTCCGGCAACATGCTCGACACGCTGAAGACGCTGCGCCTGGCGTTTCCGGAGCTGGCGACGGTGGAGCAGGATTCCGTCCCGCCGTACTTTCTGAAAATGTACTACCCGTTGAAGTACGAGGACTGGATCCGTAAATACTCCGATGCGAACGGCGTCGACCGTTACACGGTGATGGGGCTGATCCACCAGGAGAGCTACTTCAATCCGCGAGCGAAATCGGCCGTCGGCGCGACCGGCCTGATGCAGTTGATGCCCGCCACCGGCCGCGAACTGGCCGGCCGTTTCCACATCACCCCGCGCCTCGACAATCCCGAAACCAACATCCGCCTCGGCACCGCCCACTTCAAGATGCTCGTGAACCTCTTCAACGGCAGCAACGAACTCGCGATCGCCTCCTACAACGCCGGCCAGGGCCGCGTCCTGCAATGGCGCCGCGCCGCCCCCGGCAAACCGATGGACGAATTCATCGAAGCCATCCCCTTCCGCGAAACGCGCACGTACGTAAAGCACGTGGTGATGCTCGCGTCGACGTATAAGCGGATGTATCCGTAACGCCTCTCACAAGAGTCACAAGAAAAATGTTGACACTGCAAATGGATTCGTCTAATCTCCGCCTCCCCATGACCATGTTGAGAAAAAATCAATTCGGCGTCCGCGAAGGGCTTTATTGCCCCGCGGGAGGTTTTACGCGATCGTAAAGTGCTCAAATAGATCGAATTTCGATCAGAGCCCCTTCGGTCGTGAGACTGAAGGGGCTTTTTGTTTCTGGCGATAACCAATCCGGGCCGGCGGCGCACCACACGTTGTTGTGACTGCGTTCCGTGTACGGGTTCTAACGAAGGGTCGGTGACCGCACTGCACAGGTAGCTCAGAGGATTAGAGCGCAGGACTGATAATCCTGAGGTCACGGGTTCGAATCCCGTTCTGTGCATACAGGTAGCTCAGTGGACAGAGCAAAGGACTGATAATCCTTGAGTCACGGGTTCGACTCCCGTCCTGACAACAGTGGCTCCAAACCACTACTTTTTGCAGTACCCACTCGGGGGCGGCAGTATCAAAACCCGCTGACAGTGACGTGCCGTTGTGGCGTCGCTGCCGGCAGCACGATTCCGGCGCCTTGCAGCGCGCGGAAGCCGCGCGGCGAAATGGCGAAACGCGTCTGTAGTCGTCGAGCAGATGCCGGACGCCGTAGTAGCGGCGGTATTTCGCGACGCTCCGCGCCGTGACGTGTGGCGATGATGCCCGCCGTCTTCGAGCGGCTTCTTACAACGTCATAAGAATCCCGGCGAACGGTGCGTACGAACCGGAATCGCCGGAGATAACAAAGAAAAGGAGGTCCCCATGATTCGCAAGCTCAAGGTTCGTAATCATGAGCGTGGTCTGCTCTTTCGCGAGGGCGACCTCATCGCCGTCCTTCAGCCGGGCACGCACTGGCGTTTCGATCCGCTGCTCAAGCTGCGTTTCGACGTCGTCAGTACGCGTAAGGTGTGGCTCGACCACAAGGACATCGATCTCATCGTCCGTTCGGGACTCATTGGCGAAGACGCCATTGTGCTGAACCTGAAGGACACGGAGCGTGCACTGGTCTGGATCGACGGCCGGTTCAATGCCATCGCCAAGCCGGGTATGTACGTTCTGTGGCGCACGGATCACGAAGTGCGCGTTGAGATCGTGAGTACGCGCACTGTGCAGTTCGTGCACGCCGATCTGATGTCGATTCTCGCCGTAACCGATTCATTGAAGCAGCTCGAGACGGTGACGGTGCAGGCCGGAAGTGTGTCCGTTCTTTTTCTCGACGGTGCACTGCACGGCGTTCTGCAGCCGGGTACGTATGCATTCTGGCGCGGCGCGGCTGTCGTGCGCGCCGTTCCGGTCGATCTAAAGGAGCAGGTACTGGATATCAGTGGTCAGGAGATCATGACGTCGGACAAGGTCACGCTGCGTCTGAACGCGCTGGTCAGTTTTCGGATCGTCGACGCAACGAAGTCGGTGGCCGAGGTCGACAGCGCGCCGCAGGCGCTGTACCGGGCCGCGCAGCTCGCGCTGCGTGAGATCGTCGGCGCCCGCGATCTGGATACGCTTCTGACGTCTCGCGACGCGGTTGCGCGCGAGCTTGATGAAGCAGTCCGCGTCCGTGCCTCGGCGCTCGGCATCGAGGTCACGGCCGTCGGTATCCGCGACGTCATTCTGCCGGGCGAGATGAAGGATCTGATGAACCGCGTGACCGAGGCGAAGAAGGCCGCCGAGGCGGCTCTGATCACGCGGCGTGAGGAGACGGCGGCGATGCGTATGCAGGCCAACACGGCCAGGATTCTCGATTCGAGCCCGACGCTCATGCGTCTGCGCGAGCTCGAGGTCCTGGAGAAGGTCGCCGAGAAGTCGAACCTCACCGTTCTTCTGGGCGACGGCAGCGGTCTCTCCGACAAGGTCGTGAAGCTGCTGTGATGTGAGAGGTGCCGCCGGCAACGGCGGCACCTCGTTTTGCGGCGAGCAGTTATCCTTCCGGCGTGGCGCGCGATCTTCCCATCGGCAACGGCAACCTCATGGTCAATTTTGATCATGAGTACAACATCCGCGACGTCTACTACCCGCACGTCGGGCAGGACAACCAGACTGCCGGCGACGTCTCGTTTTTCGGCGTCTGGTGCGACGGCAAGTTCGCGTGGATCGGCAATCCGGCGTGGGAGAAGCGGCTCGATTACGACGGCGACTCGCTGGTCACGCGCGTCGATGCGCACTCCGATTCGCTGCAGCTGGACATGGTCATCAACGACACGGTCGACTTCGATCGCGATGTCCTCGTGCGCCGTGTCGAGCTTCGCAATCTGTCCGACAAGCAACGCTCCGTCCGCCTCTTCACCCACTTCGATCCGCACCTGAGCGGCAACGCCATCGGCGACACGATCTTTTTCGATCCCGAGTTTAACGGCTTCGTCGCGTACAAGGCGCAGCGCTACGTTTTGATCAACGCCTCGGGCGGCGATCAATTCGGATTTCAGTCGTTCGCCATCGGAACGAAGGAGCGCGAGGGGTACCAGGGGACGTGGCGTGATGCCGAGGATGGCGTGCTCGAAGCGCACAAAGCGATTGCGCAGGGCTCGGTCGATTGCACGGGGATGATGTCGCTCTCGCTTCCGCCGGGCGGCACGGCCACGGCGTACGTCTGGTGGGTCTTCGGCAAGTCGTACAAGGAAGTGGCGTCGCTCGATGCGCTCGTGCGCGAGCGCGGCGCGGGATCGTTTCTCGATCGCACGCGCGACTACTGGAAGCTGTGGGTGAAGAATGACGTCGACATCAGCCGGCTGCCGGAGGCGGTGCAGCGGCTGTATCGGCGATCGCTGCTGATCATCCGCACGCAGATCGATCACAGCGGCGCCGTCATCGCCGCCACCGACTCCGACATCGTCCAGTTCGGGCGCGACACGTACACGTACATGTGGCCGCGCGACGGATCGATCGTGGCCACGGCGCTGCTGCAGGCCGGCTACGCCGAGATCACGCGACGTTTCTTCGACTTCTGCTGCCGGCTGATTACGCCCGAGGGATTTCTGCTGCACAAGTACAACCCGGATGGGTCGGTGGGATCGTCGTGGCATCCGTGGCTGGCCGACGGCAAGCGGCAGTTGCCGATCCAGGAGGACGAAACAGCGCTGGTCGTGGTCGCGCTCTGGACGCACTTCGAAAAGTTTCACGACGTCGAGTTCGTGAAGCCGCTCTACAAGCCGATCATCAAGCAGATGGCCGACTTTCTCCTGCGCTACCGCGAGCCGCACACGCGGCTTCCGGCGCCGTCGTGGGATTTGTGGGAGGAGCGCCGCGGCATCGCCGCATTCACAGTCGGCTCGGTGTGGGCGGGGCTCAATGCCGCGGCGAAATTCACAGATGCCTTTGGCGAAACCGTTCAGGCGGAGAAGTATCGCCGCGCGGCCGCGGAGATCAAAGACGGCGCGATCCGCTTCCTGTTCGATGAAACCAGCGGATGCTTCGCGCGCTCGGTCAACGTTTCGCGCGAAGGGCAGATCAGCGCGGATATGACCCGCGACGCGTCGATGGCCGGCCTCTGGCTCTTCGGCATGTTCGAGCCTGGCGATCCGAAGATCGTGGCCACGATGGAGGCGATGATCTCGCGGCTGACGATCAAGACCGACGTCGGTGGCGTAGCGCGCTACGAGAACGATTACTACTTCCAGGTTTCGAAAGACGTCGCCAACGTGCCCGGCAATCCGTGGATCGTCTGCACGCTGTCGATCGCGCACTGGTATGCGATGCGCGCGCAAAACAGCGCCGAGCTGCAGAAAGCGATCGACATCCTGACGTGGGCCACGCGCCACGCGCTGCCGAGCGGCGTGCTCGCGGAACAGCTCGATCCGTACACAGGCAAGCCGATCTCCGTGGCGCCGCTGACGTGGAGCCACGCCGCGTTCGTGCTCGCCGCGCACGTGGTGGCACGGCGCGCGAACGAACTGGCGGTGAACGCGTAATGGCGCGCCGCACCCGCCTGCGCACGCGCGTGCTGCTGCTCACCGCCGCCTTCGCCATCGCCCTCTTCGCCATCACCTTCGGCCTGAGCTGGCGCGCGCAAATCGCGCAGGAACGCTGGAGCCGGCTGGTAGGCGTGGAGACGCGCGCGATCGGAACGCTGGAGGAGCTGATCCGCGCGCAGAATGCGTACCGTGCGGGGGTCGCCAGTCGGGAGTCGGGAGTCGGAGCGAGCCCCGCAACTCTTTCGCTCCCTGCTCCGACACCCGACACCCGACACCCGACACCCCCGTACCGCATCGTCTCCCAACTTCTCGAATCCGATTCCCTCCGCACGATCGACACCGCTGCGCTACGGCGCCGCATGTCGACTTTCACCGCGGCGCTCGCGGATCCCACCTCCACACCCGAGGAGATCGACACTGAATCGCAGCGCGTGGTGGCCGAGGCGCAGCGGATCATCGATGAGAGGAAGCGCGAGATCGCCCGGCAGTTGCCGATGCTCGAACGCGAAACGCACGAGCTGATGTCGGCCGGCTTGGCCATCGCCTGGATCATCATCATCTGCAGTTTCGCCGCCGTGCAGGTGACGCTGCGCAAGGTGGTCCGTCCCATCGAAGACCTCTCCCTCGCGGCCGACTTGATCGCCTCCGGCGACCTCGGCGCGCGCGCTCCGGTGGCCGGCGATTTCGAAGTGGCCCGCCTCGCCGCCGCCGTCAATCACATGGCCGACGAACTGAAAGCACACGCCAGGACGGACGAGCTGACGTCGCTTCCGAACTTCCGAGCCTTCCGAGAAAGAATCGACCTCGAAATCGAACGCGCCTCACGCTACCCCGAACGCTTCGGTATCCTCATCCTCGATCTCGACCGCTTCAAAAAATACAACGACACCTACGGCCACCTGGCCGGCAACGACGCGCTGCAACGAACCGCCCGCGCCATCCGCGAAGCGGTCCGCGTCGTCGATTTCCCCGCGCGTTACGGCGGCGAAGAATTCGCCGTGATCCTCCCGCAGCTCGACGGCACGGCCCTCGCCGCGATCGCCGAACGAATCCGCGCCACGATCGAAGCCATGCCCGCACCTGCGGGCGGCGCGCAAGTCACCGTCAGCATCGGCGCCGCGATGTACCCCGACGACGGCACTGCTCCCGACGCGCTGTTCCGCGCAGCGGATGAAAGGCTGTACGCCGCCAAGGAGGGTGGGCGGAATCGGATTGTGGGCGTCGCTCGACTACAGGATGTTGGTGCAGCCATTAGGTCTTCGTAACTGTGTCTTCTGTATCTCCATCTCTCTCATTACGAGCTGACAACGACCGACGGTTTCTATCTCTCACCTCAATGTAAAAAGAGCTGTGGCCAACTGTCGCACTGGCTTTCACGTGGTCCTTGCAATGCAACGCATAAAAAACAATGGCGCCGAACAGCACCGTCGGTATGAGGAGAACAACCGCTGTCAAAGGGTCCATCGGTCATTTCCCATCCGTAATTTCTCTTGCGACGGTAGAAATCATCGCTGCGAGCTCACGTGCCTGTCCCATTTTTTTCTTCAACTCGGCGGCTTCGGTTGTCACGTGTTTGACGAAGTTTTCTAAGAAGGCCGGTATGTGATCGAGAGCCTTAAGACGCATTGCCCGTGGCGCATCGTTGAACAGCCATTCTTCTGGGTCTTCGTCTGGACCTTGCCCAAAGTTGCCTGAGACTACAGAAAGAGCGAGTCCCCATTTACCGCTTAGTTTGGCGTAACCGATGCGGTGGCCCCAGTAATCACCGTCTGGGGTGTCAAAACCAGTGTATTGATGCCAGAACTCGACACCAACGTTCAGCTTCTTCAAAGCGGCGTCTATAGGCGCAATCGCTTTAGCAAGCTCGTCGGAAGCAGCGTTAAGCTGTGCCGCGGATGCGGCTAGATCCTTAAATGATTGCGCAATGCGTTCGGGATCGGGGTGGGAAGGCTTCGTCGCCATACATCCTCCTGGACTAGACAAGTCCGAAAATGAGCCGTCAAGCTCTTGTTCTTGTTCGCCGCGTCACGCGACGGAATTGACATTCGGCTTCCACCGATGCTGGCCTTGCCAGCGGTCAATATCGTTCGAAGAATACCACATCCATTCAATTCGAAAGCTTTTTAATCAGCGTTTCGATCGTCCTCGCCGCAGCCGCTAAATCGCGCTCAGATAACTCCCCACCCAACGCCTCGCGCCATTGTTCATAAGCGGGACGGAGCTTTTCGATCGTGGCCCGTCCGCGGCGGGTGAGTACCACGCGCGAGGAGCGGAGGTCCTTCGGATCGCCGGCGCGCTCGGCGAGGCCGAGCTGCTCGAGGCGGGTCATCATGCCGGTCATGTTCTGCTTGGAGACCATCATCGTCCGCGCCAGGGAGGCCAGCGACATCGGGGTGCCGTGAGCGGCGAGCGCGGAGAGAACGGCCCATTGCTGCGGGGTGATGCGGGCTTTTTCGAAGACGGGGCCAAGGCGGCGCGTGAGGAGGTTCGCCAGCTGAATCACGCCCGCGACGAGGTCCCGTTCCGGCTGCGCTGTCATGTGTGGTCGTCAATGTATTGACCAATCGCGGGAGTGTCAAATGCACGTGCTACGCTCTGGCGAATGAGACGTGCCGGCGAGGTCGTGCTATTGGCCGCCATCGCCGTCTTCGGAGCGGTCCTGCGCTTCGGCGGTCTGGCCGTTCCCAGCCTGTGGCTGGACGAAATCCTCGACTACGACGTCGCCACGAAACTGACGCACGAGCCGCTCTGGCGCTGGCTGACCGGCTTCGCCAGCGAACACGGTCCGCTCTTCTTCGCCAGCGAGCTGGCGGGGAGATTCGCGCACGCGCCGGAGTTTGCGGCGCGGTTCGCGCCGGCGGTTTTCGGTGTCGCGGCGATCGTTATCTCGGGTGTCGGGTGTCGGGTGTCGGGTGTCGGAAAAGAGGCCGATCTCAGCGAACGCCTCACCTTCGCGCTCCTCCTGGCCGGCTCCCCGCTGGCGATCTACTACAGCCGCGAAGCCCGCCCCTACGCCCTCCTCATCCTCCTCGCGACGCTGCTTCTATCCGCCTTTCTCCGCAACTCCGCGTCTCCGCGTGAACCCGTCCCCTTCATCGCGCTCGCCCTGCTCTTCACCACCTCCGGCTCCGGCCCGCTCCTGGTCGCATCCGCAATCACGGCCACCATCGCCTTCGCCATGACGCGAAGAAGAACCTTCGCCATCGCCGCGATTTCGTGCGGAGCCGCCGCGGCACTGATCCCCATCCTCTACCGCCGCATGCCGCCGAATGGCGCATCCGAATTTCGTCTCAGCACCCGGTTTTTCCAACGCATCCTGCAATCCTTCTCCATCGGCGCGGTCGACATCACCACCATCCATCGCGCCGCGTACATCGTGGCCATCCTCGCGCTCATCGGCGCCATCGTGCTTCTTAAACGCGATCGGACGAAAGGCGCCATCGTCACCGGTATGGCCGTGCTTCCGGTCGCCGTCAGCCTTGCCGCGCTCTGGAAACTACGGCACTGGTACGCCGTCCGTTACGTCGCCACCGCGCTGCCGGCGTACCTGCTGCTGGCGGCCATCGGCATCACCGCCATCCTCCGCCTGATCTTTCGCGGACGGACTGCGATTGCGATTCCGATCGCCGCGCTCATCGCCGCCGGATTCATCGTCCATGAAGGATGGACTTCGGCGATCACGGAGCCGTATCGCAAGCTGAACTGGCGCGTCATCGCTGCCACGATTCACGAGCATGCCCATGCGCGCGACGCCGTCGTGACCACGAACGATTGGTCGTACGTCTGCCTCGATTTCTACCTGCGCCGTTTGCCGCCGAAGGTCCGCCTCATCAGCGCCGGCGAATCGGCGTCGCGCGCGGCCAGCGTCGTGGCGCACAACGAGCCGGTGTGGATCGTCAGCGCCGGATTCCACCGCGCCGGCGACGTTGGCGACTGGAGCTGCCACTATCCGGTCGTCCTGGCCAGTCCGCTGGAGGCATTCCGCCTCCACTACGCGCCCGGCCTTCAGCATCTCCTGCTCCACCGCCTGACGCCCGCCGACACGCGCGCCCTCACCGCGCGCTACCCCTCCCACGTCATCCCGCTCGGCGGCGACAACAGCGTCTTCCTGGCCGGCGGCTGGTACGGCCCCGACGGCGATCCCGCGGAGCACGCGCGCTGGACCGGATCCGAGCCGGTCTCCGCGATGCTGATCGCGAACGCCGCCGATCACCGCCTTACGCTGCACATGATGCCGTTCGACTACGCCGGCGCGCGTCCGCAGATCGCCACGATCTCGCTGAACTCCGCGCACGTCGCGCAACTCGCGCTCACGCCCGGCTGGCGCGACTACACGTTCGACATCGACCGCACGCGCTGGCGCGACGGCGCGAATTTCCTGACCATCGCGTTCTCGCGCGCCGAGGCGCCGGCGGCGATCGATGCGAAGTCGAAGGATGTGCGATTGCTCGCGGCGCGGGTGAGCCTGATCGCGGTGACGCCGATCGGTTCGACGACCATGATGGATTCCCTTCCCGAGCTGACACGCGCATTTCGCATCAACGAGCCCGGCGAGATGCTCGACGAAAACGCGTGGTGGCGCAATGCGAAGCGCCGCACGCTGGCGCCGCCGTCGTTTCTCGCACGAATCGGTATCGAACCGGCGCGGCATCTCGACGTGGACGACGCCGCGGAGACGATCGCGTACGACTGCGCCTGCCTCAACGACAGCGACTTCCTCCACATCGCCTACGCCACGATCCTCAATCGCCCGATCGACGCCGCCGGCGAACGCTACTTCGCCTCCGCGCTGCAGAAAAAGGAGACTCGGGTGGGCGTCGTGCGGGCGCTGGTGGATTCGCCGGAATTTCGGAAGGTGCGATGAAGCCGCGTTAGCGGCTTCAGAGGGTAGCGAGGGGTGAGAGCGAAGCGAACACCCCTCGAATTGGGAGCGCCCACGATTCGTGCCGCGTCAGCGGCACTGGAAAATGTGACACTCCATCGAGTGCCGCTGACGCGGCACACTTCATTCTCGACTCTCGTACGAGGGGTGCTCGCGATGAAGCTGCTCGCTCCCCTCGCTATCGTCTTGAGCCGCTAACGCGGCGTGAATCGACTCCCGTCGGCGTAGCCGGCGTGAGAACCGTAGCCCCCACTTTCAAGTGGGGGAAAACGATGCATTCATTTGGTGAGCCCGTCTTGACGGGCGAGAGACAGCTTTCTTTCGCGCGTCAAGACGCGCTCACAAACTCGTGCGACCCGTTTACCCCCACTTGAAAGTGGGGGCTACGGTCCTTACGCCGGCTACGCCGACGAGATCATTCCTATGTCAGACTTCGCGACGATGGCGAACATCCTCTATGTCTACGCGATCGCGCGCGCGGGGCATCCGTTGCCGGAGCGCGTGGAGGCGATCGATGGGTCGGATGTCATCGACGTTGTAAATGCCGGAGAGTTAAGCGCGTTCGTCACGCCGGTCGATGACGTCGATTTCTCGCAGGGCGTCATCGACGCCCGCGCCAAGGACGTCGAGTGGCTCGGCGCGATCGGGTATCGGCATCAGAGCGTGATGCAGGCGCTGATGCGGGGGGGGACGATCATCCCGTTGCGCGCGTTCACCCTGTTCGCCTCGGACGAAAGTTTGCGGTGGCATCTGGAGCACGAGCGTTCGAAATTCGCGAAACTGCTCGACCGGCTCGACGGGAAGCAGGAGTGGACGCTGCGGATCGAATTCGATCCGCAACTCTGGAGCGACGCGCTGGTGCGGCGCGTCGGCACGCTGCGCGTGCTGTCGGAGGAGATGGCGTCGGCGTCCGAGGGAAAGGCGTTTCTGCTGCGGAAAAAGTTGGATGACGAAAAAAAGAAGGCATCGCGCGAGGCCGAACAGCAGGTCATGGCGGAGATCGAGCGCGCGGTGACGGACAAGCTCGCGTGCGACACCGTCGCCGAGACGCGGCAGCAGCGGTCGGGCGGATTTCCGCAGATCAACGTGCTGCTCGAACGCGACGAAGAGGCGCGGCTGGAAGAGCTTCGCGGCGAACTGGCGGCGCGCTATGCCGGCGAAGGCGTGACCCTTGCGTTGACGGGGCCGTGGCCGCCGTATACGTTCGCGGTGACGACCGATGAGTGACGCCGACGAAGAACTGAGCCTGCTGGAAACGCTGGACCACCTGCTCGACCGCGGCGTGGTCATCGCGGGCGAAGCCGTCGTCTCCATCGGCGACGTCGATCTCCTCTACCTTGGGCTCAACGTCGTGCTGGCGAACGTCGACGCCATCGTCCGCACCTCGCAGCCGAAGCAAATCAAATGAAGCTCGTCGTGATCGGCGCGCATCGGGAACGCAACGACGTCGAGCCGCTGGCCGAGGCCATTGCGGTGAGCGATCTGTGGCTGAGCGGAATGGCGGTGGAGGAGTCGCAGCCGCTCGGCGATCGCGATCTGCTGTTGCGCGTGGCGAAGACGCGCGCGGCGCTGCTCGATCGCGCGACGTTTGTCGCCATCCGGTACGGATTCACGGCGCATGGCGAGAGCGAAGCGATTACCAAATGCGCGGCGCACATCGATCGATGGCGGCGTGTGCTGGATGAATTTCGCGATTGCGTCGAGATGACGCTCAAAGTCGCCGCCGCGGCGCCGCGCGCACGGCCCGACCGGCACGATTTCGAATCAGGAGCCGCGTACATTCGCGCGCTGCACGAGGCCACACGGGCGACGGACGTTGCGCCGGAGTTTCGGAAGGCTGTCGATGACACTCTCGCGCCGCTGGCGATCAAGCATCGCTGGTCGAATCGCGACACGTCGTCGCTCGAGTTCGCGGCGCTCGTGAAACGTGCGGATATCGCCGCGTTCAACGACGCCGGCGCGGCGTTGAAGCGCGATTTTCCATCCGTTCCGTTTCTCCTTTCCGGTCCGTGGCCGCTGGAGGTTTTCGCCGATGATCACGAATGACGAAGAGCGCCTGCGCGCGTCGCTCACGTTCACCGAGTCGACGATCCCCGACCGCATCGCCGCCGACTCCGACATCGTCGAAAACGGACTGGCGCGGCTGGTGTTGTCGATCATCGAGCTCGTGCGCCGCCTGCTCGAAAAGCAGGCCCTGCGGCGCATGGACGCCGGAACGTTGAGCGACGAAGAAATCGAACGCCTCGGCTCAGCGCTGATGAAGCTCGAGGAAAAGATGGCCGAGATGAAACAGGCTTTCGGTCTGGCCGATGACGATCTGAATCTGAAATTGGGTCCGATCAAGACGCTCGACTGACCAAAAGCAAATCACCACAAAGGCACAGCGCGGCATTGCCGCAACCAAAAGCATCTTTCCGGTCGAGAGTCCCTCTCCCCGAGTTTCTTCCGGGGAGAGGGAGACACGCAGCGAAGCGGAGTGCGGGTGAGGGGCGGCGCCTGAAACCGCAGGGCGCGCAAGCTCCGCCCCCTCATCCGCCTTCGGCACCTTCTCCCCCGGCAAAAAGACGCCGGGGGAGAAGGACTCTCGATGGAACGAACACGCGAGAATGGTCAACGAAATCTTCGCGGCGCGCGCAGAATCTATGGGTTAGTAGTGCAAAGGACACAAAGGACTTCTTCGTGCTCTTTGTGTCTTTGTGGTGATCAGCCTTTGAGCTGATTCATCCGCTTCATCAGCGCCGCTTTCGACCGCTCGTCGAGCGCGATATGCATCGCGCGGCCGTCGTCGATGATGCCGACGGAAACCGGATAGTCGAACCGCCGCGGACCGGCGCTGGCGGGATTGAAGTAGCGGACGCCGTCGATGATTTCGTCGTGAGGCAGGTGACTGTGGCCGAAGATCACGAGGTTGGCCGGCTTCGCGCGCAGCGAATCGATGACGCGCAAATCGGGCTTGTGCGGACGCGGAAGGATGTGCGTGAGGAGGATGCGCAGGCCGCCGAGGGTGATGCGCACGATGTCCGTTCCGTCGCCGTCGTCGTTGTTGCCCTCGACGTACGTCACCGGTGCGAGCGCGCGTAATTCGTCGAGCACGTGCACTCCGCCGACGTCGCCGGCGTGCACGATAGTGTCGACGCCGCGCAGCGCTTCCACCGCCTCGGGGCGCAGCAATCCGTGGGTGTCAGCGATGATTCCGATCCGCATCAGGTGCAGAATATCCGCCGCGAGGTGACGATGGCCGCAGCGAAAGAGAAGAAGACGGAGCGGGTGGCGGTGTTTTTGACGCCGTCGCAGGTGGCGTGGTTGAAGTCGAAGAAGAACGCGTCGGAGACGATGCGCGCGCTGGTCACCGAGGCGATGAATCTGGACTTGCTGAAACAGAGCGTGAAGCAAGCCGCGAGTCCCGCACATCGAGCAGTTGTGCGGCCACGCTCACCGCAATCTCGTAAGGGTGGTTCGTCCCGATCGAAAGGCCGATAGGGCAAAAGAACGCCCGTTTCGCTTCGTCGGGCAATCCCGCCTCGGCGATATCGCGGCGCAGGATGTTCGCCTTCGCCTCGCTGCCGATCACGCCGAGGTAGGGGAAAGTGCGCGTCCGCAGGATTTCGAGCAGGATCGGCTTGTCGGTGGTGTGACCCATCGTCATCAGGACGACGTAGGCATCATCCGGCAGCGTCTTCACGACCGAGGGCATGTCGGACGTGAGGATCTTCGTCAGCTTCGGTGAGTCGGCGATTTTCGCCAGCCACTCCTCGCGCGGATCGATGCAGGTGACGGCGCAGTCGAGATGAACGAGCAGATTGACGACGGCGTTGGCGATGTGGCCGGCGCCGAAGACGACGATCTTCCAGCGGCCGACGTTGTGCGATTCGAAGAAGAGTTTGACGATGCCGCCGCAGGTCATGCCGACGTCTTTGTTGAGGCTCCACTGCGCGAACTTCGTCGTCTCCGCCGTTTCGCCGCGCAACATCGCCTGAGACTCGGCGATCGCTTTGGTCTCGACCTTCCCGCCGCCGACGGTCCCGAAGTGCAGGCCGTCCGCGGTGACAATCATCTTCGCGCCGCGGTCCTGCGGGACGCTGCCCATCGTGTCGACGACGGTGACGGCCACGAACGGCGTCTCGGCCGCCATCAGCTCGCTCATGCTGTCGAAAAACGTCGGCATGGAACGATTGTAGCTTCGCATCGGAGGCGTTATGCGAAGTACACGGATCGCGATCGTTCTGACTCTGGCGTTCGTCCTCGGCTGCACGAATCCGAACAAGAAGGAGCCGCCGCCCGGCAAGCCCGCCGAACCGCCGCCGGCGATGGGCGCGATGGCCATCACCAGTCCGGCATTCGCGAACGGCGGATCGATCCCGCAGAAGTACACCTGCAACGGCGCGAGCGCGACGCCGCCGCTCGATTTCGCGAACGTGCCGCAGACCGCGCAGAGCCTGGCACTGGAGGTGACCGATCCCGACGCGCCCAACGGCACGTTCACGCACTGGCTGGTCTGGAACATCCCGACGAACGTGACGCAGTTCAAGGAGGACGACGTTCCGGCCGGCGTGATCCAGGGCCTGAACGGCTTCGGCACGAGCAAGTGGGGCAGCCCCTGTCCGCCGAGCGGCGTCCATCACTACGTCTTCGATCTCTACGCGCTCGACAACACGCTGCCGCTGACGTCAAGGCAGGGTCGCGACGATTTCGAGAATGCGATCAAGGGACACGTGGTGGCGCAGGCGAAGCTGGTGGGGTTGTACGGGAAGTGATCAGAGCGAACATGCCATTTCGCGCTGACGGATGAACGGCTCGGCGCAGCGGGCGCGGAGGAAGGCTTCGATGCCGGAATCGCCGGCATCGACGTTGAGGATGCGCAGCGTGCCCTCCGCTTCCGCGCTGGCGCGGTCGAGCAGCGCGGATCCGATTCCTCTACGGCGATGCGTCGGGCGGACCGCGAGTTGCGCGAGATCGTGCGTCCGCGGAAACACCACCGCGTAGCCGGTGAGAAGCTCGCCGTCGAACGCGCCGAGGATGATGCGCGGATCGGCGGCGCGCCGGATCGCGGCGGCCGAGTTCTGCCAGGTCGGTTCGACGTCGCGAAAATCATCGGGGAAATCGGCGATCGGACGAATGACTGCGGCATCGCTTCCGCGGGTCGCATAGTTCCAGCAGGTCAGCGTTCGAATCGTTGTGAAGCCGAGCGATTCGTAGAGCGCGATGGCGCGGGCGTTCGATTCGATGACTTCGAGCACGTAGCTGCGCGCGCCGGCATCGCGAAGCAACGGCATGACTTGCTCCATCATCCGGCGCGCGAGACCTTGCCGGCGATGCGACGGCGCGACTCCGGTGCCGCTGTCGTACGCCGTTTCCTCGTCGAAGCCGTTCAGCGTGAAGCCGGCGAGCCGGCCGCCATCAAATGCGCCGATGGAGAGATCGAAGACGACGGCGCGGCGGGTGCAGATTTCGCGAAGCTGCGGCGCGGTCATCGAGAAGCGGACGGCGTAGTCGCTGAACGCTTCGTTGAAGGCGGCCACGACGGCGTCGAAGTCACCGTCCGCCAGCGCGCGAAACGTCACCATCCGCTGCGCGCGCGGAGTGAGGTGATGTGGCCGACGTGATGGCGTCCGTGCCATGCGTACATGGCGATGACGGCATCGAGTGTCATGACGCCCATGTCGGGATGCATGAGCGTGCGTTCGAAATCGGAGTCCGTCATCGCACGCAGAATCTTGTCCCACCGCGAATGCAGCGTTTCCAGGAGGACCAGCGACGTTTCGATGGGCGTGTCGCGGACGTCATTCAGGTTCGCCCACGCCGCCTCGTTGTACGGCTTGATCGTGGGCTGCTCTTCGGTCAAGGCGAGTTTCACGCGCGTGTAGGCGTTCATGTGCGAGTCGGGAACGTGGTGCACGACCTGGCGCACCGTCCAGCCGCCATCGCGATACGGCGTGTCGAGCTGCGACTCGCTCAGGCCGCCCACGGCCTCGCGCATGCGCGCGGGCGTGGCGGCGATCTGATCGATCAACGAACGACGTTCATCGGCGCTCAACGCAGCGGCCGGACGATTGAACTTGCCGACGGGATACCGAAGATCTTCACTCATGGCGCGAGCTTACAACGCCGCCAGCGCCACCTGATAGAAGCTCTTCACGGCGGCCACGTAGTCGATCGCTTCCTTCGTGGCGTTCGGACCGACTTTGGCGACGAGCTCGGGACCGGCGTTGTACGCGGCAAGCGTCAGGTCGACGTTGCCATGGAAACGGTCCAGCAGCGTTTTCAGATACTTCGTCCCGCCGAAGATGTTGTCGCGCGGATCGAAAGAGTCGCGCACGCCGAGGGCGCGGGCGGTCTTCGGCATGAGCTGCATCAGTCCCTGCGCTCCTCGGCTGGACACCGCATTCGGATTGAAGGCCGACTCGCGGAAAGCCATGGCGGCGATGAGGTTCGGATCGACGGAGTACTGCTTCGCGGCGTCGTTGATGATGGCGGCGAGATATTGCGGAACGGGAGCCGGAAAGGCCTGAGCGGCGAGCTGCGAGACGGGCTGAAGCGAGGCCTTCGGCGAAGCGAACGCGGGCATGGTGACGGCGGCAACAGCAAGCACGACGGTGGCGATTCGATGACGCATGAGACGCTCCTTTTCGTTCGGATCACGAGAAGCGTCCCGCGTCATGCGGGATCACGTTCGGAAGCGCCGCTGCCTGCTTGAGGCCGGTTGCTTTGCGTCCCTCCGTCGCCGGAGGTTTGCCGTTTCGCGTGATCGGTTGTTGTGTGGGGAGTAGAACGATGTTGCGAAGGGGATGCTTCCTACGGATGAGCGGGAAGTTACAGGGAGACGGTTCACGCGGAGACGCGGAGGAGCGGAGAAAATCAGGTTGTCAGGCTGAGGCTGCCGGAGGCGTTGGAGACGATCCTTCAGGATGACAGCGCCTTCTTCAGTAATGCGATCTGTCCCGCGTGATAGATGGCGTGCTGGATGACGCCGTGCAGCATCACGTAGACCGTGTACTTGCGGCCGGCCACTTTTTTGTCGAGGTCGTCGACCGGCAATCGCGCGATGACGTCGGAAAGACGGCTGATCGAGTTGGTCATCTCTTCGACAGCATCGGGCCACGGCATTTCGGTGACGTCGCGCCAATCCTCTTCCGTCGTCAGCTCGCGCTCGTCGCCGGCCAGGCGATTCGCGACCGCGTCCATCCATGTGCTGCTGTGCGCGACCAGCTCGATGATCGAGTGCGCGTTCGGAATCGGATGGGCGCGGGCCTGTTCATCGGTAATGCCCTCGAGCAGCGGTCCGATGTCGACGCCGGTCCACGACGGGCCGCCCCAGGCGCGATTGAGTTGGTCGAGAATGCGTTCGATCTCTCGCATGCGGCGCGATTCTGCTACATTCGCGCCCTAACGCAAATCGAGGGAGATCGATGAGTTACGTCGTTCGTGAGTGGCTGAATCTCGCCGTCCGCTGGACGCATGTCTTCGCGGCCATCATGTGGGTCGGGCAAACCTACTTTTTCACCTGGCTCGACCATGCCTTTCATGGCGAGAAACAGATCTGGATGGTCCACAGCGGCGGCTTCTACATCGTCGACAAACAGAAGCAGCCCGAGCTGCGCAATCAAACGCTGCACTGGTTCAAGTGGGAGGCGTTCTTCACGCTCGTATCGGGCTTCGTGCTGCTCGCGCTGGTCTACTACGACGGCCGCATCATGGTCGACGAAGACGTGATGAAGATGACGGCGTGGCAGGCGGCCGGACTGAGTCTGGCTCTCATCATCGTGGGCTGGTTCATTTACGACCTTCTCTGGATCTCGCCGCTGCGGCGAAACGAAGTCGCGGGGACGATCCTCTCGTACCTGCTTCTGGTCGGCGCGATCGTCGGCTGCCTCCATCTCTTCGCCGCCCGCGCCGCATACATCCAGATCGGCGCGATGCTCGGCAGCTTCATGGCCCTGAACGTCTGGGTGCGCATCCTCCCCGCGCAGCGGCAACTCATCGCCGCGGTCAAGGCCGGCACGGAGCCCGACATGCGCCTGGCCGACCTCGCCAAACAGCGCTCCAAGCAGAACACCTTCATCGTCCTGCCGGTCGTTCTGATCATGATCAGCAATCACTTCCCGGTGGCGACCTACAGCAATCAATACAACTGGCTCGTGCTCTCCGTTCTGGTTCTGGTCGGATGGGGCGTGGCGAAAGTGATCCGGACGCGATGAAACGAACCTTTTCCGACGATGACCTGAAATCCGCCGCATCGAAGCTCGATCCGGCGCTCGAGAAGTTCATGGCCCGCTTTCCCGGCGAGTCGGGCGCGCGCCAGCCGGTGCATACCGTCTACGGCGGCGCGCATCTCTTCAAGAGCGACACGACGCAGAAGCTCGGCGCGCTCGCCCTTCGCTCCCTCGACGACTTCGCTCCCGACGCCGCCACGCTCGGCGACGCCATCGGGCTCGATCCCCGCTTCCGCGACGTCGTCTATTCGCGCGTCGTCGAGAAGCTGCGCCGCGAGCCGGTGGAAGACTTCCGCATCGATTTCGAAGACGGCTACGGAAATCGCGCCGATGCTGAGGAAGACGGCCATGCCGACGCCGCCGCGCGCGAAGTCGCCGCGGGGATGAAGAACGGCACGCTGCCGCCGTTCATCGGCATCCGCATCAAACAGTTCTCGCAGGAGCTGATGCCGCGGTCGATGCGCACGCTGGACATCTTCATCTCGACGCTGCTCGACGCTGCCGGCGCGCTGCCACCAAACTTTGTGGTCACGCTGCCGAAGATCCAGCTCCCGCAGCAGGTCACCGCACTGGCTGATCTCTTCGACGCCATGGAACCGAAGCTCGGTCTCGCCAAGCACACGCTCCGTTTCGAGTTCATGATCGAGACGACGCAGGCCATCCTCAGCGAAAACGGCGTCTCCAACCTGCCGCTCTTTCTCGATGCCGCCCGCGGCCGCGCCGTGGCCGCACACTTCGGGACGTACGACTACACCGCGAGCTGCAACATCACCGCGGAGCACCAGCGCATGGACCATCCCGCCTGCGATTTCGCGCGGCACATGATGCAGGTCGCCTACGCCGGCACCGGCCTCTGGCTCTCCGATGGCGCCACGAACATCATGCCCATCGCGCCGCATCGCGGGAACCTCACCCCCGAACAGGTCGCGGAGAATCGCGCCGTCGTCCACCGCGCCTGGCGCCTGCACGTCGATCACATCCGCCACTCGCTGATCAACGCCTACTATCAGGGTTGGGATCTCAATCCCGCCCAACTCCCGACGCGCTACGCCGCCGTCTATTCGTTCTTCCTGGAAGGCCTCCGCGCCGCCACCGAACGACTTCACGCCTTCATCGCCAAAGCCGGACAGGCCACGCTCGTCGGCGACGTCTTCGACGACGCCGCCACCGGCCAGGGCCTGCTCAACTACTTCCTGCGCGCCCTCAACTGCGGCGCGATCACCGAAGAGGAAGCGCTGGCAACCGGGCTAACGCTCGACGAACTGCGCAGCAGGTCGTTCGTAAAAATCATGAAGGGGCGAAGAGGAAATTGAACCACAGAGACACAGAGGTCACAGAGGTACCTCTGTACTACTAACCCATAGATTCTGCGCGCGCCGCGAAGGTTTTCTTTTGACGGTTCTCGCGCGTTCGTTCCATCGAGAGTCCTTCTCCCCCGGCGTCTTTTTGCCGGGGGAGAAGGTGCCGAAAGGCGGATGAGGGGGCGGAGCTTGCGCGACCTGCGGTTTCAGGCGGCGCCCCTCACCCGCACTCCGCTTCGCTGCGTGTCTCCCTCTCCCCGGAAGAAACTCGGGGAGAGGGACTCTCGACCGGAAAGATGCTTTTGGTTGCGGCTACGCCGCGCTGTGTCTCTGTGGTTCAACTCAGGCGTCACTTACGAGTGGTCGTGAATCATCCGCCACCCGGCCGCCGTCCGCTTCCAGACCGTCGTGAACCATCCGGTGCGCTCCGGTTTGTCGGCCCCGGTGAGGACGAATTCGCCGGTGACCAGCGCGTAGTCAGCGCCGAGCTTGCGCACATCCACATGCTCGTAGTGCAACTTCTGCAGCGGCCGTCCCGTCTTCCAGAATCCCTGCCGCATCACCTCGGCCGCTGGCTCTTTTCCGGTCACGAATCCCGTGGCACTCCGCGATGTGATGGCCTCGTCGTACGCGGCCAGATAGCCGGTGAGATCGCCGCGATTCCAAGCCGTCGCGGTCGAATCGAGGACGCCACGAATCGTCGCCGCATCGTCGGTCGCCGGCATCGACGCACAGCCGGAAAGGATCAGCAGCACCATCAACAATCGTTTCAAGTCAGCTCCCTCGATACGTCGAATAGCCGAACGGCGATAACAGCAGCGGCACGTGATAGTGCTGCGCGTCCCCTCGGACGGTGAACTCGATGACCACGCGCGGAAAGAATCCATCCGGATCGTACGCGCCGGTCTCGAACGTGATGCGATAGGTCCCCGCCTCCGGCGGATCATCGATCAACTTCAGACGTCCGTCCGCATTCGTAACCCCGCGCGCGATGACCCCGCCATCGTTTTCCAGCGTGATGCCGATCCCCTCGGCGGGACGGCCCTTCGCGGTGTCGAGAACGTGTGTGGAGATCCCCATCAGCCCACCAACTTCATCAGCCGTAATTTCGTGATCTTCATCTGCTCGTCGGCCGCCACGCGCAACTCGTGCTGCGGCGTGTTCTCCAGCCGCTGCCAGGCGATGGCCAGCATCTCATCGGCGCTGAGCCCGGTCGCGCAGATGATGTAGATGTGCCCGAAGCGCGCCTCGTACTCCCGGTTCGCCTCGGCCAGCGCCTCCTGAATGTCGCTCGCTGCCGACGCCGCGCCCGACTGCTCCTGCCGCGCCCATTTCGACGACGACCGCTCGCCAATCCGCGGATGCGCGGCGAAGGCTTCGAGCCAGTGGTCCGGCGTCAGCGAGTTCCAGATCGCCTCCGCATCGCGAATGAGATCACTCCACGATGCGAACGGCCGCGCCGCGATCATCCGCCGCACCCACTCGCTCGATCCGCAGCAGTTGGATAACTGTACGGCGATAACGTCATCAATTAACGTGTTGATATATCGCGCGACCGCATTGCCGCGTCCTTCTTCCGTCGCCACGCCATGAACGCGCAACCGGCTTACGCCGCCGTCCGGAAACACGTTCAGGCGCAGGTGCGTCACCGGACCTTGGTTCACCAACTCATCGATGAACAGATGCCGCGTATGCGCCTGCAGCTTCGTACGCGGCAGCACCTCGAACCACTCGTCGTCCGAGTAGGCGCGCGTGCCGTCGATCGAGCAGGTGTCGGGATAGTTCCCCTTGAAATGATTCGTGTCGATCTCGATGCGGCGCAGCGATCCTTCCGCGGCCAGCTGCACGATCACCCAATCGTTCCCGGGCCCGCGCCGCCGCTTCGTCTCCCAGCCGTCGCTCATGTTCGCGGCGCGGCCGGGCATGATCAGGTTGTGCTTCGGCCCGAAAAACATGTCGCTGCACGCCAGCACGTCGCCGCCGTGCTCCGCCGCCGCGAGATCGGTCTCGATCGACAGTCCGCCTTCGCGCCGCCAGTCCGGCGCAACCTCGCCGTGCACGCGCAGCCGCGCCACGCCGCCGTCGGGATAGATGTGCAGTCGCAGATGCGTGAAGGCGTACGGCGAGTCGATCGCGAACAGATTCCCGCTGTCGCCCTTCAACTCCGACTTCGGAAGGATCTCGATCCAGTTCGCGGACAGCAGCGCCTCGACGTCGCTCTCCGGCCGCACCTGACATCCCTCGATCGAACAATGCGACGGATAGTTGCCGCGAAAGAAGGCCGTGTCGACGACCACACCGCGCACGACGCCGCGCAGCCCGAGGCGGATGATGGCGAAGTCGTGGCCGGGCGTGCGTTTGCGGCGGCTTTCCCAACCATCCATCCACTTGCCGCGGTCGGTGTACTCGTGCTCCTTCCAGACGGCCTTCTCCGGTTTGAGGAGATTTTCCTTTTCGGCGAAATAGTCGTCGGTGGCGTAGAGGACGGAACCGCCGAGGCGTTCCGAGGCGAGGTCGAGAAGTTCGCGAAAATCGGTCATGACTAAAAGACGGTTTCACGCGGAGCCGCGGAGGGCGCGGAGAAAACGTATCGCTTCATCTCCGAACCCACTCTCCTACCGCGTTGCCGAGGTGCCGCCCATCCTGCCATACCTTTTGTCCGCGAACATACGTCGCTTTCACGACGCCGGACAGCGTCTGGCCCGCGTACGGCGTGACCTTGTGGCGATGCTGGATGTGATCGGTCTCCACCACGAACTGCGCCTTCGGGTCGAAGGCGATGACGTCGGCGTCGTAGCCGGCGGCGAGCTTCCCTTTGCGATGTCCGAGTCCCGCCAGCGTTGCGGGACCGCTGGTCATCAGCGACGCGATCCTCTCGAACGCGATCTTCCGACGCTTTGCCTCGGTCCAGACGATCGACAGACTTAGCTGCAGCGACGCGATCCCACCCCATGCACGCGCGATGTCGCCTTCCTGCATTCGCTTCAGCTCCGGCGTGCACGGCGAGTGGTCGCTGACGATGGCGTTGAAGAGTCCCTCTTCGACGCCGCGCCACAATTCCTCGCGATTGGCGTGCTCGCGGATCGGCGGCGCGCACTTGAACTCCGTCGCCGCATCGGGAACGTCCTCGGCATCGAAGTAGAGGTAATGCGGCGTCGTTTCCGCCGTCAGCGGCACGCCGGTCTTGCGCGCCAGTCGCAGCGTTTCCAATCCATTCGCCGACGAAAGATGAACGATGTGCGCGTGCGTGCCCGTCTTCCGCGCCAGCGCGAACACCAGCGCGATCGCATCATCCTCGGCCTGATTCGGACGGCTGGCCAGATAGCTCGCATACGAACGCGCATCGCCCGCCGGCGCGTGTATGTGCTCCGGCAGTTCGGCATGCACGAGCAGCGGGGCGCCGGTTCCCTTCAACTCGTTCAATGCCGCTTCGAGCTTCTCCGCATCGAGACATCCAAACTCTGGAACGCCCGAGTCGACGAGAAAACATTTGAATCCGCGGACGCCGGCATCGAGCATCGGCCGAAGCTCGTCGACGTTGCCCGGAACGGCGCCGCCCCACAGCGCGACGTCGACGCGGCACTTGCTCTGAAGCGCATGCACCTTCGCTTCGAGTGCGACCACCGACGTCGTGGCGGGAATGGAGTTCAACGGCATGTCGACGATCGTCGTCACCCCTCCCGCCGCCGCCGCATGCGTCGCCGTCTCGAACCCCTCCCACTCCGTCCTCCCCGGCTCATTCACATGTACATGCGAGTCGACGACACCCGGCATCAACGTCAGCTCGCCGAAGTCGTCGCCGCCGTCATCGAAGTCGCCAATGCGTTCGATGACGCCATCGCGAATGTGAATCGAAGCGGGGCGGATGCCCTCGGGCGTCACCACGTTGCGGCTGCGAAGAATCACGACCGGGATGATAACTGTCATCCAGAGCCGCCGCAGCGACGTAGGCGAAGCCGAAGTCGCGTAGGACGGCGAAGGATCCCCGGCTGATAACCACGGGCGGGAGGGGGTGCGCAATCTGCCACCCACCCAACCCCGGTTAGCAGCCGGGGATCCTTCGCCGTCCTACGCTGCTCCGCCTGCGGCTACGCAGCTCCGGCGACTCTGGATGACAGCCGGCCTTACAACTGCGGCGCCGCCACTTCCCTCGCGTCCGCGCCGCGCTGCGCGTGGCGGTAGGACATCATCCGCATCAGGATTTCTTCTCCCGTCGCGGGGGCGTGGAGCTTCGGGATCTCGCCATTCGTGAGAAACGACAGCGCGTTTTTTACCGCCATCCAGACCGAGATCGCGAGCACCAGCGGCGGCTCGCCGACGGCTTTGCTGGAGCGGATGTTGAGCGGATTCTCGGCGTCGATCCAGTCGACGATGAAGACCGGCGGCACGTCCTGAATGTTGGGGATCTTGTAGGTCGTCGGCGAGTGCGAGAGCAGGTTGCCCTTCGCATCGTGGCGCAGCTCCTCGTTCGTCAGCCAGCCCATGCCCTGGATGAAGGCGCCGGTGATCTGGCCGCGATCGATGCCGGGATTGATCGGCTTGCCGATGTCCATCAGCAGGTCGCTGCGGCGGACTCGCATCATTCCTGTGAATCGATCGATCTCGACCTCCGAAATCGCCGTGCCCTGCGTGAAATAGAGGAACGGCGCGCCGCAGCCTTTGTCGACGTCCCAGTCGAGGCCTTGCGTGGAATAGAAACCGCGCTCGCCGACCGAGACGCGCTCGAGGTGACACATCTTCACGAGCGCGGCGAAGGGGATGCGCTGATCGGGATTGGCGCGATCGAAGACTTCTCCGTTTTCAAAAACGACGTCGGACGATTCGATGCCGCTGACTCGTTCGAAATACTCCGCCGCGACGCCGGCCATGCGCGCACGAATTTTCCGGCAGGCATCGGCAGCGGCGCTTCCGTTGAGATCCGCGCCGCTCGAGGCGGCGGTGGCCGAGGTGTTGTTGTTCTTTTCGGTGGACGTCGGCATCAGCAGGACGCGATCCGCATCGATCCCGAATTCGTCCGCCACGATCTGGCGGATTTTCGTATTCACGCCCTGCCCCATCTCCGTCGCGCCGGTCGAGACCTGTACGGAGCCGTCGAGGTAGACGTTGACCAGCGCGTTGGCCTGGTTGAGGAACTTCGTATTGAACGAGATCCCGAACTTCACGGCCGTGCACGCAATGCCGCGCAGGTGCGTTCGCGACGTTGCATTGAACTCCGCCACCTCGGCCACGCGATTCTTGTAATCGCCACGTTCGGCGATCTCATCGAACAGCTGCGGCAGATGATTGTTGCGAACGACCTGACCGTACGGCGTGATGTTGCGATCGTCGATGCCGTAGCAATTGCGGCGGCGGACTTCGAGCGGATCGATCTTCAGCAGCACCGCGATCTCTTCGAGGATGTTCTCGATCGTGGCGATTCCCTGCGGGCCGCCGAAACCGCGGAAGGCCGTGTTGGGCGGATAGTTCAGACGGCAGACCGTGCCGCGGATCAGCGCGTTCGGCAGGTAGTAGGCGTTGTCGGCATGCGTCAGCGCGCGTCCGAGGACGGAAGTCGAGAGATCGGCGAACGCGCCGCCGTCGGAGAAGAAATCGATCTGCGCGGCGGTGATCACGCCATCGTCATCGAACGCAACCTTGTAGTCGTTCTGGAACGGATGCCGGCCGCCGGTGACGCACATGTCGTCGTCTTTGTTGTAGGCAATGCGCGCCGGGCGCTTGAGCTTGTGCGCGACGAGAGCTGCGATGGCCGCCGGATGCGTGGCCTGGCACTCCTTGCCGCCGAAGCCGCCGCCCATGCGCTTCGTGACCACGGTGACCTTGTTGATCGGAAGCCCGAGGAGGTGCGCGATCACGTCCTGGACCTCGGAAGGATTCTGCGTCGACGAATGCACGGTGAGCTGATCGAACTCGCCCGGCACCGCCAGCGCCGCCTGCGACTCGAGGTAGAAGTGATCCTGCCCGCCGTTGACGAACGTCCCTTCGAGGATGTTCCTGGCCGATTTGAACGCAGCGTCGACGTCGCCGCGCTTGATGGTCATCGTCTTGCCGATGAAGAGTCCGCGCCGCTTCGCCTCATCGATCGTGAAGACCGGCTCCAGCTCTTCGATGTCGAGCTTGATGGCTGCCTTGGCCTTGCGAATCAGCGCGCGCGACTCGGCCGCAACGACCACGATCGGATGCCCGATGAACGACACGACCTCCTCGGCCAGCAGGAACTCGTCCTGGATGATCGCGCCGAAGAGGTTGTGGTGCAGATCGCGATACGTGAAGAGGTGCGCGAACGACGCCGCGTCGCCGAAATCGATCCCGCGAATGCGCCCGTGCGCGACCGGCGACCAGACGAAGTCGACGATCAGCTCCCCGCGCAACGGCGCCATGTCGTCGATGTAGACCGACTCGCCACTGACGTGACCGACTGCCGAATCATGCGGGATGTTCTTGCCGACCGAGGACATGGGACGGGAAAGTATAGCGGGGTCCGTTGACATGTACGGCCGGGCACGCCACGCTTCGCGGATGAGCATGGCACCGGCACGAGACGAATCGGTCATCGAGTTCACCATCCGCGCGGTCATCGCCGGAGTTCTTTTCGGCGTGATCTTCGGCGCTGCGAACGCCTACCTCGGGTTGAAAGTCGGGCTGACGGTGTCGACGTCGATTCCGATCGCGGTGCTGACCGTCGCGCTGTTCCGGCTGATGCCGAGCCAGCGCGAGGGGATGATCCTCGAGGCCAACATCTCGCAGACCATTGGTTCCGCGAGCTCGTCGCTGGCAACAGGAACCATCTTCACCATCCCCGCGCTTTTCCTGTGGGGGATGGCGCCGCCGTTCTGGCAGGTGGCCATCCTGGCGCTGCTTGGCGGCTTCCTCGGCATCGCGGCGATGGTTCCATTGCGGCGATTGCTGATCGTCAAATCGGCCGACGAACTGCCGTATCCCGAGGGAACGGCGTGCGCGGAAGTGCTACGGGCGACGACCACCGGCACGTCGGGCGGACGGTGGATCTTCATCGGACTGGCCGCCGGCGCCGCCATTAAACTGGCCATCGGCGCGTTCGTGCTGATTCCATCGGGACTGGCAATGCATCTGCCGGTGCTGGCCAAAGCGGAACTGGCGCTGGAGATCGCGCCGGCGCTGCTCGCGGTCGGCTACATCCTCGGATACAAACAGTCGGCGATCATGGTCTCGGGCAGCCTGATCTCGGCGATCGTGCTCACGCCGCTGATCGCCACGTTCGGCGCGGGACTGACGGCACCGATGTTCCCGGAAATGAAGCTGTCGATCGGCGCGATGACGGCGGCGCAGATCTGGTCGCGCTACGTTCGCTACATCGGCGCGGGCGCAGTGGCCGCGGCGGGAATCGTGGCCGTGATCAAAGCGCTGCCGACGATGGCTAGCTCATTTGCCGCAGTCATACGCGGCCTGCGACGCAGCGGCGTCGGGATGAGCGACGGCGACAACACGCCCCGCACCGACCGCGACGTACCGTCGTGGATCGTCGTCGCCGTTCCGCTGGCCGTCGTCATCACGCTCGTGGCCGTGCCGGGATTGCTGGCCGGCAACATGGCCTTCGGTCCGCGCCTCGTCGCCGCGCTCGGCGTGGCCATCTTCGGCGTCTGTTTCGTGGTCGTGTCGTCGCGCATCGTCGGACTGATCGGCGTCTCGTCGAACCCGACCTCGGCGATGACGCTGGTGACGCTGCTCGGCGCATCGGTCGTCTTCGTGCTCTGCGGCTGGACGGATCCCTCCGCGCGCGCGGCCATCCTCACCGTCGGCACCGTGGTCTGCATCGCCGCGTCGAAAGCGGGCGACATCTCGCAGGATTTGAAGACGGGATTTCTCGTCGGCGCCACGCCCGCGAAACAGCAGTTCGGACAATTTCTAGGCGCGGCCTGCGCCTGCTGGGCCGTCGCCGGAACCGTGCTCCTGCTCGGCCGCGCCTTCACCTTCGGATCGCCCGAGCTCCCCGCGCCGCAAGCGACGCTGATGAAGACCGTGATCGAAGGCGTGCTCTCCGGATCGCTGCCATGGGCGCTGGTCGGAACGGGATCGGCGCTCTCGATCTGCGCCATCATCGCCGGCCTGCCTGGACTCTCGTTCGCCGTCGGCATCTACCTCCCGCTCGGCACGCTCGCCCCGGTCTTCCTCGGCGGCATCGTGAGGCACATGGTCGACGCGAAGCGCGCCGGCAAGCCAACGGACAGCGATCCGGGAGTCCTGGCCGCCTCGGGGATGATCGCCGGCGAAGGGCTGGTCGGCGTCCTGATCGCGTTTCTCATCGGGTCATCCGGAAAGTTCCGATCGCTCGCAAGCGCACTGACGAGCATGCGCTTCGCCGCGAAGGACTTTACACATCTGACCGGCGTGCCCGCGATCGTCACCGGCATCATCATCGTCCTCGCCATCTGCGCGCTGCTCTATCGCGCGGGGCGCTCGGCCGAGCCAGCGGATTCAGTACGATAAGATTGCCTGCATGCAGGAGAAAACATGAGCACCGTCACGATTGACCTCGACGAGGGTCTCGCTACCCTGCTGCATCAGACGAATGAGAACGTCGAACTTGCCGCCAGCGAGATGATCGTGCTCGAGTTGTATCGGCGTGGCGCGATCTCCAGCGGCAAGGCCGGCGAGTTGCTCGGAATGCCAAGGCTGGACTTTATCCGCTACTCATCACAACTCGGTATCCCGAACATTGACATGACCGCAGACGAGTGGGAGCAGGAGAAAGCTGCGGTCACGGCATGGCTGGAGTCATAGCCGACGCGAGTCCGCTCATTGCGCTTCATCAGATCGGACAGATCTCACTCATCGAACGCCTTTTCGGCCCGATTTTGGTTCCATCAGCAGTCGCCCGGGAAGTCTCGCCGAGCCTCCCAACTCTCCCCACCTGGATCACGGCCCGTGATCTGACACGACCCATTGGTTCCGAAATCCGCAGAGCGTCGTTAGGTGCAGGTGAGAGTGAGTCTCTCGCTTTGGCACTGGAGGTCGACGCCAGTCTGGTGGTGCTGGATGAGCGGCCAGCTCGAAGGCTGGCGCTCGTTCTCGGTCTTAGTGTCGTTGGTACTGCCGGTATTCTACTTGCTGCAAAACGCGCAAGCCTCATTCTGGAGGTACGTCCATTTCTGTATGCACTGATCGAGCATGGCTTCCGTCTCTCCACTGCGCTTCGCAACAGAGTACTCGCAGACGCGGCGGAAGATGCTTGAGGCGAACGGCGGCTCCCTGGAGAGCAAAAAGATGCGTCATCAAGTTCAGGTCGAAGTCGTTTCGTCGAGGTTGATCGCAGCCGTCCGGCGAGAGGTTGCCGAGGGACGGGTTGGCGATGTCTGGCGAACTGCGCTTGATCAGGTCTGGGCATTCCTGCGCACGCAGCCCGGACTGCGGACCGATGGCCACAACATCTTCGTCTATCACCATGGTGATCCGATGCAGGCCGATTTCGGCGTCGAGGTCACGCGAGAGTTCGAACTATCCGGCGAAGTCAGGCCGGCGCGAACTCCGGGCGGTGAAGCCGCCGTCGTCAATCATGTCGGTTCTTATGACGGATTGGTCCACGCGCACAGCGCGATTCGCGCGTGGGCAAAAGAAAGCGGCCGCACGTTGGCCGGCACGTCGTGGGAGATTTACGGCGATTGGAACGAAGATCCGGCGAAGATGCAGACGCTGGTGATGTATCTACTTCGCTGAACGCTACGCCGAAGCGAAGCGCCGTTCCTTCGCGTCGTCGAAGGTCTCGTACCAGAACTTTGCCATGATGTTTTCGGCGAGCTGGAGGCGGTAATCGGCGGAGCCGCGGACGTCGCTGATCGGTTTGATCTCGTCGCGGGCGATGCGGCCGGCGTGTTCGAACGTATCGAGCGTTGCCGACTTGCCCGCCAGAAACGCCTCGGTGCGCGGAAGGCGGATAACGGTCGGTGCAACGCCGCCATAGACGATGCCGGCGCGGTCGATGCGGTCGCCGGTCATGGCCAGGCGGATGGCGGCGGTGAAGGCGGAGATGTCGAGGTCTTTGCGGCGCGAGACTTTGTAGAGCTTGAGCGTGTCGCGCACGATGCCTACGCGGACGCGGGTGATGATCTCGTCCGGCTGCAGATCGAACTTGCGGTAGCCGAGGTAGAAGCGATCGATGGGAACGGTGCGGGTGCCATTGTTCAGTTCGAGCACGGCGCCGGCGACGAAGAGATAGGGGATCGTGTCGCCGATCGGCGAGCCGTTGGCGATGTTGCCGACGAGCGTGCCGGCGTTCTTGATCTGCGGCGAGCCGAAGATGGCCATGATGCGAGCCAGTTCGGGGATGCGATCGGCGATGAAGGTTTCGAAATCGGCGAGGCTCGTGTTCGCGCCGACGACAATCGCGCCATCTTCTTCGCGTATCTCGCTGAGCGAGGCGATCTTCGCAAGCGACAGCATTGCAGGCGCGGCGTAGTTGCGCTTGTTGACCCAGACGCCGAAGTCGGTGCCGCCCTGAACGATGGTGCAGCCGGGATGATCGCGTTTGAACGCAATCGCTTCGTCGAGCGTGGCCGGCGCGCAGAAGTTGCCGACGGTGACGGAGTCCTGCGCGTCAGGCAGCGCCGGATAGCGATCGCGCATCTTCGTCGACGCACTTCCGTCCACGGCCAGCGCGGCTTTGATGATCGGCTCGTAGCCGGTGCAGCGGCAGAGGTTTCCGGTCAGTCCATCGCGGACCTGTTTTTCGTTCACGCGATCACACACTTCGAACATGCCGGCCATGGCGACCACGAAGCCCGGCGTGCAGTAGCCGCATTGGGCGCCGTGGCATTGCACCATCGCCTGCTGCACAGGATGGAGGACGTTTTCACGCGGAGGCGCGGAGACGCGGAGAACACCTTCTTCTCTCCGCGGCTCCGCGGCTCCGCGTGACAATCCTTCGACCGTCACGATGGACGATCCATCGAGCTGCGCGAGATTCAGAATGCACGAGTTGACGGGGCGGTAGTCCGTGTCAGCCGTACGCCGCATCAACACCGTGCACGCACCGCAATCCCCTTCCTCGCAAACGATCTTCGTTCCCGTCGCGGCGACGTCCTGACGCAGATAGTTTGCGAGCGTCTGGAACGCGGCATCGCCGGCAATGCGATGTTCGCGGCCGTTGATGTGGATGAGGATGTGATCGCGCACGGGCGGCTTAGAGTCTAACGATTCCGTTGTACGTCTCCGGACGGCGGTCGCGATAGAACTGCCACGTGTTGCGGACTTCGCGAATCTTGTCCATGTCGAGGTCGGCGACGACGAGGGCATCCTGATCGCGCGGGCCGACGGCGAGCATCTGGCCGCGCGGATCGCAGAAGTAGCTCTGGCCGTAAAACTCGCCGATATTCCACGGCGCTTCGAAGCCGACGCGGTTGATGGCGCCGATGAAATAGCCGTTGGCAACGGCGTGCGCGGGCTGCTCGAGCTTCCAGAGATACTCGGAAAGTCCGGCAACGGTCGCGGACGGATTCATCACGATCTCCGCCCCCGCCAATCCCAACTCGCGCGCCCCCTCGGGGAAATGGCGGTCGTAGCAGATGTAGACGCCGACCTTCGCGTAGGCGGTCTCGAAAACGGGATAGCCGAGGTTGCCGGGGCGGAAGTAGAACTTCTCCCAGAAACCGGGGGCGACGTGCGGAATGTGGTTCTTGCGGTACTTGCCGAGGTACTTGCCGTCGGCGTCGATCACGGCGGCGGTGTTGTAGTAGACGCCGGTGTCTTCGACTTCATACAACGGCACGACGATGACCATGCTGTACTTCTTCGCGTACTCCTGCATCAGCTTCGTGGTCGGGCCGTCGGGGATTTTCTCGGTGGAGTCGTACCAGCGCGTAGTCTGCTCGGCGCAGAAATACGGTCCAGTGAAAATCTCCTGCATGCACAGCACCTGAACGCCCGCTGCGCCGGCCTGGTCGATGTACTTGAGCGTGCGCTCGGTCTGCGCATCGCGAATGGTGTCGAGCGATTCGCTGGTGTCGCAAGCGAGGGATGTCTGGATCAAACCACCTTTGACGATTCGGGACATGTGTTTTTTCTCCGATTTGGGCTTGGGGATTATAGCCGGGCGGGCACGGCCCGCAGCGTTTGTTGCCTGCGGCTCGGCCCCAACTGACGCGTGGTCGGCATCTTCGCGCTGATTCTCTTCCGCAACGATGATGGTGGGCGGTGGTTCGGGTGGAGGCGGCGCGGGTTCGGGCTGCGGCGTCGGTTCGGGTTCCGTGATCGGTACCGGCTCCGGATCAGAATCCGGCAGCGGCTCAGGATCGGTAGGCGGCGGTGGCGGCGCCGGCATTTCGACGCCTGCTACTTCGATGACCGTGACCGGCTCAACGGCCGTGCGGCGCTCCGGCGGTTTCGGTTTCGCTTTCGGCAGGAAAAAGCCGAACAGCTTGCGGAAGAAGTTGGAGATCGTCACCGGAATCCTTACGCGACTGCCGGCTCCGCGTCGACGATGCCGCGCGGACGGAAGGCTTTCATCAGAAGGAGATGCGTGATCGCGGCGACGCCGAAGCCGACGAACCAGGCGTAGTCGTATAGCGGGCGCAGGGCCGGAACGACGACTCCGATCCAGGCCGCCACGCAGCCGAGAATCGTGGCGAAGACGGCGCGCCAGTTCCAGCCGGCGGCGTAGCGGTAGACGCCTTCGGTACGATAGAGATCGCCGAGCACGAGCTGCTTTCTGCGCACGATCCAGTAGTCGACGATCATCACGCCGGCGATGGAGCCGAGTCCGCCGGAGTAGCCGAGGAGCCAGGTGAAGATATAGCCCGACGGATCGGCGTAAAGACGCCACGGCTGCATGGCGATTCCGAGGAGGCCGGTGATCAGGCCGCCGGTACGGAACGAAATCCACTTCGGGAAGGCGTTCGCGAAGTCGTTCGCGGGCGAGACGACATTCGCGGCGATATTCACCGAGAGCGTGGCGATGACGACGGTGAACATCGAGATCGCGATGACGAGCGGCTGCTTGAACTGGGCGACCAGTTTCAGCGGATCCCACAGCTCGTTGACGCTCATCGTCGGATAGATGACCACCGCGGCCGAGGTGATGATCACGCCCATGGCTGCGAAGACAGTCATCGTCGTCGGCAGTGCCACGGTCTGTCCGATGGCTTGTTCGCGCTGGCTGCGACCGAAGCGGGTGAAGTCGGGCATGTTCAGCGAGAGCGTGGCCCAGAAGCCGATCATCGCCGTCAGCGACGGGATGAAGATCGGCCGGAACGCAGCCCAGGTCTCGAATTTCCCTTTCTCGTGGAGCAGGTAGCCGAGTCCGTGCGCGCGCCAGACTGCCCAGGCAAGCAAGAGGGCGGTCATTACCAGGACGAACGGGGCGGCCCAGTTTTCGAAGCGGCGCAGCAGGTCCATGCCGCGGTAGATGATCAGGATGTTCAACGCCCAGAAGAGGAGGAACGAGATCCACTCGGTTGTCGGATGTCCCGCGAAGCTGCCGAGGAGCGACGGCCATGAGGGAAGGACGGAGGTGAAGAAGGTGTGCAACGCCTCGCCGCCGATCCAGGCCTGAATCCCGAACCAGCCGCAGGCCACGATCGCGCGCATGAGTGCGGGGAGGTTGGAGCCAAAGGTTCCGTAGCTGGCGCGCGCCAACACCGGAAAGGGGATGCCGTACTTGGTGCCGGGATGCGAGTTGAGGAGGATCGGGATGAGGACGATGGTGTTGCCGAGAAGGATCGTGACGAGCGCCTGCCACCAGTTCATACCGGCTGCGATCAGCCCCGACGACATCACATAGGTCGGAATGCAGTGCGCCATGGCGATCCAGAGCGCAGCGTAGTTGTACGTGGTCCAGTTGCGCTGGCTGACCGGCACCGGCGCGAGGTCATGGTTGTACAGCGCGCTGGTGCGGATGCCTTCGTCGGAGCGCAGCTCGACACGTCCGTCTTCGTGGTGAATAAGTTCGTCGTTCATGCGCGGGTCATTGTAGCCAGATCCGGATCGCCGGCTCGTGCGTATCATCGGTCATGCGAAAGCTCTTGATGATGTCTGCTCTCGTCCTGTTCGCCGCCAGCGCGTGGCCTGCCGAGGTCAAGACCGGAGGGTCGAAGTTGATCGAAGTCGATGGCAAATATCACGTCTGGACCAAGCGTGTCGGACATGGTCCCGTGAAGCTGCTCACGCTGCACGGCGGTCCCGGCTTCCCGCACGACTACTTCGAATGCTTCGAAGATTTTCTGCCGCAGCACGGGATCCAGTTCTACTACTACGACCAGCTCGGCGTGGGAAACTCAGACAATCCTGACGATGCGTCGCTCTGGACGATCAATCGCTATCGCAACGAGGTCGAACAGGTCCGCAACGGCCTCGGCCTCGATCATTACTATCTCTACGGCCACTCCTGGGGCGGCATGCTGGCCATCGAATACGCGCTCGAACATCAGGATCATCTCAAGGCGCTGATCATCTCCGACATGACCGCCGGCATCCCGGCGTACGAAAAGTACGCGGCCACGCTATTAGCCGAGTTGTCGCCGGAAGATCAGGCGACGTTGAAGAAGCTCGCCGCGGAAGGCAAGTACGACGCGCCGGAGTACGAACAGATCATGATGGGTAAGGTCTACGCGACCCATCTGCTGCGCCTCGATCCGTGGCCCGAGCCGGTGGCGCGCGGATTCGCGAAGTTCAATCAGAAGATCTACAACGTGATGCAGGGCCCGAACGAATTCGTGATCAGCGGCAACTTCAAGGATTGGGACCGCTGGGCGGATTTGCACAAGATCAAAGTCCCGACCCTGATCATCGCCGGCCGCCACGGCACGATGAACCCGGACGACATCCGCCGGATGGGAAAGCTGATCCCGCATTCACGGGTGGTGATCACCGAGGGCAGCCACCTGGAGATGTACGACGATCAGGAAAGGTACTTTCGGACGATCGTTCAGTTCGTAAAAGACGTGGAAAGCGGAAAGTTCAAGTAGCGCCCTGGGAGCGCGGGCGTCCCGCCCGCCGCTCCCCGGAACTACCGCGGACTAAATGCCAATCCGCGTTTCAGGAACTGGCCTTTGCCTGGTTTCCCGACATAGCGACCTTCCTCGATTACGAGCTCACCCCGCGACAACACCGTCTTCGTCACACCCTTTACCGTCATCCCTTCGTAGCAGGAGTAGTCCACGTTCATGTGGTGCGTCTTCGCGCTGATCGTCCTCTCTTCATTCGGATCGAAGATGACGATGTCCGCGTCGCTGCCAACGGCGATCGTCCCCTTGCGCGGGAAGAGTCCGAAGATCTTGGCTGCGGCGGTCGAAGTGATCTCGACGAAACGGTTGAGTGAGATGCGGCCCTGAGCGACACCGCCGTTGAAGATGAGCGACATCCGTTCTTCCACTCCCGGGCCGCCGTTCGGAATCTTCGAGAAGTCGTTCTTCCCCAGCTCCTTCTGCTCCTTCATGCAGAACGGACAGTGATCGGTCGAGACCACCTGCAGGTCGTTGAACTTCAGGCCGCGCCACAACTTCTCCTGGTTCCACTTCTCGCGGATGGGCGGCGTCATCACGTACTTCGCGCCCTCGAATCCAGGCTTCTCGTACACGCTGTAGTCGAGAAAGAGATACTGCGGACAAGTCTCGGCGTACGCGTTGATGCCCATGTCGCGCGCGCGCGTGACCTCCTGCAGCGAGTCGTCGCAACTGAGGTGGACGATGTACACCGAGGAGTTGGCCATCTCTGCCAGCGCAATGGCCCGATGCACGCCCTCGGCTTCGGCTTTCGTCGGCCGCGTCAGCGCGTGATACTTCGGCGCAGTCTTGCCTTCCGCCAGCGCCTTCTTGACGATGGCGTCGATGACCACGCCGTTCTCCGCATGCATGCAGATCAACCCACCGTTTTCGCCGGCCATGCCCATGGCCTTGAAAATCGTGGCGTCGTCGACGAGGAAGACGCCCGGATAGGCCATGAACAGTTTGAAGCTCGACACTCCCTCATCGATCATCGACTTCATTTCCGGCAAGCGCTCGTCCGGCAGATCGGTGCAGATGAGGTGGAAGCCGTAATCGATGGAGGTGTTCCCGTCGGCCTTCGCATGCCACGCGTCGACGGCCTGCTTCAGCGACATCCCTTTGCCCTGCACGGCGAAGTCGATGATGGTGGTGGTCCCGCCGTAGGCCGCGGCGATCGTCCCGGTCTCGAACGTGTCCGACGCCGAGGTGCCGCCAAACGGCAGCTCCATATGCGTATGCGGATCGATCCCTCCGGGGATGACCAGGCGCCCTTTGGCGTCGATGACCTTGTCGGCAGCGACGTCGATCGACTTGCCGATCATGGCGATCGTCCCGCCGTCGATGAGGATGTCGGCGTTGTAGTCATCCACCGCGGTGACGATGCGGCCGTTTTTGATGAGGGTTGTCATGGGTTCCTCCTTGCTCGCGGCATCCGCGCGAGCAGCGCGCGATTGTAGCGCTCGCAGCGCAGCTCAACTTTCGCCAAGTGCGTCTCTGATTTCGCTCAACGGAAGAAACATCATTACGGGAAGCGGACGCGCGTCTGATTGCCCCTCGACCGCTTCGGCGGCGATGAAGCCATACTTTTCGTAGAAGTCGATGGCGTCTCGCTTCGCATCAACGACGATACCCACGCATCCGAACTCCTCCGCCATCCGTGTGGCGAGCTTCATGACAAATCGCAGAAGTTGCGCGCCCACTCCTTGTCCCTGAGCGGACTCGTCGACAGCGAGGCGTGCAAGACGAATGACCGGCAGCGGATAGCGAGGCCATTTCTTTCGCGCGGAGGCCGGTAAGTTCTCAATTTCAATGTGGCCGGCAGCGATCGTTGCGAAACCCAGGATTCGCATTCGCTCGATGGCTACGTAGGTCACGCCGATGTGGTGGCGGAAGTGGTTTTGCCCTGCGAAGAGCCGAAAGTAGCGATCGAGATCGGGATCGCCGGACTGAAACTGCGAACGATCCTCTGTTTCGAGAAGCGGCCTAATCTCCATCGCGCATTAGATCGCGCAACGCTTTTGTCGCTTTGCCGGTCCTGATCTTTTTGAGAATCGCAGCGCCGGACCGCTGCGTCACGACGATCTTGGGATGAATAATGACGTCCGCCGGGAGTTCATTCAGCGCTTGAAGATGGTGCCTGAGCGCCTGCTCGACCAAATGACCCTTCTTCACACCGGTAGCACGGACGTGTCTTTCCAGAAGGTCACGGGTGGATTGCGAAACGATCGCCGAAATCTGTGTCTCTTTGTCCATACGATTCGCGAACAATCTACAGAAATGTAGAAATTGCGTCAATCCGCTGTTCGCGTGTAATGCCCCGCGAAGGTCACATTCATTCCGAAGTGGCCAGCTACGGCGCGTTCAGTCACGTCGAGCGCTTTCCGCGAGAAACGAATGACCATCGTATAGCCATCAGTATCGGTCCACGAGACCGTGTCGTCTTTCAGGTCGGCTTCGAAATCGAGCTCGCCGATGTTGGGGCCGTACTTTTCGTTCTTCGTGTTCCAGAGGGCGATGCCGGTGACTTTCACGCGGTTGCCGGGGAGCATCTTGACGTCGAGCGACGCTTCGTCGTTTTCGCCGGGGCGTTCGTAGTGGCCGGCAAAATCGCGGCCGCGCGCGTGGAGCGGCGCGGCCGCGAGGAGGATGACGAAAGAGAGAAAGAGTTTTCTCACATCGAGGACATCGAGTTGAGGAACTCGGAGTTCGTGCGGGTTTTCTCCAGCTTCTCGACCAGCAGCTCCATCGACTCCACCGTCGACAGCGGCGAGAAGACTTTGCGCAGGACCCAGATGCGATTGAGCTCGTTGCGCTCGAGGAGCAGCTCCTCTTTGCGCGTGCCGGACTTGTTGATGTCGATGGCCGGGAAGACGCGCTTGTCGGAGAGCTTGCGGTCGAGGTGCACTTCCATGTTGCCGGTGCCTTTGAACTCTTCGAAGATGACGTCGTCCATGCGCGAGCCGGTGTCGATCAGGGCCGTGGCGATGATGGTCAGCGAGCCGCCTTCCTCGACGTTACGGGCCGATCCGAAGAAGCGCTTCGGACGCTGCAGCGCGTTCGAGTCGACGCCGCCGGAAAGCACTTTGCCGGAGGGCGGGACGACGGTGTTGTAAGCGCGGGCCAGACGGGTGATGGAGTCGAGCAGGATGACTACGTCACGGCGGTGCTCGACCAGGCGCTTCGCTTTTTCGATGACCATTTCCGCGACCTGCACGTGGCGCGAGGCCGGCTCGTCGAACGTCGACGAGATCACTTCGCCCTTCACGCTGCGCTGCATGTCGGTGACTTCCTCCGGCCGCTCGTCGATCAGCAGCACGATCAACGTGACCTCGGGATGATTGGCCGTGATGGAGTTGGCGATGGCCTGCAGGATCATCGTCTTGCCGGTGCGCGGCGGCGCGACGATCAGGCCGCGCTGCCCTTTGCCGACCGGGGCGATGAGGTCGAGGACGCGCGACGACATGTTGTCGGGCACTTCGAGCTTGATGCGATGCTCGGGATAGAGCGGCGTGAGGTTGTCGAAGAGGATCTTCTCGCGCGCCACGTCGGGGTGCTCGAAGTTGACCGCTTCGACTTTGATGAGCGCGAAGTAGCGCTCCCCTTCCTTCGGCGGGCGGACCTGGCCGGAGACGGTGTCGCCGGTGTGCAGGTCGAAGCGGCGGATCTGCGACGGAGAGACGTAGATGTCGTCCGGGCCGGGCAGGTAGTTGTACTCGGGGGCGCGCAGGAAGCCGAAGCCGTCGGGGAGGCACTCGAGGACACCTTCGGAAAAAATAAGTCCCGATTTTTCGGTCTGCGCCTGAAGGACCGAGAAGATCAGATCCTGCTTGCGCATGCCGGTGGCGTTCTCAATCCCATGCTCCTTCGCGATCTTGGTCAGATCGGGGAGCTTCATCTCCTTGAGCACGCGGATGTCGAGCGTCTCGGCGGCCTGCGTCTGATCGCGCCGGCTCATCTGGTGCGAAGCGGCAGCCGTTTCTTCGGGAGCGTCGTTGGCGACGTCGACGATCGGCTCGGCCGGTTTTTCAGGCTCAGCCTCCGCCTCGGCAACGACTGCAGCCGGCGTTTCTTCTTCGACCGCGGCTGGTGCAGCAGCCTTCTCGGCTTTCGGTTTGCGCGTGGTCTTGCGGACCGGCTTCTCAGCCTTTTCGGCCGGCGGCTCGGCTACGGCGACGTTCGATTCGTTTTCGAATTCTGTTTCGGACATTGGTTTCAAACCTCGTTGATTGAATGACCCCTGATTCAGAGGCGCGATGCGATCTCGCGCCGGACTTGCTCGATGCCGTTCCCCTTGATGACGGAACACGGGATGAGGCGCTCTTCGGTGATCTGGAGATCGCGGGCAATCTCCAGACGGCTCTTCACGAGCTGGTTGTTGGATAGCTTGTCGCTCTTGGTGAGAAGGATGCGTTCGTCGATACCCGACGCAACGGTCCAGTCATGCATTTGACGATCCTCCGGGCTGGGAGTTCGCCGCACGTCGAGCAGGATAAAGATCAGCTGGAGAGCATCGGCGCTCTCGAGGTAACCGCGTACGAGCTCGCCCCAGGAACGGGCCATGTCCTTCGGGACCTTGGCGTAGCCGTAACCGGGAAAGTCGACGATGTAGAAGCGGTCGTTGATGAGATAGAACTGAATGGCCTGCGTCTTCCCGGGCGTCTGGCTGACGCGGGCCACTGCTTTCCGTTTCAAAACGGCGTTGATGAGGCTCGATTTTCCGACGTTGGAGCGACCGACCATCGCGAATTGCGGTCTGCGGTCAGTCGGAAAGTCGTCGGCCTTGTATGCCGCCCGGTGGAACTCGACTGTTCGGATGTCCAAGAGATGTTGTTGCCAGGGAAATGCAAAAGCAGAGGTACTGCGAAGAGGTAATCGTGTGGTTTGGGGAGATTAACGACGGAGATTGTGCCGGTATTCTCCGCCAGCGGTCAAGGGATGGTCACGAAGAGCATGGCCGGAAGAATGGAACATCCGTGCCATACGCCAGAGCCGCCGGTTGTCCGGCGGCTCTGGCTGGGAGAGGCTTCAGTGAATGGGTGATCCTGACTCGACCGCCGCATCCGGCAGCTTTTTGACCAGCGGGACGATCGTGCCGTCGAGGGCGTGCAGGACGACTTCGTCCATCGACTCGACCAGGTTGAACTCCATCTTCTCGCGGACGTCCGAGGGGATTTCTTCGAGGTCGCGCTCGTTCTCGGCGGGAAGGACGATGCGCGTGATGCCGGCGCGCGCGGCCGCGAGGATCTTGTCCTTCACGCCGCCGACCGGCAGCACCTTGCCGCGCAGCGTGATCTCGCCCGTCATGGCGATGTCGCGATGCACCGGGATGCGCGTGACGGCCGAGAGCAGCGCCGTGGCCATGGTGATTCCGGCCGACGGTCCATCCTTCGGAATCGCGCCTTCGGGGACGTGAATGTGAATGTCCATGTTCGCGTGAAAATCGGCATCGAGACCGAACAGCTCCGCGCGGGAACGAACATAGGAGAGCGCAGCGCGAGCTGATTCCTGCATCACGTCGCCGAGTTTTCCGGTGAGGATCAGGTTGCCCTTGCCGCGCGAGATCGCGACTTCAGTCGAAAGGATTTCGCCGCCGACTTCCGTCCAGGCCAGGCCGGTCGCCAGGCCGATCTCGCTCTTGTCGTGAATCTGTTGCGAGCGGAACTTCGGCTTGCCGAGGAGCTCGCGGACTTTCGGGCGGTCGACGGTGAGCTTCAGCTCCGGACCCTTCTTCACCACCTGCCGCGCCACTTTGCGCAGCACCGATCCCACTTCGCGCTCCAGGCTGCGGACGCCCGCTTCGCGCGTGTAGGAGTCGATCAACTCTTCGATGGCGTTGTCGAGGAAGTTCACCTGACCTTCTTCGATGCCCTGTTCCTCTTTCTGCTTCGGCACGAGGAACTGCTTGCCGATGGCCAGCTTTTCCAGGTGCGTGTAGCCGGAGAGGGAGATGATCTCCATGCGGTCTTTGAGCGGCGCCGGAATCGTGTGCGTCACGTTCGCGGTGGCGATGAACATGACCTTCGAGAGGTCGTACTCGACGTCGAGGTAGTGATCGGTAAAGGCGTTGTTCTGTTCGGGATCGAGGACTTCGAGGAGCGCGGCCGAGGGATCGCCGCGGAAATCCATCGACATCTTGTCGACCTCATCGAGCAGGAAAACGGGATTGACCGTTCCCGCTTTTTTCATCCGCTGGATGATCTGGCCGGGGAAGGCGCCGATGTAGGTGCGGCGATGTCCGCGGATTTCCGCCTCGTCGCGTACGCCGCCGAGGGAGAGGCGGACGAACTTGCGGCCGGTCGCGCGGGCGATCGACTTCGCCAGCGACGTCTTGCCGACGCCGGGAGGTCCGACGAAGCAGAGGATCGTGCCCTTCGGTCCTTTGACGAGCTGACGCACGGCAAGGAACTCGAGGATGCGCTCTTTGATCTTGTCGAGGCCGTAGTGATCCTCGTTCAGAATCTGCTCGGCGAGATCGATGTCCTTGATCTCTTTGCTGGCTTTCTTCCAAGGAACGGAGACGAGCCATTCGATGTAGTTGCGCGAGACCGTAGCCTCGGCGGAAACGCCCGGCATCGCTTCGAGACGCTTCAGCTCCTGCAGAGCCTTTTCCTTCGTCTCCTTCGGCATGCCGGCTTCTTCGATCTTCTGGCGGAGCTCTTCGACCTCGTCGGAGCGATCGTCTTTGCGGCCCAGCTCGTGGTGGATCGCCTTGATCTTCTCGTTGAGGTAGTACTCCTTCTGCGCGCGCTCCATCTGCTTCTTGACCTTGGAGTTGATGCGCTTGTCGATGTTGATCTTTTCGATCTCGACTTCGAGGAAGTCCTGCAGTTTCTGGAGCCGCTCGTACGGCGAGATGGTCTCCAGCAGCTGTTGCTTTTCGGGCGTGGTGATGAGGATGTGCGAAGCGAGCGTGTCGGCGAAACGGTCCGGCTCATCGAGCTTGAGCGTCGACATGACGCCTTCGAAGGCGAGGTGGTGCGACATCTTCGCGTACTGCTCGAAGATCTCGACGAGCTTCTGCATGTACTGCGCGACCTCGGAGGTCAGCGGAACGCTGGTGTCGATGTCGCGCACGGTGACGGTGACGTAGCCGTCGTTCTCGCCGGTGCTGACGATCTCGGCGCGCGTGAGGCCTTCGACCATCACCTTGACGTTCTGATTCGGGAGCTTGAGGTTCTGGACGACGGTGGCGACGACGCCGATCGGATAAATCTCACCGATGGAGGGATCGTCGATCTTGGGGTCTTTTTGTGTGGCGAGGAAGATCTTCTTCTCGTTGGTGGCGAGCGTCGCTTCGAGCGCGAGGATCGAAGCGCGGCGTCCGACGACGAACGGCGCCATCATCGACGGGAAGACGACCATGTCCCGCAACGGAACGAGTGGGAGTGTGGTGATTTCTGGCTGTTTGGGCATTTAGTTTTTGATTGGTCCTAGCCGGCTTTGCGGTACATCGTGATCGGCTGGCTGCGGTTGATGACGACCTCGCGCGTGATGACGCATTCACTGATCGCGTCCTGCGACGGGATCGTGTACATGATCTCGAGCATCAGCTCTTCGATGATGATCTTGAGGCCGCGTGCGCCGACGTTGCGCTTGAGCGCTTCCTCGGCGATGGCTTCGAGCGCGTCGTCGTGGAACTTCAGCGTGACGTTCTCGAAGCCCATGATGGTCTGGTACTGCCGCACGAGCGAGTTCTTCGGCTCGCGCAGGATTTCGATGAGCGTGCCCTTATCGAGCTCGTTCAACGTGGCCACGACAGGCAGCCGGCCGACGAACTCGGGGATCAATCCGAACTTGATCAAATCCTCGGGATGAACCTGCGAGAGCAGCTCGCCGGTCCGCTTCTCTTTCTTCGTGGCGATCTTGGCGCCGAAGCCCATCGAGGTCGCCGACAGCCGGCGCTCGATGACGTTCTCCAGCCCGACGAACGCGCCGCCGCAGATGAAGAGGATGTTGGTGGTGTCGATCTGAATGAATTCCTGATGCGGATGCTTGCGTCCGCCCTGCGGCGGAACGTTGGCGACGGTGCCTTCGAGAATCTTCAGCAGCGCCTGCTGCACACCTTCGCCGCTGACGTCGCGCGTGATCGATGGGTTGTCGCCCTTGCGGCAGATCTTGTCGACTTCGTCGATGTAGACGATGCCGCGCTGCGTTTTGTCTTTGTCGTTGCCGGCGGCCTGGTAGAGCTTGAGGATGATGTTCTCGACGTCCTCGCCCACGTAACCAGCCTCGGTCAGCGTCGTGGCGTCGACGATGGTGAACGGAACGCTGAGCATGCGCGCCAGCGTCTGCGCGAGGAGCGTTTTGCCGGTGCCCGTCGGGCCGATCAGCAGGATGTTCGACTTCTGCAACTCGACGTCCTGGCGGTTGTTGCGCGTCGAGTAGTCGATGCGCTTGTAGTGGTTGTAGACGGCGACGGCGAGCTTTTTCTTGGCGCGCTCCTGGCCGATGACGTAGAGGTCGAGGAACTCCTTGATCTCTTTCGGTTTCGGAAGCTGGCCGGAGCCTTCCATCGTGCCCGGCTCGTCCTTGCGATCTTCAGCAATGATGTCGAGGCAGATGTCGACGCATTCGTCGCAGATGTAAACGGTCGGGCCCGCGATCAACTTCTTTACGTCGCGCTGGCTCTTGTTGCAGAAGCTGCAACGAAGGACGTCGCCGCTGTTCCCCTTCTTCGACATGGGTTGCTTGGATCCTTTTAAGAGTCGTTAGATTCTACGCTGCGCCGTCGTGAACGTGAAGCCTTCCCGAGAGCATTCCTGGCTGGCTTCCATAACAAACACTCATTCCCGTTTTGCGATGACCTGATCTACGAGACCGTATTCGACGGCATCCGTCGCCTGCAGGATGTAGTCGCGGTCGGTATCGCGATCCACTTTCTCCACCGGCTGTCCTGTGTGATGCGCGAGGATCTGATTCATCCGCGCCTTCATGCGCATGATGTCCTTGGCGTGAATGTCGATCTCCGACGCCTGTCCGCCAAGCCCATGCATGAGCGGCTGGTGGATCAGAACGCGCGAATTGGGAAGCGCGAACCGCTTCCCCTTCTTGCCGGCTGCGAGCAGCACCGCCGCCATCGACGCTGCCTGACCGATGCAGATGGTCTGGATGTCCGGCTTGACGTACTGCATGGTGTCGTAGATCGCCAGTCCGGCCGTGATCGATCCGCCGGGCGAGTTGATGTACACCGAGATGTCCTTCTCCGGATTCTCGGCTTCGAGAAAAAGAAGCTGGGCGATGATCAGATTCGAGACGGTGTCATCGATGGTCTGACCGAGAAATACGACGTTGTCTTTGAGGAGGCGGGAGTAGATGTCGTAGGCGCGCTCGCCTCGGCTCGTCTGCTCGACCACCATCGGGATAAGGACCATTCGCTTAGTTCTCCTGGAACCGCTGCAATGTTCCGGAGTCTAGCGAAGAAGTCTGTGAGCGTTCCTGACCGATTGGGTAGGTCGGCTACGGCGCGACGATGCGCAGCTTCTCATTCGCAAGCGCGAAATGAACGGGCGTGGTCGTGATCCGTTCGCCGTCCGCGTAAACGTCCAACGGCCGTTCGGAATCGAAGGTGAACGATCTCCCGCGGCCGATCTCGACGAATGGACTCTTCCCGTGCGCGCCCGTGTAGGCCTTCGGCAGCGTCTTCAAAAGTTGCATCCGCGAGGTGCGGTGGACGATGCAGACGTCGAGCTGGCCATCATCGATGCGCGCATCGGGCACGATGCGGATTCCGCCGCCGTACTGCCGCGAGTTGCCGACCGTCGCGAACATGATCTCCTCGCTGCGAGCCCCATTGATCGTCACGCGATGCGGCGTGAATCGCGGCAGAACGCGAATGATGGCGTAGAGATAGACGAGCGATCCGCGCAGGAACGTCGCGTTCTCATTCGCATAGCGCGCGACCTCCGAATCGAATCCGAGTCCAGCCACGCCGAGGTAGCGGATGTTGTTCGCGACGGCGACGTCGACCTCGCGCGCGTTCCCGCGAAGCGCCAGCTCGCACGCCGATCGCACGTCGCGCGGAAGGCCAAGCACTTTCGCGAAGTCGTCACCAGAACCTTGCGGAATCAACGCGAGCGTGCCGCGATCGAGATCGAAGTCGCGAACGGCGAGATGCAGCGTCCCATCACCGCCGCTGACGATGACACGATCGTACGCGCCGCGTGATGCCTCCGCCGCCACCCGCGTCATATCCGCCGGACTGCTGCTCGCGTGCACATCGACATCCGCTCCGAGCTCGCGCAGATGCCGCTCCGCCTCGGCATGATGCCGCGCCGCACGACCGCGTCCCGCCGCCGGGTTGTAAATGAATTTGACCTTCACGGATGCGCGTCAGTGTAAAAGCGTTTCCGCTTTTGCGTTCGGAATTACGCGACGATCAGCGTTCCTTCACGTCCAGCCAGGGCATCGCGCAGGTGTTCGACGTCGGTGATCAGCACCTGCCCGCCGCCGCGAGTCACGAACTGGATCGCGGCTTCGATTTTTGGTCCCATCGAACCGGCCGGAAACTGTCCCTCGGCGAGATAGCGCTGCGCTTCGGACACGGTCAGGCGGTCGACGGTCCGCTGCGTCGGCTTTTCGAAATCGATCGCTACTTTTGCAACGCCGGTGAGGACGACATACATCTCGGCGCGCAATTCCGATGCAAGGAGTGACGACGAAAAATCTTTGTCGATGACCGCCTCCACGCCGCGCCACTGGCCGTCGCGTCCGCGCACGACCGGGATTCCGCCTCCGCCGGCGGCGATTACCACGGCGGCGCTTTCGAGCATGTGCACGATCGTCTCGATGTTCAGGATGCGCAGCGGTTTTGGCGAGGGAACGACGTGCCGCCATCCGCGGCCGGACTCTTCGCGCATCGTCCAGCCGAGGTCGCGTTCGAGCGCTTCGGCGCGGTAGCGCGTGAAATAGGGGCCGATCGGTTTCGTCGGACGTTTGAAGGCCGGATCGGCAGGATCGACTTCGACCTCGGTCAGAATCGTCGCGACGTCGCCGGCTGATCCGATGCTGTCGAGACGATTGCGAATCGCCTGCTGCAGCAGAAAACCCATCGAGCCTTCCGTCTGCGCAACGCAGACGTCGAGCGACTGCGGCGGGATCTTCGTCGACGCTTCCTCGGCCTGCACGAGGATGTTGCCGACCTGCGGGCCATTGCCGTGAACGACGATCAGCTTGTAGCCGTGACGAACGATCTCGGCCAGCCAGCGCGCGGCCTGTTTTGCGCGCGCGATCTGATCTTCCTGCGTGCCGCGATCCTCGGGACGCAGCAGCGCGTTGCCGCCGAACGCCACGACGGCCAGTTTTCGGTCGGCCACGCTACAACTCCTCGCGCTCCAGCGGCATGGTCATGCAGCGCGGTCCGCCGCGCGCGCGCGACAGCTCGTGGCCGGCCATCTGGATCGCGTACTTCGTGTCGGTCCACGTCTCCAGCTCCGTGCGGCCGAGGAGAAGATCGTCTTCGTAGACGATGTGGTAACCGTGCGCGGCCAACTCCTCGGCAGTGCGCACGTTGCGCTCGTAGAGCAGGACGATGCCCGGCGCGAGCGTGAAGGCGTTCGCGCCGTCGGTCCACTGTTCGCGTTGCTGATCGACCGCCGTGCGGCCGCCGCAATAGATCGGATCGAGATCGAAGCCGCGTTTTTTCAGCGCGCCGAGCAGCGACTTCTGCGGCGTGTAGGAGATGCTTTTCTTCGTCAGATCGATCGTCGTCACGGTGGCCGCCTGGCTTCCGCCGGGAAGAATCACGGGCGGATAGATCAGGCATTCGTTGCGGCTGGTGAACGTGAAGACGGTGTCGAGATGCATGAAGGACCGTTGCCGCGGCAGCTCGACGACGATGATCGTTTTCACGTCGCTGTTCGCTTCGCGCAGCGACGTCGCCAGTTGCCGCACGCCGGCGCGATTGGTCCGTTCGGTGACGCCGACGAGCAGCAGATCGCGCGACGGCACGAGGATGTCGCCGCCTTCGATCGTCGGCATGCGCCGGTGCGGATCGTCGGCCGACTCCATGAAATCGGTCCAGCAGCCGGAGTCGCGGAAGAGCGGGTGATGGCGAAAGACGTACTTCGACAGCAGCGATTCGCGGCGCCGCGCCTGCGTGGCCATGCCGCAGATGACGACGCTGTCGCCGATGACGACCTGCGGATCGCGCATGAAAAAGTAGTTCGGAACCGGGAGCAGATCGAACGACGGCAGCTCGCCCTTGCCGTCGCGCTCGTGCGGGATACCGCCGATCAGCGTCTGCGCGAGAATCGCCGGCGGGCGTTCGATCAGCTCCGCGGCCAGCTTGCGGCCGAAGATGCGGCGCTTGGCCATGTCGCGGATGATGCGCTTCCGCAGCTCCTCATCTTCGAGCACCTCTTCGAGCAGATCCTGGATGTCGTAGATGTCGGGCGCGACGAATCGAATGAGCTGCTGGAACCGGCGATGCTCCTCGCGCGCGACCTGCCCATAAAGAATGTCGTCGAACAGGAGCTGATTCATCATGGGCGGGATCATCACGTCGATCTCCCGGCCCGGCAGGTGGACCAGCACGCTCTTGAGCCTGCCGATCTCACTCGTCACGTTGAGACGCATTCGGGCGGCATTCTATCCCGCCCGATTTTTCAGATCCGCCAAGGGCGCTGGTGCGTAATTGTCGCGTTGAGTAAAATCGCAAGCGTCACCATGAAATCGCGATTCTTCTTCGCCGCGTTGCTGCTGCTTTGCGCAGCGGCCGCGCTCGCAAGTCCGCCGCGCATCACGTTCATCCGCACGATGGCGCCCGCGCACGATCTCGCGCCGGCAGAGAGTCTGGCCGTCATCTACGCGATCGGCGACAGCAACAAGATCGAATCCTTCCTGGAGCACTTCGTCGATCTCGTCTCGCGCGCCGGCATCCTGCGCATCGTCAACGCAGTCGAGAACAATCACCACATGCTCGTCGACGATCTCTCGCTCCGCACCGTTCGCCGCGAGCATCCTGCCGACGCGTACCTCGGCATCAATCGCTTCACCTGCATCGGCGACGAGAAGAGCGCCGAAGGGAGCGAGCATCTCGACAGCGGCGATCGCGTCAAGCGCATGCATCACTGGATCGACGCCCAATGCTCGGCGCGCATCGACGTGCTGAGCGCAGATGGAAAGAAGCTCTTCTCGTACACCGCCCGAGGAGAGGGGACGTCGCCAAGGTCGGTGTCGTTGACGCCGGATGAGCGCGACGTCGCCTACGAGCAAGCCGCGCGCTTCGCCGCGGTCAGTGCGGCGGAAGGAATCACGCCGCGAACGGTGCGCGAGACGATCGAGCTGGATGAGAACGCGCCGTCGTTCGACGATGGCTTCGCGATGATCTCCTCGGAGCGATTCGAAGACGCGCGCGCCATCTGGCAGGCCGCCGCCATCCGTCATCGCGACTCCGCACCGCTCTACTTCAACCTCGGCGCCGTCTCCGAGGCGATGGGCGATCTGCGCGCCGCGCGCGATTACTTCGAACGGGCGGCCAGCCTCTCGCCGAAAGAGCGCCGCTACGCCACCGAGCTGCGGCTCTTTCATCGCCGCAACGTCGCCGCAAATGAAAGGGCCGCCCGAAGGCGGCCCTGAAATCCGACGACGGCTGGCGATTACGCGTTGATCGCTTTCGCGTTCGTGCCGACGTTGATCTGAATCTGCTTCGGCTTCGCTTCCTCAAGCTTCGGAATCTCGATCTCGAGGATGCCGTCGCGGTAGTTCGCGGCGATCGAATTCGCGTCGACCGTGCGCGGCAGCGAGAACGTGCGGGTGAAGCTGCCGTACGTGCGCTCGATGCGGTGGTAGTTGCGGTCGTCCTTCCGCTCGAACTGGCGCTCGCCGCTGACCGTGAGCAGGCCGTCTTCGAAGCTGACCTTGAGGTCGTTTTCGTTCATGCCGGGCGCTTCGACGCGGACGATGATCTTGTCCTTCTCTTCGGCGACGTCGACGGGCGGCGCCCAAACGCCGGATTTCGTCTCATCTTCGAGAAAGTTGAAGCGTCCGAAGAACGGTTCGAAGAAACGAGCCTGAATGAGGGGGTTGGTGGAGCGGGTAATGAATGTCATCGTAGGCCTCCTGATGATTTATATGAGCTGTTCGCACTCACATCGCGCTAAACCTTAGCAGATCGCGCTCATATTCCAACAGGAATGTTCGTTCGCCTAAAATGTTCTAAGAGGCTCATATGACGGCACTTCCGACATCCTCGGCGATGGCCGAGCTCGGCCGCGAAGTGGCCCGCAGGCGCACCTTCGCCATCATTTCCCACCCCGACGCCGGCAAGACCACCCTGACCGAGAAGCTGCTGCTCTATGGCGGCGCGATCGAGATGGCCGGCGCCGTCCGCGCCCGCAAAGGGCAACGCCACGCGACGTCCGACTGGATGGCGATGGAGCAGACGCGCGGGATTTCGATCACCTCGACCGCGCTGCAGTTCGAGTACGAAGGCTGCTGCCTGAACCTGCTCGACACGCCGGGCCACGAGGATTTCAGCGAAGACACCTACCGCACGTTGGCCGCGACCGACAGCGCGGTGATGGTGCTCGACTCGGCGAAAGGCATCGAGCCGCAGACGCGCAAGCTGTTCGAGGTCTGCCGCATGCGCCAGATCCCGATCATCTGCTTCATCAACAAGCTCGATCATCCCGGCCGCGATCCGTTCGAACTTCTAAGCGAGATCGAGAAGGAGCTGCACGTCGGCGCCGTGCCGATGAACTGGCCGATCGGCAGCGGTACGAATTTTCAGGGCGTGTTCGACCTGCGCAAACAGCAGGTGCTGCGTTTCGAGCGCGCCGCGCATGGCGCCTCGGTTGCTGCGGTGACGGTCGGTGGTCTCGACGATCCGATGCTGGAAGATGAGATCGGACCCACTGCATGGCAGGAGTTGCGCGAAGCGGCGGAGCTGCTCTCCGGCGCCGGCCACGCATTCACCGCCGACGAGTTCAACCACGGACGCGTCATCCCGGTCTACTTCGGAAGCGCGATTAACAATTTCGGCGTGCAGCCGTTTCTCGATGCGCTGCTCGAATTCGCGCCGCCGCCTGCGCCGCGGCTCGCGCACGTCGGCGGCGAGGAGACCATCGTCGAGGCGACGAGCGACACCTTCACCGGCTTCGTGTTCAAGATCCAGGCGAACATGGACAAGCGCCATCGCGACCGCCTGGCGTTCATGCGCGTCTGCTCCGGCGTTTTCGAAAAAGACATGCTCGTCCATCACTCGCGGCTGAATCGCGAAGTGCGCATGACCCGTCCGCACCGCCTCTTCGCCCGCGAGCGCGAGACGATCGACGTCGCTTATCCCGGCGACGTGATCGGCTTCGTCAACCCCGGCCTCTTTCACATCGGCGACGCCGTTTCGTCCGGTGCGCCGGTGGAGTTCGCGCCGATTCCGCGCTTCGCGCCCGAGCACTTCGCCACGCTGCGCGCGAAGCAGGTCACGCGGCAGAAGCAATTCCAGAAAGGCCTCGCGCAACTCGAGGAAGAAGGCGTGATGCAGGTGCTCTCGCCGCACGAAGGGCTGCGCAGCGAGCCGATCCTGGCCGTGGTCGGCGAACTGCAGTTCGACGTGATGCAATCGCGGCTGGAAAGCGAGTACAACGTCGAGACGACCGTGACGACGCTGCCCTACAAACTGGCGCGTTGGATCGACAGAGACGTGCACGACGTAGCCACGAAACTCAATCTTCCCAGCCGCTCGAAGATCTGCGTCGATTCCGCCGGCCGCGCGGTAGTCCTTTTCAGCTCGCAGTGGGAACTCGACTACGCGGAAAAAGAAAATCCCGACGTGACGTTTCTCTTAGCGGCTTAAAAGCGTTGCGTTAAACCGCTCTCCCCGCCAGATGCGCTCGACCCGATATTGCGACCGCAGCATCGCACCTGCGCGCTGATCGTAATCGACGCCGAACGCCGTCGCGCCGTACTCGCGCAGATCGCGGCTCACCATCAACACGCGGTCCGGCGGATGCGTCGTCAGCTCGCGGATGATTTCGTTCTCGATCACCGGCGCGTCGACCTCCACCGGCGTGAACGTGTGAAAGGTCAGCGTCGTCGGCACGTTCGCCAGATAGTTGATGGTGATGCCTTCCGGAATCACCGCCAGCGTCCCGCCCTGCACCGCGCCGATCGCGCTGGTGAGAATGCGCGCGCGCTCTGCGTTGACGTCGTAGAACGTCCAGCGCGGCGTCACGATCGCGTATTTTTTCTGCGCGTAGCGCTCGTGTTGCTGCCAAAGATCACTTCCGGCGGTCACGACGAACGGCGCGAGCCACAGAAGCGCCATCGCGTTGCGGCGCGGCAGATAACAGAACAATGTGTACGCCGCCAGCGCAATCGTCGGAACCGTCAGCACGAAGCCGTACCACGACGGCGAGACATTCAACGGAATCCTCAGCGTGCAGGCGACGGAGAACGCCGCGAAGATCACCAGCGGACTTTTCCGGTCGCGCACGAGTGACCACCCGAGGGCGATCCACTGGAGGACGGCCCAGGCGCGGAAGAAGGAGTGATCGGCGATGAGGATCGCCACGATCACGATGGCCACCGCGGCCAGCCAGTGCCGCCAGCGCTGCAGAAAGAGAATTGCCGCGATCCCGGCAATGCCGATGAGAATTTGCAGCAGCTGTTCGCGCCAGCTGGCCACGCCCGACACGATCGCGAAAAATCGTTTGGCCCGTTCGCCGTGCTGCCATGACGCGAACACGTTTTCGCTCCACCAGTGCGCGTCGCGAAAATAGAAAGCGACGACGGCGAGTGACGCGATCATCGCGCCGCAATACGCCGCCAGTTGTCGCCATGTGATCCGCCGCGCGATCGTCAGAATGATCACGATCACCAGCGCCGCCACCGCGTACTCGACCTTGCACCACGACGCCAACACCAGCGCGCCGATCGCCAGCGCGTTACGCGCGTGCACGAACGCCGCGAGCGCGATGCACAACAGCATCATTCCGATCGTCGCGCCGTAGCTGTACGGAAAGATGAAATTCGCGCCCCACGTCGATGCGCCGCAGAAACAGATCGCCACGAAGCACAGCGTCGCCGCGAATGCCGGCAACGGCCGCCGCAGCGCGATCCACAGCGACGCCACAATCGTCGCCGACTGCGCGATCCCAATTGCCACGTACGCAGCCAGCGAATGCCCGATCGCGCCGGTGATCAGCGCCAGCAGATACGGCGCAAGCGGCGGATATTGATAGCGGATATCGCGATACAGCTTCACGCCGCGCGCGATCTGCTCCGGAATGTAGAGATCGCGGCCGGTATCGATGATCGGATCGAGCCAGCGGGCGTAGGACTGGGCGAACGCGATTGCGGCGACTGCGATTACGGTCGCGATGAGGATGGGTGTCGGCTGTCGGGTGTCGGGCGTCGGAGAATCAACTGCTTCATCTCCGACCCCCGACTCCCGACTCCCGACTCCCGCAAAACTCACTCTTTCATCGTCTCCGGATCGACGCCCAGCGACCGGCAAAAATCGACGTATGCGAACGGCGAAATCTCGGACGGCTTGATCTCGCTGCGGCCGCCCCAGAACACGTTCGTATACGACACCGGAATCCCGATCGACTCGAGATGCGCGTCGATGGCCGCCTTGTGCGCGAGCACCGCGTCCTTCTCCGTCCCGTGCGCCACGGCCATGATGTTCACGTTGCGAAACTCCGGGCCGCCCTCGCGCCAATAGCAATGCGTGAGGATGTGGAAGCGCCCGATCTCGCGTCCTGCTTCCATCTCGCGTCCCGGCGGCACGGCCCAGTGGAACAGCGCATTGAAGCGCGTCACGCGTTCGCCTGTCTGCAGCGGCTTCACGTGCTCGAGGAACGTCGAAAAGCGTCCGATGACCTTGCGCGCATTGAGCGACTCGGCCACCTCGAAAAATTGCTCCAGCGGTACGCCCGCCTCGGCCGCGCGATTGCGCCACAGATCACGGGTGAACTCCTCCGGCTCGACTTCCCGTTTGAGCGCAGTCAGCACGCGCCAATCGAGCTCGCTCAGGTTGGCCTTGGTCGTATCCTTCACCTCGGCCAGTTCATCCGACTTCGATCCCGGCTCCATCCCCTTCCGCCGCACGTGGCCGACGCCGAGGGCGAAGATGCGGTGCGCGGGCATGACGCGAAAGTGTTCGGCGCCGGTCAGGCGGCCGATCAGCGCGCAATGCTTCTCGATCGAATATCCCTGCGGCACTTTCACCGTCGTCCAGAGCCGGTAATTCGAACCGGGCGTGGCCGCGTCGGTGGAGCGAATGACCACGTGGCCGGAGAACGGATCGTCGTCCACCATGTAGTCGAACGCCGCGGTCAGTTTCTCCTCCGGATACTGCCACGCCACCAGCGCGCCCTCGGCGAGATTCGTCGCCATCAGCGTCTGCCGCACGCGGCGAATCGTTCCGGCGCGCAGCATGGCCCGGACGCGTTCCATCACCGTCTCCGCATCGACGCCCGACTGTTCCGCGATCACGCCGATCGGATCGCGCACGAACCCCTGAATGCGATCCTCAGAAACAGCCAGAATCTTCGCGTTGACGGGATCCGTATGGGCGATAGGGAGGTCAGTAACAGTGGACATAACGCTTCGAAGATAGCATGTTGATTCGATGACAAAGCGTCTCTTCGCAGTCTTTCGCTCGCTGATCATTGGTCCCATATTCCTGTCGATCTGGACGTGGTTCTTGCCGCGGTGGATCGTTGGCCGCGACGCATTCGCAGATCCTCGCGCCTGGGGTTGGATCTTCACCGCGATAGGCGCCGCGATCGTCATCGGCTGCATGTTCGAATTCGCATGGCGCGGCATCGGCACGCCCGCGCCCATTGATCCGCCGCGGCGGCTCGTCATCAGCGGTTTCTATCGATGGGTGCGCAATCCAATGTATGTCGGCCTCGGTCTCGTTCTTCTCGGCGAAGGAATGACGTTTCCGCGATTGACGATCATGATGTTGCTCCTCGTCGCCAGCCTCTGGATCGTCCTGTCCCTCCTCATCATCGGTGTCGAAGAGCCGACGCTGCTCGCCAAGTTCGGCGACGATTACGCCGCGTACTGCCGCAACGTCCGCCGCTGGATTCCGCGGCTGCGGCCGTTTGACAATTCGCAACCCGCTGCGTAGTCTCCTCGCTCCTGGACTGATTTGCGGGGCCGCTTGCAACCAGGTTAAAAAAAGCTAAAGAGCCGGCAGTAGGCCGTTCGACTCCGACTGAAGCCCCGCAATTTCAAGCGGGGCTTTTTCTTTTCTGGAGATTCCGAATGCCACAACCCGACCGTACCGCCGAACTTCGCGAACTGCTCGACCGCCGCATCCTCATCCTCGACGGCGCGATGGGCACCATGATCCAGCGCTACCGGCTCGATGAAGCCGGTTATCGCGGCGCGCAGTTCGCAACGCACTCGCGCGATCTCAAAGGCGCCAACGACGTCCTCTGTCTGACCAATCCGGCGATCGTCGAAGAGATCCATCGCCAGTACCTCGACGCCGGCGCCGACATCATCGAGACCAACACCTTCAACGCCCAGGCGATCTCGCTGGCCGATTACGACCTCGTCGAATACGCCTACGACATCAACCTCGCCGCCGCGCGGCTGGCGCGCGCCGCGTGCGATGCGTATTCGACGCCCGACCGTCCGCGCTTCGTTGCTGGCTCGCTCGGACCGACCAACCGCACCGCGTCGCTGTCGCCCGACGTCAACAATCCCGCCTTTCGCGGCGTGACGTTCGACGAGCTCGTCGACGCGTACTACGACCAGACCCGCGGACTGGTCGACGGCGGATCCGACATCCTGATGCCGGAGACGACGTTCGACACGCTCAACCTCAAAGCCGCGCTCTTCGCAATCGAAAAGTACTTCGCCGACACCGGCATCCGTCTGCCGATCATCGCCTCGATCACGATCACCGACGCCTCCGGCCGCACGCTTTCCGGCCAGACCGTCGAAGCGTGCTGGAACTCCATTTCGCACGCGCCGCTCCTCGCCGCCGGCATCAACTGCGCCCTCGGCGCGAAAGAGATGCGCCCGCACATCGAGGAGCTGGCGTCGATCGCGCCCGTGTACCTCAGCTGCTATCCCAACGCCGGCCTGCCGAATGCGCTCGGCGAGTACGACCAGACGCCGGACGAGATGGCCGCGCTGCTGCACGAATATGCCGGCAACAACTGGATCAACATTGTCGGCGGCTGTTGCGGCACGACGCCCGATTTCGTTCGGGCAATTGCCGAGACCGTGAAGAGCTTTCCGCCGCGGAAGCCGCCGGTGATCGAGAAGCATCTGCGGCTCAGCGGCCTCGAAGCGCTCACCGTCACGCCGGAGTCGAACTTCATCATGGTCGGCGAGCGCACCAACGTCACCGGCTCGCCAAAGTTCGCGCAGCTCATCAAAGCGGGCGACATCGAGCCGGCGCTGGCCATCGCCAAACAGCAGATCGACGGCGGCGCGAACATCCTCGACGTCAACATGGACGAAGGGCTGCTCGACTCCGAGAAGGTGATGACGCACTTCCTCCACCTCATCGCCTCGGAGCCCGACATCGCGCGCGTCCCGATCATGATCGACTCCTCGAAATGGTCGGTGCTCGAAGCGGGACTGAAATGCACGCAGGGAAAGTCGGTCGTCAACTCGATTTCGTTAAAGGAGGGCGCTGACAAGTTCCGCGAACAGGCCCGCCTCATCAAGCGCTACGGCGCGGCAGTGATCGTGATGGCCTTCGACGAACAGGGCCAGGCCGATTCGATCGAACGCAAAGTGGCAATCTCATCGCGCGCGTACGCGATTCTCGTCGACGAAGTCGGCTTCGATCCGACCGACATCATCTTCGATCCGAACGTTCTCACCGTCGCCACCGGAATCGAAGAGCACAACAACTACGGCGTCGCCTTCATCGAGGCCGTGCGTCAATTGCACGAGCGTTTTCCGCTGGCCAGTTTCTCCGGCGGCATCAGCAACGTCTCGTTTTCATTCCGCGGCAACAAGACCGTGCGCGAGGCGATGCACGCCGCGTTTCTCTACCACGCCATCAAAGCCGGCCTGACCATGGGTATCGTCAACGCGGGGCAGCTCGCGATCTACGACGAGATTCCGCTTGAGCTGCGCGACCTCGTCGAAGACGTTCTGCTCAATCGCCGCGCCGACGCCACCGAGCGCCTGCTGACTTACGCCGATTCGATCAAAGGCCAAGGCACCGCGGCCGCGAAGGAAGAAGAAGCGTGGCGCAGCGGAACGGTCGAAGAGCGGCTGTCGCACTCGCTGGTCAAAGGGATCATCGAGCATCTCGATGACGACGTCGAAGAAGCGCGGCAGAAATATCCGAGTGCGCTGGCCATCATCGAAGGGCCGCTGATGGACGGCATGAACGTCGTCGGCAATCTCTTCGGCGCCGGCAAGATGTTTCTCCCGCAGGTCGTGAAAAGCGCGCGCGTCATGAAGAAGGCGGTCGCGTACCTGCTGCCGTTCATGGAGGCCGAAAAGGCGAAAGCCGGCGACCTCTCGCAGCGCGGCAAGGTGCTGATGGCGACGGTCAAAGGCGACGTTCACGACATCGGCAAGAACATCGTCGGCGTCGTTCTCGGCTGCAACAACTACGAAGTCATCGACCTTGGCGTGATGGTTTCCGCCGACAAGATTCTCGACACTGCCATCGCCGAAAAGGCCGACATCATCGGCCTCTCCGGCCTCATTACGCCGTCGCTCGACGAGATGGTTCACGTCGCGCGCGAGATGGAGCGCCGCAACTTCACCGTCCCGGTCCTCATCGGCGGTGCGACCACTTCGAAATTGCACACGGCCGTGAAAATCGCGCCGCGCTATTCGCACGCCACGGTGCATGTGCTCGATGCCTCGCGCGCCGTCGGCGTGGTCAGCACGCTGCTGTCCGACCGCAAGGACGACTTCGTCCGCGAGCGCAACGCCGAGTACGAGCATCTTCGCGAAGCGCAGGCGAAACGACAGGATGCGGTGAAGATCCTGCCGCTCGAAACCGCGCGACGCCGCAAACCATCGCTCACGTTTTCTCCCGAACGCCCGCCATTCCTCGGCGTACGCATTCTCGACGACGTTCCGCTCGAACGCATCGAGCCGTTCATCGACTGGAATCCGTTCTTCGCCGCATGGGAACTGCGCGGACGCTTCCCGCAGATCCTCGACGAGCCGCGCGCGAAAGAGCTGTACGAGGACGGCCAGCGCCTGTTGCGCGAGATCATCGACAACCGCCTGATCCGCGCGAAGGCCGTCTACGGATTCTGGCCCGCGAATTCTGTTGGCGACGACGTCGAGCTTTACTCCGACGAATCGCGCGGCAACGTCATCGCGCGTTTTCACACGCTGCGGCAGCAGCAGGAGACGAACACAGGTCAGAACCTCGCGCTCGCCGATTTCATCGCGCCGAAGGAAAGCAGCACCATCGACTACATCGGCGGCTTCGCCGTCACGGCCGGCATCGGAGTCGGTGACGTCGTGGCCCGTTTCGAAAAGGATCACGACGACTACAACGCCATCATGACCAAAGCGCTCGCCGATCGCCTGGCCGAGGCGCTCGCGGAAATGCTGCACAAAGACGCGCGCGCCAACTGGTACGCGCCGGACGAGAATCTTTCCAGCGACGAATTGATCGCCGAAAAATACCGCGGCATCCGTCCGGCACCCGGCTATCCCGCCTCCCCCGATCACACCGAAAAAGCAACGCTCTTCTCACTCCTCGGCGCCGAACGCGCCGGCATCGAGCTGACCGAAACCTTCGCCATGATGCCCGCCGCCTCGGTCAGCGGCCTCTACTTCGCGCATCCACAATCCAAGTACTTCGCCGTCGGCAAAATCGGACGCGACCAGGTCGCGGATTACCACGCCCGCAAAGACATGCCGCTGCCGATCGTCGAACGCTGGCTCTCGCCTTCCCTCGGCTACGAGCCCGATGCCAATGCCGATCCGAACGTCTGCTCCTGCGGCGCAACGCACGGCGCAGTTGCGGCGAGGTGACGCTACGGCGGTCCGAACAAATCTTCAGGAATCTCGACGCGCGGCAGCTCGACGGACACGCGCAGTGGCAGGGCGATTGGCGGATCGAGTTTCAGTCCGAGGGCGGAGGAGGGAACTGTCTGAATTTCGCGCTTCGCGGCGACGCGCGGTTCGTTGATACGGACGACGCCGCTGAACTGCAGAGGCGCGAGCGAGGGACGCGGAAGCGCGCGCAGTGCGTCGTCGAGTGCGGCGCGATCGGCGGCGGGCATCGGCGCGAACGCGATGACCGGGAGCGGCTGCGGCGACGTCGTGTGGACGACGCGAAGATCGTGCGCATGTTCGGCGAGCAGCGGATTCGATTCGGAGACGAGCGCGGCGTCGGTGCGGCCGTAGAGCGCGTTGGCCGCGGCGGTGAGGTCGTCGGCAACACGCGTCGTCACAGCGACGCCGTCATCGCCCAAGCCCTCGGAGCCGCTGATCGTTTTGCCGCGCAGATCGGCCAGCGTCTTCGCACTGCTGCGCGCAGGCACGACTACTTTGCGCTCGTACGTCGTGTGGCCATCGCGGCTGAAGGCGAAGCGCGGCGAGAAGTCGCGCGCGATGAACTCGGGATTGGCAATGATCACTCCGATGCGATCGCGATTCGCGGCGATGAACGCGCGCGCGTCGTCCGCGCGGCGGAACAGTTCCACCTTCAGCGGTAGTGACGATGCGCCAGCGAGATTCGCGACCATCGCAGTCGTTGCCTCGGCCAGCTTCTTCTCGGTTTCGGCCGGCGTGTCGGGGAGGAAAACGACGACGGTGTGGCGCGGCTGCGATGATGTCGGCTCCTCGGCCACTTCCTTCGCCGGCTGCGCGGCTTCCAGGTTTTTCTTCGCAATCGATTCGACCGCGGCCGGCAGATCGCCGGAAATGGCGCGAGAAAGCGTGTCGCGCGCGTCGCCGCCGATGGCGAGATCCGCGGTGCCGCGAATGAAGAGCGCGAGCGATTGACGTCGCTCATCGAGCGACGCCGCGCGTTCCGCAAGCACGCGCGCATGGCGCGCCGCTGCTTCGTCCTGATGTTTCGCAGCGCGATCGAGATCGTCCGCGGCTTGCGCCAGGAGCGCGATTGCGAGCGATTTCTTCGCGCGGCCGCAAACGTCTGATTGCGAACCAAGCGTGATCTCGAGCACGGAGGCCGTGCGACGACCCCAGCCGTCGCCGCTGCAGTGGATGGAATCGAGCAACTCCGCCGCATCGTCGTATCGCCGTTCGCCGATCGCCACCTCGGCGGCGGCGAGCGAGACTTCGTTCCAATCCGCGAACGCTTTGTGCGCCATCGCCAGATGGGTCTTCGCATCGTTCAACATCCCGAGCTGCCAGAAAAGGATGCTCGCATCGCCGCGCGCGATCGGCGAGGCGCTCTGCGCGAGCGACTTCGCCGCGGCTTCCCGTTTTCCATCGAGCGCATCGAGTACGGCGATGACGTCGGGTGTCGTGACATGCAGCGCGCGCAGGTTGGCCGCGTTCGGATTCTGACGCGCATTCACAACCGCCAGCTCGGCCCGCAACGCGGGACGATCGGGAAGTGCTTCGAGCGCCGCGCGTTCGGCGGCGAGATCGCCTGCGTCGCGCGCGACGAGCGCGCGCTCGAGCATGACGATGTTGTTCGGCGGCGCGCGCTGCAGGAGCGACTTCGCATCGTCGAGGCGGTGCTCGTGTCGCGCAATCCGTCCGAGGAGTAGCAGCGACTCGGCATCGTTCGGATCGAGTTTCAGCACCTCTTCGAACGATGCGCGAGCGCCGGCACGATCATCGCGAGTTAATTGCGCGCGGCCGAGCATCTTCAGCGCGATGCGTTTCGAGTCGGCGTCGAAGTGCGGCATGCCGTCGCGCAGCAACTTGATCGCGTCGTCGTACTTTGCGGCTTTGAACGCGATCGTGCCGAGGTGGAGATAGGCAAGCGGCAGCGACGCATCGCCGGCGAGCGCCTTCCGATACTCCAGTTGCGCGCGATCGGTTTTGCCGATCGTGAAGTAAAGGAAGCCGAGGTTGTAGTGGGCGACGGTACCGTCGTCGAGCGCAGCCGCCTTCTGGTAGGCGTCGATGGCCTCGGGCCACTTCTGCTGTTTCAGATAGATCGCGCCGAGGTTCGCGTAGGCGCGGGCGTTCACGGCTTCGACCGGCTGATGATTCGTGAAGGCCTGATCGATCGGCGCGAGCGCCATGCGATAGGCATCGAGCGCTTCGTCGTAGCGGCCGGCGTCGAAGAGAACCGCGCCGAGGTTGAAGTACGCGCGCAGAAACGTGTGATCGAGATCGGCTGCCTTGCGATACGCGGCGATCGCTTCGCCTCTGTGTCCAAGCGCAACGAGCGTGTTGCCGAGGGTGAACTGGTACTTCGCGTCGTCAGGCACGAGCTGCGTCGCTTGCGTGATGGCGGCGAGCGCGTCGTCGTTGCGATTGAGCGAACGGAGGATCGTTGCGCGCAGCGAATACAGCGCGGCATCGCGCGGAGTTTTGGCGATCGCTTCGTCGACGTACTTCAACGCGTCGGCCGATTTTCCCAACTGCTGCGCGGCCGCGGCAGCATTCGACAACAACGTCCGGTCCGCGGGTGCAGCTGCGGCGCCGCGCACGAACGTCTCGTACGCCTCGGCCACTTTTCCCTGCTTGAAGTAAAGCGCGCCGAGGTTGATGTACGCGGATGCGAGCGACGGCGCGACTTCGATCACGCGGCGGTACTTCGCGATCGCGTCATCGATCCGATTCGCCTCACGCGCGCGCTCCGCGTCTTCCATCAGCGTTCGCGCGACCTCGGGAACGTCCTCCTGCGCGCGCAGAATCGGCGCGAGGATCGACAACGCGATCGCTGCGGCCGCGAGCAACGTTCGCATTCAGACCTTCGCCATCGCCGCGGCGATCGAGCGGAAAATGCCGAATCCGTCCGTGTTGCCGAGCAGCGCCTCGGCGCAACGCTCCGGATGCGGCATCATCCCGAGAACGTTGCGGCCGGCGTTGCAGATGCCGGCGATGTTGCGCGCCGAACCGTTCGGGTTCGACTCGCGCGTGACGCGTCCCTCGGCATCGCAATAGCGAAAGATGACCTGCCGATTGCGCTCCAGTTCATCGAGCGTGGCGTCGTCCGCGAAGTAGTTTCCCTCGCCATGCGCGATCGGCACGCGCAACACCGCGCCGCGTTCCAGCTCGCAGGTGAACGGAGTATCGGTCTCCTCGACGCGCAGAAAAATATCGCGGCTGACGAATCGCAGATGTTCGTTGCGCATCAACGCGCCCGGCAGAAGACCAGCCTCGGTAACCACCTGGAAGCCGTTGCAGATGCCGAAGACCATGCCGCCCCCGGCCGCATGCCGCCGGATCGGTTCCATCACCGGCGCGAACTTCGCCAGCGCCCCGGCGCGAAGGTAGTCGCCGTACGCAAACCCGCCGGGGATGATGACGCAGTCCGCCCCGCGAAGATCGGTCTCCTTGTGCCACAGGACCTCGACCTCAGCCCCAAGCACGTCCCGAGCGACATGCACCGCATCGTGATCGCAATTCGATCCGGGCAGCACGACCACGCCGAATTTCATGGACCGCAAGTTTAGCGCGGGCGATGCGATGTAACGAATCGCGTTCCGCACTCACTACTTCTTTACTACCGGAGGTAGGGAGAGGCTCCTCCCGGCACCCAAATGGTTTTCAGGTCCAAAACGGATAGCAAAGGAGAGGTCCGAAAGTCGAACCAAACCGGCTCGCGCACGCCGCTCGTGATCACGATCGTCGTGCTGGCCGTGGTGGGAATCTCGTACTACTTCTACTATCGCGAACACGCGGAGTACTACACCGGCCGCAACCTGCGCCTTCTGTCCATGCTCACGGCGCAGGTCGAAGGGCGGGTGAACATGTTCTCCGACTTCGTCCGTGTGAAGGCCAAACCGCTGAATGCAGATGCCTCCGGCACGAAGCCCGACGCCCTCTACTCCGCGCCCGGATTGAAGTTCGGACAGTGTGCGGCGGAAGTTGCGGGCAACTTGTCGAGCACGGCTCCTGGCCGCGTCCAGATGCGCCGAGGGATCGAAGAGAACTCGCGAGGATGGCGATTGCGGCTGCAGGGGTACCTCGACGACAAACAGACATGTGCATCGGTCACCATCGACGACGTCGTTCGTCCGATTTTCACGCGCGACCTCGGCGCGGCCTTCGATGTGCTGCTCGTGGCGAAGAGCGACGGCACCGTGTTGTACAGCATCCGTCCTCCGCCCGCGTCGTCCACGCTTTTGGGTAACGGAGAAGAATGGATCGACGAGGCAGAAGAAGCTCCGCCGACGGAGCCGATCCACTTCACCGCCGCAAAAACGGAGGCGGCCGAAGCTGAACCAGCTTCCAAGGTAGCTTCCGCAACGGATCTTAAGAAGAAAGCGGGCGGTGAGAAGCAGGGCGAATCGTCGCAGGGCGCGATGACGGAGCGCGACAGCGGCCCGCCGGTCCTCATCACGAATCTGAAAGCGCTTCAAAAACGAAAAGGTGGATTGTTCTCCGACTACGAGACGATTTCTCCCGCTTCGCTGACGACGGGAAGCGGTCACATGAACGTGTCGCTCGGCGGCACCGACTACGTGCTGTTCACGCAGCCGTACACGTACGCGCGCGGCCCGGCCAGCATCAACGGCAAGATTGCCAACGAGTGGGTCGTGTGCGGACTGGTGTCGGCTTCGCGCTACCGCTATGACGTTTCCGCCGTTTCGACGTCGATCGTCCTGATGGCCATCGCCATCGTTCTGCTGGCACTCTGCTGCTGGCCATTTCTTCGGGTCGCGCTCATCGATCCGAGTCAGCCGCTGGCGATCACCGACGTCGTGCTCATCATCATCTGCACGATCGTCGGCGCTGCCGTGATCACGCTGGCGCTGCTCGATGGCTTCGCCTATCGCGGCATCGCGCAAACCGCAGACGATCAGCTGGAAGCGTTCAGCCGCGGCGTCAACGACGACTTCGCCCGCGACGTCAGCCGCGCCATGACCGTGCTGACGAAAGCCGAAGAGTTGACGCGCGGCGATGCGCTCAAGGCCATCGCGCCGGAAACACAAGACGCCGTGCAGAAGCTCCCGAAAAACCTCCTGGCCAGCGAAGCGGCCGGCGTCTATCCGTACATCGATGCGATCGCCTGGATCAGCGACGACGGAAAACAGAGAGTCCGCTTTGGCCGCATCCTCAGCCCGACGCGGGACGTCAGCACGCGCCAATACTTCAAACTGGCAAAGCAGGAACGAACGTGGACGGTACCGGGGAATCCGCCAACGCCTTACGTGATGGAGTGGGTGCAGTCGAAAGCGACCGGCGAGGTTCGCGCCGTCCTCGCGAAAAAAACCGAGGAGGCGAAGAACTGGGAGAAGGTCTACCACCCGGATGACAAAGGCCGGCCGCCGTTTTCTGTGATCTCACTGACGACGCAGTTGATCGACATCAGCGACGCCGTCCCGCCGCCGGGCGTGGAGATGGCGATCATCGATGAAGACGGCGAGGTGATCTACCACTCCGACACGCAGCGAATCGGCTTCGAGAATTTCTTCACGGAGACGGATCGAAACCGCGCGCTGCGCTCGGCCGTCGTTGCGCGGCGGGCCGGGCATGTGGACGCGACCTATTGGGGCGATGACCAGTCGATGTACGTCCGTCCGCTCAACGGCTCGGGGTGGACGCTGGTGACGTTTCGCGCAAAACGGCTGACGCGCGTTCTGAACGTCGAAGCGACGCTGCTGACGCTGTCGTTGCTGCTCCTCAGCGCCACTCCGTACTTCCTCGTATACCTCGCCGTTCTGCTGCTCCGCCCGCGCTATCGCGCACCGCGGCTGTGGCCGGATCAGGCGCGCCACGGCGATTACCTTCGCTTGAGCTTCCTCCTCGTCGCGCTGCTGCTGCTCTTCTGCCTGAACAACTACGCATTGGCGCCGTGGGCGTCATTCGCGGGCATCGTCATCATTCCGCTTCTTTCGATCGTGACGACGTACCTCGTGCTTCACCGCACGGGCACACCGCGCCGGTTCGCGATCGGTACCGCCGTCTGGATCATCGTGACCGCGATGCTGGTCGCGCACATGCTTCTCGCCGAAATCCACCCCGAACGCTTCTCCGCGTCTGTTGCGGTGTTCGTCCGATTAATCCTGATCCTGGCGACGCTCAGCATCGCCCTCCTTACCGCTCTCCTCCTCGGCGGCTGGAAGCGCGGCGGCCACGTTCGCGCTGCGTTGCGACGGCTGCAACTGCGCTACGGCTACTCCACCCTTTATCGCTTGTGCGGCGTGTTGCTGATCGTCATCGGTGTGGTCCTGCCGGTGATCGGATTCTTCACCATCAGCCGGCACGTGGAGCTGGAGTTGATGGTGAAGTACAGCCAGCTTCGCGCCGCGGCGGGTCTCGAGCAACGCATCGATCACCTCGTGACGATGAATGCGCTGCCGCCCGACGTGCCGCCTGCCGCGAGACGCCAGTCGTATTCGGACATTTTCACCAATCGTCTGCACATGCTCTTCAGCAGCGATTGGTATCTCGCTCCGACGCCCCAAGGCGCTGTGGCCGCGCGCGTCACCGACGAGGCGGATTCGTGTACCGATCTCAACGATCCGGAGAAGAACTGGACGATCCCGGCGTGGGCGTCGAGCTGGCTGCCGTCACTGTACGAAGACTCCATCGCCATCCGTCCACTGTTCGCCGGAGGGTCGGCCGACAATCTATGGCATTGGTGCATTCTGGATAAGGCCCAGAATGCGGAAGGCGACCAAAAACGGCTGATCAAGCTCGTTCGGAAAATCCACTTCGATACCGACGTCGCGCCGTTCTTCTGGAGCGATGCGGAGCTGACGCGGACCACGCAAAAAGTGGTGATCGAGTCTTACCTTCCGCGCGCTTCTTTCTGGCGGCCGTCCGAGGAGTGGTTTCACCTCGCCGCAATCGTTCTGCTCGGACTGCCGATTCTGGCCCTCTTCTGGTACGCCGCGGATTTCGTGGCCAAGCGCATCCTTCTGATCGACGTCCGTGAACCTGACTGGCTGGCCCGCAAGCCTCTCAGCCCGACCTTGGGCGAACACATCTTCCTGGTGCGGCGTGACCGCGACATCGATTCGTTGACGAAAGGGCTGGCGTTCGTCGACGTCTCGTTCGCCACTCTCGACCATGACGACCATTGGTCCTCCGCGCTGGAAACACTCGATAGCACCGAGGCAGGCCGAAACGTTCGCGTCGTCGATTTCGAGTACGGCATCAATGACGGAGCGATCAACGAAAAGAAACTGCGCTGGCTGGAACGCCTGCTGATGCTTTCCGACCGCACGATCATCGTGGCCTCGGCCGTCAGTCCGTCCTACATGCCGACCACTCCGGCGCCATCTACGATCGCGCCTGAAGAAACAGCGGCGTATTTCGATCGCTGGGCGACTCTCATGCAGTGCTTCGTCACGGTGACGGCGGAAGAGCTGGATCTGCGCCACGAGGAATGGGAGCGCCGCAACGCGCTGCGTACCGTGAGTCAGCTTTCCGCCGCTTCGCCGAAAACGTGGCTGGAGAAGGAGACCGCGTACAACGCATTCCTGCGCCGGCTCTACAACGAGCTCGAAGCGGAGGGCGAACTGCGCCGCTCTCGGGAGCAGAGCGATTCGCATCTCGACCGGCTGCGTCTTCTCGACGAGCTTTGCGAACGCGCCGAAACGTACTTCGCAGGCTTGTGGTCGAGCTGCCGTCAGGACGAGAAGCTGCTGCTCTACCAGCTCGCGCACAACGGTCTGGCCAACGGCCGAAATCGCCGCACGCTGCGCCGTCTGATGGCGCGCGGTCTGGTGCGGCGCAATCCGAACCTGGAGCTGTTCAGCGAATCGTTCCGCCTCTACGTGCTGGAGTCGGCGGATCGCGAGAATCTCGTGAAGATCGCCCGCGAAAACCGCGGTGCGAGCACCTGGGACTCGCTGCGCCTGCCGTTCTTCGTCATCATCATCAGCTTCCTGCTGCTGCTCTTCGCCACGCAGAAGGACATGCTGACCACGACGACAGCTCTGGCCACGGCACTGACGACGGGTCTGCCGGTCCTGATGAAACTGATCGGCTCATTCACCGAACGGCGCAGCGACGTGAAGGTGTAGGAGATGCGGCGGGACGGGGGCGCCTGGCTCCGGCAGTAGGACTCGAACCTACGACCCACGGATTAACAGTCCGTTGCTCTACCAACTGAGCTATGCCGGAGTACTTGCGGCGCGGCGGGCGGGGGACGATAGCAAAGCGTCGTCCACGCCGTCAACGTGGGGGCAAACCGAGGGGGGACGCGGTGTATTTCGCGAGGGCGGAGGTGAGGCGCGGAAGCAAATCGGCGACCTCCGAGTACTCGATCAACTCGATCTCGCGATCGCCCGACACCATGGCCGTGCAGCGCGACGTGTGAGCGGGACGATACAAGCAGATGACCGGGATTTTGTAGCGGTAGCGGGCGGTGGCGATCTCGTATCCGACGCCCGTCGACGGCATCGATACCTCGGCCACGAGGATGTCGGCGGCGGCGATCCAGCCGAGGTCGCGGTCGAAGATTGCGCCGGAGTCGAGCGCCTCGCCGGACGCCGTCACGTGCTCCGCGGCCACGGCGCCGGCGAGCACGTGATGACCTTCGGCTTCGAGGGCGGCGATGATCTCGCGGTAGAGCGCCACGTCGCCGCGGCCACCGCTGATTGCGCCGGCGAAGTAGAGCGTGAGGGGCATGAGGGGCAGTCTACAATGCGGCCCCGAATGTCCCGCGAAATCGTCATCAACGCCGCCAAACACGAGTCGCGCATCGCCGTGCTCGACGAGGGCCAGGTCGTCGAGTTGTGGGTCGAGCGGACGCGGCACCGCACCATCGTCGGCAACATCTACAAAGGGCGCGTGACGAAGGTTCTGCCCGGCATGCAATCGGCCTTCGTCGACCTCGGACTCGAGCGCGACGCGTTTCTTTACGTCTCCGACGTCGTCGAGGACCTCGAAGAATTCGATAGCGCCGACTCGACCGACGACCTCACGCTCGACGACGTTCCGCAGCAGCGCGCCGAGGCGTCGATTGCGGACCTGCTGCGCGAAGGGCAGGAGATCGTCGTGCAGGTGTCGAAAGACACGATCGCCGGCAAAGGGGCGCGCATCACCAGCCACATCACGCTGCCGGGCCGCTTCCTCGTGTACATGCCGACCGTCAATCACATCGGCGTTTCGCGGCGCATCGAGAACGAAGGCGAACGGACGCGGCTCAAGGAGATTCTCGAGCGCATCCGGCCCGCCGGCGCCGGCGGATTCATCGTCCGCACCGCGGGCGAAGAGCGCGAGGAGGACGAGTTCCGCGCCGATCTGAAGTACCTCACCGACTTGTGGGAGCAGATCAAGCGGAAAGGCGAGAAGGCGTCGGCGCCGACCGCGCTGCATCACGATCTCGATCTCGTCCTGCGCACGATCCGCGACGTGCTGTCGCCCGAGTTCAAGAGCGTGTGGGTCGACTCGGTCGATCAATATCAGCGCATCGTCGAGTTCCTGGATCAGATCCAGCCGAACCTCGTTTCACGCGTTCGGCTCTACCGCCGCGATGAGCCGATCTTCGAAGACTTCAGCATCGAAGCGGAAATCGCGAAGGCGCTGAAATCGAAGGTGTGGCTGAAGTCCGGCGGCTACATCGTCATCAATCAGACCGAGGCGCTCGTGGCGATCGACGTGAACACGGGTAAGTACGTCGGCAAGAAGAATCTCGAGGAGACCGTCTTCAAGACGAACCTCGAAGCAGCGAAAGAAATCGTCCGCCAGATCCGCCTGCGCGACCTCGGCGGGATCATCGTGCTCGACTTCATCGACATGGAGGATCTCGCCAATCGCGAGCGCCTGTTCGAAGCGCTGGAGATCGAGATCCGCAAGGACCGTTCCAAGACCAAGATCCTGCAGATCTCCGAATTCGGTTTGATCGAGATGACGCGCAAGCGCGTGCGCCAGAGCCTGGAGCGCTCGCTGACGCAGGCCTGCCCGTATTGCGGCGGCAGCGGCCGGATCAAGTCGAATACGACGATCGCCTTCGAGATCTGGCGCGAGTTGGCGAAGCTGCACGACCTGCACGAGGGACAGGACGTCATCGTTCGCCTGAATCCCGTCGTCTACGGTTCCGTGCACAATGCCAACGATCCGATTTTCGAAGAGATCGAGCGCAACATGGGTGTGCATCTCGTCTTCAAACCGGATGATTCGCTTCACCACGAACAGTTCGACGTGATGCGGATATGAAGCGCGGCGCGGCCGCAGCCGTCTCCGCCCTGGTGTGGATCTACACGGCGGCGCATTTCGCGATGACGGGTGTCCGGCAACCGGCCGGCAACTTTACCGGCGATTTCCTGGCCAGCTTTCCGTCGTGGCGGCTGAGCGTCCTGACGGGACGGCTGGACATGTACCAGGACAGTCTCGCCGCGCAGTGGGCAGTGAGGTTCGGCGACGGCCATCCGCTCTGGCACTACGGCCCCGTCGAGCATCTCCTCACGCTTCCACTGTTCGCATTCCGCGACCTTCGCACGGCGTACATGGCGTGGCTGATCGTCAACTATGTCTTCCTCGGCGGCATTTTGATTCTCGCGTGTTCGGTGTTTGAGAGTGGACGCTCGAAGTGGTTGTGGCGATCGGCGGCCGCCGTCGTAATTCTCAATTACGGTCCGCTTTTCGAGGCGCTCACGCAACGCACGATCGAGATTTTCGAATTGCTGCTGATCTTCTCTGCGTTCGCTCTCTTTTTGCGAGGCCGTGAGGCCGCTTCCGGCGCCGCGATCGGTTTTGCCGCGATGGCCAAGTTTCTGCCGCTGATTTTCCTGCCTTACTTCGTGTTGAAGCGGCAGATGCACGCACTGCTTGCCGCCGTGATTTCGATCGCGGTGATCGCCGTCGCTGCGGAGGCGGTACTCGGATGGCGTTCCAGCGGGACGATCGTGCAACTGCGAAGCGGAGGTTTGATCGAGGGCGACACGGATCAGAGCCTCGCCGGAATGATCCGCCGGATACTGGCCTGGACGCGATCGCCGCTTTCCCCTTCGCCGCTGATCTTCGGCGCGATCATTCTGGCCATCGCGGGGATCGCGTGGCTGTTCCTGCACACCCGCAACGCCGCGGCGGTCGAGGATCTCGAGTGGAGTTCCCTCATCGCCGTCATGGTCCTGCTCCCTCCGCATAACGAGCAGTACTACTTCGTGCTGCTGCTGTTTCCGTACCTCGCGCTTCTGGCGCGGGAGCTCCGGCCCGCCGCACCTCCGCATCGCGCCCGTCGTTGGTGGCTGGCGATCTCGTTCATCCTCACGGGTACGTTGGTGCCGTTGACGCTTCTCCAGCGCTTGACGGGATTGAAAATTTTTTCGCTGTATCTCGCTTCCGGGATTCCGTTTATCGGTGCAGCGATCCTCGCGGCGATCTGTGTCCGCGCGCTCCTCGCGGAACGGGAAGCCGCACCGGCCAACAGTCTGGCTCCCGGCACGGCGCATGCACTTTGACGTGCCGAGCTGTCATGTCTCTCGAAGATACCTTCACTAATCTCGCCTCGTTCCTGAACAGCCTCGATGCCGAAGGTGAGCAGAAGTTCGAGCTGTCGCACTCGCTGGTGATCATCTGCCCCGACTGCGGCAAAAACATCGCCTTCCGCAATCGCTGCCCGAAGTGCGGCGGCAATTCGTGGATTCCGGCGGGCCACAGCGGCGGGATCTTCGAGCAGATGAAAGCGCAGCGCTGGCGCACGGAGATGCAGAGCGACGACGCGGATGACGCGGACGTTGAAGTGCGCGAGCCGGAAGAAGCGCGCGCCGACGCGTAGCCGGCACGGCCGGCGGCGTTGGTTGCCCAAGGCTCCGCCACCATTGCCGCCGCGATGTTCAATCGCTGCGGATTTCTTACGTGTCGAGCCCTTCGCGCAAGTACTCCTCTTCCATCAACTGGGCGAAGAGCGTTTCGTACTCGCGCGAGCTTGATGCCGGCGGTTTTTTCATCGCGGCGATGCGGCGGCGGACGTTTTCTTCGCGCTCTTCTTCGCGTTTCAGCTCGTCGGCCAGGGCGTGGGCGATCGACTGACGGACCACTTCGCGTTCCTTGAGCAGGGTGACGGAGCGCGTGCGCGTCATCGCCTCCAGAAGGTCGCGCGCGAGCTGCGTCACGCGCTCGCGCGAGATTTTGTGCATGCGCGATTGTACGTCGGCCTACCGTCAGTGAATCGTATCGTCGTCAGTCGGCGCTTCGGAATCAGCAGCTTCGGCGTCGTCCGTTGGGACATCTTCCTCGCCGTCGTCCTTGTCGACGAGTTTCACCGCCGCGACGACCAGATCGTTCTCGTCGATGTTGATGACGCGAACGCCCTGCGTGCTGCGGCCGATGGAGCGGATGTCGGCGACGTTCGTGCGGATGATCATCCCCTGCTCGGTGATGAGCAGCACCTGGTCATCCTCGAAGACGTACGAGATGCCGGCGACCTTGCCGTTCTTGTCGGTGGTCTTGATGTTCGTGACGCCGATGCCGCCGCGCGACTGCAGGCGATACGCCGAGACCGGAGTGCGCTTGCCGAAGCCCTTCTCGGTGACGGTGAGAACCTGGCCGCGTTCGTCTGATGCGACGACTTCCGTATCATCGGACTCCGGCTCGGCGGTTTCGACGATCTCCGGCTCTTCCCCATCCGCCGGCGCCTCGGGCACCGGCTCGCCGGATGCGGGGAGGACGTCCATTTCGACGACGTAGTCGCCTTCGCGAAGCGAGATGCCTTTCACGCCGGCGGCGCCGCGGCCCATCGGTCGGACTCCGTTTTCGTTGAAGCGGATGGCCATGCCGTCGTGCGTGCCGATGAAGATCTCGTCGCCGCCCTGGGAGAGGCGTACCGCGTAGAGATCGTCGCCTTCGTTGATGTCGATGGCGATGATGCCGCTGGCACGAACGTTCGAGAACGCCGTCAGCTCCGTCTTCTTGATCTTGCCGGCGCGCGTGACCATGACTACGTACTTGGCGTCGTTGAAATCGCGGACGGTGAGCAGCGCGCGAACGCTCTCGTTCTGCTCGACAGTCAACAAGTTGACGATCGCTTTCCCGCGCGCGTTCGACGCAACCTCGGGGATCTGGTGGACCTTGATCCAGTACAGCCGCCCGCGGTCGGTGAAGACGAGCACGTACGAGTGCGCGCTGGCGACGAAGAGGTGTTCGACGATGTCCTCTTCCTTCGTCTGCATGCCGATGCGGCCTTTGCCGCCGCGGCGCTGCGCGCGATAAAGCGACAGCGGCGAGCGCTTGATGTAGCCGCCGCGCGACACGGTGATGACCATGTCTTCGTCGGCGATCATGTCTTCGATGGTGATGTCGCTGGCCTGCGGCACGATCTCGGTGCGGCGCCTGTCGCCGTAGGCTTCCTTGATCTCGCGCAGCTCAGCGCTGATGATCCCGAGGACGAGCGCCTCGGAGCCGAGGATCTCGCGAAGGCGGCGAATGGTGGCCTGAACTTCCTCGTACTCGGCCACGATCTTTTCGCGCTCCAGGCCGGTCAGGCGCTGCAAACGCATGTCGAGGATGGCCTGGGCCTGCACTTCGCTGAACTGCCAGCGCTCGATCAGCCCGCTCTTCGCTTCCTGCGGCGTGCGGCTGCCGCGGATGAGCGAGATCAGTTCGTCGAGGACGTCGAGCGCTTTGACGAGACCTTCCAGGATATGCGCGCGCTCTTCCGCTTTGCGAAGGTCGAACCGCGTCCGGCGGACGACGATCTCTTTGCGATGCTCGACGAAATGGTGCAGCAGCGTCGGGAGGTCCATGACCTCCGGCTTGTTGTTGACGATGGCCAGGAAAATGATGCCGAACGTGGTCTGCATCTGCGTGTTGCGATACAGGTTGTTCAGCACGACCTCGGCGATTGCATCGCGCTTCAATTCAATGACAATGCGCATCCCTTCGCGGTCGGATTCGTCGCGAAGATCGGAAATGCCTTCAATGCGCTTGTCGTGAACCAGCTCGGCGATTTTCTCGAGCAGGCGCTTCTTGTTCGTCATGTACGGGATTTCCGTAACGACGATCTGTTCGCGCTCGCTCTTTTTCTGCGTTTCGATTGCGGCGCGGGCGCGGACCTGAATGATTCCGCGTCCGGTGTTGTAGGCCTCGTAAATCCCTTCAATACCGAAAATGAAACCGGCCGTCGGAAAATCGGGGCCGGGCATTACGGTCATCAGCTCTTTGACTGACGCGTGCGGATTTTCGATGACCATCAAACAGGCGTCGATGACTTCGCCGAGATTGTGGGGCGGGATGTTCGTGGCCATGCCGACGGCGATACCGGAGGAGCCATTGACGAGCAGGTTCGGATATTTCGCCGGCAATACTGCCGGCTCGCGTTCGGTGCCGTCGTAATTGGGGACGAAATCGACGGTCTCTTTGTCGATGTCGTCGCGCATCAGCTCTTCGGCGAGCCGCGTCAGACGGACTTCGGTGTAACGCATTGCCGCGGGATTGTCGCCGTCGACGGAGCCGAAGTTGCCCTGGCCGTCGACCAGGCGATAGCGCATCGAAAAATCCTGCGCCATGCGCACGACGGAGTCGTAAATCGCGCTGTCGCCGTGCGGGTGATATTTACCCATGACGTCGCCGACGATGCGCGCCGATTTCTTATAAGCCTTGCCGGCGGTGTTGCCCTGCTCGTACATCCCGTAAAGGATGCGGCGGTGCACCGGCTTCAGTCCGTCGCGGACGTCCGGCAGCGCGCGGCCGATGATGACCGACATCGCGTAGTCGAGATACGACTTGCGCATCTCGTCTTCGATGTTGACGGGATTGCGCTGCTCGCTGTGTGTTGTGTAATCGAAATCGTCAGCCATTAGATATCGAGGTTCTTCACTTCGAGTGCATTGTCCTGGATGAAGACGCGGCGCGGTTCAACCTGGTCGCCCATAAGAACCGTAAAAAGTTCTTCAGCGCCGACGCCGTCTTCAATTTTGACCTGCAGGAGCCGGCGGCGCTCGGGATCCATTGTGGTTTCCCAAAGCTGCTCCGGATTCATTTCACCGAGGCCTTTGTAGCGGCTGATGGCGAGGCCTTTTTTGGCCAGGTCGTAAATGCGCGCGATCAGATCGTCGACGGTGACGACGACGTCCGAATCGTCATTGTGTTTGAGGGTGTAGGGCGGCAATCCGAATGCGGAGAGCTGCTCATAAGACTTCGCCATCTGGCGATATTCATAAGTGGAAAGCAATTCACTGCTGACGACGACCTTCTTGCCGGTTCCATTGCCGCCGACGGAGAAATGCACGGTCGGTGTTTCGGTCTCTTCGTCGGTCATCAAGCGCACGTGCTCGAAACCGTGCGTGGTCAGCGCCTTGACCAGTGCCTCGAGTTTTTCCGGATCGCCCATCGCGCTGCGGTCGATGAAGCCCTCGCCGAACAGCACGTCGAGCGCTTCGCGCGGAATGCCGCGCGACTGCAGCTTGCCGGCGTGCAGGAGGTACTCCTCCATCCGCTGCAGCATGTTCACCAGCGCCTCGCCTTTGAGCGAGAGGCCGGCCTGCGGCGTGATCTCGACATTTTCCGAGACGCGCGTCAGGAGGAAGCGCGACAACTCGCCCTCGTCCTTGACGTACATGTCCTTCTTGCCCTGCGTCACCTTGAACAGCGGCGGTTGGGCGATGAAAAGGTAGCCGCGGTCGATGATCTCGCGCATGTAGCGGAAGAAGAACGTCAGGATCAGCGTGCGGATGTGCGATCCGTCGACGTCGGCGTCGGTCATGATGATGATCTTGTGGTAGCGGAGCTTGGCGACGTCGAAATCGCCGGCTCCGATGCCGGTGCCGAGGGCCGTGATCATCAGCCGGATTTCCTCGGAGGAGAGCATCTTGTCGAGCCGCGCGCGCTCGACGTTCAGGATCTTGCCCTTGAGCGGCAGGATGGCCTGATAGCGGCGATCGCGTCCCTGCTTGGCGGAGCCGCCTGCGGAGTCACCCTCGACGAAGTAGATCTCGCAGTAGCGCGGATCGCGCTCCTGGCAGTCGGCGAGCTTGCCGGGCAGTGACGCGGAATCGAGCGCGCCTTTGCGGCGGGTGAGGTCGCGAGCTTTGCGCGCTGCTTCGCGCGCGCGGGCCGCTTCGATGACCTTGTCGACGATCCGTTTGACTTCCTTCGGATTCTCTTCCAGGAACTCGCCGAGGCGTTCGCCGACGACCTGCTCGACCCACGTCTTCACGTGCGACGAGACCAGCTTGTCTTTCGTCTGCGACGAGAATTTCGGGTCGCGGATCTTGACGGAGATGACGCAGCTCAGACCTTCGCGGATATCGTCGCCTTCGAGGCTCAGCTTCAGCTTCTGCAGGACGCCTGAGGCCTCGATGTATTTGTTCATCGTGCGCGTCAGCGCGGCCTTGAAGCCGACCAGGTGCGTGCCGCCGTCGAGGTTCTTGATCGTGTTGGTGAAGCAGTAGATGTTCTCGGTGTAACCCTCGTTCCACTGCAGCGCGATCTCGACGGCCTCGCCGTCTTTTTCGTCGCGGATGAAAATCGGCTCCTCGTGCAGCGGGACCTTGTTCTTGTTCAGGTCCTTCACGAACGAGACGATGCCGCCCTGGTAGCAGAACTCGTGCTTCTTCTCGGTGCGATCGTCGGCGATGGCGATGAAGACGCCGGAGTTGAGGAAGGCCAGCTCGCGCAGACGCTGCGAAAGCGTCTCGAAGTTCATTTCCGTGACCGAGAAGATGGCCGGATCGGCTTTGAACGTGACGCGCGTGCCTCGCTGCGCGGTTTTTTCGCCGCGGGCGATGGCCTGCTTCGGCACGCCGCCTTCGTAACGCTGGCGCCAGATGTATTCGTCGCGGTGAATCTCCAGCTCCAGCCATTCGGAGAGGAAGTTGACGACGGAAACGCCGACGCCGTGGAGACCGCCGGAAACTTTGTACGAGTTGTTGTCGAACTTGCCGCCCGCGTGCAGCTCGGTCATGATGACCTCGGCCGCGGAACGGTTCTCTTCTTTGTGCAGGTCGACGGGGATGCCGCGGCCGTTGTCTTCGACGGTTACGGAGTTGTCGGTGTGGATCGTGACCAGGACTTTGTTCGCGTAGCCGGCCAGCGCTTCGTCGATGGCGTTGTCGACGACTTCGTAGACCATGTGATGCAGGCCGGTGATGTCATCGGTGTCGCCGATGTACATGCCGGGGCGCTTGCGGACTGCGTCCAGGCCTTTGAGAACTTTGATGTCTTCGGCGGTGTAATCGCCGGCGATCGACGGCGCCTGCGGGCTGATCTCCAAGGCGTCATAGGTCGTATCATCTTCGGTATAGTCGTCTGCCATTCAGTGCTTTCCGGCGTTGGGTTTTGGCGGTAGGTGGCGCGTCTCCCGACGAGCCCGAATGCTGAGGTTTTTACGCCGCGGTCGATAACCTGAATTGTACCGCGATTATTGCGTTCCACGGAACGTTTCACGGCAAATCGGCGACAGACGCAACTCGCCCATTTTCAATGACTAAGCGCCGATGCGGCCCAGCCTCGAGACTTCGCAGAAAACGCTCTTTGGCGCTGGTCGCGAAAACCTGCGTTTGAGCAGGCAGCCTGAGCAATAGCTGCTCCAGAATCTCGAGGTCGAGCTCGGCGTCGATGTCGTCGAGCAGGAAGAGCGCGGCCTCGTCAAAACGGCGGCGGAAAAGCGCCAGTTTCGCGAACTTGAGAAACAGGACGACCATCTTCTGCTCGCCGCCGGAGAGCACTTCCGCAGCCGGTCTTCCGTCGATCGAAAACGCGAGAACGTCGCGCTGCGGTCCGACCAGCGACATGCGCGCGCGCAGTTCCTCGCGGCGAATGCGCGGCAGGTCGTCGACGGCGCTCGGCTTGTAGTCGATGGCCAGATCGCGGACGTGGTACCGATGCTCCGCCACGATCTCCTTGAACGCACCACTCAGCGCCTCGGCATACGCAGCCCGGCTGCGCTGCAGCGGCGCCGCGGCGTTCGAGAGTTCCTCGTCCCAGGCGTTGAGCGACGTCGTGCTCCCGCTGGCCAGCAGCGCGTTGCGCTGCCGCAGCGCGCGGCCGTAGCGGCTGACAGCTTCGAGGTAACTCGGATCGATGCTGGCGATGCCGCGATCGAGAAATCGCCGCCGCTCTTCCGGCGCGCCGCGCAGGATGTCCAGCCGCGCCGACGAGTAGGCGAAGACACTCATCGCATTCACGTACGCCGGCAGCGTCACGCGCTCGCCGTTGATCAGCAGCGCGCGCCGCCGCGTCTCGCCCGTTTCCAGACCGACGGAAAGAGTCTTGTCGACGCCGAAGCGGTGCAGGAGGCCGGAGACGAAGACGCTCGGCGATTCGAACTGGAACACGCTGCCGATGCGCGCGGTACGAAACGATTTCGTCGTCGCCAGAAAGTAGATCGCTTCGAGCAGGTTCGTCTTCCCCTGCCCGTTGCGGCCGACCACGATGTTGACCTGATCGTGAAAGGCCACCTCTTCCGCGCCGAGGTTGCGGAAGGATTGGGTCGTGAGGCTACGGAGAATCAAATGTCGTCCCGAGGAAACCGGCGTTTGATCTTCTCAATGGTCCCGAGCCTCACCAGCACAGACAGGAGTGTCTGTGCCACATTGAACCTGCCGTATTGGCAGGTTGCGGCAACGAGCGAGAGCCAGTGTGGCACAGACACTCTTGTCTGTGCTTTCGCAAGCTGCAGCGCCTGCTCCTGCTAACCGCCGCCTCACGCGGTCAAGCGCATCGGCATGACCACGTACAGGTATTCGTACGCGAGATCCGCGTCGTTCGATGACGGGCGGCCGATGCACTGGCTGTTCTCGTCCTTCAGATCGAGCGAGACCTGCTGCGTGTCGACGACGCTGAGAAAATCGGTCACGTAGGCCGCGTTGAGGCCGACGAAGAACGGATTGCCGGCGTAGTCGATGGGAACGGTCTCGCGCGCGTCGCCGAGCTCCGGATTCGTCGACGACACCGTCAGCTTGCCCGGCGCGAAATCGAAACGGACGGCGCGCGTGCGTTCGTTGGCGACGAGCGAAATGCGGCGGATCGTGGCCAGCAGCCGCTCGCGGTCGACGAGAACCTTGCGGTCATTGTCGCGGGCGATGACTTCCATGTAGTTCGGGAAGTTCACGTCGATCATTCGCGCCAGCAGGCGGCGATCGGCGGCTTCGAAGAAAAGGTGATTCTCAGAGACGCCGAAACGGACGTTGCCGTCTTCGCCGGATTCGAGCCGCATGATCTCTTCCATCGCCTTGCGCGGAATGAGAATGGTGAGGTCGGCGCTCTTCGACTTGCCGTTGCTGCTCTGCGGGAAATTGATCAGCGCCATGCGGTGGCCGTCGGTGGCCACCATCTCCATCTTCGCCGGCTGAACCTTGAGCAGCGCGCCGTTGAGCTGGAAGCGCGTCTCTTCGTGCGTGATGGCGAATTTGACCTTGGCCACCATCGTCTTCAGCTCTTCGAGCGGGATGTCGTACGACTCGGTCGCATTCACCGTTGGCAGCGTCGGATAGTCCTCGGCAGGCAATCCGAGGAGGCGGAACTTGGCGGTGCCGGAGTCGACGAGGAGCGAGTTGTTTTCCTGAAGGGTGATGTGCACGTCTTCGTCCGGCAGCGAGCGAACGATGTCGAAGAGGCGTTTCGCTTCGATGGTGACGCCACCGGGCGTGGTGACGCGCGCGGGGCAGGAGCTGAGGATGGTGACGTCGAGATCCGTGGCGGCCATCTGCAGCCGTCCGTCGGCCGCGCGGAGCAGCACATTCGAGAGGATCGGGATCGTGGAGCGTTTTTCGACGACTCCCTGGCAAAGCTGCAGTTCTTTCTGAAGATCAGCTTTTGCGACGGTCAGCTCCATGTCTCTTCCTTCAGAACAAAAGTCTTTTTAGTTAGTAGTGGAAGCAGTAGATGCGTGCGGAAAAACTCGGCATCGCGCTGCAAAGGTTTCGAAAGTATAGCAGTTCCTTCCGTGGTGAAACTGCGGGTTTCGTCGCGGAAAAGCGAAGGAGATTTCGTCCGTTTTCCGCAGTTGCCGGACGTCGCGCGAGCGAAGCCATTTTTGTCCGCAGGATTTCGTGGGACGTTTCCGCAGGGTCTGTGGATTTCATCGAAACTGCTTCATCAGTCCTTCGAGCACGCGTGCAAACTGCTGGTCGTTCTGCATCTTCTCGTCGATCTTTTCGACGGAGTACATCACCGTCGAGTGATGCTTGTTGTTGAAGACGCGGCCGATCTCCGGATACGACAGATCCGTCAGATGCTTGCAGAGGTACATGGCCACCTGGCGCGGGAAAGCCACCGTCTGCGCGTTCGATTTCGACTTCAGATTCGTGACCGTCGTTCCGTAGTGTGCGGCCACGACGCGCATGATCTCGGTGGGCGTGATCGGCTTGTTGTCCTTCGACAGCAGCTCTTTCAACGCTTCCTTTGTCAGCTCGAGCGACAGATGTTTCTGTCCGGCCATCGAGGCGAAGACGACGATGCGGTTCAGCAATCCTTCCAGTTCGCGAATGTTCGTGCGCACGCGCTCGGCCACGAACAGCGCGGCGTCGTTCGGAAAATCAATCGCCCGCTCCTCGGCCTTTTTGCGAAGGATGGCGACCTTGGTCTCGAGGTCAGGCGGCTGGATGTCGGCGATCAATCCCCATTCGAAGCGCGAACGGAGGCGCTCCTCGAGCGTAGGGATTTCTTTCGGCGGCGCATCCGAGGTGAAGACGATTTGCTTTTGGGCTTCGTAGAGCGCGTTGAAGGTGTGGAAGAACTCCTCCTGCGTCCGCTCCTTGCCGGCCAGGAACTGAATGTCGTCGAGGAGGAGCGCGTCGACTTTGCGATAGCGATCGCGGAACTGCTGCATGCGGTCGTAGCGGATCGAGGTGATCAGCTCCGTGACGAAGGAGTCGGCGGACATGTACGCCACCTTCGAGCCGGCCGTGCTGTCGCGAAGCTGCTGGCCGATGGCCTGGATCAGATGGGTCTTGCCGAGGCCGGCGCCGCCGTAGATGAAGAGCGGGTTGAAGGAGCCGGCGGGATTCTCGGCGATCGACTTCGACGCCGCGAAGGCCAGCTCGTTCGACTTGCCGACGACGAAGGTCTCGAAGCGGTAGCGCGGATTGAAAATCGACAGCGGCAGCTCGGCCGAGGGCGGCGGTCCGAGCGGGATGTTCATCTCGCTCGAGCCCTCGGTGTCGGCGACGAGATGGAGGTTCAGATGGTCGGTCGACATCTCGTCGAGGATCATCCGGATCTGCTGCGCGTAGTTCTGGCGAATTTCGGAAACGAAGCGCTGCGAGGGGACGCTTACGTCGATCGTGTCGCCCTTCTGGGCGAGGAAACGAGTCGGAGCGAACCACGTCTCAAATTGAGTCCTGTCAATGGTTTGCTCCAGCCGGTCGAGGACTTGCTTCCAGAGATTCATCGCGCATTCACACGGGGCACGGCCAGGGTCCTTGTCACTCTAATAATCCGCAGCTTTTCAACAACTGCGGAAAATCCGGACCTGAAAAAGGGGTGGCGAAGATAGCACAAACGGGGGGTGGATCAGTCGATCAGTGGATTAGTAGATCAGGAGCTTCGCGCGACGCAAGCCTGGCAACGATACTGGTGGCCGAGCCTTGGGCAACCAACGCCGCGGGCCGTGCCCGCCGGAATAGCCCGCTACCACCTCACGTTCCGCCCCGTCGCTGGCTGGTTTGACGACCTTCCGACCCGCCGCTATACTCCGCGCCTTCTTTTCAGAAGCTTAAGGAAATCATGAAGCGTACATTTCAGCCGAACAACCGCCGCCGCAAGCGCACGCACGGCTTTCTGGTCCGGATGCGGACCAAAGACGGGCAGGCGGTGCTTTCACGGCGCCGCCGCAAGGGCCGCAAGCGCCTGGCGGTCTAGCCTTTGCCAGCCGATGCCGGCGGACTTTCCGCCAGCTCCGAGGCTCTGCCGAAAGAGAAACGATTGGCCAAACGTCGCGAGTTCCTTCGCGTCTACGAAGCCGGCCGCAAACTCTTTTCCCGCTACAGCGTACTGTTCTATGCCGCGAATGACCTTCCGTATTCGCGCATCGGCATCACCGCGACAAAAAAAAGTGGCAAGGCAAACGTGCGCAACCGGCTGAAACGGTGGACCCGCGAGGTTTACCGGCGTCAGCGCGGTCCCCTCGACATCGACAGCCGCTCGCTGGACGTCGTCGTCAACGTCAAGCCGAATGCCGTGCAGGCCTCGTGGGGCGACTACAGCCTCGACCTGCAGCGCGCCCTGAAGCGCGTCGTCACCGAGAGCAGCGCTTCCCGATGAGCCATGCGCGCCCTCGCTCTCGTCCCGCTCCGTTTTTACAAGCGATTTGTTTCCCCGCTGCTGCCGCCGATGTGCCGCTTCGACCCCACCTGCTCGATTTACATGATGCAGGCGATCGAAAAGCACGGCACACTGCGCGGCGTCTGGCTCGGCATGCGGCGCCTGTCGCGCTGCCACCCGTTCAATCCTGGAGGTTGGGACCCCGTCCCTTGAGATGGAAAAGCGAATCTTTGCGGCAGTACTGATCTCGATCGGATTCCTGTGGCTTTGGGCAGCGGTCGCTCCGAAGCTCTTTCCCGATCTGATGAAAAAGCCGGTGCCGGCGAAGGTCGAGACGACTTCGACGGCGGCAACGGCTTCGACTGCGACCACTTCCGCGCCGGCGCCGGTCACCGCGTCGACGACGAACCCATCGCCCGCTGCCGTTGCGGCTCCGGCCACCGCGCCAGTCGTTGAACCGATCGCGGCAACCGCGCAGACGATTACGAAGATCGAGTCGCCGGACTTTGTGGCGAAGTTCTCGAACCGCGGCGCCGAATTGGTCTCGTTTCAGCTCGCTCACTACAAAGCGCGGCCGAGCGACAAGAACGATCCGACGCTGGTCGAGCTGGTCAAACAGCGCGAGCCCGGCCGAACCGACTATCCGTTCGCCATCGAAGCGATCGACGCCAACTTCATGCACCGCGCGAACAGCGCGCTGTATGCCGTGCGCGAGTTCGATGACAAGGGTGCACACGTCGTCGAGTACCGCTGGTCCGACGGCGCGCACGCGGTTACCAAGACGTTCCGATTCAACGGCGAGTACCTCTTCAACTTCGCCGTGTCCGTCACGCCGCCGCTGCCGTACCGCGTTGCCATCGGCCCCGGAATCCGCACCCTCGGGCCGGACGAAAAGGACAACCAGTTCATCGTCACAGGCAATGGAGTGGTGCAGCGCGACGACAGCCTGAAGGTCATCAATCGCGCCAAGGCCGACACGACCAGCATCTTTCCCGCCGTGCAGTACGTCGGCATCGAGGACAACTACTTCCTCTCCGTGCTGCGGCCGGAGAAATCGAACGGCGCGATCCTGCGCGCGATCGACGTCCCCGCTGCCGAAAAGAAAGAGAAACGCCGCGAGCTCTACGCGGCCGTCAACGCGGCTCCGGACGGCGTCGTCTCCGGCGCGGCATTCTTCGGCCCGAAGGAAGCGAAAGTCGTCGACCGCTACGGCTTCGAGAAAACACTGCAGCTCGGCGTCTTCGGCATCATCGCCCGCTTCTTCCTGGCCGCGCTGCTCTGGCTGAACAAGTTCACGAAGAACTACGGCTGGGCCATCATCGTCCTCACCCTCATCATCAAACTCGTGCTCTATCCGCTGCAGCACAAGTGGCTGATCGGCATGAAGAAGATGCAGAAGCTGCAGCCGAAGCAGGAGGCGATCAAGGCCAAGTACAAGAAGGCCAAGACCGATCCCGAGCAGCGGCAGAAGATGAACACGGAGATGATGAAGCTGTATCAGCAGGAAGGGATCAATCCTGCCGGCGGCTGTCTCCCGTTCGTGCTGCAGATCCCGATTCTGTGGGGCTTCTACGGCCTGCTCTCGCACGCCATCGAGCTGCGCGGCGCGCCCTTCATCTTCTGGATTCACGACATGTCAATGAAGGACCCGTACTACATCACGCCGCTGCTGATGACGGTGACGATGTTCGTCCAGCAGGCCATCACGCCGTCGACGGCGGATCCGGCCCAGAAGAAAATGTTCCTGATCATGCCGCTGGTGATGGGATGGATTTTCAAGGAGTTCCCGACCGGTGTCGTGCTTTACTGGCTGATGCAGAATCTCCTGACGATTGTGCAGCAGCTCCTCATGAACAAATTCACCGATCCCGCCACCCCGGCGGCGTGATCGAACGGACTTGACGACGATGGCGCAACGATTCGAAGGCAAGAATCTCGACGAGGCACTGACGATGGCGTCCGAAGCGTTCGGCGTCGATCGCGTGCAACTGACCTATCACGTGGTCCTGGAAAAGAAAGGCTTTCTCGGCGGCACCAAACGCATCGTCGTGGAAGCCGAGGTGAATGAGCGGCCGATCGCGGCGGCGGTTCAGGAGGCGTCGGCGCCGGTACCGCGCTCCGCGCCGCGCTCTGATCGTCCATCCGGCGGTGGCGGTGGTCGCGGGCGCGGAAATCGCGATCGCGACCGTGGGCGCGGCCGCGGCGGAGATGGACGCGGCCGTGGTCCGCGTACCGGCGGCGGCAGCCGTCCGCGGCCCGGCGCCGATGACTTTCAGACCGGCGACTTCGAGCGCTTCGCCGGCGAGATTCCCGAGCAGGGGCCAGAGTCGGAGCAGGCCGGAGTCGTGCGCGCCTGGTACGCGCGCGTGCTGGAGCTGGCCAAGCTGCAGCTCGAGATCCGCACCGAGGAGAATGAGACGCAGGTCATCGTGCGGCTGTTCGGCGGCGATGCGCGTCTGCTCACCGAGGAGCACGGCGAGCTGCTCGACGCCCTCCAGGTCCTCGGCAACAAGGCGATGGTCGGCCGCAAGATCGAAAAAGAGATCGAGCTGAATTGCGAGGCGTTCAAAGAGCGCCGCGCCGAGCAGCTCGCGGAAAAAGCGAAGGAGCTGGCCGATCGCGTGCGCAGCAGCGGCCGCGAGCAACTTCTTCCGGCGATGACGCCGATCGAGCGCCGCATCGTTCACCTCGCGCTGCAGGAAGACGCCGACGTCACGACGGAGTCGCGCGGCGATGGGTTTTATAAGCGCGTAGCGGTTGTGATGCGCGACGCGGCGGAGTAGTTTCCGCCAGCGTGGCGCAATCAGAACTCGACACCATCGTCGCTCCGGCGACGCCGCTCGGGAGGGGAGCGCTTGCGATCGTCCGCATCGACGGTCCGCGCAGCAGTGACATCCTGCATAAGCTCGGAGACGTCTCGCCGGAAGCGCGCATCGCCACACTGGCGCAACTAAGTCTGGACGGTGAGCCGCTCGATGAGTGCATCGCTATCCGTTACGCCGCGCCGCATTCATTCTCCGGCAATGACTTGGTCGAGTTGACGCTGCACGGCAGTCCGCTGCTCGTCGAGCGCGTCATCGCGGCGATCGTCGCCTGCGGCGCGCGCCTCGCGGAGCCGGGCGAATTCACCGAACGCGCGGTGCTGAACGGCAAGCTCGATCTCGTGCAGGCGGAGTCGATCGCGGATCTCATCAACTCGCGAACGGCACTTCAGGCGAAGCTGTCGCTCGGCAATCTGCACGGCGTCTTGAGCCGTCGCGCGGCGTCGGTGCGCGAGTCTCTGCTGCATGTGATCTCACGCCTCGAGGCCGCGCTCGACTTTTCGGAAGAGGGATACGAATTCATCACGCGGGCTGATGCGCGGCGCGAGATCGAGCGCGCGATTGCGGACACCGAGGCGCTGGCGGAGACGTATCGCCGCGGCCGCGCGACGACATCCGGTCTGACATTGGTCATCCTCGGCCGGCCGAATGCCGGCAAGTCGACGCTGCTGAATCGCCTGGTCGGAAGCGACCGCGCCATTGTCACGCCGATTCCGGGGACGACGCGCGACATCGTGCGCGAGACGATCGAGATCGGCGGTCTGCCGGTAACGATCGCCGATACGGCCGGCTTGCGGACGAGCGGCGACGTGGTCGAGGAGATCGGCGTGGCGCGCGCGCGCGAGGCTGCGGCGAACGCGGACATCATTCTTTATCTGGTCGATGCGAGCGCCGGTTTGAGCGCCGATGATGAGATCGCCGGGTATCCGGGCGCGATTGTTATTTATACAAAGACGGATCTCGCTCCCGCACCGCAAAGCGCTCTCGGCATTAGTGTTACCGCTGAGCGCGGCATCGACGAACTGCTGAGCCGGCTCGATGCGATTGTGCGCGATGAGTTCGCCGCTCCCGAAGGCAGTCTCGTCAATGAGCGTCAGTGGCAAGCCGTCCTCGGCTGCAAAGAAGCGCTTGGTACTGCTCTGGCCGCAATCGACGCGAATCTCGACGAGCCGGTCATTCTCGTCGACCTCTACCGCGCCTCCACCTCACTCGGACTGCTCACCGGCGCCATCACCCAGGAGCACGTCTTCACCGAGATTTTCTCGAAGTTCTGCATCGGGAAGTGAGCGCGCGCGAGCGGCTGTTCCACGTGAAACATGTTCGACGTGATCGTGATCGGTGGAGGCCACGCCGGTGCTGAGGCGGCCCGCGTCTGCGCCCGCGGCGGCGCGCGCGTGGCGCTGCTAACCATGCTCCGCGACGCAATCGGCCGCATGTCGTGCAATCCGGCCATCGGCGGGTTGGCGAAGGGAAATCTCGTCAAGGAGATCGATGCGCTGGGCGGGTTGATGGGGGAGGCCACGGATCGCGCCGGCATCCAGTTCAAGGTGCTGAACCGGTCGAAGGGTCCTGCAGTTCAAGGGCCGCGAGCGCAGTGCGACCGCGATCTTTACGCCGCCGCCGTTCAGGAGATTCTCGCCGCAGAGCCGAACATCACCATCATCGAAGGCTCGGCGACTTCGCTCATCCACGTTGGCCAGTCGGTTCGCGGCGTCGTCCTCAAAGACGGCACCCGCCTCGATGCTCGCGCGGTCATCGTCACCACCGGCACCTTTCTTCGTGCGCTGATGCACTCCGGCGAAGTGAAGACCGTCGGCGGACGCTTCGGGGAGCCGGCCGCGGAGACGCTCTCCGATTCGCTGCGCGACCTTGGCCTCAAACTCGGCCGCCTCAAAACCGGAACGCCGCCCCGCGTCGATCGCACCACCGTCGATTTCTCGAAGCTGGAGGAGGCTCCCGGTGACGCCAAGCCGCGTCCGTTTTCGATCCTCACCGACGCGCTGCCGCTGCCGCAGGTTCTCTGCCATCTGACCTACACCAGCGGGATCGCGCACGACTTGATCCGCGCCAACCTCCACCGCGCGCCGATGTACTCCGGCCAGATTCACGCCACCGGCCCGCGCTACTGCCCGTCGATCGAAGACAAGGTCGTGCGCTTCGCGGAGAAGGAGCGGCATCAGGTCTTCGCCGAGCCGGAGGGGCTGACGCATCCCTGGCTTTATCTCAATGGCATCTCCACCTCGCTTCCGCCGGACGTCCAGGATGCCGTCGTCCGCTCGCTTCCGGGATTCGAAAACGCGGTGATCGCGCGCTACGGCTACGCGGTCGAGTACGACTTCGTGAACCCCGAGCAGCTCGATCCGACGCTTCAGGTTCGCAACGTCGACGGACTTTTCCTCGCCGGCCAGATCAACGGCACCTCGGGATACGAAGAGGCAGCCGCGCAGGGACTCCTGGCCGGGATCAACGCCCTGCAGAAGATCCGCGGCCGCGATCCGGTCATCCTTCGCCGCGACCAGGCCTACGCCGCGGTGATGATCGATGACCTTGTCACGCAAGGCACCGAAGAGCCGTACCGCATGTTCACCTCTCGCGCCGAGCACCGCCTCCTTCTCGGCTGCGACTCCGTCTACGAGCGTCTGTCGCCGGTTGCGGAGCGCTTGGGGATCCTCGATGACGAGCGCAAGCACCGTGTCGAGCAGCGCATCGCGCGCATGCAGCGCGCGCGGGATGCGGCCGAAACGAGCGTGACTCCCGATCGCGAAACGCTCGGTTGGCTCGCTGCCGCGAACGTCACATTAAATGAGAAGTCGACCATCGCCCGGCTGATGCAGCGCGCCGACTTCGACATCGCGCATTTCACCGACGCCTGCCAAACGGTGCTCCCCGAGGTTGCGGAGGCGTTTCGGGCGTTGAGCGAGGAAGAGTCGGATGGCGTAGTCAGCCAGCTTCGCTATGCCGGCTACATCGATCGGCAGCAGCGTGAAGCGGCGCGGCAGGCGGATGAGGAAGAGCTGCGCATCCCCGGCGACATGTCGTACCGGCTGCCGGGATTGTCGCGGGAGATGATCGAGAAGCTCAGTTTCGTTCGTCCGGTCTCGCTCGGCCAGGCCAGCAGGATCCCCGGCGTCACGCCCGCGGCGATCTCGATCGTGCGGATGCACCTGCGGCGCGGCGCCGCGCGGACGGCATGAACGCGCTGGAGACGTACAAGAGCGAACTCCTGCGGTGGAACGAGCGGATCAATCTGATCGGTCCGGAAGCGGTCGCCAACATTGATGATCACATCGGCGAAGCTGTCGTCGCGGCAGAGATTCTGAAGCCGTCCGGCGACGTGCTCGACTTCGGCAGCGGGGGAGGATTGCCGGCCATTCCGATGGCCATCGTCTCGCCTGACGCGCGGTTTCATCTCGTCGAAGTGGACAAGAAAAAGTGGGCCTTTCTGAAACACATCGCGCGGGCGTGCGAATTGAACGCTGTGATTTACGGTGATAGATTGGCGCGCGCTTTGACGCAGTTCCCGCCTTCGCTTCGATTTTCACTGGTTACGTCGCGCGCGGTCGGAAATCCTGAGGAATGGGTGCCGTCGCTGGCGCCGTGGATGGAGCCGGGCGGGCGCGTGGCGCTCTTTCAAAGCAATCCGGACGCTCCGGTGATCCGCGGTTTCACGAAAAGCGAAGTCTTTCCGCTGCCCCGAGGCACTTCGAATTACCTGGCAACGCTCACGTTCCACGTGGAACACAAATGACCAAGATCGTCGCACTTGCGAATCAGAAAGGCGGGGTGGGCAAGACCACCACCGCCATCAACCTCGGCGCTTCCGTCGCCGCCTGCGAGCGGCGCGTGCTCTTGGTTGACCTCGATCCGCAGTCGAACGCGACCTCCGGCCTCGGCGTGAACGAGGCCAATCCGTCGATGTACGACGTCCTCGTCGAGAACATGCCGCTGCGCGACATCATCCGGCCGACCGAGATTCCGACGCTTTTCATCGCCCCGTCGTCGGTTGATTTGGTCGGTGCCGAGGTCGAATTGCGCGATGCCATCGGCCGCGAGTACTACCTGAAACGAGTCATCGAGCCGATTGTCGCGGAGTACGACTACATCCTCATCGACTCCCCGCCGTCGCTCGGACTGCTGACGGTCAACGGGCTCACCGCCGCAAACTCCGTGCTCGTGCCGCTGCAGGCTGAGTACTTCGCGCTCGAGGGCGTCTCGCAACTGCTCTCCACCATCGATCGCGTCAAGGGCGCGGTCAATCCGTCGCTCGACGTCGAAGGCATCGTCCTGACCATGTACGACGAGCGGATGAACCTGGCGCGGCAGGTCGCGGAAGAGGTCCGCAACCACTTCGGCGACAAGCTCTACAAGACCGTCATCCCGCGGAACGTCCGGCTCAGCGAAGCGCCGTCGTTCGGCAAACCGATTATTCTTTACGACATCCGCTCGCGAGGCAGCGAGGCGTACGTCAGTCTGGCCAGGGAATTCATCCAGCGCTCGGAGAACGTGATCTGATGAACCACAAGAAAGTGCTCGGCCGCGGTCTCGGCGCTCTCATCCCGCAACGGCAGGAGTCCGCTCCCGCCGACTCGCACGCCACGCAAGGTCTGGCCGAGATCCCGATCTCGCAGATTCAGCCGAATCCCTTCCAGCCGCGCAAGACCTTCAACGAAGCCTCGATCGACGAGCTGGCGCGCAGCGTCCGCGAGCACGGCATCGTCCAGCCGCTCGTCGTCACGCGCGCCGGCGACAAGTACAAGCTCATCGCCGGCGAGCGCCGCTTCCGCGCCGCGCAGAAGGCGGGGCTGACCACCGTCCCGGTTCTCATCAAAGAGATGATGGCTGAGGGCGATGCGCTGCAGATCGCGCTCATCGAGAACATCCAGCGCGAGGACCTGAACCCGATCGAAGAAGCGATGGCGTATCACCAGCTCCACGACGATTTTCAATTGACGCAGGAAGAGATCTCGCGCCGCGTCGGCAAGGAACGTTCGACCGTCGCCAACTTCCTCCGTCTCCTCAAGCTGCCCGATCCGGTCAAGAAGCTGCTCGCATCCGGCCAGCTCTCCATGGGCCACGCACGCGCGTTGCTGGCCATCGAGTCGCCGAAGAAGCAGGAGCAGCTGGCCGAGCGCGTCGTCCGGAAAAACCTCAACGTCCGGCAGACCGAGATGCTGGCCTCGGAGAGCTCGCCGAAGACGGCGGAGAAGAAAGAAAAAGAGAAGGACGTCTTCACGCGCGACGCGGAGGACAAATTGCAAAGGACTTTACGAACAAAAGTTGAGATCGACCGCAGACGCCGAGGAGGGGTGATTCATATCCGCTACGGCAGCGAAGACGAACTGATTCGCGTCGTCGATGAGCTCATGGGACGGCGACGGTAATATGGGAGCAGAGATGAAGAACAAGAGCGGTGAACTGAACGGCTTTCTCGATCGCGGCTCGTCGTTTCGCGGCGAGCTCGAATTCGAAGACACGATGCGCATCGACGGCCGTTTCAACGGCAAGATCATGACCAAGAACGAGCTGATCGTCGGCGAGAGCGCGCAGATCGAAGGCGAAGTCCAGGCCGGACGCATCGCCATCAGCGGCACAATCATCGGCAAGATCATCGCCACGCAGCGCGTGGAGATTCACCGCAATGGCAAGGTCTACAGCGACATCGACACGCCCGCGCTGATCATCGAGGAAGGCGCGATTTTCCAGGGCAACTGCGTGATGGGCGACAAGAAGCCGGCCACGGTGACGAACATCGCCGCGAAGGCGTAGGACCCACAGCGGCGGATCTTCGCAGATCTCCCGAGCCTCACCAGCACAGACAGGAGTGTCTGTGCCACATTGACCCTGCCATAGCCCTACACATCGTTGCTACCGGCGGCGCCGGTGTGGCACAGACACTCCTGTCTGTGCTTTCGCAAGATGCAGTGCCTGGCCCTGCTAACCGCTGCGGCGGATTCACCATCCTCTAAGACGCGCCACCAGCACGATCGCCTCGGGGATCGTGTACTCGTCCTCGGCGCCGAGGGCGTCTTCCCATTGCAGATCCCACGCGGCCGACTCGCGATCGCGTTGCGGCGCGGCGGTGAAATTCAGCTCGCAGATGTCGCCGATGTACTCATCCGCGTTGCGCAGCGGCAGGCCGAACGTACGGCAGACGAGCGGACGGTTGTCGTACATCAGACATTCGCCGCGCTCGTTCAGATTCGGACAAGGCGTCGATGCCGTGCGCTCGAAGAACGCTTCCTTGACGTCTGATGAACAATTTCGAAGATCGGGATGCTTCGACGATTCCACGATCTCCTGCGACCGACGGATGATCATCTTCCGCCGCGATGGATGCAGTTTCTCCAGCCCTTCGGCGATCAGCGGGACGTCGCCGGAACCGATCTCGAAGAGGCCGTAGCAGCAGAGGGAGCAGCCGCGTCCGCACTGCAGGTTCTGCGGCTGCGACTCGGCGACGGAGCGAAAAAAATCGTCGGCGCGATCGAGGATGCGCGTGTACGTTTCATCCGGCGATTTCGTAGACACGCGACGCACAACCGCTGAGGTGACAACCTTCTTTCCCTTGTGGTATACAACCGCGGCCTTCGGGGTTGGCGCGTATCCCGCGCGCCTGTTTTCCGGCTCCAAACAGTCTATGCAAATCAATCTGACGCCCGATTACTCTCTGCTCGCGATCGTAGTGATTTTCATCCTCAACTACCTCGTCGTGCGCAGGTTCTTTCTCCGCCCGATCAATGACGTGATCGAGGCGCGCGAGGGTGAAGTACGCTCCGCGAACGAGGTTTACGAACAGTCGATGGCGCGCTTCAACGAAGCGACCACGCAGATGGAAGAAAAGCTTCACGCCGCGCGTCACGCGGCCGCGGACGTGCGCGACAAGTTCCGCCGCGAAGCCGCCGCGTTCCGGGCATCGATCGTCGAGAAGACGCACACCGACGCCGGCAGCATCGTCAGCGAAGCGGATGAGAAGTTGAAGGGCGACGTCGCCGCGGCGCGCGCGAAAATCGTCACCGAATCCGAAGCCTTGGCGCGCCTGGCCGCCGAGCGCATCCTCGGGAGAGCTGTCTGATGCGCCGCCTGATCTTCATCATTCTTCTACTGGCCGTTCCCGCGATTCTCTTCGCTCAGACGAACCACGCGAACGATGCGAACAACGTCGCGCATGGCGCCGAAAAAGATGCGCACGAAGTGGCGCATCCGAACGAAGCGCACGGCGGAGAGCACGAAGCGCCGAAGACCTACTTCGGCATCCCCGGCTGGATTCTGAAGCTCGCCAACATGCTCCTCTTCCTCGGCGTTCTCGGATGGGCGCTCGGCGGTCCGATCAAGAAGGCGCTGAACGAGCGCCGCACGCAGATTCAGAGCGACGCTGCAGAGGCCAAAGCCCGCCGCGCGAAAGCGGACCAGCTTGCGGCCGACATCCAGGCGCGGCTGACGCAGATCGAGAACGACGTCCGCGGCATTCAGGAGCGCGCGCAGGCCGAAGGCGAGCGGCAGAAGAAAGAGTTGATCGCCGCGGCCGAAGCGGAAGCGCAGAAGATCCTGCAATCGGCGCGGACCGAGGTCGACAATCGCCTGAAGCGCGCGCGGCACGAGCTGACCGAATACGCCGGCGAACTCGCTACCCAGCGCGCGGAACAGATCCTGCGCGAGAAGGTCACGGACAACGATCGCGAACGCCTCTTCGATGAGAGCGTGCGCGAAGTGGCGGAGGCGCGCTCATGATCCGACGATTCGCACGGCCGTACGCCCGCGCCGCGATGGAAGTGGCGAAGACGCCGGAAACCGCGGCTAAGCTGCGCGATGAGCTGACGCAGTTCGAACAGGTCCGCAAGTCGTCGAGCGAGCTGCAGATGATGTACGCAAATCCCGGCATCGAGCACGCCGTCAAGAACAAGGTCACCGCGGAGATTGCGAAACGCCTCGGCCTCTCGGACCTCTCCGTGCGCATGCTCGACATCCTGATTCAAAACCGCCGCATCAACGACCTCGGCGACATCGTGTCGGGACTGGCGGCGATGATCCGCGAGGCCACCGGCGTCGTCGCCGCAGACGTCCGGTCGGCGAGCAAGCTGTCATCGAAAGAAGAAGGCGAGCTGCGCGCGATGCTGGAGAAAAAAGTCGGAGCGAAGGTCGACCTCGACGTCACCGTCGATCCGGCGCTCATCGGCGGCTTCGTCGCCAAGATCGGCAGCGAGGTTTACGACGCCTCGGTGGCCGGAAAGATCGAGAAATTCCGCGAGTCATTAGCGTGACGCATTTTCGGGAGACTTTATGGCTGTGGATTTGAAAGCAGAAGAAATCACAGAGATTATTCGGCAGCAATTAAGCGGAATCGGCCGCGGCGTCGACGTCTCTGAAGTCGGCACCGTCGTCTCCGTCGGAGACGGCATCGCCCGCGTCTACGGTCTGGACCGCGTCATGGCCGGTGAGCTCGTGCAGTTCCCGCACGACATCGCCGGGCTGGCCCTCAACCTCGAGGAAGACAACGTCGGCGTCGTGCTCCTCGGCGAAGCCTCCGAGATCAAGGAAGGCGACGAGGTCAAGCGCACCGGCAAGATCATGTCCGTTCCTGTCGGTCCGGCCCTGGTCGGCCGCGTCGTCAATCCGCTCGGCGTTCCCATCGACGGCAAAGGTCCGATCAACACCACCGAGTTCTACCCGATCGAGCGCCTCGCGCCCGGCGTCGTCGACCGCAAGCCGGTCAAAGAGCCGCTGCAGACGGGACTCAAGGCCGTCGACGCCATGATCCCGATCGGCCGAGGACAGCGCGAGCTGATCATCGGCGACAGGCAGACCGGCAAGACCGCCGTGGCCGTCGACACGATCATCAATCAGAAGGGCAAGAACGTCATCTGCGTCTACGTCGCCATCGGCCAGAAAAAGTCGACGGTGGCTCAGGTCGTCCGCACGCTCGAAGAAAACGGCGCGATGGACTACACCATCGTCGTCAACGCCTCGGCTTCCGACCCCGCGCCGATGCAGTACCTGGCTCCGTACGGCGGCTGCGCCATGGCCGAGTACTTTTTGTACAACGGCCAGCACGCGCTGATCATCTACGACGATCTCTCCAAGCACGCCGCTGCGTACCGCGAGATTTCGCTGCTGCTCCGCCGTCCGCCCGGCCGCGAGGCGTATCCCGGCGACGTTTTCTATCTCCACTCGCGTCTTCTGGAGCGCGCCTCGAAGATGGCCGACGAAAAGGGCGGCGGCTCGCTGACCGCGCTGCCCATCATCGAAACGCAGGCCGGCGACGTCTCCGCGTACATCCCCACCAACGTCATCTCCATCACCGACGGGCAGATCTTCCTGGAGACGGACCTCTTTCACTCCGGCGTCCGTCCGGCCATCAACGTCGGCATCTCGGTGTCGCGCGTCGGCGGTTCGGCGCAGGTGCGCTCGATGCGGACGGTGTCGGGCACGCTCCGTCTCGATCTCGCGCAGTACCGCGAGCTGGCCGCGTTCGCGCAGTTCGGCTCCGACCTCGACAAAGTGACGCAGGCGCAGCTCAATCGCGGCCGCCGCCTGGTCGAGATCCTCAAGCAGGGGCAGTATCAGCCGATGCGCGTCGGTCTTCAGACGGCCTCGGTCTACGCCGGCGTCAAAGGCTTCCTCGACAACCTCGACGTCGCCTCGGTCCGTCCGTTCGAAGCGGCGCTGCATCAATATCTGAGCGACGAAAAGGGCGACATGCTCGACAAGCTCGAGACGGCGCCGAAGTTCGACGCGGATCTCGAAGCGGCGCTGCGCGATTCCATCACCGAATTCAAAGCGCAGTACGTGAAAGACAATCCGAAAGCGATCGCGGCGTAATCACACATGCCCAGCACAATCGATATCCGGCGCCGGATCCGCAGCGTCAAGAACACGCAGCAGATCACCAAGGCCATGAAGATGGTGGCCGCGGCCAAGCTGCGCCGCGCGCAGGAGCGGATGTTTGCCGCGCGTCCGTACGCGGCCGGCCTGCGCCAGGTGCTCGCCTCCGTCTCCACGCGCGTCGACATCAACGCCCATCCGCTGCTACAGTCGCGCGAGCCGGAGCGCAACGTCGTCGTGATCATCGTCACCGCCGACCGCGGTCTCTGCGGCGCGTTCAACTCGAACGTCATCCGTGCGGCGCAGAACTTCATCCGCGAACACAATTTCGAGAGCGTCGAGCTGCTGACCATCGGCCGCAAGGCCGGCGACTTTTTCAAGCGCCGTCCGATTCCGATCCGGCAGAACGTTTTCGTGGCTCAGGCGCTTTCTATCGAAGTAGCTCACGAGATCGCCGACGGCTTGATCAAAGACTTCATCGACGAAAAGATCGACGGCGTCTACGTCGTCTACAACGAATTCAAATCGCTCATCGCGCAGCACGTGCGCGCCGAGCGGCTGCTTCCGATCGTCTCCGAGTTCGACGCCGCGCCCGACAAGGCGCCGGTCGATTACCTCTACGAGCCCGGGCCGGAGCAGATCCTTTCCGACCTCCTTCCCAAACACATCGAGTTTCAGCTTTATCGCGTGCTCCTCGAATCGGCCGCCGCCGAACAGGGAGCGCGCATGACGGCCATGGAAGCGGCCACCAAGAACGCGTCGGACATGATCAATTTCCTGACGCTGACCTACAACCGCATCCGCCAGGCCGCCATCACCAAAGAGATCATCGAGATTGTCTCGGGCGCATCCGCCGCGCAATAGACAACGGAGAAGACATGGCAAACGAAGAAACGAACAAGAACGCGATCGGCAAGGTCATCCAGGTCATCGGACCGGCGCTCGACATCGAATTCGAAGACGGCCATCTGCCGGCCATCTACAACGCCATCCGAGTCGTCGACAACGGCGAGTTCGGCAAGGTTCCGATCGACGTCGTCGCCGAAGTGGCGAACCACATCGGCGAGAACCAGGTGCGCTGCATCGCCATGAAACCGACCGACGGCATGGTCCGCGGGATGAAGGCGATCGACACCGGCGGCCCGATCAAGGTTCCGGTCGGACGCGAAACGCTTGGCCGCATCCTCAACGTTCTCGGCGAGCCGGTCGACAACAAAGGTCCCGTCAATGCCGAGAGCACGCTGTCGATTCATCGCCAGCCGCCGCGCTTCGACGAGCAGTCGACGAACATCGAGATGTTCGAGACCGGCATCAAGGTCATCGACCTCCTCGAGCCGTACACCAAGGGCGGCAAGACCGGCCTGTTCGGCGGCGCCGGCGTCGGCAAGACCGTTCTGATCATGGAGTTGATCAACAACGTCGCCAAAGAGCACGGCGGCTTCTCCGTTTTCGCCGGCGTCGGCGAGCGGACGCGCGAAGGCAACGACCTCTGGCTCGAATTCGCCGAGACGGGCGTCATCGTCCCGGGCGATTCGTCGAAGTCGAAAGCGGCGCTGATCTACGGCCAGATGACCGAGCCGCCGGGCGCGCGCCTTCGCGTCGGCCTGACCGGGCTCACCGTCGCCGAACATTTCCGCGACGCCGAAGGTCAGGACGTGCTGCTCTTCATCGACAACATCTTCCGCTTCACGCAGGCCGGCTCCGAAGTTTCGGCACTGCTCGGCCGCATGCCGAGCGCCGTCGGTTATCAGCCGAACCTCGCCACCGAAATGGGCGAACTGCAGGAGCGCATCACCTCGACCAAGCGCGGCTCAATCACCTCGGTGCAGGCCATCTACGTCCCCGCCGACGACCTCACCGATCCCGCGCCGGCCACCGCCTTCGCTCACCTCGACGCGACCTCCGTTCTCTCCCGCCAGATCGCGGAGCTCGGCATTTATCCGGCCGTCGATCCGCTCGCATCGACCTCCAAGATTCTCGATCCGCGCATCCTCGGCGATGAGCACTACAACACCGCCCGCGCCGTGCAGGCCGTCTTGCAGAAGTACAAAGATCTTCAGGACATCATCGCCATTCTCGGCATCGACGAGCTCTCCGAAGAAGACCGCGTCATCGTCAACCGCGCCCGCAAAATCCAGCGCTTCCTCTCGCAGCCGTTCCACGTTGCCGAGCAGTTCACCGGCATCAAGGGACAGTACGTCAAGATCGCCGACACGATCAAAGGCTTCAAGGAGATCGTCGAAGGGAAGCACGACGACATCCCCGAGCAGGCCTTCCTGCTCATGGGCACGATCGAGCAGGTGCTCGAGCGCGCCGAGCAGATGAAGAAAGAAGCGGCATAAGGAACCGGGATGGCCGACGCACTTCCGACCAAGATCAATCTCACCGTCGTCACGCGCGAACGGAAGATCATCGACATCGAAGTCGATGAAGTCGTCCTCCCCGCGAGCGACGGTGAGATCGGCGTGCTCCCCGGCCACACTCCCCTGCTGACGACGTTGAAGATCGGCCAGATGCGTTACCGCGTCGGCACGACGTTCCATCGCATGGTCCTCTCGTGGGGCTTCGCCGAAGTGCTGCCGGATCGCGTGATCGTGCTCGCCGAGCGCGGCGTGCTGGCCAGCGAGATCGATCCGGCCGCCGCCGAAGCCGAACGCATCGCCGCCGAGAAAGAGCTGCAGTACCTCTCATCGCACGATCCCGAATTCAACCGCGTCGAAGCGCGGCTCGAAGAGTCGATCGCGATGATCGGCATCGGCCACGATCATTGAGGCTGGTTAGCAGGAGCAAGTACTGCCGCTTGCAAGAGCACAGACAAGAGTGTCTGTGCCACATTGATCCTGCCGAACCTTGGCGAACGCGGTTACCGGCACAGCCGGTGTGGCACAGACACTCCTGTCTGTGCTGCTGATGCTCGCGACAGCCGGCGATTCAAGGCGTTAAGCTTGCATCGCTTTGCGCGACGCTTCCTCCAACATGGAATCCTGGCTCGACCACTTTGCGTCGACGAACTTCCGTCGCAGCAGCGATACGGCTCACGATCTCAAGACGCCGCTGAATGTCGCCGTGCTCAATCTCGAGTTGCTGCGCATGCGCGTGGCCAAGCTGACCGGCGACGAGGATGAGAAGGTCAACGCGTACGCGAAGGCCATCGAGCAGGAGCTGCGCCGGATGGCGAAGATCTTCGACACGTTCTTCGTCCTCTCCACGCCTCCGAAGGATGATGCCGAGCCGGCGGAGATCGACTTCTGTTCGCTATGCACCGAAGCCGCGATGGCCGCAAAGTACGAACTGGCCGGAGTCGTCGGCTCCTTCAAAATCCAGGGCCACGACGCCAGAATTCGTCAGGCGCTCAAGATGTTTTTCGAGGGCGCGTCGCGTGTGCTGGATGAAATCGGACGCAGCGCGGCGGTCGAACGTACTCCCGGCAGTTTCACGATCGCAATCACCGGCAAGCCAGCATCACCCGATTTCGAGATAACGAAGATCTTCAAGTTCTACTATACGGACGCGCTCGGCAACGCGGATCTTTCGCTCGCTGCGGCGCGCCTGATCGCCGAAACGTACGGAGGCGAGCTGAACGCCCTGGACGAACATGATAAGGTCTCGATCAGGCTGTCTTTCCCAGGTGAATAGATGAAAAAAGTATTGATCGTTGATGACGACCGCGCGACGAGCGCCGGCATGGCCGACGTCGTCGAGGAATGGGGCTACGACGCGGAAGTCGCCGACACGGTGAAAGCCGGCTGGAACTCTGTCTCGAAGATGGTCCCCGACGTGGCCATCGTCGATCTGAAACTCCCCGATGGCTCCGGCCTCGATCTGCTGCACCGCATCAAGGAAACCTATCCCGACGTCTCCGTCGTAATCCTCACCGGCCACGCCACGGTCGACTCGGCCGTCAAAGCGCTCAAGGTCGGCGCCGAGGATTACGTCACCAAGCCGGTCGACCTCCCTCGCCTGCAGGTCATCCTCAAGTCTGTCGAAGACAAACAGATGATGAAGCAGGAGATCCTCGAGCTTCGGCGTCAGCTGCAGAAGATGGGCGCGCTCGGACATCTGGTCGGCAAGTCGCCGCGGATGCAGAAGCTTTTCGAAGAGATCGAGATGGTCGCGAATACCGACGCCAACGTCTTCATCGTCGGCGAGTCGGGATCGGGCAAGGAAGTCGTCGCCAACACGATCCACTCGCTGTCGCGCCGGCGCCTCAAGCCGTTCATCGCCTTCAACTGCGGCGCGATCTCGCCGACGCTGATCGAGTCCGAGATCTTCGGCCACGAAAAAGGCGCCTTCACCAACGCCATCAAACGCCGCGAGGGCTACTTCGAAGTGGCCAAGGGCGGCACGGTCTTCCTCGACGAAATCACGGAGATGCCGATCGAGCTGCAGGTCAAGCTGCTGCGTGTGCTCGAAGAAGGCAAGTTCCGGCGCGTCGGCGGCAACGAAGAGATCTACATCGAGGCGCGCGTCATCGCCGCGTCGAACCGCGATCCGCAGAAGGCGATCATCGACGGCAAGATGCGCGAGGATCTCTATTACCGCTTGAACGTTTTCCCGATCGAAGTTCCGCCGCTGCGCGAGCGCCTCGAAGACATCCCGCTCTTCTCGCACTTTTTCCTGCAGAAGTTGAATGAAACAGAAGAAAAGAAGGTCGAGAGTATCGAAGCGGACTTCATCGAGGCGCTGCAGCAGTACGAGTGGCCAGGCAACGTGCGCGAACTGCGCAACGTTATCAACCGCGCGTTCATCATGGCCCGCGGCAGCAGTCTCACCGTCGAATGTCTCCCCGACAAGCTCCTCGGCGCGCGCAAGCGCCGCACGCGCGACGGCGTGATGATCCCGCTCGGCCAGCCGATGGAGGAAGTGGAGCGCATCGTCATCGAAGAGACGCTCAACATGACCGACGGCGACCGCCGCAAGACCGCCGAGATCCTGGGCATCTCCTACAAGACGCTCTACAACAAGACCAAAAAGTACAAAGCCGCCGGCGGCGGAGACGACGAAGAAGAAGAGTAGTCGGCACGGCTTCTTAACCCCAGTCCTCGCGAGCCTCACCGGCACAGACAAGAGTGTCTGTGCCACACAATCCTGCCGGGGCACCACAGACTGTACTTTTGCAAGATGCCGGTGTGGCACAGACACTCTTGTCTGTGCTCTTGCAAGGTGCAGCGGCTGGTGCCGAAAATCAGCCAAACTCCACACGCAGTAGCGTTTTTTGGCCTTGCTGACGTCGCGGTGTTATCGTCCGCCGCTCGATCGATTCCGTGTTCCGCCTACGCGCGCGCATCATGCGCGCGCGAGGAATTCCGGCGTCGCCGTGGAAGGTTGGGCGTTCCGCAATGGCCAAAAACCTCGTCATCGTCGAGTCTCCCGCGAAAGCGAAGACGATCAATAAATTCATCGGCAGCGACTACCTCGTCAAAGCTTCCGTCGGACACGTCCGCGATCTTCCGAAGAGCGAGCTGGGCGTCGACGAAGAGACGTTCGAGCCGACCTACGAGGTCCTCGAAGGCAAAGAGAAGGTTGTCAGCGAGCTGCGCGCAGCCGCGAAAAAGGCCAGCATCGTCTACATTGCCTCTGACCCTGATCGCGAGGGAGAAGCGATCGGCTGGCACGTGATGAACCTCCTCGGCGGCGATTCGAAGAAGGTCCGCCGCATCCTCTTCCACGAGATCACCAAGAACGCGGTCCGCAAGGCCATCGACCAGCCGGGCGAGATCGACATGAACAAGGTGAACGCGCAGCAGGCCCGGCGCGTACTCGACCGCCTGGTCGGCTACAAGCTCTCGCCGCTGCTGTGGGACAAAGTGCGCCGCGGTCTTTCCGCCGGCCGCGTGCAGTCGGTGGCGATGAAGATGATCGTCGACCGCGAGGAGGCGATCAAAGCGTTCGTCCCGGAGGAGTATTGGACGTTTGCGGCGAAACTCGCTGCGGGAAATCCGCCGCAGTTCATCGCCAAGCTGACGAAGGTCGACGGCAAGAAAGCCGACGTCACCAACGAGGAGCAGGCCCGCGTCATCGAAGCCGTGCTCAAGTCGGGCAGCTACGTCGTCGAGTCGGTGGCGCGCAAGGAAAAGAAGCAATCCGCCGCGGCGCCGTTCATCACCTCGACGCTGCAGCGCACTGCCTACAACCGCTTCAAGTATCCGGTGAAGCGCACCATGCAGATCGCGCAGAAACTCTACGAAGGCAAGGAGCTCGGTTCGTTCGGGCACGTCGGTCTGATCACCTACATGCGTACCGACTCGGTCCGCATCAGCGACGACGCCATCGCCGAAGTCAGACAATATATCGGCGCGAAATACGGTGCTGATATTCTTCCCGAAAAGCCGAACGTTTATCGTGTCAAGAAAGCTGCACAAGCGCAGGAAGCCCACGAAGCCGTCCGCCCCACGTCGCTTGAGTACGATCCGGAGACGATCAAGGACCACCTCACCCGCGAGGAGTACAACCTCTACAAACTGATCTGGGATCGCTTCGTAGCCTCGCAGATGAAGCCGGCTCTCTTCGACGTCACCGACATCGACATCCGCAACGCCGCCTACACGCTTCGCGCCTCCGGTGAAGTGCTGAAGTTCGCCGGCTTCCTGGCGGTCTTTCAGGACGCGTCGGTCGAGGGTGTCGAGGATGACGACGAGAAGCCGGAGAACAGCAAGGCGCTGCCGGCCATGAACGAGGGCGACACGCTCTCGCTCATCAATCTCGACACGCGCCAGAACTTCACCCAGCCGCCGCCGCGCTACACGGAAGCGACGCTGGTCAAGGCGTTGGAAGAGAACGGGATCGGACGTCCGTCGACGTACGGCTCGATCATGACCACGATCCAGACGCGCGACTACACCTACAAGTCGGACGGGAAGTTCTTTCCGACGCAGCTCGGCATGCTCGTCACGAAGCTCCTCAAGCAGTCGTTCGGCGACATCATCGACGAAGGCTACACGGCCGAACTGGAGCAGAAACTCGACGAGATCGAGGAAGGTCAGGTCGAATGGCACGAGGCCATGCGCGACTTCAGCGTCAAGTTCAACAAGGACTTAGCGCGTGCCGGCAAAGAGATGATCGAGGTGAAACGCACCGGCGTCGAGACCGACGAGATCTGCGAAAAGTGCGGATCGCCGATGGCCATCAAGTTCGGCCGCTTCGGCGAGTTCCTGGCCTGCTCGAATTATCCGGAGTGCAAGAACACGAAGGAGACCGCGCGCGGCGACGTCGCCGAACAGCCCGAGGGCGAGACGATCATCTGCGACAAATGCGGCAAGCCGATGCAGCTCAAGCGCTCGCGCTTCGGCCAGTTCTACGCCTGCACCGGCTATCCCGATTGCAAGAACACGAAGGACCCTCGGTTGCTGAAGGCGGACATTCCGACCGAACCGCAGCCGCCGTGCGAAAACTGCGGCAAGGAGATGGTGCTCAAGTCCGGCCGCTACGGTCCGTTCTTCTCCTGCTCCGGCTATCCCGACTGCAAGACCATCCGCAAGATCGGCGGCGGCAAAGGCTCGCCACCGAAGCCGACCGGCGTCAAATGCGAGAAATGCGGCGAGGGTGAGCTGGTGGAGCGCCGTTCGCGCCGCGGCGTCTTCTTCTCCTGCTCGCGCTATCCGAAGTGCGACTTCGCGCTGAACAATCGTCCCGTTCCGCGCCCCTGCCCGAAATGCGCGGCGCCGTATCTGCTCGAGAAGGAAACGAAGCGCGAAGGGCATATCGAGTACTGCAACAATGCCGACTGCGGCTATCGCGCGCCGATTGCGGCAATGCCAAATGCTGCGAATGAATAACGTCTTTCATTTGCATCCATGATTTAGTCGGCATTGACTTCGAATTTACTCCGATTTAGCGTCGGCTATTAACGTCGCACTCCGTCGCGCTACACTCCAATGACGGAGGTCCACCCCATGTCGAACGTCTCTTCGCGCGCCTGGCGCCGCCTCGCGCTGCTGTCGCTCCTCGTCGCCGCCTCTTCCTTCGCGCAGCCGTCGTTGCCCGTTTCCGACCGGGCCATGCTGCGCCAGATCCTTCAGGCCATGCCGAAGGGCGGCGATCTGCACAATCACCTCTCCGGATCGATCTACGCCGAGTCCTACCTGCGCTACGCCGCGGCGGACGGAATCTGCGTCGACTCCGTGAAGCTCTACATCACCCCATGCGCCGCCGACGGCTCATCGTCGATGGTCAAGGCGTCCACGCTCTTCGCGCCCTACTCGTCGCTCTACGGCACGATGCTCGACGCGCTTTCGATGCGGCAGTTCCGCCCCACTCTGGAATCGGGCCACGATCATTTTTTCAATACCTTCGGGAAGTTCAGCGCCGTCTCCAAAACACACGTTCCGGAAATGCTGACCGAGGACGTGTGGCGGCTGGCCAGCGAGAACGTCGACTACGTCGAGACGATCTTCGCGCCCGATTTCGGACGTGCGCGCGAGCTCATGAAGTACGAGAAGCCGGGCGCGTCGCCGGCCGAAATGTACAAGGCGATGATGGAGAGCGGCGAGGTGCAGCCGATCATCACCGCGGCCCGCGCCGTCATCGACCAGGCCGAGGCGGCCATGCGCAGCAACCTTCACTGCGGTACGCCGACTGCGCAGCCGGGCTGTGATTCGACTGTCCGCTATCTTTACGAGCTGCACCGCGGCGTTCCGCTCGACCAACTCTTCGCGGAGATGGTCGTCGGCTACGAATTGGCCACTGCCGATTCGCGCGTGGTAGGGCTCAATCCGGTCATGCCGGAAGACAGCTACGTCTCGATGCACGATTTCGATGCGCAGATGAGGATGTTCGCCTTCTTCCATCAGCAGTATCCGAAGATCCACCTGACCACGCACGCCGGCGAACTGGTCCTCGGCATCGTCGAGCCCGAGGGTCTGCGCAATCACATTCGCGACTCGGTGATGATCGCGCGCGCGGAGCGCATCGGCCACGGCGTCGATCTGACGTATGAAGACGACGCTGCGGGATTGCTGAAGACGATGGCCTCGCGCCACGTCGCCGTCGAAGTCTGCCTCACCAGCAACGACGTCATCCTCGGCGTTTCCGGTAAGGCGCATCCGCTCCGCTACTACCTCGCCGCCGGCGTCCCCGTCGCGCTCGCGACGGACGATCCCGGCGTCTCGCGCGACGACATGACCAACCAGTACATGCGCGCCGTTCAGGATCAGGGCCTCGACTACGCGACGCTCAAACGTCTCGCGCGCAACAGCCTCGAATATTCATTCGCCGAGGGAGAGTCGCTCTGGTCGAATCATGACTATTCGAAGATGAACAGTGCGTGCGCGGATGCGTCGTCGTCCTCGTGCAAGTCGTTCGTCGCTGCGAATACCAAGGCGCGCATCGAATTGAAGCTGGAGCAGCGGCTGCGCGACTTCGAAGCGAAGTGGAAGTAATGTCATCCTGAACCGCCGGAGGCGCCGAAGCCGCAGGCGGAGCGCCGCAGGACGGTGAAGGATCTCAAGATGCGCAACTCGGGTTGAAACCACTTGGGATTCAACGCAGCTTGGGAAGTTTGCGATCCTTCACCGTCCTACGCGTCGCTACGGCGGTTCAGGATGACAGCGCCAGAAACGACCGTACCGGCTCCGTGATCAAGTCGTAGTCGATCAAGAACGTGTCGTGACCGTTCGGCGAGGAGATGCGCTCGTGTTGCACCGGCGTCCCGTTCGCGGTCATCGATACTTCGACGCGCTCGACTTCGCTGACGGGAAAAAGCCAGTCGGTATCGAACGAGACCAGCAGCGTGCGGCCCTTCCACTTCGCGAAGGCCTGCTGCAGTGAGCCGTGCTGCTCCTCGAGGTCCATCTCGTCCATCGCCGCCTGCACGCGGATGTAGGAGTTGGCGTCGTACTGCGCGGCGAACTTGCGGCCTTGGTATTCAAAGTACGAATCGATCTCGAACTGGCGCGTGTTGCCGCGGCGACGCCGTCCGAACTTCGACTGCAGCGACGTCGGCGAGAGATACGTCATGTGGCCGACCATGCGCGCGATCTGCAGGCCGCGCAAGGACTCATGGACGTCGTAGTAATCGCCGCCGTTGAAGCGCGCGTCGCTCTCGATCATCTTGCGGCCGATGACATGCCACGCAATTCCCTGCACGGGCACGGCGGGGCCGGCGGCCATGGTGATGATCGAATCCATGAAGTCGGGATAGCACGCCGCCCACATCAGCACCTGCATCCCGCCGAGCGAGCCGCCTGCAACCGCGCGGAGATGGGGGATGCCTAGGCGGTCGAGGAGGATTTTCTGCGAGTGGACCATGTCCTCGATGGCGGGCCACGGATAGCGCGATCCGTACGGCTTGCCGGTGGCGGGATCGATCGATTCCGGCGACGTCGACCCGTAGCACGAGCCGGGGATGTTCGCGCAGATCACGAAGTACTTGTCGAGATCGATCCCTTTTCCGTGTCCGATCAGCCCGTCCCACCAGCCGGGACGCTCATCGTCCGCGTTGGTGTACTTGCCCGCAGCGTGCGCGCTCGCGGAGAGCGCGTGGCAAACCAGGATCGCGTTCGATTTGTCGGCATTCAGCTCGCCGAACGTTTCGTAGCGGATGGTGAACGGCGCGATGGTCTGCCCGTGCAGAAAGCGAAAGCCGTCCTCGAGCACGAGGTCTTTCGGAGGCGCCGCGATGAACGTGTTCTGCTGCAACGGAGGCATGGGCCGGGAAGGATAGCAGTCCGGCCGCCGGTGCGCCCTTCACGACTCGGATGGCCGTCTCCAACTGTTCGTCGCGACCTTCGCTGATGCCTTGCAACGTCGGCGCGACGCGCACCGTCGGCTGGATTCCGACGCCGTGATGCTGCGATCCGTCATGTTTGAGCACGCGCATCCCGGTCCAGATGACGCGGTAGCCGCCCGGAAGATCGAGCGGATTGATGTTGCCGTTCGTTCCGGCGGTCGGCTCACCGACGATGTCGGCGATCTTATAGTTCTCGATGATGCCCATGACCGACTCGGCGTAACTGATGGCGCGGCCGTCGGTGAGGAAGACGAGTTTTCCGCGAAGGCGCGGCGCTTGCGGACGGATGTCCCAGCGGCCGGAGGTGTCGTAATCATCGATGACGTGATCGGGGCGGGTGATGATCGGCACGTTCCAGCGCGCCGACTGAATCGGCACCTCGATCAGGTGCGCGAGAAAGCCGGTGCCGAGGCTTGGATAGCCGCGCAGGTCGAAAATCACGCCGCGCGCGGCGGCGAGTTTCGCGACAGCACCGTTGAAGTCTGCGTCCGTGATGCGCGAGAGATCGACGTAGAAAATGCCCGACTCCAGCTCCGCGATTTTGGCTGGCCGTAACTCGTCGACGGCGTTCATCTGTTTGGTTCTGCGCACGACGACCGTTCGCATTTCTCCCGCGCCCCTCTTCACCTGCAACGTGACCTCGGAGTCTTTGACGCCGCTTCGCAGACGCTGCAACGCGCCCCAGCGTTTGAATTGCGGCGTGGCGCCCGGTTCCAACGCCTGCGTTTCGGCAAACAGCTGCTTTGCATCCCTGCCGTTGATGCTGACGACGACGTCTCCGGGAAAGATGTTGAGCGATTCGTCGGCGACGCGCGTCACCACGAGCTCGCCTTCGATCCAGCCGAAGAGAAGCGGCAGCGACGAGTTGCGCGCGTCCGCGAGGCGGAACACCTGCCCATGTCCATCCTGAAGCTCCGCCATCGTGGTGCGGAGCGTGCGCAGAAACGCCAGCCCGCCGGAATCGGTCGCAGCGCTGGCCAGCGCTTTCGGCAGAACGGCCGGCCAGTCGGTCTTCACGACGTCGAAGTAAGGATAGAAGTGCTGGAGAACGTTCCACAGCAGCACGACGTCCGCGATGCGCGTGGCGCGATCGTCGCCGCTGAACTTCACGAGCGGCGTGGCCGCCGGTTGCGCATCGCGTTTCGGCAGCGTTCCCGAAGCATCGGCGTAAACCGCCAGCGGGATCGCCGCGGAGACGCCGCCGCCGAGGTCGATCTGGAGGGGCTGCCGCGGATCGGGAATCCCTTTCGGAACCTCGCCGCGCGGTGCGTTCTTGCGGATCCGATCGCTGTGATAGATCAGAGAACCCTTTTGTCCGAATCCGTGGTAACGCCAGAAGACGACCTGCACGTCGTTGCGGTCGCCGACGGAAGGAATCCGATCGGTCGCCGGCGGCTGGCCCGTCACGTAGATCTGGACCGTCGGCGCGAGCGGCTCGAAGATCGCGCGCAGCTTCGTCGCGAGATCGCTTGGGCTCGTGGCGCTTTCGATCGCACGCACGCCGTCCACGGCAACCACGTCCCATTGCGCGGCTGCAGCCTGATCGCTGGGATGGAAATGGCGGACGTAGCCGAACAGCCGCGCGAAGGCGGTGAGATTGGCGAGGCCGCGCGCATCGAGTGCGTGCGCCGGCTCGGTTCGCGTGGTCACCTTCTCGCCGGCGACGATCGAGACGTCGTCGATCAGTGCTTCGCCGTCGCCGAGGAGCAGTAAGCCGAAATTGATCGAGGTGGCGTCGTCGGCGACGTCCGCGTCGATCTCCACCGGCGTCCACTCTCTGGCCAGGACGGGACGGTCCTGCATGTTGTCGAAGAACCCCATCCGTCCGCCCGGCTGATCGACGCGAACCCAGAGTTGCGCGCGTGGTGCGGTGCCACGGCCCACCTTGAGGCTGGCGCGCACGCGGATCCACCGGCCGCGATACGGCGTTGCATCGATCGACTGCATGAGATTGCCGAAGGGAGTTGGGTTCTGCGCTCCCGCAACCGGCGCCAGCAGCGCCGCCTTTGTGCCCGACGCGCCTCCTTCGACCGTTTGCGATGCGAAGCCGCTGGTCGGCGTCGCCCATCCGGGCGGAGCCATCCCGACGATCCCTTGCTCGAAACTGAGATTCGAAGGCGCCGGCAGCGCGGTGGAGCTCACCTGCGCTCCGGAAGACGCGGCGAATGCGAGAAACGCGAGCGTGAGAATTGCGGAGCGGCGCGTGATCATCGCGGAAGTCTACGCGGGCTATTTACTGTTGCCCGCTTCCCTCTTCATCTGTCCTTCATAAATACGTCTCACCTCGTCGATGGTTGATATCTGGTCGACCGTCTTGTCGTCGCGCAGGTGGGCGATGCGCGGAAAGCGAAGCGCGTAGCCGGATTTGTGGCGCTTCGACTCCTGGATGCGGTCGAAGGCGATCTCCAGGACGATGGTCGGCTCGACGGTGAGCACCGGACCGTATCTGCCGGTCGTTGTCGCATGGAAGTGTTCGGTGAGACGCGCGATCTCCGCGTCGGTCAATCCCGAATACGCCTTGCCGATGTTCACCAGCTGGTCGTCGCGCCGGACGGCGAAGGTAACGTCGGAGAGCACCGCGCGGCGCTTGCCGTGGCCGTATTCGGCGGCGGTGACGACGCAGTCGAGCGTCGCCAGCGCCTTCTTGTACTTCAGCCACGACTTGCCGCGCCGGCCGGGCGTGTAGATCGAGTCGGGCGCTTTGATGACCAGGCCTTCGTTCGCGCGGGCACGGGCGGCGTCGAACAGCTCGTCGACATGTGCGCCGTCGCGAACTTCGGATTGGTTCGTGAAGCGGATGGCCGGATCGCTGCCGACGATGCCGCGCAGTTTCGTCAGCCGTTCGCGCAACGGAGTCTCGAACAGAACTTCGCCATCAAGAAAAAGGATGTCGAAGGCGAAGAAGACCACCGGCGCGTCGCGAAGAAGAGCATCCGAAACCTTTCGCCGTCCGAGCCGCTTCTGGATCGTGGCGAAGGGAAGGACGCGATCGCTGAAGGCGACGATCTCGCCATCGAGTACCGCGGAGTGTCCGAGCTGGCGCGCTGCCGCTTCCAGCTCGGGGAAGCGATGCGTGACGTCGTCGAGCGTTCGCGAATAGATGCGTACCTCGCCCGCCGACGCGTGGATCTGCGCCCGGACGCCGTCGTACTTGTCGTCCGCAAACGCGCCCGCGCCGAGCATGGCCACGATCTCGTCGGGATCTTCTTCGGGTTGCGCAAGCATGAACGCGAACGGATGGAAGAGGTTCATGCGCGCGCTGTCGAGCGCGTCCGAACGCGCGAGCAGTGCCGCAGCGCCGATGTCGCCGGTGAGCATGTTCGCGCGACGCACGGCTGCCAGCGGCCGGTCGAATGCTTTGGCAATCGCCGATTCGACGAGTCCTTCCTGCAATCCGATTCGAAATTCGCGCAGCAGGATTTTGACGACGAAGCGAACGCCCTGCGCGTCGAGCTTGCGCAGCAGCGCCACGAGCACGTTCTTCTTCTCGCTCGGCCCCGACGTCGCCGCCAGCCTCTCGAACGTTTCCCCGACCTCGGCCAGCGTCACCGTGCGCGTCGGATCGTCGTCGAACAACTCGGCAACCGTGTCGCCGGCGTCGCCGTACTTGGACCACGCGGCCCAGACCTCGTCCGGCGGACGCCCGGTCACCTCGACGATCGCATCGCTCAACGCCGCGCCGCCGACGCCGACGGTGCGCTGATCCTTTCGCGGAAACGGCGATCCCGAGAAAAAGACCACCGCGCGCTCGAGTGATGCGTCATCGAGCGCGACCAGGTAATCCGCCAGCAGCCGCTCCTTCTCCGACTTTTTCGTCGTTGCGGCGATGGCGTTCGCGGTTTTGCAGAAGTCGGCAAGCATCGTGATTGAGTATGATCCGGCCGCAAATATCGCACCTGAAGAGGATTCGATGAAAACGAAAGTAACCGTGGTCGGCGGCGGCAACGTTGGCGCGACCGTAGCGCAGGGAATCGCACTCAAAGAATTGGCCGACGTCATCGTCGTCGACATCGTCGAAGGCGTTCCGCAGGGCAAGACCCTCGACCTCATGGAGACCGCGCCGGTCGAGAAATACGACTCGATCCTGCGCGGGACGAACGGCTACGACGATACCGCCGACTCCGACGTGGTCGTCATCACCGCCGGCCTGCCGCGCAAGCCGGGCATGAGCCGCGACGATCTGCTCTGGAAGAACGAGGAGATCGTGGCCGGCGTCACGCGCGAGATCGTGAAGCGCTCGCCGAACGCGATCCTGGTCATCGTCTCCAATCCGCTCGACGCCATGTGCGAAGTGGCCCGCCGCGTCTCCGGCTTCCCGCGCGAGCGCGTGATCGGCATGGCCGGCGTCCTCGACTCCGCCCGCATGCGCGCCTTCATCGCCATGGAGTTGAATGTCTCCGTCGAAAACACGCACGCCTTCGTCCTCGGCGGACACGGCGACACGATGGTTCCGCTGCCGCGTTATTCGACGGTGGCGGGAATCCCGATCACCGAGCTAATTTCGAAGGAACGCATCGACGCCATCGTCACCCGCACCCGCAACGGCGGCGCCGAGATCGTCAATCTCCTCAAGACCTCGGCCTGGTACGCGCCCGGCGCGGCGACGGTGGAGATGGTCGAAGCGATTCTGAAAGACAAGCGCAAGATCCTGCCGTGCGCGGCGTATCTGACCGGCGAGTACGGCTTCAACAACCTCTACGTCGGCGTCCCGGTGAAGCTCGGGCGCAACGGCATCGAACAGATCATCGAGATCACGCTGACCGAGGAAGAAAAGGCCGCGCTGCAGAAGTCGGCGGATGCGGTTCGGGAGCTGTTCGATACGTTGAAGATTTCGGCCTAACCGGGCCAGGAATGCGAAAGCACGTTTCGGGTCTTTGAACCACAACTAGCGCGGTAGCGCCGAAGATCCTGCGCGCTTCGCCGCAGGATGGGTCCAAGAACCAATGAAAAAGCTCGTCATCGACATCGAAACCGTCGGCACTCCGTGGGAAGAGCTCGACGCCTACGTTCGCGAATACCTGATCAAGGGCCTCAGCGATGGCGATGCCGAGGAGACGCGGCGCGCGGGCGGGTTGTCGCCGTTCCGCGGACGCATCATCGCCATCGGCGTCATCAACATCGACGACGGCCGCTCGTGCGCGATGTACGAGGTGCCCGGGCAGACGCAGCTTTCGGTCGAGAAAGCGGGACAGCGAACGTACATCTCCGGCAGCGAGAAGCAGATCCTCGAAAAGTTCTGGGAGTTCTTCGAAGGCGACTCGCGCTTCATCACCTTCAACGGGCGGCAGTTCGACGGGCCGTTTCTGATGATTCGTTCCGCGATCAACGGCATCATCCCGAAGCGCGATCTGGTCGGGTACCGCTACGGCTATCACCCGAATTGCGATCTGCGCGAAGCGCTCAACTTCTTTGGCACCACGAACGCGCGGCAGTTCAAGTTCAACCTCGATCTGGCGTGCAAAGTCTTCGGCGTTGAGACGTCGAAAGGCGAAGGTCTCGACGGGCGTTCAGTCGAGACGTGGTATCGCGCCGGGCGGCATCGCGAGATCGCCGACTACTGCCTCGACGACGTGCGCGCCACGTGCGAGTTGTACGAGAAAGTCGCGCCGTCGCTGCTCATGTTCAACAAGGAGTTTCGCGAAGCGGAGGAGCGTGCGGCTCGGATGCGGCGTCAGTCGGAATTGCCGCTGGCGCCCACGAACGAGAGCCTGTTCATCGAGTCGGTGACCAGGACGTCGATCGCGCTTTCCGAATCGCTCGACGGACCCGAGCCCGTTCCGGTGGTCACCGGCACGCATCAGGCGGTCGTCCTGGAGAAGCTGGTGCGGCCGGCCGAGGAAGAGGAAGAGATTCCGTCAGGGGTGTGACGCGCGTGCGAAAATGCGCGCGTGAGACTGTTTCGCGGCCGGATTTTTTCGCCGATTGCTGATCCCTTCACCGTCGATCCGGCGAAGTCGTATGTCTACTACGACGACGGCTATCTGGCCATCGATGGCGATCGCATCACCGGCGTCGGTGCGTGGCGTGACGTTCCGCGGCAGAGCTCCACGCTGACGCAGCTCGGGCCGGACGTCCTCATCACGCCGGGATTCTTCGATACGCACCTGCACGCGCCGCAGCTGGAGATGATCGGATCGTACGGCGGCGATCTTCTCGAGTGGCTGAACCGCTACACGTTTCCCACCGAGGCCAAGTTCAGCGATCCGAAGCACGCGGAGATGGTGGCGCGGATCTTCTTCGAGGAGCTGCTGCGCAATGGGACGTTGTGCGCGCTGATCTTTTCGACGATCCACGAACGCGCCACCGACATCTTCTTCGGCGAAGCGGAGCGGCGCGGATTCAGGGCCATCATCGGCAAGACGATGATGGATCGCAACGCGCCGCCGAATCTGCTGGAGACGCCGAAGGATTCGTACGATCAAAGCCGCGCGCTGCTGCAGAAATGGCATAAGCGCGGGCTGCTGCGCTACGCGATCACGCCGCGCTTTGCACCGACGTCGACGCCGGAGCTTCTCGAAGCCGCTGGCCAACTCAAGCGCGAATTTCCGGATGCGTACGTGCATTCGCATATCTCGGAGAACAAGAATGAAGTTCAGTGGGTCCACGACCTTTTCCCCGAGGCCGAGTACGCCGATGTTTACGACCACTACGGTCTGCTCGATGAGCGCAGCGTCCTCGCGCACGGCGTTCACCTGACGGAAGAGGAGCTGGAATTGCTCGCGAATCGCGGCACGCGCATCGCCCACTGCCCGAACTCGAACCTCTTCCTCGGCAGCGGACTCTTCAAACTCCACCACACGCTCCAGGCCGGCGTCGCCGTCGGCCTCGGCACCGACATCGGCGCCGGCACGACGCCGTCGATGTTCACGGCGATGTCGGACGCGTACAAAGTGCAGCAGGTTCAGGGCGTGTCGCTGACGCCGTTCCACCTCTGGTACCTGGCGTCGCTTGGCGGCGCGCGCGCGCTGTCGCTCGATGCCGAGTCCGGCAGTCTCGAAATCGGCAAGTCGGCCGACTTTCTCCAACTCGATCTGAAGTCGACGCCGCTCGTGGCGCTGCGCAGCGAGCGCGCCTCCTCGGTCGAAGATCTCCTCGCCGGACTGATCTTCACCGCCGACGATCGCGTCGTCCGCGAGTGCTGGATCGCGGGGCAAATGGTCGCTCAGAGGCAGTAGATTAGTGGATTAGTAGATTAGTAGATCAGAGGGCAAGTCACCGATCGTCTTCCTAATCTACTAATCCACTGATCGACTAATCCACTGCCGTCCGTTACTGGCAGCGCTCTTGCGCCGTCTCAAGCGCAGGAGGTCTACATGAACAAATTACGAGCGATCTTCGCGTTCGCGGCGCTCACGGCTGTCGCCGCATTCGGACAGGATCGTACTGTCTGGCGGACGAGCGGCGACGTGCAGGAAGGCGGCCGCGGCACAATCGTCGGCACCGTTGCCGACACGCAGAATGGCCGCGGTCGGATCGTCCTCACGCCGGACAGTGCGTTGAGCGATCAGGTCACGATCGATACCGACTCGGTCTCGACGCAATACAACGGCTTCGGCGGAACGATCAACGGCGCGCCGGAGATCTTCGTCGGCTCGACCGGCTTCAACGAAGTCCGAGTCGGCGATCGCGTCGAAGTCCGCGGCGTCGCGATCGGCACCAGCTCCATCCGCGCCGAACGGGTCACGCTCCTCGGACGCGCCGTTCCGGCTCCGCAGACCGGCGTCGGCCAAACGCGCACGCCGACTTCGATTTCGACTCCGACCGCATCGGGAACGACGCCGAGCACGGCGCCGGACCGAATCGGCCGCGTCGAAGGCGTTCTGCAGCAGGTCAATCCCGAAGAAGGGCGGCTGGTTGTCGTCACCGACCGCCGCGAAGTGCTGACGGTTCGCACGCCGCAGGGAACGCCGGTGCGTTATCGCGGCGACACGTACCGCGTTTCGAATCTCGAAGTCGGCGATCGCATCCGCATCGAGCCGGAAGGCGGCGCGGCGGTGACTGGAAACGAGATCCGGGCGCGGTCGATCGACGTGATTCAGAGCTCGCAGGAAGCGAACGGCACCGCGGCAACGCGCGGCGTCGGAGCGCTGACCGGACGCGTGACGCGCGTCGATCGCACGAACAACGTGATCCAGCTCGACACCGGCCGCGGCACGATTTCCGTCGATCTTCGCAGCGCGGCTGATCCTTCCGGACGTCCGGTGCGCGGACGCGACGTGCAGGCCGGCGACCATGTCGAGCTGAGCGGTTCGTACAGCGGTGCGACGTTCGTGGCCACGACGATCCGTTTCACCGACGACAGCGGGACGACGATCGAGCAAGGTCCTGCCACCGCGGTGCCTGACAACGTTCCCGACCTCGGCGTGGTGACGATCTACGGCACGGTTACGCAGACTCTCGCGGACAGCCCGCAGCTCGTGCTTCACGACACGCAGAACAACAATCGCACCGTGCGCGTCTACGCGCTCGATGAGCTTCCGATCCGTACGAAAACGGGCACGAGCTCGACCGCGGTTCAGCTGAGAACCGGCGATTCGGTGGTGATCAAGGCGTATCGCGACGGCGACGGAAACTACATCGCGCAGACGATCCGGGTCCGGTGATTTTTGTGGCTCAGGCGCAACGTCTGAGCCACAAATTATTTGGAATAACACCTCTCTCCCAAACGTCGAACACTCTGCGATGGAAAAGCCCGTTCGACGCATTCTGCTCCCCGGCGTTTCTGACGCCGGGGCGCCTCCTCCCGTCGTCATCGATTCGCGCGTCGTCGTCGCAAGGGCACGGCGCCGCGCGATCGTCCGCGATGTCATCGATCTCCTACTCCTCGTCTGCGTCGACGGGCTTTTCCTACGCTGGCCGCACGCGCACGTCCCCCTCCTCGACCGCTACGATTCGCTGCTCGTCCTCCTCGGACTGAACGCGATGCTGGTCGGTTACGTGTGGCTCGCGCGCGCTCTTCCGCGCTGGACCGCGCGCCGCGTAGCGTCGACGTGGTGCCTGGCCGAGCGTACGCGGTTCTTCCGTTCCACTGCTCGCTAACTCGTTTCCGGCGCGGGCGTCGCCGCTTTGCGGATCACGAACTTCTGCAGCAGAACGCCCACGAGCAGCAGCGAGATCGTCAGGCCGAGGAGTGAGGCCACGCGATAGAGGCCGCCGAGACGCGCCAGGTCGTGCAGGAAACACTTCAACACGGTGACGAGTAGCAGGACGATTGCCGCAACGCGCGACGCGCGGCTGTGCAGCACGAGGCCGGCCACGAGCATCGCCACGGCGAAGAGCGCCCATCCCATCGTGTACGTCAGATCCTGCGCGAGCGATGACGAGAAGAAGTTGAACGTCAGCGTCGGACCGGCCGAGTAAAAGTCGGCGATCTCGATGTTGACGAGCAGGAAGAGCAGGACGGCGCCGCATGCGTTCGCGATCGGACGCGCGGGTTTGAATTCGGCGGCATCGTCAGCCCACAGCAGCCACGCGGCGACGAAGAACGCCGCGGCGCTGACGAGGTAGGTGTAGAGGTACCAGTTCACGATGGCGTGATGGCTGGCCGGGTGATACGAAAGCACGGCGGGATTGACGGCCAGTCGCACGAACGCGGCCGCGAGCAGCGCGCCGGACCACGCCAGCAGTCCGCGGTGCGGGATGCGGCGATAGAGCCAGACCAACGCCGCCCCTTCGAGCGCCCAGCCGATCGTGATCCATTGCTTTTCGAGCTGCAGAGGAATGGCGACAGTGATGAACGCGAGCGCCGCCGCGGCGGTGAGCGCGAGTCGCGTCAACTGCCGCTCGATGCGCAGCAGACGCCACACGAGCAGCAGCATCAGTGCGGACTGGAAGACGGGAAGAGCGCCGATCGCGTAGCCGTAACCGGCGTCATAAATCGCTCTTCGCGCGAAGATGAAGAACGGGATTCCCGCGAGCACCGCCGCAAGGTATGGCTGAATGAATCGCTTCGCTCGCGCGCCGAGGAGGAGCGGATAGGCGATGAAAATCGCGTAGATCGCGCCGGCGAAGACGAGTACGTGCGCCGGCGTGTCCATTCGCGATAACGCCGTCGCTACGCCGAGGAGAACGACGGCCAAAACGGCGACGTCGTGCTCTTCGATCAGCCAAGCCACGGCGAGCATGGCGATACCGATGACGAGATGCGACGCGAGCAGCGAGCCGAAAATCGGCGTACTGGAGATGGCGCCGGCGACGATGACGACGATGTCTCCGAGCATGAGCGCGACGAGCGCGGCGGGGCTGAAGCGGCGGTCGATGCGGAACCAGATCAACGCAATCGCGCAGACGGCGATCGCGGCCAGAAACGCCGTCACCGGCCACGGCGTCGTTTTCGCCTGCGCCGCCCACGCCATCAGCACGAGCTGCGACGCCGCCATCGCCGCCGTCATCAACGTCGCGCGGCGCAGGGAGATCGCGGCGATTCCGATGCCGACGTCGAGCACGAACATCACCGCGAACAGCGGCCACGGAGGAAACGCGAGCTGCGGTTGCACGGCGATCGCGAAAAGGAAGAGATGTCCGATCAGGCCGAGGTAGGTCGTGGTGGTGTCGCCGTCTTCGCCGCGCGCGATGAAAACGCCGCCGCCTACGGCCAGCAGCGCGAAGCCGCCGATCACGATGAGCGCTTCGATCAGGCTGGTCGTGTTCAGAGCCGTTGAGCACCAGACGGTGATGACGATCCAGGAAAGGATGATGGCCGAACCCGCGAGAATCGCGCGCTGCCGCGGTTTCGATTGTGCGATCGCGCCGATGTTGATGATCGCGAGCAGGATCGCCAGGATCCACAGCGCGTGCGGTGCGGCGTCGCCGATGGTGAGGAAGAAGAGGACGCCGATCGATCCGAGGATCAGCGCCATCATCGTGCGCTGCGAAACGATGTCGCGTCCAAAACGGCGGGCGACGATCGGGACCGCCAGGAACAGCAGCGCGAACGCGGCGTAGATGATGAGCGCCGTTGTCAGCGTCGCTGGCCTCACGTTATCCGCCGACCACACTCCCTCGGCCACGATGGCCAGGAACGCCGCGATGGCGTAGCCCGCTCCGGCACTGTGCCAAATCGCATATGCCGCGATGATCGCGACGAGCAGGAAGAGCGTCCCGAACAGCAGCATCGGCGCGTGTGCGGGAATCGGCAGGATCGCCAGCGCTGGAAAAAGAATTAGGAACGCCGGTGCGACGATCGTCTTCGGAATCGATGTGAAGTGCGACAGCGCGAGCTGGATCACGACGAACGCCGCGATCCACGCCAGCACCGCCGGCCACGCCGCGGGCGTGTACGACGTCGCGCGCCAGACTACGAGCACGAGCGCGATCGTGGCGCCGCCGAGCAGATGCAGCCAGACCGGTCCGCGGAAAATCGCGATCACGGAAAGGCCGGTCGTGATGAAGAGCAGGAAGGTGAAGAGGATGTTGTACTGCACGCCGTAGCTCGAGACGGCGGCGACGTAAAGCGCGAAGAGCAGCGGCAATCCGGCCGACGAGACGGCGGCGAAGTCGAATCGGCGTTGCGCCTCGTCCGCGCGGCGCCGCATCCAGAGCGATGCCGCCGCGGCCGCCGCGAGCAGAACGAAAATCGATACAGCCAGCGGAAGTTGCGCGACGGTCAGGTACTTGCCGATCCAGCTCCACTCGTAGATGACGGTGAAGACAACGCTGAGCGCGGTCAGCAGCGGCCAGCGGCGCTGAATGGCCACCCACAGCAATCCGACGTTGAGCAGCAGCAGGTACGAGAAAAGCGCGACCGGTTTGTTCTGGCCGGTCGACAGCAGCGCCGGCGTGGCGAAGCCGCCGACGAGGCCGAGCAGTGCGATGAAGACAGAATCGCGCCGGATCGACAGGAGCACGGCGATCGCCGTCACGATCAGCATCAGCACGAACACCGCGCTCGCGGGCAGCAGATGCCAGAGCGCGTGCATGGCGAAGAGCGTCGCGTAGAGGATGGCGATGCCGGCGCCGTCCATCGCGTTCGCAGTGAACGCGTAGCCGCGCGCCACGCGAAGTTCGCAGACGAGTAGCAGGATGATGCCGGTCGCCAATCCCAGCGACGCGCGCACGGGCGGACTGAGCCAGCCATGCTCGACGGAGTAGCTGAGGAAGAAGAGCGCCGCGAGCACGAGCGCGATGCCGGCGATCCACGAGAAGAGCTTGACGCCGATCAGCGACTCCCAATCGAAGGGTTTGCGGGGAGTGGTGGGTGGGGTGTGGGGCGTGGGAGGAGGAGGCGCGATCGGTTCGGGCTCCGGAATCGGCTCCGTTTCGAATGCGGCGATGGGTTCGGGCTCAACTTCGAATGCGGCAATCGGTTCCGGTTGTGGCGGTGTGGCGATGACGACCGGCGGCGGCTCTGGCGGTGGAGTGACGATGACTGGCGGCGGGATCGGCTCCGGCTTCGGCTCGACCGGCGGCGGCGCGGCAGTCTCTTTTGTAGCGAGGCGATCGAGCCGTCGCCGCAGCTCGGCCAGTTCTGCGAGCGCTTTGCTGGCACGATTCGATGACTGGATCGCAATGACGAACGCGACCACCGCAAAGATCGCGACAAACAACATCACGCAGCCGTTCATGGAGTGCCCAAAGGATACACGCCGGAAATGAAAAGGCCCGCCGAAGCGGGCCTTTTGAATGGCGATGTTCGTTCGTTACGCTTTGTTCGGCTTGGGAGCCAGCAGCAACTCGCGGCCGACGAGATACAACAACAGGATGAGCACCAGGAACGGGATGCACGACATCAGGTCGGCATTTCCACCTGAAACGAAGGGATTCTTTTCGGCGAACTTGTCGAGGCTGGCGTTGAAGTTCGTTACCCATGCCACCTTGTCCTGCAGGCCGGCCATGAACGCGATCAGGATGCCGGCAATCGCGCCACCGGCGATGTACCCGGACGCCATCAGCACGCCGGGACTCTTGTCGCCCTCGGCCGTCAGCTGTTCTTCGGTCAGGTTCAAGTCGCGATACTTCTTGCGAACGTAGAGGTCCGACAGCCAGCGGATCGCGCCGCCGATGAAGATCGGACTCGACGACGACAGCGGCAGGTAAACGCCGACCGCAAACGCGAGCGATGGGATCCCCGACATCTCCAGTACCAGCGAAATCATCACGCCGAGGAGCACGAGGCCCCATGGCAACTGCCGGTTGAGAATGCCTTTGATGATGTACGACATCAGCGTCGCCTTCGGCGCATCGAACTTCTTCGGCGCCGCTTTGCCATTGGCGTTGAACTTGTGCGTGCCGTTGATGGCCGGGTCGACGAGGAACTGCGGCGTGCCGCTCTGGTCGACGAGCAACTCCTGCGCGGACGCGCCGCCCTCGGGCGTGTAGTGCCAGACCAGGTAATCCTTCCCCTCGTAGCTCTTGTGCGAAAGCGCCGGCAGGATCGACGCATCGGCGTGCAGGCTGGCGGGCCAGTTCTCGATCTGCTTGAGCGGCGCGCCCTCTTCGCCGGTCGACGGCTCCGAACTGATGCGCGGCAGCACGACGCTGCCGTTGTTATTGAGCATCAGGAGCAGCGGTCCGAGAACGAGTGCCGAGGCGAGTGCGCCGATGAGGATTGCGATCTGCTGATACTTCGGCGTTGCGCCGACGAGATAGCCGGTCTTGAGATCCTGCGACGTCGTGCCGCCATTCGATGAGGCGATGCAGACGATCGCGCCGATCGACAGCGCCGTGACGTAGTACGTCGAGCCGGTCCAGCCGATCACGAGAAACACGAGGCAGGTGATCAGCAGCGTGGCCACGGTCATGCCGGAGATCGGGTTTGATGACGATCCGATCTCACCCGTGAGTCGCGACGATACCGTCACGAAGAGAAATCCGAGGACGACGATGAGGATGGCCGCCATCACGCGCGCCATGATGCCGGTGCCGCCGTGGTACAGCGGGCTGGCCAGCGCGATGATCGCCACGAGCGCGAAGCTGCCGATGAGCACGACTTTCATCGAGAGGTCGCGGTCGGTGCGCATCATGCCCTCGCGCGCGCTGCTGCCGCCGCGCATGTCCTTCAGCCCTTCCTTCAGGCCGTGCCAGATCGTCGGGAGCGAACGGAGCATCGAGATGATTCCGCCTGCCGCCACGGCACCGGCGCCGATGTAGAGGATGTACGCGCTGCGGATCGCGTTCGGCGACATGTCCTTGATCAGCCGCGTCGATTCAGGAGCGAGCGGCGCCGCGAGTCCCGCGCCGAAGAACTTGATAGCGGGGATGAGCACGAGGTACGCGAGCACGCCACCGGCGCACATGATCGAGGCGATGCGCGGCCCGATGATGTAGCCGACGCCGAGGAGCTCCGGCGAGATCTCTGCCGAGACCGAGCCTGCCGCGAACGGCGCGCCGAACACGCGCTCCGGCGTGTCCTTCCACCAGCGGAAGGCGACGTTCATCGCTTTGTAGATGAAGCCGATGCCGAAGCCGGCGAAGATGGTCTTGGCGCTAGTCGCCTGCCCGCCGAGTTTGGCCATTTCTTCTTTGGCGCTGTCGGAGGCAGCCGCGATCGACTCTTCCGACGCACCCGCCTTCAGCACCTCGGCGCACGCAGTTCCTTCGGGATACTTGAGCACTCCGTGCTGCTGCACGATGAGCGCGCGCCGCAACGGAATCATCATCAGGATGCCGAGCAGGCCGCCAAGGACGGCCACGAGCATCACGCGCGTGAATTCGAGGTCGAAGCCGAGGATGAGGATGGCCGGCATCGTGACGCCGACGCCGAATGCGATCGATTCGCCCGCCGACCCCGCTGTCTGCACGATGTTGTTCTCGAGAATCGTGGCGTCTTTGCCGCCGATCTTCGAGAGGATGCGGAAGAAGGTGATGGAGAGGACGGCCACCGGGATGGAGGCGCTGACCGTGAGGCCGACCTTCAGCACGAGGTAGAGCGACGCCGCGCCGAAGACCATGCCGAGGATCGTCCCCAGGATGATCGGCAGCAGCGTGAGCTCGCGAATGTTGGTCGCCGCGGGGATGTACGGCTCGAACGCTGCACTGGCCGGCACCTCGGGCTTCATGCCGACGACGTCGGGATACTCCTGTTCAGCAATGCTCATTTTGTCTCCTGCGCTGGTGGGTCAGAAGCCGCCTGTTGCCGGGGTCAGGCATGCATCGGGCGGGCCATTCTAGCATCGGAACTTGTGCGGTTTCGGGAGGCGTAGAATCGCGCGCATGCCGACCGTCGATGACCATTTCTCCGGCCGTTCCGCGCAGGTTCTTCAGATCTATCGAAAGATCGTCGATGCCTCATCCACCCTCGGGCCGGTCGAGGAAGATCCAAAGAAGACGTCCATCCATCTGAACCGCCGCGTCGCCTTCGCCGGCGTGCAGACGCGCAAGGACGCGCTGATCCTGACGCTGAAATCCGACCGCGACGTGAAGCACCGCCGCGTCCACAAAACGGAACAGACGTCGGCGAACAGGTGGCACTTCGAAGTCCGCCTCAATGATCCCGCCGAGGTGGACGAGCAGATCCTGCAGTGGCTTCACGCATCGTACGAGTTGGCGCAGTGAGCGCCGGCGACCGTCTGCGAGACGCGATCGAAGCGGCGTATCCGCGCCTGACGTCCATCTCCGATTCCGATGCCGCGATTCCGCCCGCTCCCGGCAAATGGTCGCCAAAGGAAGTGATCGGACATCTGGTCGACTCCGCCTCGAACAATCACCAGCGCTTCGTCCGCGCGAATTTCACCGATGACCTGATCTTCGCCAGATACGACCAGGAGAAATGGGTCGTACTCGGCAACTACATTTCCTCGCCGTGGATGTCGCTACTGTCGCTCTTTCGCGAGTTCAATTTACAGATCGCGCGGGTGATGGATGCGACGCCTTCCTCGGTCCGCGATGTCCCGCGCGCGCGACACAACCTGCATCAAGTGGCGTGGAGTGCAGTGCCTGAGCCTCAGCCGGCGACGCTCGGGTACTTTATGAACGACTACGTCGATCATCTCGAACATCATTTGCGGCAGATTGGATGAGGTTCTTAGTCGAGACCCAGTTCGGTAAGGTCCAAGCGCTGCGCGAAGTTCCGGACCGTCAGAATCCGCAGGGTCGATTTTTCCACGTAGTAGACGATGCGGTGCGACTGACGGTAAACGATTTCGCGATATTCGGGCAGCCCGATCTCCCGAACCATTCGGCCTGATTGCGGAAAGGCCTCGAGGCGATCGACCGCTTCGAAGACCCCAGCCAACCACGCCCGCGCGGCCTCGGGCTTGTCACGCGCGATGTACTTCGCGGCGTCATGCGCACGCTCGATCGCGAGCGGCGACCAGACGATTCTCACCGAGCAAACCTCTTCATGAGTTCTTTCTTCGCGTCGCGATTCGAGATGCCGTGGCCCTCATCGATCTGCTTCATCGCCGTGCGCACATCGCTGAGGAGCTCGAGCTCTTCAATCAGCTCCGAGTAGACGGCGACATCCAGAAGGACGGCGGCAGACTCACCGCGCTGTGTGAGAACGAGGGGACGCCCAGTCGATTTCACCTGCTCGATCATGCCCGCCGCGTTGGCTCGAAAGTCCGAGACCGGCTTGATATCGGTAGCAATCCTCATGTGACGTTTCATCGTACCTCCTAACGTACGTTGGATTGTACATCAGACGGCCGGTTGCTGGAATCAGTCGAGGATCTGATCGCCTTCGACAGGCTCTACATCGGCGACCTTCGCTAACGCCGCATCGAACCTGCGGCGACGAAGGTCGTTTACCAGATACCGTCCCGTGATGCTTCGCTCGTTCGCGGCGATCTCCTCGGGCGTACCTACCGCGAGCAGCTCGCCGCCGCCGTCGCCGCCTTCGGGGCCGAGGTCGATGATGTGGTCGGCGGCTTCGATGAGTTGGATGTTGTGCTCGATGACCAGGACGGAGTTGCCGCGGTCGATGAGGCTGCGGAAGGTCTTGATGAGCTGCGCGACGTCGGTGTGATGGAGGCCGGTGGTCGGTTCGTCGAACAGAAAAAGGCGGCCGGTGTCGTTCTTCGTCGTTTCGGAGAGGAACGATGCGAGCTTGAGGCGTTGCGCTTCGCCGCCGGAGAGCGACGCTGTCGACTGGCCGAGGCGGAGGTAGCCGAGGCCGACGGAACGGAGGGCGGAGAGTTTTTTGAGCAGCGCGCGTTTGTCGACGAAAAACTTCATCGCCTCGTCGACGGTCATCTTCAGGATGTCGTTCACGTTGCGGTTCTTGTACGTGACCTTCATGACCTGCTCGTTGAAGCGCTTGCCGCCGCATTTGTCGCAGATCACTTCGACGTCCGCGAGGAACTGCATGTCGATGGTGACGGTGCCGGCGCCTTCGCAGACGTCGCAGCGTCCGCCGATGGTGTTGAACGAGAACATACCGGGCGTGACGCCGTTCAGTTTCGCGGCCGTCGTTTCGGAGAGGATCTTGCGCACCTCGTCCCACGCCTTCACGTACGTGGCGGGATTGGAGCGGGTCGAGCGTCCGATCGGCGACTGATCGATGAACTGCATGTCGTAGATCTTGTCGACGCCTTCGAGCGTCGACGCGCCGACGTCGAGACCGGTCGCGCCGCGGACGTCGCGCTGGTAACGGTTGTAGAGGCAGTTGCGAATCAGCGTCGACTTGCCCGAGCCGGAGACGCCGGTGACGGCGACGAACTTGCCGAGCGGGATGGTCACGTCGATGTTCTTGAGGTTGTGTTCTTTGGCGCCGCGAATGGTGATTGCGCCGAAGCTGTCGGACATGGACGACGGTTCGTCCGCAACCGCTTCGGGCATTTCGATTGGCCGCGGTGGTCCGACGTAGAGCACCGAGCCACCGTACTCGCCCGCTCCTGGTCCTAGTTCAATCGTCTGATCGGCACCGGCGATGATGGTCGGATCGTGTTCGACCACGATGACCGTGTTGCCCGCGTTGCGCAGCCGCTTGAGCACGGCCAGCAAGCGCTCGCTGTCGCGCGCATGCAGACCGACGGTCGGCTCATCGATCACGTACATCGTCTCCGTCAGCGACGATCCGAGGGCCGCGGCGAGATTGATGCGCTGCGACTCACCGCCGGAGAGCGTTCGCGTCTGGCGATCGAGCGTCAGATACGAGAGTCCGACCTCATCGAGATACGTCAACCTGTTGACGATCTCGCGTCGCAGATGGCCCGACTTCGCCTCTTCCGACTTCGAAAACGGCAGGTACTCCCAGAAACGGCGGGCGTCGCGGACGTTCATCGCGAAGAGATCGCCGACGGTCAACCCTCGAAACGTGACGAATGACGCGGACGACTTCAGCCGCGACCCGTGGCAATGCGGACACGTTTCGTAGCTGCGGTACTTGGCCAGTTTCACCCGCACGTGAATCTTGTATTTCTTCGTCTCCAGCCATTCGAAGAAGCCCTTGATCCCGTACCACTTGCTTCGCCCTTCATGCAGCAGCGTCCACTCCTCGGCGGTCAGCTCGTTGATCGGGACATCGAGCCGGATGCGGTACTTCGCAGCGGCCTTTTTCAAATCGTCGTAGCAGTCTTCGTAACCGGCCGAGTTCCACGGCGCGATCGGCATCTCGTCAAGCCGAAGGTTGCGGTTCGGGATGACCTTCTCCATGTCGATGCCGATGATCCGGCCGTAGCCCTGGCAGTTCGTGCACGCGCCGAGGGGCGAGTTGAAGGAGAAGAGATGCGGCGTCGGCTCGACGAATTCGGTGCCGCATTTGTTGCAGGCAAAGCGCGACGTGAAGCGATGACTGATCCAAGTACCTTCGCCGCCATCCTCGAGAAGATTCACGTTCCCCTTCGAAATCTCAAACGCCTGCTCGATTGCCTCGGTGATCTGGCCGCTGCGCTCGGGGTCGACGCGCAGACGATTGATGACCAGCTCCAGCGACGTCGAGTCGCTCGTGTCGGTTTCGTTGAGGTCGCGAACTTCGCCGCCGATCCAGGCCCGGTAGAAGCCGGCTTTGACGAGTTGCGTGAGCACCTCGCCGCGGTTTTCCTTCTCGAAAAAGATCGGCGCGAGGACGACGACGCGCTTCCCTTCCAGCGACGACGTGATGGCAGCCGTGATCGACTCCGGCGTCTCGCGACGCACCGTGATCTGGCAGTCGGGACAGATGGTCTCGCCCGCGTAGGTCATGAAGAGACGGATGTGATCGGCAAGCTCGGTGGCCGTCGCGACCGTCGACCGCGCGTTTTTAACCGTGTTCTTCTGCTCGATGGCGATGGCCGGCAGGATCCCGTCGATCTCGTCGACGTCGGGCCGGTCGATGCGCTCCAGGAACTGCCGCACGTACGTCGACATCGACTCCACGAACCGCCGCTGCCCCTCGGCGTACAACGTGTTGAACGCGAGCGACGACTTTCCCGACCCGGACGGACCGGTCAGAACCGTGAGCTGGCGCTGCGGGATATCAACCGAAACGTTCTTGAGGTTGTGCGTCCGCGCCCCGCGAATGGAGATCGTGCGTGAGGGCATTCGTATGGAGAACGTTTGGAAGGCGTTCGCTCATCCCAAAATCGCGCGCAATTTTGCTCTTAACGCGATGCTGATCGAGCCTTGGGCAACCAACGCTGTCGGCCGTGCCGACTCAGATCCTGATGTTGTGCCGTTGGTAAAAGTTGTAGTCGCCGAGCCGCGTGCGTAGCTTCTGCACGACATCCTCGGGGAGCCAGGCGTCGCCGGCGGTGACGTTCGTTTCGACCTGGTGGATGTTCTTCGCGCCGGGGATGGCGGTGGCGACGGCGTCGTTGGCGAGGACGAAACGGAGGGCGCCTTCGATCAGCGTGCGGGCGGTGCCGCCGATGATCGACTTCACCTCGTCGACGCGAGGGAGCGCTTCCTGGAGCCGGCGTGGCGTCAGAAAGTTCTGGCGGATGTCGTCGGCGGGAAAGATGGTGTCGTTGCGGAACTTGCCGGTGAGCAGACCCGAGGCGAGCGGAACGCGGGCGATGATGCCGTAGCCCTTTTCGCTCGCGGCCGGAAAGAGCTCTGTCGCCGGCGCCTGGTTGAGGATGTTGTAGAGCACCTGCAGCACGTGTCCCCAATTTCGCTTCACGACCTCCAGCCCATCCTCGGGATTGAAAACCGAAACGCCCCAGAATCGGATTTTGCCGGCGTCCTGCAGGCGCTCCATCGCGTCCTGGATCTCTTCGCGGCGAAGGTCGTCGATGGTGGGGTTGTGAACCTGATAGACGTCGATGTAGTCGGTGCGCAGGCGTTTGAGAGAGCCGTCGACGGCGACGAAGATGTGTTGCTTGGAAAAATCTTTCTTCAGCTCGCCGCTCGATGTGCGGACGACGCCGACTTTGGTGCCGATGACGACGTCCTGCCGTTTGCGCGAAAGCACGATGCCGAGGAGCGATTCGCTGCGGCCGAAGCCATAGCTGTCGGCGGTGTCGAAGAACGTGACACCGAGATCGCGCGCGCGGCGGATCGCGGCGAGCGAGTCTTCATCGGTGGTGCGTCCCCAGCCGAGCGGCGCACCAGAGGCTTCGGATGGACCTCCGATCGCCCACGCGCCGAAGCCGATGGCGCTGACCTTGATCCCCGTCTTTCCGAGCTCGCGGTACTGCATGCGACGGATTCTAAAGTCACTTCTGCGGTTGCAGTGTGACTTTGATGACGCTCGGATTATGGTCGTACATCGCGCCGGTGACGCGGTCGACGATGAAACCGCCGATGCCGAGAACGACGGAGCCGACCGCGATCACGCCACCCGCCGCTCCCTGCGTGTCGTTTCCGCCGAACGCCATGATCGCGCCGATGGGGATCCCGGCGGCGTAGATGAAATTCATCCAGTAGCGGCCGTTGATGCCGCGCTCGAGCTGGATTTTCTGCGTCTGCATGCCGCTCTTCTCGACGTCGACGCGGCAGAGTTGCGCGTTCCTCGGGATAGTCAGTCGCGCGGGCGTGGTGCCGCTCGCGGAGACGTTGTTGGCGCACGTGATCGTCGCATTCGCATCGGGAGGATTGGAATCGACGGTGATGACTTCATCGCGTCCGCGCGTGACGGTGGCGCAGGAAGTTAGCAGGCATCCGATCAGCAGCAACGACAGACCACGCATCACAATCTCACCTGCTTCACCTCTTCGATCGCCTTGAAAAACCGGAGGGCGTTCATCGTATCGCTGTCGAGCGGCGAATCGATCGTGACGATGGCCAGCGCTTTGCCGCCGCTCGTTTCGCGCGCGAGGTTGTACTCGGCGATGTTGATCTCGCGGTCGCCGAGGATCGTGCCGACCTTGCCGACGACGCCGGGAACGTCCTTGTTGATGATGTAGAGCAGCGTCCCTTCCGGTTTGAACTCCACGCGGAAATTGTTGACGGAGACGATGCGCTGGTTCTTCTCGCTGAAGAGCGTCGCGGAAACGCAGGTCTCGTCGGTGGCCGACGACGCGCGGAACGTGACGAGGTTCGTGTAGTCGAGCGGCGTCGGGTGCGTAGTCGCGCCGATGGCGATGCCGCGCTGCTGCGCGACCTGCTCGGCGTTGACGAAGTTCACCGACTCCGCAAGCCGAGGAGTGAGCATCCCTTTGAGCGCGGCCACGGAAAGGATTCGCGTCAGCCGCTCGTCGACTCCCCAAAGTTCGATCGCGGCGCGCGTGATCGGACCGCTGATGATCTGCGCGGCGAAGAGGCCGAGCCGTTCGGCCATGTTGATGAACGGCGCGGCATCGGCGTCGGCGAGACCTTCGAACGGCAGGTTCACGGCGGAGACGAAGATCGAACCGCGAAGCGCGTCGATGACCATCTCCGAGGTCTGCACGGCCACGCGGTCCTGCGCCTCGATCGTGTTCGCGCCGATGTGCGGCGAAAGGATGATGTTCTTCGCAGCCAGCAGCGGGTTGTCCTTCGGCGGCTCTTCGACGTATACGTCGATCGCGGCGCCGGCGATCTTGCCGCTGTTGAGCGCGTCGGCCAGCGACTGCTCGTCGTAAATTCCGCCGCGGGCGATGTTGAGGACGATGACGCCCTCCTTCATCTTCGCCATCTCGCCCGCGCCGATCATGCCACGCGTTTCGTCGGTCAGCGGCGTGTGCACGGTGATGACGTCCGCGCGCGCGAGGAGGTCGTCGAGCGAAACGCGCTCCGCTCCCACTTTGTCGAAAACGCTCGGCGCGACGTACGGGTCGTACGCGATCACCTTCATCCCGAACGCGCGGGCGCGGATGGTGATGCGCGTGCCGATGCGCCCGAGGCCGATGATGCCGAGCGTCTTGCCATCGAGCTCCGTGCCGAGGAACTTCGATCGGTTCCATTCGCCCCGCTTCACGCTGGCATGCGCCTCGGGGATGTTGCGGCAAAGCGCGAGCAGCATCGCCATGGTGTGCTCGGTGGCCGACATGATGTTGGCCGTCGGCGCGTTGATGACCAGGATGCCGCGCGCGGTGCAGGCATCGACGTCGACGTTGTCGAGCCCGACGCCGGCGCGCCCGACGATGCGTAGGCGATCGCCCGCATTCACCAACTCCTCGGTGACCGCCGTCCCGCTGCGCGTGATGAGCGCGTCGGATTCGGCGACCGCCTTCAACAGCGCATCGCCTTTGAGCCCGGGCCGATAGTCGACTTCCATGTCGGTCGCGGCGCGAAGGATGGCCAGGCCGGAATCAGCGAGCGTGTCGGTGACGAGGATCTTCATGACGCCGCCACCTCTTCAAGGGCGTCGAGCATTGCGTTGAGGTCGGCGAGCTGGATGTCGCCCATGTGGCCGATGCGGAAGGTAGTCGGCTTCCATTTGCCGTAGCCGCCGCCGAGGGTGAAGCCGCGCGTTTTCATGGCCGCGCGCAGCTCGTCGGGCGGACGATTCGGAATGAGCGCGGAAACAGTGGCCGAGGCGTGATCGGCGTCGGAGGCGAGCTCCGCATAGGCGGCGGTGCGGCGGATGGTCGTCTCGCGCATCGCGTCGTGGCGTCGGTAGCGCGCGTCGAGCGTCTCGACGTTGATGATGTCGTCAAGCTGGCGGCCGAGCGCGTAAAAATGCGGGATGGATGGCGTGGTCGGGACGTTGCCGTCGTCCGCGTGTTTCTTGTAGCTGAGGAAATCGAGATACGTGCCGCGGTACGGCCGCTTTTTGCACTGCGCGAGGGCGCGCGGCGAAACGGCGAAGACGGTGATGCCGGGCGGCAGCGCGATTCCCTTCTGCACGCTGGCGAGGCAGACGTCGAGTCCCCAGTCATCGAAACGGACGGGGATTCCGCCGAGCGATGAAACGGCGTCGACGAGGATGAGCGTGTTCGGCGATTCTTCGCGGATCACGCGCGCCAGTGCGGCGACGTCATTCGTCACGCCGGTCGAAGTCTCGTTGTGCGTGAGCGTGACGGCGTCGTACTGCGTGCGGCGCGAGGCGAGGTGGTCGGCGAGTTTTTCGGGATCGACCGCGCTTCCCCACCCCGCGTTCAGCTGGTCGACCTCTAGCCCGAGGCTTTCGCCGATGGCCATCCAGCGCTCGGCGAAGGCGCCGGACGTCGTCACCAGAACGCGGCGTGGCACGCAGTTCGTCAACGCCGCTTCTAGCAGCGCTGTGCCGCTGCATGCGGCGACGAAGGTGTCGCCGGTCGTGCCAAAGAGCGGCTTCAGATTCGCGGCGACGCGCTTGAAGAGATCGCCGAACTCGGACGACCGGTGCGCGATCATCGGGCGCGTCATCTCCTGCAGGATTTCGGGACGAACCCACGTCGGACCGGGAACGAAGAATTTGGCGTCGCTCATAAGAGATGTGGCAACACGTCGCGAAGATTCGTGACGTAGAGGTCCGCATTCTCCTTCACGCGCGGCCGGACGACAACGCCGCCGAATCCGATGAAGAGATCGACAGCCGGTTTCGCTTCGAGATCGCTGACGCCGTCGCCGATGAATGCGGCCTTGCCGTGCGAGCGCGCGCGAACGTCGCGCACGACCAGCTCCTTGCCGCCGGGACGGGTGAGAAATGACCCGCGATCGAAGTCTTTGTAGTTGCCGTTTTCGTCGAAGGTGAGCTTCACCGCATGGACGTTGCGAATGTTCAGAGCGTCGGCGAGTGGACGAATCGCTTGTTCGATTCCCGCGGTGACGAGATGGACGATGACGCCTTCGTTCTGCAGCGTCGCGATGGTTTCCGTTGCTTCGTCGACAACGGATGCAACGTACGTCGATCCGAGCCGTTCCACGCGCTCCTTCGACGGCCGGATCATTTCCAGCCGTTTCGCGTACACCTGATCGAGCGGGATCTCTCCATTCATCGCGGCGTCGGTGAGTTTCGCGATCTCGGGATTGCCATCGGCGAGAACGTCGATGCCCTCGATCGTGACGAGTGTCGAGTCGACGTCGAAAAATACGAAGCGGTACTTCACGCGACACCTCTGTCATTCCGAGCCGGCGGCACCCCGGAGGGGTAGAGCACGGCGAGGAATCCCCGGCTGAAACCGAGCGATGGCGGCGCTGTGGCTATCGGCCGGGGATTCCTCACCGCGCTTCACCCCTCCGGGGTTTCGCCGGTTCGGAATGACAGGTTGTCACCACTTTCACCAGATCGCCGAACCTAGCGAGATAGTGATCCGCCCGCGCCGCCTGCAACGCCTCCGGCGTCGACGATCCGGTCGGCACCACCGCTACATCCATCCCGCTGTTGCGCGCCGCATGCACATCGATCGGCATGTCGCCGACGAACAACGCCTCAGACGGCGCGCACGATGTCGCTTCCAGCGTGTGCAGCACATGTTTCGCTTCCGGCTTGCGCGCGCCGGCGAGGTCAGGGCCGACGATGGCCCGAAAGTAGGGCGCCAGCTTCAGAAACGTCAGGATCTTTTTCGAGAACGACGTCGGCTTGTTCGTGCAGACCGCCATCGCCACGCCGAAGCCGTGCAGCGTGCCGAGCGTCGCTTCGACGTCGGCGAGGATCGTCGACGCCTCGCAGCAGATCTCGTCGTAGCGCGACTCGAACGCTTCCGTCACGCTGCGCGGCACCTTGTCGACGTCGAACGCGCGTCGAAGCATCGTCTCCAGACCGTCGCCGACGAAGTCGCGGATGCGCGCGGCGCTCAGCTCGTGCAGGCCGTGTTCGCGGCGCGCGAAGTTGACGGCCTCGGCGAGCGCCGCATACGAATCGACGAGCGTTCCGTCCAGATCGAACAGCACTGCCCGGTAACGAAGCGGTGGCAAGGCCATACGGCAACGGCAGATTCTATCGCCGTGCCTGCGCCGTACGTGGAGAATGGCGGGATGAAACGTGCGCTGCTTGCGCTGTTCCTTCTTCCCGCGTCTCTCTTCGCCGCCGACGGCAAGATCAACATCACCCTCGATCCTCTCGGCGATTCGGCGCAGGGCGGCGTCGTCACGCGCGTCTCGTATCGATTCACGATTCCGACCGATGCGCCATCCGGCGTGCCGCTCGTCCTTACCGGTTCGATCTCGCAGAACGGCGCGGTCGTGAAGCGCTTTCGTTTTCCGGTCGAGCCTTCCACTCCGAATCCATTGACCTCGGTGCAGACGCTGCAACCGGGAGATGCGGAGATCGACGCGAAGCTGATGGTTCCGCTCGAAGAGCAGACGCCGGTGATTCTGGCGAAGGCGACGCAGACGTTCGCGATTGCGAAAACGAACAAGGCGTACGCCGCGAAGGAAGGCGACGACGCGGAATCGATTCTGGCCGAAGGCATCGTGCCGGAGACGAGCGGCGCGGTGAAGATCGTCACGCCGCGGCGCGACGTCGCGCCGAATCTGTTCATCGTCGAAGTGGAAGTCCAGCCGCCGGTGACGCGCGTCGAGTTCTGGATCGACGGCAAGCGCATCATGGCCCGCAACGCGCCGCCATACCGCGCGGAGCTCGACCTCGGCGCGCTGCCGAAACGCGTGGAAGTGCGCGCCGTCGGCTACGACGCGCAGAACCGCTATATCGACGCGGATGCTTTCGTCGTCAACGAGCACGAGACGCCTTTGGAAGCGAAAATCACGCGCGTCGTGACGCCCGACGGCGTGTCGCATTTCAAAGTGAGCGTGCAGAATCCGAAGGCGACCACGATCAAGTCTGCGGCGTTTTTCGCGGGACAGAAAAAACTGATGGAGTGGAGCGGCCCGCCGTACGCGATCAACATTCCGAATTCGCAACTCAAGGGCGTCGATTTCGTCCGCGCTTCAGTGGTCGACGAAACGAACTACGAGGCCAGCGATCTGCTTTTCCTGAACGGCAATCGCTTCGCCGAAGAGATCGAAGTCAATCTCGTGGAACTGCCGGTGACGGTGACGGACAAAGGCAACCTTCCCGTCACCGATTTGAAGGAAGCCGACTTCACCGTGCTCGAAAACGGGAAGCCGCAGAAGATCACCACGTTCAATTACGCGTCGAACCTCCCGATCGCGGCGGGCGTGCTGATCGACCATTCCGGCAGCATGAAGCCGCGGATGGAGCAGGCCAAGTCGGCCGCGCTGGAGTTCTTCAAGAAGATCATGCGCCCCGGCGATCGCGCGTTCGTGACCGGTTTTGCGTTCGACGCAAAGTCCGCCTCGCCGTTCGTGACCGACGTGTCGTCACTGCAGTCGCAGGTCAACGCGATTCCCGAGGCGAGCGGCGGAACGGCGTTGTACGACGCCATCGTCACCGGCCTCTATCGCTTTCGCACGCTGCAGGGACGCCGAGCGCTGATCATCCTCACCGACGGCGAGGACACGACCTCGCGAACGTCGTACGAGGAGATGCTGACCTACGCCCGCTCGGCTCGCGTTCCGCTGTACTTCATCGGCGTCGGCCTCGGCATGCTCGACGCCAGCGGCACGAACAAGATGAAGACGCTGGCCGCGGAAACCGGCGGCATCGCCTATTTCATCCGCGACATCAAGCAGCTCGACCAGACATACGCGCAACTCGACAAGGACCTCCGTTCGCAATACCTGATCGCCTACAACGCGGAGACGTCGGTGAAGGATCGCGCGTACCGCAAGGTGGAGGTCAAGGTGCCGAGGCCCGGGATGACCGTGCGCACGATCCGCGGATACATCCCGTGATGACTGGCCGCCGCGGAGCGGCTTCAGAGGATAGCGAGGGGTGAGAGCGAAGCGAACACCCCTCGAATGTCGACGCGCCCCACGATTCGTGCCGCGTCAGCGGCACTTGAAAATCTGACACTCCATCCAGTGCCGCTGACGCGGCACACTTCGTTCTCGACTCTCGTTTCGAGGGGTGCTCGCGATGAAGCTGCTCGCACCCCTCGCTATCCTCTGACGCCGCTCCGCGGCAGACTTACACCTGGCACTTTGGACACCAATACGTGCCGCGCGCGTCGATGCCCTGCTTGCGATAGCGAATCGGAGTGCCGCACCTGCGGCACGGATCGCCGCCGCGGCTGTAGACGGAGAACTCGGAACGGCCTGCGGCGCTGCGGCGGAGAAGCTTGTAGGCGCAGTCGACGATGCGTTCGAGTTGCGCGTCGTCGAGATCGGCGACCTTGTGAAACGGATCGACGCCGGCGCAGAAGAGCGATTCCGATTTCCAGATGTTGCCGATGCCGGCCAGCACGCGTTGATTGAGCAGCACGTTCGCGATCTCTTCGTTCGGACGCGCGCGAATCCGACGCAGCGCTTCGTCGCGGTCGAAGGTTGCGCCGAGGAGGTCGGGACCCATCGCGCGGAAATCGTTGTCGCGGGCCAGACTGCGGCTGGTGTGAAACTCGGCCACAGGAACGGTGAACGCCACGGCGACGAATTCGTCCGTTCCGATCACGATTCGCATGTCGCGGCGCGGCCGTTTCCAGCGCTCGCCGGGGCGGTAGATGTGCCAGCTCCCGTTCATCTTCATGTGCGTGTGCAGATGGAGATCACCGGAGAACTCGACGATGAGATTCTTGCCCACGGACGTCACGCGCTCGATCGTGCGACCCGTCACCGGCGCGTCTTCATCGACGCGCGCCAGCTTCGGCAGCACTGTCTCGAACGACGTCACCGTCTTTCCCGCCAGCGCGCGATGAAGGCCTTTCGCCGCGCGATAAATGCTGTCGCCTTCCGGCATCGTGCAGATTTTGAACTATCCTGCGTCCACAACCCATCACCGCACGCGAACGAAAAAGGAGACCTGTATGCGTCGTCTGTCCTTCGTGCTCCTCGCGCTCTCCCTTCTGCTGGTGACCCTTCCGCTGATCGCGCAATCGCAGGCCACGACCGGCGTCATCGAAGGAACGGTCGCCGATGCCAGCGGCGCCGCGGTTCCCGGCGTCACGGTCACCGTGAAGAACCTTGCTACCGGCTACGAGGTCATCACCGTCACCGATGCGGCGGGCCGCTTCCGGGCCGTGCTTCTGCCGCTCGGTCCCTATCAGGTCACGGCGATGCTTCAGGGCTTCGCCACCGTCGTGCAGAAAGGTCTCGACCTCGGCGTCGGCCAGACGCTGACCGTAAACATTTCCTTGAAGCAAACCATGGCCGCCGAGGAGATCGTGGTGACCGCGGCGCCACCGCTGATCGAGACGGCGCGGACGGAAGGAGCCACGCGCATCGACCAGAAGGCAATCGAAGGTTTGCCGAACAACGGCCGCAACTTCCTCGAGTTCACCAAGCTGACGCCGGGCGTCACCATCGTCCAGGGTCCGGACGGCGACGAGCTATCGATCAATGGCCAGAAAGGCATCTCCAACAACGTCTCCGTCGACGGCGCCGACTTCAACAATCCGTTTTTCGGCGAGCAGCGCGGCGGACAGAGACCTCCGTTCACTTTCAATCTCGACGCGGTGAAAGAGATGGTCGTCATCGCCGACGGCGCGAATGCGGAGTTCGGCCGGTCGATGTCGGGCTTCGTCAACGTCGTCACGAAGTCGGGGACGAACGACTTGAACGGAACGGCGCACGTCACCTTCAAGAACGACTCGTTGAGCAGCCAGCCGAAGAATCCCGACGGGACGACCTCTCCGAAGTTTCCCTCCAAACAGACCCAGGCCGGCTTCACGTTCGGCGGACCTCTGCAGCGAGACCGGCTGTTTTACTTCGGAGCCTTCGACTATCAGAAGGCAACAACGACGAAGCAGACAAATCCGGGCCGCATCGAGCAGCGCGTCGTCGACGCTCTGGCCGCGCTGGGCAGTCCGAACGAGAACGGCTCAATCGAGCACACGAATGATGCGCGCGTGCTCCTGGCGAAACTCGATTGGAACGCCTCGGCCAAACACCTCGCCAACCTCCGCTACAACTACACGTGGTCGCAGCAGGGCAATGGCACGTTCGACGTCGATTCGTGGGGGCGCAGCGCGAACGCGATCGAGAAAGACTCCTCGAACGCCATCGTCGGCGGCCTGACGTCGACGATGCAGGCATCGCTGCTCAACGAGTTCCGCTTCCAGTTCGCCAGGGAAAACCGGCCGCGCCCTTACAACGGGCCGCTGATCGCCGGCCAGAACCGGCCGCTGCCCGATACGGCCTTCGACTTCGCGAAGAGCTATCGCTTCGGCGAGCCGTTCTTCATTCCGGTCAAGTACTACGACACACGTGTGCAGTTCAACGAAAACGTCAGTTTCCTGCGCGGCGCGCACGACATCAAGGCCGGCGTGGAGTTCAATCGCGTGAACTCGGTGCAGACGTTTGTCGGATTCGCCAACGGCCGCTACATCTTCAGTTCCACCGACGGTTTCCTCAACTACGTGAAGAATCCGAACTACGTCGAGTGCTCCAACGGTGCGACCTCGCAGACTGGCGTCTGTCCCGCCGGGGCGTCGATCACCGGACCGGTCTTGCTCTACCTGCAGCAGGCTGGCGTCGGCAACATCAGCGTGGAGGAAGCCGGCACGCAGAGTATTCCGCAGACCGAGCCTGCCGTCTTCGTGCAGGACTCCTGGCAGGCCACGCCGCACCTCACCGTGAATTACGGACTGCGTTGGGAGGCGGAGATCGAGCCCGATCCAATTACGCCGCCCGATCAGGTTTTTTACGCCGGCTTCATCGGCAAGACGTCCAAGGGGCAGGAGTTCCCGTCGAACGGCAAAATCCCGAGCGATCGCAAGATGTGGCAGCCGCGTCTCGGCATGGCCTGGGATCCTCACGGCGATGGCAAACAGGTGCTGCGGGCGAACGCCGGCATCCAGTACGGGCGCGTTCCCGGACTGACGCTGGCATCGTCGCGCTCCACGAACGGGTCGCGCGGTCAGACCATCTTCCGGAGCAGTTCCTTCAATCCTGGTGGATGTCTGCCGGCGTATCCGAACTTGCTCTCTGCAGCGTGCGTGGCCGCGCCGTTCGATCCCGACGTCTTCGTCTTCGACAAGAACTTCGAGAATCCACGGACGAAGCTGGCCAGCATCTCGTGGGAGCAGGAGCTCGTGAAGGACTACGGCTTCCTGGTGAAGTACAACTACGCGAAGGGCGAGCACATCACGCGCTTCACCAACCGCAACGATCCGCTCCTCGGATCGCCGTGGGCCACAGGTCTCGGACCGGGCGGCGCGAACGGCATCGGCGTGTTGACGACGATCGAGTCGACGGCGAAGAGCCTCTACAACGGCCTCACCCTCGGCATCAACAAGCGACCGTCGAACAATTTCGCGTACGAGATGAACTACACGTATTCGAAAGACAAGTCGGACGACGACAACGAGCGCGATCCGTTCTCCTTCCGTTACGCCAAGATCACCGACCTGGCCGCCGAATACGGCTACTCCGACCGCGATCAACGCCACCGCCTGAACAGCTGGCTGCTCTGGAACGCGCCGATGGGAATCGACGTAAACGTGCGCTACTCCTATCGGTCCGCACAGCCGAAATCGATCACGGCCAGCGGTGCAGACGCCGGATCTCCTCAGGCCCGCTGCTCGAAAACGACGCCGGACGGCACGGCATGTCTCCCCGACGCCGTCGTCACGCAGCGCAACCTCGGCCGCAAGGACAATGTCTTTTCGTCGCTCGATTTCCGCCTGACAAAGGACTTTCCGTTCGGCAAGTACAAAGTCCAGCCGGCCATCGACGTCTTCAATCTTTTCAACAGCAAGAACTTTCACCGGCCCGAAGTCACGAACCTGATCTTCAACTTCGATGGCACCGTGCAGAGCGGCGTCGGCGAGCCGCGTCAAATGCAACTCGGCCTGCGGGTTCTCTGGTAGCGCTCCCCGACGTGGTTACAATCGCAAATGCCTCGACCGCCCCTCCTCGCGCGCGCAGGATCGCGCATCGCTGACGTTTGCGAACGCTGGTTCCCCGACGCGTTCGTCTTCGCGCTCGCCGCGATCGCGCTCGTCTTCATCGGCGGCATGTTCGCCGGCGTCAAGCCGGTGACGATGGCCACGGAGTTCGGCAACGGCTTCTGGTCGCTGGTCAACTTCACCATGCAGATGGCGATGGTGATCGTGGGCGGATTCGTGGTGGCGTCATCGCCGCCGGTCGCGCGGCTCACGCGGTGGCTGGCGGCGATTCCGAAGACGGCACGCGGCGCGGTGGCATTCGTGGCGGCGTTCGCGATGCTCTCGTCGCTGCTGTCGTGGGGGCTGTCGCTCGTCTTTACCGGCCTGCTCGTGCGCGAGATCGTCAAACGCATCGACGTCGACTACCGCGCCATCGGCGCCGCGGCATACCTCGGACTCGGCAGCGTCTGGGCGCTCGGGCTGTCGTCATCCGCTGCGCTATTGCAGGCGACAAAATCCGCCATCCCGGCGTCGCTTCTGCCGATCACCGGCGTGATCCCGCTGACGCAGACGATCTTTCTGTCGCAGAGCATGGCCATGGCGGCAGTGCTCGTGACCGTGTCGGTGATCGTTGCCTACGTCTCCGCGCCGCGCGAGGATGAAGCGCGAACCGCGAAGATGATGGGAATCGAATTTCGCGATGACGAGGTAGCAGCGCCACCGGCAACGACGCCCGCCGAACGATTCGAAAACAGTCCCATCCTTAACATCGTCATCGCGCTGCTGATGTTCTGGTTTCTCATCACCCAGTTCCGCGACAAAGGCGGCATCGCGGCGCTCGACCTCAACAACTTCAACTTCTTCTTCATCGCCGCCGGCCTGCTCATGCATTGGAGGCCGCGCTCATTTCTGCGCGCGGTGACGAAATCGGTGCCGGCCACGGCGGGCGTGCTGATCCAGTTCCCGTTCTACGGCGGCATCTTCGGGATCATTTCGAAGACGCCGATCGCCGCGCAGCTCGCGCATGTTTTCGTCGGCATCACCACGAAAACGACGTTCCCGATCGTCGTGGCGATCTATTCCGCCATCCTCGGCATGTTCGTTCCGTCAGGCGGCGGCAAATGGATCGTGGAAGCACCGTACGTGATGGCCGCCGCGCGCCAATGGGGCGAGCACCTCGGCTGGACCGTGCAGATCTACAACGCCGCCGAGGCACTCCCGAACCTGATCAACCCCTTCTGGATGCTGCCGCTGATGGGCATCCTCGGCGTCCGCGCGCGCGACCTGGCGGGATACTCGATCCTGCAACTGCTGTTTCACGCGCCGATCGTGTTGCTGTTGTGCTGGGCGTTTGCGCTGTCATTCTGAGCCGCCGTAGCCACATTGCGCGAAGCGCGAGGTGGCGGAGGACGGTCGAAGAATCCCCGGCTGGTAACCCGTGTGGGCGGTGGCTGGCGGCCGGGGATCCTTCGCCGTCCTGCGCCACTACGCGCTTCGCGCTACGTGGCTCCGGCGCCTCAGGATGACTTCGTCACTTCAAAAACTCCATCAGGTAATCCGTCGCGTCTTTCGAGCGCATCACGGAGAGCTTCTGGATGATCTCGTGCTTCGTCTCGGGATCCTTTTCTGCGCGCGCGAGATTCACCAGCGTCTTGGCGTTGCCCTGGATGAAGAGCGCATTGATCACAGCTTTGCGGACCTCGGCGCGCGGGTCGTTGGCGTAGAGCGAGAGGAGAAGGTCGCCGGTACGGCCGCCGCCGAGGAGGCCGAGGTTGCGGATGGCGGTGACTTTGAGCTCGAGCACCTTCTCGTTGCGCGCGATCTCGGCCAGCTTCTCGGAGTTGCCGCCGATGAACATCGCCTGCAGAATTTTCTTGCGCACCTCGACGGACTGCTCGCTGCTGTACAACTCCGTCAGTTCATTGCGCGCGCCGATCACGCCGAGCTGCATCACCGCATCGGCGCGCAACTCCGCATTCGATTCCCCTTTCGCAAGCGCGAGAAGTCGCGTGCGGTCGCCCGCGATCATGTACGACTTCAGCACCGACTTCTTCACCTCGACGTCGTTCGTGGAGTTGTAGATGTCGGTGAGCACGCCGCGGCTGCGTTCGCCGCCGAGGATGCCGAGGGTGCGCACGGCGCGCTGGCGAAGATCGGGAGGACCGGTTTTCGCCGTTTTCACGACGATGTCGAACGCGCGCTGCGAGCCCGACTGGCTGAGCACGAACAAGGCGCGCTCCTTCAGCTTCGCGGGCTGATGGCCGTTGAGGATGCCTTCCAGGATGGGGATGGCGCGCTCGGGATCGCTGTTCATCAGGCCGTTGATGGCCATCAGCTTCACGTCCTCATCGTCGACGTGCTCCGGCGAGATCTCTTGGCCCGCGGACTGGCGGATTTCGACTTCGAGCGTCTTGCCGTCCTCGACCCACTTCGACTTCGGATACGACTTCTGGAGTTGCAGCAGCGTCGACAGCGCCTCGGAACGCGCGCCCATCTTTCCTTCTGCATACGCGAGCCAGTAAAGCGCGGCGTCGGCGTGCTGCATGTGCATGCTGGCGACTTTGCTGAAGGCCGCGGCGGCGCGGCGCCAGTCGTGATCGTCGAGCGAGTCGGTGCCGGCGTCGTAGAGGTCTTCCTCTTTGTCTGCCTTGGCCTCGGCGCGTTCCTTCTCGCGGTCCTTGCGGTCTTTTTCGCGATCGTCGTTGTCATCATCGTCCGAAACGGCGACCGCGATTGCGCGCTGCTCGGGTGAAACGTTCCAGTTCGCGCGCACGGCCGGCGCAAACGCGACCAGCGCGGCGGCGAGCGTGTAGATCAATTTCGTTTTCATAGTGAATCCATTCCTTTCTGCGGGACTGTGGCGGGGGCTTCGTGGCCGCCCACTTGTGCGCTGACCACGCGCACTTTGAAGAGGAGACCTTTCGAATCGATCCGCTTCTGCAGTGCGGCGATTTCGTCGGGCGAGAGAGTCGAGCCTGCATGCGACAGCTCGACGAGGACCGGCTCCAGGTCCGACAGCAGCGAAGCGATACGCGTCTCGCCCCTCCGCGTGGCCGTTTGCCGGTAGATGCGATTCGATGCGACGAGCTCGCCGGCGCGTTTGCTTTCCGACGCGACGTCGAGCGGATGTTTCGCGTCGGCGTTCGAGATCTCGAGCAGCATCCGTTCGGAGCTGTCGAGGTGATCGCTGACGACGACGAGGAGTAGACGGTCTTTCGATGCCGATGCGATTGCCGCCGGCTGCGCGGCAGGAGCAACGGGCGGCGTGTTGTGCGCCACGGTCGCTTGCGGAGTCACGGTCGGCTGCGTCCGCGCGTGCCAGAGGATGCCGCCGATGAACGCGACCACGAGCGCCGCGGCGATCGACATCCAGCCATAGACGGAGCGGCGGCGATTGCTGCCGAGCTTCCAGCGCAGGCGCGTCCAGACTTCCTCGCCGTACGCGTCGCCGCGCTCGGGGATCGGAAGCTGATCGACGAGCGTGAGCACGCCGCAGAGTGTGTCGAACTGCGCGCGGCATTCGTCGCATGCGGCCAGATGCTGCGGTGCGAACGGCGCATCGCCGTCGTGGTAGTAGTGCGAAACCAACTGCTCTTCTGTCAGGTGTTGCATGGTGTCGACCTCACAATCGGCTCCAGCGCCTCGCGCAACTTGCGCACGGCGCGGAAGATCGTGTGTTTTGCGGCATTGACCTGAATGCCCAGTGTTTTTCCGATCTCTTCGACCGGCATTCCTTCGAAATGGCGGAGGACGAATGCCGTCCGCTCGTTGCTGCTCAGAAGTTCCATTGCTGCGGCGACGTGCTTCTGCAGATCGGCGGACATCAGCAGGCGATCCTGTTGCGCATCCGTCCGCGCCGCCGCCGCGCCGGCCAGCTCGGCCGATTCGGGATCGCCGCCGTAATGCTTGTCGGCCCGCCCGCGAGCGCGCAGCAGATCGAGCGAGCAGTTGACGGCGATGCGGTGCAGCCACGTGCCGAAGTTCGCGCGCTCCTCGAAATGGCGGAGCTGCTTGTACGCGCGGAGGAAAGTCTCCTGCACCACGTCGTCGGCATCATGTTCATTTCCAGTCATGCGATAGGCCACTCGAAACATCGGTTTGGAATGACGCTCGACCAGTTGCCGGAACGCATCGGCATCGCCGGCTCGCGCCCGGCTTACCACCGCGAGGTCGGTCGTCATCTCCATCGTCGGAACCTTAGACTGGATGGGCGCGGTTTGGTTAGGTTGAGGTGTGTTCGAAGAGCCGATTCTCAATTCAGAATCCTTCTCCCCCGGCGTCTTCTTGCCGGGGGAGAAGGTGCCGAAGGCGGATGAGGGGGCGGAGCTTGCGCGACCTGCGGTTTCAAGAGCCGCCCCTCACCCGCACTCCGCTTCGCTGCGTGTCTCCCTCTCCCCGCAAAAAGCGCGGGGAGAGGGACTCTCGATTCGTCCCTCAGCCATTACCATTCACCGCGTGACCCACCTCGTCCACTACGTCCTCGTCTACGGCGTCCCGTTGATTTTCATCAACGTGCTGCTGGAACAGCTCGGCGCGCCGGTTCCGGCCGTGCCGGCTCTGATCGTGGCGGGGGCGCTGTCGCGCGACGGGAAGATGTCGTCGACGAACATCCTGCTGGCGGCGATCGCGGCATCGCTCATCGCCGACTACATGTGGTTTCTCCTCGGCCGCCGCTACGGATATCGAATCCTGCGCACGCTCTGCCGCATCTCGCTCTCGCCCGACTCCTGCGTGCGCGACACCGAGGCCAGGTTCGAGCGATGGGGATTGAAGTCGCTGCTGATCGCGAAGTTCATCCCCGGATTCTCTACCGTCGCGCCGCCGCTGGCCGGCGCCTCGGGACGCGGCACGCTGGCCTTTGCCGCCTACGACGGGATCGGCGCGCTGATCTGGGCCGGAGCCGCCGTCGCCGCCGGCCGCGCATTCCATCGCGCCATCGATCGCGTTCTGGCCGCACTGGAAAACCTCGGCGGATGGGCGCTCGTCGTCATCGGCTGTCTGCTGGCGGTGCTGATTGCCGTGAAGTGGGCGCAGCGGATTCACTTTCTCAAGCAGCTTCGCCTGGCGCGCATCGAGCCTCACGAATTGAAGGCGATGTTCGACCGCGGCGAGGTCCCGATCGTGCTCGACGTCCGCACGCCCGGCGCGCGAAAACACAATCCGCGCGCGATTCCTAACGCCATTCTCGCGCACATGGACGACGTGGCCACGCAGCTCGGCGACCTCGCGCCGCACACCGAGGTCGTGCTGTATTGCACGTGACCAAACGAGGCCTCAGCCGCCCGTGTGGCGCGCATGCTGATCGACAAGGGATACACAAAAGTGCGGCCGCTCGCGGGCGGCCTCGATGGCTGGCTCGACGCCGGCTATCCGGTGGAGGAGGTGGCGTAGATGTCGACCTACATCCACGGAACCGATGACAACGAGCAGCAGCGCCTGTCGCTGATGAATGATGTCCTGCTCAACTCCGCGATGTTGCGCGAGATGAATCTGCGCGGCGATGAGCGCATCCTCGACCTCGGCTCCGGCCTTGGCCAGTTCACGCGCATGATGGCGCGCGCGGTGCCGCAGGGACACGTCGTCGGCATCGAGTACAGCGCCGAGCAGTTATCTGCCGCGAAGCGCTTGGCTGCGAACGATGGTGAATCGACTCTGGTCGAACTTCGCTCCGGCGACGCGCTCAATCTCGACCTCGGCAACGAGTGGGGAACGTACGACATCGCGCACACGCGCTTCCTGCTCGAACACATCCCCGATCCGTTGCGCGCGGTGAAGTCGATGGTGCGCGCGGTGAAACCCGGCGGACGCATCGTCCTCGCCGACGACGATCACGCCGTACTGCGCGTCTGGCCCGAGCCGCCCGGCTGGATGGATTTGTGGGACGCCTACATGCTCGCCTACGACCGCGCCGGCAACGATCCGCACGTCGGACGGCGGCTAGTGCAACTGCTCCACGAAGCCGGTGCGCAACCGGTGCGCAACACCTGGGTCTTCTTCGGCGGCTGCGCGGGGATGGAAACGTTCCCGATCCTCACCGCGAACATGGCCGGCGTCGTCCGCACCGCGCGCGACACGATCATCGCCCAGCGCCTCTTCGACGCCGGCGATTTCGACCGCGTCATGGAGGATTACCGGGTGTGGTCGGAGCGCCCAGATGCGGCGCTCTGGTTCTCGGTGGCGTGGGCGGAAGGGGTAAAGCTGTCATCCTGAGCCGCCGTAGGCGTTGGAGCGCGAAGCGCGGAACGCCGAAGGACGGGCGAAGGATCCCCGGCTGAAACCGCGGAAGGGCGGAGGCTGCGGTACTTCCGCCGCCCTACCCTGGTTATCAGCCGGGGATCCTTCGGCGCGCTCCGCCGCCTCGCGCTTCGCGCTCGCGGCTCCGCCAGCCTCAGGATGACAGGGCTACAGCGTGTAATTCTTTTCGAGCAACACCCGCGCGCGCCGATCCCGCAAGTTCCGGATCTGCGACTCGATATCTCGTTCGAACGGAATCTTGCGATGGCTGGCGTACACCGGCGCGTCGACGGTGATTTTTTTCAGCTCGTCGCCGAACGTGTTGGGAGAAAGGTGCGCGGTCTCATCGGCAAGCGATTGCTGATCGTTGGGAAACGAAGCTTCGGTCACCACTGCCACGACGTTCGGAGTCTTGTTCGTCCGCTTCCAGATCTCCGAGGTTGGGCCGGTGTCGCCGGTGAAGGAAATGGCCTGGCCGTTCATCTCCACGATCACCCCCGCGGCGGGGATCAGGTGATGCACGTTCACGGCGGTCAGGCCGACGTTGTTGCACATCACCTTCTTGCCGGGAGTCATCGGGCGGTAGATCACCGCCGGCGCCTTCGTGATCGGCGAGATCAGTTTGGCGAAGTCGGGCCAGACGATGCCGTTGAAGACATTGTCGACCAGGAGCTGCATCACTTCCTTCGATGCGAAAACCGTCAACGGGCCGGCGTTCTGGCTGAAGCGGTTATGGATGAGGTGCGGCAGATCGCGTATGTGATCTGCATGGGGATGCGTGATGAAGACGGCCTGGATGCGGGCCTGCTGGGAGAACGATAGTTTCGAAGTGAGCGTCCCGGCATCGACCGCGAGCCAATCGTCGATCAGGTAGCCCGTCAGATTATGTTCAGCGTCTGACGCGCCGTACGCGCCGAGCACTTTGAGCCGCATCCCTGTCCTTCGCCCCGCTGTCTGTGGTCGCCTGGAGGGAGACTATTCTTGCAGCGGAAGAACTTAATGTCCAGCGCAGACGGAAGGTGGAGAGGTTGAAGAGGAACGAAAACGAGTCCGTCGGCGACGCTATGCAGCCGTTTCATCCGGCTGTGCGCGACTGGTTTACGTCCGTCTTTCACACGCCGACGAAGGCGCAGGCGATGGGCTGGCCGGCCATCGCCCGCGGCGACTGGACGCTGATTTTCGCCCCGACCGGCAGCGGAAAAACGCTCACGGCGTTCCTCTGGGCGCTCGACCGGCTGATGTTCGCGCCGCGTCCGCCGAAGGAGCGCCGATGCCGGGTGATTTACATCTCGCCGCTGAAGGCGCTGGCGGTCGACGTCGAGCGGAACCTTCGCGCGCCGCTCACCGGCATTGCCAACCTCGCCGCCGAGCGCGGCGAGGAATTCATCGTGCCGTCGATCAGCATCCGCAGCGGCGATACGCCGCCGGCCGACCGGGCGCGATTCCTTCGCGATCCTGCCGACATCCTCATCACCACACCCGAGTCGATCTACCTGATGCTGACCTCGAACGTGCGCGAGGTGCTTCGCGGCGTCGAGACGATCATCGTCGACGAAGTCCACGCGCTCGTTCCGAACAAACGCGGCGCGCATCTGGCGTTGTCGCTGGAGCGCTTGTCGCGATTGGCAGACAAGCCGCCGCAGCGGATTGGGTTATCGGCCACGCAGAATCCGTTGGAGGAAGTGGCGCGCTACCTCGGTGGAGCAGGGACGAGGGACGAGGGACGAGGGACGAGTGAGACCGAAGGCGCAGCCCCCCTCGTCCCTCGTCCCTCGTCCCTGCCTCACCCCCCTGTTTCCATCGTCAATACGAACGAGAAAAAGCAGCTCACCCTCCACGTCGAAGTGCCCGTCGAGGAGATGGCCAAGCTCAACGAGTATTCGCGCGACGAAGTGCCGAGCGGACCTGCGGGACAGGGCGTTCGTGCATCGATCTGGCCGGCCATTCATCCGCGGCTGCTGGAGCTGATTCGCGCGCACCGGTCGACGCTCATCTTCGTCAACTCGCGACGGCTCGCCGAACGGATGGCTGGCGCGCTCAACGAGCTTGCTGGCGAAGTGCTCGTGCAGGCGCATCACGGATCGATCGCCCGGGCGCAACGGATCGAGATCGAAGACAACCTCAAATCGGGACGCCTTCCGGCGCTCGTCGCCACGTCGTCGCTGGAGCTCGGCATCGACATGGGCGCGATCGATCTGGTCATCCAGATCGAAGCGCCGCCGTCGATCGCCAGCGGCATGCAGCGCATCGGCCGCGCCTCGCATCAGGTCGGGACGGTCAGCGAAGGGATCATCTTCCCGAAGTTTCGCGGCGATCTGCTCGCCTGCGCGACGGTGACGGACGCCATGCATCGCGGCGCGATCGAGCCGACCCGTTATCCGCGCAATCCGCTCGATGTGCTCGCGCAGCAGCTCGTCGCGATGATCGCCGTCGAGCCGTGGCACGCCGACGAGCTGTTCGCATTCGTCCGCCAGGCCGCGCCGTTTTCGGAGCTGGCGCGAACTTCCTTCGACGGCGTCCTGGACATGCTCTCCGGCCTCTACCCCTCGGACGAATTCGCCGAGCTGCGGCCGCGCGTGACGTGGGACCGCGTCACGAACATCCTTACGCCGCGCCCCGGCGCGAAACGCATCGCCATCACCAGCGGCGGCACGATTCCCGACCGCGGATTGTTCGGCGTTTTCCTGGCCGGCGGAGAAAAGATGCAGAGCGCGCGCGTCGGCGAGCTCGATGAAGAAATGGTCTTCGAGTCGCGCGTCGGCGAGACCTTCCTCCTCGGCGCGTCGACCTGGCGCATTGAGGAGATCACGCACGACCGCGTCCTCGTCACGCCCGCGCCGGGCGAACCGGGCAAGATGCCGTTCTGGAAAGCCGACGCCGCCGAGCGCACCGTTCCCTTCGGCGAAGCGATCGGCGCGCTGGTGCGCGAAGTCGGCGCCATGCAGCCGGCCGCTGCGGTGAAACGATTGACATCGAAACACGATCTCGACGAACGCGCCGCGAAGAATTTTCTTCAGTATCTGGAAGACCAGCAGGCCGCCACGAACGCCGTCCCCGACGACCGCACCATCGTCGTCGAGCGCGTCCTCGACGACCTCGGCGACTGGCGCGTCTGCGTCCTCACGCCGTTCGGCGGCCGCATTCACGCGCCGTGGGCGATGGCCGTGACGGCGAAGGTTCGCAACGAGCTGCAGATCGACGTCGAGACGATGTGGAGCGACGACGGCTTCATCGTCCGCTTCCCCGATACCGACGCGGCGCCGCGCGCGGAGCTGGTCATCCCCGACGCCGACGAGATCGAGCAGCTCGTCGTGCGCCAGCTCGGCGCCAGTTCCATGTTCGCGGCGAAATTTCGCGAAGCCGCCGCGCGCGCGCTGCTCCTGCCGCGCTACCGCCCCGACCGCCGCACGCCGCTCTGGCAGCAGCGCAAGCGCGCCTACGACCTGCTGCAGGTCGCGTCGCGCTTCGGCTCGTTCCCGATCATTCTCGAGACCTACCGCGAAGTGCTGCGCGACGTGTTCGACGTCCCGGCTCTCGTGGCAACGATGAAGAAGATCCAGCAGCGCAACATCCGCGTCGTCGTCGCCGACACCGAGAAGCCGTCGCCGTTCGCCGGCTCGCTGCTCTTCCGCTACGTCGCCAACTTCATCTACGACGGCGATGCGCCGCTGGCCGAGCGCCGCGCGCAAGCCCTGGCGATCGATCAGGCCCAGCTTCGCGAGCTTCTCGGCGAGCCCGAGCTGCGCGAGCTGCTCGACGCCGACTCGCTGTATCAGCTCGAGTTGGAGTTGCAGCATCTCGACGATCGCCACAAAGCGAAATCGATCGACGCGCTTCACGATCTCCTGCTTCGACTCGGCGATCTCTCGCTCGACGAAATCGCCGCGCGGAGTCTCGTCGATGCGAAAGAAGCGACGCGCGAGCTGTCGAAGGCGCGCCGCATCATCGAAATCCAGATCGCGCGCGAGAAGCGCTTCATCGCCATCGAAGACGCCAGCCGCTATCGCGACGCCCTCGGCGTCCCGCTTCCGCAAGGCCTCGCCGATCGTTACCTCCAGCCCGTCGCCGATCCGGCCGGCGATCTCGTGCTCCGTTTCGCGCGCACGCACGGCCCGTTCACGCCTTCCGACGTCGCGCGGCGCTACGGCCTCGGCGTGGCGGTGGTGAACGCATCGCTGGAGCGCTTCGTCGAGCGCGGACGCCTAATCGAAGGGGAGTTCCGTCCCGGCGGCACGCAGCGCGAGTGGTGCGAGGTGGAAGTGCTGCGATCGATTCGCATGCGCTCGCTGGCCAAGCTGCGCAAGGAAGTCGAGCCGGTCGACACCGCCGCCTACGCGCGCCTCATCACCGGCTGGCAGCACGTCACGAAAAAACGCCGCGGCCTGGAAGGGCTGCTCGAAGTGATCGAAGCGTTGCAGGGCGCGGCGATGCCGGCGTCGATTCTCGAAACGGAAATCCTCGCCGCGCGCATCGACGGTTACAAACCGTCCGACCTCGACACGCTCAGCGCCGCCGGCGAGATCGTCTGGACCGGCGTCGAGCCGATCGGCGAACGCGATGGACGGATCGCGCTCTATCTCACCGATCATCTGCCGCTGCTGCACGACGCATCGACGGCGGAGCTGAGCGAGTTGGAGCAGCGCATCGTCGATCACCTGCGCGCGAGCGGCGCCTCGTTCTTCGCGCAGATTCAAACCGCGCTCGGCGGCTTCGCCAACGACGTCGTCGATTCGCTCTGGAACCTGGTCTGGCGCGGTGTGATCACCAACGACACCTTCCACGCGCTGCGCGCCTACACGCGCCCGAAGAAGGCGCCGCGAACGCAGGCGTTCCGCTCGCGCCGCGTAGCGCCGCCGTCGACGCAGGGACGCTGGTCGCTTCTCCCGCCGCCGCGCGGCAGCGCCACGGAACGCGCAAGCGCTCTCGCGCATCAACTGCTGGCGCGTTACGGAATCATTGTGCGCGAGGCTGCGGCGGTCGAGTCGGTGCCCGGCGGTTTCAGCGCGATCTATCCGGTCCTGAAAGCGATGGAGGAGTCAGGCCGCATCCGCCGCGGCTATTTCGTGTCCGGCTTCGGCGCGACGCAATTCGGCAGCGCCGGCGCGCTCGATCTGCTGCGTTCCTACCGCGACGAGCCCGACGAACCGGAGACGGTGATGCTCGCCGCGACCGATCCCGCCAACCCCTACGGCGCGCTGCTGAAGTGGCCAACGCCCGGCCTGATGCGCGTTCCGGGAGCCAGCGTGATCCTCGTCAACGGCCTGCTCGCCGCCTACGTCGGCCGTGGCGAAAAACAGCTCAGCGTCTTCCTCCTCGAGGACGAGCCGATGCGCGGCACGGCTGCTAAGGAAATCGCGCGGATGCTGGCCTCACTCGTCACGGATGGTTTCCGCCGTGCGCTGCTGATCGCCGAGATCAACGACGCGACGGCATCGAAATCAGACCTGGGGCCTTATCTGGCCGAGGCGGGATTTGCTGTTACCGCGATGGGGTATCAGATGCGCGCGGTGCGATGACCTGTCATCGAGAGCCGCCGGAGGCACGTAGCCGCAGGCGGAGTGCCGCAGGACGGCGAACGATCCCCGGCTGGTAACCCGTTTAATTTACGCGCAACCCCCCGCCCTTTCCGGGTTATCAGCCGGGGATCCTTCACCGTCCTACGCTGCTCCGGCTGCGCCTACGCAGCTCCGGCGGTTCAGGATGACAGATCGGCCTACTTCGGGTTCGCCAGCCGCATCGGTGTCATGTTTTGCGCGGAGATGTGGATGTCGCCATCCTCGGCGTAGAGCTCGACGCGCTCGCCGCCGCCGTTGATCTTGCCGGTGGCGCGGATTCTGGTCTTGTTGCCGACCTGTTCGCGGCGGATGGAGATGCCGTTGAAGTCGATGTGCATCTCGTTCATGTCGGGATCCGAGGTCAGGATCGTGGCGTCGATCTCGGCGGCGAAACGCGGACTCACGTTCAGGACGATGTTGCCCTGCAGCGTGCGCGCGGTCACCTTGATCGATTTCTGGGCGGGATCGGCGGTGAGCGTGACGTCGCCGGACGACGTTTCCGCGTCCATGAAGGCCGAGAACTGGCGGACGATGATGTCGCCGCCGCCGGAGCGGAGGGTCATCGGTCCGCCGGCGTAGATCACGCGCACAAGGCCGCCGTCGGTGGTCACCTGGCCGCCCATGCGCGCGGCGCGGACGATGATGTCGCCGGCGCCGGTGTGGGCGAAGAGCGAGCCCATGATGTCGCCGAGGTTGAGCGGACCGCCGAGGGAGGTCACGTTGCACTGGCCGAAGACCGCGCCGAGCTCCACCTCGCCGGCGCCGGTTTCGACGCGGGCATTGCCGCGCACTTCGCCGACCGTCACGTCGGCGACGGAGGCTGCGAAGGTGAACTCGCCGTTGACGAACGGCATCTGGATTTTCTTGGCCGGCTGCCGCAGCACATCGTTGGGCGCGGCCTGATGTCTCGGCTCATTGATGCGGATCGATTGCGCATCGGCGAGATTCGAGCCTCTCATCAGAACCGCGACGTGGCCCATCATCGACTCGGTGTTGATGGTCGTGCCGCCCGATCCGACGATGCCGTGAAAGACCGATCCGTTGAAGCTTCTCGCTTTCACGTTGAACGTCGACAGCATGTCGCCGTTGATCGTGTTGGCCACCCACTCGAAATTCGAATTCGCCGGCAGCCACATGTCGATGTCGGCATTGACCGCCTGCACCTGCGCGCGCGCCACCGGCTTCTGCGTGTAGTCGTAGATGATCCGGCCGTTGACCATGTTCACGACCGACGCTCCGACGACGTTTTCCATCATCACTGTGCCGCTGAAACCGTTGATCGTCACGCTGCCGTTCACATTCGAGACGTGAATGTGATCGGCCGACTTCGAGCCGCCGATCTTCACGTTCACACCGCGCGGAACGCGCACGACGTAATTCACCAGGACGTCCCAGCGCGCGCCGCGCATCGGCGGCAGGAGCGTGCGGATCAGGCGCACTTTCGTATCGCCTTCGAAACTCAAGGCCACCGCGTCGGATGCTTCCTTCAGAGTCACGGTATCGGGCGCGGTGAGCGTCCGTTCCGCGGTGACGGAGATGACGTTGCTGTCCGTGCCGATGACGTCGATGCTGCCGAACGGATTGTCGATCCATACCGATCCGGCTGGATCGACCGGAAATTCGCGCACGACGCGGCTGCTCGTGGCGAAGCTCGCGCCGAAGAGCTGCGTCGACGACAGCAGAACCGCGACTGCGATGAATGAGACGGTCGTTTTCATCGGGGTTGAATACTGCTCAGTGCCTCCGCCGCCTTGACGCGGACGTAAACGTTTTCGTCGCCCTGCGACGCCTTTTTGCGCAGCGTGTCGACCATGTCGGGATCGAGATTGCCGCCGCTGCGGGCCAGCTTGGCCAGCGCCTCGACCGCCTTGATGCGCACGGCCGGATTCGGATCGTTCTTCAGCGCTTCCACGAGCGCGTCGCGCGTGCCGTCCGTCATCGCCGACTGCATCGACTGCAGCGTGTCGGCGGCCTTGATACGTACGCCCTGGTTGTCTTCGTTGCGCAGCACGTTCGCCAGCGCCTCGGTGATCTCGGGATCGGGATTGCCGACGTGCGAGTAGGTCGAGCGCACCCAGTCGATGGCGCGCGAGCGCGACGGCGACTGCTTGTCTTCATTCTCGAGGACGTAGCGCAGCAGGCGGACCATGCTCTTGTCCGTCGGCCGTCCGGTCACAGTGACGTGCGAGGTGATGTCGAAGGAGACGCCGATCTGGTTGTTGGACGGCGAGGCGTCGGTGAACTGGACGTTTTGAATGTCGGGACGCCCTTCGATCTGCGGGCTGATCGATGCGGCCGGAAGGACGCGCGACTCGGCGATCGAGTAGGTCGCGGCGGCCGGCATCGCCTGCTGGATCGCGGTGACCTGAGCCGGCGTCGGCGTCAAGGCCACGGTCGGCGTCATGCGATGTCCGCCATAGAACGCGCCGCCGGCGATGATGACGACCGCCGCAGCCTGAGCCAGCCAGCGAGCCGCACCGCGGCGGCGGAAGGGGACGACGTTCGGCGTTACCGCTGCCGGCGAAACTTCCGCGAGGAAGCGCTGCTTCACGCGCGCGGGGACGTCGAGTTCCGGAAGTGTGTCGAGAATCTGCCACGTCTCCTTGTAGGCCGACCATTCCGCGACGCACATCGGGCACGTCTCGATGTGCTGATGCGTCAGCTCACGCTGGACCGGGTCGAGCGACTCGGTCAGCAGCAGCGGCATGTTCTCTCTCATGGAATCGCAGTCAGGCATCGGTCTCCTCCACGGACATCGCCGGTGAGCGCTTTTTTGAGCACTTCCATGGCGCGGAACACTCTCGTCTTCACCGCCCCCTCGGAGCAGCCGGAGATCTGCGCGATCTCGGCATACGACAGCCCCTGGTAGCGGGAGAGGAGAATGGCTTCGCGCTGATCCGGCGACAGCAGGGTCAGCGCTTTTTGAATCCGTAATTCATCTTCGCGGCGTTCCAGATGGCGCTCCGGCGAGAGCTCGGCCGGCGCAGGCAACGTGATCAGCACATCCTCGCCGTCCTTCGATCTGTTCTCGGCCTTTCTCAGGTAATCGCGGCACCAGTTGGCCGTGATCGAGAAAAGCCAGGTCGACAGTTTTGCCCCACCATGAAACTGGCCCGCATGCTTCAGCATCTTGACGAAGACTTCCTGGGTCGCGTCTTCGGCCGCCTCGCTGTTCTTCAGGAAGCGGTACGCGAAGTTGTAAATCCTGCTCGAATAACGATCGTAAATCTCAGACGCGGGAGAGAAATCACCCGCCTGAACGATGCTCATCAACTCCTGATCGCTCAGGTGTTTCATCTCCCGATCTCGCTCATTCGACGCAGCCATGGATTAAAGGTTACGGACCTGTTTCCGCCAGAACCGAGCCGTCCTCCCGTTCATTCGGCAGAGGCCGCTCGATGAAAGCGATGACGATGGCGAAGATGTCGAGCAGGATCCAGAAGACCTCCGTGTCGCCGAAGTTGAACTCGAACATCCCCGCGGCGGCCATGGCCACGGTCACGGCAACGCCGATCTCGGCAAACCTCGCGGACGGGCCGCCCCAGCCGCGCGCGCATTCGCGCAGGAAAAGGAACTGCAGGAAGAGGTACGCCACGAGAGCCAGTACGCCCCGCTCCGCCCAAAGCTGAATGACGTTGTTGTGCAGGTGCGGGATGCGGAACCGGGGCGCATCGTGCTTGCGGTAAAGAGGATAGACCTCCTTCACGTTCGCAGGTCCGACGCCGAGGAGCGGGTAGTCCTTAATGATCTCGACGCCGGCCTCGGCCATCCGAATGCGATCGAGATTCGACGACTGCTTGACGTCGAAGCTCGAGATCACCCGGCTGAAAAACGGCAGCGGAGCGAGGCTTATGGCCAAGATCGCCACCGGAACCACCCACGCCAGCGCCTTCGGCCATTTAAGAATCAGGAGGATTGCTACGCCGACGATCCATCCCAGCCACGCGCTGCGGGTGTACGTGAGCAGTAGCGCGAGATGCGTCATGACGGTACCGGTAATGAGCACAATACTGCGCAAATTGTGAATCCAGAGGACGAGAAAAACGAGGGAGGCTGGAAGCAGAAGTCCTGACAATGTCATCACATGCGCGGATTGCCCGGTGATGCGATGCTCGAGATCGTGATGACCGTAAAGTGCAATATATTGCACTAACCCGTATCCCGCCGTGAAGATCCCGAAGATGAAAAACATCTTCATCGCGGTGTCGCGGCTGATCGGTACGTTGCGCAGCAGGATCAGCGCCGCCGGAAAGAGCAGAATCTTTCCCCACAGCGCGATCTCTCCGAACGAATGAATGCGCCGCTCGGCGAAGAGCGCCGAGAGCGTCGAAACGGCGCCGTACATCGCCAGCGGTACATAGATGATGTGAAACGACGGCTTGAACAGGCCGCGGTAGAGGCAGTACCCGACCATCGCCATCGTCAGAAACGCGAAGCACTCTGACGACGCCACCCATCCCTGGCAGAAGAGTTGGCCGACGTAGAAAAGCACCGCCAGCGCGACCGGCTGAGGCGTCTCTTCAGGAAGGCCGAGACGTCGCGCGAGAAACACGCGTCACGCTTCTTCGAATGCTTCGTCGACGAGCATGACCGGGATGTCGCTGACGATCGGGTAGACGCGGTGGCACTTGACGCACTGCAGGCCGTCTTCGACGACCAGCTCCTCGCCGCGCATTTTGTCGCGGAACTTGTCGCGCACCGTGGCCCGCCGCGCCTCGGACAGCGGCACCGGCCGGACCTCTTCCTTGCAGATCGGGCAGGCCAGGATTTCGAGGAGCTGAGGCTGGATTGCCATGGCGGCGCGGAGTGTACCATCGCGGCGAATGAAGGTTCTGCACCTCGCCGCGGGCAATCGATGGACCGGCGCCGCCGCCCCCGCATTCGCCGAAACCGAGGCGCTGCGCGAGGCGGGTATCGACGCGCATTACGCGTATGTCGGCGGCTACAAACTGCAGCAGAAGCTCGCCCACTACGACTTCGCGCACCCGATCATCGCCAAGGCCCAGAATCCGTTTTCGTTCGCGCGGACGGTGGAGTCGATTTCGCGGCTGGTGGACCATCACCGCTTCGATGTCGTCCATGCGCATCTGACCTACGACCATTGGCTGGCAACCGTCGCGACTCGAGGAACGCGGGCGAAGGTGGTGCGCACGTTTCACGCTCGCCGGGTTCTGCGCGGCGATCTGCTGACGCGATGGCTGATCGCGCGGTCGGAGCGGCTGTGTGTGATCAACGAGTCGTTCGTCGATGCGCCCGTGATCCGCGGACGGAATCCTGTCTTCACGCCGCCGCCGCTCGACCACCGCCAGTTCGATCCGAACGGTGCCGACGTTCGCGATCGCTACGGCATCGACGCCGGCGAACTGCTGCTCGTCGCCATCGGCAAGCTGTCGAAAGGGCGCGGTTTCGAAGACGTGCTGCGAACCTACGCGCACGTGAAACGCGATCTGCCGGCTGCGCGGTTGATGATCATCGGCCACGGTGAGCATCGTCCCGCGCTCGAAGCACTCGCGCGCGAGCTGAACGTCGATCCGATCTGGGCCGGCTATCACGAGGACGATCTGGCCGAGCACTACCGCGCCGCGGACATCCTCCTCTTCACCGCCCGCGGCTCCGACGAAGGCCACCGCGCCGTCCTCGAAGCGATGGCCTGCGGCATCGCGCCGGTGACGTTCCCCATCGAAGGCGTCGCCGCACTCCTCGGCGACCTAGCTCCGCGTCTGATCGCCGAGGAGTCATCGCCGGAGTCGGCCGCGGAAAAAGTGATCGCGGCATCGAACGACCTCGCGAACTTGCGCCGCAGTGCCTACGAGCAATCTCAGAACTTCGGCTACGCGCAAGCCGCGGCGCGATTGATCGACGTGTACGAAGGGTAAAGAGTGAAGAGTGAAGCGTGAAAGTCGCCCATTTCACTCTTCACTCTTCACCCTTCACTCTTCGTTCACCTTGATAGACTCCGCGACCATGCCAGACAACCACCGCGATGACGCTCTCGACTATCACTCCGTGGGGCGTCCCGGAAAAACGGAAGTCGTCCCGACCAAGCCCACCGCGACGCAGCGCGATCTAGCGCTGGCCTACACGCCCGGAGTGGCCAAGCCGTGCCTCGAGATCGCGCGCGAGCCGGGCGACGTCTACAAGTACACGAACAAAGGCAACCTCGTCGCCGTCATCTCCAACGGCACCGCAGTGCTCGGACTCGGCAACATCGGCGCAGCTGCCGGCAAGCCGGTGATGGAGGGAAAAGCCGTCCTCTTCAAGCGTTTCGCAGACATCGACGTCTTCGATCTCGAGCTGGACACGCGCGACACCGAGGCCTTCATCAACGCGGTTCGGATCATGGAGCCGACGTTCGGCGGCATCAACCTCGAGGACATCGCCGCGCCGGAGTGCTTCGAGATCGAGGAGCGGCTGAAGGCGGTGATGAAGATCCCCGTCTTTCACGACGACCAGCACGGCACGGCCATCATCTCCGCCGCCGCGCTGAAGAACGCGCTGGAAGTGGCCGGCAAAGACATCGGCGACGTGAAGATCGTCATCTCCGGCGCCGGCGCCGCGGCAATGGCCTGCCTGCGCCTCTACATCAAGATGGGATTGCGCAAAGAGAACGTGATCCTCACAGACAGCAAGGGCGTGATCTACAAAGGCCGCACGATCGACATGACGCCGTACAAGGAAGAGTTCGCGGCCGACACGACGCGGCGCACGCTCACCGAGGCGCTGGAACGCGCGGACGTCTTCGTCGGCCTTTCCGTCGGCGGAATCGTCAAGCCGCACATGATCCAGGCGATGGCGGAGAACCCGATCGTTTTCGCCATGGCCAACCCTGATCCGGAGATTCCGTACGACGACGCCGTCGCCGCGCGGCCGGACGTGATCATGGCCACCGGCCGCTCCGATTATCCGAACCAGGTCAACAACGTCCTCGGGTTTCCGTTCATCTTCCGCGGCGCGCTCGATTGCCGAGCCACGACCATCAACGATGAGATGAAGCTCGCCGCCTCGCTCGCGCTGGCGGAGCTGGCGAAGGAAGAGGTGCCGGACAACGTTCTGCGCGCCTACAGCAGTTCGAAGTTCACTTTCGGACGCGAGTACCTGATCCCCAAGCCGTTCGATTCGCGTGTCCTTCTCAACGTTCCCGTCGCCGTCGCGCGCGCCGCGGCGGAAACCGGCGTTGCGCAGGAACCGATCACCGATTACGACGCTTATCGCCGCCGCCTCGAGCAGCTCCTCGGCCGCGCGCGCGGGATGATGCACGGCGTCTACGACCGCGCCAAACGCGATCCGAAACGGATCGTTTTCCCCGAGGGCGACCAGGAAAAAATCATCCGCGCGGCGAAGATTTTGATCGACGAAGGGCTCGCGCATCCGATCCTGCTCGTCAAGCGCGAAGTCGTCGCGCCGCTGCTGCAGAAGCATCACGTCGACGAGTCAAAGGTCACGATCATCGACGTCGAACGCTGCGCGCAACGCGATCAGTATGTGCATCGTTTCGCCGAGATCCGACGGCGTCATGGCGTGACCGCCGCCGACGGCTACCGCATTCTCAACAGCCGCAATTACTTCGCCATGATGATGGTCGAAGCGGGCGATGCGGACGGCGTCATCGCCGGCCTGCGCGCGTATTACCCGGCCACGATCAAGCCGGCGTTGCAGATCATCAAGACGCGCACCGGCGTGAAGAAAGTCTCGGGCGCCTACCTGCTGATGTTCAAGGGGCGGATGCTCGTTCTCGCCGATACGACCGTCATCATCGATCCGACTGCCGAGGATCTCGCGGAGATCGCCATCCTTACGGCCGAAACGGCGCGGCGCTTCAACATCGAGCCGCGCATCGCCATGATTTCCTTCTCCAACTTCGGCTCGACGCAGCATCCCGAGGCGGAGAAGGCGGCCAGGGCGGTGGAGCTGGTGAAGCAGCAGCGGCCCGATCTCATCATTGAAGGCGAGATGCAGGCCGACGCCGCGGTCGAGCCGCACATCGCCGGCGCCGACTATCCGTGGAGCGCGATTCAGGGCGATGCGAACGTGCTGATTTTCCCCAATCTCGATGCTGCCAACGCCGCCTACAAACTGCTCTGGCGCCTCGGCGGCGCGGAAGCGATCGGCCCCATTCTTCAGGGGATGTCCAAGCCGGTGCACGTGCTCCAGCGCGGCGTCGACGTCAGCGACATCGTCAACATGGCCGCGATTGCCGTCGTCGACGCGCAGGAAGCGTGATCCGCAGATGACGCAGATTGCCCGCAGATGTGAAGCGATAAGGACTTTATCTGCGTACATCTGCGTAATCTGCGGATGGGAGATTTTGATGTCAGATCACTACTACGCACCCGACCATCTCAAAGCGTTCGGAACCATCTCCGAAGGCGCGCCCGAACTGGGCAAGAAGTTCTTCGAGTACTACTCGGCCGTCTTTGCCGCCGGCGCGCTGACGGAACGCGAGAAAGCGCTCATCGCGCTGGCCGTCGCGCACACGGTGCAGTGCCCGTACTGCATCGACGCGTACACGACTGAGTGTTTGCAGAAAGGCTCCGACGTCGAGCAGATGACGGAGGCCGTACACGTGGCCTGCGCCATCCGCGGCGGCGCGTCGCTCGTCCACGGAATGCAGATGAAGGAGCACGCCGCCAAGGTGGGGATGTGACGTCCACTCTTTCGTCGCGGCGCGCGCCGCTGGCTGATCCGTCAGCCCAGCTGGCTACGCTCGACGCGGCGATGACCGGTCGGGCGACGTTCGACGAGGCGCTTCGCGGCGCTGGCTGGCCCGCCCTCACTCCCGCCGCTCTCGAGATCTTCCAGATCAACCTCGGCAAGTTGTGCAACATGACCTGCCGCCACTGCCACGTGGATGCCGGTCCTGATCGCAGCGACGCGATGATGACGCGCGAAACGGTCGATGCCTGTCTTCGCGCGCTCGATCAAACCGCGGCGCACACGGTCGACATCACCGGCGGCGCGCCGGAGCTGCATCCCGAGTTCCGCTACCTCGTCGATGAGGCGCACAAACGCGGCAAGCACGTCATCGATCGCTGCAACCTGTCCGTCCTCTTACTTGCCCGCAATGCCGGCCTGGCGGAATGGCTCGGCGATCGCGACGTCGAGATCGTGGCCTCGCTCCCGCACTACCGCCAGCGCAACACGGACGCGCAACGCGGCGACGGCGCCTTCGAAAAGTCGATCGCGGCGCTGCGCCTGCTCAACGCCGCCGGCTACGGACAAGGCGACCCGCGCCGCGTCCTGTCGCTGATGACCAATCCCGCCGGCGCGTTCCTGGCCGCGCCGCAAGCGAGCATCGAGAAGGAGTGGAAGACGGCGCTTCAACGCGACTGCGGCATCACTTTCGACCGTCTCCTCGCGCTCAACAACATGCCCATCTCCCGCTTCCTCGAATGGCTGATCGAGTCCGGCAACCTCGACTCGTACATGTCCCACCTGACCGACGGATTCAATCCCGCCGCGATTCCCGGCGTGATGTGCCGCAACACGATCTCCATCTCCTGGGACGGCCGCCTCTTCGACTGCGATTTCAACCAGATGCTCGACCTCGACGCCGCGCCAGCATCCGCGATGACCATCGAAACCTTCGATGTCGCCGCGTGGCAGGACCGCAACGTAGTCACCCGCGCGCATTGCTTCGGATGTACAGCGGGCGCGGGGAGTTCGTGCGGCGGCGCGACGGCGTAAAGCTGTAGTGTCTAAGGTCTACAATGCCGCCGATGAAAGCCACGCTCGAGCAGGTTGAGAACGAAGCGGCCGAGTACTTTCACCGCGTGATCGACGGCGAGACGATCGTCGTTTATCAAGGAGAACGTCCGATCGCTGAGATTCGTCCAATGAGTGAAACGGAAACGCTTCGGCCCGTCGGACTTGCCGCCGGCAAATTTGTGGTGCCCGACGATTTCGACGATCCTCTTCCCGACGAGATCCTCGACGCCTTTGAAGGCCGATGAAGCTGTTGCTCGATACGCACGCGTTCCTCTGGTACATCAGCAACGACCCGCGGCTTCCTCATCATGCGTGCGACGCCATCCGCGACAAATCGAACGAGGTGTACCTGAGCGTCGTCTCAGTGTGGGAAATTCTGGTCAAGTATCAGATCGGCAAGCTTCCACTGCCCGCGCCCGCTGATGAGTTCATCGAGGCAAGCCGAAACGAGCATCGAATCCAAGACCTGCCGTTGAATCGTCAGGCAGTGTCGCACCTGTTGTCGCTACCGATGCATCATCGGGATCCGTTCGATCGCATGCTCATCTGCCAGGCGTTGAAGGACGATTTGACGATCGTCACCGTCGACGAATGGTTCAATCGTTACGCCGCGAAGCTGTTGACGGCCTGACGCTACGCTTTCCGCTGCTCCAGCGCGCGATAGCCGATGTCCTTTCGGTATCTCGCCCCTTCGAACCGCACCTTCGGCGCGGCTTCGTAGGCTTTTGCGAGCGCCTCGGAGAGCGTGGCGGCGCGGGCGCAGACGCTGGCTACGCGGCCGGCGACGTTGATCATCTTGTCGCCGCGCTGGATCGTTGCGGCGTGGAAGACGGTGACGGCGGGATCGTCGATCGGGTCGATGACGACTTCCTGTCCTTTGGCGAAATCGTCGGGGTAGCCGTCGACGGCGATGACGACGCAGGCGGCGGCTTCCTTGACCCAGTTCAGTTTCGTGTCGCCGAGGTTGCCGCGGGCGACTTTGAGGCAGAGGTCGGCCAGGTCGTCTTCGAGCCTCAGCATCTGCACTTGTGTCTCGGGGTCGCCGAAACGGCAGTTGTATTCGAGGACCTTCGGACCTTTCGGCGTCAGCATCACGCCGGCGTAGAGGCAGCCGGTGTAGGGGCGGCCTTCGTCGGACATGCCCTGGATGGTCGGCATGATGATCGTCTTCACGATCTCCGCGGCGGTCTCGCCGGTCAGCACCACGGCCGGTGAGTGCGCGCCCATGCCGCCGGTATTCGGGCCGGTTTCGCCGTCGAGCGCTTTCTTGTAGTCCTTAGCGGGAGCGAGCGTGACGAACTTTGTCCCGTCCGTCAGTACCATGAACGACACTTCCTCGCCGGTCAGAAACTCTTCGATGAGGATGCGGTTCGCCGCGTTGCCGAACTTCTTCTCATCGAACACCAGCCGCAGATACTCCTCGGCATCCGCTTTCGATTCGACGATGACGACGCCTTTGCCCGAGGCAAGGCCGTCGACCTTGATGACGCAGGGATAGCCGAACTCTTTCAGCGCCTTCTTCGCATCATCGACCGATGCGCAGACGCGCGCATCCGCGGTCGGGATGTTGTACTTGCGCATGAACTCTTTGGAGAACGCCTTCGAACCTTCCAGCTCCGCGGCCAGTCGCGTCGGACCAAAGATGGCCAGGCCGCGCTTCTGGAACTCGTCGACGATGCCGAGGGTGAGAGGAAGCTCGGGACCGACGATGGTGAGGTCGATGCGCAGCTTCTCGGCGAAATCGGCGAGCTCGATGATGTCGGCCACGCCGATGTTCACGCAGTCGCCGGTAGCGGCGATCCCGGCATTGCCCGGGGCCGCATAGAGCTCTTTGACGAGAGGAGACTGGCGGAGTTTCCACGCGATCGCATGCTCGCGTGCCCCTTGCCCAACGACCAGAACGCGCATGAGGTAGGTGCCGGCGATTCTAACATGCGCCTTCGCTGAGAATCTGCAGACCTCCCTAGACGTTCCAAAGTCCTCCGCCGTACATGTGTCACGATGGCCGCGGAAGTCCTCCGAATGATCCCGACGAAAGAGACCGTGGAGCTCGACGATCGGCAACTGGTCGAACAGATCCGGCAAGGCGATGACCGCGCCTTCGAGATGCTCGTTCGCCGCAAGACCTCCAAGGTCTACGGACTTTGCTACCGCGTCATCGGCAACAGCGAGGACGCCAAGGACATCTCCCAGCTCGTGTTCCTGAAGCTGTGGGAGAACCTGGAAAAGTACGACGCCACCTACGCCTTTGATACGTGGCTCTATCGCATGGTCACGAACGTGGCCATCGACTTCATGCGCAGCAAGCAGTCGCGCGACAACGCCGTCAACTCGAATCTGCGGCTGGTCAAAACGTCGATCGATCCGGAGCAGACAGTGACCGTGGCGCGAAAGGAAGTGGAGACCGTTTTCAATGCCGTCTCGAACGTCCTCTCGCCGAAACAGAAAACCATCTTCGTCATGAGCGAGATGGAAGATCTTCGCTCCTCCGAAATCGCCAAAGTCCTCGGCTGCCGCGAGTCGACGGTGCGCAATCACCTCTTCAACGCGCGCAAGCTGATGCAGGCGCAACTCAAGCGGCGCTTCCCTGAATACGCGCGGTTGTGGGAGGAATCGCGATGATGACGTGCTCGTACTTCCGCGCCCATCTGCAGCCAGGCAACGCCGGCGCCGCGATGCTCGAGCACCTTCGCCATTGCGATGGCTGCCTCGATTTCGCCATGAGCGTCGATCCGGACCTCTTCTTCCGCGCGCTAGGCGGCGAGGAGCTCGTGCCGCCCGGCGGCATCGACGCATTCGTCGGCGACGTCATGTCGCAGGTGCGCGTGCATGATGCCGAGGTTGCGATTACGCCGCGTCACGCGGTGAGCGCGTGGCAGCGCTGGGCGATTGCGGCGACGGCCGTTGTCGGCATCACCGGAGCCACGGTCGCGTATCGCTACGAGCATCAGGCTCCGGCAGTGCAGCCGGCTCACATCATTGCAGCCGCCAAGCCCCATCCGAAACCGACCGCGACGAAATCGTTCGTCGAAACGTATTCATCCCATGACGCGACGATCGTCGAGATGCCGAACGACGGCAGCGACACGAAGGTCGTGATGATCTTCGACGACAAGTTGCCGGCGGACCTATGAAATTCACACGCATTTTCCTGATGATTGCGATGCTGCTCGCCCTCTCCGGCGCGGCATTCGCCGAGCCTGCTGCGGCAGCCGCGGATGCGAAGCCGGCGCTGGCGGTGCACTCGTTCACGTTCAAGTTCAAGCAGGCCGACAAGGCCGCTGCCGTCATCAAGCCGCTGCTGAGCAAGGAAGGCTCGATGTCGATCCAGCCCTCCACGAACGCGCTCGTCGTCACCGACCGCGCCGAGAACATGAAGGCCGTCGCGAAGATGATCGGCGACTTCGACAAAGAGCCGCAGAGCTTCCGCCTTTCCGTCCGCATCATCGGTGCCTCGCGCGTCGAAGGGACGCCAAAGATTCCGGACGATCTCAAGGACGTGTCGAAAAAACTGGCCATGCTGCCGTTCAATTCCTATGAGGCCGTCGGTGAAGCGACGGTGCAGGGGAAGGAAGGCGACCCCGGTCTGATCAACATGCCCACCGGCTATCGCGCCGACTTCAAGTTCGGGGAGTACGACCCGGCCAGCGATTCGATCGCCGTCAACGATCTGCAGATCGCCAGGCTCACGGGAGCACAAAAGGATCAGCTCACGCCGCTGTTGAAGACGACGCTGAACCTCGCCATCGGTCAACCCTACATTCTTGGCGCAGCGAAAGGCCCGCAAAGCCAGCGCGCGCTGATGATCGTCCTCGTCGCTCGACGGTAGAGCGGCGTACCCTCCTGCACACGAGGCGCGGCGTACTCACCCTCCGCCGCGCCTCAACTTTTTAGTGGATTAGTCGATTAGTCGATTAGTGGATTAGTAGATTAGAGGGGAAGTCATCGCCCGCGTCCTAATCTACTAATCCACTAATCTACTAATCCACTAGCCTGCTATCCTTCGGCGATTCCAATTTCGGAGGACGAACATCATGCGCAGATTCGTTTTCGCGGCGATCGTTTGCACGCTCATCGCCCTTCCGCTGGCCGCACAGAACACCGACATCGAATCGCTCTCCGGGCTGCAGTTCAATTTCGGCAATCCCGGCGCGCGCTCTCTCGGCATGGGCGGCGCGTTCCTCGGCCTCGCTGACGACGCCTCGGCCGCCGAAGCCAATCCGGCAGGTCTGACGATTTTGAGAAAGCCGGAGATCACGCTCGAAGGGCGCAACTACCAGGAGCAGCAGGTCTTCACCACCAGCGGCACGTTCCCCGACCTGCAGCGCACCGCCTTCAGCCACTACAGCCAGCGCGTCGACGCCACGTTCGCCAGCGTCGTCTATCCGACCAAGCACTTCACGTTCGGCGCGTACTACCACGAGCCGCTGCGCAACGAAGGGACCGGCCAGGTCGTCCCGGTCCGCAACGAGTTTACCGGCGAGATCAAGACGAACGTTCCGAACTTCTTTTTCCAGTCCGATGGCAACGGGAACCTGATCGGAACTCCGATCAGCGAAGCGCAATGCAACACGCTGCGGCAGAAGGATCCGTTCACCTGCATCGAGTACACGGTTCTCCCGTTTCTCAGCCACGTAAAAATTCAGGAGAAGACGTTCGGCGCGGCGGCGGCGTTCAAAGTCGGCAAGTTCTCCTTTGGCGCCACGGCGCGCATGCAGCGTTTCAACGAGACCGCTTACACCTTCCGGGTCACGCCGACGTTCGATTTCTCGAGCATCTCCGCGCAGGCCACGAGCGACATCAGCAAGAACGACGACGTCGCCAAAGATGAGAGCGACATCACCTTCGCCGGCGGCTTCAAATGGGCGCCGAACGACAAGTTCTCACTCGGCGGCGTTTACAAGCAGGGCGCGAAGTTCGACGCGCCGACGTTCGCGGCGACCGATCAGACGGATTTCAAGTACGTGAGAGTGGCCAACACCACCTTCCACATCCCCGATGTGTACGGCGCCGGCGTCTCGTTCCGTCCGATGCCGGTCCTGACCCTCAACGCGGATGTGGTCCGCGTGAAGTACTCGAACCTTGTCGACAACTTCGTCTCGATCAACTCGGATGTCCGCAAGATCGACAAGGCCTACAAGGCTGCCGACGCCACCGAAATCCACCTCGGCGGCGAGTACTTTTTCTCGACGAAGATTCCATTCGCCGTCCGCGCCGGCGCCTGGCGCGACCCGCAGCACTCGATCACGTATACCGGCCCGCTCACGAACTCCTCCGAGGTCGGCGCCGCGGTGCTCTTCCCGAAGACTAAGAACCTGACGCATTTCTCGGTCGGCGCCGGCCTGGCCTGGCCTCGCTTCCAGATCGACGCGGCGTACGACCGCTCGGATCTCTTTCGAGTCGGCTCGATTTCGATGGTGACTCGTTTCTAGCCGGCGTAGTGTAGACGCCTCGCCTGCATCCGCCGGGCATCCTGCCCGGCGGTGGTTTCTTGGATTCAATTCACGGTCTGCGAATGATTCACGGCCTCCCGTCGGGCGAGACGCCACGCCGGATGCAGGCGAGACGCCCGCACTACGCCTTTAAAGCGTCTCCAGCGCCAAATCGAGCAGCTCGAACTTCTCCCATCCGCGAAAATCGAAGTGCCACCACTCGGACGGCAGCGGATCGAAGCCGTGCCGCGTCATCACATCGCGTAGCTTGGCGCGATTCGCGATCGCCTCGGCCGGCAGATCGTTGTAATCCTGCCGCGCCTTCACCGTGAACGCGTCGTATCCCGTCGGCATCACCAACTCGCGTCCCGTGCGCAGATCGATCAGCGTCAGATCGACCGCCGCACCGCGATTGTGACGTGACCCCTTCGCCGGATTGGCGACGAAATCGGGATTGCGGATCGGCTTCCACATCCGCACCGTCACGCGATACGGACGATAGCCGTCGAAAAGCTTCAACCCCAATCCCTCGCGCGCCAGCTCGCGTTCGACGTCGTGCAGCGCGATCGCCGCGGGACGCCGCAGAAATACCTTCGCCACCGGATACAGCGTCTGGTGCATGAAGTTGTCGGTCGTGGCGTAGCGAACGTCGCGCGGGATGTCGGTGATCTCGACCAGCCGCTTGTCGGGATCGGCAGCGACGAGACGATCGTATTCAGCAGCGTCGCGCACGACAGGCGGATGCGTCGTCGCGCAGGCGAGGGCAAGCAGCAGCAGTGCGGCCAGTTTTTTCATGCGATCGCCGGCGCCACTTTCGTCATGAAGTCTTCCATGTTCTTCATCACCCGTTTCGAGTCGTGATTGTTGAAATCAAACCACAGCATCAGCCGGTCCTCGGGATGGAAGCGCTCGCGCGCCTGGGCCGCGATCATCGACGCATCGCCGATCAGCGCGTTGGCCGAGGCGCGGCGGACCTTTTCTTCGTCAAGCGTTCCTTCGAGAGCGCGCCAGTAGTTCGACAACGCCGCACGCGCCTCCTCGGCCGCCTGCGCCGGATCGTCGTTGATGAACACGAGCACGGTGCGCGGCATCAGCCGCCGGTGCCAGCCGCCGCCATCGGGATGGTAGGCCGTCTCCATCCGCGCGTTCGTCTTCTGGATCTCGTCGCCGGGCGTGATCGACAGATTGAAAACGCCGACCGGCAGGAACGTGTTCGCGAACATCTGCGTGGCCGCATCGTGCGATCCGATCGACAGCCGCAGCAGATCCATCCGCGATTCCTGCGGCACGATCTTCAGGTTCGGAAACACCCACCGCGGCGCCAGCGGAATCGAATCGACGTCATCGCCATATGCCTCGATGACGCGCTGCCAGTCACCATCGGATCGGAAATCCTTCCGCGCCAGCGACCGCTCCGTCACCATCGACGAGCTGAGGATCTCCCCCTTCAGCAGCCGCAGAAAAATCTCCGTCGCTTCCTCGAAGATCTTGTTCTTCACTACCGGCCACGCCGCTTCCTCGACCGCATTCCGCGGAACAATTCCGTAGGGGACGTTGATGAACGGAAAGCGCCCCGCCGCGAAGCCGACCGTCAGCAGCCGCGTTTCGTTCGGATCGAGTCCGTGCAGCGCCAGAAACGTCTTGACGCGCTCCGCCGCGGCGATCGGCCCGCCGTTGCAGAGGATGTTCATGATGGCCGACCCGACGCCGATCTGTTTCGTGCGCGCGAAGATGCGATGCGCAAGCTGCAGGATGTCGGTGTTCAATCCGATCTCTCCCACAAAGTGCGGGATCACCGCGCCAGGATTCATTTTCTGAACCTCGGTGCTGAGATGACTCTCCGCCACCCAGGCCGTCCCGAATCCGAGCCGGTCCGCAAGAACGACCTGCTCGAAGAAGTTCTCGAACATGACCCGTTCCGGCGGCATGTACCCATCGACCTCGGTCTGCGAGATGGAGAAGAAGATGTCGAGCTCCATAGCGATGAGGATCGTATAGGAGAACCGTCGCCGAAGCCGTCACTGCGCACCGTTGGATAAATTCGGTACACTCCGCGGCCTTATGACACAGCCGCAATCTGGCACTCGCATCGACTACCGCGACGGCAAACTTGTCGTCCCCGACGATCCCATCGTTCCCTTTATCGAAGGGGACGGCACGGGCCCCGACATCTGGCGCGCCACGCAGTACGTCCTCGACGGGACGGTGGCCAAGGTCTACGGCGGCAAGAAAAAGTTTCATTGGTTCGAAGTGCTCGCCGGCGACAAGGCCTTTGCGGCGACGGGCGAATATCTGCCGCAAGCGACTCTGGACGCGATCCGCGACTACCGCGTTTCCATCAAAGGGCCGCTTTCGACGCCGGTGGGCGGCGGCATCCGCTCGCTCAACGTCACGCTGCGGCAGGTGCTCGATCTGTACGCGTGCGTGCGGCCGGTGCGCTACTTCGAAGGCGTCCCTTCGCCGGTGAAAGAGCCGGGCAAAGTGGACATGGTCATCTTTCGCGAGAACACCGAGGACGTGTACGCCGGCATCGAGTGGCCGGCGGAATCCGAGGGCGCGCGCAACATCATCGGATTCCTGAACGCGCTCGAACGGCGCGGCGGCAGCAAGATCCGCGAAGGCTCGGCCATCGGCATCAAGCCGGTTTCCGAGTTCGGATCGAAGCGGCTGGTGCGCAAAGCGATCGAGTACGCGATCGCCGCGAAGCGCGACTCGGTCACGCTCGTGCACAAGGGCAACATCATGAAGTTCACCGAGGGCGGCTTCAAAGACTGGGGCTACCAGCTAGCGCGCGACGAATTCGGTGACGTCACGATTCCGGAGTCCGAGGTTGGCGCGGACGGCGCCGGCGGGCGGATCGTCATCAAGGATCGCATCGCCGACTCGATGTTCCAGCAGGTGTTGCTGCGGCCGAGCGAGTATTCGGTCATCGCCACGACGAATCTCAACGGCGACTATCTCTCCGACGCCCTCGCGGCGCAGGTCGGCGGTCTGGGCATGGCGCCGGGCTCGAATGAATCGGACGAAGTGGCCATCTTCGAAGCGACGCACGGCACCGCGCCGAAATACGCCGGCAAGGACATGATCAATCCCGGCTCGCTGATTCTGTCGGGCGTGATGATGCTGCGGCACATGAAGTGGTGGGAGGCCGCCGACGCCATCGAGCGCGCCATCGCGAAGACGATTGCCCAGAAAAAGGTCACGTACGACCTCGAGCGGCAGATGCAGGGGGCGACGAAAGTCTCCACGAGCGAATTCGGCAGAGCGATCGTCGAGAACGTTTAGGCGGCACGGCTCGCGGTAAACTTCCGGGCAGAGGGACATCATGAAACGTGCTCTGCTCGTTGCGGTCGTTGCATTGGTTCCTGTCGCCGTGCTCGCCCAGAGCGCGCCCGACGTCATCATCCATCACGCGAAAATCTTCACCGGCGATCCCGCGCACCGATTCGCCGAGGCCGTGGCCATTCGGGACAACAAGATCGTGGCGGTCGGAACCAACGCCGCGATCACGGCAATGGCGAACGACAAGACCAACAGCGTCGATGCCGGAGGACGCGTCGTCGTTCCCGGCTTCAACGACGCACATACGCATCAGGGACCGCGACCCGAAGGATTCACGTTGTCGATCGATCAGGATGCGACGTGGCCGCTCGTCAGCGCCGCCCTCGCCAACGCCGCGGACGAAAACCCGGACGACATCTGGATCTACGGCACCATCGGTCCGAAGCTGCTGGCCGATCCTGCCGTAACCGCGCAGGCGCTGGACAAAGTGGCCGGGCACCGGAAAGTCATCCTGAACGAATGGACCGGCCACGGAACGATCATGAATGGCGAGGCGATGAACGCCTTGCGCATTCGCGACACGGCCGTTGATCCGGCCGGCGGTTCGTTCGAGCGCGACGCGAGTCATCACCTGACCGGAAAAATGTTCGAGTACGCCGGCTGGGCGGCGGAACGACGGCTGGCGGACAGCGTTTCCGACGGCGACGCCATCGATCAGCTCAAGACCTGGTCCGACCAGGCCCTCGGATTCGGCATCACGTCGATCCAGAACATGTCGATGGGATCGCTCACGCGCTACGAAAAAGTGGAACGGCACGGACCGGCGCCGATCCGCATCCGCATGATCCGCATTCCGGTGAGCGAGACCGCCGCGCGCGATACGAGCGAAGGCGCCACGCTCCCGGTCACGTCGCGCGAACGGCCGCTGTCGATCATCAGCGGGACGAAGTGGATCCTCGACGGAACGCCGGTCGAGCAGGGCGCCGCGGTGCGTACGCCGTATCCCGGCACCACGGACAAGATGGGGAAGCTCAACTTCTCGCCCGATGAGTTGAAAGTGATCATGAAGGAAGCGTTCGACTCGAAAGAGCAGACGCTGCTCCACGTCGCCGGCGATCGCACCGCCGCCGCGGTCTTCGACGCCATGCGCGCGGTCGGACCGGCCGAGGAGTGGCGTAAGAAACGGGTGCGCTTCGAACATGGGGATGGGCTTCATCCCGACCTCATCGCGCTCGCCAAAGAATTCGGCGTGGTGGTCGTCGTCAATCCGGCGCACGTCATGGCGCGTTCGGCGTATCCGAAGGGGCCGTACATGCCGGCGAAATCGCTGCTGAAAGCGGGCATTCCGCTGGCGATCGGTTCGGATGGTCCGATGAATACGGGCCTGAATCTCATGCTCGTCACTACGATGCCCGGCAATGCGAGCGAAGCGATCACGCGCGAAGAAGCGGTGGATGCCTACACACGCGGCGGCGCGTTCGCGGAGTTCGCCGAAAACGACAAGGGAACGATCGCTGCTGGCAAGCTCGCTGACATCGCGGTGTTGTCGCAGGACATCTTCACCGTTCCGGCCGATGCCCTTCCCGACACCCAAAGCGTCCTGACGATGGTCGATGGAAAGATCGCGTTCGACGGCGGCGTCATCAAAACGCACAAAGACAAGCCGGGAATGGTCCCCGGCGTATGATGTTGCGTCTCCCAACATGCGCCGTATCGTTCTTGCGTCCGCTTTTGTATTTGCGCTCGTCGCAGCGCGGCAGCGCGCCGTGCTGCATCCGCCGCCGGCGCAGGTGACGAACGGTCCGACGTTCAGCAACGAAGTCGTCCGCATTTTTCAGAACCGCTGTCAGACGTGTCACCACCCCGGTGACATCGCGCCGTTCTCGCTGATGACGTACGCCGATGCCGCGCCGCACGCGGACGCCATCAAGTACATGACGCAGACGCGCCAGATGCCGCCGTGGAAGCCGACGCCTGCGTGCGGCGATTTCGCCGACGCGCGCGTGCTCGCGCAGGACGAGATCGACACGATCTCCAAGTGGGTCGACAACGGTGCGCCGCAGGGGAACGTCGCCGATCTTCCGGAGCCGAAAAACTTCGACGGCGGATGGGCGCTCGGCCAGCCCGACCTCATCCTGTCGTACCCCGAGGCCTATAAGCCGCCGGTGACAGGCGACATGTACCGCTGCTTCCCGATTCCGACGAATCTTCCAGCCGACATGTACGTCTCGGCCATCGACATCAAGCCCGGCGACCGCGAGACGGTGCATCACGTCATCGCCTACATCGACACGACCGGCGACTCGCAGAAGCTGGACGAGGCCGATGCCGGTCCGGGTTATACGTCGTTCGGTGGTCCGGGCTTCACGATCTCTGCTTCGAGCCTCGGCGCGACCACTCTGGGCGGATGGGCTCCGGGCGCTCGTCCGGTCGTGCTCCCCGAGGATGTGGCGCTTTCGCTGCCGGCGCAGTCGCGCGTCGTGCTTCAGGTTCACTATCACCCGCACGGCATCAAGACCATCCCCGACCAGACCCAGATCGGCATTTACTACGCGAAGAAAAAGCCGAAGCAGCTCCTCTACATCCTGCCGTTGATCAATCAGGACTTCACCATTCCGCCGGGCGACGCGAACTACAAGGTGCCTGCGTCGTACACCGTCGGCTGGCCCGCGCACCTCTACCTCATCGCGCCGCACATGCACCTGCTCGGCCGCAAGATGAATGTGACCGCAACGTTGATCAACGGCGAGACGAAGTGCCTGATCAATGTCGACGACTGGGATTTCAACTGGCAGGGGCAGTACCGCTTCAGTGAGCCGATACCGATTCCGTATCACACGAAGGTGTCGCTCGAAGCAACCTACGACAATTCGGAAGGGAATTGGCGCAATCCGAACAATCCGCCAAAGGCCGTTTCGTGGGGCGAGCAGACCACTGACGAAATGTGCATCGCCTTCCTCGGCGTGACGCTCGACGGCATCACGTTAGGCCAGTCGCTGCCAAAGACGGAATTGTTCAAGCAGGACCGGTAGCCGACCGCGCAGAGACGAACAGTCGTTCAGGAGGATGCGTTACCAATGACTCCGACGGTTCTCTATCGATTCGCTGCCGTGATGCTCGTGCTGTTCGCTGCCGGCCACACGGTCGGGTTTCTCACGTTCGTCCCCGCTTCCGCGGAGGGGCTGGCGGTTCATGACGGCATGAACAACGTCCGCTTCGACTATGGCGGAAAGCAATACACGTACGGCGGCTTCTACAAAGGCTTCGGCCTGACGATTACGGCGTTCCTTCTTTTCTCGGCAATCGTGGCCTGGAACTTGTCCTCACTCGCCCGCACCGCACCTCAAGCGGTCGGCGTCATCGGCTGGTCCCTTTGCGTGCTGCAACTGGTGAGCTGTTTCCTGAGCTGGCGATACTTCTTCCCGCCGCCGACGATTTTGTCGGCGCTTGCAGCGATCGCGATCGGTTGGGCGACGTGGATCGTGCACTGAAACGCTTCGCGTAGCACGGCAAACACGCTCGCACGTTTCGGGCGTAAACTTCTCTCCATCCCTATGCCATCCGATCGCGAGAGCGTACTGCGCTTCGATCTCGCAGTGCAGAAGAGCCATGCGCTGGCCTACACCGCGGCGTTCTTCACGGCGCTGGCCGGCCACGCGCTGGGCGTCTTCGTCCTCGACATCGCCGCGGCAACCGCGGTGTGGCTCATTTCGCTGACATGTCCCGCGGCGATGTACGCGCTCTTCCGGCGCGGAATCGCGCGTGAAATCCTGAATCCGATCTGGATCGGCGCCGATCTGCTGTTCGTGTCGATCGGCGTCTACGGCACCGGCGGAACCAACAGTCCGTGGTTCATCTGGTATCTGGCCTCGGCGGCTGCGACGGCCTTCGCGGTCGGCAAACGCGCGTCGTACATCGTCAGCATCCTCAACGCCGCCGCCTACATCGTCGTGCTGATGGCGATCGGACAGGCGTGGTTCGTCAATGACGTCCTTCTTCTCGCCATCGCGCGGATGCTCTTCCTTTTCGGCGCGTCCTTCGTCTTCCTCGGCGGCATCGCCAACCTGCAGCAGAAGCGGCTGGTGATACGCCAACTCGAAAACGAACAGGCGCGCGAACTGGCCGAGCTCACGCGGCTCACCGAGGAGTTGCAGAAGAGAGGGGATGAGCTTGAGGAGGCCAGCCGGCGCATTCAGGAGGCCGACCGGCTTAAGAGCCAGTTCCTGGCGAACATGAGCCACGAACTGCGCACGCCGATGAATTCGATCATCGGCTTCTCGGAGATCCTGATCGAACGCCTGCACGGCACGATCGATCCGAAACACGTCGTCTTCCTCCGCCACATCCTCACTTCCGGCCAGCACCTCCTCGGCATCATCAACGACATCCTCGACCTCTCGAAAATCGAGGCCGGCAAAATGGAGGTCTTCGCGGAGAAGTTCGACGTGCGGCCCGTCATCGAGAGCGTCTGCACGGTCATGCGCGGCATGGCCAAGACGAAGATGCCGACGTTCGTCATCGAAGCCGACGACGCGCTGCCGCCGATCGAGACCGACCTCGCCAAGTTCAAGCAGATCCTCTACAACCTGCTCTCGAATGCAATGAAGTTTTCGCCGGCCGGCTCGCCGATCACGATCGGTGCGATGCACGTGGACGAGACCATTACCATCTCCGTGCGCGACCAGGGCATCGGCATCGATCCGAAGAATCACGACGTGATCTTCGAAGAGTTCCGCCAGATCGACGGCAGCGAACGCCGCCAGTTTGGCGGCACCGGCCTCGGGCTGGCGCTGGTCAGAAAGTTCGTGCAGCTCCAGGGCGGCTGGGTGCGCGTCGACAGCGCGCCGGGCAACGGCAGCACGTTCTCCTTCACGCTGCCGATCCATTCGCGCGCCGCGGTGGTGAGCCGCATTCCCGAGCTGGTCCCGTCCGAGCAGCGCGCCGAACGCGTGCTGGTGGTCGAGGACGACGCTCACGCCTACGACCTGATTGCCACCGCGCTCAACTCCGCAGGCTATCTCTCCGTCCGCGCCCGCCACGGCGACGAAGCACTCCGCCTCGCGCGCGAAGCCCGCCCGATTGCCGTCACGCTCGACCTCGTCCTCCCCGGCATCGACGGCTGGGAAGTGCTCAAAACGCTGAAGAGCGACGCCGCCACGCGCGACATTCCGGTGGTGATCATCTCCCGCGTCGACGAACGCGATCTCGGCGTGGCCCTCGGCGCCGACGATTACTTCGTCAAACCGGTCGACCGCGACCGCTTGTTGAATCGCGTCCGTCAATTGACGACGTCCGATCAATCAAAAACGCGCCTGCTGCTCATCGACGACGACACGTCGCTCCACGAGCTTCTCGACGAGGAGCTGACCCGCCTCGGCTACACGATCGAAAGCGCCTTCAACGGCGAGACCGGCTTCGCCGCCGCCAAAGCCAACACGCCGGACGTGATCATTCTCGACCTGATGATGCCCGGCATGAGCGGCTTCGAAGTAGCCGGCCTGCTCAAAGACCATCCGTCCACCGCGCGCATCCCAATCCTGGTCCTGACGTCAAAAGAAATCTCCGCCGACGACCGCCGCGAACTGCAGTCCAAGGTCGCCGCCTGCGTGCAAAAAGGAAAGAGCGCGCGGGACCAGCTCGTGGCAGAGATCAGGCGCCTGCGGCGCGCGAATGCGTAGCCTCACCTGAAAGCAATCTATGGCAAAAGCTGAAGCAACGGTTGAAGAACTAGTGTCCATGATTGAACGTGGTGAACTTCGTCTACCTGAGATGCAGCGTCGGTATGTCTGGAGGACGACCCGAGTACGAGACCTGCTCGATTCGCTCTACCGAGGTTACCCATCAGGCGCGATATTGTTGTGGGAAACTGACGAAGCTGTTCCTCTGCAAGCTTTTGCGGTACCACAACAAAACAATCCTTATCAAAGCACGCGACTACTTCTCGACGGACAACAACGACTCACGTCTTTGTCTGCGGTCATACGTGGTCAGGCTGTGCACGTTCGCAATCGGGCGCGACCAATTGAATTGCTGTTTAACCTCGAGCATCCCGCGGAACTCACGGTCGTCACTGAGGTCGACGAACAGTCTGATGATGATCAGGATATTGGTGACGACGAGACGGACTCGAACGAGGACGAATTGCTGCGACGCTTCGAGCAGATGACGTTCGTGGTCGCTACCAAAAAGCTGGAGCAATCGCCGCATTGGGTAAAGGTCTCTGAAGTCTTTCGGACGGACGAGGACACTCCGTTCCTTTCACGGGCCGGAGTTGAGAAAATTTCTGATCCTCTGTGTAAGAAATACAGCCAGCGCTTGGCCCGCCTTCGAAGTATCCGAAGGTACGTTTACCGGATGGACGTTCTCGAGCGGACACTGTCATATGACGAAGTTACTGAAATCTTTGTCCGCGTTAACTCGCTTGGCGCAAAGTTACGGAGTTCCGACCTCGCGCTCGCTCAAATTACGGCCAAGTGGCGAAACTCCCTGGAGGTTTTCCAGCGACTGCAGTCAACATATGAGCAGCGCGGGTTCGAGCTTGACCTCGGGTTATATCTCAAAAATATGATTGCTTTCGCAACAGGCCAGTCGAGATTTATCACCGTCAAAAATCTCACTATCGAAGCTCTGCAGGCTGCCTGGAAACATGCCGAGCGCGGAATGGAGTTCGCGACGAATTTCATCAGGGCAAACGCGGGAATTGATAGCCCGGCATTGATGTCGTCTCCGTTCCTCTTGATTACTCTCGCTTATTTTGGACATCGCCGAAATTACGAGATATCGCCGGACGAATCTGATCATTTGAAATTGTGGGCTCGGTTGGCGAACGCGAAGGCTCGGTACTCTCGCGGGTCGAGCGAAACACTTCTCGATCAGGATTTGGCTAGTATTCGAGACGGCGGTGGACCGCAAGACCTGATCGATCGCCTTCGTTTACAAGTTGGGCGGCTTGACATCACGCCTGAAGAGCTCGAAGGTCGCAATCAGAGGAGTGCGTTGTTCAAGACCATGTTTCTTGCTTTTCGCGAGGCTGATGCGCGCGACTGGACGTCCGACTTGGCGATCTCACTCGACCATTCTGGAGCGCATCATCGTCTTCAGTTTCATCATATTTTTCCGAAGGCTGTGCTAAAAAGAGCATCAATAAGTCAGCGCGAGATCGATGACATCGCGAATCTCGCCTTTATCGCCGGCCGAACAAATCGTCACATCAGCGATAAAGCTCCGGCCGAATACCTCCGTGCGATCATCGATGCTCGCGGAGAGAATCTGCTGAGGGCACAGGCAATCCCAACTGATCAAGGTCTCTTCGACATCTCCGCCTATCGGTCTTTCGTTCGCGAGAGACGTGTGGCGATCGCTCAGCGGCTAAACGAGTTTCTTGGCGTTATGTAACGCCCCGCGGAGTTATCTCGGACCTCAATCACCTGCCGGCTCAACGCCCGAACGCTTCGTAAACCGCGCGAGCGATTTGGCTCACCACTCGTAGCGCGACGTCATCGTTCTGCGCGACTGGTTTCTTCGTGAAGACGGCGATCGCGATGTGGTGCTTGCCATCGGCCGAGGTGATGATGCCGACGTCGTTGAAGACGCCGGGCATCGTTCCGGTTTTGTGGGCGACGATGGTGCTTGGCGGAAGCGCTGACGCCAGTCGGATCGGGTTATGCGACGCGGTCATGAAGTGCGCGAGCAGATCGTGGCTGGCGGGCGCAAGACCGTCGTTGCGCTTCGCGAACGCGGCCAGCAGCCGCACCATCCCGTCGGGCGTGGCGGTATCGCGTACATCGCGGACGTAGGCGGCGACGCCATGCGCCTGGATCGCTTCGGCGATGTCGTTTTCCGGACGATCAACGCGGACACCGTCGCCGCCGAGGGCCCGAATGCGGGCGGTGATGGCGGCACCGCCGAAACGGCGGATGAAGTAGTCAACAGCGGTGTTGTCGCTTTCGACGACCATCAGCTCGACGAGACGGCGCACGGTCGCGGTGACCGGCTTGCCGTTCGCGGAATCGCGCAGCGGACTATGGCCGCGCGAGAACTGCGTCGGCTGGATCGTGATCGCGTCGTCGAGTTTGAGCTCGCCCGCATCGACACGCTGCAGAACCACCAGCGCGACCGGAAACTTGAAAACGCTGGCCATCGGGAAGTGGTCGTCGCCATGAATGCTGACGCGCCGCCCAGATTCGATGTCGATCGCCGCGATGCCTACCGTCGCATCGGTCTGCGCAGCAATTGTCGTGATCTCTGATTGGAGCGTGGCGAACAACAGAAGCGCGGTAATCATCATGGTGAACGAAACGCCCTTTCATATCCTGTCATCTCTACGTACCCCCGCCCATTGACCGCGACGTTGCCGAACGTGCCGGCGGCGTCGACGGCGCCTTCCCAGTAGGTCACGTGCGTGGAGCTGTTCGTGACCAGCTCCTGATCTTTCATCACCGGCTGCAGCGTCAGCGCGATACCGAAGGAGGGGACGGCGATGCGCCAGCCCATCGGGTACGTTGCGTTCGATTTTTTCGAATGCCACGAGCTCACCGGCGTGATCGAAATCTGCTCGCGGCGGAGGTGGATGACGTTCCCCTCGCTGCTGATCAGCGAGCCGGACGACGCGGGATCGGGAGTGCCGTCTTTGCGGCGGATCTGGTAGAGCATCAGCTCCGCGTCGTTGTCGAGCTGGACGGAAAACCAGTCCCACCCCTGCTGCGTTTCGCGAAGACCGGAGCTGCCGAACTCATGATCCATCCACGCCGCGCCGCGGCAGTTCGCGCCGTTCACGCGGCCGCGCACTTCGAGGCGCGTCATCGAGTAGTAGTGCGACGCATATCCTGGCCCCTCGGCCTTCACGCTGACGCCGTTCTCGCCGTGGATGGCCGGCGCTTTGCGCGACGTCATCACCAGATCGACGGCGTCCTTGCCGCCGTAACCGATGATGTGCCACGAGCCGTCGGCGAGCGTGACCGCGCGCCATCCTTCGTTGAAGACGTCGAGTGTCCCCGCGGCCGCGCCGGCGGTGAAAGGTGACGAACGATTGAGCTTCTCGTAGTAGCGGAAGTCGTTGGCGGCGACGTCGGTGATGGCAAAGTGCGCGAGCGAGAGATTGCGCAGATCCCAGCGCGTTTTCGGATCGGTTCCGAGCGGCACGACGCCGACGCGAAAGAACGTCAGCTCGAAGCCGTAGCGTTTGCCGGCGTCCGTATCGAGATGGCCCGTGTAGTACCACCACTCGGTCTTGTAGCCGTCGTGCGTGCCGTGATCGCGCGGGAAGGAGTAGTCGTATCCGGGCAACGCGGGCTGGAACTGCGGTGCCGTCTGCGCGGCCAATGTTGAATGTTGAATGTTGAATGTTGAATGAAGAAGCAGAAGACCGATTGCGAGGCGGCGCTTCCATTCAACATTCAACATTGAACTTTCAACATTCGACATTCGTGAAGCCATAATATGCGCTCGCCCATGGCCGAACCCCCGGTCGCAACTGCACGAACGCGCTTCCGCACCGTTGCCGCGGAGGGGAGCATTCCCATCGATGCCGACGATCTCGTCGCGCTGGCGCGGCGCTACGCCGATCAGGGGATGTACGACGAAGCCATCCACCTGTACGAGATGGCGGAGAAGCTCAAGCCCGGTTCCGTGTCCGTGCGCATCAACCTGGCGCGCGCCCGCGACCTCAAATCGCAGGCCGAAGCGTCGCGGTTCGAAAGCGTGAAACAGGAGGTCGAAGCGCTGCGGGCTCGCGACGAAGTCGACGCCTCGCAGTACGTCGGCCTGGCGCAGTACTACATGGCCAAGGATCAGACGTCGAAGGCCATCGAGCTGCTCGAGATCGCCAAGCTGAAGACGCCGAACAGCTACCGCCCCTACGAAATCCTCGGGCGCCTCCACTACTCGCAGGGCGAGTGGGACGCCGCGCGCGACGAGATCGTCAAGGCGCGCAAGCTCAATCCGTTCGACCGCGGATTGGCCGAGATTTCCGGGCGCGTCGAATTCGAGTTGCGCAATTTCGACCGCGCGCTGGAGGATTTCGTCGACGCCTTTCTCCTCTCCACCGACCAGAAGGGAGAGAGCACCGAGCCGGTGCGCCGCATGATCAACACGCTCAAGCGGATGGAGAACATCGAGACGAAGGAGCTGAACGCGCGCATCAAACAGCGCGTCGAGCAGCTGCAGCTCTGCACCGAGCGGCTGGAACTGCGCAAGGACAACCTCTTCAAGGTCGAATCGAAGAAAGGGCTGCGCGAGATCATCCAGAAGATCACGCGCGACGCCGAGACGCGCGACAACCTCATCACCATGGCCGCCGACCTGCGCGCGCTGGCCGTGTTTCAACATATCAAGGACGAGCAGCTCATCCGCCTTTCGAAGTTCGCGCGCGTGGAAGCGCTCGAAGAAGGCGGCTACGTTTTTCGCGAAGAAGACCGGTCGATGGATTTCTACGTGGTCAAAGACGGCCGCATCGACGTCCGCAAGGACACGCCCTTCGGTCCGCAAATCCTCGGGTCGCTGACGTCCGGCACGATCTTCGGCGAGATGAATTTCATCGACCGCACGCATCGCTCCAGCGACGCCGTAGCCGTCGTGCCGTCAAGCTGTTTCACCTTCTCCTTCAGCGCGCTCGACCAGCTCATGGACGAGGACAAGCAGCTCGCCGTCGGTCTGCACTGGGCTTTCTGGCGCTCGCTCACGGAGAAAGTGCGCGACGCCAACGAGCAGCTCAAGCTCTTCTTCCAGGAGGACGCCAAGAAGGGCCAAGGCCGCAAACGGGTCGAGGGAACGCGCGAGACGCAGAAGGTCACGGTCAAGTCGGAAGACAAGGTCGATCTCTTCAAGGAGCGCGGCCTCTCCGCCGGTGAAATGAAGCTGCTGGCGACGTTCTCCAGCGAGGAGCGCTTTCGCGAAGGTTCGATGGTTTTCCGCGAAGGGGAACGGGGCGAGAAGCTCTACATCGTTCTCGACGGCCGCGTGCGCATCTCGAAATTCATCCCGGGCGTCGGCGAAGAAGCGCTGGCCGTGCTCGACCGCGGCGACTTCTTCGGCGAGATGGCGCTCATCGACGACAAGGCGCGTTCCGCCGACGCGAAAGCGCACGACGGCGACGCGACGGTGCTCTCGATCGACCGCGCCACGCTCAACGAGATCCTGTCGATGGATCCGCACGCGTCGCTGCAGTTCCTGAATCTTCTCTGCCGGATGATCAGCCGCCGCCTGCGCGAGATCAACGAGAAGATCGTGCAGTGGAAGTACATGAGCGGCGGATTCTAGGCGGGCACGAACGAAGCTAAATTGTTCGGTACAACTCTTCCAGCCGCGTAATCCGCAGCTCCTTCGAAAACCCGCGCACCACATGCTCGCGCGCGTTCGCGGCCACACGCATCCGCCGCGGCTCGTCGTCGATCACCTCGCTGATCGCGCGGGCCAGCGGAGCTACTTCCTTCGCCGGAATCAGCCACCCCACCTCGGGCGACGACACCAGCTCGCGATTTCCGCCGCAGTCCGTCGCGATGACCGGCTTGCGCATGGCCATCGCCTCGCGGATCGTGCCGGTGATCCCGGTGCCGGCCCACGACGCGTCGACGACCAGATCGCACGACGCGAAAACATTCGGCATGTCGTCGCGATACTCGATCGCCGTGACGTGCGGCGCCACGCCGCGCTCGCGCGCATACGCATCGACCTCGGCCTGTTCGCTCGCGTTTCGGCATCCGATCAGCGCCAGATGCGCCCGCGGATGCGTCGGAAGGATCGAGGCGACGGCATCGATCAACTCCTTCCAACCCTTCCACGTACGCACGCCGACCTGCGCGATGAGAAAGCGATCATCGGCGATCCCTTTCTCGCGGCGGAACGCACGCACATCCCATTTCTCGGGATCGAAGAGCGCGACGTCCGTACCCGCATAGATCACGACTACCTTCTCGCGCGGAAGACGACCGCTGGAGACGATCACGTCCTTGATCTGCTCGCAGACGGTCACGACTCGCGACACTCGACGCGTGCGGTACTTGGTCCGGTTCCAGACGTCGAGCGGAAACGACACGCCGCGATTGACCACGAACGCGCGCACGGGCTGCAGGAACGTCGCCGCGAGCGCCAGCGAATGCGCGACGCCTTTGTGCACATGCACCGCGTCCGGCTTCACCTCGCGAAACAACTTGCCCAGCTTCCAGGCGCTGATGACGTCAAACTCATGCCTCATCGGCAGTCCGACGAATCGCACATCCGCCTCGGACGCCTTCGACGCCAGCACCGCATCGGGCCGGCTGACGATGGTCACCTCGTGTCCGCGCTCGCGTAAACCGGCCGCGGCTTGAAACATCTGGTGCACCGACCCGGTGTTGAACTGATTGAACTCGAGGATCTGAAAGATGCGCATCGGCGAGGGCGCGGATTGTAGCGGCGGTAGCGGGAAGCGCGCACTTGCTATATCGTTTCCGGTCCCCGGAACTGCCTAAACTACTGACGACAATGACCGACAAACCGAAATCCGAGATCAAAGTCACCGACAAGCGAATCTTCACCGCCGAGGGGGAGATTCGCGAAGAATTTCGGGAGGAGATCAAGGCGGCGGATCCAGTGGCGACGAAGCCGCCCGAGAAACCGGCAGCTCCGAAAGAAGCGCCGGCGGAACGGCGTCAGAATCCGGATCCGCAGCCGCCTCCGGGCGGCGAGCGGCGCAACAAATCGATCGCCGACAAAGCGCAGAATCCCGGCACTCCGTTTGCCGACTTCGTCGAGCCGCTGATCGCGCAGGCCTACGTCTCGCTCGGCATGCTGCGCGATCCGTACGGACAGAAGCCGAAGATCGACGTCGCCGCGGCGCGGCAGATGATCGAGATGGTCACCATGCTCAAAGACAAGACGGCCGGCAACCTGACGCCGGACGAAGACGATTTCCTCTCGACGCACCTTGGAGAATTGAAGCTCGCGTTCGTACAGCGAACGAAAAGCCTCACATGAAACTCCGCCTCATTGCGCTCCTCACGGCGTCCGCGTGCCTCGGCTCCCTTGCGGCACGGGCGGAGGAGCTTGCGCCGCGCGACATCTGGCCGCAGGCGACAGCGGCAGCGGATTCGGGCAACGCCGACGCGGCCAGCAAGAAGACCACGCAGCTCACCGAGGCCGGCAAATCGCTCGGCATTCGAACCTATCCGGTGTACGCGATGTCGGCCGGCGCGTTGTCGCGTCAGGCGGCGAAACAGGGAAACAAATCCGGAGCCGAATGGGGCACCAAAGCGGCCGATGCGCTCGATCCTTACTCGCCTGCCGTCGCCTTCATGCGCGCGGACGACGCCTCTGACTCCAAGAACTTCGGAGCGGCGCTGACGAACATCTTTCGCGGATTCGCCAACATCCTCCGCAACTACCGCTCGCGGCTTCTGAGTCGCGCCGATTTTCTGATCACGATCCTGCTGGCCATCGCACTCACCGCTGCCATCTTCGCCGTCGCGCTTTTCGTCCGCTACGGCCACGCCATGACCCATGACTTCCGCGAAATCCTCGGCGCGCGGATGCACGGCGGCTCGGTTTCGGTGCTCGCCTTCGCTCTGCTCTTCCTGCCGATTTTTCTCTGGCTCGGTCCGGTCTGGCTGATCTTCTACTGGTTCATCATCTTCTTCGGTTACGCGAAACGCGGCGAGCGGATTCTGATCGTTGCGTTCTCGCTGCTCCTCGCGTCAGCGCCCGTGCTGCTCGATCTCACCTCGCACTGGATCGCCGGCGTCGACAGCCCCGTCGTCATGTCGGCGATCGCCGGCAACGAGCGCAGCTATCAACCGGACGCGCTTCGGCGGATGCAGGAGCTGATCAACATCGTCCCCGATGACGCCACGCTCCATCTGCTGATCGGCAACCTTTATCTTCAGGACAGCAACGAGCAGCAGGCCAATCAGCACTATCACCGCTCGGCGGAGTTGCGCGATTCCGCGGGCGCGCACGTCAACCTCGGCAATCTGCACTTCTTCAACAACGACTTCGCCACCGCGGTGACGGAGTACAACAAAGCCGAGGTGCTCGATCCGAAACTGGCCATCGCGTTTTACGACGATTCCGTCGCGCTCGGCGAGTTGTACAAATTCGATCAGCAGGCGCAGAAGCTCGATCGCGCCAAGCAGATCGACAGCGCCTCGATCGAGCGCATCTCGTCACAGCCGCCGGCGCAGAAAGTCGTGCTCTATCACCCGACCATCGCGCAGGCGTGGAGCGTGTCGTCGAACATCGCCCGCCGAGGGGTGGCGCGGTCGCTTTTCGGAAACTACGCGTGGTTCGACGCCGCCGAAAGCATTCGCAATCCGCTGACGCTCGGCGCGATTCTGACGATTCTCCTCGCGCCGATCGTGCACTTCATCCGCCGCAAGACCGGATACGCCGGCGCGTGCATCAAGTGCGGACGGACGTTCTGCCCGCGCTGCAAGTCGGCGCACGAGAGCGCCACGTTCTGCACGCAATGCATCCACATCTATCTGAAACGCGACGGCGTTTCGATGGCCACCAAGCGCGCCAAGCTCGAAGAGGTCAGCGAACATCAGGAGAGCACGCTGACGCGCAATCGCTGGCTGGCCACGTTCCTCCCCGGGTCCGCGCATTTCATCGAAGGGCGGACGTTCTTTGGAGCGCTTGCGGCGTTCGTCTTCGTATTCTTCGTTTCGCTGGCGCTGCTCTCCGGCCGGCTGGCGCCGGTGCTCGCGCCGGGCGACGCTGCGAAATGGTTCGTTCGCATCGTGGCCATCGTGCTTGCGATCATTCTCTGGATTTTCATCACGCTTCCGATTTACCGGAGGCGCGCTACGGCGTAAGTCATGGCACTCGAAGGCACACTCAAAGATTTCAGTCTGGCCGACATCTTCCAGCTCATCGGGCTGCAGCGGAAGACCGGCGTGCTGACGCTGCGCGCGAAGGACGACACCGTCACCGTCACGTTTCTCGACGGCAAAGTCGTCGGCGCCGATTCGTTGAGCCATCGACTCGAAAATCGCCTCGGCCACGTCCTGATCCGCAGTGAGCTCCTGACGCAGGATCAGCTCAATCGCGCGCTCGAGATCCAGAAGGAGACGCTGCAGCGCCTCGGCTTCATCCTCGTGCACTACGGAATCATCTCGGTCGACGCGCTCAAGCAGGCGCTCCAGCTCCAGATCATGCAGATCGTCTTCCGTCTCTTCCGCTGGAAGGACGGCGACTATCACTTCTCGCAGGAGACGACGATCGAGTACGACCGCGATTACGTCGTGCCGGTCACCGCCGAGTCGATCCTGATGGAAGGCGCGCGGATGATCGACGAGTGGCCGATCATCGAGAAGCGCATCCGTTCGTACGACATGGTCTTCCGCAAGAAGCTGACCGACCAGGAGATCGTGGTGGTCGGCGCGGAAGACGCGGACGAAATCGATTTCGACGGCTCCGATTCGACGAACATGCGCCGCCGGCGCCAGATCATCAGCGACAAGATCCGCATCTCGCGCGAAGAGAAAGTGATCTACGACCTGGTCGACGGCACGACCAGCGTGCGCGAAGTGATGGAGTTGTCGAAGTTCTCCGAGTTCGACACCGCCAAGGCGCTTTACGAGTTGCTGACGCGCGACCTGATCGAGGAAGTGCGCGGAAGCGCGGCCGCGGAAGTCCTCGCGCAAGCGACGCCGCTCGACGAGACGGACGTCGCGGAAACGCCGGTGCCGCTGCCGCTCGTGGCCGTGCTGGCGCTGCTGGTCATCGTTTCGCTGGCGACGTCGTTCCGCAATCCGCTGAACTCTCTGAATCCGCTCGGCGCCGCGCAGCGTTCGTCGTCCGTCGAGGAATCGCGCAAAGCGATCTCGATCCAGCGCATCGGCCAGATCGGCCAGGCAGTCGAGGCCTTCAACCTCGTCAACGGACACCTCCCCGCGCGCCTGCAGGAGCTGACTCCGGTCTACATCTCCCCGTCGCTGCTCCACGATCCGTGGGGCCACGCCTACAAATACCTCCCGCAACCGCAGCGCTACCTCGTCATCGGCTTCACGCCCGACGAGAAGCCCGACACCGATCTCTTCCTCTCACACATGATCGAATCCGGCTCGCCCTCAGCCGCGGCATCGAAGCCGGTGACGGGCGGAATCCAGTTGCTGGATTGAGTCAAAAGCTTTTCACGCGGAGGCGCGGAGACGCGGAGAAAAAAGTCTTTCTCCGCCTCTCCGCCTCTCCGCGTGAAACCGGTTCCCTTTAGACTTCGCGCTAAACTTCCTCCATGAAAAACGTGAAGGTTGGAATCCTCGGGTCGGGCGACGTCGGGAAATCATTCGCGAAGGCGTTTGGGGCGTTGGGACATGACGTCGTCATCGGCTCGCGGTCGCCGGAGAAATTGAGCGACTTTGTGGGCGGCGAGGGAGATCGCGTCACCAGCGGGACGTTTGAAGATGCGGCGCGGTCGGGCGATCTGATCGTTCTGGCTACGCACGGCATGGCCACCGAGGAAGCGATTTCGATGGCCGGCAAGCAGAACTTCGATCACAAAGTGGTGATCGATGCCACGAATCCGCTCGACTTCAGCAGCGGCGCGCCTCGGCTCGCGATCGGCCACACCGACTCCCTCGGCGAACAGATTCAGCGCTTCATTCCGAACGCGCGCGTCGTGAAAGCCTTCAACACCGTCGGCAATCCGCTCTTCTTCAAACCCGACCTGCCGGGCGGACCGCCGGACATGTTTATCGGCGGCAACGACGCTGACGCGAAGAAACTGGTGTCGCAGGTGTGCGAGGCATTCGGCTGGGGCGTCGTCGATCTCGGCGGCATCGAAGCGTCGCGCTACCTCGAACCGATGTGCATGGCGTGGGTCGTCCACGGCGTCATTTCCGGGACTTGGCTGCATGCATTCAAGCTGCTCCACAAATAAGTTCGGCGTTAAATCGCGCCCGTTCACCTCTTCGCAACAGCCTCCGGTCCTCCGAGGAGTAGCATTGCGCTCCGCCGGGGCAGAGGTTTTGCAGCCCGGCGGGACAAGCAGAATTCAGAGTTTTCAAACGGAGAGGTACTTTCGATGCGCAAACTCGCAGTCGCTTTCCTCTTTCTTCTGTTCGCTTCCACATCGCTGAACGCACAGTACTTCGGGCGCAACAAAGTGCAGTGGGAGCACTTCGATTTCAAGGTCCTCAAGACCGAGCACTTCGACATTTATTACTACGACCGTGAAGCGGACGTGGTGAACGACGTCGGACGCCAGGCGGAGCGCTGGTATACGCGCCTTTCGCGGACGTTCAATCACACGTTCAACCGCAAGCCGATCGTCCTCTACGCCAACTCCGCCGACTTCCAGCAGACCACCACCACGCCGGAGATGATCGGCGAAGGGACGGGCGGCTTCACCGATCCGTTCATGAACCGCGTGGTCCTGCCGTTGACCGGCGACTACGCCGAGAACGATCACGTCATCGGCCACGAAATGGTGCACGTGTTCCAGTTCGACATCGCCGCCGGCATCACCAGCAACCGGCGCCGTTTCAATCTGGAGATGATGCCGCTGTGGATCGTGGAAGGCATGGCCGAGTACTTCTCGAAAGGCCGCGTCGATCCGCTGACCGCGATGTGGATTCGCGATGCCGAGGTGCACAATCACCTCCCGAATCTGCGTCAGCTCGAGCGCGATCCGTACTACTTCCCGTACCGCTACGGACAAGCTTTGCTGGCGTACATCGGCGGTCGTTTTGGTGACGACGCCGTCGTCCGCTACTTCCTCGCCGCCGGTCTGACGAGCCCCGAGGCCGCGTTCGATCGCGCGCTTGGAGTACCGGCCAAACAGCTCTTCACCGACTGGCAGGAATCGGCGCACGAGATGTACGCGCCAATCGTCGCCGACCGTCCCTCGGAGCCCGGCACGCCGCTCATCGGCAGCAAGGCCGGAACGCGCGGCAATCTCAACGTCGGACCGGCGTACAGCCCGGACGGCAAGTACATCGCCTTCCTCTCCACGCGCGCCATCTTCGACATCGATCTTTTCCTCGCCGACGCGCAGACGGGACAGGTGATTCGCAAACTCGCCTCGACCGACCGCAACGGACATTACGAAGCGTTGCGCTTCATCGATTCGGCCGGCAGTTGGTCCGCCGATTCGAAACGCCTGGCCTTCGTCACCTTCGAAAAGGGCGACAACTACCTCGGCATCGTCGACGTCGACTCGCGCAACTTCAAGAGTGTGCGTGTCCCCGGCATCGACGCCATCACGAACGTGGCGTGGTCGCCGGACAACCGCACCATCGTCCTGGCCGGCCAGGCCACCGGCGTGTCCGACCTCTTCCTCTTCGACACGGAGTCGAAGGAAGTGCGGCGGCTGACGAACGACAAGTACGCCGACATGCAGCCGGCTTTCTCGCCGGACGGCAAGACCATCGCGTTCGTTTCCGATCGCGGCTCAGGTCCGGAAGCGAACCTCGAGTCGCTGTACTTCGAAGGGACGCGCATCTCCACGATCGACGTCGCCAGCGGTTCGATCAAGAACCTGCCGCTGTTCTCGAACGCCAAGAACATCAACCCCGCATACGGTCCTGACGGCAGCATCTACTTCATCGCTAACCCCGAGGGGATGGCCGACATCTATCGCTACTCGCCGGATGGCCGCGTCAGCCGCATCACCCGCGTGCAGACCGGCGTCTCCGGCATCACCGAGCTGGCGCCGGCGCTTTCCGTCGCCACGCGCACCGGCGACATCGCCTTCTCGCTCTACGAGGGCGACAACTACAACATCTACAAGCTCCCGGCGAACCCGCCGTCGCTCGCCGTTGCCACGACGAATACGGCGCCGTCGAGCGCGCGCGCCGGACAACTGCCGCCGCTGCGCGGAACCGGATCGACGATCACCGCCTATCTGCAGAAACCTGAGGAAGGCCTGCTGCCGGCCAGCACGACCTTCACCCCGGCGACGTACCATCCCAGCCTCCACATCGCGTACCTCGGGCCTCCGACGATCGGCGTCGGCACCAGCTCGTTCGGCACCGGCGTAGGTGGCAGCGTCAGCGCCTATTACAGCGACATCCTCGGCTACCACAACGTCGGCATCACCTTCCAGGGCGGCGGCAGCTCCGGCGTGGGAACGGTGGCCGATCAGCTGGCCGGCGAAGTCTTCTACCTCAATCAACAGCATCGCTTGAATTGGGGAATCGACACGACGCATCTGCCGTACGTCACCGCGACGAACCTCGTGGGATCAGACGTGATCCCGATCAACGGTGTACCGACTCCGGTCGACGTCGTGGTTCAGGACCGCGAGATTCAACGCTTCGATGACGTGTCGGGCGTCGTGCAGTATCCGTTCAGCCAGACGCGGCGAATCGAGTTTTCGGCAGGCATTCAGCGTCAGGCGTTCAAGCTGGAAGAGGAAACGGTCGTTTTCATCGGCAACACGATCATTTCCGACGAGACGGCGAAGTCGCCGTTCAACTTCTCGTACAACATCGCACACGCGAACACCGCGTTCGTCGGCGACAGTACGGTGTTCGGCTTCCTGTCGCCGGTCCGCGGCACCCGCTATCGCTATGAGCTGGAGACGCTCACGGGCGATCTGAAGTTCCAGACCGCGCTGGCCGACTGGCGCAAGTACTTCTTCTTCAACCCGGTCACCTTCGCCGTGCGCGGCATCTACTACGGGCGCTACGGCACCGACTCGGAGAGCGGAAAACTTTCGCCGCTCTACATCGGTCAGGATTCACTGATTCACGGCTACAACATCGGCTCGATCGGTCCCGAGGAGTGCGTGCGTACGCCGGGTTCGGCAGCGACTGCGTGCCCGGTATTCGACCGCCTGGTCGGCTCGAAGATCGGCGTGGCGAATTTCGAAGTGCGCGTGCCGGTGATCGGCACGAAACAGTTCGGCCTGGCCAGCGGCTTCGTCCCGACGGAGTTGTTCGGCTTCGTCGACGCCGGCGCGGCATGGAGCAGCGATCAGCACGTCGACCTGCGCTTCGCGCGCAACAACTCCACCGACCGCGTGCCGGTCGTGAGCGCGGGCGCCGGCGTCCGGCTGCTGCTCGCTTACATCCCGCTTGAGTTCTACGCCGCCAAGCCGTTCCAGCGCCCGACGCAGGGTTGGGTGACCGGCTTCAACATCATTACGGGCTGGTAGTGGCCGTCAATCCCGCCGAGTTCGAGCGCCTCGTCGCAGAGGCGCTCGACTCGCTCCCTGAGCGTTTCGCAGAGCTGCTCGACAACGTGGTGGTGGTCGTCGAAGAAGAGCCGAATGCCTCGGATCTCGACGTCCTTAATGACGGCCACGATCACGATCACGGACACAGCGAGCTGCTCGGCCTCTACCGCGGCACACCGATGACGCGCCGAAGCTACGACTCGTTCCGCATGCCCGACCAGATCGCAATCTTCCGCGGCCCCATCCTGCGCGTGAGCCGCTCGCGCGACGACGCGCATCGCCAGATCCGCGAGACGGTGATTCACGAGCTCGGACACTACTTCGGGCTCAGCGACGAGGAGATGATTTTCTAATCACGCCGCTTAAGGCGCTGTCATCCCGTGATTTCACATGCGTCGCGAGCATCAACAGCACAGACAAGAGTGTCTGTGCCACATTGATCCTGCCGTTTTGAAGATGGTGGTACTGGCGAGAGCCAGTGTGGCACAGACACTCCTGTCTGTGCTTTGGCAAGCTGCAGCACCTGGTACTGCTAACCCCAACCGCCGCTGCCGGCCGGTGCCGGCTCAGTCCCGCGGAATCTCGAAGGGCACTTCGTCGCGCTGCGCGCCTTCGTATTCGTGCTCTTCGTCGCGTTCGTCTTTCTCTTCTTCGATGCGGTAATTGCGAATGTCTTCCATCACGGTCTCCTGCTGAACTGCGCGGCTTCGGTCGAACCGGCCAGCGCGGTCGTCGATGACTGTCCGTTCGAGATCACTTTCATCACTTCGTCGAAATAGCCGGTGCCCACTTCGTGCTGGTGTTTCGTCGCGGTGTATCCGTGCTCCTCGGCTGCGAACTCCGACTCCTGCATGCGCGAGTACGCCGTCATCCCTTCGTCGCGGTAATGGCGAGCCAGTTCGAACATCGAGAAGTTGAGCGCGTGGAATCCGGCCAGCGTGACGAACTGGAACTTGTAGCCGAGCCCTCCCAGCTCCTGCTGGAAATTGGCGATCTCCTCGGCCGACAACTTCTGCGCCCAGTTGAAGGACGGCGAGCAGTTGTACATGAGCATCTTCCCCGGATACTTCGCGTGAATCGCGTCCGCAAAGCGCCGCGCCTCGCCGATGTCGGGCGTCGACGTTTCCATCCAGAGCAAATCGGCGTACGGCGCATAGGCGAGTCCGCGCGCGATGGCCGCATCGACGCCGCTTTCGATCCTGAAGAACCCTTCCGCGGTCCGCTCGCCGGTGAGGAACGGATGATCGCGTTCGTCGATGTCGCTGGTCAGCAGCGTGGCGCTGTTCGCGTCCGTGCGCGCGACGACGAGCGCCGGCACGCCCATCACGTCAGCGGCCAGTCTCGCCGCGGATAACGTGCGGATGAACTGCGACGTCGGAAGCAGAACTTTTCCGCCGAGGTGGCCGCATTTTTTCTCCGAGGCCAGCTGGTCTTCGAAATGGACGGCGGCCGCGCCGCATTCGATCATCAGCTTCATCAACTCGAACGCGTTCAGACATCCGCCGAACCCTGCCTCGGCATCGGCGATGATCGGCGCGAACCAGTACGTGTCGCTCTTCCCTTCGCTGTGATCGATCTGATCGGCCCTCTGGAGAGCCTGGTTGATCCGCTTCACGACCTGCGGCACGGAGTTGGATGGATAGAGACTCTGATCGGGATACATCTGCCCGGCCAGGTTCGCGTCCGCGGCAACCTGCCAGCCGCTGAGATAGATGGCCTTGAGTCCGGCCCGCACCTGTTGAATGGCCTGATTGCCGGTGAGCGCGCCGAGCGCATTCACGTACGGCTCATCCTGCAGGAGCTGCCACAAACGTTCGGCCCCCATCTTCGCGAGCGTGTAGTCGACGTCGATCGAGCCGCGCAGGCGCAGCACGTCGTCGGCCGTGTAGTCGCGGGTGATGCCGTCCCAACGCGGGTTGTTCTCCCAATCGCGCTCGATCTGCTTCGGATCGCGTACCGCTTTCAGCTTCGCCATCGCTAGTTCTCCAATCGAAGAAGCTCCTCGTACGCCGGGAGCGTGAGGAAGTCAGCCAGTTCGTCGTTGAGGATCAGGTCGTTGAAAATCGCCGCGGCCTTTTCGAGATGCGGCCGCGATCCGATCCGCTGCAGCTCTTCGTCGCAGATCTGCCGATACAACTCCGGAGTCACGGCACGCCCATCGTCGAGATGCGCGTGGTGATGAATCCATTGCCAGAGCTGCGTCCGCGAAATCTCCGCGGTGGCCGCGTCTTCCATCAGGTTGTAAAGCGGGACGCACCCGAGGCCGCCGAGCCACGCCTCGAGGTAGAGAATTCCGACGTTCACGTTCTGCCGGAACCCCTGTTCCGTGATCACGCCCTCGGGGACGCGCAGGAGATCGGAAGCGGTGACGTTCACATCATCGCGTTTGCGATCGATCTGATTCGGTGCCGGCATGTGCTCGTCGAAAATCTTCTTCGCGATCGGCACGAGTCCGGGATGCGCGACCCACGTTCCGTCATGGCCGGCGCGCACTTCGCGCAGCTTGTCGGCGACCACTTTCTGCATCGCGACGTCGTTCGCGGCGTCATCGCCCTTGATCGGAATCTGCGCCGCCATGCCGCCCATCGCGTGGACGCCGCGGCGATGACAGGTCTTGATCAGCAGCGCGACGTACGACGCGAGGAAGTGCTTCTCCATCGTCACGCTGCCGCGGTCAGGCAGCACGAAGTCCTGCCGCGCCTGGAGCTTCTTGATGAACGAGAAGATGTAATCCCATCGTCCGCAATTCAGTCCCGAGGAATGATCGCGAAGTTCGTAGAGGATCTCGTCCATCTCGAACGCCGCGAGGATGGTTTCGATGAGCACCGTGGCGCGGATGGTGCCGTTCGGAATGCCGAGCGCCTGCTGCGCGTGAACGAAGACGTCGTTCCAGAGCCGCGCCTCGAGATGCGACTCCATCTTCGGCAGGTAAAAATACGGCCCGGTCCCGCGCGCGATCGCTTCCTTCGCGTTGTGAAAAAAGTAGAGCCCGAAGTCGAACAAACTCGCCGACACCGGCTCGCCATCGACGATCAGATGCTTCTCCGCCAGATGCCATCCGCGCGGCCGGACGACCAGCGTCGCGGTCTTTTCGTTCAGCGCGTAATGCTTCTCGCCGGCCGAAAACGAAATCGTCCGGCGAACCGCATCGCGCAGATTGAGCTGGCCGTCGATATTGTTAAACCAGGTCGGCGCGTTCGCGTCTTCGAAATCCGCCATGAAGACGTTCGCGCCGCAGTTGAGCGCGTTGATGATCATTTTCCGATCGACGGGACCAGTTATCTCGACGCGCCGATCCTGCAGATCGTCCGGAATCTTCGCGACCGTCCAATCGCCGTCGCGAATCTCTTTCGTCTCCGGCAGAAAGTCGGGAAGTTCGCCGATGTCAATGCGCAACTTCCGCGCCTCGCGCGCCGCGAGCAATCCATTGCGGCGCCCGTTGAACTGCCGATGAAGATCCGCGACAAACGCGAGCGCATCCTCCGAAAGGATGTCCTCCCACTCCGGCCGCCGCTCCGCAAGCACTTCGATGCTGCTCATCAGTACCGACTTCAGCACTAACTGCGCCAACGCCAAGCGGTCGTCTAAGTGTCTGATCCACCGGGACTAAGGCGCCCGCCGCGCCTATTTCGCCGCGAAGATGACCCTCTCCGCATCTTCCAACTCTTGAATGCGCCGTAGATAGCCACAATTCTCAATGAGCGTACGTGCCTGTTTCAGGTCCTCGCGAGCGCCGGCGAGATCGTCACAAAAAAACAGTCGTGCGCGGTGAAGGTGAACATCGGCTAAGTGCAATGGCATCGGCCCACGCTCGGCGATTTGCTGGGCTTCGTCAAGATCGGATCTTGCCTCGTGTTTCAGACTCCGTATCGCTCGTAACCACGCGCGAGTGAGGAGAGCACAAGGAACGTAATCAAGATGGCCGGACTGTAATAACCGACTGACCGCCGTATCGATGTACGAGGTCCACTCCCAGCCCATATTCGCGCCGCTGAGAATTGACCGGTAAAGCCGGACGCGCGCGATCGTGAGATGGTCAAGAGCCTCGTCTAGGAGTGAGACTTTGCTAATCTGTGCCCACTCAAGAGTCTGCGTACTACGCTGCTCAATAACGTGCAGCCTCTGAAATATTGGCGCTGAGGAGTCAACGGTTTGCGCAGGCAAGGGCAACGGGGGAGGCAACGAAGACTCGATTGTATGCTTCAAAAGACTGCGCCACGCCTCACTCTCCGCGGCTGATAAGAGCAGGTCGCAGAACTGGAATCCCCGCAGCGAGTAAAGAAGAGGATAGTGCGGCTGATCCTCCCGCTGCATAGACTCCGCCTCCTCGAACCGTTCACGCGCATCGCTCAGCTGACCCGCTTGGTGTGAAGCGTACGCATACGTTGCGGTACTAGTCAACCGCTGGAACCTATCGGCGCTTGTGTTTGCGTACTTGACACTTTGTGCGGCCTCACGTAATGCTGACATTACGTCTCCGAGAGTCATGTCCAGTTCGCTTAGGTTTTGGGCTGCTATGGCGGCATTTGACCAAGCTTTTGCGGATGCGTCGACCTCCATACCAACTCGCATCGGCTCGCGGGCCTCCGCCAAGCGACCTAAGGCGCGAAGACGAGTAGCAGCTTCATTAAGCAACCACGACCGAAATACTCCTACCAACTCAGGTGCTGGATGAATCCACGGCTCGACGAAGAAACACCCGACCGCCGCGAGATCCGCACCGGCGGCGCCGAGCTTTTTGATACTGTAAAAGCTATGAGGGCCCACCGTACCGCGGAGAATTCGATCGAGGTACACTTCGCGGCAGGCCTCCTGATACCGTTTGGCGTGGCAGCCGTGCGTGATGGCCTGATAGAGCGGCTGAAGGCCGCTGAGACCTTCTGGCCAATATGGGACGCTAGATCGTAGATGCTCAAAAATCCTTGAATGAGCCACTCGCCACGCGTCCATATCCCGGAGGCATCGACCAAAGTACTCGCGAATAATCGGGTGAGCTTCAATCGCGTTGAAGTTCAAAGGTAGCTCATCCAATGGGTATGGCTGGGGCGCTCCGAGACGGGTATCGTAGTTCTGCCGTCCAGCTTGCATCGCTTTTCTGGCGAGTTCCTCACTATACCCAAGGATACGCCTGGGTTCCCATGGTTGCTCCTCGATAAGACCGAGATGAACAAGGCGTTTGAGTGCAAGGCTCCACTGAGCGTCGGTTAATGAGGTAAGAGCATCGGTGAGACCTGTAATGGTGGGAGGTTGTCTCAGCGCGAAGAGACAGTCGGGCGCTGCCGGGCGATCGAACAGACCAAGTAGCCGCAGGATCGCCAACTCTACCTGTCGTCCGTCTCTTTCAAGCCAGCGCTCATACGCCTCCATCACATGAAAAGCATGGCCGCTGGTTTCCTCGTAGTCGGCTTCGGCCAACGACACAAGGTCGCGCTTGCGGATGTCACCGGCGTGAGCTTCGGCGAGGTATTTACCAAGCAAGGTGAGGGTGAGGGCGTGCCCTTTCACATCTGCGGCGAGTTGTTCCAATTCGGTAAGAGTCCCCTCGACGCCGAGTTTTGTTAACAACTCAGCACCGGCTTTCCTGGACAGCTTCGCTAGTGCCCACTCAGGAGCAGTAGTCGTCCGCCAGTTGTTTAGTTCCGGCAATCGCTGACGCGTGGTGACAATGCAAAGTCCGTGAGAATCCGCCGCTAACCCGCGCAATAGGGCACGCAAGGCTTTATCGCGCAAATCACCGGTCTTCGCGTCCTGTAATGGTTCGAGCCCGTCGAGAATGAGGAGGGAACGACGTTCAGAAACAAGTCGGGCAAGACGCTCCCCTTTCTCCCACGGACCAGAGGTACTGGCGGCGAGATCGGGATCGCCGAAAAACTCGAGCGCTTCCTTGATGAAGATGTCCGCAGAGGCCGCTTTGTCCGCGCCGGTAGCGTCGTTCTCACTACGTGCTCCCTGGCTGTAGAACGACCAGTCGAAGTAGCGCTCGATGCCATCGTGATTTGGTTTCGCGAGCGTGTTCGCGGCCCAGCGTGCGACAAGAGACGTTTTGCCGACACCACCCCAGGCGACGATCGTGACTACATTCTTTTTATCAGGGCCGTTCAATGCGGCGTCGAGAGCTTTCAACTCTTCTTGGCGACCGACGAGGAGATCGGAACCTTGGCTGTTGCCACGAAAGAGCTTCGAGGCGGCGATTTTCGGCGCGATGGACGAGCGGCTCACCGGCTTTACGCCGGTCATTTCCGATGAGCCTAACGAGGGTTTTCGGCGACGCGGATCAGCTTTGCGCAGATTTCGCTGATGACGGCTTGTCGATGTGGTTTGTCGAGGCGATCCAGCGGCTTTGAAACGTCGTGCGCGGCTTGGTAGTCGGCGATCTCGGTCTGTTCGTAAAGGGCCGAACTGAGGTAGATCCAGAAGATCCGGACGCCTTTTTTCTCCGCGGCGGCCAGCAACTGTGGGAGTTCGTGTTTAGCGATGAACTCTGACGCCAGGAAGTTCTTGCTGACCAGCAGCACGGCTACAGTTGCGGAAGACAGCGCCGCGCTGATCTCTTCCTTCCATTTGGAGCCAGGAGCAATCTTCTTGTCGTTCCAAATGTCGACGGAGCCTTTTCGGATTGCCGGCGCGAGCATCGTTTCAAACTCTTCGAAGAGCTTCTTGTCCTTGTGGCTGTAGCTGATGAAGATCTTGTCGCGCTTCGCCTCTGTATCTTCCATAGTCCCCCCGTTACCGGAGCAGTCGCCCTCGGCCGCAGGAATACCACCAAGCACGCGTTAAGGGAAGACTGCCTATATTTAGGCACTCCTGGCGGATATATTGGCCATGACGATTCTGCGCGCTGTGGCCGCTATGTGGTCGTCCGCTTATTCAGCCGCTCAGCGCCGCAGGCCGAGAAGGTCCAGCTCCATGAACCGGGTTCCGGCGATCGGATTGAACCGGTACGGCTCGATCTCGACGAAACCCAACGCTCGATACAGCGGGATCGCGGCCGTCATCGTCGGCAGCGTGTCGAGACGCATTCGTTTGTAACCGCGTTCGCGGGCAGCGTCGATGATGCGCGTCGCGAGTTGGCGACCGAGGTTCATACCGCGAAACGCGGGGCGAACGTAGAGCCGCTTCATCTCGCAGATTTCGTCGTCGATGCGGCGGAGAGCGACGCAGCCCGCGGCACGATCGTCGTCGCGCGCGAGGAGGATCTGTTCGTAGAAAGTGGCCAGCGTCGAGAGCTCGTGATCGAGGTCCTGGAACGAAAGATCGACGCCGAGGGCGCTCGCGTATTCGGTGATCAGCTCGCGGACGATGGTGAGGTCGTCCGCGGGCGCGATGGTGATCACACCACCAGCTCGCCGCGAAGGACCGTTACGGCGCGGCCGGCCAGCTTGACGCGGTCGCCGTCGAGCCGGACGCGGACGGCGCCGCCGCGCGGCGAGGCCTGATACGCGTTCATCTCCGTCTTGCCGAGGCGCTCGGACCAGTAGGGCGTGAGGCAGCAGTGCGCGGAGCCGGTCACCGGATCTTCGTCGACGCCGGAGCCGGGCGCGAAGAAGCGGGAGATGAAATCGTATTCGCCGGTTCCGCGGCTGGTAACGATCACGCCGCGCACGGGCAATTGCCGCAGCACGCCGTGATCCGGCTTGATCGCTCTCACCTCGGCTTCCGAGGACAGCTCGACGATGTAATCGAACTGATTGCGGCCGACGTACGTCGCGCTGCCGACGCCGAGGGCGTCGAGAAGGCCGGCCGGCGCGGCAATCGACTCCTCGCGTTTGGCGGGAAAATCGAGCTCGATCATGTCGCCGTCGTGCTTCGCCGTCAGCACGCCGCTGCGCGTGTGGAAGCGCAGCACGGCATCGCTGCTGATGTTTTCGCTCCAGATCGCGTGCGCCGAGGCGAGCGTGGCGTGACCGCAGAGATCGACTTCGACGGTCGGCGTGAACCAGCGCAGTCCCCAGCCGTCATCGCCGGGCGTGAGGAAAGCCGTCTCAGCCAGGTTCATCTCCGCGGCGACGTTGGCCATCCACTGGTCGTCCCGCGCGCCGTCCATGAAACAGACGGCGGCGGGATTTCCCTTGAACGCATCGCTGGTGAACGCGTCGATCTGGAGAAGCTTCAAATCAGAATCCCTGCACCGCCGCGGCTTTTGCGTACATCCAGCGGACGAAGAGGAAGCCGACGATGATGACGCCGGCCAGAATGCCATCGCGGACGAGCGGGCTCGCGCCGTACACGGTCGGGTAGTGGTTGCTGATCATGAGGAAAATCAGCGGAACGGACATGTACGTGTTCTGACGGGAACGAAGTCCGGCCTGGCGCACCGTTTCGGCGTCGGCGGCGGGCTGATCGCCCTTCACACCTTTGATGATCTTCTGCTGGTACGGCCAGATCACCATCCAGACGTTGAGGGCCATCATCGTGCCGAAGATGCCGCCGGCGTGGATGTAGAGCGCGCGGCCGCTGTAGTGACCGCAGCACTCGAGCGCGCCGTAAACGATGGCGAAAAGCACGAGGTTGATGGCGCTGGCAACAGTGACGTTCTTGACCTTCTTCAGGACCAGGTTGTAGATCACGAATCCGATCGCGAGCGTGATCAGAACCACCGCCAGCCAGAGCCAGGGATTGCCGATGTGGTCCTGGTCGAAGAGCACAGTTTTGGTCTGGTAGTAGACAACACCGAGCAGCAGGAAGCCGGTGATCCAGGTCCACGCGGCGCCCCAGCGGAACCAGAAGAGCGCGCGCGGCATGAGCTCCGGCACGACGACTTTCTTGGTGGGCGCGTCGAGCTTGCCCGCGAACGGGCCGTTGACGAAGTTGAAGAACCAGAGGTGTCCGATCCACATCACGCCGGCGACGACGTGACCCCATCGGAAAATGAGCTGCAACCAGTTGTTCAGTTCGGGATTCATTCGCTCTCCTCCATCGCTGCGTTTGGGGTAGCCTGATGGCGATTATATGTCTGCGTTTGAATTCGAAGGACGCGTGGCGATCGTGACCGGCGCCTCATCAGGAATTGGTCGCGCAACCGCGGAGATGCTGCTGTCGCGCGGCGCGCTCGTGGTGGCCTTCGCGCGAAGTGCGAGCAAGGCCGGACTGGAAATGCTCGCGATCGATGGCGACGTCAGCGATCCGGACGCAATCGAGCGGCTTTTCACCACGACGGAATCGAAGCTCGGCGACTGCGACATCCTCGTCAACTGCGCGGGGATGATCGATCCGAAAATTCTGACCGAGGTAAGGCCGCAGGAGTGGGATCGGATGTTCGCGGTCAACGTGCGCGGGACGTACCTCGCGTCGCGCCGCGCGCTGCCGTCGATGATCGCGCGTCGCGCGGGAGCGATCGTCAACGTTGCATCGATCTCCGGCGTACCGGGTCCGGAGAAGTTTCCGGGGTGGGTTTCGTACTGCGCGTCGAAGGCGGCCGTGATCGGAATGACCGAGGCGCTGGCGGTTGAGGTCAAGCAATTCGGAATCCGCGTGAACAGCGTCAGTCCCGGATCGGTAGACACGAAGATGTGGGCGGAGGCCAGCGGCGGCGCGCCGGCGGCGATGACGGCCGCCGAGGTTGCCGAGGTCATCTGCTTCCTGGCCTCGGATCGGGCGCGCGCTGTGAACGGGCAGGACGTGCATGTCTACTCTTCGTGAGTCGCGGCCGACGTATGCCGAGGTGAACCTGCGGCATTTCGACCACAACGTCGACGTCATTCTTCGATTACTGCCGGACGGCGCACGCCTTGTCCCGGTGCTCAAAGCCGACGCATACGGCCACGGGGCGGTGGAGCTGGCCAGGCGCTTGAAACCGGAACAGGCGGCGATGATCGCCGTCTCACTGCTGGAAGAGGCGCTGGAACTTCTCCGCGCCGGAATCACGCTGCCGCTGTTCGTCCTGGGCCCGCTTACCAAAGAGCAGGTGGCAATCGCCGTAGAAAAGAGGATCACCATCGGCGTGCCCGGCCCCGAGGAGCTGCGCTATGCGTGTGAAATCGCACGCGACCGCGACGTCACAATCCATCTCAAGCTCGACTCCGGGATGGGAAGGATGGGCGTGGTCGAAAGCGAGTTGCCGGCGGTCGCGCAGATGATCGGCAGCACGCCGCGGCTGCGCGTGGAGGGCATCTACACCCATCTGGCCAACGCCGATCATTTCGACGATCCGATGAATCAAATCCAGATCGCCGCGTATGACCGTATGGTCGGTATGTTGCGTGATCGCGGCATCGATGCACCGCGCCATCACTTTGCGAACTCCGACGGAACAATTACTGGCTTGGTAAGGCCGGGCGACTTTGCCCGCGTCGGCATCGCGCTTTATGCCCCGGAACCGCTGGCCGTCGGTACGGGACTTCTGGAACCGGTGCTTCGGTGGCGCACGGAGATCATGCGCCTCAAGGAACTCCCGGCCGGGCACGCCATCGGCTACGGCTCGACGTTCCGCACGACGCGGCCCAGCCGCATCGCCACGCTGCCGGTGGGATATGCGGACGGCTACGACCGTCTTCTTTCGAACAACGGCGACGTTCTCGTCCGCGACCGCCGCGCGCCGGTGGTGGGGAGGGTGTCGATGGATCAGGTGACGATCGATGTGACGGACATTCCTGACGCCGCGGTCGGCGACGAGGTGGTCCTCATCGGAGAACGGCTGTTTGCCGAGGAGATGGCCAGGAGGACGCAGACGATCGGATACGAAGTGCTGTGCCGCATCAGCGCCCGCGTGCCGCGCGTCTATCGCGACGGCGACACGGTTCGGATACGCTCGCGATTCGCCGAATGAACCTGCTCGAACGGATCGGCCGCGTTTTTCTCCGTCTCTTCGAAGAGACCGGCCTCTGGTTCGGCATGCTGGGCCGCACGTTCGTGTGGACCTTCCGGCCGCCGTTCGAAGGGGGCGAGTGGTTGCGGCAGATGGTGCGCGTCGGCGTCGATTCGATCCCGGTCGTTTTCCTGACCACGATGTTCACGGGCATGGTCATGGCGCTGCAGACGTACAACGGCTTCCATCGCGTGCACGCCGAGAATTTCGTCGGCAGCGTGGTGGCGCTGGCGATGCTGCGCGAGCTCTCGCCGGTGCTCGTAGCGCTGATGGTGACCGGGCGCGTCGGCTCATCGATGGCGGCCGAAATCGGAACGATGCGCGTGACCGAGCAGCTCGATGCGCTCGAGGCGCTGGCCACCGATCCGGTGCAGTATCTCTTCGTCCCGCGCGTGATCGCCGGCGTGGTGATGGTGCCGCTTCTGACGATTCTCGGCGACGCCCTCGGCGTCGGCGGCGGCTATCTCGTCGGCGTCAAACTGATGGGCGCGAATCCGGTCGTCTATCAGCAGAACACGTTTCAGTTTCTGGAGATGAACGACGTCTGGAGCGGCTTGATCAAGTCGGCGTTTTTCGGCCTGATCCTGACGCTGACCGGCTGCGTGCGCGGCTACTACACGCGCGGCGGCGCGGAAGGCGTCGGCCGCGCCACGACCGCGGCGGTGGTGAGCGCGTCGCTGATCATTCTCTTCGCCGATTTTTTCCTGACCAAGCTCCTTTTTTAACATGGCTGACGACACTCCGATGATTTCGCTGCAGCACGTCGACAAAACGCTCGGCGGCCGGAAAGTGCTCGACGACATGTCGATCGACGTCGATCGCGGCGAGGCGCTGGTCATCGTCGGCGGCTCGGGCGTCGGCAAGAGCGTCACGCTCAAGCACATCATCGGATTGATGAAGCCCGACCGCGGCAAAATCATCATCGACGGCCAAGACATCGGCACGATGAAACCGGTCGAACTGAACCGCTTCCGGCGCAAGTTCGGGATGTCGTTTCAGGAAGGGGCGCTTTTCGACTCGATGTCGGTCTTCGAGAACATCGCCTTTCCGCTGCGGCGCCACACGAAGTTCACCGAACAGCAGATCCGCGAACGCGTCGACGAATGCCTCGACCTCGTGCATCTGCCGGGCGTGGCGTCGAAGCGTCCTTCGGAGCTCTCCGGCGGCATGCGGCGGCGCGTCGGTTTCGCGCGGGCCATTTCACTGAAACCGGAGATCCTCCTCTTCGACGAACCGACCACCGGCCTCGATCCCGTCATCAGCGACGTGATCGCCGAGTTGATCGTGGAGATGGACCGCACGCTGAACACCACCACGGTCACGATCACGCACGACATGAAAGTGGCCTTCAAGATCGCCGACCGTGTGGCCATGCTCTACAAAGGACGCATCGTCGAAGAAGGGACGCCGGAAGCGTTCCAGCAGTCGCAGAATCCGATCGTGCAGCAGTTCATCGAAGGACGGGCGGAGGGCCCGCTGACGGAATGACCCTGGGAACGCGGGCGTCTCGCCCGCAGGGTTCGCGCTGAATCAAAAGCGGGCGGGACGCCCGCGCTCCCAGCATTACTTTGTGATATAAAGTCCTTGGTGCGATTGCCGATTCAGCGCGTCAAGTTCATTCTTCCGGCGTTGACCGAGGCGACAAGCCCCTACTGGCGCCCGATCAAGTACTCGCTCTTCCCACCCCTCGGCCTGGCCACTCTGGCCGCCTACCTCGATCCAAGCCTGGAGATTTCGCTGCAGGATGAGCACGTCGAGAAGCTCGATCTCGACGACGATCCGGACCTGGTCATCATTCAGGTCTACATCACGAACGCGTATCGCTCCTACCAGATCGCCGATCACTACCGCGCCCGCGGCGCGTACGTAGCGTTGGGCGGACTTCACGTGACGTCGCTGCCTGACGAGGCGGCGCCACACGCCGATACGATCTTCCTCGGGCCGGGCGAGCACACGTTTCCGATGTTTCTGAAGGACTTCGCCGCCGGCACGCCGCGGCCGCGTTACGAATCCTCCGTGCGCACGCTGAAAGAGCTTCCGCCGATTCGGCGCGATCTCATTCAAAGGCATCGCTACCTCGTCCCGAACTCGATCGTCGTTTCGCGCGGCTGCCCGCACCACTGCACCTTCTGCTACAAAGACGGCTTCTTCGCCGGCGGCCGCACGTTCTACACGCAACTCGTCGACGACGCGCTCGCGGAGATCGCGCGCCTGCCCGGCCGGCATCTCTACTTCCTCGACGATCATCTCTTCGGCAATCCGAAGTTCGCGCGCGAACTGTTTCGCGGCATGCGCGGGATGGGGCGCGTCTTTCAAGGCGCGGCAACCGTCGATTCGATCCTGCGCGACGACGTAATCGAAGAAGCGGCAGCGGCGGGACTGCGCAGTCTCTTCGTCGGATTCGAGACGCTGTCGAATGCAAGCTTGGCCGGCGCCGGCAAACGCCAGAACCTGAACCGCAGCTACCGCGACGTCGTCCGCCGCCTCGACGCGCTCGGCATCATGATCAACGGCAGCTTCGTCTTCGGTCTCGACGGCGACGACCGCGACGTCTTCTCGCGCACCGTCGACTGGGCCATCCAGTCGGGCCTGACCACGTCCACGTTCCACATCCTCACGCCGTATCCCGGCACCGCGCTCTTCACGGAAATGGAAGCGCAAAACCGCATCGCAACACGCAACTGGGATCTCTACGACACGCGCAACGTCGTCTACCACCCGACCAGCATGTCGTCCGACGAATTGAAGCGCGGTTACGACTGGGCTTACGAATCGTTCTACCGCTGGAGCGCGATTTTCCGCGCGTCATCCGCGCACGAATCGTTCAAGCACCGCGTCAAACATTTTGCCTACAGCGCAGGATGGAAAAAGTTCGAGCCCGCGTGGGACCTCGTCATCCGGATCAAACAGCTCTCGCAGATGCGGCCGATCCTCGAAGCGGTGCTCGCACCGGTGGGAACGCGCAATGAACCGAAACCTGTATTGCCTCCGCAGCCATCGCCGCGTTTGTCATCCTGAGCCGCCGGAGCTGCGCAGGCGAAGCCGGAGCAGCGCAGGACGGCGAAGGATCTCAAAACTTCCCAAGCTGCGTTGAATCCCAGTGGGTTTCAGGCGGAGTAAGGAAGTTTGAGATCCTTCGCCGTCCTCCGGCGTTCCGCGCTTCGCGCTTCAGCGCCTCCGGCAGCCTCAGGATGACAAACCAAGCGGTGCGCACATGGTCTACGATTCCGCGTCATGAAACGATTTGCGCTCGTCCTGCCGCTGCTCTTCATCGCCGTCGCACTTGCCGCCGCGCCGATCACCTTGCGAGTCGACGCCACGAGCGTCGCTTCGAACATCTATCACGCGCATCTGAACATCCCCGCCACGCCCGGGCCGATGACGCTGTTCTATCCGAAATGGATTCCCGGCGAGCATGGGCCGACCGGACCGATCAACGGCCTGGCAGGGCTGCGCATCACGGCGAATGGGCAGCCGGTGATCTGGCTGCGCGATCCGGTGGAGATGTTCGCGTTCAACGTCGACGTCCCGACCGGTGCGACGTCGCTCGACGTCGATCTCGACTTCCTCGCGCCCGCGCCCGGCGCGAACTTCACCGCCGGCGCGTCGACCACGCCGCGGCTGGCGGTGCTGAGCTGGAACACCGTGCTGCTATATCCCCGCGGAGTGGCGAGCGATTCGATTCAGGTCGATGCGTCGCTGCGCATCCCGGCCGGATGGCTTTACGCCACGGCACTGGAAACGGTCGGACGCAACGGTGACGAGATCCACTTCGAGCCGGCCACGCTGACCACCGTCATCGACTCGCCGGTGCAGCTCGGGCAGACGCTGCGCAAGATCGATCTCGTCAGCCATTCGCCGCTGCGGCACACGCTGAACCTTCTTTCGGAGAGCACCGAGGCCACCGAGACGCCGGACGATTTCGCGACGCAGTACGGAAGGCTCGTCGACGAGACCACGGCCGTATTCGGCGCGAATCACTATCGCCATTACGACTGGCTGCTCACGCTCAGCGACGCCGTCGCGCACTTCGGACTCGAGCATCACGAGTCGAGCGATGACCGCACCGACGAATCGACGCTGCGCGAAGACACGAGCCGCAAATGGGTGTCGGGCCTGATGGCGCACGAGTTCGTTCATTCGTGGAACGGCAAGTACCGCCGCCCGGCCGGTCTGGCCACGAACAATTACGACAAGCCGATGACCGGCGAACTGCTCTGGGTTTACGAAGGTCTGACCGAATACCTCGGCGATCTTCTCCCGGCGCGCGCCGGAATCATTACGCCCGAGGATTATCGCGACAACCTGGCGGAGATCGCAGCGAACATGACGCAGCACACCGGACGCACGTGGCGTCCGCTGCTCGACACCGCCGTCGCCGCGCAGCTTCTATACGAGGCGCCCGGCGCATCGACGAACTGGCGCCGCAGCGTCGACTACTACCCGGAAGGCGAGCTGCTCTGGCTCGACGCCGACATGACGATCCGGTCGCTCACGAACGGCAAGAAGTCGCTCGACGATTTCACGCGCTCGTTCTACGGCGGCGCCAGCGGACATGCGGAGCTGAAGCCCTACACGTTCGACGACCTCGTGGCCGCGCTGAACGCGGTCGCGCCACACGATTGGCGGGGATTTCTGAATCAGCGCCTGACGTCGATGTCTGCCACGCCGCCGATGGGCGGCATCGAGCAGTCGGGATGGCACCTCGTCTACAACGACAAGCCGAACGTGGCGCTGCAATATCAGGAGGGCCGCTCCAAAGGTGCGGACCTGAACGCATCCCTCGGCTTCAACATCCGCGACAACGGCTCGGTTGGCGACGTGGTGCCGGATTCAATCGCCGCCCGCGCCGGCCTCGCGCCGGGAGCGCACATCGTGGCCGTGAACGGCCGCGCCTACAGCACCGCGCGCCTGCGCGATGCGTTGAAAGCGTCGAGCAAGTCCACGACGCCGATGACGCTCATCGTCCAGAACGGCGAGTTCTTCACCACGGCGTCGATCGACTACCACGGCGGCGAAAAGTATCCGCATCTCGAGCGCACGACCGGAAAGCCGGATTGGATGGAGACGCTCATCAAGCCGCTCGCACCGCCGCCGGCGAAACCGGCAGTTGCGAAGAAGAAGTGATGGACAGGCGTAAAATCACCGAATCAAAGCCGAGAACACCATGACCCGAGTCGAACAACTGGAACAGCAAATCGTCGAACTCGATCCGCACGAGTTTGCACAACTTCGCGAATGGTTGATGGAGCAGGATTGGGCCGAGTGGGATCTGCAGATCGAGCGTGATGCGGCTTCAGGCAAACTGGATCGCCTGGCGAAGCAGGCATTGGCCGATCACGCTGCCGGCAAGTCTCGTCTCCTTTGAACCATCAGACTTCGCCGGACTTCTGGGAGGCCTTTTATCGCCTGCCCGCCGACATTCAGGCGCTCGCTCGAAACAACTACGAGCTTCTGAAGAACGATCCGCGGCATCCGTCGCTGCACTTCAAGAAGGTTGCAGGATATTGGTCCGTTCGGGTCGGTCGCGGATATCGCGCGCTTGGAATTGACGTCGACGACGGTGTGCTCTGGTTCTGGATCGGCACGCACGCTCGATACGACCACCTCACGTGATCGTTGCTACCAACGAAAAGGGCGCGGTCGCCCGCGCCCTGTCGTACTGCGTTTCGACCGCGAGTTAGTCTTTGTGCATCCGGCGGTGATGCTTCGTGGTCGTCTTGGCCGTCGTGTCGGTAGTGGTGGTCGTGGTATCGGTGCTGGTCGTCGACTGCGTGGTCGTTTCCGTCGTGCTCGAGCTCATCGGCGCGGGAGTCTCGATGATCGTCGGCGTAGGGGCCGGGGCCGGCGTCTCAACGATAACCGGAGCCGGTGCAGGCGTCTCGGCGATGACGGGAGCCGGCGCGGGCGTGATCACGGTGGTTTCGGTCGTCGTCGTGCTGGCTGTCGTGTCGACCGTCGCCGGCGACTGCGTGACGACGACGTTCGAGGTGCTGCTGTTCTTCGGGATCAGGTTCACGTTCGTGTTCGTGCCGATCGAGGAGCCGTTGCCGGTACCGCCGGCGGAGCTGCTCGTGTAGGCGCGGCCGCTGTTATCGACCGCCGCCGGGCCGGAGAGCACGGCCGGAGTCGGCGACGTGGCCACGCCAACCGTATTGGCCGGCGCCGGAACCGTTGCGACCGTGGTGCTGCTGCTATCCGCCGTTGCCGGCGCTTCGGTGCGGATCTGGCCGTAGCCCTGATCCGCGGCTACATCGTGGTGTGCACATGCGCTCATCGCGATCACGAGCGCCGCCGACCCCAGGCCGGCCACTGCTTTTTTCAGGATCGATTCTGTTCTCATTTTCCTGCTCCTTGCTGCCTCGAACGGCAGCCGTCAAATGCCTCGCGGCAATGAAACGGAAGAGCAACTAGCTTGCCCGAATTGATTTCAATAACATGCTCGCGTATGCCTGAGCGCGTCTGGAAAGTTAGTGAGCTCATCCGTCAGATCAACGTAGAGCTCTTTCGTTACAACGACATAAGCGTCGAGGGTGAAGCGACGAACGTGGTCCGATCCGCGGCCGGCCATATTTATTTTTCGATCAAGGATTCGCGGGCCCAGATGCGCGTGGTGCTCTTCGCCACGAACTCCCGCTTCCTCCGCTTCCGCATCGAAAATGGATTGCAGCTCATCGTCCGCGGGCGGCTCACGCTTTACGAGCAGAAGGGAGAGTTCCAGCTCAATGCCGTCGCCGTCGAACCGGCTGGCCTCGGCGCGCTGCAACTGGCGTTCGAACAACTGAAAAAACAGCTCGCGGATGAAGGACTCTTCGATCCCGCACGCAAGAAAGCGATCCCGATGCTGCCGCAGCGCATCGCCATCGTTACCAGCCCCACCGGCGCGGCGATTCGCGACGTGCTCAACGTCCTCGGGCGCCGCTTCGAAGGGCTGCACGTGCAGGTTTACCCGGTGCGCGTGCAGGGCCGCGACGCGGCGCGCGAAATCACCATCGCCATCCGCCATCTGTCGCGCTGGCAAATGCATGACGTCGTGCTGATCTGCCGCGGCGGAGGATCGCTCGAAGATTTGTGGGCGTTCAACGAGGAGTCTGTCGCCCGCGCCGTCGCCGCCTGCGCGATCCCGACGATTTCCGCGATCGGTCACGAGACCGACTTCACCATCTGCGATTTCGTGGCCGACCTGCGCGCGCCGACGCCGTCTGCGGCCGCCGAGGTCGTGATCCGGGCGAAGAGTGAGATTTGTACGCAGATCGATCACATGGCGCGGCGCGTCCGGCATGTCGTCGAATCGCGCGTGCGCAACTACCGCCACGAACTTCGCCACCTCGCGTCGTCCGATCGCCTCGGACTTTTGCCGCGGCGCATCGCGTCGCGCCGCGAACGTCTCGACCGCAGCCGCGTCACGCTCTTCCGCATGCTCGAAGCGCGTGCGCGATCGATGCGCGCGCGTTTGGCCGCCGTCAATGCACCGCTGCTGCGCTTCCCGTCGCACGTGGCGCGCGAACGCGAACGCCTTCGCGCCACTGCCGCCACGCTCGGCGCCGTCTCGCCGCTCTCGGTCCTTTCCCGCGGCTACGCCATCGCCTTCTCGCGCACGAAACGGGGGCGACGGAAACCGATCATGGACGTCGCGGCGGTCGCGATCGGCGAACCGATCGAAGTGCAGTTGAAAACGGGCCGCCTCGCATGCACGGTTGACGGAAAGACGATGGGGCTTGAGACTGTCTGGCCCACAACAGGGGAGTGATGGCCCGCAAGTCGAACGAATTCGAAAAAGCCTTTCAGCATCTCGAGACGATCGTGAAGCGTCTGGAGTCGGAGGAGATGCCGCTCGACGAGTCGCTGCAACTCTTCGAGGAGGGCATCCGCCTTTCGCGCTTCTGCAATCAGAAGCTGGAAGAGGTGGAAAAGAAGATCGAGCTGATTCTGGCCGACGCCAAAGGGCAGCCGCGCATCGAGCCGTTTGAGAGCGAGGAGCTCGATGAGGTCCCCGAGGTTGACGAGGAGTGAGCGACCTCGCCGGCTATCTCAATTCGAAACGGCAACTCGTCGATCGCGTCCTCGACGCGAACCTTCCTCCCGCGGACACGCAACCAACCGTCATTCACGACGCGATGCGTTACGCCGTCCTCGGCGGCGGCAAGCGCATACGTCCGATCGTCGCCATCGCCGCGGCGGAAGCGTGCGGCGCGAATGTCGACGAACTTCTCGTTCCGATCGCGGCACTGGAGCTGATCCACACCTACTCGCTCGTCCACGACGATCTCCCCGCGCTCGACGACGACGACCTTCGCCGCGGGCGCAAAACCACGCATGTCGTCTTCGGCGAAGCGATGGGCATTCTGACCGGCGACGCGTTGCTGACCGAGGCGTTTTCGTGGCTGGCGAGGCCGGTGATTGGGGTGGAGGCGGCGCACCAGCTTCGCGCCATCCGCGAAGTCGCCGTCGCCGTCGATTCGCAGGGGATGATCGGCGGGCAGGTTGCGGACATCATCGCCACCGGCACCTACGAATCGACGCCCGAGCTGCTCGACTTCATCCACCGCAACAAGACCGGCAAGCTGCTGACGGCCTCGGTCGTCCTCGGCGGTCTGCTCGCGAACGCGCCGGACATTAAGATCGACGCGCTGCGAAACTACGGCAACGCGGTAGGCCTGGCCTTCCAGATCGTCGACGATCTCCTCGATCAGGAAGAGGACGCGGCCACGCTCGGCAAAACGGCCGGGAAGGATGTTGCACAAGGCAAGCTCACCTATCCGGCGTTGTTCGGCACGGATGCGGCACGGGCGAAGGTGGAAACGCTCCTCGCCGAGGCGCTTCGCAACGCTGATATCATCGGCGGCCCTGTGAACTATCTTCACGGTATCGCACGTTTCATCTGCGAACGGCGATCCTGAGGCGCCGCAACGCCATGACGCTCCTCGACACCATCAACTCGCCGCACGACCTCCGCAAACTCGATCGGAAGCAGCTCCACGAGCTCGCGGGAGAGATCCGCCACCGCATCATCGAAGTGGTTTCGAAGATCGGCGGCCACTTCGGCGGCAACCTCGGCATCGTCGAGCTGACGCTGGCGCTGCACTACGTTTTCGACACGCCGCGCGATCAGATCGTTTTCGATACCGGCCACCAGTCGTATCCGCACAAGCTGATCACCGGACGCCGCGATACCTTCGACACCATCCGCATGCACGGCGGCATCTCCGGCTTCTGCAAGCGCGAGGAGTCGGAGTACGACGTCTTCAACGCCGGTCACGCTTCCACTTCGATCTCCGCCGCCCTTGGCATCGCCGTCGCGCGCGACATCAAGCATGACGACTATCGCGTCGTCGCCATCATCGGCGATGGCGCGCTGTCCGGCGGGCTGGCGCTGGAAGGCCTCAACCAGGCCGGGCACCTCAAGCGCAAGTTGATGATCATCCTCAACGACAACGACATGTCGATCTCGACGAACGTCGGCGCGATGTCGGGATACTTGAATGGGCTGATCAAAGGTCAGACCTACAACCAGGCTAAGGATCTGGCGCGCGGCATCATGGATCGCATCCCGCTCGTCGGCGGCAAGCTCCACGGCATGGCCAGCGACATGGAGCAGCTCTTCAAGCACATGATCGTGCCGGGCACGCTCTTCGAGGAGCTCGGCTTCAAATACCTCGGGCCTTTCGACGGCCACGATCTCGATTTCCTGATCGATCTTTTCGAGAAGAACAAGGATTACAACGGCCCGCTCCTCGTGCACGTGATCACGAAAAAGGGGAAGGGCTACGTGCCGGCGGAGAACAAGCCGATCTGGTCGCACGGCGTCTCCCCGTTCGACATCGAGTCGGGCGAGGTCGTGCCGTCAACGAAGGCGTCCGCACCGAGCTACACGGCCGTTTTCGCGGAGACGCTGATCGAGCTGGCCAAGCGCGATCCGAAAATCGTCGGTATCACCGCGGCGATGCCGGACGGCACGGGGATGGACAAATTCACGAAGGCTTTCCCCGATCGCGCGTTCGACGTCGGCATCGCCGAGGAGCACGCGGTGACGTTCAGCGGCGGCCTGGCCACGCAAGGGATGAAGCCGATCGCCGCGATCTACTCGACGTTCCTGCAGCGCGCCTTCGATCAGGTCTTCCACGACGTGGCCATCATGGATCTGCCGGTGGTCTTCGCCCTCGATCGCGGCGGCATCGCCGGCGCGGACGGGCCGACGCATCACGGCATCTACGACATGGCTTATCTGCGCATTTTCCCGAACATGATCTGCATGGCGCCGAAGGACGAGAACGAGCTGCGGCACATGCTCAAGACGTCGTTCGAGACCGGCCATCCGACGTCGCTGCGCTACCCGCGCGGCAACGGTTTCGGCGTGACGATGGATGCGGAGCTGCAGTCGCTGCCGATCGGCAAGGGCGAGGTCCTGCGCGAGGGCAATGCCGGCGCGATCTTCGCCATCGGCAACGAAGTCTGGCCGTCGATGCAGGCCGCCGAAATCCTGGCGAAAGAGGGAATCGAAGTCGCGGTCATCAACGCCCGCTTCATCAAGCCACTCGACGATGAGCTGATCGCGAAGTACTGCCGCCCGTTCACGAAAATCATCACCGTCGAGGAAGGCTCGCTCGCCGGCGGCTTCGGTGCGGCGATCATGGAGCGCGTCCAGCAACTCGGCATCCGTGACGTCGCCTTCCACCGCATCGGCATCCCCGACGAATACGTCCACCACGGCGCGCAGGACGTCCTCCGCGCGCAGTACGACCTCGACGCCAACGGGATCGCGAAGAGGGTGCGGGAGTTTGTGGGCGAATCAGGCAACGCGGATGAGCTCAATCCCGAAGTGAAGGCGATGATCGTGGCAGGAGCAACGGCGGGTGAAGTGGCTGAGTTCCTGACGCGCGACATCCCCGCGTCGGAATGGCGGCATCGCGAAGTGGCGGATCACGACTCCGAGCACATCGACGAGGTCGTCTACGGCCTTAAACGCAGCGCTACGAAGTAATGGCCGTTTACCTCGCGGATACCTGGTACTTGGTCGCGCTGTTCGATCCGCATGACAATCATCACGCCAGGGCGCAGCGCATCGACCGCGCGCTCTCGGGGGCGCTGATCGCTACACACGACGGCATCTTCAGCGAGACGCTCGCATATTTCTCCGCAGATGGCAGCAGCGTTCGCCGTCGAGTCGTCGATTTCATTCGCGCCCGTCAGCGGGACCAGACGTGGTTCGTGGCAAGGTCCAGTGACCTCTTTAATCGTGCCCTGAGTCTCTACTCGCAACGTCCCGACAAGGAGTACTCCCTTGTCGACTGCATGTCGATGACGCTCATGCGCGAGCGCGGCATCACGCACGTCCTCACCAACGATCATCACTTCCGCCAGGAAGGGTTCACCGTCGTCAACGAATGAAGAAGAAGCGGCTGGACGTCGCCCTCGTCGAGCGCGGACTTTGCGAGACGCGGTCGAAGGCGCAGTCGCTGATCATGGCCCGGCGGATCCTCGTCAATGGTCAGCACGTCGATAAGGCCGGAGCGAACGTCGCCGATGACGACGAGTTGCGCATCGAAGAGCTCGAGCATCCCTGGGTCGGCCGCGGCGGGATGAAGCTCGCGCACGCGCTGCGCGAATTCGGGATCAGTGTCGAAGGGAAAATCTGTGCCGACATCGGCGCGTCCACCGGCGGCTTCACCGACGTGATGCTGAAGAGCGGCGCGACGAAGGTTTACGCGATCGACGTCGGCTACGGCCAGATCGACGTCTCGCTTCGCAACGATCCGCGCGTCGTCAATCGCGAGAAGGTCAATGCGCGGTATCTCACCGCGGCAGATTTTGAGGATGTCATCGAGTTCGTTTCGATCGACGTCTCCTTCATCCCGTTGAAATTGATCCTTCCGGCGGTGGCCACGTTTCTTCGCGGCGAGCTGGTGGCGTTGATCAAGCCGCAGTTCGAAGTCGGCAAAGCCGACGTCGGCAAAGGCGGGATCGTGCGCGATGAAACGAAGCGTGCCGCGGCGGTCGACGCCGTCGTCACATTTGCCCGTGAGATCGGGTTCGACGTCCGCGGCGTCATCGAGAGTCCGGTCAAAGGTGCCGAGGGAAATGTCGAATACCTGATGTACGCGGGGAATTTGGCGGATAGGGCCATCTAATCAGGGCAGCCGGATTCCGGCGGTTGCGCTGCGCTTCGTCTGGGTCGCGTGGTTGCGCCAATGGGTCCGGCTGCACTTTTTTCAGGGACGCCGCTGCAGATACTCGCGCAGTCCCTCTTCCCACGACTCTGGTCGGACGCCGGTGATGCGTTCGTAACGTTCGGTGGAGAGGACTGAGTATGCGGGCCGCTTCGCCGGCCGCGGAAACGCGTCGCTCGAAACCGGAATCACCGTCGTCTGATCGCCGACGATCGCGCGCGCGAAATCGAACCAGGTGCACTCCGGCTCGTCGGCGTAGTGGACGATGCCGCGCGCGTTCTCATCTTCGTGCGCTCGTTGTGCGAGACGGACGATGGCCTCGGCGAGATGCGGCGTGTAGGTCGGCCGTCCGCGCTGATCGTTGACGACGCGCAGCGGATTCGTTCCCTTGCGCACTTGGTTGCGAATGGCCTCGACGAAGTTGGGGCCATGGACGCCGAACAGCCATGCGGTTCGGAGGATGACGTACTTCCGCGCCATGGTTGCGGCCTGTTCACCGACCAGTTTCGATCGTCCATACGCCGACAACGGAGCCGGCGCATCGTTGACTTCGTACGGCGTCCGTTTTGCGCCGTCGAAGACGAAATCGGTCGAAAGTTGCACGAGCAGCGCGTCGGCCTCATTCGCCGCATCGGCCAGGAACTCCACCGCCGATCCGTTGATCGCCGTGGCCAGATGCTCGTTCGTTTCCGCATCGTCGACCTTCGTGTACGCGGCGCAGTTGACGATGATGTCCGGCTTCGCGCGGCGAACCGCGTCGCGGACGGCGGCGGCATCGGTGATGTCGAGATCGGCTTTCGTCAGCGGAAGGACGGTCTCATCGCGCGACTCCAGCGCGGCGCAGACATCGTGGCCCACCATACCGCCCGCTCCGGTGACGAGCCAGCGCAGCGTCACGCGTACTTGCCGCCGTCGGTCTTGACCTGGACCTTGATCTGGCGCGGCTCGCGCGGAACGATCAGGCCGAGGGCGAAGAACGCGTAGAGGATGCGCGCGTTGTCCGCGGATGCCAGCGGCGGCGTGTTCACCAGCTCGTAGAGGACTTTGCGTCCGTCGACGGCATCGAGCAGTCGCTGTTCATCCTCGTCGAGCACCAATCCCTCGGTGTGACCGGTCGAGCGGGCGAAGAGCGTCGTCTTCGTGCCGAGGCGGGCGACGAGAGAACGTGCGTCGGCCACGTGCCGCACGCCGTGCAGGATCGCCATCGGCACCGGGATGTCCACCTTGATGAACTCGAGCCGTTTGTCGCGGCCGGCGGTGAAACTTACCGTGCCGGAGTCCCAGCCGAACACCGGCCAGATGATCTCCTCGATCTGCCCGCGCACTGCGGTGAACAGCTCTTCGGGCGTGATCGCGTTCATGGCCACGAGCGTGGTGCCGTGACGATTGCCGGTCTCTTTCGCGCGCGCCACGCTTTCCTCGTACTGGCGGCGCGTGATGCGCCCTTCGCGAAGAAGCTTGTCGCCAAGCGATTCGGCGAGCTGGTTGGTGGTCGCGAAAACGATCTGGCCGTGATCGAGATAGATCCGCTTGACCTCATCGCCCCGTTTGCAGTCGACGCGTCCGGGCGCGCGGTATCGATGGATCTTCACCAGCACCTCGGCGAGAGGCATCTGGGAGATCTCCGTCTGATACAGAGGTGTTGCGGGTTCCGGCGTCAGTGGCAAAGCGCGCCCTTCGGAACGAGTTACGCGTTCTTCTTCTCTTCGAGAGTGGCCGTCTTCTTGTCGTCGCGCGCCTTCAGGCCATCGCGAAAATTGGAGATACCTTCGCCGAGTCCCTTGCCGAGTTGCGGCAGCTTGCCGGCGCCGAAAACGACCAGGATGATTGCGAAAATGATGAGGAGCTCCGGTAATCCGAGTGAACCGAACATTGAGTAGCCTCCGAGTTGGTTGCCGCGGCGGCCCCTGAATCCCGCATCGACGAACCCGCCAAGTGTAGTACGAATTGATGATTTGCCGTCAGAACACGCCCCGATGGCGCATGGATTTCGCCTCGAAAAACGGCTGTTACCATGCGCCCGAATGATCGACCTCACCGGACTCAACCCGCAGCAGCGCGAAGCCGTGACTCACGGCGAAGGGCCGCTGCTCGTCCTGGCCGGAGCGGGATCCGGCAAGACGCGCGTGATCACGTATCGCATCGCGTGGCTGATCGGCGAGCTCGGTGTGAATCCGACGAACATCCTCGCCGTAACGTTTACCAACAAGGCCGCCAACGAGATGGTCAGCCGCGTCGGACACCTCGTGCCCGGCAGTGGCGCGCGGGCGCATGGCAACCTCTGGATCGGGACGTTTCACTCGACGTCGCTCCGGATGCTGCGCCGCTACGCCGACCGCCTCGGCTACACGAAGTCCTTCGCCGTCTACGACACCTCGGATCAACTCACGCTCGTCCGCCGCTGCATGCGCGAGCTGCAGATGAACGACGAAGCCTTCCCGCCGCGATCGATCCTCAACCGCATTTCGGCGTCGAAGAATGAGCTGATCGGGCCGGCCGAGTACGAGAAAGAGAATCTCGATTTTTTCGGCTCGCGCGTAGCCGAGGTTTATCGGATGTATCAGCGCCGGCTCAAAGAGTACGACGCCATGGATTTCGATGACCTCATCGGAAACTACGTCGCGCTGATCGAGAAGAACGAAGACATCGCCGAGGAGATCCACAACCGTTTTCAGCATTTGCTGATCGACGAATATCAGGACACGAACCGCGCGCAGTACATGCTCATCAAAGCGCTGGCCGGCAAGCGGCAGAACATCGTCGCGGTCGGCGATGAGGACCAGTCGATCTACAAGTTCCGCGGCGCCGACATCAACAACATCCTCAACTTCGAGCGCGATTTTCCGGGCGCGCGGATCATCAAGCTCGAACAGAACTACCGCTCGACCGGCAACATCCTCGATGCGGCTACGGGAGTCGTCGCCAACAACATCGCCCGCAAGGGGAAGACGCTCTTCACCGACTCCGGCAGCGGCGAGCCGGTGCGCGTGGTGACGTGCAGCAACGAGCGCGAGGAAGCGCAGTTCGTCATCGACAAGATGACCAGCATGCGCGGGCGCTACAAGCTGTCCGACTACGCGATCCTCTTTCGCACCAATGCGCAGTCGCGGCCGTTTGAAGAAGAGCTGCTGCGCGGCAACATTCCTTACTCCGTCGTCGGCGGGGTGAAGTTTTACGAGCGCGCCGAGATCAAGGACGTGCTCTCGTTTCTGCGGCTGGCCATCCGTCCGCACGACACGCCGTCGATCGAGCGCGTGATCAACGTGCCGTCGCGCGGCATCGGCGATACGACGACGAAGGCGCTGAACGATCAGGCCGCGGCGCAGAACGTCACGCTCTGGACGATCATCGAAGGCGATCTGTCGTTTCTGCCACCGCGGGCGTCGAAGGCCGTGAAGGAGTTTCGCGAGATCGTGCACGACCTGCAGCGCGCCGCGAATAATCCGCTGCCGGAGTTGTACGACTACCTGCTCCTGCGCACCGGCTACCGGCGCATGTTGACCGAGTCGCGCGACGTGCAGGACGAATCGCGCCTGCAGAACATCGACGAAATGATGAACTCCGCGCGCGAGTATTCGGAGCAGAACCCGGGCGCGACGCTCGGCGATTACCTCGACTCGCTGACGCTGATGTCGGACCTCGACAAGTACGAATCGCAGAAAGGCGTCACGCTGATGACGCTGCACTCAGCGAAGGGGCTGGAGTTCAAAGTCGTCTTCCTCACCGGAATGGAAGAGGGAATCCTGCCGCATTCGCAGTCGAAAGAGTCGAACGAGGATCTCGAGGAAGAGCGCCGGCTTTGCTACGTCGGCATGACGCGCGCCCGCGAGCAGTTGTGGTGCGTGCATTGCCTGGAGCGCCGGCTGCACGGGCAGTTCCGCGAACAGAGTCCGTCGCCGTTCATCACCGAAATCCCCGAAAACGTTCGCGAGGAAGTGCGCATGGCCCGCGCGCGCTACGTGCCTGACGCGCCGTCGTGGCGCGAGCGGCCGATGCGGCAATCGGATCGCTACAGCGACCGCTACTCCGGCGAGCCGCGCCGCGCGCAACCGTCGCCGTATTCGCGTCCCGCGTCGCCGCCGCCGAGGATCGCATCGCCCGCTCCCACGCCAGCGCCTCCGCGCAAGAACGACTCCGTCAACGGCGTGCTGTCGTTTTTCAAAGAGTCGCCGGTGCAGCTCGATCCCGCTGCGCTTCGTCCCGCCGCGCCGCCGAGCGCGCCCGCGGCGCTCAAGCGCGGACAGCGCGTGCGTCATGAACAGTTCGGCGACGGCACCATCCTGACGATGGAAGGTTCCGGCCCCGAGGCCAAGCTCACGGTCTACTTCGACCGCGGCATCGGCTCGAAAAAATTCATCGCCAAGTACGCGAAACTAACGCGGCTGTGAATTCGCGGGCAGGAGGTAGATCACCTCACCCTTGCGCGACATGCCGAGGTCTTCGCGGGCGATGCGCTCGACGGCGAAGGTGGACTTCTTCACGCTGTCGATCTCCGCGCGCAGCCGCGCATTCTCTTTTTCAAGCTGGCGGATTTCGGCGTTCAGCGAATCGACCCGCTTGCGCGACTGCTGCAATTCCGCGGTCGCGCGGCCGGTGACGAAGAGCGAGGCCGCGCCGGCGACGACGAGAATCGCCACCAGCACCACCGCGATTCTGCGGATCGTTTGCGTGGCGCGGCGCGGAGAGCGCGTGGAGGCGGCGGGCTGCATGTGTGAAGGTAGTGTCGCGGGTCGGTGCGGCAGTGTCAACGCCGTATAATTCGCCGCGGTGACGCGCGACGCCGCACAGAACCCTCTCAACGAGCGGTACGCCTCGAAGGAGATGTCGTATCTCTTCTCCGCCGACTACAAATTCCGGACGTGGCGAACGCTCTGGATTGCGCTGGCCGAGGCGGAGAAAGATCTCGGTTTGTCGATCACCGATTCGCAGATCGCCGAGCTGAAAGCGGCCGCGACCGACATCAACTACGCCGACGCCGAACGCCGCGAACGCGAGATTCGGCATGACGTGATGTCGCACATCTACGCCTTCGGTCTGCAGGCGCCGTCCGCGAAAGGCATCATCCACCTCGGCGCGACCTCGGCCTTCGTCACCGACAACACCGACATCCTGCAGATGCGCGAAGCGCTCGGCATCATTCGCCGCCGCATCGTCAACCTGATGGCCAAGCTGCGCGCCTTCGCCTGGAAATGGCGCGCGACGCCGGCCCTTGCGTTCACGCACTTTCAGCCGGCGCAGCTGACCACCGTCGGCAAACGCGCGACGCTCTGGCTGCACGATCTGCTGCTCGATTTTCGCGAAGTCGAGTTCCGCCTCTCTCAACTCGCGCTCCTCGGCGTGAAAGGCGCGACCGGGACGCAGGCGTCGTTTCTCAGCCTCTTCGACGGCGATGAAAGCAAAGTGAACCGACTCGAACAGCTCGTCGCGGAAAAGGTCGGCATGCGCCGCAGCTATCCGGTTTCGGGGCAGACCTATTCGCGCAAGGTCGATTCGCAAGCCGTGAACGTGCTCTCCGGCTTTGCGCAGTCGGCGTCGAAGTTCGCGTACGACATGCGCCTGCTGCAGCACCTGCGCGAGATCGAAGAGCCGTTCGAGGCGGAGCAGGTCGGTTCGTCGGCGATGGCGTACAAGCGCAATCCGATGCGCGCGGAACGGATCGACGCGTTGTCGCGGCACCTCATCGTCAACGCGCTCAATCCCGCGTTTACCGCGGCCACGCAATGGTTCGAAAGGACGCTCGACGATTCCGCGAATCGCCGCATCGCTATCCCCGAGGCGTTTCTGGCGGCGGATGCGATCGCGCTCATCTATGACAACATCGCCGCCGGGCTGGTCGTGCACGAAGAAGTGATCGCGGCCAACGTCCGGCGCGAGCTGCCGTTCATGATGACGGAGAACCTGATGATGGAAGGGACGCGGCGCGGCGGCGACCGGCAGGTGCTGCACGAACGCGTGCGCATCCATTCGCAGGCGGCTGCGGACGTGCTGAAATCGGGCGGAAACGAGAACGATCTCTTCGACCGGATCGCCGCCGATTCGCTGTTCGGCATCGATCGCGCATCGATCGCCGAGATGGCGAAACCGGAGAATTACACGGGCCTTTCGAAGCAGCAGACGGAGCGATTTCTCATCGAGGACGTCGATCCCATCCTCGAATCGGAGCGGTCACACATCGGAACGGAAGTCGGCGAGGTGCGGGTATGAAACGAGTTCTCCTGTCGTTGGCCGCGGCGGCACTGGCCGCATGTTCGTTTCACGCCGCGCCCGATTCGAATCCATCCGCGGCGCAAATTGCGACCTCGGAAACAGCGGCTCCAACACAGCAGATGTCGGCGCACGGTCTGGCCGGATGGATCGGCCAGGAGTTCGCCGGACGGACGACGGCGAACGGCGAGATTTTCGATCCGATGCTGATGACGGCATCGCACCGCACGTTGCCATTTGGAACCCTTCTCGACGTCCACAATGCGAAAACGGGGCAGACGGTACGCGTCCGCGTGAACGACCGCGGCCCGTACGTCGGCGACCGCCTGATCGACCTTTCGTACGCAGCGGCGCAACAGATTGGAATCGCCGAAAGCGGCGGCGGCGAAATCGACATGACCGTGGTGAAGATGGGCCGCGGCGACCGCGAACCGCCCGCGGCATTCAACGTGACCGTGCCCGACACGAGCGCGGTCGCGGCAACGCCGACTCCGACGCCGGTTCAAGTCCCCGCTCCCGCTCCGGTCACTCCGCAGCCGCAGCCTTCCGCGCCGGCAACCGTCGAAAGCGTTCAGGTCACCGAGCAGCATGCGAGCGGTGTCGAGACGCGGCGCCAGGTGTCCGCGAACGGCACCACGATCGAAGACGTGCCGGTGAAGACGTCGCCGCTGCCGCCAACACCGGCTCCGATGACGCCTCGCGTGACGCCGCTGCCGCAGCCTCGTCCCGCGACGCCGCGCAGCGGACGCTACGTCGTCCAAGTCGGCGCGTTCTCGCAGGAAGCGAACGCGAAAGCGCTGCAGAAGAAGCTCGCCGGCATCGGTCAGGACGCGACGATCGAGCACACGTCGCTCTACCTCGTCCGCATCGGCCCATTCGAAACGCGCGACCAGGCAGCAAGCGTTCGCGCGAAGCTGGAAGCATCCGGGATTTCGGCGATCATCACGACCGCGCAGTGATGTCATCCTGAGCCGCCGGAGCGACGTAGCGCGAAGCGCGGAGTCGCGAAGGACGGTCGAAGGATCCCCGGCTGCTAACCCGGATGGGCGGTGGTTCATCCAAACCGGCGCGGATCCCGTAGCCGCCACCCTCCCGGGTTACCAGCCGGGGATCCTTCGACCGTCCTCCGCCGATCTGCGCTTCGCGCCGCTCGGCTCCGGCGGCTCAGGATGACAGGTATAATCCGCCGCCCAATTCGCCTCAGAAGGACAACAACACCCATGTCGAATCGCACGTTTACGATCATCAAGCCGGACTCGGTCCGCAAAGGGAACTTCGGAAAAATCGTCGGCCGGCTCGAGGCCGAGGGGTTTCGCATCCTCGGCATCAAGAAGGTCAACCTTTCCACGAAACAGGCCGAGGCCTTTTACGGCGTTCATCGCGAACGGCCGTTCTTTCCGGACCTCGTCAAGTACATGACCTCCGGCACCGTCTACGTCGCGGCGCTGGAAAAAGAAGGCGCCGTGCTCGCGCTGCGCACGCTCATGGGCGCGACCGATCCATCGAAAGCCGACGCCGGCACGATCCGCAAGGAGTTCGGCTCAACGATAGAACAGAACGCCATCCACGGCTCGGACTCCGACGACAACGCGAAGATCGAGATCGCGTTCTTTTTCGCTGAATCAGAGTTGATGTAGGCGGCGGTCGGGAGTGGCAACGGCTGCTCCCGACGCCCTCCCCGCGCCGCCGCTGATCGCGATCGGCAGCGTGGCCGCGGCCGCGTCGTAGTCGACCGGCAGGTAGAGCGAGAAACAGGAGCCTTCGCCGAACACCGACTGCACCTCGATCCGGCCGTGATGGAGCTCGACGAAGTTTCGCGTGAGCGAGAGACCCAATCCCGTTCCGCCGCGCCGCGCCCGCCGCCCTTCTTCGGTCTGGTAGAACTCGTCGAAGATGCGCTGCACTTCGTCGGGCGGGATGCCGATGCCGCGGTCGGTGACGTCGATGCGCACGCTGTCGACCGCCAGCGGCGAGGTCTTGCGCGGCAGCGACGTCACCCTGATCGTCACGGGACCGCCGTCGGGCGAAAACTTGACCGCGTTCGACAGCAGATTGAAGAGGATCTGCTTGAGACGCCCTTCGTCGAGCCGCACCATCGGCACGGAAGGTTCGATCGAGGCGGTGATGCTGACGCGCGCTTCGGCGGCGAAACCCTTCATCACGCGCTCGACGGCGGCAATGGTGTCGCGCAGGTCGAACTCGTCGGTGCGCAGCTCCATCTTGCCGGCCTCGATCTTCGACAGGTCGAGGATGTCGTTGATCAACTCCAGCAGATGGTTGCCGGCCACGTGGATGTTTTCGAGGAACTTGTACAGCCGCTGCGGCACCACGGCGCGCGTGTTCTCGAGCAGCACGCTCGAAAATCCGATGATCGAATTCAGCGGCGTGCGCAGCTCGTGCGACATGTTGGCCAGAAACTGATTCTTGGAACGATCCGCGGCCAGCAACCGCAGGTTCGTCTCGCGCAGCTCGTTCGTCCGCTCCAGCACGCGCTGTTCGAGCGCGTACGTCAGGCCTTCGAGATCCTTGTAGAGATGCGCATTCTCGATGGCGACGGCGGCCTGATTCGCGATCGCGGTGAGCAGCAGCATGTCGTCGTTCGTGAACGCGTTTTTCTTGAAGCTTTCGACGGAGATGACGCCGATCAGACGGTCGCGGGCGATCATCGGAACGCCGAGCCACGACTCGGTCGGCTTCGTATCGACGACCGACTTCACGCCGATGCGTTTCTCGTCCGCCACGCTGCCGATGAGCAGCGGCTCGTGATGCGTAGCCACCCACGAGTTCAGCCCCTGGCCGAGCTTGATGCGCTCTTTGGGAAGGCGAACATCGTCGCGCACGTCGAGCTCGAAGGAGAGCTCGTTGGTCGACTCGTCGAGCAGCGCGATCGTGAAGAGTGTGCAGTCGACGGACCTCCTGCACTCGTTGTAAATCGCGTTCAGCAGTTCTTCGGTCGTGTACCGCAGCGAGATGGTCTTGCCGATGTTCGTAAGCGACGCGATCCGCTGCAGTTGCTGCAGGCTCTTGATCCGGGTCTTGGCCAGATTGCGCGCAACACCGATAGCCACGCTGCCGCTGAATGCCAGCGCGATCAGCGCGCTCCAGCCGAGGGCCGCGAAGGAAAGCGCGGTCATCACGGCGTAGGGAACGGTGAGCAGGTAGATGGCCAGATCGACGCCGTCGATGCGCATGATCTTGCGCAGCGAATAGCCGTACGACTGCGCCACGCGGAACATCAGCAGGATGTTCGTAACGCTCAGCACCACGCCGCAGAGCGCAATCTTCACCGCGGCGAGCGCGGTGGCGTGCGCCAGCGGCAGCTCGCCATTCAGGTGCTCGTACAACGTCGCTGCCGCAACGACCGGGATGCCGTACGTTCCAAAGAGTCCGAACGTCTTGACGTGATCGACGATGCGATCCGTCGATTCGATTTTCGCCGGTCCGATCTGTTTCAGCGCCAGCACGCGCGCGAATCCCGCCACGATCACCGCCAGCCACGACGACATGACCACGCCGAGGATCGGGATGATCACCGTGTAGGCGGTGAGAACGAGCGAGACGAAGATCAACTCCGTCAGCTCGAATTTCAGCAGCGCCAGCGTGGTGCCGAAGGCGATCAGGATGAGGATGACGCCGGCCGCATTCGGCTGCAGTCGATGCAGGATGACCGCGGTCTGATCGAAGCGCAGCCACGTCACCCACAACATCAGCAGCAGACCAGCGAAGCCCTGCGTGAGAAAGACGGTGAGCGTGCGCCGTCGTGCGGAGTCGGATCCGTTGGCCATGGACGTGGGAGTGAGGCGCTATCGTAGCACCGGCACAGACAGGAGTGTCTGTGCCACACACGTCAAAAACTTCTGCACGCTACGCAGCGATTTGACTGCGATCCGGACTCGTGCAGAGAGCACGGCATCCGGCGCGCCCCTTGATCCATGTCTCGCCCCATGAACGACATGGAATTCATTCAGGAACGCGAAAACGAAACGGAACGGAGGTCGAACGTACTCAGCGGCTGGGAGACGGTGGTCTTTCAGGTGGAGGACGATCCGGGATCGGCTTCCTGCACCGCTTCGTTCGCGCCTTTGAATCCGATCTTCGAGTGAGTGCCGTCGCAGAACGGCTTGATCGTCGATCCGCCGCAACGGCAGAGCGCCGCTTTCTTCACTTCGACCGGATTGCCCTGCGCGTCGGTCAGGGTGAACTCTCCCTCGACAAGGTACGGACCGTTGTCGCGGATCTTGATGTTGATGGCCATGGACTCTCCTAGAAGATCGGATTTCTTGCTTCGTGTTCGAGGTGCCAGTTGTACGTGTAGCCGGGGAAGACGATGGGGATCGTGTAGGTCACCGTCACCGTGATCTCGTTTGCCGTCCGGACGATCTTGATGTCGTCGTCGGTGACCGGCAGGTCGTCTTCTCTCGCCGTTTTGAGAATGGCGGCCCGGATGCGGTCGTCATTGTGAGTTCCCGCCGACTTGGCCTCGTCCACCACGGTCTGCCGCAACTCCGCGGCCTTCACCTTCACCGGGATCATCTTCCATGCCACGAAGACAGCCACACCGAGAAGAATGAGGCCGACCAGGCAGCCCAACTTACCCTCGCCGCGCTCACGACGACTCTTGCGCATAACGACCTCCGTCGGCGGTGAGTATACCTACTGGATGAGTCTGAAGAGACGGGGCGTGGGGTGTGGGGCGTGGGGTGTGGGAGATGAAGTGCCTGGAGATGTTGCTTCTGCCACTCCCCACTCCCTGCTCCCCACTCCCGGCGATGACCACAACACCATCCGCGCGCGGCCGACGACCGCGTCGCGCGGAAGCACGCCCCAGCTCCGGCTGTCGAGCGAGTCGGCGCGGTTGTCGCCGAGAACGAAGTAGCTGCCGGCGGGGATGATCTGCGGCGAGATCACGCCGCTCGCGGCCTGCGCCGCGACATACGGCTCCGACAGCGCGTGGCCGCAGACGATGACGCGTCCGGCGCGCGTTTCAACGAGGTCGCCGGGAGTGCCGATGACGCGTTTGATCATCAATTCATCCGCGGCGCGCGGCGAGCGGAAGACGATGACGTCGCCGCGGTTCGGCGTCTTTCCGAAGCGATACGGCGTCACGACGATGTGATCGCCCGGCACCAGCGTCGGCGCCATCGACGACGACGGAATCACGTACAGCCGCATCGCCGCACGGACGCCGAGGGCGAGCACGATGGCGATGAGCAAGGGCTCTGCGATCAGTCGGAGTGCGGACTTTTGGGTCACGGGGGTGTCAACGACTTCGCACGGATTGTCATTTCGAAAGTCAAAGACAAATGTTGAATGTGGAATGTTGAATGTTCAATGTTGAATGAGAGGCGAGCCCGTCCATTCAACATTCAACATTCAACATTGAACATTCGACATTCAACATTTCGTCTTTGACTTTCAAAACCTTCCCCGACTACTGTTCGCGTTCATGCCGATCGAGCAACGACAGCCGCAGGGCCTCGTCGACATCCTCGACAAGATCCTCGATAAGGGTCTCGTCGTCGCGGGCGACATCAAAGTCTCGCTTGCGAACGTCGAGCTCCTCACGATCCAGCTGCGGCTGGTTATCTGCTCGATCGACAAAGCCGAGGCCATCGGCATCAACTGGTGGCGCTCGGATCGCTTCTACTCCGCGGCGCCGAACGCGGGCACGGTGAGCGCCGAAGAGTACGACGCGTTGAAGGCGCGCATGAACGAGCTGGAGGCAAAGCTCGAGGCCCGCGCGCTTCCGCGAACTACGCAAACAAAAGCAGACGAGAGGAAAGGCAGGTAAGTCATGGCAGTTGAACGCGCACCAGGCGGCACAAGTCTTATCGACGTACTCGACCGAATCCTCGACAAAGGCATCGTCGTCGATGCATGGGTCAGGATCTCGCTCGTCGGCATCGACCTGATCACGGTTGAAGCGCGCGTCGTCATCGCTTCGATCGACACGTACCTGAAGTACGCCGAGGCGGTCGGTATCACGTCGACTGTTTCCCGTCCGGCTGTCGGCCCGGGCGAAGGCTACACGGGCGGCACCGGCAGCACGACGCCGGCCTCAAACGTCGGACGCGCTTAAGCCGGCACGGCCGGCGGCGCTGGTTGCCCAAGGCTCCGTCCACAGAGGCGTCAGAAAGAAAACGCCTGCCGAGCAAAGCGCACGGCAGGCGTTTTTGTCCTTTAGCAGGACTCAGTGATGCCGGTCGTAGCGCATTCCGCGCTCGCATTCGGCGATCGCGTCATTCGTGTACTTGAGTGCGGCCTCGCGATGGCCGCCTTTGTCGCGATCGGCATGCTGCAGTTCGGTGCGGGCAAGGCGCAGATGTTCGAGCGCGGCCTGCATGCGCGGTTGATCGGCGCTGGCGCGGCCGGCTACGAATCCCGAGGCGATGGCGGTGACGACGAGAAGGGCGATGACGAGACGATGAAGTTTCATGAGTTCTCCTCCTATTCATCAATCGACGCGGAATGCGCCGAAATCGCTTACCTGCTAGTGGATTAGTAGATTAGTGGATCAGTAGATCAGGACGACGGGCGCCGCGAAGCGCAACTCCTGACCACTGACCACTTCTAATCCACTAATCCACTGGTCGACTAATCCACTACTTCAACCACTGATCGAACCAATCGCCCACCGTCTGGTACCAGAGCTTCGAATTCTGCGGCTTCAGGACCCAGTGGCCTTCGTCGGGAAAGTAGACCATCTTCGACGGGATGCCGCGGCGCTGCAGCGCGGTGAAAAGCTCCAGGCCCTGATTGATCGGGACGCGGAAATCGAGCTCGCCGTGCGTGACCAGCGTCGGCGTCTTGAAGTTCTTCACGAAGTTGTCGGGCGACCATTTCTGATACAGCTCCGGGTTGTCCCACGGATTTCCTTTGAACTCCCACTCCGGAAACCACAGCTCCTCGGTGACGCCATACTCCGACTTCAGGTCGTAGACGCCGGCGTGCGAAACGAGTGCCTTGAAGCGATCGGTGTGGCCGAGGATCCAGTCGACCATGTAGCCGCCGTAGGAGCCGCCGGCAGCGCCGATGCGCGTTCCGTCGACGTACGGAAGCGCGGCCAGCATGTCCACGCCGTTCATGATGTCGACGTACGCCTTGCCGCCCCAGTCGCCGGAGACGTCTTCGAGGAACTTCTGTCCGAAACCGCTGGAGCCGCGCGGATTCGGCATCAGCACGACGTAGCCGCGCGCCGCGAACATCTCCGGATTCCAGCGATACGACCACGCATCGCCCCACGCGCCCTGCGGACCGCCGTGAATGAGCACGATGGCCGGATACTTTTTCGTCTGGTCGAATCCCGGCGGCGTCATGAGATGTCCCTGCACGCGCGCGCCCTCGGCGCCGGTCCAGAAAACGTCGTGCGTCACGCCCATTCGCAGGGTCGAGAGCAGCGCGTCGTTTTCGTGCGTCAGTCGATTGACGGCGTTCGTACGCTTGTCGACGGCGTAGATTTCCGTCGGTCCGGTCAGGCCGGAGCGTGAGACGTAGAGCGTTTGGCCGTTCGGCGACACAGCGACGGCGCTCGTCGAACCGTAGCCGTCGATCGGCAGGAACTTGCCGTCGAGCGAGACTTCGTACAGCACGTCGCGTCCCTGCCGCGGCGCGATGACGAACAGCGACTTCGAATCGGGCGACCAATTGACCGACTCGACCCAGTCGTTGAAATCGGCGCCGATGCGGTGCGACGTGCCGGTCGCGCGATCGTAGAGCCACAGTTCCCACAGATCCGATTCGTAGCCGGCGCGCGCCTGCGAGCGGTATGCGATCCAGCGGCCGTCCGGCGAATAGTGCGGCGATGTATCCGCGCCGGTGCGCGTGGTGATGCGCTTCGCGTCGCCGCCGGAAATCGGAACGAGGAACAGATCCGCGTTCGTCGAGACCTCGGGATGCTGCCCGGTATCGCGCGCGAAGACGAGCTCTTTCCCGTCCGGCGAAACATCGAATTCGTCGCCGCCACCGACCGAGAACGGCGGCGCGTCGAAGGCGCCCGGCGTGAGGTCGCGCGGAGCACCGCCATTCAGCGGGACGTAGACGATGTGGCTACGCGTCGGCTCCTGCCACGCCTTCCAGTGGCGATACAGCAACCCGGTCAGCACGCGCGCTTTGGTCGGCGCGTTCCCCTCGGCCGTCGTCTTGTCCTTGATGCAAGCGGGATCGACGCCGCAATCGGGATAGATGTCCGACACGACGACGAGGCCCGATCCGTCCGGAATCCATTTCACGGTTCCCGCGCCGCCGGCGAGATCGCTCACTTTGCGCGACGTGCCCGCGGCGACGTCGTACAGATAGACCTGATGCGCGCCGCCGTCGCGGTTCGAAACGTACGCGATCGTCTTGCCGTCCGGCGACCACGCCGGACCGTTGTCCTGATGCTTGGCGTCGCTGATCAGTTTCGGCGGTCCACCTGCGGACGGGATCAGGTAAACGCCGCTGAAGCTTTTGTTCGCGGCGAGATCGGGCGTGGAGACGTCGTAGGCGATCCACTTTCCGTCGGGCGAGAGTTGCGGCCCGCCGATGCGGTGAATCGCAGCGAGGTCCTCGAAGCGCATCACGTGCTGCGCGAATGCCGCGGTGGAAAGGAAAAGCGTGATGACCAGCGCAAGTTTTCTCATCGTATGTACCCCAGTGACTTCAGGTTTTCGTAATACTCCTCGTTGACTTTGGCCGGCGACGCGGTGACCGCGCGCGGACCGTAGGTTGGGATGCGTGGGGTGTTTGCAAAGACGCTGCGGCCGGGCATCTCGTCGGTCGCCGGAAAGCCGAGCAGCGTGCAAAGCGTAGGCGCGACGTCGAAGGCGGAGCGCGGCCGCGTCTTCATCGGAAAATACGTCGCGATCACGCCATGCCCGGACTGTCCTTCGCCGGGCAGTCCGATCAGGACGACGCCATTGCCGAGCTTCGAAAGCAGGCCGTCGAGATTGTCGAGAACGCGCACCGAGGCCGCGAGACGCGTGGCGGGATCGAGCGTCAGGCGGTTCAGGATGATGTCCAGCGCCGGCAGGTACACGGTGCCGATGCGGAGAGTCTGGTTGCGCTGCCGCTCCCAGATGAGGCGATCCGACGCGACCTGATCGACGCGCATCGCCTCGACCTCGGCATTCGCAGGCGGCGTGCTCGCCGCGGCGAACACCGGCTTCTGGCTGATCTCTTCGAGCACGCCGCTTTGGATGTCGTCGGTCGTCCACCAGTTGATCGACAGTGACGGCAGCAGGCGCGCGCCAAAAATCTCCCAGACGTAATCGCGTTTGCGCACCGTCGGCGGCAGCGGTTCGCGTGCGGCCAGCTTCACGTCCTCGGCGAGATCGCGCAGGACGAAGTCGACCGGCGATACCGATTGCAGCAGGTGCCGTCCGTTGCGAAAACGAACGCCGTCGACCGCGCGAACGCCGTGGATGCCGGTCGGCACGCCGGTGCCAACCGAGGCCCATCGTTCGGTGGCGGAGGAGCCGGACATCGGATCGATCGGCGCGAGACTGTCGAAGCGAGGCGAGAACCGGTCGCGCGCGAGCTCGTAGGTGAGTCCATCGACGGCGACGAGCGTGACGGTGTGAACGGTCCGTTTCGTCACCACCTGGATCGGCGGCTCGACAGTGCGATTATCCTGCGCAGCGAAGGTGGGCAGAAAAAGTAACGCGATCAAAATCGCCGCGGCGATCGTCATCGGCACGCCGCGCGGCTTCTGATGAATGGCCGGAATGCGCTGCAGTTCGTAGATCGAGAACGACAGAAGAGCTGCCGAGATGGCGATCGTGGCGATGAGGAAAAAGGCCGCCATCGCCGCGATGCCGGTCAGCAGTTCGGGCCACGACGGCGCCGTCGGAAAGCGGTACCACCAGATCGCGATCGGCGCGGCCAGCAGCGACGCGGCGGCGAACGAGATCGCCAGAAGCGCGCGCGGCGTGTCGATGACGATCGTCGGCCGCAGTTTCAAAATCAACGCGATCGTAACGAGCAGAAGAAACGAAATCGCGAATCCTGTCACTCCATAGAGCAGAGACATGAGCAAGGTCTCGCCCGCGGAGAGTGGATGGTTGCGAAAGAGCATGACGCCGGTGAGGGGGAGGATCGCGAAGGCGGCGATGAGGATGGCAGCCTTTCCGGCAACGGTGAACAGCTCGATCCAGAAGGCGCGGGAGGAGCGGCCGGCGGTAAATGGGTCGTGCGCGAACCACCGCTCGATGGCGTGCGAGAGGTAGCCTCTCTCCCGCAGATCGCGCCGCAAATCGTCGACGGACGGCACCGGCACGGCGCGGAATATAGCACCCGGCCCGGCGTTCTATCGCCCGATTCTTCAATGGATTCCGGCGCGGCCACGTCCCACAATCCGATCGAGACCAACGCCCTTTCGAGCGAGCCCGTGGCTCGCGCGCCGAAGCGCCACCCGTTCGCGAAATTCTTCTCCGGCGCCGCCATCACCATCGCCTTCGTCCTGCTCAAACTGAAGGCGCTCGTCTTCCTCGTCTTCGACTTCTTCCGCGGCTACGCGGTCAATCCGTTCGAAGGCTTCGGGCTGATGCAGTTCTCCGTCGCCGGCGTTTCGATGGGATTGTCGATCTGGGCGATGGCGTTGAAGGCGCCGCTGCGATTGGTGATCGGTTTCGTAGCCATCATCGTGATCCATGAGATCGGCCACGCCGTCGCCATCCGCGCCAAAGGGCTGCAGGCCGGAGTCATGGTCTTCATCCCCTTCATCGGCGGGGCGGTGACGTTGAAGGATCAGCCGCGATCCGCGTACGACGATGCTCAGATCGGTCTGGCCGGGCCGATCGCGGGGACGTTCGCATCACTCGTTTTTCTCCAGATTTACAAATGGACCGACCAGCCGCTCTACCTCGCGATCGCCGCGGCCGGCTTCGCCGTCAACCTGCTCAATCTCCTGCCGATCGGCATGCTCGACGGCGGCCGCATCTCCGCCGCGGTCACCAAATGGATGTGGGTCTTCGGCGGCGGCGCCCTCATTTACAAAGTCGTCAAGCAGCCCAACCCGCTGATGCTGCTGATCGTCGTGCTGGTCGCGTTTCAGGTCTATCTTTCGATCGTCCGCGAGAAGGACGACAAGGCTTTCTACGATGTCACTCTCTTCCAACGCGTCTTCATCGGCATCTCCTACTTCCTCCTGGTCCTCTTCCTCGGCCACCAGACGTATATGAATCTGAACCGGCTGGCTGCGCTCGCAAAGTAGCGTTATCGGGCCGCGAATTTGACCACGATGGTGTTCTCGCCTGGGCGCACATCGATCTGGATTGGAGGCGTGACGTCGCGGCTGGTCTCGATGATCGCTTCGGCTTCGTCCGGGGTGCGGTACGGCCAGAATTCATATCGGCCGCTGGGGATTTTGGGCAGATAGGCTTCGCTCGCCTCGTTCGTCGCGAACTGCAGCCCCTGAACGACCGCCAATTCCTCAGAGATCGCGAGCGGCATGATCTCACCGTCGTAACGCAGGAGCAGGGAAAACGGCGGCATCGGTTGGCCGCCGGTCGTCCGCGCACGAATGCGGAGAGAGGACCCGGCGCGCGGCAGGTGCAGCGTCACAGGCTCGCCGTTGGTGCGGTTAAGCTGCATTACGGCGAAGGCGCCTTCATTCGGAATGGCGAACAGTGTGGCGGCCTCGTTTGTGGGGACGGGGAGCCTGACCGATCCGTTCTCGTCCGTCGTGGCGTGCGACCGGCGTCTCGCAGCGGTCACCGCGAACACGCTGACGTTGGCGGCGGGATGACCCTCGGCATCGATGACCATCACCGAGGTCAGCTTGCCGGGATCGAGAAGGACGTCGAGCGCGCGCTCGTTCGCCGTGGCATCGAGCTCGAAGACGATCGGCGACGGTTCGAGATATCGCGGTGAAACAATCCTGACCGTCTGCCGTCCCAATCGCAACCCCGTGAACTCGAACCTGCCTACTTCGTTGGTCGTGACGTTGAGATGCTGGGCGCTTCCGGCACTTTCGCTCTGCAGAGCGATGGAGGCGCCGCCGACCGCTGCCCCGCTTTTCGCGTCGCGCACGATTCCGGTGATGCGGCCGGCGGGAATCTCGATCGGGAAGCTGATCGGCGAGACGCCCTTGAGATCGACCGTGGCGTTGTAGGCCGTCGTCATCGATGCCGCGCGCGCGGCGTAGAGGTAGGTGCCGCGCTGCCACAACGGAACGCGGAAGCTGCCGTCCGGCGCGATGTCGATCGTGGCATGCCAGCGGAACTCGTTGTGCCGCAGCGAAATGCTGCCCGGGCCGGCGCCGCTGCCGCCCAGGATTACGCGGCCGGTCACGATGACCGGATCGATGACGATTGCCGCACGGCGTGTATCGCCGCTCCCGAGCACGAACTTCGTCGCAAACTGTTCGGTGCTTTTCGGGCCACGAACGAGCACTTGGTAAACACCGGACTTCAGCGTGTCAAAGCGGACGAAGCGAGTCGACGGAGCGAGTACCCGGTGATCAACTTCGTTCCAGGCCTCGGCGTCGCGAACTAAAAGAACGACGTCGAGCGGCTGCGTTGTGCCTCTGATCGTTGCTTCGATCGCGCCATGTGCAGCCGGCGTCGGCGGCACAGCCTTGGCGCTCGTGATGGCAAGAAAAAAAAGAAAGACAAGCATGGAAGCGATTGAGACGCGGAGCCGATTGGATCAGCGTGTAGAAGGTTCGGTTGTGTCAGGCGCAACGAGTGGCGCGCTGACAGTTTTCGGTTCGTCGACTCGCTCCACGGCGGCGACGACGTATTCAGAGGCCAGAGCCGGCCCGGCAGCGACCGGGGCGCACTGATCGCCCGAGAGGTGACAGCCTGTCTCGTCCACCACGCAGGTGGTGAACCCATCGACTTTGAAGGCCTGGGCGCAGTGAGAGGGCGCCAGGGGGGTGCAGCGGTTGCAGGCGTACGGCTGCGCCATGACGGCCGAGGAGGTGATGAGAATGACGGCGGCGAAAAGCAGAAGCAAGTTGCGTGTTTTCATGAGCTCTCCTTGTTAAGACGGCTCCACGTCTTCAGCCATCCTGATGTTCATGGTGAAAAAATGCAAGCATGAATTCCTGTATTAACAGAAGAGCCTGCGACCGTTTGAATCCGCAGGAATGCCACCGAGCGGAATTGGTTCTGATACCCTTGCGCCCGCTCGTATGAACCTTTACCTCCTTCTTGCCATCGCCCTCGGCGCGATCACCGGAACGACCGAAGCACCGGTCGCGCGGACGCGCATTGCGAACGTGGCGGCGGAGTGCGGGGTCATCACCAGCGAGCAGTCGATCGCCTCGCCGCGCAGCAGCCAGCATCACGCGCGTTTTGAAACGACCACGCCGCGCGTCATCGACGAAGCGCCCGCCCGCATCGAAGCGCCCCTCGCCGGCGCCGCCACACCGCGCGCCCCTGCAACCAACCGCTGAGCCTCTCCTCTGGTTCGCGGTTTGTTTGTTGCTGGGAAGGAAATCACCATGATCGATAAAGTTCTCACCTCCATTTTTGGCTCAAAGCACGAGCGCGACGTCAAGAAGATGCTGCCCATCGTGGCGCAGATCAACGCGCTCGAGCCCGAGATCAGCAAGCTGTCCGACGATGGCCTCCGCGCGAAAACGGACGAGTTCCGTGCGCGCCTTCGTCCCGCCGTCGAAGCGCTCGACGTAGCGAAAAAAGAAGTCCCGCGCGACGAAGCGGTCGTCCGCGCTGCCAAGGAAGATCTGCAGGCCGCGCTCGACGAAATTCTCCCCGAGGCATTTGCGGTCGCGCGCGAGGGCGGCAAGCGCGTCCTCAACATGCGCCACTTCGACGTGCAGCTCATGGGCGGCATCGTCCTGCATCGCGGCAAGATCGCCGAGATGAAAACGGGCGAGGGCAAAACGCTCGTGGCCACGCTTCCGGTTTATCTCAACGCGCTGACCGGACGCGGCGTGCACCTCGTCACCGTCAACGATTACCTCGCCCGCCGCGACGCCGAGTGGATGGGACGCCTCTACAAGTTCCTCGGCCTCAGCGTCGGAATCATCCAGAACCACCACGGCGACCGCGAGCGGCAGGAAGCGTACGGTTGCGACGTCACGTACGGCACCAACAACGAGTACGGCTTCGACTACCTGCGCGACAACATGAAGTTCAACCTCGAGGACATGGTGCAGCGCGATCCCGTCTACGCCATCGTCGACGAGGTCGATTCCATCCTCATCGACGAAGCGCGCACGCCGCTCATCATCAGCGGGCCGTCGGAGGAGAGTCCCGGCAAGTACTACGCCGTCGATCGCATCATTCCGCGCCTCGTCAAAGAGAAGGATTACCAAGTCGACGAGAAGCAGCACACCGCCGTGCTCACCGAGGAGGGCGTGCTGCACGCCGAGAAACTCCTCGGCGTCAACAATCTCTACGATCCCGACAACATGGACACGCTGCACGCGGTCCAGCAGGCGCTGCGCGCGCACACGCTGTACAAGCTGGACGTCGAGTACGTCGTCAAAGACGGCGAAGTGCTCATCGTCGACGAGTTCACCGGACGGCTCATGCCCGGCCGCCGCTGGAGCGACGGTCTGCATCAGGCGGTCGAGGCGAAAGAAGGCGTGAAGATCGAGGCCGAGAACCAGACGCTGGCCACGATCACCTTCCAGAACCTTTTCCGGATGTACGACAAGCTGGCCGGCATGACCGGAACGGCCGATACCGAGGCCGCCGAGTTCGACAGCATCTACAAACTGGAGGTCGTGGTCATCCCGCCCAACCGCCAGATGGTGCGCAAGGATCACGGCGACCTCGTCTACCGCACCGAACGCGAGAAGTTCAACGCCATCGTCGACGAGATCAAAATCCTCAACGAAAAAGGACAGCCCGCGCTGGTCGGCACGATCTCGATCGAGAAGTCCGAAGCGCTGTCATCGGCGCTGAAACGCAAAGGCGTCCCGCACGTCGTCCTCAACGCGAAGTATCACGAGAAGGAAGCCGAGATCGTCGCCCAGGCCGGACGCAAAGGCGCGGTGACGATCGCCACGAACATGGCCGGCCGCGGTACGGACATTCTCCTCGGCGGCAATCCTGAATTCACGACAACGCAGAAGACGAAGGACGTCACCGATCCTGCCGAGCGCAAACGGATCGAAGAGGAAATCCAGGCGCAGTGGAAACTGGATCACGATGAAGTGATCCGCCTGGGCGGGCTGCACATCGTAGGCACCGAGCGCCACGAGTCGCGCCGCATCGACAATCAGCTTCGCGGCCGTTCCGGACGCCAGGGCGATCCCGGCGCGTCGCGTTTTTACCTCTCGCTAGAAGACGATCTGATGCGCATCTTCGGCGGGGATCGCCTCATGAACTGGATGGAGCGCCTCGGCATGGAAGAAGGCGTCCCCATTGAGCACGGCATGGTCACGCGCTCGATCCGGCGCGCGCAGGAGCAGGTCGAAGGCCGCAACTTCGAGGCGCGCAAGCACCTGCTCGAATACGACGACGTGATGAACAAGCAGCGCGAGTCGGTCTACACGCTGCGCCGCTCCATCCTCGAAGGCCGTGAGGGGAAGGAGTACATCCTCAACGCCGCCGACGAGATCGTCGACTACCTGATCGAGACCTACATCCCCGCCGACAACCGCGAGCAGCCGGACGAGGAGAAGCTGAACGCGGAGCTCTACGACTTTTTCGGCGTCGATCTGAAAACCGCCGGCGTCGATCTGGCCACGACGCCGCCCGCCGCGGTGAAGGACGCTGTGATCGAGGCCGTCAATCACCGTTACGAGCAGAAGGAATCGTCGATCGGTCCGGAGATGATGCGCCTGCACGAGAAGTACATCCTCCTGCAGGTCATCGATCAGCTCTGGAAGGACCATCTTCTCAACGTCGATCACCTCAAGGAAGGCATCGGCCTGCGCGGCTACGGCCAGCGCGATCCGCTCATCGAGTACAAGAAGGAGTCCTTCGAGATCTTCCAGGAAATGATGGAGCTGATCCAGGACCGCGTCGTGAAGTACCTCTGGAAAACGGAGGTGGTCGTGGAGCGCGAAGGCGAACGGCAGGAGGACGTCCAGCGCGTGCAACGCGCGATGCCGCCGCCGAAACAGAAAGCTCCGCCAATGGTCTTCTCCGGCGCCGGCGGGACATCCGGTCCCGCGCAAGTCCAGCGCAAGGAACCAAAGATCGGCCGCAACGACCCCTGCTGGTGCGGCAGCGGCAAGAAATACAAGAAGTGCCACGGCACAGCGGCGTAAGCGGGCACGGCCCGCGGCGTTGGTTGCCCAAGGCTCCGCCGCCGGTGCAGCTTTGATGATCCGGCGGCGTTAAACTAAATGTTCTATGGCCCGCATCGCGATCGACTACGACAAGGAGAAACTCCGCGACTTCTGCCGCAAGTGGAAAGTGGCGGAGTTCTCTTTGTTTGGCAGCGTAGTCCGCGATGACTTCGGGCCTGAGAGCGATGTGGATGTCCTCGTAACGTTCGAAGATGGCGCGCGGCGCACACTCTTCGATATGGTCCACATGGAAGACGAACTTGTCGAAATCTTCGGACGCGAGGTCGATCTATTGACGCGCCGTTCGGTCGAACGAAGTCTCAATCCCATCCGGCGTGACTCGATTCTTGGCGACGCGGTGTCTCTTGACCTCTGAAGATGTAGGTTTTCTGCGTGACATGGTCGAGTCGGCGCGGCTTGCACGGTCGTATGTGCAGGACATGACCGAGGAAGAATTCGATTCGAGTCAATTGGTGAAGGATGCCGTCACTTATCGCGTCGGCATCATCGGGGAGGCTGCGCGCGACGTCTCGCCTGCGACGGCCGAGATGATTCCGCTCGATTGGCGCGGCATTCGCGGAATGCGCAACCAGTTGTTCCACGGCTACCGCGGCGTCGATTTTGCGAATCTCTGGGATACCGCGACAACGGATCTCGACTTACTCATCGCCGCTATCGAAGAATTTCTCCAACGCTGACATATCATCGCCCGCATGCTTCCTGAAAAAACGTTCGAGAACCGGGTCGGCATCATCACCGGTGGCGGGACGGGGATCGGATTCGGCATCGCCCGCGAATTGGCCAAACTCGGCGCGACCGTCGTCCTCGCCAGCCGCAGCGAAGAGCACCTCGGGCCTGCCGTCGAGCAACTGCGCAGTGAAACCGGACGCGCCAACGCTGCCGATTTCTTCGTGCTCGACGTCCGCGAGCCCGAGCAGGTCGAGGCGATGGCCGCCAAAGTCCACGGCGAACACGGACGCATCGACTTTCTCGTCAACAACGCTGCCGGCAACTTCATCTCCCCCGCCGACCAGCTCAGCGTCAACGGCTGGAACGCCGTCATCGGCATCGTCCTCAACGGAACGTTCTACTGCACCAGCGCCGTCGGCAAACGGATGATCGCCGCGAAAAAGGGCGTAATCCTCAACGTCATCGCCAACTACGCCTGGACCGGCGCCCCCGGCGTCGTCCACTCCGCCAGCGCCAAAGCGGGCGTCCTCGCAATGACGCAGACACTCGCAGTGGAGTGGGCGCGCCACAAAATCCGCGTCAACGCCATCGCCCCCGGACCGGTCCACACCGAGGGCGCCTCAAAACGCCTCTTCCCGAACGAGATGATCGAGGAAGGCATCCGCAAAACGATTCCTCTGCGCCGTTTCGCGAATCTCGAAGAAGTCGCCAACGCTGCCTCCTACCTGCTCTCCGACTACGCCTCCTACGTCACCGGCGAAGCCATGGTCATCGACGGTGGCCAATGGCTCAGCGGCGCGGATTACTGGACGCGGGTCCAGCAGATGGCGCCGAAGTAGGTATATCGCTCCGGCGGATGGCCAGACGCTTGCTACCAAATTGATGAGGCAGAGCGAGAGCGGACGCTACCGGAGACATCATGGAGCAACTTCTACAGACATTCGAAAAGCCATTCACCGATCAGAACGGTGACATCTATGACGTGAGCGTCTATGGCCGCAGCCGGCCGGCGAATACCTGGCAGGCGTGGCTTGTCTTTACGCGCCGCAGCGACGGCCGCTCCTATGCCACGGGAACCGAGACCACGCAGCCGTCGAGCGAAACCGTTGTGTATTGGGCGACGGGTCTCGAACAGACGTACCTGGAAGGCGCTTTCAAACGCGCCACCTCAGGACGGGAGCCGGCGTCGAATGACGCGATAAGCAATCCCCCGCGAAGCACACTGAATGAACGAATTTTGCGATGTTTCCGCAGACACGGCACGACACAGTTGTCTACGGAAGTGTTGTTCGCGGAACTTCCAGACGCCCACGCGGACATCGTGCGAAGCCTCGAGGATCTCGAGAAGCGAAGCCGTTTTCTCGTGCGACGGACTGAAGGCGGCAACGACTTCATCTTCCTGACGGAGGACGGCGTCAGAGAAGCCGACGTGGCGGGAGTTCCGCGCACGCAGGCCGCCGTCGAAGCGGAGCCGGCAAAACCTCGCGCTTAGCTGCGCTACTTCGACAAGTAATCGACCGCCACGTGCGCCATCGCCCGCACGCCGAGCTCCAATCCGCTTTCGTCGACATAAAACAGGGGCGAGTGATTGGACGCGGCTTCCTCGGCAGTCTTGTCCTTCGGGCGCGTGCCGAGCCAGAAGAAGAGGCCGGGAACTTTTTGCTGGAAGAAGGAAAAGTCCTCGGCGCCGAGGGTGGCGTTGACGACTTCGACGTTCGCGGGGCCGGCGATGCGGCGGAGGGTTGGGGCCATCCGCTCGGTCACGGCGGGATCGTTGTATGTGATCGGGTAGCCGGCGGTGATCGTCACGGTTGCCGTGGCGCCGCCGCTGCGGGCGATGTCCTCGGCGGTGCGTTTGATTCGCGCGTGGATTTCGTCGCGCATCTTTGAATCTAACGACCGGATCGTGCCGATCATCTCCACCTCGTCAGGGATGATGTTGTTGCGAACGCCGCCGTGGATCGCGCCGACGGTCACGATCGACGGCGCGAGTGACGAATCGACCTGGCGGCTGGGGATGGTCTGCAATCCGAGGACGATCTGCGAGGCCACGACGATGGGGTCGACGCCGAGCCAGGGATACGCGCCGTGCGTTTGCTTGCCGTGGACGATGATCTTGAATGAGTCAACGGCGGCCATCATCGAGCCCGGGCGGTAAGCGATCTCGCCGACCGGGTAGCGCGACGTCACGTGCAGGCCGAAGACGGCGTCGACTTTCGGATTTTCGAGCGCGCCCTCTTTCACCATCAGCATCGCTCCGCCTTCCTCTCCCTCCGGCGCACCCTCCTCGGCCGGCTGGAAGAGGAACTTGACCGTGCCGGGGATCTCGTCGCGAATTCCGGCCAGCACTTCGGCTACGCCGAGGAGGATGGCCACGTGCGCGTCGTGTCCGCAGGCGTGCATGACGCCGACTTCGTGTCCGTTGAACGTCGTGCGCACGGTCGATTTGAATGGAAGGTCGACCTGCTCGACGACCGGCAGCGCATCCATGTCAGCGCGAAGGGCGACAACGCGTCCCGGCTTGCCGCCTTTGAGAATGCCGATGACGCCGGTGTGCGCAACAGGCGTCTTCACCTCGATGCCGAGCTCGCGCAAGCGGTCGGCGATGATCTTCGACGTGCGCGTTTCGCGATTGCCGAGCTCCGGATGTTCGTGAATGTCGCGGCGGCAGGCGATGACTTTCGACTCAACCTTCTTCGCGGCGTCGTCGATGCGTTGATCGAGCGTAGTGGCGGCGTCGAGCGTAACGGACATGAGGACCTCCAGTGCGAGGATGGCGAGAAGACGCATCGTCGCATTGTAGTTGCGCCGATAACACGGAGACGGTGGCCGAGCCTTGGGCAACCAACGCGGGCCGTGCCCGCTATTGGGGCACGATCTCGCCGCGGAGCGCTTCCGCTTTGCGAATCAGTTCGCCGAACCATTCCGCGAAGTGCGTTTCGCCGCGTTCCTCGGCCAGCGCTTTTGTCCCCGAGGCCATGGTGATGAACTGCTCGATGAAGCCGCGGAGCTCGTCACTGACGCCCATCAACAGCAGCGTCGACGACTGCGCCTCGATGGTCTTGAACGCCTGCAGCGCCTGCGCGTACTCGTTCGAAAAGTACGCGAAGTTTTCGCGGGCTTCATCGGAGCGCTGGTCGTCGTCAGTCATGGCATTGTGGAGTGTGCGGATTTTGGGCCATTAGGTTACCGCTGCGCGAGCGCGTGCAGATCTTCGATCGTGCGAACGACACCGCCGCGAACGACGTAGCGAATCTTGCGGACGTTCGCGACGTCGGCGGTCGGATCGGCGCCGAGGATGACCAGATCCGCGTCCTTCCCTTTTTCCACCGTGCCGAACTCGGTATCGCGGCGCATGGCGCGCGCGGCGACGGCGGTTGAGGAAACGAGGATCTGCATCGGCGTCATGCCCGCCTTCTGCATCCACTCCATCTCGCTGTAAATCGCGGGGCCGTGCAGCGTGAGTGGATTGCCGGCATCGGTACCGGTGGCGATCGGGATTCCGGCGGCAACGAGCGCCTTGAGATTCTGCGCGGCGATCTGCTCCTGTTTCGCGGTGCGGTCATCGCGGCGCGCAAGTTGTTCCGCGGTCAGCGTCGTCGTGGCCGAGGGCGTTTCGGCGATGCGGGAGAGCGTTGACTTGTCGATGCAGCCGTTCGGATCGTCGACCGCGACCGGCGTGTGTTCAACCGCCGATCGGAACATTCGCACGTAGCCGCGCAACACCGTCAGCGTCGGGATGAGAATCGTGCCATTGCGTTTGGCGAGGTCGAGAAACTCCTGGTCGATCGGCTGATCCTCGACGCTGTGAACGAGAAGCGTCGCGCCGGCCCGCAACGCCGCCTTGGCCTCGGCCAGCCCCGTCGCGTGAGCAATGAGCGGCAGATTGTGTTTGCGCGCTTCGTCGCCGGCGGCGGCAACGGCGGCGGCGGACGCCTCCACCGGAAGATCGGGCGGACGGACGATGTACCAGACCTTCACCGCGTGCGCGCCCTGAGAGGCGAGGTAGCGGACGCCGTCGCGCGCCGAGGCGTCGTTGAGAAGGATGAACTGGCGCTCGGCGGGAAGGTTCAGCCAGTGATCGAGCGTGGAGAGCAGCGGACCGGCTGCGTCGACGTGCGGCACGAGCGTGTTCGGCTCGAAGTGATCGTGAAGCCGTAACGTCCACGCGTAGCCGCCGACATCGTAGACCGCGGTGACGCCAGAGCAGACGTACGAACGTCCATACCGTTCCGGATCCGATTTCAACTCGGCCTCGGTGCGGTCATACGGATGCGTGGCGCGCATGTCGAGCGAATCGGGCCGGCCGTCCGCCCAGCCGGTCTGCGAGAAATGAACGTGCGCGTCGACGAGGCCCGGCATGACCCACAGCCCGCGCGCATCGGTGACGTCGACACCCTCGGGGACGGGACACTGCGCCGCGGTTCCCGCGCAATCGATTTTGCCGTCGCGCAGGATGACGTTTGCATTGGCGACCGGCGCGCCGCTGCGGCCGTCGATCAGCGTCGCGCCGGTGAGCGCGCGCGGCGGAGCGGGCGTGCCGGCGGGCGAATCGATTGCGCCGGTGACAGCGATCTTCCATCCATCGGGCGTGCTGACGAAGAGCCGCTCGGAGATGCCGACATGCTCGTCGCTGCCGTAACGAACCCTGTAGCGATACGTTCCGTAGACGATGCCGGGCTGCAGCGGCGTGAGGTGGATGTCGTTTGCCTCGATGAGGTCGGGCCATTGCGCGCCGACACCTTTCGCGAATGAATCGAAGCCGGTATCGAATCCCTCCGCGCCGCCGCGCACCAGCGACGGCGAATGGAGGTAGTACGACAGATACGCCTCGCGATTGCGCTGGCGGATGGCGTTGATGTTCGCCTCGAAGATCGCCCGCGCCGCGATGACGTCGTCGGCCGACGCTGCCAGCAACGGTGCGGTAATCGATAAAAATAGCAGTATTGCCGCCTTCATTCGCATGGACGCATTGTAGAATCCGCGGCGCCGGTATCTCGAAAAGGAAATGCTCATGCGCTCTCCGAGTTGCCTGCTTCTGCTTTCTCTCGCGCTTCCCGCGTTCGCCGCGCCGCAGACTCCCGCCGTTCCGCACGCAGGCGAAAGTGTCGAGGTCTCCATCGTCAACGTCGATGCCGTCGTCGTCGACAAGCAGGGGCGTCGCGTGAAGGGACTCCGCCGCGACGACTTCGAGATTTTCGAGAACGGCGCGCGTCAGCCGATCACGAATTTCGCCGAATACTCCTCGGCGCCGGCGCAGCAGCAAACGGCAAACGTCACGGCGCAGATCCCCGCCGCATCGCAGGCTCCGGCGCCGCAGCAGCGCTCGATCGTCGTCTTCGTCGAACGCTTTCAGCTTCCCGCGTTCCGCAGCAATCCGGTGTTCGCGGCGATGAAGAAGCTGCTCCACGATTCCGTGCGGCCCGGCGACCGCGTCATGGTCGTGTCGTGGAACCAGGGCATCGTCGGAATCCGGCAGAGCTTCACCGACGATCTGTCGAGGATCGACAAGGCGCTCGACGCGATCGCCAGCCGGACCGTCACTCTGAATCACAACAACATGGATGACCTCCGCGAGGAGCTCGACGCCATCCGCGAATTCGAGTCCGAAGGGAGCGCATTCGGCAGTGCCGGGCTGCCGGCGCTCGAGGACAGCGGCCTCTCGTTCTTCGGCGAGCAGTCGGCCCGGATGAACGCGAAAGCGGCCATGGCGGACGAGAAGCGCAAGGTGGAAACGCTGAAGGCTCTGATGCGCTCGATGGGAAGCGTGGACGGCAAGAAGGTGCTGCTGCTGGCGACGCATCGCCTGTCCGAATATGCTGGCGGCGAGGCGTTCTACACCGCTGGTGCGACCGGCGAGTTGTCGGCAAACATCCGGAACGAGTTCGACGCCAAGCCTCTGATCCGCACGCTCGTCGAGACCGCAAACGCGAACGGCGTCACGATCTATCCGATCTTCGCGGAGGGTCTCGCTTCCACTACGATGCCCTCCTCCGACGCACGCAACAACCTCGGCACCGGATTCGATTACCTCGTTCTCAACAATGAGATCCCGATGCTCGACTTCGTGGCGAAAGAGACCGGCGGCGTGCCGGCATGGGACAGCAACGAAGTCGCGAAACTGGTGCCGCGAATCGCCGATGACTTCGATTCGTATTACTCGCTCGCCTACCGCGCTACGCCCGGCAAAGCCACGGCGCGCAAGGTGGAGGTTCGCGTCAAGGATCCGCAGTTGTCGGTCCGCTCGCGGAAGCAGTTCGTGCCGAAGACCGAGATCACGCGCATGGAAGATCGCGTGATCGGCGCGCTCTTCGGCAATACGCCGGCGTCGGCGTTCCGCTTCGGGGTGAAGAGCGATCCGCCGACGCGCACGAAAGACAAGACGTACCTGATCCCGCTGACGGTGCACGTGCCGATCGCCGCGCTGACGTCGCTGCGCGGTCCGGGCACCGCCTACAACGGCGCGTTCTCCGTCTATCTGGCGTGGGGATCGACGATCGGCGGCGTGAGCGAAACGCATCACGACACGCAACAGTTCTCGATCGCCGCCGCCGATCTGGAACGCGCAAAAAAAGGCCACTTCACCTACACGATCTCGGTGGCGTCGCCGTCGCCATCGTTGCGCGTAGCGCTCGGCGTCTACGATGAAGTGTCGCGCGACTACGCGGTCGGTCTCGTCAATCTGCCGGCCGCGGCGAAGTGATCGTCTCTACAGGGTGAGGATTTTTTCGGTGCCGCGCAGGCACTGATAGAGAGCGCTTCGGTATTTCACTTGCGCGAACGATTGCACGCGAGGTTCCGAGGTAGGATTTCCGAGCGATGAAAAACGTGATGCGCCAGGTGCTGGAGAGGTTCCACCGCGAGGTATTTCTCGACGACAGAATTGCCGCACTGGAAACAAGGCACTAACCGATGGAAGCGAACGAACTGCTGCGGAACCTGAGAGAAATCGTCCGTGACGAGATGACGACGTTCGTAGCGCGCATCGATGCTCGCTTCGATAACGTGAACACGCTTTTCGACGGCGTGTACGTCCGCCTCGATAGGCTCGAGACCGAGAGCCTTGCAGTCAAAGCTGGACTGAGGCGTGTCGAAGAAAGACTTCAGCTGGTGGAGGAGAGACTTCAGTTGGTGGAGGGTCGACTCACGCTCGTCGAGTCCGAGCTGCAGTTAGTGAAGAGCGAACTCGCGCGGCTGGAGATGCGCGTTTCCACGCTCGAAACCGGCGTCTCGTCTCTGGAAGCACGGTTTGACACTCTCGAGAAAAAAGTCGCGACCGAAGCCGAGATCGGGGAGCTCAAACAGCAGGTTGAAACCATGAACGCCCGCATCGCCGCCCTGGAAACCCGCCACTAGCAACCGCGCATCAGCCAACTTCAAGCCCAACTGCAGCGCCAAGCCGGAGGCAACCAACGCCGTCGCCCGTGGCGACTAGGACATCCAGTTGACGCCGGCTTCCTTGTTCCACTTCGTGGTCATCTTCTTCGACTTTGTCCAGAACTCGATCGAGCCGCGGCCGGTGATGTCGCCGACGCCGAACTTCGAATCGTTCCAGCCGCCGAAGCTGAACGGCTCGCGCGGCACCGGAACGCCGACGTTCACGCCCACCATGCCCGCGCTGGCGTTCTCCATCACGTAGCGCGCCACGCCGCCGCTCTCCGTGAACACGCTGGCCGCATTGCCGTACGGCGATTTCTGCTGCACGCCGACCGCCTCGGCCACATCCTTCGCGCGGATGATCACCATAACCGGTCCGAACACTTCCTCCTGCGCGATGCGCATATCGGGCGTCACGTTGTCGATGAGCGTCGGGCCGACGTAGTAGCCGTTCTCTTTCCCCTTCACCTTGTAGCCGCGTCCATCCACCAGGATTTTCGCGCCCATCTTCTCAGCCTCGGTGATGTACGCCTCGATGCGTTCCTTGGCCGCGGCCGAAATGACCGGACCGATGTGCGTGCCGGGCACCATCGACTTCATGATGTTCGCCATCCGCTCAATGATGTGATCGCTCTGACCGACCGCCATCATCACCGACGCCGCCATGCAGCGCTGACCGGCGCAGCCCGACATCGACGCCACGACGTTGGACGACGTCATGTCCGGGTCGGCGTCGGGCATCACGATCAGGTGATTCTTCGCGCCGCCGAGCGCCAGGACGCGTTTGAAATTGGAGGTGCCGCGGCGATAGACGATCTTGGCTACCTTCGTCGAGCCGACGAAACTGATGCCTTCGATGCCGGGATGGTCGCAGATCGCTTCGACCGTCTCCTGACCGCCGTGAACGATGTTGAGAACGCCGTCCGGAAGTCCCGCCTCGCGCAGCAATTCAGCGATGCGGCCCGACGACAGCGGAACGAGCTCGCTCGGCTTGAGGATCATGCAATTGCCGAGGGCGATGGCGTTCGGGATCGTCCAGTTCGGGACCATGTTCGGGAAGTTGAAGGGCGTGATCGACGCCACCACGCCGACCGGGAAATGTTCGACGCGGCATTCCACGCCGCGCGACACTTCCAACACCTCGCCGGCCGTGATCTGCGGCAGCGAACAGGCAAACTCGCAAAGCTCGGCCGACTTCAACACCTCCGCGCGCGCTTCGCTGTCGATCTTCCCGTTCTCCTCGGTGACCAGCCGCGCCAGCTCATCGATGTTCTGCTCGAGAAGCGCTTTGTAGCGGTAGAACACCTGGACGCGCTCCTTGATCGGCGTCTGCGACCACCCCGGAAACGCCGCCTTCGCCGCCGCGACCGCGCGATCTACGTCGGCGCTCGCCGACAACGGCACGCGCGAGATCACGCTCCCCTCAGCAGGATTGAAGACGTCGAGATAACGATCCGCGTCGTGCTCGACGAACGCGCCTCCGATGTAGTTGCGGATGTCCGGGTAACGGGTGGTTTCGATTGCAGACATGAGTGCCTCCTGGTGTTGTGACAGCGAACTTTACTGAACCTGCGGGCAGGCCGCTGTATTCGCTTAGTACGAACCGGTGACCGAGGCCTGGCCAACCGGCGCCGCCGGCTGTGCCGGCATGCGCTTCATCACGCAGGTCGCTTCGCCGTGGTCGTGGAAGGGCATGAAGAGGAGGGCCAGGCCGCGCTCGTCGAACTCGGAGGAGATCGTGAGCGTGTCGTGCTCGGGGGAGAGGCGGAGGGTGAGCGTGCGGGTGCGGCTGGAGGCGCCGGCCAGGATAGCCGCGCCGATTTTCTGCGGCGACCACGATGCGGAGACGCTGTCCTCGGTCCAGCTCAGATCGTTTTCGAGGACGGCGTCGTGGACTTTGCCGCCGTCGCCGGTCGCGTGCAGTTCGATGCGGCAGCCGGGTTGGGTGATCGTCAGCGCGTCGATCCTGTTGAGCACCGCGCCTTCGCCGAAGACGAATGCCGTCGATCCGGTCCCTTGGCGCGTCGGTTGACCCAGGAGTTTGTAGGTGCCGGAGAGATCGATGCAGGTCGGCACCGACTGCCGCGACGCGCACGTGAGGGCGGCCGCAGCCAGCAGTGCCGTGACGATCCGCATTGCCAGCATCATACGCCGCCGCACTTGACCGACTGCCGCACCGACCCCATCATTCTCGGCACATGTCCGTAATGCGTCGTCTGTTCGCTACCAAGTCGCTCGACGAGCTCGTTGCCGGAACGCAGGAAGAAGGTCACCAGCTCAAGAAAGTCCTCGGGCCGTGGAATCTGATCGCATTGGGCGTGGGCGCCATCATCGGCGCGGGCATCTTCGCTACGATCGGAACCGCGGCTGCCGGTGACGCGCATCGTCCCGGCGCGGGACCGGCGCTGATGGTCTCCTTCATCCTCACCGCCGTCGTCTGCGGATTCACGGCGCTCTGTTACGCCGAATTCGCGTCGATGGTGCCGGTGTCGGGCTCCGCATACACGTATTCGTACGCGACGCTGGGAGAGCTCGTGGCGTGGATCATCGGCTGGGATCTGATGATCGAGTACGCAATCGGCAACGTCGCGGTGGCGATCTCGTGGGCGAATTACATGAACACGCTGCTGGAAGGTTTCGGCATCGTGTTGCCGGGATGGCTGACCGTTGATTACGGCACGGCCATGTCCAAGATGCCGCAGGTCGTGGCGGCGGCGCCGCACATTTTCGGCGTCCCGATCATCTTCAACATTCTCGCGGTCGGAATCGTCACGCTGATCACGATCGTGCTCGTGTGGGGCATCCGCGAGTCGGCCAGCTTCAACTTCTGGATGGTGGCCATCAAGCTGGTGGTGCTGGCCTTCTTCGTTTTCGTCAGCTTCAAGTATGTGAAGCCGGCGCACTGGCACCCCTTCGCGCCGAACGGATTCTCCGGCATCGCCACCGGCGCCGCGATCGTCTTCTTCGCGTACATCGGCTTCGACGCGGTGTCGACGACGGCGGAAGAGGCGAAGAATCCGAAGCGCGACATGCCCATCGGGATCATCGGCTCGCTGATCCTTTGCACGATCATCTACGCCATCATCGCCGCCGTCTTCACCGGCATGATTCCGTACGGCGACCTGGTGAAAAAGCTCTCCAGCGAGCAGGCCGAGCCGCTGACGCTTGCGATGAAATACGCGACCATGCCGAACTGGATGGTCGGCGTCGTCGCATTCGGCTCGGTCGTCGCGCACACCGCCGTGCTGCTCGTCTTCCAGCTCGGGCAGCCGCGCATCTTCTTCGCCATGTCGCGCGACGGACTGCTGCCGCCGTTCTTCGCCCGCGTACATCCGAAATTCGGCACGCCGCACGTGGCCACGATCATCACCGGCATCTTCGTCGGCGTGGCCGCGCTCTTCTCATCGCTCGACGCCATGGTCGACCTGACCAACATCGGGACGCTCTTCGCCTTCCTGCTGGTCTGCATCGGCATCATCATTCTGCGAGTCAAAGACCCACACCGCGAGCGCTCCTTCCGCGTTCCCGGCGGCACATGGTTCCTTCCCGTCCTCGGCGGACTCTCCTGCATCTTCCTGGCGAAGTACCTCCCGAAGGAGTCGTGGTACCGCTTCGGAATCTGGTTGCTGGTCGGGATGGTGGTCTACCTCTCCTACGGCTACCGCCACAGCCGCCTGAAGAATCGCGGCGGTCCCGGATCGCCGGGCGGGATGGTCACGCACGATTTCAACCCCGAGCAGCAGTTGCCGGAGAGGGATGTGGACAGGTCTTTGTGAGCATGACGTGTTCACGCGGAGGCGCGGAGGCGCGGAGTGAGATCTGGTTTTCTCCGCGTCTCCGCGGCTCCGCGTGAGCCGCTCTCTCCTCGGCGCCATCATCGGTGCCCTGATCGTCCTCGCCATCGCGCCGTATTGCATTGGCTGGTTCTCCGTTCCGACCGGCGGAATCGGAGCCGTGACCGTTGCAAAGTATCCGAAGGGATTCGACTACTTCGTCGTCATTGCCCTGACGGTGGTCAGCGCGATCGGCGCTTGGGTGCTGAGTGCGCGCCAACTTCCGGCACCCGACGCCCGACGGCCGATATCCCGTCGCGCGACGTTCATCACTACCGCCATCATCTTCATCACGATGTTCGTCATGCACGACCACCCCTACGCCTTCATGGACATGTTCCACGAGGGCGAGCATCTGACTCCGGCGTCGGTGATGCTCGACGGTGGACGTCCGTATCGCGACGTTTTTTTCCTTCACGGTTTTGCGGCGGACGGCGGTCTCGACGCGCTCGTCCTCGGCGCGAAACCGTCGCCGAAGAGGACGCGGCGCGTGGAGGCGGTGCTCGACGCCGCGGCGTTGGCCATGCTGGTGCCGATCGCCGCTGCGGTAACGACAACGTCCGGCGGATTCATCGCCGCGGTGATCCTCGCGCTTTGCGCGGTCGGCGCGTTGGAAGTGCCGGTCTTTCCGTACTTTCGCTGGCTGCCGCTGCTGATCGCGGCGTGGGCGTTGCTGGACGGAGCCCCGCGGCGGCGATGGGCGATGTATCTCGCCGCGATCGCTTCCTCGCTCGGACTCCTCTGGAGCCTCGACGTCGGCGTCTGCGCGGTTGCGGCGACTGCGATCGTCATCCTGATCTACACACGTCGGGTGACATTGATCGCCATCGCGGCAATCGCGGCGCCGTTGATCGTTCTCCTGATCACGCGCGCCGATCTACAGCACTTCTTCCGTGATTCCTTCGTCATCATTCCGCGGTCGATCGATGCCATCTGGTCGCTGCCGGCGAAGCCGCTTCCGTCGCTGTCGCAGTTGATTCATCCCGCAGCGCTTTTGGATTGGCTCGCGTCCGAATCGGCGCGCTACTATCTGCCGCCGGTCTTCTTCGGATTCCTGCTCGCGCTGGCGATCCGGACGCGCGACATGCGGATCGCCATCGTCGCCATCTTCTCGATCATTTTTTTCCGCACCGCGGCGGGGCGGTGCAGCTGGAGTCACACGCGATTCGCGTTGCCGCTGCTGGGCATCGCCGTCGTCGCGTTTCTCTTCGAGCCGATGCTGCGGCGTCCGCTGAACGCGTGGCGCGTCATCGCAGTCGTCATCGCCGCCATCGTCGGCTTCCGCTACTTCGAGATCGCTGACAACGCCAAGCTCGGCGCGAAACTGCTGACTGGCTGGCCGGCGCGGCAACGGCATGAAGGACTCGTTCCGTATCCGATGGCGCGCGGACGCGGGATTTACACCTATCCCGAAAACGCCGCCGACCTCGCCGCGCTCGACGATCTCGCCAGGCGCGCCGGTCCCGGACCGATCTTCGATCTCTCCGGCGAGCGCGCGCTCTACTACTTTCTCGATCGCCGTCCCGCGACGCGTTGTCCCGATATCTCCATGCTTTCAACTCCCGAACTCGGCGCCGAGGGGTTGCGCGAGTTGAACGCGCATCCGCCGGTATTCGTCGTGATGGAAGGGACGAAAGTTCTCGGCTCGCTCGACGGCATCGCCAATCGCGATCGCGTCCCGCCGATCGCCGCGTGGATCGACGCGCATTACCCGGTTCGCGTAAACGCCGGTCGATTTGTGGTCGCCTTCAAGCGATAGCTGCCTATCATGCTCGGGTGTCTGCCCCGGTCCTCCGAATCCTCCGTTTCCCCATTCACATCGCCGCGAGCTGCGCCGGAATCGTCTGGCGGCTGATCCCGCGCGCGCGCCGATTCAACGCCGCGAGGACAGCCGCCGCTGCGCTGACGCCGTTTCTTCGTCTGCCCGGCGTGCTCCGTTTGCGGAGCGCGCAAATGATGGAGACGCCGCGCGAGGTTGCGTTGCAGATGGTGTTGCGCACGCTGGACCGCGTCGGTACCGAGTACGACCCGATCGTGCGCGTTTACGGCGCCGAATCGTTTGCGGCGGCGCGCGAGGCAGGACGCGGGCTGCTGATGATCGGCCCGCATGCGGCTCTGAGCAAACTCGTGGTCCGCTACCTCTGCGATCAGGAGTATTCGCCGATCATCGTCGTCGCAGACGTGATGCGGTTCGGCGGCACGCGCAAGCCTCCGCGGCAAATCCTCGTCTCTCCGACGTTTTTGTTGCGCGTCAGGACGGAGCTGCGCGCCGGATCGATCGTAGGAGCCATGGCCGATCACGAGACAAGTTCGTCGCGCCGCACGTTCGAAGTGCAGACGGCGGGAGGAACCGTGCTCCTGTCGGATGGGCTGATTCGCATCGCGCAGAAATGTGGCTCCGCGATTCTGTTCATCGCCAGTGCGCTCACCGATGACGGCGTCGTTCACATCTACCTCGAGCCGCCGTCGCCGGCTTCGCAATCGGTCGAAGAAATCGCGAACGATTTCGCCGCCTTCGTGCATTCGCACGTCGAGCGAGTGCAGCGGGCGATCGAGGATGAGTCCACTCCGACAGCGCACTGTTCGCTTCCGAACACCTCGGCTTGAAATCGAACGAAAACACGGGGCGTCACTGCGCCTAACTCCTTTGTTTTCAACCATCGCGCGATGGCATCGCGCTTGGTTAGGTAGCGGTCCAGCATGGATCGCGAAATCGCACAATCGGTTCGGACAAAGCGCGTTGCACGGCGCGTGATCGTCGCTGTCGTCGCAGTCGCGGCGATCGTTTTCTGCGTCGCTGCCACCGTGAGCTGGTTGCGTCCTTCGGTGCGTCGGAGCGATCTGCAGATCGCGCGCGTCGAGCGGGGTGTCGTCGACGCCACCATCCAGGCCTCCGGGACTGTCGTGCCCGAGGTCGAGACGGTCATCTCCAGTCCGGTCGAGGCGCGCGCGTTGCGGATTCAGCATCGCGCGGGCGATCAGCTTCACGCCGGCGACGCCATCCTCACGCTCGACACCTCGGCCACGAAACTCGACCTCGACAAGTTGAACGACGCCGTCGCGCAGAAGGAGAGCGCGTTGGCGCAGGCGCGGCTGAAAGCGGAGGAGGAGATCGCTGCCTCGGCCGCGGCGCTGGAGCAGAAGCAGCTCGACTCCGACATCCTCAAGCTCAGGGCCGCGCAGAACACGCGCATGCATGCCGAGGGATTGGTGTCGGCGCAGGACGAGTTGGTGGCGGTGACCGCGAAGAAAAAGAGCGACATCGAAATCGCGCAGCTTCGCGACGCGATGGGACGCACGCGCCGGACCGCGGACGCGCAGATCGCGGCGGCGCAGCTCGAATTGCGCACGGCGCAAAAAGAGCGTGATCAATCGGAGCGGCAGCTCAACCTGGCTATGACGCGCAGCGATCAGGACGGCGTGCTGACCTGGGTGCTGCCGGAAGTCGGAGCGACCGTGCGCAAGGGCGACGTCCTGGCGCGCGTCGCGGACCTTTCCGCCTATCGCGTCGTGGCAACGATTTCCGACGTGCACGCATCGAAGCTCGCGCCGGGCATGCGCGCGCACGTGAAGCTCGACGACACGACCACGATCGACGGCACGATCTCCAGCATCGACCCGCGCATCGAGAACGGCATCGCCAAGTTTTACGTCACGCTCGATCAGCGCGCGCATCCGAAGCTTCGCAACAACCTTCGCGTCGACGTCCTCCCGGTCCTCGGCAGCCACGGCAACGTGCTGCGCGTGCGCCGCGGCGCGCTGGGACAGGGCGAGCGCGAGGAAGTCTTCGTCGTGCACGGCAACGTGCTGGTGCGCACGCTCGTGCGCTGGGGCCTGGCCGGCGACGAACTGATTCAACCGATCGACGGCCTTCGCGAAGGCGATGAAGTCGTCATTTCAAACATGAGCGAATACCAGGGTCTGAAGGAATTGAGACTGAAGTAACAAGGAGAAACCATGATCACACTCAACAACATCGACAAGGTTTACCGGACGGAGCGCGTCGAGACGCTCGCGCTGCAGAACATCAACCTCGACATCGCCGACGGCGAGTTCGTCTCGATCATGGGGCCTTCCGGCTGCGGGAAGTCGACGCTGCTGAACCTGATCGGCCTGCTCGACAAGCCGACCAGCGGCAAGCTGCTGCTCGACGGCATGCACATCAACGGCGCGGGCGACCGCTCGCTGGCGAAGATGCGCAACGAGAAGCTCGGATTCGTTTTCCAGAGCTTCCACCTCGTGCCCGATCTGACGGTGCTCGACAACGTGGAGATCCCGCTGCTGTATCGCAAGATCGCGGCGGGCGAGCGGAAGAAGCTGGCGCTTGCGGCGCTGGACCGCGTCGGACTTTCGTCGCGCGTCCATCACTTTCCGACGCAGCTCTCCGGCGGGCAGCAGCAGCGCGTGGCCATCGCGCGCGCCATCGTCGGCAAGCCGCGCATCGTGCTCGCCGACGAGCCGACCGGGAATCTCGACTCGGCCATGGGCGACGAGATCATGGGCATCCTCGAAGAGCTGAACGAGAAAGACGGCACGACGGTGGTGATGGTCACGCACGACGACCGTTTCGCGCAGCAGACCGGCCGCACGATCCGTTTGTTCGACGGACGGCAGGTGGCCTGACGCGCAAGCGTCACGCATGAGGAAACGACCATGAACATCGCCAATCTCAAACTCGCATTACGCGTGCTGGCGCGGCGCAAAGTCTTCACCGCCATCTCGCTGGTTGGCATCACGCTCACGCTCGTCGTGCTGATGGTGGCCACCGCGATCCTCGACAACATCTTCGCCGCGGGGAAGCCGGAGTCGAATCTCGACCGCATGCTTTTCGTCACCGTGGTCGGGCGTTACAGCAAGGACATGAGCCAGACCAGCCAGCCCGGCTACGGCTTTTTACAAAAAACAATTCGCGATCTTCCGGGCGCGGAGCGGTACGCCTACTTCACCCAGTTGCAGACGGCGGTCATCTACTCCGGAACGCAGCGGATCGAAACGCAGATGAAGCGCGTCATGCCGTCGTACTGGCAGATCCTCGATTTCCACTTCATCGAAGGGGCGCCGTTCACCGCCGCCGATGATGCCGCCGACCGGCCGGTGGCCATCATCACCGACACTCTTCGCGACAAAGTCCTCGGTCCCGGTCCCGCGGTCGGGCGCACCATCAATCTCGGCGGGCAGAACTATCGGATCGCCGGCGTCGTCTCCCGCGTTCCGATCACGCGCATTTCCGCATATGCCGAGATCTGGGTGCCGATCGGTGCGGTCACGGCGGAGCTGCAGCGCGCCACGATCGGCGAATACAACGGAATCGTGCTGGCGCGCAGCCGCGCCGATTTCCCGGCGCTGAAGCGCGAGTTCAACACGCGCGTCGCAAACTACACGACGGCGGACAATCGGCCGGGCACGGAGACGCGCTCCGGCCTCGACACCGCCTTTGAGGCGCTGGCCAGGCCGATGCTCAACAATCCGGCGAACATGGACGCCGCACTCGTGCTGCGGACGATCTTCGTGAGCCTCGCGCTCATCTTCATGACGCTGCCGGCGTTGAACCTGGTCACGCTCAATCTCAGCCGGATTCTCGAACGGGCGCCGGAGATCGGCGTGCGCAAAGCGTTCGGTGCGCCGAAGCGCACGCTCATCGCGCAGTTCGTGACCGAGAACGTGATCCTCACGCTGATCGGCGGCGCGCTCGGATTCGTCTTCACGATCATCGCGCTGGCCGCGCTGAACCACACGTCGTTCATCCCCGAGGCGCAGTTCAACGTGAATGCGCGCGTCTTCGGGTACGGCATGCTCATCGCGATTTTCTTCGGCGTCTTCTCCGGCTTTTATCCCGCCTGGAAAATGGCGCGGCTCAACCCTGTCAACGCTCTGCGCGGAGGTGCGCTGTGATCCGTCACCTGCTCAAGCTCGTATGGCGCCGGAAGCGCGCCAACGCGCTGCTGATCGTCGAAATCTTCTTTTCGTTCCTCGTTTTCTTCGCGGTGGTGACCTTCGGGACCTCGGCGATCATGCGCTATAACAAGCCGCTGAATTTCGACTGGCACGATGTGCTCGTCCTCAACGTGTCGATTCCGTCCGAGCGCGGTCTGCCGCCCGGCGAACGCCATGGCGACAACAGCGCCGACGTCGCAGCGCTCGAACGGCTGATGAAAGAGATTGCGGCCATGCCGCAGGTCGTGGCCATCGGCGGTTCGCACACACCTCCGTATTCGCTCTCGACGATGGAAGGCGTATGGCACATTCACGGGAAGCGCGTGCGCATGACGATGGACGACGTCACCGACGGCTATCCGAAAGCGATGAACATTCCCCTTCTTCGCGGGCGCTGGTTCAAACCGGAGGATGACGCGCTGGGCTACACGCCCGTGGTCATCGACAGCGATCTCGCCCAGGCGCTCTTCGGCGACCAGGACCCGCTCGGCCAGAAATTCGACGAAGAAGGAGAGCACGAGCAACGCGTGATCGGAGTCATGCCGCCGTTCCGCAAGAATGGCGAGTTCACGAGCGAACATATCAACATGGTGTTCCGCCGCCTGACACTGGCCGAGAAGAACGTGCGAGTGCCGGCGAGCCTGCTCATCCGCGTTCGGCCCGGCACGCCCGCGGCGTTCGAAGAAGCGATCAGCCGCCGCACGCACGAGATTTTTCCGAACTATGAGCAGCGCGTGCGGCGGATGGAGGCGATGCGCACGTTCGCGATGCGGATCTATCTGACTCCGGTCGCCGTGGGAATCGTGATCGCGGCATTTCTGATCACGATGGTGGCGCTGGGACTTTCCGGAGTGCTGTGGCAGAACGTTACGCGCCGCACGCGCGAGATCGGTCTGCGCCGCGCCCTCGGCGCCACCGGCAACGAAGTCAATCGCCAGATCCTGGGCGAAGTAGCGCTGCTCGCGACGTTCGCGCTGATCATCGGCGTGATCATCGTCGCCCAGCTGCCGCTGCTCGGTTTCTTCACCCTGGTCAGCCCCGCATCGTTCACGATCGGCCTGATCGGCGCGCTTGCGACCATCTACGGCCTCACGCTACTGTGCGGGCTGTATCCGAGCTGGCTCGCCGGACGCGTCCAACCCGCACAGGCGCTGCATTACGAATGATTCTCATCGTCGACGACGACCCATCGATCACTGCTTCGCTGGCGTTATTGCTGAAGCAGCACGGTCATCGATCGGCGTCCGCGCATTCGGTTGACGAGGCGCTCGGGGTAATCCGCTCCGAGCGCCCTTCGCTCGTGATTCAGGACATGAATTTCTCGCGCCGCACGACGGGCGAGGAAGGGCTGGCGCTGCTGTCCGCGATCCGCGCCGAACAGCCGGACGTGCCGGTAATCCTGATGACGGCGTGGGGCTCGATCGGTCTCGCAGTGGAAGGGATGAAACGCGGCGCGGCCGATTTCATCACCAAGCCGTGGTCGAACACTCTGCTCGTACAGTCGGTCGAAACGGCGCTGGAGCTCGCCGAAACGCGCGACGTTGCCGCGGAAGCGCCGAGCCGTTCGGAGCTCGATGCGAAGTTTGATTTCGGCAAGATCATTGGCAGCGATCCGAAGATGCTGCGCGTGCTCGAACTGATCGGCCGCGTCGCGCCCACCGAGGCCTCGGTGCTGATCATGGGCGAAAGCGGAACGGGGAAGGAGCTGGTCGCGGAAGCGATCCACGCCAACAGCCGCCGCCGCGCACGTCCATTCGTCAAAGTAAACCTCGGCGGGATCTCGTCGACGCTGTTCGAGAGCGAGATGTTCGGTCACGTCCGCGGCGCATTCACCGATGCGCGCCAGGATCGCAAGGGTCGCTTCGAAGTCGCCGACGGCGGAACGATTTTTCTCGACGAGATCGGCGAAGTCGATCCGTCGTCGCAGGTGAAGTTGCTTCGCGTCCTTCAGGATCGCACCTACGAAGTCCTCGGATCTTCTCGCTCGCGTACGGTCGATGTGCGGGTGGTCTCGGCGACGAATCGCGCGTTGCACGATCTGGTCGGACGCGGCGAGTTTCGCGAGGATCTGCTCTATCGCCTCAACCTGATCACGATCCAGCTTCCGCCGCTGCGCGAACGGCGCGCCGATATCCCGCGGCTGGCAGCGCAGTTCCTGAACATGGCGGCGGAGATTTATCACCGCGACGTCGACCTCATCGCGCCGCGCGCCATGGATTGGCTGAAGACGCAGAACTGGCCAGGCAACATCCGCCAGTTGCGCCAGACCATCGAGCGCGCCGTGGTGATGGGAGACGCGAACGAACTGACGCTCGACGATTTCATTGCCGTCCGCGATCTCGAATCGCGCGAGCGGCGCGACGCATCGCTCCCCGACGCCGGCACGATGACCCTCGACGAGATCGAGCGCGGCATGATCGTGAAATGCCTGCAGCACTACGACGGCAACCTCTCGCGCGTCGCCGAGGCGCTGGGATTGAGCAGAGCCGCGCTTTATCGGAGGCTGGAGAAGTATGGGATCGAGGGTTGATCTTCTCAGTCGTCGCGAGCCTCACCAGCACAGACAAGAGTGTCTGTGCCACATTGATCCTGCTAAATCGCGCGACTGTCGCTATCGGCGAAGGCCAGTGTGGCACAGACACTCTTGTCTGTGCTTTGGCAAGGTGCAGCGCCTGAACCTGAACATCCGATGACCCTGCGCACCAAACTGCTGCTTTGGTTCATCGTCCTGCATCTCGTGTTTGCGGGATTGGCCGTCGTGGTGTTGATGGAGCATCAGAACTGGCTGTTCGCGGCCGAGGTGTCGTTCGTCGTCTCCATCGTCATCAGCTATCGGATGGTCAACGCGCTGTTCCTGCCGATGACGTTGATCCGCACCGGCGCGGAGTTGATCAGCGAGCGCGATTTCACGTCGCGTTTCGTTCCCGTCGGCCAGCCGGAGATGGACCGGCTCATCGAGATTTACAACGCCATGATCGACCGGCTGCGCGACGAGCGGCTGGCGGCGGAGGAGCAGCAGCAGTTGCTGCAGAAGATCGTCGAGGCATCGCCGTCGGGGATCGTCATCTGCGATTTCAATGGCGCGATTCAGCAATCGAATCCGGCGGCGCAGCGATTGTTGAGCGAGCCCGCGGTGTCGGAGGCCTTGCCGTTGCTGGCGCCGGGCGAGTCGAAGCTCGTCACTCTGGCCGGCGCGCGGAAGTTGAAGATCTGGAACGCCGAGTTTCGCGACCGCGGATTCGCGAAGACTTTCTACCTCCTCGAGGAGATGACGGAAGAGCTGCGGCTGACGGAGAAGACGGCGTACGAAAAGCTGATCCGGATGATGTCGCACGAGGTCAACAATTCTGTCGGCGCGGTGCGATCGCTGCTGGAGTCGGTGCTTCGCTACGCGGAACAGATCGGGCCGGACGATCGCGGCGATTTCACGAACGCGCTCACCATCGCCGCGGCGCGCATCGAGTCGCTGAACCGCTTCATGAGCGGCTTCGCGGACGTCGTCCGCCTTCCCGCTCCGCATCCGCGCGACGTCACGCCCGCGAACGTCATCGACGACATCGCCACCCTGCTTCGTCCCGAGTTCGATCAGCGTCGCATCGTGCTTCGCATCGACGTCGCGTCCGATGCGGTCATCCGCGTCGATCAGAGCCAGTTCGAGCAGGTGATCATCAACGTCATTCGCAACGCCATGGAGTCGATCGGCGAAGATGGCGAGATAGCGGTCGCATTCAACGATGGCGTGCTCACCGTTGCCGATACCGGTCGCGGAATCGATCCCGCCGCGCGCGACGAGCTGTTCACGCCCTTCTTCACCACCAAGCGCGAAGGCCGCGGCCTCGGGCTGACGATCGTCTCCGAAATCCTGAACAACCACCGCCTCCCGTTCACGCTGCAGAACCGGGAGGACGGTGGGGCGGAGTTCCGCGTGACGCTTACTTGATGTCGGCCATGCGGAACGTGCTGTCCGAGGTGCGGTTGTCGATCACGGAGCTGTAGAGGAACGCGCGGCCGCCGAAAACGTTGAAGCTGACCAGGATGTATCCACCGGGCGGCACCGACGACACGCCGGTGAAGGTCGACACCGGAAGCTGATCGAAGACGTTCGGACCATAAGCCGGCAACGTGCGGGTTCCCTTCACGTTGCCCGCCGAGTCGTACGTGGAGACAGTCAACGTCGCGCCGGGATCGAGCGTGCGCACGCCGACGTTCATCCGGAAATTCGTCAGGTCGGGCGGAATCAACAGGATTCCTCGGCTGAAGAAATCGAGCGCTGCGCCCGGCGGCAACGACTCTTCCGAGAATCCCGACGTTCCGGCCGCTCCGCCATCGCTGAAGACGCGCGCGGTGATGATCGGCGCGTCGCCATTGTTCGTGAAGATGTCCAGCGAGCCGACGCCGCTGCTGCCCATCGAGGCGACGACGTCCGGATACGAGATCGACTGGCCGGGCGACAACGAAAAGGCCAGCGATGGATCGGTGATGCTGCCCGGCTGCAATTGCTTTCGAAAGACGAGATTGCCGGTGATCGTGTTCGTCGTGGCATTCAACATCTGCAGCGACGTGCGGAAGAAGGCGGTGGCACCGGGCGCGGCGCCGGCAGCGGGAAGGATGCGCACCAGGACCGGACTGGTTTCGTAGGCAATGGCCTCGATGGCGTAGCCGCTCGAATAGTTGGTAACACCGCCGCCGATCGTGCCGCTGGTCGTGCTCATGTCCGCCGGGGTGATCATGTTGTAGCCGATGCTGAGGTCGCTGAACGACTGCGTCAGGACCGAGCCGCAGGCACTCACCGACTGCAGCTGCACGATGCCGATGAGGTCACCCTCATTTACGTTGACGGCCGGAGACAGAGTGACTTCGTTGCGGCCCTTGACGGCATTAAATGGCCCGCGCGACGCCACGAGCGTAAATGCCGCCAGAGAACCGAAGTTTTGCCGGAGAAAAACGATCTTGAACGCATTCGAACAGGGCGCGCTCCAGCCGACGGTGGCCTTATTGACCGTACCGTTCTTCGTGGCGCCGGCGTACAAATTCACATACGTCACCGGTCCGGCGTCCCTGATGGTGGCCGTGCCGCCGCTGTCGACGATCTGCGTGCCGACGGTGAGCGGTTGTGCGGCGAGTGACGCGGCGAAGAGGATGAGGACGATCGCGAATGTAGAGCGCACGGTTAACCTCCTTGTTGAAACGACATCCATCGTAGCGCGACGCGCCAGCGAGCCGCTGGCGGTCCAGCCGCCGGGCCGGCGGCGCTACGATTTCATTTGACCGCTTCGAGTGCTGCGGCGTCGTCACGCAATGACGGGGCCAACCATGTGTACGGTCCGGCCGCGGTGAGTCCCGCCTTCGTGAACAGTTTCCGATACCATGCGGCGGGGCGGCGGATCATGCCGCTCAAGTCGCCGATGATGTCGTCGTCGTCCGTCAGCACTTCGAGAAAAAGGACGCCGCCGGCGACGCGCACCAGCTCGGGAAGGCCGGCGCGGATGTCGTCATCATTAATGTAGTGGAGAGCGTCGGAGCAAACGACGAGATCGTACGAACCGCGCAGGCGCATCTTCGTCAGCTCGGCGAACGATGCCCGGCGCAGATTCCGCGCCTCTCCGAAACGCGAGACCGCATACTCGCTCGGATCGATGCCGAGGTACTTCGCGCGGGGACGCAGCGCCTTGATGTGCGGCTGCCACGCTCCCTCGCCGCAGGCGACGTCGAGCACGGAAGAAAGCCGGCGGCGAAGGAAGTACTCGCACTCCGCAACCGCCAGCGACACCTTCCGCCGCACGTCGTCCTTGGTGCTGACGCGGCTCCGGCCGCGATACCAGTGATCGAAATACGCGCGGTCGTAACGTTTCTCAGTCATGGCGGCGATTATCAATCCTCGCAAGCCTCACCAGCACAGACAAGAGTGTCTGTGCCACATGAATCCTGCCGTATTTCTGATTTCTGCTACCGGCAGAGCCGGTGTGGCACAGACACTCCTGTCTGTGCTCTGGCAAGGTTCGGCGGCTGAACATCTTCGCCGGCTGGCGATTTGTTGCGATCCCAAATATATTTACCGTCCGTGCCATGAGCGACAGCCAGCGCATCCTTGATTCCATCCGCCGCCTCGTTCGCATGCTTCGCGTCAGCGACCGGCAGGCGCAGGCGGAGCTCGGCGTTTCCGGCGCGCAACTTTTCGTGCTCACCGAGCTCGCAAAAACGCCGGCGCTATCCCTCAACGATCTCGCCTCGCGCACGCTCACAGATCAGAGCTCCGTCTCCGTCGTCGTCACGCGGCTCGTGCAGGCGGGGCTCGTCACGCGCGACCGCGATGCGCGCGACGCGCGGCGGCTGGTCCTGAACCTCACTCGTTCCGGCCAGGCGTTGCTGCAGCACGCGCCGGCGGTGGCGCAGCAGCGACTGATGACGGTGTTCGATCGCCTCTCCGACAACGAGCGCAGGAAATTCGCAGATACGTTCGAAGCAATCGTCGATGACGCCGGCGGCGATGACGGCCCCGCGCCGATGTTGTTTGAAGACGATCCCTCGGCGCGCGAGCACCACCTCAAGGCGGTTCCAGAAACGGATGCGGCAACGAAGTGATCTGAGTGTAGAAGGGTCGGCGACCGCGGAAGGAATCCCGGTCGCGCCCGACATGACCGAGCCGCGCGTTCCCATCGAGCGCGCATTCATCGACAAGCGCGTCGTCCTGCTCTGCTTCTGGTCGGTCATTCTCGCCATCGCCACCGGCTTCATCGCGCAGGGACTGGTCGGCCTGATCGGCATCGTTACCAACATCGCCTTCTACGGCCGCTTCTCCACCAAATTCGTTTCGCCTGCCGGCAATCACCTCGGCTGGCTCGTACTCATCGTTCCGGTGATCGGCGGCCTGATCGTCGGCGTCATGGCGCGCTACGGATCGAAAGCGATCCGCGGGCACGGCATCCCCGAGGCGATGGAGCAGGTGCTCTTGAACGAGAGCCGGATTCCGGCGCGGATCACGTTCCTCAAGCCGGTCAGCGCCGCGATTTCGATTGGCACCGGCGGCCCGTTCGGAGCCGAGGGACCGATCATCGCCACGGGCGGCGCGCTGGGATCGCTGATCGGACAGATTCTGAAGACGACGGCGGACGAGCGAAAGATCCTGCTCGCCGCAGGCGCCGCGGCCGGCATGGCGGCCACATTCGGCAGCCCCGTGTCCGCCGTGTTGCTCGCCGTCGAACTGTTGCTGTTCGAGTTCCGTCCGCGATCGATCGTGCCCGTCGCTCTGGCCAGCGCCGCGGCGACGGCCATCCGCATGTTGTACGTCGGCACGGAGCCGATCTTCGCCATGCCGATGCTGGCGCGGCCGAGCGGCGAAGCGCTCGCGGCGTACGCGATCATCGGCGCGCTGGTGGGCTGGCTGGCGGTGTACGTCACGCGCGCCGTTTACTGGGTCGAGGATCTCTTCGAGAAACTGCCGATCCATTGGATGTGGTGGCCGGCGCTCGGCGGGCTCGCGGTCGGACTGGTGGGCTACTTCGCGCCGCACACGCTCGGCGTCGGCTACGACAACATCGAAGGAATGGTGGCCGGCCGCATCGCCGGGCAGGCGGTGCTCTTCCTCTGCATCATGAAGTTCATCTCATGGTCGATCTCGCTCGGCAGCGGAACGTCGGGCGGAACGCTCGCTCCGCTCTTCACGATCGGCGGCGGCGCCGGCGTGGCCCTCGGCGAACTTGCCAACATGCAGTTTTCGCGCTTCGGTATCGACCCGCGCATCTGCGCGCTGGTCGGAATGGCGGCCATGTTCGCCGGCGCATCGCGCGCGTTGCTGGCCTCGGTCGTCTTTGCTTTCGAAACGACGCTGCAGCCGATGGGACTCCTGCCGCTGCTGTCCGGCTGCACGGCCGGCTTCCTCGTGTCGTCGCTGCTGATGCGCAACACGATCATGACGGAGAAGCTGGCGCGCCGCGGCGTGCGCGTGCCGATGGAGTATGGCGCCGATTACCTCGACCGCATCGCCGTGAGCGACGCCTGTTCGCGCGAGGTGGTGACTCTGCGCGAGGATCAGCGAATCAGCGAAGTGCACGCGCTCGTGCCGACGCATCAGGGCTTTCCGGTCGTCGATCGCGACGGCCGTCTCCTCGGCGTCGTCACGCGGCGCGACTTCATCGACCGCGAGCCGTTCACGCGCGTCGGCGATCTCATTCACCGCGCGCCCGCCGTCGTCTACGCCGACATGTCGCTGCGCGAGGCCGCCGATCACATGGTGCGCGAGGAAGTGGGACGGCTGCCGGTAGTCGATCGCGCCGATCCGTCGCGCGTCGTCGGCATCCTCACGCGCAGCGACCTGCTCAGCGCGCACGCGCAACGCTTGGACGAAGCGCGGCGCTGACGTACTCTTCTGTTTCATGACGAGACAGGAGCTGCTGGCGAAAATCCCGCTGTTCGAGTCGCTCACCGACGACGATTTGAACGCGCTCACCATCCGCCTCGAGGAGAGCGAATTCGCGCCGGGCGAGGTGATCTTCAACCAGGGCGAAGAGGGGACGTCGCTCTTCATCATCGAAGAGGGCGCGGTCGACATCTGCTACGGCGAAGGCGCCGGAAACGTCACGCTGGCCACGCTCTTCAACGGCCAGTATTTCGGCGAGCTGTCGCTCTTCGACGGCGCGCCGCGCTCGGCCACGGCAACCGCGTCGAAGCCGACCCGCGTGATCCGCCTCGACCGCGAAGACCTCGTCGACTTCGTGCACAAAAATCCCGCCGCGGCGCTGCGCATCATCGAGGAGATGGGCGACCGGCTGCGGCAGACCAACGAGCTGATGTCGCGTCAGGTCTCCCGCAACGTGCTGCAGGAACAGGAAGAGACGCTCACGTTCGGCCAGCGCATCGCCGACCGCGTGGCGGCCTTCGGCGGCTCGTGGCCGTTCATCATCATCTTCGCCGCGGTCATGACGGTGTGGATGTCGATCAACGTCATGCGCATGGCCAATTTCGATCCTTATCCGTTCATCCTGCTCAATCTCTGCCTGTCGACCGTGGCCGCGATCCAGGCGCCGATCATCATGATGAGTCAGAACCGCCAGTCGACGAAGGACAAGCTCCTCGCCGAGAACGACTATCAGGTCAATCTGAAAGCGGAGATGGAAATCGCGGCGCTGCTGCGAGGCCAGTCGGAGCTGCTGGCCAGGCTGGCGGTGGTGGAGCGGACCATCGCCCGGCGCGGCGAGTAATCGAGCTCGTCGAGGTAGGGATTTCCGTCTCTCCGGGCACTCCTTCGTTAGCAATCCCCGACAAGCGAAGGAGTCCCGATGAGTTATCTCGATCTGCCTCGTCTCTGCTTCAGCGGAAAGTTCCAGGCTGACGTCTCCACGCAGAACAACGACCCGGGCCACTACTCACCCGAGGTCATTCTGAATCCGTGGTGGAACAAGATGGGCTCGCACTTTTTCCAGTTTGCCGATTGCACCGTCGGCTCGGTGACGTTCGCGGGCGGGCACTTCGAGACCACCGAGGCCGGCGACTCGATCGTGACGACGCCGGTGATCTCCACGAACGATCCGCAGGTCGCCAAGATGGTCGATCTCGATCCCGAGCAGCAGATGGTTTCGCAGGTCTGGGGCCTGCAACTCTGCATCGGCGATCGCGACAAGGGCAACTTCTTCCTCGGCAACTTTCGCGCAGCTCCTTTCCGCGACCTCGGCGGCCGCGTTCCGACCATGGGAGGAATGGGCGGCGTCAGCGCGACTTACCTTTCCGTGATCGATGTCCTCGAATGGGGGACGAACCTCTCGCCGGCCATGTCGGCGCTGCAGACTGCCGGCGGAAATCTGCTTTCAATCCGCTTCGTCGTCGATCTGTTCGACACGCAGCAGATGTTGCCGGGCTTCATCCCGAATCCGCATTTCACGTGGGGCCGTGTGTGCGGCGCGATCGGGCCGGCCAAGGCAACCGATCCGACCAACTTCGTCGTGGGGCGCTTCCTGCGCATTCCGCCCGCACCGCCGCAGGCGATGGTCGCCGATGCCACCGCGGCGAAGGTCGGCCGCGCGGAGGCAGCGCCCGCACCGCCGGCGCCTCCGCCGCCATCGTTCAACTACGCGCCGGCCATCGTCGATACGTCGACCGGCCGGCTCAGCTTCGACTTCGGCAACAGCCTCTCCATCACGCCCGACGGCGATCCGTATCCGCCGATGGGCACGTTGCAGGCGGCCATCTCCGGCGGCGCGACGATCGGCACGATTCCGGCGACGAAGGACGATTACCTGCAGCGCTCCTGGATTTACGACTTCTTCGACACGAGCCTCGCCAACGCCGCGGCGGCCGCGCCGCTGACGCTGCTCTCCAATGGCAACACGGCTCTCATCGAAAACGAAAACGGAACCTACGTCGACTTCACGGAGTGGGTCTACCGCGCTAATCCCGATGATCCGCCGCTGAATGTCACGGTGATGACGCTGCAGTGGGGAAAGCCGCTGGCCAACCAGACCGTCAACATCATCGACAACAGCGCCAACGTGCTAGCGCCAGCCTCGGTCAATTTCCAACCTCCCGATCAGCCCGCGACCAACATGCCGTTCGACACGTCGCCCGGCATCACTTTCCCGTCCCAGGTCACGACCGGCAGCGACGGCACACGCACGTTCCAGGTCACGCTCGCCGACCCAGGCGATCCGCGCGACGGACTGGAAGGACAGGTCTACGCCATCGCGCCGCAATGGGATCAGGACGCGAATCCCGATCCGTGGATCGCTGCCAGCATCCTGTTGCACACCGGCCAGCCGGCGGTTCCCGATGTTCCACAGTGGGAAACCGACATCTTCCCGATCTTCGCGCAGTACATGAAGCTCTATCCATTCATGCAGGACCGGATGAATCTCGCGGACGAAGCGACCGTCATCGGCGGCGCGAAGTTCATCGAAAAACTGCTGACGCTTCCGATGACCGATCCGCGCTTCATGCCGGTCACGCGCGATCTTTCGTCCGTGCGGCTGAACACGATCCTGAAGTGGCTGCGCGCGCAGCAAAAGTGAGGAGGAGATCATGCGACGACTGTTGATGCTGCTCTTCGTGTTCATCGTCTCCGCGCAACTGTTCGCGCAAACGGCGGTGAAAACCATCCCGTTCACCGTGGTCATGAAGAAAGTGGCCATCCCTGACGCGCCGAAGCTGCAGGGCTTCGCATTCGGCCGCGCCGGCGGCAAGTGGCTGGTCCTGGCCGGCCGCCACGCCGGACTACATTCGTTCAATCGCCCCACGAAGACGGATCCGGTCAACAACTTCCCGCCGAAAGAGTTCAACGATCAGGTTTTCGTCATCGATCCGGTGGCGAAGAATGTCTGGTCCGCGCCGCTCACCGGATTGCCGGCCAGGACCGCCGCGTGCCTCACCGTCACCAATTCGCAGTTCGAACAGAGCGGCGATTTCCTCTTCATCGCCGGCGGCTACGGTTTCGATCCCGCCAGCGGAAAGATGGACACCTTCGGCAGTCTGACCGCGATCAACGTCCCCGCCACCATCAACGCCATCGTCAAGGGCAAGCCGTTCGCGGCCAACGTGCAGCAGGTCGACGATCTGCGCATGCAAGTCACCGGCGGCGAGATGAAGAAACTCGGCGACTGGTTCGCGCTCGTCTTCGGCCAGAAGTTCCAGGGCCTCTACACGCCGAACGACTCGCAGGTCGGCGTGCAGTTCACGCAGCTTTACACCGAGCAGATCGCCATCTTCAAAATCGCGGTGACGAACGGCAAGCCGATCATCACCGATTACCAGCAGCCGATCACCGCACCGCCCGTCAACAGCACCGACGTCACGGTCACGCGGCCATACCACCGCCGCGATTTTTCCCTCGCGCCGTTCGTCGACGTCGACGGGCAGACCGGACTCGCCGCGTACGGCGGCGTCTTTCTTCCCGGCCAGATCGCGGCCTACCGCAATCCCGTCTACATCACGCCATCGACCGCGACTCCGCCCGTGAACGTCGCCGTCGATTCGTACGGACAGTTCCTCAACCTCTACACCTGCCCGCTGATCCCAGCCTGGAGCGCGAAGTCACGCACGATGTACACGACGTTCTTCGGCGGCATCAGCGCCTTCTACATCGACCGCACCGGCCGCCTCGAGCGCGATACCGGCCTGCCGTTCGTCGACTCGATCGCCGCACTCGTGCGCGACGGCAGCGGCAATTCGAGCGAGTGTTTCTACCCGATCAAGATGCCGGGCCTCATGGGCGCGGACATGGCCTACATCCCCGCGAAAGACGGCGTCGTGCAACTCGACGCGGTGACGTCGCAAACGCTGGTCGGATATCTGTACGGCGGCATCGTCGCGCAGGTGCCGAACAAAGGTGCGTCCGATGCTTCGAACAACGTCTACGCCGTCTACGTCAACTCGGCGACGACGACCTGCTCCGCATCGTTGCCGCGGCCGGAGGGGACGGAGTGAAGGTACTCGGTTATCAATATCAGATACTGCACCTTGCAAGAGCACAGACAAGAGTGTCTGTGCCACACCAGCTCTTCCGCATAGCAGCAATCCCGCAAGAACGGCAGGATGCATGTGGCACAGACACTCTTGTCTGTGCTGGTGATGCTGGGGACGGCTGAGGCCTCAACGCGGTGGTTCGATGAAGCGGCCGGCGCTACGAATGTCGCCTCACCGCCAGGTCATCTCGAACGAGCAGTGCGAATCGCCTAGCGTCTGGCACTTCGTCTCGACGACCGACGGGTCCGTTCCGCCGTGGCGAAGGATCGACTCGAGATAGAAACCGACCGCGCTGGCGCAGTAGATCGGACTGTAGACCGGGTAATCGCTGCACGTCATCCGCCCGCCGTTCGGCGTCTTGTCGAAGCGGACGTTCCCGAACTTCTGAAACTGGTTGTGGAAGAGCGCCTGGCTCTCCATGAACTTCACCAGCTCCGTGCTGTCGAGCGACTTGTAGACGCGTCCGATGCCGAGTTCCGCCGATGCCGCGCCGATGAGCGCGAGGACATTCGGGTACTTCTGTTTCAGCGTCTCGTAGGTCGTGCGATCGAGCTCGATGAGCGACGCAAACTCGCACCAGCTCGATGCCAGCGGCGTCTTCGTGTAGCTGGCCGTGCGCGGCGAGAGCTTGGCGACGATCGCCGCGAAGCCTTCTTCGCCGGCCACTTCGTTGAGGAACTGCTTGCGGCCACCGAACATCACGCCTTTGACTTTGGCGGCATCGGGATTCGGGCCGACGAGAACTTCTTTACCTTCCAGACGCGGCAACGGCGCCGCGGGACCTTTTCGTTGTGCAAGCAGAGACATGGCGCGGGATTCTATCGCCGATCCGGAAGTGCATCATTCGCGTTCGTGTCAGACTCGTAACGGCATGTCTCGGCGAGTTGGAGCATTCTGTCCGCTCAGTATCTGGGAGAAAATCATTCCGATGCGCTGCCTCGGCCGCGTTGCGTTCCTCTTTCTGCTCGCAACGAGCGCTGCATCTGCACAAGTCAAAGAGACCATCGACGTTCATCTCGTCGAAGTGCCGGTCACGGTCGTCGACCGCGCAGGCAATCCGGTGCGCGGGCTGACGCCGGCGAACTTCGAACTGCTCGATCAGGGGACGAAGCGCGCCATCGGCAACTTCGAAGCGATCGACTTCGAATCCGAGGCCATCCGGTCCGCGTCGCCGTTGAACCCGTCCGCGCGGCGCAACTTCATCCTGCTCTTCGATCTCTCCTTCTCCTCGCCGACAGGACGCAACAAAGCGCAGGATGCCGCGCGCAACTTCATCTCGAAAGGGATGGGACGTCGCGATCTCGCCGCCGTGGCCACGATCGACGTCGACCGCGGCTTCCGCATGGTCACCGCGCTGACGACCGACCGGAATCTCCTCGGCAGCGCCATCGCCAATCCGCGCACGTTCGTATCGTCCGATCCGCTGCGCATCGCCGGCAGCAACGTCATGGATGCGAACACTCCGGATGCCGCCATGCGCGCGGACGTCAACGCCATCGACGACTTTGCCGCCGACATCGCCCGCGGCGAAAAGAAACTGAACGATCAATACAACCGCACGCGCATCGAGCGGCAGTTTCGTCTGCTCTCCGACCTCGGACGCACGTTGCGCGTGCTGCCCGGCCGCAAGCAGATCATTTTTTTCACCGAAGGCTTCGACCCGAGGCTCGTGCGCGGGCGCGATGCGCGGGCGAATGCCGACGAGCAGGACGACGTGTCGCAAACGACGTCCGGCAACGTCTGGCGCGTCGACCCCGACGCGCGCTTCGGCAGCTCCATGACCATGACCCTGCTCGACGAGATGTCGCGCACGCTGCGCGGCTCCGACGTCGTGCTGCACGCCGTCGACATCCAGGGCGTACGCGTGCAGAACGATCAGAACGGATCGCTCATCAACTCCAACGATGCGCTGCACCTGCTCTCGCGTCCGACCGGCGGCGAAGTGTTCAAGAACTCGAACGACGTCAACGCCGATCTCGAGAAGATGCTGCGCGCGCAAAACGTCGTCTACGTCCTCGGCTTCCGCGCTCCGGCCTCGAACGACGGCAAGTTTCACGAGTTGACCGTGCGCGTGAACGGCGTGCCGGGAGCGCGTGTCTTTCACCGCGCCGGCTACTACGACTCCGGCGCCCAGAGCGCGCTCGAACGCTCGCTCTCGAATGCCGAGATCGTCCTCAACGACATCACGCAGAGCGACATCAAGGTGGCCGCGCTCGCCGCCGCGTTTCCGGCAAAGGATGGCAACTCGCACGTGCCAGTAGTCGTAGACATCGGCGCGGCCGGACTGCTGCAGGATGCCAAAGCGAAGGATCTCGTCGCCGAGGTTTATGTGTACGCGTTCGACGACCAGGGAGTGGTGCGCGATCGCACGTACCAGCGGCTCAACATCGACGTCGCGCGCATGGCCGGACACGAAGGGATCAAATACTTTCCGACGCTCACCCTTCCGCCGGGGAGATACGCGCTGAAGACGCTCGTGCGCGTCGCGGGCACCGAGCGCAAAGGATTCGTGCGCACCGACGTCGACGTGCCGTCGACGAATGACGTGGCCGTGCTTCCGCCGATGTTCGTCGATGATCCGGCGAAATGGGTGGTCGTCCGCGGAAGCGCGCACGACGACGCGCCGTATCCGTTTCACATCAACGGCGAGCCGTTCATGCCCAGCGCCAGCGCCGGCGTGAGCAACGGCCACGCGCGGCGTGTGGCGTTGTTCGTTTTCAACGTCGAGCCGGACGAACTGGCCTGGGACGCGTCCGCGATCGACAAGCTCGGTCCGCATCCCGGCGCGCCCGTCGTCGTTCAACGGCTGCAGGGGCAGGACGTAATGAAACTACTTCTCGATTACTCTCCCGCCGATCTGTTGGCGGGTCCGGCGTCGTTCGACATCACCGTTCACAAAAAAGGCTCCAGCGACGCGCGAACGGCAAGCGTGCCGCTGGTTGTGCAATGAAAGTGGCCAGTGGTCAGTGGTCAGAGAAAGAAGAGAAGAATCCCTGACCACTGGCCCCTGACCACTGGCCACTAAGGAGACCCCATGAAGCTTCGTCTCATCGCAACCGTCGCACTCCTCGCAACCTCGGCAATGGCCCAGATGAAGGAGACCGTCAACGTCAACGTCATCGAAGTTCCGGTGAGCGTCGTCGACTCCAGCGGCAATCCGGTGCGCGGACTGACCGCGGCGAATTTCGAGGTCTACGACGGCGGAAAAAAGCAGACCATCACCTCCTTCGACAAAATCGACTTCGGATCGACGGAAACCGCGACGAGCGCGATCTCGCCGTTGAACCCGGCCGCGCGGCGCTCCTTCCTGCTGCTCTTCGACCTCGGCTATTCGCAGCCGAAGTCGCTCGCGCGCGCGCAGGAAGCGGCACGCAATTTCGTGAAGACAGCAGTCCAGCCGCGCGATCTCGTGGGCGTCGGCACGCTCGACAACGATCACGGCTTCCGTCTGCAGACCGCCTTCACCACCGACCGCGAGCTCGTCGACTCGGTCATCGCCGATCCGAGTGGATTCCACGGCAACGATCCGCTGCAGATCGCGAACAAGACCTTCGTCGCCGATCTCACCAACGGCGACAGCCTCAAGACGCCGCAGCAGGCCGCCGGCGGCAACGCTGGCATCGCGATGTCCGAACTGGCTGAGCGCCAGCAACAACTCACGCGCAGCAACGAGCAGTACATGAAGGCGCGCGTTGAGAAGCAAGTCGACTACCTCGGCCAGCTCGCGAAGACGCTGCGCGCCGTCCCAGGGCGCAAGCAGGTCATCCTCCTGTCGGAAGGTTTCGACGCGAAATACCTGCAAGGCCGCGACGCACGCGACATCGCGGGCGCAGCCCGCGATACCAACCTGGTGACCTCAGGCCAGTACTGGAATGTCGACTCCGACGCGCGCTACGGCAGCTCGTCGGCCCTCTCCTCGCTCGACCGCATGGCCCAGGCCTTTCGCGGCTCGGACGTCGTGCTCCACGCCATCGACATTCAAGGCGTTCGCGTTCAGAACGACGAGTCGGGATCGAACTTCAACTCCAACGCCGGCCTCTTCACCATTTCGCGTCCGACCGGCGGCGAAGTCTTCCAGAACTCGAATGACCTCAACAACAACTTCGCGCGCATGTTGCGCCAGCAGGAAGTGGTCTACGTCCTGGCCTTCCAGGGGCAGTGGGGCAACAGCGGCAAGTACCACGATCTGAAAGTGAAGCTCGTCAATGCCGGCGGCCGCCTCAACTACCGCAACGGTTACTACGAAAACGGCGGCGAGACCGCGGCCGAGCGCGTTCTCACCACCGCCGAAATCATCGTCAATGACATCCCGCAGGACGACGTGCACGTGGCCGCCTTCGCCGCGCCGTTTCCGGTCGGCAACGGCAACGCGCAGGTGCCGATCATCCTCGACATCAACGGCGCCGACCTCCTGAAAGAAGCACACGGCAACATGGCCGCCGCGGAAGTCTTCGTCTACGCCTTCGACGACGAAGGCGTCGTGCGCGATCGCCTCTACCAGCGCCTGACCTTCGACATCCGGAAAGTCGGCGACCGCCTCAAGACCGGAGTCCGCTACTACGGCACGCTGGTCCTGCCGCCCGGCAGCTACGCCATCAAGTCGCTCGTGCGCGCGGGCGAGGCGGAAAAGAAGAGCGAGAACGAAAAGCGCGGTTATGCGCGAACGAACGTCATCGTCCCGAAGCCGGGCGCGATGGCCGTGCTGCCGCCGATTCCGATCGACGAGCAGCCGAAGTGGCTGCTGGTCAAGCCGCCCGACCGCGGCGGCGTCACCGGCTATCCGTTCGAATTGAACGGCCAGAACTTCATCCCCAGCACCACGGCGTCGAACAAAGTCGCGCTCATTGTCTACGGCGCCTCGCCCAACGAACTGACGTGGGAAACGACGCCGAAGACGAAGCTGCTCGGCACGATTCCGATCCCGAACGGGACGAAGCTCGTCCTCCAGCTCGACGATCCTGCGCAGGTTTCGACGCTGCAGGTCACGGTGCACAAAAAGGGCGTGCCCGATGCACAGACTTCGAGTGTCGCGGTGCTGAGACCGTAGCGGAACGATGCGCCCTCTTTTCGCCGTTGTCGCTTCGTCGCTGCTCGCGCTGTCCGCGCTCGCGCAGAGCGCGTCCACGATCAACGTGCATGTCGTCGAGCTGCCGGTGTCGGTCGTCGATGCCTCGGGTAATCCCGTACGCGGCCTCACCGCCGCGAACTTCGCGCTGTACGACGAGAAGAAAAAGCAGCCAATCACCTCATTCGACGCGATCGATTTCGCCGCCGACGCGCCGGCCAGCGCGATCGCGCCGATGAATCCGGCCGCGCGCCGTTCCTTCGTCCTCCTCTTCGACCTCGGCTTCACCTCGCCGCGCTCGATGTCGCGCGCACACGACGCCGCGCGGCGATTCGTGAATGAGAGCGTCGGCCCGCGCGATCTCGTCGCCGTCGCGACCGTCGATCCCGATCGCGGCTATCGCTTCATCACCGCCTTCACCACCGACCGGGAGCTGGTCACGTCCGCGATCGCGAACCCGGTCACCTTTCACGGCAGCGATCCGTTGCAAATCGCGAATCAGACCGTCATCTGGGAAGCACAGCGCGGCTACGAATCGCCCGGACAAGCGCAGGTCATCGAGAACACCGGGCGCGGCGCCGTGGCCGATCAGGCAAAACGCGACGTTGCCGATTTGACGAACGTTCAATTTGAGCTCGCGGCGCGCCAACGCGTCGAACGCGAGATCGATTCGATGAGCAATCTCGCGCGTTCGCTGCGCATGGTGCCGGGCCGCAAGCAGGTCGTACTGCTCTCCGAGGGATTCGACGCGCATTTGCTGCAGGGTTTTGACGCGCGCGGCTCGAAAGAGCAGACCAAGCTGAACACGCAGATCGTGTTCGGCAATCAGGAAAAAATCGACACCGACAAGATCTACGGCAACAGCGCTTCGCTGACCCGTGTCGAGCGCATGGCCGACAACTTCCGCGCCGCAGACGTCGTGCTCCACGCCATCGACGTGCAGGGCGTGCGCGTGCAGAACAATCTCGACGAGGGCGCGATCATCAACTCCAACGGCGGACTCTTTCTCGTTTCGCGTCCGACCGGCGGCGAAGTCTTCGCGAATTCGAACGATCTCCACGCCGATTTCGAGCGTCTCCTTCGCCAGCAGGAAGTGGTCTACGTCCTCGGCTTTCACACCTCCGACTACGCGCCGGGCACGTTCCACAACGTCAGCGTCAAGCTCGTCAACGCGCCAGCGGGATCGCGCGTTATTCAGCCCACCGGCTACTACGAACGCGGACGCGTCAACTCCGTCGAGCGTGCGCTCACCAACGCGCAGATCATCGTCAACGATCTCCCGCAAAGCGATCTGCGCGTGAACGTTCTCGCGACCGCCTTTCCGCCGGCCGCCGGCAAACCGGCGCAGGTTCCCGTCATCATCGACATCAACGGCGCCGATCTGATGCGCGAAACCGGCACCATCATCGGCGGCGCGGACGTCTTCATCTACGCCTTCGACACCGCCGGCGTCGTGCGCGACCGGCTCTACGACCGCGTCACGATCGAAGTCGCGAAGGTCGGCGACAAAGTCCGCGCGACCGGTATCCGCTACTACGGGACATTGATGCTGCCGCCCGGCAGCTACGCCGTAAAAGCGCTCGTCCGCACTGGCGATCCCGAACGCGGCGCTTCGGAAGCGATCGAGAAGCGCGGCTACGCGCGCGTCAATATCAACGTGCCGTCCGAGGGGCAGATCGCGATCCTGCCGCCAATCCCGATCGATGAGGATGGCAAGTGGCTGCTCGTCCGCAGCAATCGCGGCGACGCCGCCGACTATCCGTTCGAATACGGCGGCCGGCTGTTTTCACCCACCGCGACGGCGGATATGACCGCCGGTCCGCGCAAGGTCGCGCTCTTCATCTTCGGCGCGCGTCCTGCCGATCTCAGTTTCGAAACGCGGCCGCGCACGACCGTCCTCGGCGTCACCGAAAGCGGCGGCGCCACGAAAGCGATCCTGCAGATCGACGCCGCCGACGGCGCGACCGCGCTCGACGTCACCGTCTTCAAAAAAGGCATCGCCGCCGGCCAGCACATCAGCGTCCCGTTGATGTAGCGCGCCGCGCTTGATAGCCTCGCCTCATGTCAGAGACCTGGATCAAACTTCACGACTTTCAAGACATCAAGTACGAGCGCACCGAAGACGGCGTCGCCAAGATCACCATCAATCGCCCCGAGGTGCGGAATGCGTTTCGCCCGCTGACGGTGAGCGAGATCAAACAGGCGCTGGACATGGCCCGCGACGACGGCGAGATCGGCGTCATCGTCATCACCGGCGAAGGGCCGGACGCTTTCTGCTCCGGCGGCGATCAACGCACGCGCGGCAAAGGCGGCTACGTCGATCCGAACGAAAAAATCCCGCGCCTCAACATCCTCGACGTGCAGAAACAGATTCGCAGCATGCCTAAACCGGTCGTGGCCATGGTGGCCGGCTACGCCATCGGCGGCGGCCACGTCCTGCACGTCGTCTGCGATCTCACCATCGCCGCCGACAACGCGCGCTTCGGCCAGACCGGCCCGCGCGTAGGTTCCTTCGACGCCGGCCTCGGCTCCTCCTACCTTGCCCGCATCGTCGGCCAGAAAAAAGCGCGCGAGATCTGGTTCCTCTGCCGCCAGTACGACGCGCAGCAGGCGCTGGACATGGGCCTCGTCAACACGGTCGTGCCACTCGCGGAGCTAGAAGCCGAGACGATGAAGTGGTGCCGCGAAATGCTGGCGCTCGCCCCGATGGCGCTGCGCTTCCTGAAAGCCGCGATGAACGCCGACTGCGACGGCCAGCTCGGCCTCCTCGATTTCGGAGGCGACGCGACGCTGCTCTACTACCTTTCCGAGGAGGCGCAGGAAGGGCGGGACGCGTATGTGGAAAAGCGGAAGCCGAATTTCAAGAAGTTCCCGAGATTTCCGTGATGTGCACAGCTCTGCTGAGCCTCACAAGCACAGACAAGAGTGTCTGTGCCACACCAGCTCTTCTCTTCCTCACAATAGGTGTGCAATCTCAGCGAATCAGTGTGGCACAGACACTCTTGTCTGTGCTTGTGCAAGATTCCGCGGCTGAGCCATGACTCCCTGGCTCCTCGCCGCACGTCCGAAAACTCTCGCCGCGGCGGTGACGCCGGTGCTCGTCGGAACGGCGCTCGCGTGCGTCGACGTCAAGGTCGCCTGGCCGTCGTTCGTCTTCGCCCTGCTCGGCGCCGTCTTCATCCAGATCGGCACGAACTACGTCAACGACGCGCTCGATTTCAAGAAGGGCACCGACACACACACACGCCTCGGCCCGCTGCGCGTGACGCAGGCCGGCTTGCTCGACGCTGATGCGGTTCTGCGCGGCGCTTACGTCTGTTTCGGACTGGCGGCGCTCTGCGGAATCCCGCTGATTTTGCGAGGCGGATGGCCGATCGCGATCGTCGGCATCGCCTCGATCGCCGCCGCCTACGCCTACACCGGCGGACCATACCCGCTCGCCTACCACGGCCTCGGCGAGCTCTTCGTGATGATCTTCTTCGGCTTCACCGCCGTCTGCGGATCGTTCTACCTGCAACGTCTAACGCTCGACGCCACTGCATGGATCGGAGGCTTCGCCGTGGGATCGCTGGCCGTTGTGATCCTGGCCATCAACAACCTGCGCGACGTCGACAACGACCTCGCCAGCAACAAACGAACGCTGGCCGCGAGATTCGGCGCCGCGTTCGCGCGGATGGAAATCGTCGTCTTCGCGCTGGCGCCATTCCTCTGCGTCGCGGCGATCGCCTACCTCCGCCATTCGACGATGCTTTTGATTCCAATGCTGGCCGTCATCCCCGCGATCGCGCTGCTCATGCGCGTATCGCGAAGCGAGGGCGCATCGCTGAACCGTTGCCTCGCGCTGGCCGGCGCGCTCGAATGGATTTTCGGAATCCTCTACGTCGCCGGAGCTGCACTTGGTTGACTTCTGGCGCTACGAACTGACGCCGAAGCGGCGATTGAGCGCCGTTGCGGACGCCGGCCCGCGACGCGGTGCGCTGATTCGCGTCAACGGCGGATACGCCGATGTCCATCCGTGGCCGGAACTCGGCGACCTGCCGCTCGACGAACAACTCGCGCTGCTCGCCCGCGGCGAAACGACGCCTCTGACGGCATCCTCGCTCGAATTTGCATCGATCGATGCCGCAGCGCGGCGCGACGGCCGCAGCCTGTTCGACGGACTGACGATCCCGCCGAGCCACTGGCCCGGTCCCGATCCGCCCGATTCCTTCGACACGGTCAAACTGAAAAGCATCGACGTAATCCCCGATCGCGTCCGGCTGCGCTTCGATTTCAACGCCATGTTGACCGCCGAGGAGTTCGTTGAAATCGCGGAAACGCTACCGCACGAACGGATCGATTTCATCGAAGATCCGTATCCGTACGATGCTTCAACCTGGCGTGAACTCCGCGAGCGCACAGGGTTGCGGCTAGCGCTTGACCGCGCGCCAAGTTCGTCACAGCACAGACAGGAGTGTCTGTGCCACACAAGCGGCGATCCCATGTGGCACAGACACTCTTGTCTGTGCTCTGTGAATTCCTACGACGTTCTGATCATCAAACCCGCGCTCGCGGAAATCCCCTGCACCGATACGGAAATCGTCGTCACGTCGTACATGGATCACGCAATCGGCCAGCTCTGCGCCGCCTACGCGGCCGCAACGGCAAACATCAAGTCAACCTGCGGCCTCATCACGCACGTCCTCTTCGAAAACGACCCCTTCATCGAACGCATGCGCATCGACGGCACGCGCCTCGTCGCACCGGAAGGAACGGGATGGGGTTTCGACGACCTGTTGGAAAAACTGTCATGGCGAACGCTCTGATTCTTCTTTCGCCCGCTAAAGCGGGCTCACAAATTTGGGGACGCGTTGCTAACCCCCGGCTGAAAGCCGGGGGCTACGGTTCTTACGCCGGCTTCGCCGACGGAACATCGTGTGATGAACTCAATCCATCGCGCCGCTGGTTTCGAACCAACTCCGGCAACGTAGTTGTCGTGAGAACCGTAGCCCCCGGCTTCGAGCCGGGGGTTCCGAAACGCAGCCCCAGATTCCTGAGCGCGCTTAAGCGCGCGAAAGAACGTCCCGCGCCAACTCTCGCAAACCGTAGCGCCGCCGGCCCGGTGAATTCGCCATGATCGATTTCGAATCCTCCCAATCCCACCTTCTCCTCAACCCGCGCATGCCGCCAATGGAACGCGCTCGATTGGAGAGGATTGTTCCGAAAATCGATGCGCATGTCTTCGTGGCCACATCGGGATCGACGGGCGACATCAAGCTCGTGGCGTTGTCGAAACAGGCCATTCTCGCCTCGGCGTTCGCGGTGAACGAGCGGCTCGAAGTCACCTCGCGCGACGTCTGGGCCGCCGTTCTTCCCACGTTCCACGTCGGCGGCCTCGGCGTGTACGCGCGCTGCCACCTCGCCGGCGCGCGCGCGCTGCCGATGCCATGGGACCCGCGCGCGTTCGCGGAATCGGAGGCGACGATCGCGTCGCTCGTTCCCGCGCAGGTGCGCGACTTGATCGCGGCGGGAGTCACGCCATCAAAAACGCTACGCGCGATCCTCGTCGGCGGCGGCATCTTCAACGTCGCGCACAGCGAGTGGCCGACGCTGCCGAGCTACGGCATGACCGAATGCTGCTCGACGATCGCCATCAACGACACGCTCCTCAACCACATCGAAGCGCGAAACGAAGCGGACGGCCGGCTCGCCTTTCGCGGACCGTCGCTCTTCACCGGCTACGCCACGGAACGCGGCCTCATCGATCCGAAAATCGACGGCTGGTTCCTCTCCGAAGATCTGGGCGAGATAGACGGACGAATGCTGCGCGTCTCCGGACGCGCCGGCGATTTTGTAAAGATCGGCGGCGAATCGGTCGACCTCAAACGCCTCGATCGCATCCTTTACGAACTGGCTGGCGATGATGCCGCGATCATCGCGGTCGCCGACGAACGGCTAGGCCACGTCATCCATCTCGCCACCACGATCGAGCCGGCGTTCATCGACGCATTCAACGAGCGCGTGCATCCGTTCGAAAGGATTCGCGAAGTGCATCGCGTCCAGTCGATCCCGCGCTCGCCGTTAGGGAAACTCCTGCGCGCAAAACTCGCGCAGGCTGTAGCGTCGCAACGGAAATGATGTGGCACAGACACTCTTGTCTGTGCTTTTGACTTCACGCAGCTTGCGAGTGAGGCGCGAGCCTCCCAAACGCACAGACAAGAGTGTCTGTGCCACACAAGCCCCGCGCTAACATAGCCGCCATGCTCCGCACGCGCACGGCAGTGCTGATTGCGATCGCGGCCGGCGTCGCCGTGACGCTGCTGCTGGCGTTCGACGTCGCCGATCCGCTGGAGCTGCCGGCGCGCGATCTGATTTTGCGGCGGCTTCCGCAACATGCGGCGCAACAGACTGTCGTCGTGGCCATCGACGAACAGTCGCTGCGCGACGCCGGCGCTTGGCCTTGGGACCGATCGAAGCTCGCCACGATCGTCGATCGCGCCGCGGATGCCGGCGCGCGCGGCGTCATCCTCGACATCCTTCTCGCCGAACCGCGCAGTGGCGACGAATTGCTGGCGAAGGCCGCCAAACGCCTGCCGGTTCTCGCCGTCTCCGTCGTCGACGAGCACGGCCGCTGGCTGTTGCCCGGTCCGCCGCTGGCGGAGTCCGTCACCGCGGCGCACGGCAACTTCGAGCTCGACCACGACGGTATCCTGCGGCGGCTCTCGGCCACGAAACAGAGCGGCGACCGGTCGCTGACGGCGCTCTCGGTCGAAGCCGCGTCGCTCATCACCGGCGCGCCGATTCCGGTCGGACGCTCCATCGCGCCGTCGTTCCGCACGCGGGCGAGCGCGATCCCGGCGATCAGCGCCGCAGAGTTGCTTCGCGATCCGAAGCTGGCGCAACGACTCCGCGGAAAGCTAGTCTTCATCGGCCCAACGGCCTTCGCGTTGGGCGACCGCGTGCTGACGCCGACCACGCGGCGGCATCAGCCTGATCCCGGCGTCACCGTCCATGCCGCGGCCACCGAATCGATCATCCGAGGAGACGTAATCAGCGAACTGCCGCCCATCGCTGCCGGAGTGTTTGCTGCCATCGGCATCGGCGTAATTCTCCTGACCAGGCGGCGGCGCATCGCCGCGAGCATCGTCATCGCAGGCAGCGTCGCCGACGGCATTGCGGTGCTCGCCAATGGAATGGCCATCCCGTTCGTCACCCTGATCGCGTCCTCGGCCATCGCACTCGGCGTGCTCGAAACGCGGATCATCGTTGCCGCCTTGCGCAGCAGCGAAGCGCGCTACGTCGATCATCGCCAGCGCGATGCCGAGTCGAAGCGCGTGCTCGCGCACGAACTGAAGACGCCGCTGGCGTCGATGCGCAGCCTCACGCAGCTCATGAACGACTTCGACCTGAGCGAGGCCGAGCGCACGCGCGTGACGTCGCTCCTGCAGCACGAAGCCGGCAAGCTGGAGACGATGGTCGGAACGCTGCTCGATCTCGAACGGCTGCCGCTTCGCGATTTCGCTTCGTCATCAAACGTGATCGACCTCGGCGAGCTCACCGCCGCGCGCGTCGATTTTCTGCGCGCCAGCACCGACCGCACGCTCTTCGTTTCCGCCGACCGCGACGTCTTCGTTCGCGCCGACGCGGCGCTGCTGGAACGCGTCGTCGACAATCTGGTTGGCAATGCGCTGAAGTACACGGCCGGCGCGGTCACCGTCCGCGTGGCGCGCCGCGGCCACGACGCCATTCTCGAAGTGGAAGATCGCGGGCCGGGCATCAGTGAAACAGAGCGCGAGAAAATCTTCTCCCGCTTCGTCCGCGGCACGACCGCCGCCGGCACGAACGGACTCGGACTCGGGCTCTCGCTCGTCTCCGAAATCGCCAAATGGCACGGCGGCGCGGCGAACATCGAATCGAGCGAAAACGGCTCGCGATTCCGCATCACGCTGCCGATCGCCGCTGAGTCAGCGAAAGCAGGAGCGATGTGATGGCGACGGTCCTCGTGGTGGACGACGATGCCGGCATCCGCGAGAGTGCGGCCATGGCCCTCGAAAAAGTCGGGCTGAAAACCGTGCAGGCCGGCGACGTCACCTCGGCGCTGCAGGCGCTGCGCGCACACCGCATCGACCTCGTGCTCAGCGACATCTACATGCCCGGCGAGACCGGCCTGACGCTGCTGCAGGCCATCGCAGAACGCAAAAATCCGCCGCGCGTGATCCTGATGACCGCGCGCGGCACGATCGAAACGACCGCGCTCGCGCAACGCATCGGCGCATTCGATTACCTGGCCAAGCCCTTCGACCTCGGCGAGATGATCGCGCGCGTCCGCGCCGCGCTCGGCGAGCGCGTCGTCGACGAAGTCGAGATCGAGGCCGGTCCGTCGTCGCGCATCGTCGGCTCGCATCCGTCGATGATCGCCATATACAAAGCGATCGCGCGCGTGGCCTCGCTCAACGTGCCGGTAGTGATTCTCGGCGAGAGCGGCAGCGGCAAGGAGCTCGTCGCGCAATCGATTCACGACCTCGGCGGCCGCGTTGCCGGCCCGTTCGTCGCCATCAACTGCGGCGCGATCCCCGACACATTGTTGGAAAACGAACTGTTCGGATCGACGCGCGGAGCCTTCACCGACTCGCGCCAGGATCGCCGCGGCGCGCTCTCGCGCGCGGACGGCGGGACGCTTTTTCTGGATGAGATCGGCGACATCTCGCCCGCCTTTCAGGTCAAGCTCCTGCGCTTTCTGCAGGACGGCATCGTCACGCCCCTCGGCGCGGAGAAAAGCCATCGCGTCGACGTCCGATTGATCGCCGCCACGCATCGCGACATCAAGCGGCTCGTTGCGGAAGGGAAGTTTCGCGAGGATCTCTACTACCGTCTGGCCGGCTACGAGATCGCCGTTCCGCCGTTGCGCGAACGCGTCTCCGATATCCCGCTCCTCGTCGATCATTTCAAACGGCGCATCGCGACGGAGATGAAGAAGGAGTCGATCGCTGGTCCGTCGCAAGGCGTCCTCGACGTCTTTGCGGCACATTCATGGCCGGGCAACGTTCGCGAGTTGGAGCAGGTCATCCGCCGCACCGTCATCGACTCCGGCGCGCTGGCCGATCCTGCCGCAGCAACTCGCGCGTTGCGCGACATCGCGCCGTCCGCGTCGCCGAAGCCCGCCTCGGCGCCGGCGCAAAATTCCGAGGACGACCTCGTATCGCTCGATGAGGCGGAGAAACGTCACATCATTGCCGTTCTGCGCGCCACCGGCGGGAATCAGACGCAGGCCGCCTACATTCTCGGCATCGAACGCAAGACCCTTGCGCGCAAAATCAAACGACTCGATATTTCGCTCGAAACCTCGTGAGGCCGTGATGAAAACATTGCTCGCATCGCTCGCCATGCTCACCGCCGCCGCGGCGACGACCACCACGCCGTCGCCCGTTGGTTACCGCTTCGACGACGTTCGCCGCACCGTCACGCTGAAAACTTCGACTCAGGAATCGCCCGCCGCGAAAGGATCGCGCGCGCAGAGCGGCGACCGCGTTCACACCGGCTGGTTCTCCTACGCCCTTATCGCCGCCGAGCCGCAGCGCGCGAAGTTCGAGATCTTCAGCTCGACCGACGTCCAGCTCGCCGGCGGAACGCCCGGCGTCATCCTCTCCGTCGAGCGCGGACGGATTCACGCCATGTTCGACAAGATCACCGGCTCCGAGCCGCGCATCGTCCAGACGCCCGGCGCGCTGCTGGCCGTTCGCGGGACGCAGTACAACGTCGAAGTCGACGCCGCGGGCAAAACGATCGTCGACGTGTTCGAAGGCACCGTCGAAATCCGCTCGCCGTTGCGTCCCGATCCGTTTCTCGTCCACGCCGGCGAAACGTCGATGTTCAGCCGCCACGATCCGCCGCCCGATCACCCGATGCGAACTCCCGACGACCGCCGCCAGGACGCCCCCGGCCGCCGCGACGGCGCCCCTCCCGATCCGCACGGCGCCCCCGGCGCTCCCGGCACACATCCCGGCGATCCCGGCTCGCACGGCGCTCCGCCTCCGCCGCAACCGCGTCCGCCCGCGCCACCGAGCGGCCCCGGCGGACATCACTGAGTTTCGTCCGCAGATGACGCAGATGGGCACAGATCGAACCTCTGTATAATCTTCGGTCTGTTTCCACGCATATGAGCGAGTCAGCCACGGCGGAAAACTCGGCCGTCCCGATGCCGCGTCTTGGGGTTCAGGCGGTTCTGCGCACGGACGTGGGATTGGTGCGCTCCGAGAATCAGGACTTCGGCACCTACACAACGCCGCGTGAGGAGAGCTCCAGCCATCCCGGCGGACGTCTTCTCGTCGTTGCCGACGGCATGGGTGGGCATCGCGGGGGCGCTACCGCCTCGCGTCTCGCAGGCGAAACCGTCAAGGCTCAATACCTCGGCAGTGAAACGTACGACATCGCCCAGGCGCTTCGCGAAGCGCTCACGCGCGCCAACGCGCGGATCTTCACCGAGGCGCAGGCCAATCCCGATTTGCGCGGGATGGGGACGACCACTTCCGCGCTCGTCGTCAAGAACAACCAGGCCTGGTTCGCGCACGTCGGCGACTCGCGCATCTACCTCGTGCGCGGCGACGAAATCCGGCAGATCACCGAGGACCATTCGCTGGTCGCGTCGATGGTGAGGGAAGGATTGCTGACGCCGAAGGAAGCGGAGACGCATCCGCGGCGAAACGTTCTGCAGCGTTCGATGGGAGTCGGCGAGGACGTCGAGATCGACGTCAGTGGTCCGTTCGACGTCAAAGAGAACGACGTCTTCATCCTCTGCAGCGACGGATTGCACGGCCTGGTCAAAGAGCCGGAGCTGAAAGAGATCGCCGCGCTGCCGATCGACCAGGCCGCGACCGAATACGTGAAGCGTGCGCTCTCGCGCGGCGCACCGGACAACGTCACCGTCATCGTGGCGAAGATCGTTCGCATCGACGACATCGGGAACGAAACGCTCGCCGATGCCGATGAAACGCTGGCCGATCATCCATTCGACGAAACGCAGCGCGACACCGCGCCGATCACTCCGATCACCGAGGAGCTCGCGGTCGGCGAAGAAACGCTCGATATGCCCGAGCAGCCGGCTCGCCTGGAAAAAACAGTCGAGACGCCGGCTATCCCGCCGGCGACTCCCGCGCCGCGCGGCTCGATCGTCAAGTGGGTACTCATCGCCGCGATCGTCCTCGGCGGTGCCGCCGGCGCGTGGTTTTACTGGAACCATCAACAAGGAATCGCTGCCACGACCACATCGCCCGCCCGGTAATCATGGCCTCCTCGCCCCGTCTCCTCTTCGGATTGTTGCTGCTCGCCGCGCTCGCATGCCGCGGGGAAGTCGCGCATCTCGATCAGGACGCGAAGATGGCTTACGGCGTCAAGCCGGCCGTCGTGCGCATCAGCGCGTTCGCCACCGCGCAATTCCGCTACACGCCGGCGGCGATCAAGGAAATCGGAGCGGCGATCAAGCGCGACGGAGTTGGATCCGGACCGCAGCGGCTCGGCGACGGCAGCGAGCTGGAAGTGCCGACCGGCGCCGGCGGATCGGGCAGCGGCTTCATCATCCATCCCGACGGCCTCGTGCTCACCAGCGGTCACGTCGTCGAACCGACGCGCAACGCCGATGCGCTCGATCGCGAGCTGCTGCGCAACGGCGCTATCTCGGCGTTGCTCAAACATTTCGCGACCGACGATCTGCGCAAACTGCACCGCAGCGAGGCGCTGGAGCGCTACATCGCAGTGCTCGTTGAAAAAAGCCGGCTGGACAACCGCGTCGTCACGAACGAGATCGAGCTCTCCAACGGTGAGAAGCTGCCGTTCACGATCGACCGCTTCTCGCCGGCGCTGGCGCAGCGCGGCACCGACCTGGCGTTACTGCGCGTCAATCACAAAAAACTGCCGGCGCTGATCCTCGGCGATTCCGACTCCACGCGCGTCGGCGAGTCGATCTACGCGGTCGGCTATCCGGCCGTGGCCAGCAGCACCGACGACGTCATCGGCGGCTGGCTCTCGCGCGACAGCGATCTCGAAGCGACGTTCAATCCCGGCATCATCACCGCCATCAAGCGCGACGTCACGAACACGCCCGTCTTTCAATCGAACGTCGCGATTTACCGCGGCAACTCCGGCGGACCGGCCATCAATCGCGGCGGCGAAGTCATCGGCATCTCCACGTGGGGCCGCAGCGACGCGGAAGCGATCAAGTTCCTCGTGCCGATCAACGTCGCCCGCAGCTTTCTGCGCGAAGCGAACGTGCCGGTCAACGTCGAAGGCGAATTCGATCAGCACTATCGCGCCTCGCTCGAGGCCGCGCAGGATGGCAAGTGGACCGTGGCCTCGACCGAGCTGGCCAGCGCGAGCAGCATTTTCCCCAACTCGCCCGACGTCATCCGCTTCCGTCACGACACCGACCGCGCGCTGCAGTCGATGCCGCTCTGGCGCAAGCATCCCATCGCCACGGCCGGCGCGGGCGGTGCGGTCGCCGCGCTGGTGATCGGCCTCGCCATTCCGCGCGTGCGCCGTCCGCGCATCCCGCTGGACATGCTCAAGGTCACTACCGAACGCGTCGTGTCGCCGGCCAGCGCGCCGCCGGGTGCGCCGCTGATGCTCGGCAAATTCACCATCCTCAACGGCAGCCGCGCCGGCGAGCGCCTCGGGCTCGGCGGTTCGGGCATCCGCGTGGGACGGGAAGCGGCAATGTGTGAGATCGTATTGGAGAACCCCAAGGTCTCCCGGCTGCATGCAGAAGTCGTCTCGATCGACGGCAAAGTGCTGCTGATCGACCGGAATTCGTCGAACGGGACGTACGTCAACGACCAGAAGATCGACAAGCGGTTCCTCAAAGACGGCGACATCATCTACTTCGGCGGTCGCAACGCGGTTGCGGTCGCCTTCCATGCGTGAGGCATTGAACGTGGCTGACAAGCGGTGTGAGAACGGGCATTTCATCGACGAGAGCTGGGACCTTTGTCCGTACTGCCCCGCGGAAAATGCTGAATCCGACGTCCCGGTCGTCCGTCCGACGCGATTCGGCGAACCTTCGCGTCCGGTGGCCGTTCCGCCGGAGCCGATCCGCCGTCCGACCGCAGTGCCGCCATCGACCATGAATCGCGAGTCCGCCGTCGCAGTCGCCGACCAGCCGGTCGAGCGCACCATCGCCGTGCAGAAACTCGATCCGCTCGCGGCGCCGAAGCGCTACGTGGTCGGCTGGCTGATCGGATTGAATGGCGCCGCGCGCGGTGAATCCTTCCCCGTCCGCATCGGACGCAACGTCCTCGGGCGGGACCGTCGATCCGACATCGTCGTCAACGACGACCAGGCCTCGTCGCATCACGCCGATCTCGTGTTTCGCCCCGAGGAGAGACGGTTCATTCTGATGGACCACAACTCGACGAACGGGACGTACGTCAACGACGCCGAGATCGAACCGCGGCGCGACCTCGCGCCGAAAGACGTCGTCCGCGTCGGCTCGCACAAATACCTGTTCATGCCGCTCTGCGACGAAGGCTTCTACTGGGATGAAGAGGGCGCGCTGAAATGATCGGCAGCGTCGTCGGCAACTACCGCATCGAGCGCGAGCTCGGCGAAGGCGGCATGAGCCACGTCTACGTCGGACGGACCATGTCGCGCACCGAGATTCTGCCGGCCGACTACACCGTCGTCCTCAAAGTCATGAGCGAGGAGCTGGCCGGCGAAGTCACCGCCCGCAAGCGCTTCGTCAAGGAAGCGCACATCCTCGAAAAGCTGCGCCACCGCTACATCACCCGCTTCTACGAATTCATCAACAACGCCGATCACGCCGTGCTGGTGATGGAGCTCGTGGAAGGAACGCCGGTCGACCTCCTGCTCACCGAACGCGGCGCGCTCCCGATCGCTGACGCCATCAGCACCGCGCAGTGCCTGCTCGAAGCGCTCGTCTACGCGCACGGAAAAGGCATCGTCCACCGCGACATCAAGCCGGCCAACCTGATCCGCGAAAGTGCGCCGGGCGGCGTCGTGAAAGTGACCGACTTCGGCATCGCCAAGATCAAGGAAGGCGGCACCGGAAGCAGCCAGACCGTCCTCACGAAATCCGGCTTCCTCCTCGGCACGCCGCACTACATGTCGCCCGAGCAGATTCGCGAGCCGAAGGATGCCGGCGCCAAGAGCGACGTCTACTCGGCCGGCGTCGTCCTCTACGAGATGCTCACCGGCGCGCTGCCGTTCAACAGCCGCTCGCTTCCGAAGCTGATCGACGCCATCTACCGCGGCGAGAAGCAGCCGCCGCGCGCCTTCCGTCCGGAGATCGATGCCGAGCTCGAAGCGATCGTGTTGCGCGCCATGCATCCGCGCATGGATCAGCGCTACGAAACCGCGCGCCAGTTTTTCGAGGCGCTCGAGGAGTACAACCTCCGTCCCGGCTACACGCCGACCATGCGTCCCATCCCGGCGGCGGTACCGGTCGCGGGCGCGCCGCAACATTGGCAGCTCGTGCACGTGAAAGCGGAAGCGAACGAGAAGCACGCGCTGAGCGGCGACAGCATCATGGTCGGACGCGATCGCACCTGTTCGGTCGTCCTCGCGCATCCGGCCGTCTCCCGCCGCCACGCCCGCATCACCATGGCCAGCGGCTCGCTCACGCTCGAAGATCTGAAGTCCGCCAACGGAACGTATGTAAACAACACCCGCGTCGAAAAGACCGTATTGAAGCCGGGAGACGTCGTGCGCTTCGGCGCCGATCCGGCGTGCAGTTATGTATTGAAGAGTCAGTAGATTAGTAGATCAGTGGATTAGTAGATTAGGAGTCAGGCACACGCCGGTTTCCTAATCTACTAATCCACTAATCGACTAATCCACTCCGTGGAGCACACATGACCCAGATCAACTGCCTCCGCTGCAAACAGCCGATCGATTCGAGCCTCGAACAGTGCCCCGCGTGCGGCGAGCGGGTCACTGTGTTCCAGCGCACGTATTCGTCGAAGCTCCTCGACGGCAAGTACCAGATCATCGACCGCCTCGGCATCGGCGGCATGGGCGAGATCTTCAAAGTCCGCCACATCCATCTCAACGAACTTCGCGTCATCAAGATCATGCGGCCGAACGTCGCCGCCGACGATCAGGGCATGCAGCGCTTCCTCCAGGAGGCGCGCACGTCGACGATGATCAAGCACAAGAACCTGGCGATGCTCTACGACTTCGCCCAGCTCGACGACGGCTCCTACTACATGGTCTGGGAGTTCATCGACGGCACCAACATTCAGAAGTGGATCGGCCAGAACGGAGCGATGCCGGCGCGGCTGGCCATCGAGATCGCCGTGCAGGCGTTGAGCGGACTCGATCACCTCCATTCCATGGGCCTGATCCACCGCGACATCTCCCCCGAAAACATCATGCTGTCGCAGGACCATCACGGAAAACTGCTGGTCAAGGTCATCGACTTCGGCATCGCCAAGCAGCTCGCCGAAGGAGAAGGCAGCCAGGGCCTCACGCAGACCGGTATGTTCCTCGGCAAGCTGAAATACGCGTCGCCGGAACAGGCCGGATTTCTGAAAGAGGGGGAGCACCTCGATCCGCGCTCCGACCTCTACTCGTTCGGCATCGTCATGTACGAGATGCTGGCCGGACGCGCGCCGTTCCAGGCCACCAACCCGCACGGCTACATCCTCAAACACGTCACCGAAAAGCCGCTGCCGATTCACGATTTGAATCCGGCCGTGAAGGTGCCGCCGCAGCTCGAGTCGGTGATCATGAAGTCGCTCGAGAAGAGCCGCGACAATCGCTACGCGACCGCCGCCGATTTCGAGCACGCCCTCGAAGCGATCCGCAACACCGTGCCGCCCGATCAGAAATATGGTCTCGGCGAGCGGATGATCACGCTCTCCGGCGCGCAGACGCTGGCCGAGCTGCCGAAGTTCACGGCCTCCGGTCCCAACGCAACGTACGGCGGTCAGCAGGCCACGCAGCAGACGATGACCGGCCAGCCGACCCAGTCCGAACCGGCGATGACGCCGCCGCCGCGCACCGGCCCCACCGGAACGAAGATCGGCAGCGACGAAGCGACAGTGATGGAGCGCAACCTCGGAGCGTCTACTTTTGCAGGCGGCACGATGCCCGGCCCGCAGCCGACGCGCGCCGGCAGCGACGAAGCTACGATGATGGAGCGCATCGCCTCCACCGCCGCGCCGACCGCCGCCGAACAGAAATGGAGCGGCCCCGGAGCCGCCGAAGCGACGATGATCGAGCGTCAGATCTCGCCATCATCGTTCGCGCCGAAGAAATCGAACACCGGCACGATGATCGGCATCGCCGCCGCACTCGTCATCGTCCTCGGCGGTGCCGCGTTCTGGTGGAAGAGCCGTCAACCCGCGACGCCCGTAGCTCCGGTCAGCACCACCGTCGTCACCACCACCGCGCCGACGACATCCGCGCCGATCCCGGCCGGCAAAGGCGTCCTGCTTCTCTCCGCTTCGCCGTGGGGCGAGCTCGATAAGATCGTCGACGACAAAGGGAAGCCGATCGACATCACCGACGAGGACAAATCGACGCCCACGAGCATCAAACTCGATCCGGGCAACTACACGATCACGATGTCCGATACCAACGGCAAGTCGCAGACGACGAGCGTCACGGTCGAAGCCGGAAAGCCGGTAAAGAAACAGTTCAATTTCGAGAAGGTGAATTTGGACGAGCTCGAGAAGGAAGTCGCGAAACCATGAAATCGGCGCGCAGCGTCACGATCGGATTGACACTTCTCCTCGCCGCAAGCGCGGCCTTCGCGTCGTGGTACGACGACTACGACGACGGCCTGAAAGCGGCGCGCAACGGCCAGTGGTCCGCCGTCATCCAGAAGATGACCGCCGCCATCAACGGCAACCCGAAAGAGAACGACAAGGCCCGCACCTACGGCGCCATCTTCATCAACTATCACCCCTACTACTACCGCGCCATCGCGTACCTGAATACCGGCAAGTACGAACAGGCCATCAGCGATTTCGAAAAGGCTTCCGGCCCCGGCGAAGAAAACCTGGGCTCGATCGAGACGCTGATGTCGCGCGCGAAAGGAAAGCTGGCGCAGTCCAGCGCGCCGCCGCCCGAGCCGCAACCGCCCGCACCGCAACCACAGCCGCGCGTCGTTCCGGCGCCCGTTCCCGTTCCGGTGCAGCCGGCCGCGCCGTTGATCGATCCCGCGCTTCGGCAGCGCGTGAACGCGGAAATCAACCAGGCCAAAACGCGTCTCGCCGCCGCCATGCAGCGCAAAGCCGGCAACACGCCGCAGTACGCGCAGGCGACGCAGGCGCTGACCGACGCGCTCACGAAAAATGCCGGCGCGCGATCCAACGACGACCTGAACGCCGCCATCGCCTCCGCGCAGAACGCCGCCACGATCGCCGACCTCGCGCCCGCCCCCGGCGCTCCCGCGCCGCCGCCAACCGCGATCCCGACGCGTCCGACGCAAGCCAGCAACGTCGTCCTGGCCGACTCCACGCGCCGCGTACGCGACGCTCTCGAAAGCTACTTCAGCGGCGAATTCGACGACGCCACGAAGAAGTTCACCACCCTCGCCCGCGACATGCCGACGAATGGCTACATCTGGGCCTTCCTCGGCGCTTCCCAATATTCGCAATACGCCTTCGAAGCCGACGACACCTTCAAAGACGAAGCGATGAAGTCCTTCCGCAAAGCCAAATCCCTCCGCAAATGGAACGGCGGCCTACCGCCGAAGTACTTTTCGCGAAGGATCCGCAAGGTCTTCGACAGCGCGAGTTAGTACGAACTGTGGCGTGCTCGCGCTGCAGTGCCGTTAAACGCGGCTACGTTCCGTGCTCGCGCCGTTGTTGATGTAACGCCGAACCGTCGCCGGATGGCGACACGTACGGTAGCCGGTGGTCGCGCGCGAAGCGCGAGACCACCGGAAATACGACGCGTCCCGATTTTCCGACCGCGGCAGCGGTCGCGGAGGGGATTCACGCCGCCTGGTATTTGATACGCGACCCCGTCCGGGGTCGATGACCCATTCGCGAATTGATCCGGTGGTCGCTCGCTTCGCTCGGACCACCGGCTACCGTACGTGTCGCCATCCGGCGACGGGTTCGCGTTGAGTCAAATGCAGCGCGAGCACGGTAGATAACCCTGACGGAATCGAATCCATCATCCGGCGACGGCTTGGTGTGAGTCGCGAACGCGAACTGACGCAAATGCGGCCCGGCGATGCCGGGCCGCACTGCGCGAATCAACGTCTTCTAATTGCTGGAACCGGACGTGCTCGATCCGCCGGTGGCATTGCCGATCGCGCTCGTCGCGGCGCTGGCCGCGTTCGAGGCGGCGCTGGCGATGTCCGAGGCCGTGTCTTTCACGGTGCTCACGACCTTGCTGATCACGCTGCGCGCGCTGGAGATCGGACCGCCCTTCTTCGACGAACTGCGCTTCTTCGACGGGGCCTTCTTGGAAGGCGCTTTCTTCGAAGGAGCTTTCTTCGATGCGGCTTTCTTTGCAGGAGCCTTCTTCGAAGCTTTCTTCGACGGCGCTTTCTTCGACGAGGCCGAAGCCTTCTTCGACGGCGCCTTCTTCGAAGCCTTCTTGCTCGCGCCCTTCTTCGAAGACGACTTCTTCGCGGCGGACTTCTTGGAGGACTTCGAGGACTTCTTCGATGCGGATTTCTTCGACGACGACTTCTTGGCAGGTGCTTTCTTCGACGACTTCTTCGCGGACTTCTTCTTGGCAGCCATGGATCTTTCTCCTATTCAAAACCAGGTCGGTGGGGAGCCGTACGTTGTTCGAAAGAAAAAAATTTGTGCTGCGTGGCAACCGCGTTGCACGAATTTCAATGTAGACGAAGATGTCACGATTGTCACGCATGCAACGGCATCCGCGATGGCTTGCAGCTATCGCGATCATCGTCTTCGTCATCGGCGAAGCGTTCTGCATCTACCTCTTCATCCTCAACCGCCGGCTCACGCGCGAGCTCGTGAACCATTCCTGGCGCGCGCCGACGATCATCGTTTCGTCCGCGCGCAAGTCGCCGGTGCGTATCGCCACGCTTTACGGCGTCGACTGGCGCATCACGCCGCCGGTCACGCTGCAGTCGATTCCCGCGCACGTTTCCAACGCCTTCCTCGCGGCGGAGGACGTCCGCTTTCATCACCACTTCGGCATCGATCCGATCGGAATGACGCGCGCGCTCTTCACGAATCTGCGCGCGCACGGCATCGCCGCAGGCGGTTCGACGATCGACCAGCAGATCATCAAGACGCGCTTTCTCTCGCAGGAGCGGACGTGGCGCCGCAAGATCACCGAGATCATTCTGGCCATGCTGCTCGACGCGCGCATGCCGAAGAACGAGATCCTCGAGGTCTATCTCAACGACGTCTACCTCGGACACAACAACGGCAAGCCGGTGCTCGGCATCGACGAAGCGGCGCGGCTCTACTTCAACAAGCGTCCCTCGGAATTGCGCGTCGACGAAGCGGCCGTCCTCGCCGGGATGATCCGCGCGCCCAATCGCGATACGCCCGAGAAGCGTCCCGACATCGCCCGTGCGCGGCGCGATGCCATCCTCGGCGTCATGCGCGATCACGACTGGATCACGAATGCGCAATTCGCCGCGGCGAAGAACCGCGACGTCGAATTCACCGGCGGCACAATCCCACAGGCGCCGTATCCGTTTTACCTGCGCGCACTTCGCGGCGAGATCGTCAAGGAAGTCGGCATCCGCTCCGTCATCGAAGGCGCACTCACCATCGTCTGCGAAATGGATCCCGACGCGCAGCGCAACGCCGAGCGCGTCGCATCGCACGCGCCGGCGCAGCTCGAAGCGACGCATGCGTGGCTTCGGGCACAGGCGCGCAGCGAGCCGCTGCAGGTGGCGCTGCTCTCCGTCGATCCGCGCAACGGCGGTATCCGCGCGCTCGTCGGCGGCAGCGATTACAACGTCTCGCCCTTCGACCGCACTACGGCCATGCGCCGTCAGCCGGGATCGGCGTTCAAAACGTTCGCCTATCTCGCCGCGATCGCGTCGAAGAAAGCGAACACCGCCACGCTGCTGCTCGACGCGCCCATCAGCATCGCCGTGAATGGAAACGAAACGTGGCAGCCGCACAACTACGATGATCGATACCGCGGACGGGTAACGTTGCGCGAATCGTTCGAACATTCGTTGAACGTTCCGACCGTGCGGTTATCCGAGGACGTCGGCGTATCGAAGGTGGTGAACGTCGCGGAGAAATTCGGATTCGACGAGCACTTCGCGCGGATCCCCGCGTTGCCGCTCGGCGTCACTGAAGTCTCGATGCGTGAGCTCACCGCCGCGTACACGCCCTTCCCGAACCTCGGCATCCGCGTCGAGCCGTTTCTGCTTCGTGAAGTGCGCGACGGCCGAGGCAAGACGCTCTACGCGCACGACCTCGAGCAGAAACGGGTGGCCAACGCGGATGCGACCTACATCCTGCACACGCTTCTGCGCGGCGTCGTGCAGCGCGGAACGGCCTCGCGACTGAAACGCTACGGCCTCGGATACGTCGCCGGAAAAACCGGGACGACTAGCGACTACCGCGACGCGTGGTTCGTCGGTTACACGTCGGACATGGTCACCAGCGTCTGGGTCGGTTTCGATCACGGCGAACCGCTGCGGCTGTCGTCGGGCGAAGCGGCGATTCCGATCTGGGGCGCGTACATGAGCGCCATTCCGCATTCGCACGGCGAGCCGCGTCCGCCGAAAGGCGTGACCTTCCGCGACATCGATCCCGAGACCGGCATGCTCTGGCAGGACGGTTGTCCCGGTCCGATCCGCGAAGTCTTCCTCGACGGCACCGCGCCGACGCACAAATGTCCGGCCGGCTTCTTCGGCAACATCGTCCGCCACGTCTTCTTCGACCGCGACAACTTCGACGAGCCGCCCGCGATCACCTTCGAACAGTTCCGCAAATGGGCCAACGACGTCGACCGCAGCCGGCAGGAGGTCGAAGGCGTGCTGGGACAGTTGAAGCGCGTGTTCGGGCAGTGAGAGTGCTGTCATCCTGAGGCTGCCGGAGCCCGGAGCTGCGAAGCAGCGACATGGCGGAGGACGCCCGAAGGATCTCAAGCTTCCCAAGCTGCGTTGCATCCGAGTGGTTTCAGCCGGAGTTGCGCAACTTGAGTTCCTTCACCGTCCTCCGGCGTTCCGCGCTTCGCGCTCCAACGCCTACGGCGGTTCAGGATGACAGGGCGGCCCGTTTGACAAATCCATCACCCCGTCCTAACCTCGCCACTCGCTGGATTGATTTGGGGTCGCTTGCAACCAGGGTAAAAAAAGCTAAATAGCCGGCAAGTTCGAATTCGTTTTTCGATTGGCCCCACGTCGAATCCGGCGTGGGGCTTTTTACTTATGCGCGACTTCATTCAGGCAATCGCTGACGAACACGTCTACCTCTTCGATGGCGCGATGGGGACGATGCTCTATGCCAAGGGCGTCTTCATCAACAAGTGCTATGACGAGCTGAATCTTCGCAATCCGGAAATCGTGCTCGAAGTGCACAAGCAGTACGTGCGCGCCGGCGCGGAAATCATCGAGACCAACACCTACGGCGCGAACCGCATCAAGCTGCGCAGCTTCGGCATCGAGGACGAGCTGCGCGCCATCAATGAGCGCGGCGCCGCGCTGGCGCGCGAGGCGGCGGGCGATTCCGTCTTCGTCGCCGGCGCCATCGGTCCGCTGGGCATTCGCATCGAGCCGTATGGACCGACGTCGCTGGCCGAGGCCAGGGAGTATTTTCGCGAGCAGGCGAGTGCGTTGCGCGATGCCGGCGTCGATCTCTTCGTGCTCGAGACCATGTCGAACATCGCCGAGATCGAGCAGGGAATCCTGGCCATCCGTGACATCTGCTCGCTGCCGGTCGTCGCGCAGATGACCATCGGCAACGACGGCCGCACGATCTACGGCGACGTGCCGCGCACGATCGCGCAGCGGCTCGATCTGGCCGGCGCCGACGTCATCGGCCTCAATTGCTCCGTCGGTCCCGACGTCATGCTCGACGCCATCGAGGAGATCACCGCGGTCACCGCGAAGAAGATTTCCGCGCAGCCGAACGCCGGACTCCCGCGCGAAGTCAACGGCCGCCAGATGTACATGGCCTCGCCCGACTACATGGCCAAGTACGCCAAGCGCCTGATTCACAAAGGCGTGAAGTTCCTCGGCGGATGCTGCGGCACCACGCCCGAGCACATCAAGATCATGGCCGACGCCGTGCGGCCGCTCTCACCGCGCCGCTCGTTCGTCGTCGTCGAGCGCGACGCCGATGCGAAACACAGCGACTCGAAAGAGTCGGTGCCGATGGCAGCGCGCTCGAACTGGGGCAAGCGCATCGCCGCGGGCGAGTTTGTAACCACCATCGAGATCACGCCGCCGAAGGGACCGAATCCCGACAAGATGATCGAGTCGGTGCGCTCAATCAAAGCAGCCGGCGTCGACGCCGTCAACGTTCCCGACGGTCCGCGCGCGCAGAACCGCATGGGCGCGATCGCGGTCGCGGTTCTGCTGCAGCAGCGCGTCGGAATCGAGACCGTCCTCCATTACTGCTGCCGCGACCGCAATCTCCTCGGCATGCATTCCGATCTCCTCGGCTGCGCGGCGCTCGGGCTCCGCAATCTGCTGCTCATCACCGGCGATCCTCCGAAGATGGGTCCGTATCCCGACGCGACGGCGGTCTTCGACATCGATTCGATCGGCCTGACGAACATGGCCAACCTGATGAACCACGGCCTCGACCTCGGCGGCAATCCATTCGGCGAGCCGACGCAATTCACGATCGGCGTCGGCGTCAATCCCGGCCACATGGACCTCGATTACGAACTGCGCCGCCTCGACTGGAAAGTGAAAGCAGGCGCCGAGTACTGCATCACGCAGCCGGTCTTCGATGCGGCCGTGCTGGAACGATTCCTCGCGCAGATCGGCGACATGCATCTTCCGGTCGTGGCCGGAATCTGGCCACTGCTCTCGTATCGCAACGCGCAATTCATGAACAACGAAGTGCCGGGCGTATCGGTGACCGACGAAGTGATGGAACGGATGCGCATCGCCAGCGAAAAGAGCAAAGAGCACGGCCTCCGCGAAGGCATCGCCATCGCCCGTGAAACGCTGGAACGCGTCCGCGACCGCGTAGCGGGCGTGCAGGTTTCCGCGCCGTTGGGCCGCGTCGACCTCGCGTTGCAGGTATTCGAGGGATTGGTCGAAAATCGCGCGACAGGCGGGTGACAATTCTGAGCGGTACCCGCCGCGGTAGCGGCTTCAGAAGGTAGCGAGGGGTGCGAGCAGCTTCATCGCGAGCACCCCTCGAAACGAGAGTCGAGAATACAGTGTGCCGCGCCAGCGGCACCCGATGGAGTGTCACATTTTTCAAGTGCCGCTGACGCGGCACGAATCCTGGGCGCCCAACATTCGAGAGGTGTTCGCTTCGCTCTCACCCCTCGCTACCTTCTGAAGCCGCTACCGCGGCGAGGCGCCTGTGTGACACATCACTCCGTCGCCGTCGCCTGCGGCGACTTTGCAATCCACACCGTCTTCACGTTTACGAATTCGCGGATGCCGTAGACGCCGAGCTCTCTCCCGAAGCCGGAGTGTTTGGTGCCGCCGAAAGGGACGCGCGGGTCCGACGCGACCATGGCGTTGATGAAAACCTGGCCGGTTTCGATGCCGTCGATGAAGCGGTCCATTTCGGCGCGGTCGTTCGTCCAGACGGAGGAGCCGAGGCCGAAGGGGGAGTCGTTGGCGATCGCGATCGCATCGTTAATCGTTGCAACGCGGAAGATCGATGCAACCGGACCGAATGTCTCCTCATGAGCCGCAGGCGCAGAAGACGGAATGCGCGCCAGAACCGTCGGCGCATAGTAGTTGCCGTCGCGCTTTCCACCGGTGAGAAGTGCAGCGCCGGCGGCGACGGAATCGCGCACCTGCTTCTCGATGTCGTCGGCGATCTGCGGCGTTGCCAGCGGACCGACGTCGTTCGATTCGTCGAGAGGATCGCCAACTTTCAGCGCCTCCATCGCCGCGACGAATCGTTTTTCGAAATCGTCCGCGATCGACTCGTGCACGATGAAGCGTTTTGCGGCGATGCACGATTGGCCGTTGTTGACGATGCGCGCTTTCACCGCCGTCGAAACGGCTTCGGAGAGATTCGCGGACGGCATCACGATGAACGGATCGCTGCCGCCGAGCTCCAGCACCGCTTTCTTGATGTGCTTCGCCGCGATCGAGGCCACGCTCGCGCCGGCCGGCTCGCTGCCGGTCAGCGTCACGGCCTTGACGCGCTCGTCGGCGATGATGCGCTCGACCTGATCGGACCCGATCAGCAGCGTCTGAAACTCGTGATCAGTGAAACCGGCATCGCGGAAGATTTCCTCGATCGCCAGCGCGCACTGCGGCACGTTCGAGGCGTGTTTGAGCACCGCCACATTTCCTGCCATCAGCGCTGGCGCGGCGAAACGGAAGACCTGCCAGAACGGAAAGTTCCACGGCATCACCGCCAGGATCGTCCCCATCGGCTCGTAGCGGATGAACGTCTCTTTCGCGTCAGTCTTGACCGGCTCATCGGCCAGAAACGACTCGGCGTGTTCGGCGTAGTAGCGGCAGTTCGTCGCGCACTTCACGGCCTCGGCGATGGCGGCTTTGACCGGCTTGCCCATCTCCGTAGTCATGAGCCGCCCGAGTTCGTTCTGACGCTCTTCGAGGATCTCCGCCGCGCGCCGCATGCGCAACGCACGTTCGCCGAAACTGCGCGAACGATTGACACGGAACGCACTCACGGAGCGCGTCAACGCTGCGTCGATTGCGGCATCATCGAGCGCGTCAAACGTCCGGATCGTCTCGCCAGTAGCCGGATTTATGGATGCAATCGCCATGATCGGGGAAGCATAATCCCTGCAAGGACAAACGCTTTTCTCCGCCTCTCCGCGCACTCCGCGTGAACCGTTCCCTTATGATCCTCGCGTGCCCGCTCGAAAAAAATCGATCGTCGTCATCCCGATCGTCATCGCCATCGCGGCGATCGGTGCATTCCTCTACTACCGCTATTCGCAAAAGCCGCGGGAAGTCGTCCTCAGCGGAACGCTCGAAGCGCGAACGGTTAACGTCGGATCGCTCGTCGGCGGGCGCGTCACGAAGACGCTCATCGATGAAGGGATGCACGTCGCCACCGGCCAACTGCTGGTGACGCTCGAGACCGAAACGATTGACCGCCAGCTCAGCGAGCAGCGCGCAGCGATTGCCGCCGCGCAGGCGGCGCTCGCCAAAGCGATCGCCGGTCCGCGCCCCGAGGAAATCGCGAAAGCGACCGCGGTGGCCATGAACGACGAAATCGAGCGCCGGCGGCAGCAGTACCTTTTCAAATACGGCATCGTCGCCAAGGAGCTGGCCGAGGAGGCCGCGACGAAAGCGAAGACCTCGGCGGAGGATCTGCGCATTCTGCAGAAAGGAACGCGCAAGGAAGACATCGACGCCGCGCGGGCCGACGTCGAGGCGCAGCAGCGGAAACTCGAAACGTTGATGAAGCAGCGCGAGGAGACCAACGTCGTCTCAACAGTGAATGGAACCGTCCAGTCGTTCGGATTGCGCGCCGGCGACATCGTCGCGCCGAATCAGACCGTCGCCGAGATCCTCGAGTCGAGCCAGCTCTGGGTTCGCGTCTACGTTCCCGAAACCGAGCTGGGATTGATCGCCGTCGGCCAGCCGGTGCGCGTCCACATCGACACCTATCCGAACGAAACGTTCGCCGGACACATCGCCTCCGTCAGCAGCCAGGGCGAGTACACGCCGCGCAACGTGCAGACGCGTGCGCAACGCGCCGAGCAGGTCTTCGGCGTCAAAGTGCTCGTCGATCCGAATGCGAAACTCAAAGCCGGCATGGCCGCTTCCGTCGACCTCGGCGTGAAGGGCCGCGCCGATTGAGCGACGACCTCGGCATCGACGTCCAGGACGTGTCGAAAGATTTCGGTACGTTTCGCGCGCTCGACAAAATCACGCTGCAGGTTCCGCGCGGTGAAATCTTCGGCCTCCTCGGTCCGAACGGTTCGGGCAAATCGACGCTTATCCGCATCCTCTGCGGCCTGCTCGTTCCGACCGAGGGCCATGCGACGGTCGATGGATTTGACGTGGAGAAAGAGGGCGAGCAAGTTCGCCAGCACATCGGCTACGTCTCGCAGGCCTTCTCGCTGTATCGCGATCTGAGCGTGCAGGAAAACCTCGATTTCTTCAGCTCTATCTATCGATTGAAGGGCGCCGAGCGCAAGGAGCGCATCGACTGGGCCATCAATCTCACGCACATCGGTCCGTATCGAGATCGCCTGGCCGGAAAACTTTCGGGCGGCTGGAAGCAGCGCCTCGCGCTCGCCGCCGCGCTCATGCATCAGCCGCGCGTCATCTTCCTCGACGAGCCGACCGCCGGCATCGATCCGGTTGCGCGGCGAGAACTGTGGGATCTCCTCTTCGAACTGGCCGGCAGCGGTGTGACGATGTTCGTGACCACGCACTACATGGACGAAGCGGAGCGCTGCGCCTCGGTCGCGTATCTCTACATGGCGCGGTTGATCGTGGCCGGCCGCCCCGACGCGCTCAAAGAGTTGCCTGAAGTCACGCCCGAAGGCACGCGCCGCATTCAGGCAGAAGCGAGCGAAGGCGTGGCCAAGCTGATGACCAGCGCGCGCACGCTGCCATACGTTCGCGCCGCCACGATCTTCGGCATCGCGCTCCACCTCCTGATCGATGCGAACGTTTCGAACGAGAAGGTCAAAAGCGATCTGGAAGCGTTTCGCCTCGGCGACGTGCAGGTCAATCCGATCGAGGCATCGCTCGAAGACGTTTTCGTCCGCCTCACCGAAACGCGCGGCAAGGAAATCGAGGCGGCGCGATGAACGGCTTCGCGGCCATGCTGCGCAAAGAGCTGACGCAGATGCTGCGCGACCGCGGCACGCTCTTCTTCGCCATCGCCGTGCCGGTGTTCGAACTGATCCTCTTCGGCGTCATCGACATGAACGCGAAGAACATCCCGACGGCGATTTTCGACATGAGCCGTACGCAGGAAAGCCGGCGGCTGATCGAGCAGTTCGGCAACACGTCGTACCTCAGCGTGAAAACGCTGGTTGGCTCGCGCGCCGAGTTGCAGCATCAGATCGTGGCCGGCCATGCGCAGGTGGCGATCGAAATCCCACCCGACTACGCGCGCAACATCGCCGCGAAGCGGACGGCGGACGTGCTGATCATGATCGACGGCTCCGACTCCAGCGTGGCCACGCAGGCGCTCTCCGCGGCGAATGGCGTCGTGCTCTCGAACTCGATCAACGCGCTGATGGAGAAGACCGCGCAGCCGCTCGTCGAAGCGCATCCGGTGATGATGTTCAACCCTGACATGCGCAGCGCCAACCTGCTCATCCCCGGCCTGATCTCGATCCTGCTCACGTTCTCCGGCACGATCCTCTCCGCCTTCGCCATCGTCAAAGAGCGCGAGCGCGGCACGCTGGAACAGCTCATGGTCACGCCGGTCTCGCCGCTCGCCGTCGTCACCGGAAAGCTTCTGCCGTACCTCGGCCTGGCGTACCTGCAACTGCTGCTGATCCTCTTCCTGATGCGATTCCTTTTCAGCGTTCCGATCCACGGCAGCCTGACGTTGCTGCTCCTGCTGTCGCCGGTCTATCTCCTCGCGCTGCTGTCGGTCGGCCTGCTCGTATCGTCGCGAGCAAACTCGCAGATGGAAGCGATGCAGCGCGCGATGGGCATCATGCTGCCCTCAGTGCTGCTCTCCGGCTACATCTTCCCGATCGCATCGCTGCCGCTCCCGCTGCGCGTCGTTTCGTACGTGCTCCCCGCGACGCACTTCATCAAGATCGCGAGAGGGATCGTGATTCGCGGTGCGACATTCTTCGATTTGTGGGAACCGGTGGTCGCGCTTCTCGTGATCTCCGCGCTGCTCATCGCCGCGAGCGCGCGAGCATTTCAAAAGACAGTGACTTAAATTGATCGACCATGTTCCAACTCACACAGCTTGCCCTTCTCGCGCTGCGCGCTCTCACAGGCCTCGTCTTCGTCTGGAGCGGCTTCGCGCACGCGCGCGATCCCGAAGGGAGCTCCAAAGACCTCGGGCTTCCGAAGCCGATCGTGCTGCTGGTCGGTATCGTCGAGCTGCTGGCGGGACTCGGCATCGCCGGCGGCCTGCTGACGCGCCTATCGTGCGTTGGATTGATGATCACGATGCTCGGCGCCATGCATCGCAAAGCCTTCGTCTGGCACTCCGGCTTCTGGGGCAAGAACTCGCAAGGGTGGCACTACGATCTGATCTTCTTCCTCATCTGCCTGCTGACCTTCGCCACGAACGGCGGTGAGTGGACGATCGACCGCCTGCTGTTCGCCGAACGCGCCGCGCAGTCGTGGATCTTCTGATGAACGTCAAAGAAGTCGTCCCCTTCCTGAGCATTTCCTCGATGGAGCAGTCGATCCGTTTCTACATCGACGGCCTCGGCTTCGAGATGCGCAACAAGTGGGAGCCCGACGGCAAACTCCGCTGGTGCTGGCTCACGCTCGGCGGCGCATCGCTGATGCTGCAGGAGTTCACGAACGGACCTCCGCCGACACCCGGCGGCATCAACCTCACCTTCATGTGCGATGACGCCATCGCCCTCTACCGCGAATACCACGCGCGCGGCCTCAACCCCTCGGAACCTCAAGTCGGCAACGGCCTGTGGGTGACGAAGGTCGCCGATCCCGACGGCTTCAAACTCTTCTTCGAAAGCCCAACGGACGTAGCCGAGGAGACAAAGCTGTCGGAGATGAAGTAACGCGGCCACGTTTGGAGATGTGACTTTTCAGGTTGTACGCTGATCGACCATGCGAGCCGCAGCGATCGCAACTCCGGCGAGGACCAACACCTTCACGGTTGTATTTGAAACAGCAGATGAAGGTGGCTACTGCGTTTTTGTTGAAGAACTTCCAGGCGCGCTCTCACAGGGCGAAACGATTGAAGAAGCGCGGGAAAACATCAAAGAGGCGATCGAGTTGATCCTCGAAGTGAATCGTAAACGTGCGCTGAATGGCGTCGACGAGTCACGAGTCATCCGCGAGCAGATCATCCTTCATCGCTGACATCGGCGGGTCTTCGCGGCGGCGTTCCTACTTTTCTCCGCGCCCCCGCGTCTCCGCGTGAAAAAATCTCGCCGCCTACGAAACATTTCGTTGTTTTCTACGAATGACGTCGTATGTTGCTAACTACTTCGTTCCCGCCGCCGTCTTACGTCGCGGAGAAGGACTCCTGATGACCTATCGCTCGCTCTTCGTCTCGTTGCTGTTGCTTGCCCTCCCGCTTTTTGCGCAAACGCCGGTTCCGGTCGAGGGCTCGCGCACGTACGTGCCCGCCGACTTTGCGCAATTCGCGCCGCAGACGGCGCTGGATATGCTCAACCGCGTTCCCGGCTTCGCCATCAAGCAGGAGGAAGACGCGCGCGGTCTCGGCCAGGCCACCGGCAACGTCGTCATCAACGGCCAGCGGCTCTCCGGCAAATCGAACGACGTCGTCACGGAGCTCAGCCGCATCCCAGCGCGCAACGTCGAGCGGATCGAAATCGTCGACGGCGCGACGCTCAAAATCCCCGGACTCTCCGGCCAGGTCGCGAACGTCATCGTCCGCTCCGGCGGAATCAGCGGCCAGTGGTCGTACCGGCCGGAGTTCCGCTCGTACTACACCGATCCGCTCCTCACCCGTTTCGACGTCTCGGTGAGCGGCACGAAAGGCCCCGTGCAGTACACGGTCGGCCTCGAGAATCGCGGCAACCGCAGCGGCGCGGGCGGCCCGACGTGGATCTACAGTCCGGCCGGTTCTCTGATGGAGGAGCGGCGTGAGGAGTGGCACAGCAATGCGGAGCAGCCGCAGATCACCGGACGCTTCGTCTACGACGGTCCGGGTGGTTCGAAGGGCAATCTCAACCTCCTCTACCACCGCCTCTACTTCGACTATCTCGAGACCGGCCTGCGCACGCAACTCGGCAGCTTGCCGGGCAATCGCAAGGTGACGGAGGACCAGCACGGCGACAGCTACGAGATCGGCGGCGATTACGAGCTCGCCCTCGGCATCGGAAAGCTGAAGTTGATCGGTCTCTCGCGCGGCGACGCCTATCCCGATACGACCACCGTCGAGACGCGCTTCGGCAACCCCACGATCCCGATCGCCGGCGATCGCTTCACGCAGAACGGCAAGGAGCGCGAGAGCATCGGCCGCGGCGAGTATCGCTGGAACAAGCTCGGCGCCGAGTGGCAGATCTCCGCCGAAGGCGCATTCAACAGTCTGAATAGCACGTCGGGATTGTTCGAGCTGAATCCGACCGGCGGCTTCGACGAGATTCCGCTGCCGGGCGGCACCGCGCGCGTGCAGGAGGATCGGTACGAAGTGATCGGCAGCTACGGCCGTAAGCTCGCCACGAACCTGACCATGAAGTTGTCGGCGGGCGAGGAGTATTCGCAACTCGCGCAGGTCGGCGCCGGCGGCACCACGCGCACGTTTTACCGGCCGAAAGGGGAGCTGTCGGCGGCGTGGAAGTTCTCACCGAGCACCGACATCAACGTCAAGCTGGCGCGCAAAGTCGGCCAGTTGAACTTCTTCGACTTCCTCGCTTCCGTCGACCTGGCCTCGAACATCGAAAAGTCCGCGAATCCCGACCTCGTGCCGGAGCAGAGCTGGGACTTCCAGGTCGAAGGCGTGCACAACCTCGGCAAGGTCGGATCGACGACGCTCCGCCTCTACAGCCGCCTGATCGACGACATCATCGACTACGTTCCGATCGGCGCGGACGGCCAGTCGCCCGGCAACCTCGATCACGCCACGGTCTACGGCATCGAGTCGCGAAGCACGCTGAACCTCGACCAGTTCGGCTGGCACGGCGCGCGCCTCGACACTGACCTGCAACTGCAGAACAGCAAGGTGCGCGATCCGCTCACCGGTCAGGAGCGGCACATCAGCAACAGCCTGCTCGGCGCCGGAAGCGTTGGCCTTCGGTACGACCGGCCGAAATCGAATTGGGCGGCGGGCGCGGACGCGTCGTACGAGCTTGATGCCGACTACTACCGCTTGAGCGAACAGGGCCGCCAGTGGGAAGGACCGGTCTGGGGCGACCTGTACGTGGAGCACAAAAACGTGCACGGCCTCACGGTTCGCGCCGGCCTGTACAACCTTTTCTCCGCCGACAGCCGGTGGAACCGCACCGTCTACACCGGCCGCCGCACCGGTCCGGTGGCATTCGTCGAAGACCGCGAACGGCGGATCGGTCCGATCTACTCGTTCTCGGTTCGCGGCAAGTTCTGAAAGGCTATCGGACCGTTACCACCTGCACATTGCGGCCTTCGCCCTTCTGCCCGAATCCCGATCCGGCATATGCCGAATCGTCGCGCAGAACGACCAGCCGATCGCCGACGTGGGCAAACGTCCATGAAGAACGATTCGTCATCGAACCTTTGATGAACATGAATCCCGCGGTACCGCGTTGAATCCGCTCGGCGGCGACAGGAAGGTTGTCGTCGCCGAGCCAGACCGTCATCTGATCCTCGGTAAATTTCACGCTGAAGATGCTCGTGGCCTCGGGCGGCAGCTTCGGCGTCAGCTTCAGAACGACAAGGCGCACCGGATGCCCGTCGCGCATCGTTCGCGTCTCGCTGACTTTTCTGGCCGTGTCGATGAGGCGCAGAAACGGCCCGGCGAAATCGACGGCGTCCGCGATCTCGGTGGCCTCGGTGTCATTCACCGCCGCCCGCGTCGGCGTCTGCTTGCGCGGGTCGGCCGTATGCTCGCGCGACTCCCGATCGGCCTTCTCCAGCAACGCGCGTGAAAAAGTGATGTGCAATCCCGCTTCGTCTTCGATGACGTCGAGCGATGCGTTCCCCGTGAACTGCTGATTCGCGAAGCGGCCTTCATTCTTCCGCGACTGCTGGACGTCAATCGAAACATGAATCGGCCTCGTCGCACGAAGCTGCGAAACAGCAGCGCGCATGTCGGTGACGACATCCGCGCGAGCGGTGAGTGAAAAGCAGAGGAAGACAAGAGCGGCTCGGAGTCGCATGTCGTAAGTATGCGGGAGAGGGAGACGCTTCACGCGGAGGGCACGGAGAGGCGGAGAACGCGGAGCGGCGGAGAACGCGGAGCGGCCTTTCTCCGCCCCTCGGTGTGCTCCGCGTGAACCGTCTCCCTTGCGCTACAGCACGTACCGGCTCAAATCCTCGTCCTTCACCGTTTCCGCGAGCACGCGTTGCACATACGCCGCATCGATGGTGACGGTTTGCCCGCCCATCTCGCTGGCGTCGAACGACAGCTCGTCGAGCAACCGCTCCAGGATCGTGTGCAGACGCCGTGCGCCGATGTTTTCCGTCTTCTCGTTCACCAGCGCCGCATAGCGCGCCACCTCGGCGATCGCTTCGTCGGCGAACGTCAGAGTCACGCCTTCAGTAGCCAGCAGTGCGGAGTACTGCATCGTCAGCGCGTTCTTCGGCTCGTGCAGGATGCGCACGAAATCGTCCTCGGTCAGCGACTCCAATTCGACGCGAATGGGGAAACGGCCCTGCAGTTCGGGGATCAGGTCCGACGGCTTGGAAACGTGAAACGCGCCGGCGGCGATGAAGAGGATGTGATCCGTCTTCACCATGCCGTACTTCGTGTTCACCGTCGTCCCCTCGACGATCGGCAGCAGGTCGCGCTGCACGCCTTCGCGCGAAACGTCCGGACCGTGCGACGCGTTCTGGCGGCCGGCGATCTTGTCGATCTCGTCGAGGAAAACGATGCCGCTCTGCTCGACGCGTTCGATGGCCTCGCGGGCCACGTTCTGCTGATCGACCAGCTTCTCCGCTTCCTCCTGCACGATGATCGGACGCGCGTCGCCGATGCGCATCTTCTTGCGTTTCGACTTGCCGCCGAAGAGGCCGGGCAGCATGTCCTTCACGTTCACGCCCATCTCCTCGACGCCCTGCGCGGAGAAGATTTCGAACGACGGATAGCTCTGCTCCTTCACGTCGATTTCGACTTCGCGCTCGTCGAGCCGCCCTTCATCGAGCCACGCGCCGAGCTTCTCGCGCGTCTCGGTGGGCGGCTGTTCCTCGGCTGGCGCGCCGACGAATGCCGGCCGCGCGGCGGGACGGCGCGAATCGGGAAGAACCAGATCGAGGATCCGCTCACGCGCATTGCGCTCGGCGGTCTCGCGGTTCAGCCGCGTCTTCTCGTCCTTCACCAGTTTGACGGCGATCTCGGTCAGATCGCGCACGATCGATTCGACGTCGCGGCCGACGTAGCCGACCTCCGTGAATTTCGACGCTTCGATTTTCAGGAACGGCGAACGCGTCAGTCGTGCCAGCCGCCGCGCGATCTCCGTTTTTCCGACGCCGGTCGGGCCGATCATGATGATGTTCTTCGGCGCGATCTCGTCGCGCAGCTCCGGCGGAAGTTGCTGCCGCCGCCAGCGATTGCGGAGCGCGATCGCAACGGCGCGCTTGGCCGCGTTCTGCCCGACGATGTACGTGTCGAGCTCGCGCACGATTTCTTTCGGCGTGAGTCGTTCGGAATGCGTTGCTTCGTCGATGCTGCCCGGGAGGTTGATGACCATGCGTCAGAGGCTTTCCACCGTGATCTGATCGTTCGTGTAAATACAAATGCTCGCCGCGATGCGCAACGCTTCCTCGGCGATGCCGGCCGCGTTCAACTGCGTGTGCTTCATCAGCGCTCGCGCCGCCGCCAGCGCGTATGGACCGCCGGACCCAATGGCCAGAATGCCGTCGTCCGGCTGAATCAGATCGCCCGTGCCGGAGATCAGGTATGCGCGCTCGGCATTGGCGACGATGAGAAAAGCCTGCAACTGCCGCAAGTACTTGTCCATGCGCCAATCCTTCGCCAGCTCGACGACCGACCGCTCCATGTTGCCGCGATACTCCTCGAGCTTCGCCTCGAATCGCGAAAAAAGCGCGAACGCGTCGGCCGCGGAGCCGGCGAAACCGGCCAGGATTTTGTCGTGATACAGACGCCGCACCTTGGCCGCGCCATGTTTCATGACGGTCGTCCCCACCGTCACCTGCCCGTCGCCCGCCATCGCCACCGCGCCGTCGCGGCGAACGCAGAGCACCGTCGTTGCTCGAATAGTGGTTGATTCGTCCATCGAGGTTTGATCGTATCGCAAGGCCACCTGTCATTCCGAGCCGGCGACGCGCCGGATGGTGCAAAGCGCGGCGAGGAATCCCCGGCTGGTAACCGCGCGTGGAGGGCGGTGCTGCGGTTAGCAGCCGGGGATCCTTCGCCGCGCTCTGCCCCTCCGGGGCACCGCCGGCTCAGGATGACAGGTGTTACCGCGGCATCTGATTCCCCGTGGCCGTGTCCTGTCCCTCGACCTCACCCATCGGGATGCGCAGCACCGGCACCAGGTCGATGCGCATGCGGCCGAAGTCGATGGTGACGATGAAGTTCTTCAGGTAGTTCTCGCCGATGATCCCCGAGGTGTGCTCTTGCTCCGGGGTGCCGGCGTCGTACATCGGAATCGTGCGGAACGTACCGGCCCAGCGGTCGATGCCGATTTCGACGTCGTCGACTTTGTCGCCGTGCTTTTTCGCGCCGCCCAATCCCTGCAACGTGGCGTTGTGGACCTTGGTGAAAAGCTGGACTGGCAGCGAGCTTATTTGCGCCGAGTTCAGAAACGTCACCTCGGAACCGGTATCGAGGACGAAGACGAACCAACCCTTGCGATTGATCACGCCGCGCACGGTGGGGCGGAAGTGATCCCAGAAAAGATTTTGATCGGGCGCGGCCACGCGATCCGCGGCCGTGAGATGGGTGAACGTGGCCTGGTTGCGGCGGAAATCGAGCTCGATGCGCGTCTCCTTCAGCAGGTGCGCGCCGAGGAGAAACTCGATCGAAAACTCATTCTTGCCGGTGACGATGAATTTCATCTTGTCGTCCGGCATGATCGCCACCGGAACGTTCTCGATGATCATCTTTCCGATCTGCAGCGACTCGATCATTCCGAACTCGACCTGAATCGGCTCGCCGAGGAGGCCGGCGAACGTGCCTTCGACGTTGCCGAGCTTGCGGATGGGAACGGAGTCGGCGAATTTGCGCGAGACGATCGACATCACCGCGCCGGAGTCGACGATGGCGATGACGTTCTTGGTCTTGTTCACGTTCACTTCAATACGTGGAACGTCCGGCCGTCCGATCCGCAGCGGCACGCGCTCGGCGGCAGGTCCGCGGAAGCGGTACGTATCGACGTTCTTGAGGAGCTCGAGAAAGTCCATGTGCCACTTGCGCACGACCAGGCCGTGATCGGCGGCGGTGTGCGCCCAATCCAGGCTGGCCTCGAAGTTGTTGCGCATGTATTCGAGCTGCGAAAGCGTCCACGCGGCGTCGGCGTACGTGGTGCGGAAGGGCTCGAGGTCGAGCGCGGCGCGCAGGTGACGGCGGGCGTCGTCGAAACGGCCAGCAGTCATCTCCGCCGTGCCGAGGGATACCAGCTCGTTCGCGCTGCGTTTGTTTTTCGCATCGACGGTCGAGGCCTGCTCGACGGCGCGCACGTAATCCGACTTGCGCAGCATCGACGGCAGGTCGCTGCCGCGCTCGATGGAGGCGGGCGAGAGCAGCAGCGGCGAAATCGATACGTCTGAATACAGCGCGCAGCCGGCAGCGAGGGCAGTGACGGCGATAAGGACTGAATGACGCATCGGGCTTCGCGCCATTGTACGGATCGCGCGCGACGGAGCCGCGTCGGCGGGGTCAGCGCTCTGTGACGTTTGCGCGGACCAGAATGCCCAGCTCGCGAATCTGATACGCCAGCGCCTGGCGCGACATGTTCAGCGACGCCGCGGCGCGGTTCTGATTGCCGTTCGCCTGCAGCAGTGACTTTTCGATGAGATCGCGGCGGAAACGCGTCACCGCGTCCTGATACGAACTGACGCCGCCGCCGGCGCGGACGATGGCGCTGCGCATCCGCTCCGGCAGATGCTCGACGTCGATCGCAGCCGCCTCGCCTGCCAGTGCGTGCGCGGCGCGAATCGTGTTCTGCAGTTCGCGCACGTTGCCCGGCCAGCGATACGAAACGAAAACCGATTCGGCGTCGGCGGTCAGCTTCGACGGTCCGCCGCGGCTCTTCTCATGTTCGCGCGCCAGAAAGTGCGACGCCAGCAGCGGAATGTCGGAAGCGCGGTCGCGCAGCGGCGGCAGCGCGATCTCAATGCCGCCGATGCGGTAGTAGAGATCCTCGCGAAACTGCCCGGATTCCACGGCCGATTCGAGCTTGCGATTCGTGGCGCTGACGATGCGCACGTCGGCGGTGCGGTTCACGGTATCGCCGACGCGGCGGAACTCGCCCTCCTGCAGAAATCGCAGCAGTTTCGCCTGCGCAGAGAGCGGCATCTCGCCGATCTCGTCGAGAAAAAGTGTGCCGCCGTCCGTCGTCTCGATGAGTCCCGCGCGATCGCGGTCGGCGCCGGTGAACGCGCCGCGGATGTGGCCAAACAGTTCGCTTTCGATCAGGTTCTCCGGCAGCGCCGCGCAATTGACGGCGGTGAAAGTCTTGCCGCGGCGCGGCGAGTGGCGATGCACGGCGCGTGCGGCCAACTCCTTGCCGGTGCCCGACTCGCCGAGGATGCAGACGGGAACGTCGCGGCGAGCCACGCGCGTGATGAGCGTGAAGATCTCGCGCATGGCCGGCGAGTCGCCGATGATGCCGTCGATGGCCTCGCTCTTCGCGGTCGTCACGCTCTCGTTCTGTTCGATGACGCGGCGCATGCGGTGATGTTCGGCGCGCGTGCGGAAGAGCGCGGCCAGCGCATCGCGCGACTCCGCGGACCAGGCGTTGATGCCGTCGACGAAGAGCAACTCGCGTTCGCTGCAGAGAATCCAGTCAGGCTTTCCGGCGGCTGCGATCGTGTCGAGCTCGGCGCCCGACAGCGGCGCGCCGGATCCGATTTCCTGCCACTGGCCGAGCCGGTTGCGCGTGGCGAAACGCCAGGCTGTCGGGAGGAAGTCGCGCGGCGTGAAGGGAAACTCGCGCAGTGCGGCTTCGCGCAGGAATCGCATTTCGATGGCCGATGCGGTGACCTCTCGCTTCGGCAATTCGATTTTCATCTGAGTCGCGATCGTTTCCGCTCTGGCGGTGTCGCCGCGGCCGAGGGCATCGCGAAAGTGCTTCAGTTTCTGCGAGCCGGTACTCGTGTCGCCGAGGTCTGCGACTCCGCCATTGCGACGGACGCGCAGCGCGTTATGGCGTTTCGTCAGCTCGATGTTTTCCGACTGCCCTGTCGATCGCAGCGGCGTATCGCGCCCTTCGATCCAGTCGATTTCGTCGAGGATCAACGCGGCCGCTTCGCGGATCTGCGGCGAAAACGAATCGCTGTCGGCGATCGTCTGCGCGGAACGCGCGGCATCGGTGAACCGGCCGCGCGAGAAGTCGAGATGCGCGGCGATCATGTCCAGCTCGCGCAGGCGTTTGTCGTCGCCGGTACCGCGATAGAAGTGTCGCAGGCGATGAAGCCGCTGCGCCGCGTGTGTCCACTGGCCATCGTCGGCGGCGAGATAGGCGAGGATGAAGAGAATGCCGCCGCCGGCGCGATCGCCCTGCGTCTCCTCGACCAGCGCCAGAGCGCGCAACGCTTCGTCGCGCGCCGCCGCCCATGCGCCGGCGGTGAAGAGGATGTAGACGCGGTCGAGCGCGGCGTCGATGCGCTCGGTCTGGCAACGCGCACGTTCGAGCGATTGCGCCGCGTGTCGTGCCGCGGCGTCGAGATCGTTGCGTGACGCAACGTAAGTGGCCAGCCGCGACGCGAGATAGTGCGAGGCCGGCGGGTAATCGTGAATCGGCTCGCGCAACTCAAACGCGAGCAATGCGCGCTGATACGCGAGCTGCGCGCGTTCCTCATCCGTCGAAGCGGCGCATTCGTCGAGCGCGGCGCGCATGTCGTCGTAGCGCGAGTCGATGTAAAGCAGATCGGCGCGCAGAATCGAGGCTTCGAATCCGCGCGCGGCGATGCGATTGAGGCGGGCAAGCGCGGGCGCGTAGTCGCCGGTGCGCCGTTCGATGCGCGCCAGCAGCAGCTCGTGCGCATTGCCGGTCACGATCTGCGCAACCTCGCGCGCGTCGCGATAGCGGCCGGCGTCGATGAGCGCCGAGGCGAGAATCTCCGCCAGCTTCGGCGTCAGCGCGTGACGCGGCATCGTCCGCAATACCGGCAGCGCGTCCTGCGGCGTCGCCCGTTCGAGCATCGACGACGCCGCTCGTGCATCGCCGGCATCGATCAACAGCGAGGCCGAGGCCGAGAAGTCTTCCGTCGTCTCCGCCAAAACGTCGGCCGCAACGCGGCAAAGCGTGGCCTGCGACGACGCCGGAATCAGCCGCGCCGCTGCCCGGCGCACGCTGTCCGACTCGAACACGAGATGGCCGTCTTCGATCGAAGTGACGCCATCGACGACGAGATCCTCGACGCCTTCGCCGAACATCAGTTGCTTGAAAAACGCGGCGGCGACGTCGAGCCGCGCGCGCGCGCCGAGGAGCGCTATGGCGGCGATGTAGGAACGAAGCGGCTCGCGCAGCGACGCGAGCGCGGCCACGTCGTCGTCGAACGGAAGCGTGCCGGTGTCGAAGAATCGGACGAAATCGTCCGACTCCACGAATGTCTCGAGCTGTGCGACGCGCGTTGCCGCGTCGCGCGCTGCGTTCAGCGACGGTGCGACGATGAAGTACCGCGCGGCCGGCAAATCGACGTCGCCTCGATCCGCGGCGATCCACGTTCCAACCTCCGTCGCCGCGAGCATTTCCAGGACGCGTGACGAGGAAGCGTCGAATCGGTCGCGGTTCGTGATGGCAAAGATCAGCCGCTGTTTCGGCGCGCGCTCGACGATCGTTTCGACGATTTCGCTCTCGCCACGCTTCTCCAACGGTCCGGCAACGGCTGCCAGCACTTTGATCGCGGAGTAGCGCTGCAGCGGGGAAGCATCGCGTCCGACCTCCAGCATGAGCTCGCCGCCGAGCGCCGCCGCGGCGCGACTGCTGTCGATCGCTTCACCACGAAAACTTCGCGCCGTGCCGCGCAGGACGTCGTTCAGCGCGTCCGCGCCCGGAGACGAAACCGCGCCGCATGCCGCGCGCCGCATCCAGCGCAGATCGGCTGCCGCATCGCCGCGCAGCCGCGATTCGATTTCGAGGTAAACCGATTCCGCGCGTCCCCATGGCTGCCGCAACGACTCCAGCGGCGGCGCGCCCGCCGCTTCGGCGAACTGCTGGATCACCGTCAACGCCGGCGGCGCTTCATCGATCTCGCGACGTGCGCCGACCCGCACGAGCCGGCAGTCGTTGCCGCGTTTCCGCACGATGGCCCACTCGGCCGGGTCGTAATCGGCGTCCGAAAATCCGGCGAACTGCAGCAACGCCTGGTGCGCCGCGAATTGCGCAACGAGCGATAACCGGTCGCGCGCGCCAAGCTCGCCCGCATCCGCCACCGGCGTGGCATCGAGCGAAATCTCGGCCACGAATCCGTCGAACCACGGCAGCGTCGAATGCCGCAATGTGGCGATGACGGCGCGATCCCATCCGAACGCACGAAGATCGACCGCGATCGCCGACCGCGCGCGCCGGACCGTGCCGCGCATAGACATGTATAGAGGTGAGGATCGGCGGCAGCATTTCCCTACCCTCGGCACGGCTAACCGCCCCCACGCCGCGTCGTCCAACGCCTCGGAGGACATCATGAAACGCTCCCTGTCATTCGCCGTTCTGCTCGTTCTGGCCGCCGCGTCCGCGGAGGCGCGCGATTCGTACGTGCTTCATTTCAGCGCCGGCAATTCGACGACGATCAGCGGCTCGCTCGAGGATTTCAATGCCGTCAAAGGCACGCTCAGCGGCGACTACCTCTGGATTCGCCACGACGGCCGCAGTTACGTCATCACCGATCGCGCGAAGCTGGCCGAGGCGTGGGACTACTTCGCACCGGAACGTGAGCTGCGTCCGCAGCAGCGGGGAATCGAGCGCGAGACGCGCAAACTCGAACGCGAAAGCGATGCGCTCGAAGACGCTGACCGCGAGCTAACCGCGCGCGAGCGCGACCGCCTCGACGATCTGCACGCCCAGGAACGCGACCTCAGCCGCCGCGAGCAGGCGCTCGACCAGCGCGAGGAAGAGCTGGATCGGATCGCCGAGCGGAAGCTGTGGCAACTCGTCGACCGCGCGATTCGCGACGGTTCGGCGCGCAGCGTGAGGTGACGCGCTCGCGGAAGATGGCTATTTCGTCAGTCCCACTTTTCTAATGAGCGCAATGAATCGCGGATCCTTGCGAAGCGTGTCGAGCGACGGATCGACGTTGAGCCAGACCGCAGACTCGGAGCGGTCGTTGTAGACCTGCTCGAGGTTCTTCATCGCCTCGTCGTTATTGCCGAGCGCGGCGTAAATACGCGCGAGGAAAAGTGGCAGCGTATAAGTGCCGGCGGCGCGGGCGCGTAATTCGTCCATTGCACGCAACGCCTCGTCGCGGTGGCCGGCGCGGGCATTGATCATGCCCCAGTTGGTAATAAGCAGCTGCGTATGTCCGCCGAGTTGCAAGGCTTTCTGCATCAATGACAGCGCCTCGGGGAGATTATTTTTGCGATAGTCGACCTGCGCTTCGAGATCGTAAACGTAAGGGAAGTTCGGATCGAGATCGAGCGTATGTTTGGCCTGTTCGATCGCTTCTTCGTCGTGGCCGGCGTAATAAAGCGTGCGGCTGACGTCCCAACTCGTCGGAACCGAAAGCGGATCGAGCTGCTCGGAGCGGCGTTTTTCGGCGATCGCTTCGTCGAAACGGCCCATCGCTACCAGAAAATCGCCATACAGGCGGTGCGCTTCCGCATCATTGGCGTTCAGGGCGATAGCGCGACGGAACTCGGCTTCCCCTTTTGCGAAATCCCAGTCGTACCAGGTCAGCGTCAGCGCCATGCACGTGTGCGCGGCAGCGAGCGAATCGTCGAGGGCCAGAGCGCGTTCCGCGGCTTCGCGCACCCGAGGCATAGCTTCCCGCGGCGGCATGAAAAGGTTCGACAGTGAAAAATACGCGGCCGCCAACCCGGCGTAAGCCAGGGCATATGTCGGGTCGCGCTCAATGGACTGATTGAAGTAGCCGATTCCTTTGCGGATCGCTTCTTCATCATTGAATTTCGTCGCGAAATAGCGCCCTTTGAGGTAGAGCTGGAATGCTTCATTGCTTTCCGGGCGGCCTCGGCTGAGCAATTTCCTCTGTTCGCCGGTGAGATGCGGCTGCAATTGTGACGAGATTTCGTCCGACAGATCCTTCTGCAGCGCCACGACGTCGGAGAGATTGCGGTCGTACTGCTGCCCCCATACCTGCGTCCCGCGTTTGACGTCCGTGAGCGATGCGCGAACGACGACGGTGTTGCCTCGCTGAAAGAGCTTGCCGGTGACGACGCCGCGAACGTGAAGGTCGCGTCCGACTGCCAGAGGATCGATATTTTTGCCTTTGTAGCGGAACGCGGTGCTGTGTGCTACGACTTGTAATTCCGGCAATTGCGACAATGAATCGGTAATGCTGTCGGTCAGACCGTCACTGAGATATTCACTGTTCGGATTTCCTGAAGCATTGACGAACGGCAGCACGGCTACGCTATCGATGCGGTCGGCGGACAGCGTGCTCTTGATGATCGCGTAAGAGGCCGCCGCAAGCAGTCCAAGGAGCACGACCGCCATGAGAATCGCGAATCGCGAATCGCGGAACGCGCGCGGCAGTGGAAAGCGCCGCGTGCCGATCGGAAACGTCATCTGCACCGTCTTCTGCTGATCGAATCCCGGCTCAGAGAAATGGCGGTGCATTTCCAGCGAGCTGAGTTTATTTTCGAATTCCAGCTCGCGGCGAAGCGTATGGAGATCGCTCAGGAGCTGGCGCGCCGAGGGATAGCGATTGGCGCGGTCTTTTTCGAGGAGCTTGAGAATGATGCGGTCGAGCTCCGGCGGAACGCTGCTCACGTAATGCGACGGCGCCTGCGGGATTTCATTGACGATGGCATTGGCGATGTCGATGAAATTGTCGCCGCGCACGGGTGGCTGGCCGGTGACCATCTCGTACATGACGGCGCCGAGGGCGTAGAGATCGGAGCGGCTGTCGGGTTGCTGGGCGCGGGCCTGTTCCGGCGAAATGTAGAGCAGGGTTCCCAGAACGGCGCCTGTCGAACTGTCTTGAAGAGCCGACTCCGGCTCGGCCAGTTTGGCGAGTCCGAAGTCGAGCACCTTCACGTAGCCGTCGGGCCGCACCATGATGTTTTCCGGCTTGATGTCGCGGTGAATGATGCCGGCGTCGTGCGCCGCGGCCAGCGCGCTGGCAACGCCGATTGCGAAATCGAGCACCTCGCCGGCATTGAGACGGCGCTTGGCCATCAGCTCGCGCAGCGTTTCGCCCTCGATGTATTCGGTGGCGATGTAATGGACCGAATCGGCGTGGCCGATTTCGTAAATCGTGATGATGTTCGGGTGATTGAGCGCCGAGGCGGCGCGCGCCTCGCGCTGGAAGCGGCGGACGCGTTCCTCGTCGCGTGTGAAGCGCGCGGGGAGGAGCTTCAGCGCCACTTTGCGGTTGAGGGTCTCGTCTTCGGCGAGATAAACCTCGCCCATGCCTCCTGCACCGATGAGGCGCCCTACGCGATAGCGCGAAATCGTACGCGGTTGCATGGATTGCTTCGAGCATAGCCCAAATTGCTGCCATAGAATTCGCGGCGTATGACCGCCGGAAAAAATGATGTCGAGCTCGCATCGGATGCGGCGCGTCTCGGTGCTGCCGTTCTCTTGAAACATTGGGAGCAGCTCGGAAAAGAAGACGCCGATCTGAAAGCGCGCAATGACTGGGTTTCGCGCGCGGACCGCGAGAGCGAAGCGGCCATCATCGCGCTGATCCGCGAACACTGTCCCGACGACGCAATCCTCGGCGAAGAAGGCGGGATGAGCTTCGAGGGCACCAGCGGCCGGACGTGGATCATCGATCCGCTCGACGGCACTTCGAATTACCTGCAGCATTTTCCGGTGTGGTCGATTTCGATCGGGTTGAAGACGGGCGCTGAGATCACGGCGGGCGTCGTGTACGAGCCGCTGCGCGATCACTTTTTCACTGCCGAGCGCGGCGCGGGCGCGTTCCGCAACGGCGTTCGCATGCGTGTTTCGAATCAGGAAGGGATCGACAGTTCCTTCCTCGCAACGGGCTTTCCGTTTCGCGCGCAACAGTTCGTGTCGGTGTACTGCGCGATTTTTCAGGAAGTGATCAGCGTGGCGAAGGGCGTGCGGCGGGCGGGATCGGCGGCGCTCGATCTCGCGTACACGGCGGCGGGCATCTTCGACGGCTTCTTCGAGCTGCACCTTTCACCTTGGGACATCGCGGCCGGATCGCTGCTGGTCACCGAGGCGGGCGGTGTGTTCTCCGACTTCTCGGGCGGCGAGCGGTGGCTGCAGCGCGGAAACATCGTCGGCGCGCCGCCGGGCGTGCATCGCGATCTGATTGCGCTGCTCAGCCGCCACGTCCGCGAGGATCAACTCGATCGCCGCGCGATCAATCGCGCGTTCCCGTCGCAATGAAACTTCCGCGCAGTTTCTACTCCGACGACACAGTCTCCGTCGCCCGCGCGCTCCTCGGCTGCGTGCTCTGGCGCCGCCTCGGCCGCGAGCTGCTGGCCGCGCGGCTCGTGGAAGTCGAGGCCTACCTCGGCGCGAACGATTCCGCCAGCCACGCGCGCCGCGGCCTTCGCAGCGCGCGCAACGAGTCGATGTATCTCGAGGGCGGTCACGCCTACGTCTACTTCACGTACGGCATGCACTGGTGCATGAACGTCGTCACGCAGGAGGCGGACATCGCCGAGGCCGTGCTGTTGCGCGCGGCCGAACCGGTGCGCGGCATCGAGACGATGCGCGAGCGGCGGCCGAAAGCGAAGCGCGACCGCGATCTGATGAACGGCCCCGGCAAGCTCTGTTCTGCGCTCGGAATCGGTAAGGAGCTCGATGGCGAACCGCTCGACGGCAACAAGCTCTGGCTCGCGCCGCGCGACGTCGAAGTTGCCGAGGAGGACATCGCCGTCAGCCATCGGATTGGCGTTGAAAATTCGGGCGAGGCGGCGGGGTGGCCGCTGCGGTTTTATCTCCGAGGAAACGTGTACGTGAGCCGCTGAACCCGGCACGAGCCGTGCACTTTTTCGGACTGAAATGTCCGCAATTTCCAGTCCTTCTGAAACCCTTGTCGACCCTGCCAGCCGCAAGTTTTACGTCGATTCGATGCAGCTCATGACCGACGGCGGAGTGCCGTTCCTCGTGGGCGGCGCGTACGCATGGTCGCGCTACACCGGCATCGAGCGGCATACGAAAGACTTCGACGTCTTCATCCGCCGCGAAGATTTTCCGAAGGCGAAGAAAGTTTTCGAAGACGCCGGCTACGAGTCGACGCTCACCTTTCCGCACTGGCTGGGCAAAGCGTTCAAAGGCGACGACTTCATCGATCTGATCTTCAGCGCCGGCAACGGCGTCGCGGTCGTGGACGAGCTGTGGTTCGACAAAGCGGTCGATGGCGTCGTCTTCGGCGTCGAGGTCAAGCTCATTCCGGCCGAGGAGATGATCTGGTCGAAAGGGTTGATCATGGAGCGCGAGCGCTTCGATGGCGCCGACGTCGCGCATATCATCCACTCGGTCGGCGAGTACCTCGACTGGCGCCGGCTCATCGACCGCTACGCGCATCTCTGGCGCGCTCTTTACGCGCACCTCGTGCTCTACGGCTTCATCTATCCGTTCAAGCGTTCGCAGGTGCCGGCGTGGGTGATGGACGAGCTGAATGCGCGCATCGCCGACGAGACGCATCAGCCGGATGCGAAAGAAGAAATCTGCTACGGCACGATCATCTCGCGCCAGCAATACCTGACCGACATCAACAAGTGGGGCTACAAGGACGCGCGCCTCGAGCCGCTCGGAAACATGACCGCGCAGGACGTCGCGCTCTGGACGAAGGGCATCGAGGTGGACGGAGCGAAATGAAAGAACACCTGCGCATCGCCGCGATCGCGGACATTCACGTCAAGAAAACCGGCCAGGCAAGCCTGCAGCCATTGTTCGCCGCCGCGTCGGAAGAGGCAGACGTAATGCTGCTCTGCGGCGATCTCACCGACTACGGCCAGATCGAAGAAGCGAAAATCCTGGCGAAGGACATCACCTCATTCCTTCGTATCCCATCGATGGGAGTTCTCGGCAATCACGATTTCGAATCGGGCAAGGCGGACGAGGTGGTGAAGATCCTCGCGGACGCCGGCGTGACGATGCTCGACGGGGCCGCGTGCGAGATCGAAGGCGTCGGCTTCGCCGGCATCAAAGGATTCGGCGGCGGTTTCGGACGTCGCCAGCTCAATGCCTGGGGCGAGGACATCATCAAGAAGTTCGTGCACGAGACGATCGAAGAGGCGCTCAAGCTGGAGATGGCGCTGGCGCGTCTGCGCACGCCGCAGAAGATCGCGGTGCTGCACTACTCGCCGATTCACGCCACCGTCGCCGGCGAGCCTCCCGAGATCAATGCGTTCCTCGGATCGTCGCGGCTGGAAGAACCGATCGACCGCTATCGCTGCAGCGCCGTCTTCCACGGCCACGCGCATCGCGGCTCGCTCGAAGGGCGGACGAAAGGAAACGTGCCGGTCTACAACGTGGCCATGCCGCTGCTCGCTGCGAATTTCGAGGATCGCCAGCCGTTCCGCGTCATCGAAGTCCCCGTCGCCGAAGCCGCGATCGCCTGAAGGCGCAATACAATTCCCGCATGCAACACGCCGCATTTCCGGAAGGACTGACGCGGGACCGGCTCATCGACTGGTACCGCGATACGCGCCGAATCACGCACGAGCTGTTCACGATTCCGACAGCCGATGCGTACTACGACCGTCCCATCCGGCTGCGCAATCCGATCGTTTTTTACGAAGGTCACATTCCGGCATTTGCGGTCAATACGCTGATCAAACTGGCGTTGAAGCACGAAGGCATCGATCCGGACTTCGAGACGCTGTTCGCGCGCGGCATCGATCCGGAAAGTGAGGATGCCGCGAAGGCGCCGACCGATTTCTGGCCGTCGCGCGATGAAATCCTGGCGTACGGGCGCGATGCGGACGATCTGATTTTTCGCGCGCTGTGCGACGGTCCGATCGACGACGGCGCGGTGCCGCAACGGCGCAACGCCGAGGCGGCGCTGACGATCGTCGAGCACGAACAGATGCATCAGGAAACGCTGCTGTATCTGTTTCACGAGCTGCCGTACGAGAAAAAGAACTCGATCTCGCCATTGCGACGGAGTGGAGCAACGCCGGCGCGAGTCGTCAAAAAGGACATGGTGCGCATTCCGGCCGGCCTGGCAACACTCGGCGGTTCGCGCGGCGATTTCGGATGGGACAACGAATTTCCGCGCATGCGCGTGAAAGTCCGCGAGTTTTCCATCGACCGTCATGACGTGACGAATGGCGACTATCTCGAATTCGTCGAAGCGACGAACGCGAATCCGCCTCATTTCTGGACGAGGCAGGACGGCGTATGGCATTGGCGTGGCTTGTTCGATTTGCAGCCGCTGCCGCTCGATGCGCCGGTGTACGTCACGCACCACGAAGCGAGCGCGTACGCGGCGTGGCGCGGCAAACGGCTACCGACCGAGGGCGAATTTCACCGCGCCGCGTTCGGAACGCCGTCCGGCGAGGAGCAGCTTTTTCCGTGGGGCTCCACGCAACCGAATCCGTCCCGCGGCAATTTCGGATTTTCACATTGGGATCCGGTCGCGATCGGTTCGTATCCCGCCGGCGTCAGCGCGTGGGGCGTTCACGATCTCATCGGCAACGGCTGGGAGTGGACGTCGACGGTCTTCGACGGCTTCCCCGGCTTCGAAGCGATGTCGTCGTATCCGCTGTACTCCGCCGATTTCTTCGACGGCAAGCACTACGTCATGAAGGGTGCGTCGCCCGCCACGCCGCCGGAGCTGATCCGACGCAGCTTCCGCAACTGGTTCCGGCCGTCGTATCCGTACGCGTACGCGACCTTCCGCTGCGCGCACGATTAGGGTTGATCTTCAAAACCGTCCCGAGCATCAGCAGCACAGACAAGAGTGTCTGTGCCACATGAATCCTGCCGTATTGCGCGATGCTGCTTCAGCGAGAGCTGATGTGGCACAGACACTCTTGTCTGTGCTCTCGCAAGGTGCAGGGTCTGATCTTGTCAACCGACCCTCGCGCTTCACGATGACGCTGGCGATTCGCGGACTTGCAGATCCGTCGCTTCGCCGACCATCTCCACCGTCCCTTTGCGTTCGAGTTTTCCCCAGCCGGTGCGCATGCCGGAGACGGCGGTCTTGATCGATTTGAGAACGACCGCGTACATCAACTGGCGGTAGAGGAAACGCTGCCAGAAGAGCCAGACCAGAACTTTCGGATTCTCGCGATCGAGTTTGTAGGCGACCAGCGATCCGATCAGTTCCATCACGAAGAAGAACGCGTACATGAAACCGATGAGGTAGAGCGACGAGAGTGCGTTCGGCAGCGGCTGCCAATCGCCCGCGAGGCGGCCACGCATCCAGGCGCGCACAACGCCGCCGATCGACCAGAGAATCTGCACGTCGATCAGCGGCGACAGAACCTGGAACGCGACCTGGAAAAGCCAGAGCGTCGGCAGCATCACCCGGCCGAACCAGCCGTAGCGGCCGAGGGCGCGGCGATGTTTCCAGAGCGACTGCAGCGTTCCGAATGCCCAGCGGAAACGTTGTTTGAAGAGAGCGCGGAAGCTGTCCGGTGCTTCGGTGTAGCCGACGGCGCTCGATTCGGTCTCGATGCGCCAGCCGATACGCCGGATGCGCCACGTCAGATCCATATCCTCGGCCATCGTGTCGGTCGTGTAGCCGCCGGCTTGAAGAATGGCTTCGCGCCGCCACGCGCCAACGGCGCCCGGCACCACGGTGACGGAGTTGATGATCGCGTACGCGCGGCGATCGAGATTCTGGCTGGTCACGTACTCGATCGACTGCCAGTGCGTGAGCGGATTCATGCGATTGCCGACCTTCACGTTGCCGGCCACAGCGCCGACGATCGGATCGCGGAAGTGGCGGACGAGCTTTTCGATCGTGTCCCTGGCGAAAACCGTGTCGGCATCAAGAGCGATGATGATCTCGCCCTTGGCTACGGCAATTCCGAGGTTGAGCGCGGATGCTTTCCCGCCGTTGGCCTGCTCGAGGAGCGTGACCGTGTCGCCGAAATTTGCGCGCACTTCGTTCGCGGTGCCGTCGTGCGATCCATCATCGATGACGATGATCTCCAGCGGCTCGTATCCGTTCGCGAGCACAGCCCGGATCGTCCGCGCGATCACCGTCTCCTCGTTGTACGCCGCGATGACGACGCTGACCGCCGGACGGATCGACTCATCGAATGAGTGATGGCGCTCGCGCCACTTCGCGATCAGCGCCAGCGCCGTCACGAAAAGGATGCGGGCCGTGCCGAGGATGATGGCGGAGACGAAGGCGATTCCGAGAAAGAGCTCGAAGAGATAGATGACCTCGAACACGATGCGATCGTTCGCCGCCATCAGCGTGTCGGCCGGACTCACGGGAGGGTTGACCTTGTCGCGCGTCGATCCGATCAGCGTGGAAACGGGAACGAAGGTGTAGCCCTTGGCCCGAAGCTCGTTGACGAGCATCGGGATCAGGCGAACGGTTTCGGTCCGGTCGCCGCCGCCGTCGTGCAGCAGGATGCAGCTGCCCTTCTCTCCTTCGAGCTGCTGGCGCACGGTTTCCATCATCTGTTCCGCGCCGCGATGCAGAATCTTGCCGTCGGGCAGACGCTCTTCCGTGTTCCAGTCCTGCGTGTCGATGAACTCGAGAACGGTGATGTAGTTGAGCTGCGACGCCAGCGCGACCGGCGTTACTTCCATCGCCGCGGTCGGCTCTGCGTCGGCGTTGTACGGCGGCCGGAACAGGAGGGTGGAACGGTGTAAAAGGCTCTGAAACACGCGCTGTGTGGCGTTGAGCTCGAGACGCGCTTCCGCCGGAGGAATCACGCCGATGTTCGGATGTGTGAATGTGTGATTGCCGATCTCGTGTCCCTCGGCCCAGATCCGCTTGACCAGATTGGGATAGCGCTCCGCATTCTGGCCGATCAGAAAAAACGTCGCCGGGACGTGCAGCGCCTTCAGTTGATCGAGGATCTGCGCCGTATACGGACTGGCCGGCCCGTCGTCGATGGTCAACGCGAGCATCTTCGGTTTGTAGCCGGTGCGGCTGATGACGTACGACGTTGGAAAGAGGTTGTAGTTTTCGTCGAGCACGAGGCCGGTCTGCGGATCGATCTCCAGCGAGCGCGAACCTTTGGTCGGCAATTTGTCGACGTGCGCGATCTCGCCTTCTCCGATGAACTCGACGTCGTACGGATAGTCGGGTTCCTGCAGCGCGGCCATGTTCGGCGGCGCGTTGAGGTGATCGCGGTTGATGAACTTCCAGATCGATGGATCGGTCGAACCGAGGACCCAGATGGCCATCCCGCGGACGCCGTAGTTCTCGGCGATCAGCCACTGGTTCGCCGCCGTGATGGCGTCGAGCATCCAGACCTCGTGCTTCTTGCCGTCGTCGTCCTGATAAAGAAAGGTCGGATTGAGAAACTCGGAATCGAAGTCGACGATGTCGGCCGGTTTTTCCTCCTGGCGGAAATCGTGCGCGGTCACGAGCGCGGCCTGATACGTCAGCGGCTCGGCCCAATCGCGGCCTTCCATCCAGTCGTACGAGTAGTTGGCGAGACCGACGACCAGCTTGTCGCGCGGGATGCTCTGCACCGCGCGCTGCACGACCTCGCGATACCAGCCGATCGAGGCAATCGGTCCGGGCGGACTGTTCTCCGAGTGCTCGTCGTAGGCCATCACGATCACGAAATCGCAGACCGAGGAGACCGCGCGCCAATCGAGCGTGCCGCCCGGCGCGTTGCGGTCGCTTTTCGCTTCCAGATCGACGCTGACGAGCAATCGCTGCGGGCTCGAACTGAATGCCTTCTTCATTCGCTGTAGAAAGGGAATGAGACGCGGGTAATCGGCCGGTTCGAGATTTTCGAAGTCGACGTTGATGCCCTGAAAACGATTCTTGATGCACCAGCGCTCCAGCTCGCCGATCACGCGCAACTGCAAGGCCGGATCATTGAGAAAAATATGGACGCGTTTCGCATCGAATTCGCCGGAGCCATTCGACGAAATCTGGGCGTTGCTGAAGACGGGAACGACGTTGAGATTATTGGCGCGCGCCAGCTTCAGCGCTTCGAGGTTGTGCGGCGTCAACGCCGGATCCCAATCGTGAAAATCGAGACCGTTCGCATCGGAACGAAGGTGGACCCAGACCGGCAGAAGATGGGTCATCCGGCTGGCGTTGGCGTCGAGCGAATGCAGTCCGGTTTCCTGCCACGGCGCATAGAACGCGGCCACGATGCTGTGTCCGGTCTCGATGGGCCGCACCGGCCCTTTCGCCTCGCGCGCCAGCTGCTTCCGGTGATCGCTGCGAATGCTGGCCAGAAGGCGATCGCGGTCCCTCTTTTGAAGGAACTGCACGCGTGCGGCGCGGTGCTGCGGAATTCGCAACCCTCGCTTGATGGCCTCCGTGATGCCCGGAAACGGCTTCAGCAGCGGCGCGGTGAACAGGCTCACCAGCCAAACGCTCACCGTGACGACGGCCGCGAGCCCTAGCAACGTGCCGAGGCGCTTGACCCACCACCAGCGGCGATGGGTCGGATCGAAAAATACGGCGCGGTCAGACATGGTTGCGAGTCGGGCGATGATACAGAACCCGCCGCTTGCGGAAGGCATTCTGCGCAACCCGAACGGCTTTACACCGTAAAGAGGTGCCATGAGTCAGACCGTCATCGAGGTTTCAGGCCTCAAAAAGCAGTACAAGTCGTCGGTCGGGCGCTCGCGGATCACCGCGCTGGACGGCATCGATTTCAGCGTCCGTGAAGGCGAGCTGTTCGGTCTTCTCGGCCCGAACGGCGCCGGCAAAACGACGGCCGTCAAGATCCTGCTCGACCTCACCCGCGCCACCGCCGGCGAAGCGCGCCTCAGCGGACTGCCGGCCGGGAATCCGGAGAGCCGGCGCCGCGTCGGCTACCTGCCCGAGGGGCACAAAATCCCCGGCTATCTCACCGCGCGTCAGGCGCTGGCGATCTTCGGAAAGATGTCCGGCATGGACGACGCCACGATCAAGAGCCGTTCGCTGGAGCTGCTGGAAAAGCTGCGCATCGCGCAATGGATCGACGTCCGCGTCAAGAAGTATTCGAAAGGGATGACGCAGCGCCTCGGCATCGCCATCGCGCTGCTGCATTCGCCGCACGTGCTGCTGCTCGACGAGCCGACCGACGGCGTCGATCCGGTCGGCCGGCGCGAGATTCGCGACATCCTGCGCGCCGAGGCGGCCGCGAACGGGACGGCGATTCTGCTCAACTCGCATCTTCTTTCGGAGATCGAGCTGACCTGCGATCACGTGGCCGTCCTTCGCAGCGGCAAAGTCGCCGCCGCCGGGAGCATCGAAGAGCTGACGCGGCGCGCCACGCAATACAAACTCGTTCCCGCCGCGCCGGTCGATGACGCGCTCGTCGGAGCGTTCCGCGAGAGCGGCGCCGGCGTGCAGCGCGTCAACGGACACATGCTGCTCACCGTCGACGACGTCTCGCATCTCAACGCGCTGGTCGACAAGCTCCGCGCAAGCGGCGGCATGCTCACCGAGCTCTCGCCGGTGCGGTCGACGCTCGAAGACGTGTTCGTCGATCTCGTCCGCGCCGTCGATCCCGGCGGGCAGGCGTCCGAAGGAGCGATGCTATGAAAGTCCTGATGGCGAATATCGAAGATGTGATGCGCGAAGCCGCCGCGCGCTGGACGCTCGTCGCTTACTTTTTCCTCTCCACGATTTTCATCCTGATCTTTGCCTCGGCCATCAACCTCGACATCGTCGACGGCGCGCTGGCCGGCGCAAAGCTGTTCGGCAAGTCGGTCGAAGTCAGCGGCACGATGTCCATCGAGAAGCTGGTCATGGGCTTCGAGTCGGGCTTCTCCGGCATCCTCTACGTCCTCTGCACCTTCCTGGCGATTTTCGCCACGGCCCATCTCGTGCCGCGCATGCAGGAGAAGGGAACGATCGATCTCTACCTCTCGCGGCCGGTGTCGCGGATGAAACTGATCCTGTCGCGCTACGTGGCGGGACTGATACTGGCCGGCAGCAACGTGCTTTATCTGATCGGCTCGATCTGGTTGATCGTGGCGTGGAAGACGCACGTTTTCCATCCGCGCTTTTTTCTCGCCGGCGGGGTGATCCTCTTCCTGATCGCGGTGCTGCTGGCGTTCGCGTTCATGATCGGCGTCATCACGTCATCGACAGCCGTCTCGATCATGGCCACGTACGGCGTTTTCTTCTTCGGGCTGATGCTGGCCGGCCACGCGCGCATCGAAGCGGCATTGTCGAAGGAATGGCAGGCCGCGGCCATTCGGACGCTCTACTGGATCATGCCCAAGACCGCCGAGCTGGCGACCTCGGTGGTCGCATACGTGGGCGGACCGCAACTGCAAAACGAAATTCTCAAAGTCACCGCGGCGCCGTTCTGGAGCACCGCGATCTTCGGTCTCGTTTGTCTCACCCTTGCTTCCTGGATGTTCCAACGAAAGGAGTTCTAAATGAAAAAGCAGTTCCTTGCAGTAGCGCTTCTGGCTCTGGCGCTCGCGCCGGCAGCTTTCGCAAAAAACGACGCGATGTCACTCATCCCGAACGACTCCGTCTCCGTCGGCGTGGTCCGGCTCGCGGACATGCGCAGCAGCCCGCTGTCGGCGGCGCTCTTCGCGCAGACGGCGCACATCAGCAACGACGACGATGCGGTGGCTTTCCTCCGCGATGCCGGCCTGCAGCCGACCAAGGACGTCGATGTGGTCGTCTTCGCGACTTCGCCTCGCACGAACCTCGGCAGCGAGGCCGATTTCCTCATCGCCGCCGACGGCCGCTTCAACGTCGATCGCCTGACGAGCGCGCTCGTCAAGCGCGGCGCGATCAAGAAGACCTCGGCGCACGGCACGTACTTCCGGATGCCGGAAAAGAGCGGCGAGACGCATCAGGGCGTCGTGGCGTTTCCTGACGCGCACCTCGCGCTGATCGGCACGGAAGCAGCCGTGCTCGAAGCGCTGGCGAGCCGCGCCGCCGGCGGAACGTCCTTCGCGACCGCGAGCGGCCTCGGACGCGACATGGCGCGCGTCGACGCGCACGCGACGGCCTTCATCCTCGTCGATGTCCCGCGCGCACAGCGCATCACCGGCACGCCGAAGCTCAGCGGCAACGGACAAGCGCTCGGCGCCGCGCTGAAGAATGTGTCGACGGTCGCGCTTTGGGCCACCGACAGCGGCGATTCACTCAAGCTGAACGCGATCGGTCTCTCCAGCGATTCAGAAACGCTCGGCCTCGTCGAAGACACGCTCCGCGGCGCGCTCTCCGCGATGCGCCTGGCGGTTCAGGAGAAGTCGCCGGAGCTCGTCTCCGTCCTGCGCAAGTTCTCCGTCTCCCGCACCGACAGCTCCGTCTCGATCTCCGGCAGCGTCCCCGCCGAAACGTTCAAGACGTGGGTGGCGAAGTCGCAGCAGCACTCGGACTCGCGGTAAGTTTTCTGGAACCGCCCCTTCGAAACCGGAGGGGCGGTTCTGTTCGCAAAGGTTCCGTCACTGCACCTTGCCAGAGCACAGACAAGAGTGTCTGTGCCACACCGGCGCCGCCGGTACAGGCTTTGGAGTCAACGGCGCAGCCGTGTGGCACAGACACTCTTGTCTGTGCTGCTGATGCTCGGGACCATCGAGAAATAGTCGCAAAATGAAAACGCCCCGCGGCTTGCGGGGCGTTTTCGCTTGCGGCGAAAACCGGTCAGCGCTTCTTGCCGCGCTTGGTGTTGACGGCTTCGCGCAGATCCTTGCCGGCCTTGAAACGGACGTTCTTCGACGCCGGAATGGTGATCTTTTCGTTCGTGCGCGGGTTGCGGCCCTCGCGCGCCTTGCGCTGCGACACCGCGAAGCTGCCGAGGCCCGGAATGGCGCAGCGCTCGCCGCTCTGACACGTGCTGGAAATGTAGCCTACGAACGCGTCGAACGCGGCCGCTGCTTCCTTCTTCGAAATGCCCGCCTGTTCGGCGATTTCATTGATGACGTCACCCTTGCCTGCCATAGACGATCTCCTCCTCCTGAGATGCGAAAAACCGTGATGTTTTCTAGGTTTTCGGCAATCTATGAGAACGATGGTGGTTTGTCAACGGAGTTTCCCGGCGCGTTTTTTACTTGCGCGCGCGCTGAATTTTCGGACCCGTTCCGGCGCAAAAAACGAAGCCGGTCGAGATACCCGCGAACGACGGAAACGACCTGCGCGTGACTCCACGAAAACGGCGAAACGGAGAGCGGCGCACCGCTGTACGGATGCACCTGTTCCGGCAGAACGAGCGACGGCCGCGCCTTCGCACGCGCCCATCGCAAAAGGTCGAGCGCCGATTGAAGCTCGGCCACCGAGGTAGCGCGCGCGACCGAATGCTCCGCGAGCCAGAGCGTGCAGATCAGCCACGGATTTCCCGGCGTCGAATCATCGTCGCCGACGTTTCGCTGGTAGCAATCGTTTGCGTATCGCGCAACGCCGCCGATTTCGGTCTGCACCCATAACGTCTCGCGAATCGCGCGCATCGTTCCGTCGACCATGGCCGTGTCCGCCGCAAACGCGCCGAGGAAGAAGGTGGCGAACGTCGAGGCGTCGACGGTGCGGTCGAGCTCCAGCGCGTCATCGGTCAACGTCAGTCCGCGCGCGAATCGCGACTCATCCTCGAGCCAGAGATGCCGCACCATCGCGTCGCGGATTTCGCCGGCGACTTTCAGATAGTGGCTGCGGCGTTCCTGCTCGTTGAACAGATTGGCCAGATCGGCCGCCGCGGTCAGCGCCGCGCAAACGGCGGACGCGGTGAACGTGAAGACGCCCTGCCGCTCCTCCCACATGTCGAACGACGGCAGCGGCAGTTGCGTTTTCGGATCGCGGTAGCGGGCCATGAAGTCGGCCGGCTGCACGACTAGCCGGCGATACACGCCGCGGATGAATTCGAGATCGCGCGTGCGGTCGTAATGCCGCGCCAGCAGCCAGAGCACGAGCGCCGTCGAATCCTCCTGGATCGGCAACTGCTTCTTGCCGTTGCGCACCCACGGATTCCACGACGACGCCAGTGAACCGTCCGGCGCGTACTTGTGCAAAAAGTAACCATCGTTACTAATCGTGTCGTGCGCAAACTGCAGAAAACGCCGCGCGATCTGATGGAATCCGGCGCGGTCCATGGCGTCCGCGACGAACGCGCCGTCGCGCGGCCAGACGTACGCGTAGTGATCGTTGTGACCCCACTCGATGTCGGAGTCAGCCGCCGCCACGATGCCGCCCTGATGATCGCAATGCGTCTGCACCACCAGCAGCGACCGGCGATACAGATCGAGAATCTCCTCGGGGAGATCGCTGAGATCCTCGCCTGATTTGTTGACCCACGTGTACCAGAGCGAGGCCGTGCGGGCGATGATGCGCGCCGGCGTTTCGCTGATGACGAAGTCGTTGAGCTTGCGCACGTCGCCGTAACGCCCGCCGGCGCAGATCCAGTAGTACGCGGTGTGGCTTCCGAGCGGCTCGAGCTCGATCGACAGCGCGACGGTCGAGTCGACCGCACCCTGCTGGATTGCATTCATCGACAGTTCGCCATCCTCGGCATCGCGCCAGGTGCCTTCGCTGTCGCCGATGCCGGCGCGGCCGCATGAATATTCAGCGATTCCGTTGTCGCGCTCCGTCGCGCCGCTGACGAGGAAGTAGCGCTTCGCTTTGTAGTGAATGACGCTGCGCGAGTCGGGATCGAACATCGCCGTGTCGGCGTTCGGACTGCCATACAACTCGAAGCCGTGGTGAAAGAAGAGCTTTACCCGCCGCGCTTCGCTGCGCGTGTTGCGCACCACGATTTTGCGCACGTAAACGTTGCACTCGGAATCGACGGCGTCGTAGCAGCGCAGGCGAATGCCCAGGGTGTCGTTGACGCAGGTGACGTCGGTGACGTTCGTCTCGCGCAGATACGTCAGCGTGCGATGCCAGGCGTCATCCTCGACCCACGAAAACGCGCCGTCCGCGGAGACGCCGAAACGGAAGCGCTCGCCAGCGTGATTCTCGAGGCCGACATGCGGAAAGTAAAAGTCCGCCAGCCGGTATGCGGCGTCAAATCCGAGGACGAGTGAGCCGTTGCCGATGAGGAGGTCGCGAGCCAATGGGACGCGAAGTTTATCGCGTGCGTTCGTTGATGATCCCGGCACCTCCGGCCACTTTTGTAAGTGATTACTTGGAAAACGGAACGCGCTTTGCACGACTCGCAAAGGAAGGAGAGTTGTGATGGAAGCACGCGCAAAACTGTTTGGTCATCCCATTCACCAGATGCTGGTCGTCTTCCCGCTCGGAGTGCTGGGCATGGCCCTGTTCTTCGACCTTATCGGCATCGGTACGAACCGGCCGGCACTTCTTCAGGCGTCGTTCTACATGATCGCGGCCGGGATCATCGCCGGCCTTCTCGCGGCGGTGTTCGGCCTCATCGATTTTCTCGGCATCCCGAGCGGCAGCCGCGCCAAGCGGATCGGTGCGATGCACGGCATCGGAAACGTGGTCGTCGTCGGACTGTTCGCCGTCAGCTGGTGGCTGCGCCGCGGCGATCCGAGCGCGCCGGGCACGCTTCCGATCGTCCTCGCCGCGGTCGCAGTCGGAATCGCGCTCGTCACCGGCTGGCTCGGCGGCGAACTCGTCGACCGCCTCGGCGTCGGCGTCGACGACGGAGCGAATGTCGATGCGCCCAGCTCTCTGTCAGGCCCGGTCAGCGGACGTCAGGCGACGCGCTAACGAGGTCGCTCGAGGACGTGCGCGGTGAATCCATCCGTGCCCGCCTCGGGCGTCAGCCGCAACACGCCGTTTTCCACCCATCGCGCGACGTTCGCGTTCACGAGCTTCGCCACATCGCCGCGAACGAAGTCGTTGCGCGTGCGAAGGACGTCCTCGATCACCGCGTCGTTCTCCTCGGGTTCCAGCGAGCAGGTCGAATAGACGACGGTGGCCGCCGCGAGATCGAGCGCCGAGGCCAGAAGCTGTTTCTGCAGCGCGGCGAACGACGGCAAATCGTCTTCGCGCAGCCGCCATTTGATCTCCGGATTCTTGCGAATGGTGCCGGTCGCGCTACATGGCGCGTCGAGCAGGACCACTTGAAATTGCCGTGCGAACGGCGGCTGCCGTCCGTCGCTGACGACGATCGCGTCGGATTGTCCGATCAACGGCCGCAGCCGCGAAATCGAAACGTCGTTGCTGACGACGCGCGCGCCGCGAGCGCGCATGACCAGCGATTTGCTGCCCGGCGCCGCGGCGAGATCGAGAACGTCATGGCCTGCCGCGGCGGCGACGTCCGCGATCACGGCGCTGCCTTCATCGAGCGTGAGTCCGTCGACTCCGGCGCTCGATCCGGTCAGCTTCCACATGCCGGGCACGAGCTCGGATCGCGTTGCATCCGCCGGCGGAGAGTCGGTCATCGCATCGGGATACGACAACTCCTGATTCGCCTCGGCGATCTTCGCGGCGCGGTCCGCTCCGTAGAAGCGCATCCAGCGATCGATCAGCCATGGCGGATGCGCGGTGCGCGTGGCGACGTCCGCCGGCTCCGGCGCGTTTTTCGAAATCTTGCGCAGGATGGCGTTGACGAATCCGCGTGCGCGCAACGGCACGAGTGCGACGGTTTCGCCGACCGCAGCGTGCGGCGCGACGCGCATGAACAACAGTTGCAGCGCGCCGAGGCGGAGGATGTCGCGGATCTTCGGCTCGATCGTGCCTTTCGCAAACGCGTCGATGACGAAGTCGAGGCGCGAGCGCCAGCGAAGAACGCCGAGGACGAGCGTGCGCACGAATCCGGATTCGTTGATGAGCAGAAGCGATGCGTACGCCGACTCGCGCTCGATGCGGCGCAGAAGCTCGAGTGCGCGCCGGCGCTCGTTCATAGCCGGCTCAAACCGCGCAGGACGTCCGCTGCAGCCGCCTTCGGCTTGCCGGGACGCTGCACGGCGATCAGGCGTAGCGCGCCGTCGCCGGTGGCGACGATGACGCCGTCGTGGTTCGCGCTGAGAATTGCTCCCGGCGTGCCGTCGCCGCTCGCGGGCGCGACGTCGATCAGCTTCAGATCGCCCGCGAAAATTCCCGGCCATGGATCGAAGGCGCGGAACTTGTTGTAGATCGTCGCGGTCGTATCGCTCCAGTCGATCGCGCCTTCGCTCTTCTCGATTTTCGGCGCATGCGTCGCGGCGGCGTGATCCTGCGCCGTTCCTTCCGGCATAGTCTTGAGCACGCGCAGCAATGCCTCGGCGCCGATTGTCGACAAGCGCGATGCGAGCGATGGCGTCCGTTCGTCGGGACCGATCTCCGTCGTTTCGATGGCCAGCATCGCGCCGTGATCGAGCTCTTCGTCGACGCGCATGATCGTGACGCCGGTCGTCGTTTCGCCATGCTCGATCGCGCGCTGAATCGGCGCCGCGCCGCGATACTTCGGGAGAATCGAGGCGTGAACGTTGATGAATCCGTTCGCGGGAATCGTCAGCAGATTGGCCGGTAGGATTTTTCCGTACGCGACGACGATCCCGGCGTCTGGCTTCAGCGCGGCGATCGAGGCGAGAAATTCGTCGTTGCGAATGCGCGGCGGCTGCGCGAGCGGCAATCCCATCGCGCGCGCTTTCACCGCCACCGCCGGCGCCTGCATCTTCATCCCGCGGCCCGCCGGTTTGTCCGGCTGCGCCACGACCAGCGCGATCTCGTGCTCGCGCGCGAGCGCTTCGAGCGTGGGGACGGCGAATTCGGGAGTGCCGAAGAAGACCAAGCGCAAGGTTTAGCGATTGTATGTGCTGTCATCCTGAGCCGCCCCTTCGACGGCGTTCAGGGCAGGCTCCGGCGCTGGAGCGCGAAGCGCGGAACGCCGCAGGACGGTGAAGGATCTCAAGATGCGCAACTCCGGCTGAAACCCGTTTGGATTCAACGCAGCTTGGGAAGCTTGAGATCCTTCGGCGTCCTCCGCCGTTCCGCTGCTTCGCAGCTCCCGGCTTCGGCAGCCTCAGGATGACAGCTACGTATGCGTCGTCGTCGTAGGCGCCTGATTGCCGAGCTTTTCGTTCGGCGCGGTACCCGACGCCGGCTGTTTCGTGATGTTGATCCCCTCGGCGCCTTTGCTCGGCTCGGGCGCGGGGCCGCGCATGCCGTTCGCGGTCGGCGTTTGGGCGGACGACGTCGGCGGATGCGTCATCGCCGGCGGCGCGTTCTGGTAGTCGCGCGGCGGTTTTTCGCCGCGGCAGGCGCTCAACAACAGCAGGACGGAGGCGGCAATGATGGTGATGCGCATCGCTACGGATGAGGTTCAAGGAAGGTGCCATACAATCGCCGGCATGCGAAAAATCATGCTGGTTGCGACCGTCATCGCCGCATTTGCGCTCCCCGCCGCGGCCCAGATCAGCGAGGGCGATCAGCATTGGAATGCGCGTGCCGAGGGGCACGTGGGCGGGCGCGCGAAAGCGGCGCAGATCGATGCCGCCATAGCCGCGTATCAGAAGGCAGTTTCGCAGGATCCGAACAATCTCGAAGCGCGCTGGAAACTGCTGCGTGCGATGCGATTCAAAGGCGCGTACGTCGCGCAGACGGTCGATGAAAAGAAGAACGTTTACGGCGCTGCGAAGACCGCCGGCGAAAGTGCGTTGGCCGTCATCAACCGCTTGCTTGCGGCGAAAGGCGTCAAAGCAAACGCCGCGGAAAAGCAGACCGCCGATGCGGCGCGCACGATCCCCGGCGCGGGAGAAGTCTTCTTCTGGGATTCCGTGAATTGGGGCGAGTGGGCGCTGGCGTACGGCAAGATGGCCGCGGTCCGCCAGGGCGCGGCTGATCGCATTCGCCGCGAAGCCACCATCGCCATGCTCACCAATCCGAAGATGGATGGCGGCGGTCCGCAGCGCGTCCTCGGACGCCTTCACGACATGACGCCGCACGTGCCGTTCCTCACCGGCTGGGCGTCGAGCGATGAGGCGGTGCGCTTCCTCCGGGAGTCGTACAAGCTCGACCCGACGAACAAGATCACGCGCGTTTTTCTCGCCGACGCATTGGTCTCGAACAGCACCAAAAACGCGCCCGAAGCGATCCGCATCCTGCAGGACGTGATCAATTCACCGAACGATCCGGCCTACGAAGTCGAGAGCGCGAAAGCGCAAGAGGATGCGAAGGCGATGCTGCATTAGCGCGCAGTGGCCGGCAGGAACTGCGAGTCGCCCACATCGTTGACGATGCTGACGTAGGCGACGCCAGTGCCGGCGGTCATCGTCACATGCACGGCGATCGTTTCGTCGATCGTCACGCCGAGCGTTTTCTCGATGTCGGCGATCATCCGTGACGCGTCTTCGCCGAGGCCTTCTTCGAACGGTTTGCCGATCTGCTGGCCGGTGCGCGTGCGGACGGTGATGCGGAAGGTGGCCGGGATTTTCCCGACGTTGACGATGCCGAGGTTCACGCGGCGTTGCGTGCCGCCGGGGATGCCGACGATGGTGAGGTCCGCGTCGTCAGTTCCGGCGGTGGCGGAGTCGCGCATCGACAGCGGCGCGTCGACGGAACCTCTCGCACCGCGCGCCGCGTCGTACGTCTTGAGCAGCGCGACCGGTGCGGTCTTGCCTCGATATTCGATCCAGAGCACGCCGCTTCCCTCGGGCGCGCCGAAGAGCGACTTGACGACGTCTTCCCATCGCAGGCTCTGGCCGCCGAGGATGGTGACGGCGCGATCGATGCGGACGTCGCCGGCGACGTAGCGCAGGCCGAGCGGCATGCGCTCTTTGAGCGGATTGTGCACGGTGAGATCGCTCTGCCAGTGCGCGCCGTTCGCGCCGGGAAGGCTGCCGGCGGAGGGGAAAACGACACGCGAACGCTCGCCGATCGCGCCGAGCTCTTCGAGCGTGGGGATGCGGATGCGCGCGAGGTAGCCGTTGAGATTCAGCGGCGTCGCATCAGTGCGGCGTCGCCAGATTTCGACGCCGCGGGTCGAGCGGGAGTAGCTGTAGTGATCGTCGATGTACGCCGCCACGGCCTGCGCCCGGATGGAGTTGTCGATGCCGTCGAAGACGTCGAACTCCTGCGGCGAACGGCGGATCACCAGCGGCGGTTTTGTCTTCTCCAACGCCCGGATCGTTTCGATCTGGTACGCGCGCGGCGAGAGGATCGGCACCTGGTAGAAGCGCGTCGGATTCGGCCGCTCGCAGAAAAAGTAGAGCGCAGGTTGATTGGAAAAGTCGAAGATCGGCTCGTTCGGTTTGCTCAACTCATCGACGACGCCCTTCACCCCTTCCACGCGGTTTCGGATTTCCTCCGCAGCCGGATCGATCCATCCGATGCGGCTCACGCGGCCGAGGTAGTGCGTCATGTCGTCGAGGCGAAGATTGGCGATGTCGGGAACCCACAGCATCACCGCCAGCAGCGGGACGACGATGGCCGTGGCCAGGATGACGAAGGCCTGTTCGGCGCGGTCGCGCGTGCGCCAGACGTGCGCGGTGGCGCGGCCGAGGAGCACGAGCAGGATCAGGATCATCGGCCCGATCAGGAACGCGGAAAAATACTGGTGCGGAAAGTCGGCGCGGCCGAGCGCGCTGCGCTGCGTGAGGATGGCGAAGGCCGTGAGGACGGCCAGCGAGACATCGAGCGCGTCGCTGCGGCGCGTGACGGCGCGCTGCACGAGCACGATCAGCGCGATGCCGATGACGAGTGGGTTGAGGATGAACCGGAAGTGTTCGAAGAGGACAAAGTCCGCCAGCGTGTGCAGATTGAGGTTGCTGCGAAAGGTCGTGGTCATGTCCGGAAACGGCAATGACCAGACGGCGTCGATGATGCGCGGGATGGCCACGAACGACGTTTCGAAAAACGCTCCGATCGCGCCGCGAACGCCGAGGTAGATCAGGAATGGTGCCGCGCCAACGGCGATGCCGGCCAGGAACGCGATCAGCGGCGCGATGACCGTCTTCGCGCGGCGCGCCAGCAGGCTCGAGCCGATCAGCGCGAGGACTCCGCCGCCAACGGAGTAAAGGCCGATGTCGAGGCTATAGAAAATCGTCACGCCCGCGGCGATGCCGCTGAACAGCGCCAGCCCTTTCGAATTGCGTCGCAATGCGCCGATGAGCAGCGCGATGGAGACGATTTCGAGCAGCGCGCGCTCGTTGTCGACCGTCGTTACCGCGCCGAGGAGGATCGACAGCATGGCCAGCGGGATGGAGTCGAAGATGACCATGCCGAGGTACCAGAGCATGGCCACGGCCACGGAGCCGAGGACGACCGGGCGGAGGAGGACGACGTTCACGTCGCGCCCGAAAAGTTGCATGAGCCAGGTGTCGAGAAGGCCGTCTTCGAGCAGGCCGTGCAGGACGAAGACGTCGCGGAACGGCACTTTGCCGCGGAGCAGATCCGACGCCGGCCCGAGCGATTCGCCGCGGTGAAAGAGATCGATCCACTGCGTCAGCGACGCGGTCGACGCGTAGCTGATGCAGAACAGCAGAAACGGCAGGATGGCAAAGGCGATGAGGTTGCGGACGTGGCGGCCGTCGATCGCGTCGCGCTTCCGCATCATCAACGGAAGCGCGATCAGCATCATCACCACGACGATGGAGATGGCCGTGCTGCCGGGAACGAAGAGGATGGCCAGCGGCGGCAGGATGACCAGCGGCAAGGCGGCGATGGCGATCCGCTGCAGCGCCGCTTCGGTGGTGAGATCGGACGTGAACGCGGCGATGCGCGCCACGAGCAGAAAGGCCAGCCAGAAGAGCGCGATGAAGAAGGCGATGAAGGCGATCTCGAGAAACAGCGTCGGAATGTGCGCGATCCGTTTGCCGACGGCGACGTAGCGAAAGAGGATCCACGCCAGCGCTTCGACGGCGATGAGCGCATGGAACGGCTGCATTTCCGACACGAACAATCGACGCACCCACATCCGCCGCTGCCAAGTGATCACGGCGCGCGGCAGGAGCTGCGAGATGGCCACCGGGATCAGCACCGGCCAGGCGGGCTTGAATGTGGTGAGGTAAAGAAAGGGCGCGAGAAAGAACGGCGTAACGAATAGGAGCGACACGAGGTTGCGGACGCCGTCGCCATTCACAGCGTTTCGCAATCGATCGTTTTCACGTGCGCCGAGGCGGAACAGAGGGATCGTCGCCGCGGGTGTGATGAGAAAGAAAAGCAGCACGGTGAGGTAGTCGCGCAGCTTCGACGCGTTCTCGACGGTGACGCGTCCAACCGCGACATGCGGCGTCGGCGGAACGCCGCGCAACAGCAGCGTGGCGGCGAGAAAGAGTCCCGCCGCGAAGCAGAACGCCGCCAGCCACAGGAGCGCGCGGATGACGCCCGCCGCGAGGTCGCTTCGCTCCTCTCGATTCACGGCGCGGAGTATACGAGCGTAGTGCGGGCGTCCTCGCCTGCATCCGGCGCGGCGTCTCGCCCGACGGGGGTTTCTGCACATGCTCGGGTCAACGTCCCGCCGGGCGAGACGCCCGACGGATGCAGGCGGGACGCCTGCTCTACGCCTCCACGGCATGCGTCGTGAACCTCGCGCTGTCGTGGCAGAGACGGAGTCGCCTCACCTGTTTCCGCGGACGCGGGCGCGGCATCGCATTTTCGGAGGGCTCAACGAGCGGCAGGAGCACATCTTCACGTGGATCGCCGTCGTCGTCGTGCTGCTCTACATCACCGGATGGATCGGGGCGATCCATACCGCCTACGAGGATCAGCGCGAGATGGAGCGCGTGGCCAGAGAAGCGGGCGTGAAGCTTCCTCCTCCGCCGCCAGCGCCGCCGATCGCGACGCAGATCTTTCATCCGGACGCGCCGACGACCGCCTACATCGACGACGCTATGCTCGGCTTTCTCAATCCTCTTCGCGGGCGCAGCGGGAAGCTCTACTTCACCACCGTCACACCCGGCGCGCCGATCGCCTCGGGAGCACCGGGCGGCGCGAAAGCGGTGCTGATCCAAGGCACCGACAAAGTCGCGTCCGACTTCACCGCGCCCGAGCAGCCGGGCGTCTACAAGATGGCCGTGCAGATCGATCAGGCCATGCGTCAGCTCGACAACTTCAACGTCATCACGCTCGTCCCTTTTTCCGAAAAGCGCGCCGGGCACATCGGCACCTATTTCCTCGGCAGCTGGCCATTCGAGGGCGGCAAGACGCCGAAGACGCCGGCGTACGCGAATCCGTCCGGCTTCATCGAAGTGACGCAGCAGAACGCCGACACGCCGATCTCCGCGCATTTCAAGCTGCGCGATTTCCTGACGAAAGATCAGCCGAACGTCTGGCCGAAGTACCTGCTGTTGAATCCGAAGCTGCTCGACAAACTCGAGCTGACGATTCAGGAGCTGGAGGCGATGGGACATCCCGTCCACCATTTCCAGATCATGAGCGGCTTCCGCACGCCGGAGTACAACCACGGCGGCGGCAACACGCAAGGCCGCGCGAACCTCAGCCGCCACATGTACGGCGATGCCTCGGACACGTTCGTCGATAACGACGGCAACGGGTCGATGGACGACCTCAACGGCGATCATCGCGTCGATGTGAGGGACGCCGAGGTCATCCAGGCGGCGGTGGAACGAGTGGAGAGAAAGAATCCGTCGCTGGTCGGCGGAGTTGGCGTTTATTCCGCATGTTGCGGACACGGCCCGTTCGCGCACATCGACGTGCGCGGCTATCGCGCAAGGTGGCGCGGAACGGGCAGTGGATAGAAGTGGATTAGTAGATTAGTGACGAGTGGATTAGGAGCGCGGCGTTGTCACCTCACGTTCCTAATCTACTAATCCACTAATCAACTGATCCACCAGGAGGTACCGTGGTCGACGCAGTAGCAGCGAACAAAGCAACAGCGATATGCCCCGAATGCGGCGCGGCGCGTCCCGATCCGTCGCGCGTCTGTCCGGCGTGCGGCGCGCCGCCGATGCGCGATGACGAGCACCGCACGCGTGAAAACGAAGTGCGCACCGAGGATCTCGAGCCGTATGTGGCGCTTCGCTACATCGCGCGATTGTTCAAAGTCCTGGCCGTGCTGATGCTGATCATGCTGATCGGTGAAGTGGTCACCGGCGTCGTCACCAGCGGCGTCGCGGCGTTCATGACGCTGCTCGGCGAAGCGACGCGGCTGCTGGTGCTGGCTGGATTGCTCTGGGCCGGCGGCGACATCACCATCCTGCTCATCGACGCCGGACACGATCTACGCGTCGCCCGCATCCTCCTGGGACGCATCAACGCGGCCATGCACGAGCGCGAGCAGCGCGAGAAGAATCGATAGATTGCCACCTTTCGTCGGCGTAGCCGGCGCAAGAACCGTAGCCCCCGGTTTCAACCGGGGGAATCGTGTGCGGCGCGAATTTGGGAGCGCGCTTTAGCGCGCGAGAGAAAGCTTTCTTTCGCCCGTCAAGACGGGCTCACAACTCGGGGCGGTCCCGTATACCCCCGGTTGAAACCGGGGGCTACGGGTCTTAGTTCGCCGCTGAGGAATTCGACCGCCGCGCTTTACCCGCCCAGTTCCTTCTTGCGCGCCGCCATCCGGTCGCCCAGCTCCTGCAGCTCGGCGCGGCCGAGCGCTTTGCGCGCCTCGGGGAACATCTCCTTTTCTTCTTCGTCCGCGTGATGCTCAACGAGCTCCTTGAGCACTTTGCACTTCGCCGCGAATTCTTCGACGGCCATTCCGCCTTCTTTCACCTCCGGCAGAACGAGCTTGACGACGTGATGCTCTTCCTTCGCCTCGAAGTACATCTTCTTATCGTCTTTTGAGCTGACCGCGTCGCGGAAGGCGGGATAGAAGATCTCTTCCTCGATCTGCGAGTGGATCGTCAGCTCTTTATCGATCTGCGCGACGAGCTTCTGCGCGCGCGGGCCGCCGCGCATCGATGACTTCTCGAGATCGCCGAGGAGCCCCTTCACTTTCTTGTGGTCCTCTTTGAGAAGGGCGATCGCGTCAGGACCTTTCGCCGGTTTCTTTGCCGATTTGCTGCTTTTTTTCGTAGCCATGAAGCCTCCTGAGGTCATCAGGAGATCAATAGCCGTGCCGACAATGACGACCGTTACGAAAGCGGCATGATGGCGCGCGTCATCGTCTCGCGGATCTCGCGGAAAACGTTTTCCGGCGGGATGCCGAGCTCGCGATGACCGGCCGCGCGCTTGAAGAGATTCTCGGCCGCTTTTTCATCGAGCAGGCGCGAGTCGACGGTGCGGTTGTTCAACTCGCAGAACGCGAACAGCGACGCCAACGCCACGCGCCGGTTGCCGCCTTTGAACGGGCTGTTGATCAGCAGCGCGAAAAGAAAGGCCGCCACTTTGTCGGGGAACGTCGAGTAGGCCTCGCGGCCGAGCATCGTGACCTGCGGCCGCTGCACGGCGTTGAGCAGCCCAAACTGCGACTCGACCACACCGGGATGCGCCTGATTGCCGCCGAACTCCAGGCTGACCGCGCGATGCAGCTCGACCAGATCGGCGACGCTGAGGTAACGCGTGCCCCCGCCGTCAGTCGGTGAGACGGCGGAAGGCGTTGGGATACTTCTTGACGGCGCGGTTGAAGGCGCTGGCGATGGCTGGATTGGTGAAGGAGATGGTTTCGGGCTCGGAGCGGCCGGCTTTACCGTTGCTTTTGCTGCCGGCTTTGGCGCCGCTGCCTTTTTTTTCGGAGCCGGTTTTGGAGGAGGCGCTGCTTTCTTTTTTGCTGCTGGTTTGGACGGCTTTGCCGCCTTTTTTTGCGGAGCTTTGGCTGCTGGTTTCTTTCCCTGAGGTTTTGGCTTTGGCTGCTTTGGCTTTTGCTTTGTCGCCATCTTTCATTTCCAATCCTCGGCGACGCATGCTACGACAGCTAAGTTCCTGAGTCAACGGTGTTTACGCGCACGAGTAGCATTTCGTGCCGCGCGTCATGCAGCTAAACCGCTGAATTTAAGTGAGTTATAGATTGCACCGATTCATGTGCAATTTATTCAACAACGACCGGCTCCTCGACGGCAGAACCAGCCTCTTCGAACTCCGGCTTCGGATCGTACGAGAGGAACTCCTTCGCCTTCTCGGTCAACGAAAAGTTCTCCCGCGCCGCGTCGGTAGTCAGCATTCCTTTGTCGACGAGCGAGAAGGCCGGACCCTCGCCGCCGCCGGCCGGATGTTTGATGCCCTTGATGGCCGCGATCCCCAGCGACTCCACCGCCAGCCTCCGAAACTCCTGCAACACCCGGATCTCCTGCTCCGTCATCCCTTTGATCAGCATGGGGCGCATTCTAATGTGCTTGTCTTTCTGCGTGAACCGCCGCGTTAGCGGCTTGAGAGGATAGCGAGGGGTGTGAGCAGCTTCATCGCGAACACCCCTCGTACGAGAGTCGGCAATTGAAGTGTGCCGCGTCAGCGGCACCGGATGGAGTGTGACATTTTCCAGTGCCGCTGACGCGGCACGAATTCGTGGGGCGCGTTCGTTTCGAGGGGTGTCGCTTCGCTCGACCCCTCGCTACCCTCTGGAGCCGCTCCGCGGCGGATCGGATCACCCCACGATGCGGAAGGCTCGGCTGCGCAAGGCTAGCCAAACACGCGATCCTTCGTTGAGTTGAAGGTCGTCCGCCGCCGCGCGCGTGATTCGTACGTTCAACGGTGCCGGTGCCGTCACGGTCAGATCGACGACGCCATCGCTTGTACGTAACGACGTCACCGTCCCTTCGAATACGTTGCGCGATGAGATCGACGTGGGACGTTCTCCGAAGACGACGACGTCGTCCGCGCTGATCCTCACCACCAGCGGAAACCTGGCCTCGGCCACCTGATCGTACGGAAGGACGAGCGCCAGTCCATCGCTCGTCGTCACGCGAGTGATGCCGAGGGCGCGATCGTGTTGCGGCTGCGAGACTTCGAAAACGTTCTCCACGTTTCCCGCCACTTCCGGATCGGCGAGCACGACGCGCGACGCTCCCTCGGCGGCCACACGGCCGTCGCGCAGAACGACGCACCAACTGCTGAGCGCCAGCGCCTCGAACGGCTGGTGCGTGACGTAGATCATCGGGATGCCGAGGTCGCGCACGCGGCGGAGGTAGAGCAGGATGCGCTCGCGAAGCGGCTGATCGATCGACGCCAGCGGCTCGTCGAGCAACAGCAGCCGCGGTTGTGTCATCAGCGCGCGAGCCAGCGCGACGCGTTGCCGTTCGCCGCCGGAGAGCGACGCTGGAACGCGGTCGAGCAGCGGCGCCAGCTCCAGCGCCTCGACGAGCGCATCGAAACGGTCGCCGTCATTCCCTCCGAAGCGAATGTTCTCCGCGACGCGCAGATGAGGAAAGAGCGCCGCATCCTGCGGCACATAGCCGATGCTCCTTCGTTCCGGCGGCAGATCGATCCCTCGGTCGCTGTCGAGCAGCGCGACGCCGTCGACGACGATGCGCCCCTTCGCGCGGCGAAGGCCGGCGATCGATTCGATCAGCGACGTCTTTCCCGATCCCGATCGCCCCAGGAGCGCGGTCACATTCGCGTTCAACCCACAACGAACGTCGAGCGTGAACGGCGCGAGCGGCAAGCGAACGTCGATCTCGATCACGCCGCGAACCGTCTCCGCTGCTGCGCGATGAGAACGCCGCTGATCGCCACCAGCACCCACGCCATCGCCACGACGTACGCGACAAGAATCGCGGCCTCGGCGTCGCTCCCGTTCTGCACGCGGTCGTAGATCGCCAGCGCCAGCGTCTGCGTACGGCCAGGGATGTTTCCGGCGATCAGAATCGTGGCGCCGAATTCACCGAGGGCTCGGCAGAACGCCAGCAGCATCCCGCTCAGCAGTCCGCGCCACGCCAGCGGCAGCGTGACGCGCAGGAACGCGCGAACGGGCGGTACGCCAAGCGTGCGCGCCACGTCGAAGAAGCGACGGTCCGAGGTTTCGATGGCCACGCGGAAAGCGGTGAACATCAGCGGAAACGACATCACCGCGCACGCCAGCACGACCGCTTTCGGCGTGAACAGAATCTCGATGCCGAGGCGCTGAAGAAACGCGCCGACCGGACTTCGCCGCGACAGGATCTCCAGCATCACGAATCCGACCGCCGTCGGCGGCAGCACCAGCGGCAGCGCGCCGATGGCGTCGATGATCATCCCCTTCGTCCCCGCCCGCCACGACCACGCCGCCAGCGCCAGCGCCACTGGCGCGACCACGATCGTGCTGATCGTGGCCATGGCCAGGGTGAAGAAGAGGATTTGTGGCATGCGGCAGTAGCTTACTCCGCGTAGTGTGGGCGTCTCGCCTGCATCCGCCGTGGCGTCTCGCCCGGCGGTGGTTTCTTTGCCAACGCGCCGCTCTTGCAAAAGGAAACTGCCGGGCGCGGGACGCCCGGCAGCAGCAGGCAGGGTGCCCGCTCTACGCTTCGGGATGACACCGGCACTTCCCACTGTTTCCCCCCGCCGTGCCGCCCAAAATCTTCCTCCTTTCCCCCGCCAGCACCGGCGGAGTGAAGGCAAAGCAGCTCACTTCGCCGAACGCGAACTTTGAGGCGGCGCGGATGTACCGATCGCCCGAAGGTGTCCCGATCGCGATGGCGTTCGCGTTCATGAGCTCCCTCTACTTTCGCGGCAAGATCGGATACGCCATGCATTTCGCGCAGCCGTCGCCGGCGGCGGGCGAGCATGGCGTCTTCATCATCGCGCCCGGCTTCGGACTCGTTCCGCCCGACTGGCGCGTGACGCCCGAGCGGATGAAAGTGATGTCGCGCACGCCGGTCGACGTCGCCAAACGCGCGTACCGCAAACCGCTCGAAGACGATGCCCGCGCGCTCGCCAGCAAACTCGAGCCGGATGCGCAGGTCGTTCTCCTCGGCAGCGTCGCCAGCGGCAAATACGTCGACATCCTCTGGCCCGTTTTTCAGCACCGGCTGCGCTTCCCCGCGGCGTTCGCAGGACTCGGCGACATGTCGCGCGGCGGTCTGATGTTGCGCGCCGTCCGCGCCAATCGCGAGCTCGAATGCACGACTCTCGACGCGCCGCGGCATCGCACCACCGGCGACGGCAAAATCCCCGAGGGTTGGTGAGGCGGCACGGCCGCCGGCGCTGGTTGCCCAAGGCTCCGCCGCCGAAGCCGTGACAAAGTTTCTGCGGCGAAGGCTCCTGGCGTGTGGCACAGACACTCCTGTCTGTGCACAATTCGCATCGTGGCCGCCGCCAAACGTCTCGTCATCGATCCCGATGCCACCGATCTCACGCTGCAATTCGGCGCGCGCGAGGTACGGCTCACCAACCTGCGCAAGCTCTTCTGGAAAAATCTGAAGATCACCAAGCGCGATCTGCTGCAGTACTACGCCGACGTCTCGCCGTACCTGCTGCCGCACCTGGCCGGCCGGGCCATGGTGATGAAGCGCTATCCGAACGGCGCCGAGGGCGATTTTTTCTACATGAAGCGCGCGCCGGAGCCGCGGCCGGAGTGGATCGAGATCTGTCCGATCATGCATTCGGAGATGGTGAACTTTCCCATCGTCCAGGATCTCCCCTCGCTCTTGTGGCTCATCAACCTCGGCTGCATCGATCTCAATCAGTGGTACGCGCCCTGCGACGATTACAACCGTCCCGACTATCTCCACTTCGATCTCGATCCCGGTCCGGGCGCCGATTTCAAAATGATCCGCGAAGTGGCCCTGCGCGTCCGCGACATCCTCGAGCACCTCGGCATGCCGGTTTACGCGAAGACGACCGGATCGAAAGGGATTCACGTCTACATCCCGATCGTGCACGGACCGCTGCAGAAAGAGGTGTGGACATTCGCGAAGGCGATCGCCATCGAGTTGGAGGCGCGCCATCCGAACATCATCACGGCCGAGTACCGGAAGGTGAAGCGACCGTATGCGCGCGTGCTCGTCGACTACAACCAGAACGCCTGGGGCCGCACGCTGGCGTCGATCTACTCGGTGCGTCCCACGCCGTTCGCAGGCGTCTCGACGCCGGTGACGTGGGAGGAGATCGAAGACGGAATCGACATCAAAGACTTCCGCATCGACAACGTCCGCGAACGGCTGGCCGAGGTTGGGGATTTGTGGAAACCGGTAGCGGTGGGGAAGAAGAGGTTTGATTTGATAAAGGTGTTTACGGCACCGGAGAAAAAGAAACGGAAACCGCTGTCATCCTGAGCCGGCGGAGCGCGGCGAAGGATCTCAAACGCGCGATTTCAGCCGGAGCCGCGTAGCTGGAGATCCTTCGCCGTCCTTCGGCGGCTCAGGATGACAGGAACGAAACGAATGGCCACAAAGAACCGCATTCCGAAAATCGCAACCGCCGAGTTCCCCAAACTCGACCTCCCCATCACGCCGCCCTACCCGCCGATGGAGGCGAAGCGTGTCGACAAAATCCCGGCCGGCGACGTCTGGCAGTTCGAGCCGAAGTGGGACGGATTCCGCGCCATCATTTTCAAGAGCGGCGAGGACATCGTCGTCCAGTCGAAGGCGGGACAACCGCTCGGACGATATTTCCCCGAGGTCGTCGAAGCGATGCGGGAGTTGAAGATGAAGGACTTCGTCATCGACGGCGAGATCGTCGTGCCGGTCGGCGGACGGCTTTCATTCGATGACCTGTTGCAGCGCATCCATCCGGCGGAGAAGCGCATCCGCAAACTGGCCGCGGAAACCCCGGCGCACTACTTCGCATTCGACCTGCTGGTGATGAAAGGGAAAGCGATCGCTGACAAGCCGATCGAGGAGCGCCGCGAACTGCTGGAGCGATTCATGGAAGGCGTCCCGGAAGGATCGCTGATCCGCCTCTCGCCGGCGACGACCGAGCGGAAAGTTGCGAACGACTGGTTCAACAAATTCGGCAACGCCGGACTCGACGGCGTCATGGCCAAGCGCCTCGGCGAGCCGTATCACTCCGGAGACCGCGAAGGCATGGTCAAGGTCAAGCACCTCAAGACCGCGGACTGCGTGGTCGGCGGTTTTCGCTACGGCGAAGGCACCCGCTTCGTCGGCTCGCTGCTCCTCGGGCTGTATGACGACGAGGGCCGCCTCGTTTACATCGGCCACAGCTCGAGCATCAAGAAATCCGATCGCGAAGCGCTCACGAAACAGCTCGAAGCGCTGCGCGGCGAGAATCCGTTCGAGGTCCGCGTGCCCGGCGGCCCATCGCGCTGGGCGACCGAAAAAAGCGCGGAGTGGGAGCCGCTGCGGCCGGAGTTGGTCTGCGAAGTGGAGTACGACTATTTCTCGCAGGGCCGCTTCCGCCACGGCTCGAAGTTCCTGCGCTGGCGGCCGGAAAAGAAGCCGCGCCAGTGCACGATGGAGCAGGTCGCCGGCAAGCCCGGAAGGTCGAAGGGCGACTTCACGTTGATCGCGTCGTGATTCGACGACTGCTCGTTCTCCTCTTCCTCATCGCGTCAAGCAGCGCTTTTGCGCAAAGCGTGCAGATCACGCAAAAGCCGACAGCGCTCGTTTATGGCGATCTGCCGGTGCCGGTGACGACGACCGATCCGGTGGTGCGCGTGGCGCTCTTCATCAACGGCGTGAAGTATTCGGAAGGCACGGGGCGGATGATGGTGCTGCCGGTGAGAATCGGCGATTACATCCGCCGCCTGCGCATTCGCGCCGTCGGCTACGACGCGCAGGGCAACGTGGCCGGCGAGGACGAGATGGTGGTCAACGATCCGCGTCCGCCGTTCCGCGTGCGGCTGCATTCGAATCGCAGCGTGCTCGAAGCGAGCGTCGTCAAACCGCAGCAGCTCGGAGTCAGCGGCGTCGATTTTTTCGTCGGTGAGGAAAAGGTCGCGACCGTGACCGTGCCGCCCTACACGGCCGCGTTCGATGCCGCAAAGTTTCAGAACGCCGTCTACGCGCGCGTCGTCGTGCACGCGACCGACGGCAGCGAGGCGAACGACGTCCTATTCTTCGGCACCAATCCGAGCGAACAGGTCGATGTGTCGGTGCAACAGATCCCGCTCTCGGTCGTCGGCGGCGACCGCGCTCCGCGTCTGAACGAATTGACGCTGCTCGACAACGGCGCGCCGCGAAAAATCGAGGCGCTCAATCCAGCCTCCGATCAGCCGCTCTACGTGATCCTGCTGATCGACTACTCCGAATCGATGCTCGAAGAGCTGCCTGTTGTGAAGACAGCCGCTCGCCAATTCGCGCAACGACTGCTTCGTCCGCAGGACCGCATCGCCGTCGTCGGATTTAACCAGCGCACGTTCTGGCTGACGCCGTTCACGAACGATTTCAACGCCGCCGCCGCGACGGTCGACCGCGTGAAACCGTCCGGCGAGACGCACCTCTACGACACCGCCATCGAGATGCTGTACGAGCTGCAGAAGCAGCCCGGCCGCCATGCACTGGTCATCCTCACCGACGGCGTCGACCAGGGCAGCCACTTCAAGCTCGACCACCTGGTCCACTACGCCCGCTACGCCGGCGTTCCGATCTACCCGATCATCAAAAACAAACAGTTGACCCGCTGGATGCGCTTCGGCGTCGGTTACCTCGAAGCCCGCCGCCTCCAGAACATCGCCCGCGACACCGGCGCCACGTACTTCATCATCAAAGCCGAGCGCGAGTTGCCGGACGTCTACGCAAAACTGGCGCAGGAGCTCCGCAATCAATACCAGCTCGCCTTCTACTCCGACCCGTCCGCCGCCGATCAATGGCACGCGCTGGAGGTGCGCTCGAGCGCCGGCCAACAGTTGCGGGCGCCGAGAGGGTATTTCCCGTAAAACGTTTTCACGCGGAGCCGCGGGGACGCGGAGGGGGTTACCGGTTCTCTCCGCGTCTCCGCGGCTCCGCGTGAACCGCATCGTGAAGCGCCTGGATAGTGGCGGTCGAAGCCTCGATATCCGGCTGGCGCCCGTGTTTGCGGAGAGCGTCGCTGGTGGTGGGGCCGATCGACGCGAGCAGGGCGCCGTCGATTGAGGGAGCGGACGCGAAGAAATTATCGACTGTCGATGCGCTCGTGAAGGTGACGACGTCGATGTCGTGGAGCTCGTCGGCATTCGACGCAACAGGAACGGTTCGATAGGCGACGGCCAGATGCACCTCGGCGCCGCGTTTCCGCATCTCGTCGATGAATTCGTCGCGCCCCTCGGCAGCGCGGATGACGGCGATGCGCACGTTGCGTTGGTCGGCGTCAAAGTGCGGGATGAGGGCGGTGGACATGAACTTGTCCGGGACCAGATCGGGGATCACGCCACGGGAACGAAGCGACGCCGCGGTTGTTTCGCCGACGCAGGCGATGCGCGTTCCTGAAAGCGCGCGAATATCCAGTCGTTTCGCAAAGAGCCGCTCGAAGAAGGCGCTCACTCCGTTGACTGAGGTGAAGACGAGCCAGTCGAAACGTTCATTCACAGCGACGTCGAGCGAATCCCACGATTCCGGCGGCGCGATCTCGATGGTCGGGAACTGGATCACCGTCGCGCCCGACTCTTCGAACAGGCGTTTCAGTTCCGAGGCTTGCTCGCGGGCGCGGGTGACGACGATGCGCTTGCCAAAGAGCGGTTTCGATTCGAACCAGTTGATGACGTCGTGCAGCTTCACGACTTCGCCGACGACGATCAGCGCCGGCGTCGGCAGGTTCGCCTCGGCCACTTTGCGTTCGATGTTTGCCAGCGTGCCGGTGACTGTGCGTTGTTCGGGCGTTGTCGCTTTTGAGATCACGGCGACGGGACGATCGGGCGAGACTCCGTTCGCGATCAGTTTTTCGGCAATCGTGGGGAGATTGCCGAAGCCCATCAGAAATACGATCGTGCCGTCGAGCTGTGCCAGCGCTTCCCACTTGATGCCGGTCGATGCGTCGGCCTCGTGGCCGGTAACGAGCGTGAGCGAGGTTGCGTACGAGCGGTGCGTGACCGGGATGCCGGCGTAGGCGGGGCCGGCGACGGACGACGAAATCCCCGGCACGATCTCGAACGCGACGCCCGCCGCGGCCAGTTCCTCCGCTTCTTCGCCGCCGCGGCCGAAGACGAACGGATCGCCGCCTTTGAGACGGACGACGGTTTTGCCTTTCTTGGCCTCGTCGATGAGGAGCTGATTGATCTTGTCCTGCGGCAGCGCGTGTTTCGATGCGCGTTTGCCGACATAGACGACTTCCGCGGTTTTCGGCGCGCGATCGGCGATGGCGTCGGATACGAGCGCGTCGATGGCGATGAAATCGGCGCGGGCGATGAGGTCCGCGGCGCGCATCGTGAGTAGGCCGGGATCGCCGGGGCCGGCGCCGATGAGGAAGACTTTGCCGGTCATGAGGACTCCAACAAGCCACCGGAGGTGGCTCGTACGGTAGCCGGTGGTCGCGCGCGAAGCGCGAGACCACCGGATCCACGTGCGGCGATTGGTTTCCGACCGCGGCAGCGGTCGCGCAGGGAATTCACGACACTGGGTATTTGATCCGCGACCCCTGCCGGGGTCGAGAACGCGCGACCGAACGGATTCCGGTGGTCGCTCGCTTCGCTCGGACCACCGGCTACCGTACGAGTCGCCTCCGGCGACATAGAAGTCATGACTGCACCACCAGATTCATCGCGCCTTGATCGACGAGCTCGCGATATACCTCATCGATGACCACCTCCGCATCACGACCGCTTCGCGTTACGCGGACGGATCGATCTCCGTCCAGCTCTCCGAAAAACGCGCGGATGGTGATTACGCCGTCGTCGAATGTCGCGTGAACGGCGCAGGCGGAGTAGCAGTCGAGCAGAGTTCCGAATTTTTGGAGGACGCCGCGTTCGCAATGCGCGGCGAGCGCCGTCGGCGGATGCGAGAGAGACGCGGCGATTGAACGCGCGGAGGAAAGCGTTTCGATGGCGACGATTCCCTGTCCGCATGCGGGCAGCATCTCGTCGGTCGAAAAATACGACGTGATCTCGCTCGCGCGTCCGAGGCGCGTGAGGCCGGCGGCGGCGAGGATGGCGCCGTCGTAGAGGCCGGCGCGGAGTTTGTTGATGCGCGTGTCGACGTTGCCGCGGATGTCGTCGATGCGCAGGTGCGGATACATCGCGCGAAGTTGCGCGCGACGGCGCGGCGCGCTCGTGCCGACGACGGCGCCCGGCGGCAACGACGCGATCGAAGTTCCATTGAGGTGCACCCAGGCGTCGCGCGGATCGGCGCGTTCGAGAAAGCCGGCCAGGACGAATTCGTCGCCGATGATCGACGGCACATCCTTGAGGCTGTGCACGGCCATGTCGATTTCGCCGCGGAGCAGCGCTTCTTCCAGCTCCTTCACCCACAGACCCTTGCCGCCGATCGCTGCCAGCGGCACGTCCTGCCGTTTGTCCGCGGTCGTTTTGAACGTCACGATCTCGGGTCGATATCCGCGTTCCGCGAGCTGCTTGGAAACCTCGTTGGCCTGCCAGAGCGCGAGCTGGCTGCCGCGCGTGCCGATGCGGATGGTTGCGCTCATCGCAGGCCGAAAATCTTTCGAATCGTCTTCCGCAGCGTCTCGCGCTCGGCCGGCTCCTCAGCTTCCTTGAGCTGCAGGATCGGATAGTGAAGGATCTTGTTCACGAGCTGCGTCGACAACTGTTCGACCGCGGCGCGCTGATCGGCGCTCACCGGTCCCATCCTGCGCAGGCATTTTTCCAGCTCGTGCGTGCGGATGTCTTCGAGCCTTCCCTGCAATTCGACGATGGTCGGGACCGCGTCCTGCGCCACGAGCCGGCGGCGGAAGCCGTCCACTTCGCGCTCCACGATCTCCTCGGCCTCGTGCGCCTTCTGCATGCGCAGCTCGCGATTGGAGTCGGCGACCTGCTGCAGATCGTCGATGTTGTAGAGATACGCGCCGTCGATGCTCGCGATGGCCGGATCGATGTTGCGCGGCACGGAGAGATCGATGAGGAACAGATTGCGGCGGCGGCGCGTGGCCAAGGCGCGATGGACGTGATCAGGCTCGACCACAAAATGCGGCGCGGCGGTGGAGGCGATGACGATGTCGCACGTCGCCAGATACGGTTCGATGCCTTCGAACTTCACGGCCTGACCGTGGAAACGTTCGGCCAGTTCGATGGCGCGATCGTGCGAGCGGTTGGCGACGAAAATCTGCTCCAGTCCGAACGCCGAAAGATGCTCGGCGGTCAGCTCGCCCATGTCGCCCGCGCCGAGGAGCAGGACCTGGAGGCCGTGGAGATCGCCGAAGATTTTCTTCGCCAGCTCGACGGCCGCGTACGGAACGGAGACCGCGTGCTCGCCGATGCCGGTGTCGGTGCGGACGCGTTTGGCGACGCGCATGGTCTGATCGAAAACCTGCGAAAGGAGCGAGTCGAGCGCGCCGAGCTCGCGGCTGGCCAGGAACGCGGCGCGAACCTGTCCGGCGATCTGCGGCTCGCCGACGATCATCGAATCGAGTCCCGAGGCCACGCGGAAAAGATGCTTGAGAACGTCGCCGTGGCGAAGGATGTAGACGTGTTTTTCGAGCTCGGCGCGATTCGTTCCGGCGCGCTGCGTCAGCCACTCCACGATCGGCTCGATCACATCCTCGGCGGCCGCGGAGACGATCGCTTCGACGCGGTTGCAGGTCGAGAGGACGGCCGCGCCGTTGATGCCGTCGAGCGTGCGAAGGTCATCGAGCGTCTCGACGATTCGCGACGGCGACACGCTGAGCCGCTCGCGCACGTCAACCGGGGCGGTGCGGTGGTTCACGCCGACGACGATCAGCGGCATGGGCGCACCTCAAACATGGTGGATCCCCAGGATCGCCACCATGATCGCCACGAACGCGCACGCGCCGATGACGGCCGTACGCCGCGTGCGGTAGGTGTCGTTGATGTACGCCTGCAGCACGATCGCGAAAAGGATCCAGGCGATGACGGCGCCGATCTGTTTGACGCGCAGGTCCATCAGGCCGGCGGTCGTGCGATACGACCAGAGGATGCCGGCGAGGATGCCGAGGGTGTAGACGCTGAATCCGATCGCCAGCGCGCGATAGCTGACGGTCTTGCAGACGTTGAGGCTGGGAATCCAGTCCCACAACGCGCCGCGATTTTTCGTTTTCAGCGCTCGGTCTTGCGCCCAGGCCAGTGCGCCGAAGGCCAATCCGATCAGCAATCCGGCAACGCCAATTGTTGTTAGAAATATATGCGTGATAAATAGTCGCGATATTCCTGCAGGCGTCTTGATGAACGGCTCGTGCACGACGGCGGAGAGCGTCAACAGCATCAGCACGAGCGGGTAGACGAAGAACGACGCAGCGTGAACGCGGTAGCGGATGAAGAGCGCCAGTTCGACGGCGAAAATTGTCCAGGCGATGAACCCGACCGCCTCGGGAAGATTCGTCAGCGGCGGATGACCGGTGCGGACGCAGATGGTGCCGATCCAGAACGTGTGCGCGACGAAGCCGGCGATCATCATGCCTAGGGCCACGTGCTGCGGGCGCTTCTCGCGCGTGAAGAGCGTCGCCAGCGCCATCACCGTTCCGGCGGCGTAGAGCGCGAGCGCAGTGTAGAGGGTCAGGTTGGGGCTCATGTCAGCTCGGCGTCAGCTTTTTGCAATAGACGACCTTGTCGTCCTCGATCCGGTAAAAATCCTTAATTCGTGAGATCTCATCGTAACCGCTGCGCTCATAGAACCGCATCGTCGACGCGTAGCTTTCCTTCGACGACGTCTCGATCAGCAGCATGCGGCCGCGCTTGCGGCGCACTTCATTTTCGACGAAACGCAGCAGCAGTTGCCCGATGCCCTGGCCCTGCTGCTTGGGATCGACGGCGATCCAGTAGAGATCGAAAACACCGTCGGTGAGCGGCGTGGGACCGTGGCAGACGTAGCCCTGAACGGGACCGTCATCCGGCTCTTCCAGTACGTGAACGAAGTAGTCGCCCTTTTCAGGCTCGTCATGCGCCTGGTCGACCAGTTCCATCGCGCAGCGGACTTCTTCTTCGGTGAAGTGGGCGGTAGCGACGAGGATCTCGTGAATGCGCTCTCGGTCGCGCGCCTCGGCTGGGCGGATTTTCATGGGCGATGGGTTGCGGCGGCCATGATAAGCGCCTTCAGAAAATCGGCGAAGGCGATGCCGGCCGCGTCCAGCGCTTTGCGGAAGCCGCTGCCGCGTCCGATGTCGGGGTTGGGGTTGATGTCGACGATCCACAATTTGCCTTCGCGCGACTGCCGCAGATCGAACCGGACGTAGCCGCGAAGTGAGAGTACGGAAGCGGCGCGAAGACAGACGTTTGCAACCTCACGCCGCAATGTGTCGTCGATCACAGCCGGCGTGCGGTTGCGCGTTCCGCGATCCTCGCGCGAGCCGCTCGCCCACTTCGCTTTCCATCCGACCACGCGCTCGTTCGCGGCGAGATCGTCGTCGAACACGATCTCGCCCGGCGGCAGAACGACCGGACCGCTGACGTCGAAATACATGGCCTGATTGAGCTCGCGTCCTTCGATGAACTCCTCGACCAGCGCCGGCTGGCGATACGTTTCTTCGACGTACTTCGCGCGCGCTTCGATTTCGGCGGTCGATGAAACGACGGACGCGGCGTCGATGCCGATGCCTGCATCTTCGCGCGACGGTTTCACGATCCACGTCCCACCCTCCTCGGCATGCCAGAAGCGCGGCGTCGCGATTCCGCTGGCGAGAAGGATGCGCTTGACGAGTTTCTTGTCGGTGCAGATCCCGAGGGCGATCGGCTCGCATGAGGTGTGCGCGATGCCGAGCATCTCCAGACCGAGCGCGAAATTCTTCTCCCAATCGGGATGGCCGAGGACGCCTTCGCAGAGATTCACGACGACGTCGTAGTTTCGCAGTTCGAGCAACGAGGCGGCGACGTCGTCCTTCACCGCGACGAGTTGCGCATCGAGCAGTTCGGCGATTTCGCGCGCGGTGTCGATGACCTCGGCCTCGCCGAGCTTCTCGATCTCGTTGAGATGAGGCTTGCGATGCAGGTCGTCGTTGTAGGCGACGGCGATTTTCATGCGGACCACCGTTTGATCGCGGCGTCGATGATGCGGCCGATGAGATCGGGATGCGAGATCCCGGCGAGGCGCGCGAGGATGACCAGATCGCTGTTGATCGGATGAACGCCGGGCAGCGGATTCACTTCGACGAAGTTCGCGACGCCGTTGCGATCGCGACGGACATCGATGCGTGCAACGTCGCGTAATCCGAATGCGCGCCAGACCTGCAACGCGATCTCAGCGACATCGGGCGCATCGGCGAGACGGTAATCGACGCGATTGAGGTAGTCGCGTTTGACGTCGAGCGAGTAGATGAAGTCTTTGTCATCGCCGCGCGGGAGCACCTGCATCACGCCGAGGACTTCGCCGCCGATGATGCCGACTGTGAATTCGTCGCCGGGGAGGAACTCTTCGACGAGTACCGGGCCGTATTTCTTCAGCCGCTCGATTGCTTGATCGAGCTCCTTTTGATCGCGGCAGAGCGAGCGATCGGTGATGCCCATCGACGAGCCTTCCGCGGCCGGCTTCGCGAAGACGGGGAACTTGAGGTTAGCAGGATCAGGCACTGCATCTTGCCCAGGCACAGACAAGAGTGTCTGTGCCACACTGGCTTGCGCCAGTACCGAGGACTGCGAATCCGGCAGAGTTGGTGTGGAACTCTTGTCTGTGTTGCTGATGCTTGGCAGGATTGGTGTGGCACAGACACTCTTGTCTGTGCTTGTGAGGCTTGGCAGGCTGTGTACAAACCAAGCCGCCGTCGCGATCCCCGCGCTTTTCGCCACGATCTTGGCGAGCGCCTTGTCCAATGTCAGCGCGATGGATAGCGCGTCGGAACCGGTGCATGGAATGCCGAGCATCTCCAGCACCGCCGGGACCTGCGATTCACGCCCGCGTCCACCCACGCCCTCGGCGATGTTGAAGACGCCGTCGACGCGCTCGCGCTGCAGCGTTTCGAGCATCTCTAATCCCCATCCGAGCCGGATCGGCTCGTGGCCGGCGGCGCGGATGGCGGATTCCAAGGACTCGATCGTTTCGACCGAGTCGAATTCTTCGAACTGATCGCCTTCCGCGCCCGCAGGCTTCAGGTTGTACGTCAGCCCGATGCGCACTAGCCCTCGCGCCGTTTCTTCTTGATGTTCACGCCGCGCGGGATGTCGCGAATGGGCTGCGGCTCGAAGCGGTCGGCGGTGCGGTTCAGAAGCTTGGCCACACCGCGCTCGTCGATGTGCTCGCGGTCGGAACAGCGATCGCATTCGTGCGCTGCGGACGGGACGTCGTCGTAGCGGCCGATGACGCCTTCGAAATTGCGGTAAACGACCGAATCGCCGTACTGGCCGAGGAGGTAATTCGGCATCAGCGGGATCTTGCCGCCGCCGCCCGGCGCATCCATCACGAACTGCGGGACTGCCAGCCCCGAGGTGTGGCCGCGCAGGAACTCGATGATCTCGATCCCTTCGCCGACCGAGGTGCGGAAATGCTCGGCGCCCATGACTTGGTCGCAGAGATAGAGGTAGTACGGGCGGACGCGAATCTTCATCAGACCCTGCACGAGATCGCGCATCGTGTAGGGACAGTCGTTCACGCCGCGCAGCAGCACGGCCTGGTTGTTGACGGGGATTCCGGCGCGCAGCAGACGATCGCAGGCCGCGGCCGATTCCGGCGTGATCTCGTTCGGATGATTGAAGTGCGTGTTGATCCAGATGGGGTGGTACTTCTCCAGCATCGTGCACATTTCTTCGTCGATGCGCTGCGGGAGAAAGACGGGAACGCGTGAACCGAATCGGATGATCTCGACGTGCGGAATGGCGCGCAGTCCGGCCAGGATCTTTTCGAGATAGGTCAGCGAGAGCGAGAGCGGATCGCCGCCGGAGACGATGACGTCGCGGATCTCCGGATGTTCGGCGACGTACTGGATCATCGTTTCGATGCGGCGCTGGCCGGTCGTTCCGTCCTCGTCCACCCACTTCCGTTTGCGCGTGCAGTAGCGGCAGTAAAGCGGGCAATACGACGTGACGAGAAAGAGGCAGCGGTCGGGATAGCGGTGAACGATTCCGGTGACCGGCGAGTCGCCTTCTTCGTTCAGCGGATCCCAGGTCAGCTCGCCGGGATTGAGCAATTCTTCGACGGTCGGCACTGACTGCAACCGCAACGGATCGTTGGGATTGTCGAAGTCGATGAGGCAGAGGTAATAGGGCGTGATGGCGGTGCGATAGAGCTCGAAGATGTCGCCGAGCCGCGCGGTGGTGACTTCATCGAATGGGAAGAGCGCGGACAGCTCCGCCAGCGTGGTGACCCGATTTTTCTGCTGCCACTTCCAATCGTTCCACTGCTCGTCGGTGACCTCGGGATAGAGCCGCGCGCGATTCGAAAGATAAGTTTGAAGATGACTGGGGCGGGTTTGCTGCGGGGAGAGTGGTAATGGATCTTCAGACACAGAGAGAGAGCTCATGGCACACACCCTTTCCTTCGATGACTTGGGATTTTGCGAAGCCGGATGAGCGACGGTCCCGGACGGTATGAAAGCGTTCCCATGATGTTCAACTCACCTTGGCGGGCTTTAGCAAACTTGCTGCCGCGTAGGCTTCGAACATGTGCAAGGCGTCGCGCGGAATCCACGCGGTGATGAGCATGGCGTCGTCGGTGACGCGCTGTTCGTAGACTTCGGCAACGTCGTGCAGCCGCGCGATAAGCCGCGCGTCGTCGTGCGGAATCTCGAGATTCAGGACTTCGCCGTTTTCCAGCTCGCGTTCGCGAATGATGTCGATGAGGCGGTCGATGTTGCGGCCGGTGAGCGCGGAAACGCTCGCGGCATTTTTGCGCCGCAGCTCGAATGCGTCGGTGCGATCGGCCTTGTTGTAGACCTCGACCACGCGGTCGAGCTTCACGCCGAGGTCGCGAAGGACGTCTTCGCCGACGGCGCGCTGATCTTCGAACTGCGGATGGCTGGAATCGATCACGTGCAGCACGAGATCGGCGGCGACGGCTTCTTCCATCGTCGAACGGAATGAGGCGACGAGGTGATGCGGGAGTTTACGGATGAAGCCGACGGTGTCGATGATCACGGTCTCGCGCGGCATGTCGAAGACGGCCTTGGCCGATTTCGCGTCGAGCGTGGCGAAGAGTTTGTCGGCCGCTTCGGCCGAGCCGCTGGTGAGCCGGTTGAACAGCGTCGACTTGCCGGCGTTGGTGTAGCCGACCAGCGCGACGGTGTACGCCGCGTTGCGCGACTTGCGCTGCGTCTCGCGCGTCCGTTCGATCTTGGTCAGATCTTCTTTCAAGCGCGCGATGCGGTTGCGGATGATGCGGCGGTCGAGCTCGAGTTGCGTCTCGCCGACGCCGCGCGTTCCGATGCCGCCGGCCTGCCGCTCGAGGTGCGTCCAGGCGCGCGTAAGGCGCGGAAGCATGTATTCGAGCTGGGCCAGCTCGACTTGTGTTCGCGACTCGCGGCTGCGCGCGCGGCCGGCAAAAATATCCAGAATCAGTCCGCTTCGATCGATCACCTTGACCTCGGCGATCTTCTCGATGTTGCGCGCCTGCGCCGGCGAAAGGTCGTCGTCGAAGACGATCAGTTTGGCGCCGGTGTTTGCAGCCAGCGACTTGAGTTGCTCCGCTTTTCCGCTGCCGACGTACGTGGCGGGATCGGGACGGGGACGTTTGGCGAAGACGCGGTCGACGACCGTGCCGCCGGCAGTCTCGATCAGTTTTTCCAGCTCGGAGAGGTGTTCTTCGGCGACGCTGCGAGTGAGGTCCGGAAGAATGAGGGCGACTGCGATGGTCTTTTCGGGCACGTTTTCTTGAGAAAAGGATGATACAGAGTTTTTTCTGAATGAAAAGAAAAAGGCGCCGCAATTCGCGACGCCTTTTTGCATCTGGTGCAAAGCCGGCACGGCCGGCAGCGTTGGTTGCCCAAGGCTCCTTCAACGCTGTCGTTTCAAATTGACATTCGTGAACACTTCTACCTATTTGTGATCGTTGAAGAACGTCCACTGGCCGACCGGCACATTGGCCTTGAGCTGCATGGCCTGCAGGTAGCCGTCGATCGCGGCAACGACGGACACGAGCACCGAGACGGTGCCGCAGGTAAAGATCGCGCCGACGACCCAGGCGATGACCGCGGTGATGCCTTTCATCTTCTGGCCGATCATGAAGTAGCCGACGCAGCCGGCCACCAGTGCGTTGAGCACGGCGATCAGTACCGGATCTTTGGGCGGATTCTGCGGATAGACGATGTCGCCGCCGCCAGCAGGGGCCGGCGTTCCGCCCATCGGGGGCGGCGGTGGGGGTGGAGGAGTGTAGGAACCACCAGGCGTATCCATTGAAGATCTCCTTTAGTTCTTGTCAGCGAAATCGCTGATGACGGGGAAGCGCATCCGCTCGCCTTTGAGCGCCTTCATGATGGCAAGGACGATCACGGCCAGGAATCCGAGCGCGAGGACGCAGTGGATGACGGCGATGCCGCAGCTGACGACGCCCGGCATGAAGTGCTCGACGATGGCGATGACGATCCAGAGAAGGATCCAGGCCACGGTCAGGCCGAGACCGTTCTTGGCGTGCCACTGGACTTCCTTGTCGTCCTTCTTCACCAGCAGCGGGATCAGCGCGAGGATGCCGAGGTACGAGAGGACAAGCATGATGGTGCGGTCGCTGCTCGGCGCGGCCCCACCGGGCGGAGGAGGCGGAGGCGGCGTGTAACTTCCACCGGGCGGAGGCGGGGGCGGCGGCGTGTAAGACGGAATGTCGCTCATTGCTTCTCCTGTCAGTAATCGAGTTTTGTGGTTCGCCGCGATTCTAGCGGCTTTCGGAAAGGGCGGTTAAACGTTTTTCCGCGGCCATGAGAGGGAACACGCAAAGCGCAATCGAGAGTGTGACCGCAGTCACGAGCGGGATGAGATCGGCGGCCAGCGCTTCGTGTTCGAGTCCGAAAAAGCGCGAGAAGAAGTAGCGCGTGACCGGCCTGGTCATCAGCATCATGATTCCGCCGACATATGCGAGCGCCGCGCCCATGTAGGCGAAGCCGCCGAGCGAGAGTCCGACCTGCAGCGGATTCTCGGCGTTGAAATCGGGAGCGAGCGCGCCGAGTCCGACGCCCATGCTGACCAGCGTGACGCCGAGCATGGAGGCGCCGATCAGGGTGAAGGTCCAGACCACGCGATTGGCGTCGAGCAGGACGTCGGCGAAGGTCGTCAGCAGAATGGAGAGGATCGTCAGCGGCGCGCCGTAGACGAGCACTTTCACGATGAGCAGACGGCGATACGACACCGGCGCGCTTTGCAGCATCCAGAACGCTTTTCCTTCCGACGAAATCGACGGATAAGCGAAACGGAGACAGATCGCGGCGACGACGAATCCGGCCATGCCGAGGTTGGCGTAGGCGACGATCGTGGCGCGGGCGTCGCCGCCGAGCGGCAGCATGCGGATGTTGTAGAGGTAGAGGAAGAGCAAGGCGATGAAGAGAAAGAGCTGCGACCATTGCGCGACGTCGCGTGTCAGCGTGCGCACTTCTTTGCCGATCATGGCGCGCGTCGGCGGTGAGAAGGGTTTCAGAAGACGGTCCGCGACGTTCGTCAGACTCGTCGCGCCGAGCGCGGACGGCGCCATGCTCTCGCGTGCGCGAACGAAGGCCGGGAAGTAGATGCGGCGCGCGATGATGAGGAACGCGCCGAAGAGCACCAGCGCGGTGACGGCGATCTTCGGCGGGAGCACGCTTGCGGGACGGCCGTCCGCCATGGCTACCATCGAGTCAGCCAGCGCCGTTCCGGGATAGCGGTCAAGCGACGGCAATTCGACGGTGCGAAGAACGCGCGTGACGTCATCGGTATTGATGCTGGCGAAAAGCCGCTCGGGCCGCGACATGCGGAAGGCGATCACCGCTACGGTCAGAACGATGATGGCGATCGTGGCCACGATCTGGCTGACGCGCTGGATGGGGAAGTAGCGCACGAGCACGACGATGACCAGCGCGCCGAGCGTGACCGGGATGGCCAGCAACAGTGCGAGATTGACGAGCGCGATCGGATAGAGCTTTGCCGGCGTGTGATAGCGCTGCGCGAAGGCGACGAACATCGGCGCGATGAAGAGATAGACCATGGTGGCGCTCTGCGCGAAGGTCTTCATCCATCGCGTCAGGACGATGCGTGTCTTCGACATCGGCGCTGCATGGAAAATATCGAGATCGAGATCGCTGAAAAACGCGCCGATGGCGGCGGTCATGGCCGATGAGAAAAGCATGACCACTGCGGCCAGAAAGACGAGCGCCAGCAGGTTGCGCAGCAATCCGAGGGCGAAGAACGGCGTGGCCTCCTCGATTTTCGCCAATGCCGCGAAGAGGCGGCGGAAGAGGGCGAAATCGCCGTAGAGGAAGGCGGCAAAGAGGGAGATCACGATCGCCGTTCGCGTGATCGTGGCCGCGTTGAAGGGGCGCAGTTTGGAGGTGGCGATTCGGATTGGCCAGAGCATGTCTGTCATTCCGAGCCGGCAACGCCCCGGAGGGGCAGAGCGCGGCGAGGAATCCCCGGCCACTGGCGCTGCCGTTCGATCCGCGGTTTCAGCCGGGGATTCCTCGCCGTCCTTTGCCCCTCCGGGGCGCCGGCGGCTCGGAATGACAGCGCGACCATCACACGATCCCCTTCACCTCGTCGAACCACTTCATCGCCCCTTCCTGCCGCGACATTCGGGCGCGGGAGCGTTCGATGCCGAGCTCGATGATCCGCTCGATGAGGCGCGGGTATTTGAGTTCCGTCGCTTCCCACAGCTTCGGATACATCGAGATGTTCGTGAAGCCTGGGATGGTGTTGATCTCGTTGAGATACAGCCGGTTCTTGCCGCGCTCGAGGAAAAAGTCGACGCGGGCGAGGCCGGCGGCACCGATCGCTTTGAAGGCGGCGATGGCCAGACGGCGGAACTCTTCGATTTTTTCTTTCGGGAGCACGGCGGGGATTACCAGCTGCGTCTTGTCGTCGACGTACTTGTCTTCGTAGTCGTAGAACTCGGCGCCGGCGATGATCTCGCCGGGGAGGCTGGCCTGCGGATCGTCGTTGCCGAGGACGGCCACTTCGATCTCGCGGGCATCGATGCCGCGTTCGACGAGCGCTTTCTCGTCGAAACGGAAGGCCTTCTCGATCGCCGCGCCGAGGTCCTGATCGTTCTTGACCTTCGTCACGCCGACGGACGAGCCGCCGTTGGCCGGCTTCACGAAGTAGGGCAGGCGCAGGGCGTTGTTGACGGCGCGCAGGATCCGCTCGCGCTCGTTGTGCCAGTCGTGCTCGTGCACTTGGACGAATTCGACCAGCGGCAGTTTGGCGGCGGCGAAGGCGTGCTTCATATGGCCTTTGTCCATACCGATGGCCGAGGCCGTGACGCCGCTGCCGGCATACGGAAGACCGAGCATTTCCAGGTAGCCCTGCAGCGTGCCGTCCTCGCCGCCGGTGCCGTGGGTCAGCGGAAAAACGCAGTCGATGGCGGCGGTGCGCACCCACGACTCCATCGAGAAATCGGCGTCGCCTTCGGCGCTCGTGTCGTCGCCATCGAGAATGTGCGCGCTCCGCTCCGGAGCGACGAAGCGGCCGTCGCGCGCGATGCAGATGGGCACGACGTCGATCCGTTCCTTCGGAGCGGCTTTGGCCACCGACCGCGCGGAGAGAATCGAAACTTCGTGCTCCGCGCTGCGGCCGCCGAAAAGAAGGAGGGTACGGGTGGGCATGTGGTGGGAGAGTGTATGAGAAGCAGTGGATTAGTAGATTAGTGATTAGTGGATTCGTAGATCAGAACGATGCCGTCGATGACCCCCTCTAATCCACTAATCGACTAATCCACTGCTCCCTGCCTCACCGGAACATCTCCCGCATCACGGCGAAGCCGAACGACTCCAGCATCGTCGATGGCAGCACTTCCAGCGCCATGGCCAGCTTGAGCACGACCGTCAGGCTGGGCACTTTGTCGCCGCGTTCGACCTGTCCAACGTAGGTCGTCGTCAGCCCGGCGCGCTCGGCAAGGTCCTCCTGCGTCCACGCGTGTTCCTTGCGGACACCGCGTACGATTTCTCCGAAGATTGCTGCCTCGCGCGCTTTCGGCACGTGTGGAAGTAACAATTGGTACTGAGTTCTTGTCCAGTAACCACCGTTACCTACTGTCGCCACCCGCCTGCATCCTCGGCGGCCGAATGGCGATGCCGAGGCGCGCTCCACCGATTGTGGATTACGGGTTTGGCGCGAGGATCAGGTCACCAGCGCTGATGGCTGTGGTCTCGTTTCCGCTGCGCAAAAGGGCGCGGCCATGCTCGTCGATCCCGCCCCACGTTCCCTCAACCGTGCGGTCTCCGAGGACGCAGTGGATGCGATCGCCGACCTGGTGAATCGCGTAACGGCGCCACTCGTCCAGCACCGCGTCGCGGTCGAGAGGTTGGCCGAGACGCTTGTCGAGATGTTCGATGAAGGCTTCGGTCGCACTCTCGACGCCGCGAAAATCGCTGGTCAATTCCGCGATAGTGGTCGCGTTGGGGCGGTCGTCGTCAGCGACCGGCTCGACGTTGATGCCGGTTCCGATCAGCAGGAACGCGCGCTCCTCGTTGATGCGCGCCTCGATCAGGATGCCGGCGATTTTCCTGCCGCCGACGAGGATGTCGTTCGGCCACTTGATCCGGGCATCGAGGCTGAAGACCTCGCGCAGGTACGACGCCACGATGTTGGCGATGGCCAGCGGCACGAGCGGCAGCTTGTCGACCGGCAGCGGCAGCAGCGTCGTCGCGTAAATCCCTTTGCCGGCCGGCGACGACCATTGCCGCGCGTTGCGCCCGCGTCCGGCGAACTGCTCGCGGGCGATGATGATCGCTTTCGGCAGCGACAGTTCGTTCTCGATGCACTCGTTCACGATCCGCCGCGCGACGAGATTCGTCGACGCCACGCGCGGAATCACCGCGATCGATTCGATCGTAGTCAGGCGGTCGACGATGCGGCGCGTGTCGATGGACATTCCGGATTACTGATTCTGCATCAGCTTTTCGATGCGAGCCCGTAACTCCGCCTGACGCGCCTGCGCGCCGGCGATGATGTTCGGCGGCGCGTTCTTCATGAACTGCTCGTTGACCAGCTTCGCGTCGAGCGACTCCAGCTCCTTGCGGCTCTTTTCCAGCTCGCGCTCCGTCCGCTCCTGCTGTTCCTTCGTGACCACCTTCTCCGGAAACTCGATGGCGATGGTGAAGCCTTCGACGACGTCGTGATGCGCGCCGGCGGGCGGATCGGCGTTGACGATGACTTCGTTCAGACGCCCGAGGTCGATCAGCAGATAGGCGTAAGCATCGAAGAAGGCGGCGTCGCGGCCTTCCGCGCGAACGTAGAGTTTGAAGCGATCCTTTGGCGTGAAGCCGCGCTGCGCACGGGCATCGCGGATGGTCGTGATCATCGCCTGAACCGCACGCACCAGCCGCTCTGCCTCCGGATCCTCCAACGTCTCCTCGGCCACCGGATACGGCGCGACCATGATCGACGGCTCGACGCCGCCCAGCTTCTGCCAGATCTCGTCGGTGATGAACGGCATGAAGGGATGGAGCAGCCGCAGCGAACGATCGAGCACTTCGAGAAGCACGCGTTTGGCGCGCAGCTGGTCGTCCGGAGTGCCGTGCCTGCCGAGGAGCACCGGCTTGACCATCTCGATGTACCAGTCACAGAACTCGTGCCAGAAGAATTGATAGATCGCGTTCGACGCTTCGTCGTAGCGGAAGTCGGAGAGCGCGCGGTTGACGCTGCGCGTGGTCTCGTTGAGGCGCGAAAGAATCCAGCGCTCGACGCTCTTCAGCTCATCGCGGTCGATCGCTTTCGCCGCGGCCAGCGTCGTGTCGATGTGCATCATCGCGAAGCGCGACGCGTTCCAGATCTTGTTGGCAAACGCGGCGTAGCCCTGCATGCGCGACTTGGCCAGCGGGATGTCGCGCCCCGAGGCGAAGATGGCCAGCGTAAAGCGGACCGCATCGGCGCCGAACTCGTCGATCACGTCGAGCGGATCGATCACATTACCCTTCGTCTTCGACATCTTCTGCCCATGCTCGTCGCGCACGAGGCCGTTGAGAAAAACCTGGCTGAACGGGGCCTGGCCGGTGAAACGCAGACCGAACATGATCATCCGCGCGACCCAGAAGAAGAGGATGTCGAAGCCGGTGATCAGGACGTCGGTCGGATAGAAAATTTGAAGGTCGGGCGTGTCGTCCGGCCAGCCCATGGTCGAAAAAGGCCAGAGTCCCGACGAGAACCAGGTGTCGAGGACGTCGGTCTCCTGCGTGATGTTCGAGTCGCCGCATTGCGGGCACGACGCGGGATCGTCGACCGAGACGGTCATGTGTCCGTTCGCGCAGTAGAAGGCCGGAATGCGATGGCCCCACCAGAGCTGGCGGGAGATGGTCCAGTCGTGGATGTTCTCCATCCAGTTGAAGTAGGTGGCCTCCCAGCTCTGCGGAAGAATGCGGATCGTGCCGTTGCGCACGGCCTCGATGGCCGGTTTGGCCAGCGGCTCGATCTTCACGAACCACTGCCGCGAGATCATCGGCTCGATCACCGTCTCGCACTTGCCGTGGATGCCGATGGAGTGCGAGTAGTCCTTGACCTCGCGCAGCGCGCCGGAGTCGCGAAGCATCTCCACGATCTTCTTGCGCGCTTCGAAGCGATCGATTCCGGCGAACTGCGGACCGGCGGCGTCGTTCATCTTTCCGGTGTCGTCGATCACCTGCATCTGCACGAGATCGTTGCGCTTGCCGGCTTCGTAGTCGTTCTTGTCGTGCGCGGGCGTAACTTTCACGACGCCGGTGCCGAAGGTGGGATCGACAAGAATCGGATCGGCGACGATCGGAATGCGGCGGTTGGCGATCGGCAGAATCGCTTCGCGTCCGACCAGATCGTTGTAGCGGTCATCGTCGGGATGCACCGCCAGCGCGGTATCGCCGAGCATCGTTTCGGGACGAGTGGTAGCGATGGTCAGCAGGCGATCCGAATCGGCGACCGGATAGTCGACGTAATAGAGCTTCGACGCGCGCTCGACGTACTCGACTTCCACGTCCGAAATGGCCGTGCGGCAATGCGGGCACCAGTTGACCATGGCGATGCCGCGGTAAATGAGGCCGTCGTCGTGCAGCTTCACGAACGCCGTGCGCACCGCGTGCGCGAGGCCTTCATCGAGCGTGAAACGGAGGCGCGTCCAGTCGGCAGAAGCGCCGAGGCGCTTGAGCTGATCGATGATCTGGTGGCCGTACGATTCCTTCCACTCCCACACCTTCTCCACGAACTTCTCGCGGCCCAGGTCGTGGCGCGAGATGCCCTGCTTGTTCAGGTCGCGCTCCACGATCATCTGCGTGGCGATGCCAGCGTGGTCGGTGCCCGGCAGCCAGAGCGTGTTGAAGCCGCTCATCCGCTTCCAGCGCACGAGGATGTCCTGCAGCGTGTTGACCAGCGCGTGGCCGATGTGCAGCCGCCCGGTCACGTTCGGCGGCGGGATGACGATCGAAAACTTCGGCCGGTCACCGTCCAGGAGTGGCGTAAAGAATTCGCCCTTTTCCCAGAATGCATAGAGCCGCTGCTCGATCTCGGCCGGCTCGTAGCGCTTGTTCAGTTCCTCGTCGGTCGCCATACGGAGCGCGGATTATAGGCGCCTGTCATCCTGAACCGCCGAAGCCGCCGGAGCGCGGCGCGCGACGCGGCGTAGGACGGCGACGGATCTCAAGCTACGCAAGCTGCGTCGTCACCGCGGGTTTCAGCCGGTGTTGCGCGAGTTGAGATCCTTCACCGTCCTGCGGCGTCTCCGCCTTCGGCTACGCGCCTCCGGCGGTTCAGGATGACAAGCCGGATTATTGAGCTCGGCTCTCAAGGTTCCGGCATCTCGCACATGATCCTCGGCATCGAAACCTCCTGCGACGAAACCTCGGTCGCCGTCCTCGACGGCGAAGGAAGCGTGCGGATCAACCTCATCGCCTCGCAGATCGAACGCCATCAGCCGTTCGGCGGCGTCGTGCCGGAGATCGCCTCGCGCGAGCATCTGCAGCATCTCTTTCCGCTCATTACGCGCGCGCTGGGCGACGCGAAGTTGAGTTGGAAGGATGTTGATCGCATCGCCGTCACCGCCGGGCCCGGACTCATCGGCGCGCTACTGGTAGGCGTCGCCGGCGCGCAGGGCCTCGCCTACGGACTGGGTATCCCGCTCGTTCCCGTCAATCACCTCGAGGGCCACATCTTCTCGCCGTACCTGCAGCGCGACGGCGCGTCGCGTCCGCTGCCGGAGCGGTTTCTGAGTCTGGTCATCTCCGGCGGCCATTCGTCGATTTACGACGTGCGCGATCGCGTCATCGCCATGCTCAACCGCACGCGCGACGACGCCATCGGCGAGACCTTCGACAAGGTCGCCAAGTTCGTCGGACTTCCATATCCCGGCGGGCCTCAGATCGAGAAACACGCCAATGGCGGCCGCGTCGACCGGAAGCGTTTCCACTTCGCGATGCCGCAGTTCAATGAAAAGTCGGCCGACTTCTCGTACTCCGGCCTCAAAGCCGGCGCGATCCGGCTCGCGCGCGAACACGGAATCAGCGCGGCCGGCGATCCACAGCTGCTGGCCGACTTCTGCGCCACGTTCCAGGAGGCGCTCATCGATCAGCTGTTCGATCGCCTGGAAGTCATCTGGGCCGGCATGAACTCGCCGAAACCGACGGAAGTGGCGGTCGCCGGCGGCGTCGCTGCAAACACGGCCGTGCGCGAGCGCCTTTCCGCCTGGGCGGAAAAGCGCAACGTCATCGTCCGTCTGCCCGAGAAGCGCTACTGCACCGACAACGCCGCCATGATTGCGTTCGCCGCGCTGCAGAAACCGGAGGCCGCCGCCGATCCGCGGCGTGTAACCGCCCGTTCACGGGTCCAGTGAAACTTTTCCCCGAGTCGTCCGTCCAACCTTGTGAGCGGCTGAACAGACAGACCTGATCTCCTACCCCTCTCCTCGAATTCGCCCCGCCAACGCTCAGGCGGGGCGATTCTTTTTGGGCGCAAAATGGGCGGATGAAACGAATCGTCGTTGCCGGCGGCAGCGGATTCATCGGTGAGCCGCTCGTCCGCCGCCTCCTCGCCCTCGGTGATGAAGTCGCCGTCCTGACCCGCAATCCATCGAAAGTCCACGCCGGCCGCGCCGTCGCCTGGAATCCTCCATCGCAAGGAAGTTGGTCCGATGACGTCGCAAACGCCGACGTCGTCATCAACCTTGCCGGCGAGAACGTCGGCGGCGGACGATGGACCGCCGAGCGGAAGAAACGGATCATGGACAGCCGTGTCGCCGCCACCAGCGCGCTGGTCGAAGCGATGTCGCACAAACCCGATCCCGAGCGAACATTCATCAGCGCCTCGGCCACCGGCTTCTACGGCGACCGCGGCGACGAATCGGTTGACGAAACCTCATCGGGCGGATCGGGCTTTCTGGCTGAGGTCACGAAGCGATGGGAAGAGTTGGCGAGGGGGGCGGAGCCGTTCGCGCGCGTCGTCATCATCCGGTTCGGAGTCGTCCTGGCCAACGACGGCGGCGCGCTGGCCAAACTCCTTCTCCCGTTCCGCCTCGGCGCCGGCGGTCCGATGGGCAGCGGCAGGCAATGGATGCCGTGGGTCGATCGCGACGACATCCTCCGCATCATCGAATGGTCGATCGATCGCGACGCCACGCGCGGCACCTACAACGCCACGGCGCCGAATCCCGCGCGCAACCGCGACTTCGCGCGCGCGCTCGGCCGCGTCCTGCATCGGCCCGCCATCATCCCCACGCCCGCATTCGCGCTCCATCTCGCCCTCGGATCCGAAATGGCCGACGAGATGCTCCTCGGCGGTCAACGCGTTTTGCCCAAGCACGCGCAGGACGAAGGATTCGAGTTCGCCTACCCCGAGCTGGACGCTGCCCTCAAACACGCTGTGTCCGGTTAGAATGGCCCGCTATGGCAGAACAAGGCGTAGTCAAATGGTTCAACGATGCAAAAGGTTATGGCTTCATCGTGCGTGAGCAAGGCCCCGACGTCTTCGTCCACCACGCTTCCATCATCGCCGAAGGCTTCCGTTCCCTCGGCGAAGGCGACCGCGTGGAGTTCGAAGTAGCCGAAGGGAAGAAGGGCCTCGAAGCCAAGAACGTCCGGAAGATCGGTTAGAAGTTTTTTCGCGCGGCGAGTCACTTTCGCGTAACTTACGCTTGACTTTCGCTTCGTTACCGCCTACATTGCATCTTTGCGAGGCGGAAATGACGTATTTGACTGAGCGTCAGCGCGACATCCTGCAGTTCATCCGGGACTTCCAGAAGGAGCGGGGGGTTACACCGACCCATCGCGAAATCTGCGATCACTTCGGATTCTCTTCGTACGGGACCGTCTACAAGCACCTTTCGTTGTTGCAGAAGAAAGGGCTGATCAAGCGGGACTGGAACCAGAAGCGCGGCGTCGAGGTCGTCGAGCAAAACGCCAGGCAGGACGCAGCGGTTTCTTCAAACGTTCTCGAGCTTCCGCTCTTCGGCTACATCGCTGCTGGCCAGCCGCTGGCGGTCGAAATCTCCGACGAAACGATCACCGTCCCCGAGCGCCTCACCAGCCGTGGCGAGAACTACGTGCTGAAGGTACGCGGCGACTCGATGATCGACGACGGGATCATGGACGGCGACTACGTAATCATCGCCCGCCGCCAGCAAGCCGACAACGGCGAGATGGTCGTTGCGAACGTCAGCGGCGAAGTCACCCTCAAGCGTCTCTACCGTGAAGGCGAGAAGGTTCGCCTGCAGCCTGCCAATTCGATGATGCATCCGATCTATGCCGCTGCGCGCGACGTCTCCGTGCAGGGAGTGGTCGTCGGTCTGATGCGCCGTTTCTGATCGCGAAAGTGAGGATTCAACATGGATCTCGTACTCAAACTTCGTGAAATCCGCCGCCTCAAGGGCCTGAGCCAGAAGGATGCAGCGCGTCTGTCGGGCGTCGGTGAGAAGACCATCAGCTCCTTCGAAACGGGCGAGCGCGTCGGCGCGATGAAGCTCGGCCAGTTGAAACGGCTGCTTGCCGTCTATGGAATGACCGAAGCCGAATTCTTCGGCGGCGGCGTAGAGAAACAGATCGCGCCGTGGGAGCTCGACCCGGAACAGTTCGCAACCGCGCGGCTCATCGACGAGCTGCAGTCGCTGCCGAAGCATTCGCAGCGCGCACTGCTGGCCAAGTTCCAGCTCATGATCGAGACCCTCTCCGACGTCCACGAGCCGCGGCAGAAACGTCCGCCCCGTTATTCGCAAGAGGATCCGGGCTGGCAGATGCTGGCGTCGCGGAATTGACTCGACCTGCCAAGACAGCTCCACTTCGCGGTGACTGTGTTGGTCCCGCCACTATTGGCGGAGCCTTGGGCAACCAACGCAGCGGGCCGTGCCCGTTAGTGCAGGAGCTCGGCGCCCTGCATTCCGACGTCCCACATTTCGACGCGATTGCGGCCGTGGTTTTTGGCGGAGTAGAGCGCCAGGTCGGCGCGGTCGATGAGGATCGAGGGGCTGAGCGCGGACTCTGATTCGATCGAGTCGATGCCGGCGATGCCGATCGAGGCGGTCACGACGACAGAATCGCTGCCGACTTCGAAGCGGCTCGCGGCGAGGCGCTCGCGAATCCGTTCGGCCACCACAGTCGTGTTGCCCACCTTCGTCTCCGGCAGAACGATGCAGAACTCTTCGCCGCCGTAGCGGCCGGGAACGTCGTAAACGCGGCAACTGTCGCGCAGCACCTGGCCGACGGAACGGAGAACGCGGTCGCCGGCGCTGTGTCCGAACGAGTCGTTCACGCGTTTGAAGTGATCGATGTCCAGCATGATCAGCGACACCGGCGAGCGGTGGCGCAGCGAGCGGTTCATCTCGCTGTCGATCTTCTCCATCACGTACCAGCGGTTGTAAAGACCGGTCAGCGCGTCGCGCGCCGAGATTTCGGACAGCGCGCTGTTGCGGTTGAGCAGATCCGCATTTGCTGACTCGACTTTCGCCAACTGCTGCTGCAACTCAAGCACGCGTTCGTCGCGTTGATCGGCGAAGCGAATCAGCGACGCGATCTCGTTCACGAGTTCGCGCGATTCGGGAGCGAGCGGCTGTTCGAACTCGATCGACACCGACGGCGTCAGTGCGAACGAACGTTCCGCATCAGCCGACATGGAGTCGACGATCGTCAGTTTCTTCTTAATTGAGGCGGACAGCGACCGCACGATGCGGGCCGCCGCGTCTTCGGCGAACCTGCTCATTCCCACACACTCCCCTCGATTGGATCGGCGGAGTATCTGAGCACGGCGCGAAACCGTCAACCCGCTAATTTTGGAGTGCCGGCCTAGCGGTGTTCAATTCGAAATCGGTTTACGCCTGCGCGGATTTCGTCGCCGCTCTGTACTTTCGTGTTCTGCGCCGGCAGCGTATTGAGGTACGTGCCGTTGCGGCTGCCGAGGTCGCGAACGCGGACGGTGCCGTCGGGATCGGGACCGACTTCGAAGTGGCGGCGGGAGAGAAATTCGTCGGGAACGCGGACGTGGCCTTCGCGGCCGACGACGAGACCGCTCGTCGGAATCTCGAACTCCTGGCCGTTCAGCGGACCGCCGATGCAGATCAGCACCGGACGCGCTGCAGCCTTCTGCGCCGCGGTGCGCTGCGTGATTTTGTGCACCAGCTCCGCCTCTTCGAGCGGCTTCGGGACATCGAGGCGGATCGGCTCGACGGGCACGCCCTTCTGGTCGGTCGGTTCAATGCTGACGAGGGCCGAGCCGACGCGGAGCAGGTGCATGCCGTCGGTGATCACAGCCTCCGTGATCTGTTGTCCGTCGAGAAACGTTCCCATGTGCGAGTCGGCATCGCGGACGACGAGATTGTTTCCGACCATCGAAATGGAGCAGTGGCGGATCGAGAGCTCCGCTTCGGCCAGCTCCACATGACAGCCGGCGCGCCCGATCCAGAGCGGATGGAGGCCGACGGTGAAGACCGTGTCGACCGCTTCATGTGCGCCGCGGGCGATTACGCGGATCGATCGCGGCGGACCAAGCGTCGGCGCCTGGTGCGGATCAACGGTCGGCGCCGGTGCGGGCGTTTCCGCGCGTTGGACCTTGTACGGCTGCAGGTCGATTTCCTTGATCCCCTCCGGATTGCCGAGTCGCGCGAGGAGCGCGGCCTTGCTTCCGGCGAGCCATTCGCCGCACGCGCAAGTGGCGATCGAATTCGGCAGGCGGACGGCGATCACGCCAGGCACGTCGTACGCCTGCCCGCACTTTGCGCAGCGAATGAGGGGCATGCGCGGATGATAGCGCAGCGCCATACGCTACACTTCCGGCCATCCGCATGCTCTCCGGCGCTCCAACTGAACATCCGCGAAACCGCGTCGGCCTTCGCCCGAAATTCATTCTCGCGTTCGTGCTGCAGACCGTCATCATCGCCTTGCTGATCGTCGGATTCGTGCAATGGCGGGTGCGCAATCTGTTTCACGATCAACTGCTCACGCGCGCCGAAGGGATCGCCAGAACGGTGGCCGTCGCCAGCGACAACGCCATGAAAAACGGCCGCGCCGACGACCTCCGTCCGGTTGCCGACGACATCAAAGCGCGCGCATGGATCGACTACGCCGACTTCGTCGCCGCTGACGGCAGGATCGTCGCGAAATCGCAAGGAACGCCTCCGGCGAATCTCTCGGTGACGCCGGGCCGCACCGATCTGACCGATGCCACCGGCGACGAGTTGCACCTTTTCGTCGTGCCGATGGCAAGCGGCGGATTCTTCCGGCTCGTTGCCAACGAGCGCGAAGCGATGAGCGTCGTTCGCCAACTTCGCTGGGCAAACCTCGGCGTCGCGCTGCTGGCCCTCGCGGCGGCCGTCGGACTGGCGTCGATCGGATCGCGATTCATCATCCGCCCCATCCTCCATCTCGCGGAAAACGCGCGCAATCTTTCGCAGGGCGATCTCACGCAGCGCGCCGAAATCGGATCGAGCGATGAGATCGGCGATCTCTCCTCCGCCTTCAACACCATGGCCGCCAACCTGGAGAAGACCGTCTCCAAGCTCGTTCGTTCGCAGGCGCAATTGAAAAGCGTCGTCGAAACCGTCGGTTCGCGTTCGCGCACCGTGGCCGAGCGCGTCGACGAGCAGCGGTCGATGATCGACAGCACCTATCACTCCATCGATCAGCTCAACAGCGGCGTTCGCAAGATCACCGACAACGTTGAGGCGCTCTCCGCGGCGTCCGAGGAGACGTCGTCGTCGATGCTGGAAATGGTCGCGTCGATCGAGGAAGTCAGCCGCCACACCGACACGCTTTACAACTCCGTCGAAGAGACCGCCTCGGCCACCGGAGAGATGGCGACATCAATCAGCGAGGTCGATCAGAACGTCGACTTCCTCTCGAACTTCGTCACCGACACGTCGTCGTCGATGGTGGAGATGAGCGCGTCGATCGCGCAGGTGGAGTCGAATGCTGCGAAGTCGTACGACCTCGCGCTGGCCGTCGCCGACGCCGCCGAATCGGGGATGAAGGCCGTGCGCGAGACGATCGACGGCATGGAGCAGATCCGCCATTCCGTCTCCGAGTCGAACGCCGTCATCACGCGCCTCGGCGAGCGTTCGACGGCGATCGGCAAGATCCTCAACGTCATCGAAGACATCGCCGAGCAGACGAACCTGCTCGCGCTGAACGCCGCCATCCTCGCCGCGTCCGCGGGCGAACATGGCAAAGGCTTCTCCGTCGTGGCCGCGGAAATTCGCGATCTCTCCGAGCGCACCGCGTCGTCGACGCGCGAGATCGCGAATCTGATCCGCTCCGTGCAGGACGAAGTCGGCAACGCGCTGCGCTCGATGTCCGCCGGCACGAAGCTCGTCGCGGACGGCGTCTCGCTTTCGCATGAAGCGGGCAAGGCGCTCAACAACATTCTCGAGTCGTCGACGAAAGCGTCGGAAATGGGCAAAGAGATCGCGGCCGCGACGCGCGAGCAGGCCAAAGGAAGCGAGACCGTCACGCAATCGGTCGGCCGGCTGCAGGAACTGGTCAGCCAGATCAACAGCGCCACGACGCAGCAGGCACAGGGCTCGGACCACATCATGAACGCGGTCGAATCGATGCGCGAAGTGACTCGGTACGTGCGCCAGGCGATGGTGGAGCAGCGCTCCGGCTCGTCGATGATCTCAGCGTCGGCCGAGAAGATGATCGACATGATCCACGAGATTTTTCAGGTCGCGGCAGGGCAGGCAACGGAGAGCGAAAAGATCGTGGCCACCATGGAGCGCGTGCGCGCGATCGCCGAGGGGAACGGCAACTACGCGATGGAGATGGGCGAGTCGCTGACGACGCTCTCCGAGGCCATCCGCGGTCTCGACGAAGAAATCCGCCGCTTTCGCGTGCGCGGATGACGGCGTTGCGCGGGCGCTTCACCCGGCGCGGCGGCGGTGCGATCGTCCATTTCGATCATCCTCCGATTCCGGACGTCATCCATTTCGCCGGCGCCGACTGGCGAGCCAAACGCGAGTTTCACGTAACGCTCGCCGGCACCACGACGATGCGCGATCTGACTCCGAATGCAGATGACGTCATCAAGCGCGCGGCGCGGCGGCTCACGTTCGGCGTCACACTTCGCGACGAGTTCTGGCACGTGCGCGAAGAGAAAACGCGGACCATTATGCGAATGTGCGACGTCGACGGCGCGGAAGAATTTTTCGCCGGACTCGAACGCGAGCTGCAGACCACCATCGAACGGCCGCCATATCACGTGACGCTCTACACGATCGGCACGCTGCGCGGCATCGGCGTTGCCACGCGCGCGGATCTCGAACGCCTCGGCGAACCGATCGCCGGCGCGGAGAGGGACGCGCTGCTGTCGGTCATACAATGAGCGCCATGCCGGACAGCGCCGCGGAATTGCGGCTGATCACCTTCACCGTCGGTCCCGAGACGTTCGTGCTCGACATCATGGGCCTGCGGCAGATCATCCCGTACACCGGCTCGACGACGGTTCCGACCGCGCCGGCGTTCATCGAAGGCATCATCGTGCTGCGCAACGAAGTGATCCCGATCATCGACTTGCGCGCGCGGCTCTACCCGCAACTGCAGGAGCGATCGGAGCAGCCGCTCGTCCTCATCACGCACAGCAGCGCCGGAGTCATCGGCATCAAGGTCGACGCCGTCCGCCGCATCGTCAACGTCAGCACCGACGCGCTCCTCCCGCCGCCGCCGATCATCCGCGGCATCCGCGGCGAACTGTTGATCGCGATCGTGCCGTATGAGAATGAGGTCTACCTTCTCATCGACATTGAGAACATCCTGAGCGGCGATGAGAAGCGCGAGCTGGCGAATGCGGATTTGACGCAAGGTGTTGCGGTACAGGCGTAACCGGACGAGTAGACTGAGACATGCTTCGCATCGCGATCGACTACGACAAGCAAAAGCTCCGCGACTTCTGTCGGCGCTGGAAGGTCACGGAGCTCTCGCTGTTCGGCAGCGTCGTACGCGACGATTTCAAGCCCGAGAGTGATGTGGATGTTCTCGTGACTCTTGCACCTGACGCTCCATGGACGCTGTCGAACTGGCTGGAAATGCAGCGCGAGTTGGAGAGTCTTTTTCACCGGCCCGTCGACCTCATCGAACGCAACGCGGTGGAACGGAGTGGCAATCGTTTCCGCAAACGCGCCATCCTCTCATCGGCGGTGGTGCTTGACGTTGCGTGACCTCGATCAGCGAAAAGAGGGTCAACGTTCGCCGCAGCGTTACTCTTGTTTGAGTCTTTCCAGGATAAGAAAACCCTGCTGACGGTACTCCACTGACGGCTGCGCAGAAGGTCGAAACGTCTTTCTATCCCCCAAGACCTCACGACGCACCCACTCGGACAGCTTCAGGAATGCGAGCGGTCCGCCGTAATGACGCCAGTCGAACGCAGATTTGTCGAGGCCAGTTGTGTCTAGGGTGATGATGTTCGTAACGGTGAACACAGCGTCGCGGCAGTCCGAATCAATCGACCAGACGGGTTCAAATGGATTGTGCGTAAAAGCGTTACGAGTCATACGCGCAATCTGGTAGGCGGCTCGCCGATCTTCATCCTCATTTCGCTTTGGATCATCGATGGCGGCTTTCATGGCATTTTTGATTTGAACAGCGAGGAGATATGTAGCTGAGCGTTGAAGAACGTGCGCTGCCAGGTTTGTGTTCTTGGCAGCCAGAGTGACGTCTGACAGGGTTACCGAGTGTTGTCCGTGACTCCATTGCACAGGCAGATCAATCGGCTGTCTATTTGTGGCGGCCGCAAGTCGAACTGCGGACGCCAGCCAAAACTGAAGCTCCGCCGTTCTGAGGAGATAGGCTTCGTGGCTGCGAATGTCCGGATTCTGATCGACCATGGCGCGATGCTACGCCAGACCACAGGATCCAAGATGGCGATTAGGCTTCCTCCGATTCCTCCGTCGGCGCGTCGCTGCGTTGATCCTTGCGAAATCCGTAGGGGCAGTGGCGGCAGCCGGATTCGCAGCAGTAGCCGCGGTCGCGGAGGAACTTCTCGGTGAAGACCAGATACGGGCCTTCGTAGTAGAAGTCGATGCCTTCGATCAGCGCGGGCATGGGGGGAACGATATTCCGATATCCTTCGCGCGTGTTTGCGCGGACGCGTCTCCTGCAGATCGCCGAGGGGATGAAAGGGCGGCGGATCGTCGTGTATGGAGACATCGTCGCCGACCGGTTCATCTACGGAACGCCGAAGCGGATTTCGCGCGAGGCGCCGGTGCTGATCCTTCGCCAGTATCGCGACGACGTCCTCCTCGGCGCGGGCGGCAACGCCATCAACAACATTCACTCGCTCGGCGGAGTGCCGATGCCGGTGTCCGTCCTCGGCAACGACGCGCAGGGGCAGCAGCTCGTCGACTCCATGGCGGCGCAGGGGATCGACTGCGCGGGCGTCGTGCGCGCGGGACGCTACAACACACCGACGAAAGTGCGCATCCTCGGCGGAATGCCGCATGCGAGCCGGCAGCAGATCGTTCGTTATGACATCGAGGATCACTGCGAGCTTACGGATGCCGAGGCCGGGCAGCTGGGCGGCGCGTTGCAGGAGCGGATCGCGAACGCCGACGCGGCGTTGATCAGCGACTACGGCTACGGCGCGATCACGCAACCGCTGGCGATGGCGCTGACGTCGGCGGCTGCGGGCAAGCCGGTCACGCTCGATTCGCGTTACGACCTGTTGCGATTCTCCGGCGTCACCGCGGCGACGCCGAACGAAGAGGAAGCGGCGGAAGCGGCCGGGACGTCGCTCTTCAACGGCGACAACGATGTGCGATTGCGGCAGGCGGGCGAAACGCTGCGCGAAAAGATCGGCAGCGAAGCGCTGCTCATCACGCGCGGCAGCCGCGGTATGGCGCTTTTCGAACGCGAGCGTGCGGAGCCGATCTTCATTCCGGTTTACGGCACCGACCAGGTTGCCGACGTCACCGGCGCGGGCGACACGGTCATCGCCACATTCACATTGGCGCTCGCGGCCGGCGCATCGTTTGCCGAGGCGGCGAAGATCGCGAACTACGCGGGCGGAATCGTGGTCATGAAGATGGGAACCGCCACCGTGTCGAACGACGAATTACGGCGCGCGATCGAACGCGATGAGGCGCTGCCGGAGTGAACGCGCCAATCCTCGATGAGCGCGCGCTCGACGAAGCGCTCGCCGCCGAACGTGCGGCCGGGCACACGATTGCATTCGCGAACGGTTGCTTCGACGTGCTGCACGTCGGCCACATCCGCTATCTGCAAGGCGCCGCGAAGGAAGCGGACGTGCTCGTCGTCGGAGTGAATGGCGATGAATCGGTGCGCGAGTTGAAGGGCGAGGGGCGGCCGGTGATGAATGAAGCGGAGCGCGCCGAGATCATTGCGGCAATCCGCGGCGTCTCATACGTCACGATTTTCCGCGAGCGTAGCCCGGCGCGATTGATCGGCGATTTCAAGCCGGACGTGCACTGCAAAGGGACCGACTACACGCCCGACAGCGTGCCCGAGGCGGCGGTGGTGCGATCGTACGGCGGTCGGGTGGCGATCGTCGGCGATCCGAAAGATCACTCCACGACCGAGTTTCTGGAGACGATGCGGCAGCGATGACGGACGCCGCGCCGCAGCGCCTCCTGGTCATTCGTCTTTCCGCCTTCGGCGACGTCATCCACACGATTCCCGCGGTTGTGGCGTTGCGCGACGCGTTGCCGGAAACGGAGATCGCGTGGGCCGTCGAGCCCGCGTATGCGGAGTTGGTCGAGATCGTCGCGCGAGTGAACGCGATCCGCGTGTCGCTGAAGCGCTGGTCGTTTTCGCGGATCGCCGCGGCGAGACGTGACGTTCGCGGATTCGACACCGCAATCGATTTTCAGGGATTGATCAAGTCGGCACTGATCGCGCGCGCCAGTGGCGCCGCGAAACGCTACGGATTCGCGCGCGATGTCATCCGCGAGAAGCCGGCCGCGTGGTTCGTGAACCGGCACGCGAACATCGATCGATCGAAGCACGTCGTCGAATGGAACATGGAGCTCGCGCGCACGTTCGCGCCTGCCATTGCGCGCGTACCGGACGTCGACTTCACTCCGTTTGCGAAAGATGACGACGGCAAACTTGCGCGATTTGCGAATCGCATCGTTCTGCTTCCGGGAGCGGGCAAGCCTGGCAAGCAGTGGCCGGTGGAGCGCTTCGCGGAGTTGGCAGCACGGATCGGCGGCGACGCGTTGGTGGTCTGGGGTCCCGGCGAAGAAGCGCTTGCGCGGGCAATCGGCGCCGAGGTCGCGCCGGCCACGAACTTCCGCGAATTGGCGTTCGTCCTGAAGCGCGCGCGGCTCGTCGTCGGCGCGGACACCGGACCGCTGCATCTGGCCGCGGCGCTCGGCACCCCGCTCGCCGGCCTCTACGGTCCGACCGATCCCGCGCGCAACGGACCGTACGGCCAGCTCGACCGCGTCGTCTCCACGTTTGGCACCTCCAAGTCGATGCACGACATCGCCGTCGACGACGTCATGCGCCTGATACTCAAAATAAACGCGCGTTGACGCTGTGTCCGGCGTGAGCGTAAACTCGCCGGTCGACGAACCGAAATCTCTGATGCCCCGCAACTTCCGACGACCGCGGCGCGTTGCTTCTGACGCGCTCCGCACACCCGACTCCAGACAATGAGCGTACGCCTTGGCGAACTGTTGACGAAAGCGAGCCTGATCACCCCCGATCAGCTCAAGGAAGCGCTCAAGCTCCAGAAGGAGACCGGCGGCAAGCTCGGTGAGACGCTCATCAAACTCGGATTTGTAGCCGAGGAAGACATCACCGAGTGTTTATCGCAGCAGTTCGGCGTGCCGTCGATCAACCTCGCGCACTTCGAGATCGACGCTTCCGTCATCAAGCTGATCCCGGCCGACGTCGCGCGCAAATACAACATCCTGCCGGTGAACAAGACCGGCGCCACGGTCACCATCGCCATGGCCGATCCGACGAACGTCTTCGCCATGGACGACATCAAGTTCATGACCGGCTACAACGTCGAGCCGGTGGTCGCGTCGGAGCTCGGCATCAAGGCGGCCATCGACAAGTATTACGGCACGACGTCGTCGCTCGAACTGAAAAAGGTCATGGAGGACCTGCAGCAGTCCGAGAACGCCGACCTCGAGGTGCTGGAAGAGGAAGAAGAATTTGACCTCGCCGCGCTGGCGGATTCCGCCGAAGAAGCGCCGGTGGTCAAGCTCGTGAACCTCATCCTCACCGACGCCATCAAGCGCGGCGCGTCCGACATTCACATCGAGCCGTACGAGAAAGAGTTCCGCGTGCGTTTCCGGATCGACGGAACTCTGTACGAAATCATGAACCCGCCGCTGAAGCTGAAGGACGCGATCACGTCGCGCATGAAGATCCTGGCGAAGCTCGACATCTCCGAGAAGCGCCTGCCGCAGGACGGCCGCATCAAGCTGAAGATGAAGCTCAACGACAAAAACAAAGAGCTCGACTTCCGCGTCTCCGTGCTGCCGACGCTTTTCGGCGAGAAGATCGTCATGCGCCTTCTCGACAAGGACAACCTGCGCCTCGACATGACCAAGCTCGGCTTCGAGCCGGAGTCGCTGGTGCGATTCGAGGAAGCGATCTTCAAGCCGTGGGGCATGGTGCTCGTGACCGGCCCGACCGGCTCGGGAAAAACGAACACGCTCTATTCGGCTCTATCAAAAGTCAACTCGCCGGAAGTGAACATCATGACCGCCGAGGATCCGGTGGAGTTCAATTTGCCGGGAATCAATCAGGTGCAGATGAAGGAGTCGATCGGCCTCAATTTCGCGGCCACGCTGCGCTCCTTCCTGCGGCAGGATCCGAACATCATCCTGGTCGGCGAGATCCGCGACTTCGAAACGGCCGAGATCGCGATCAAAGCCGCGCTCACCGGACACCTGGTCCTGTCGACGCTGCACACGAACGATGCACCGTCGACGATCAATCGCCTGATGAACATGGGCATCGAACCATTCCTCGTCGCGACCTCTGTGCAGCTCATCGCGGCCCAGCGCCTGGCGCGCCGCGTCTGCTCGAATTGCAAAGAGCCGGTGGAGATGACGCCGCAGGCGCTGATGAACGTCGGCTTCAAGAAGGAAGAGATCGGGACGTTCACGGTCTACAAAGGCCGCGGCTGCGACAAGTGCAACAGCACGGGCTACAAAGGACGCGTGGCACTCATCGAGGTGATGGCCATCGACGACGCCATCCGCGACTTGATCCTCTCCGGCGGCACGGCCATCGACATCAAGAAACGGGCCGCGGAAACCGGCATGATCAGCCTCCGCCGCTCCGGCCTGATCAAGATCAAAGACGGCACCACGACGATCGAGGAGGTCGTGCGGGAGACCATACTGTGATGTTCAGTGGATTAGTCGATTAGTGGATTCGTGGATTAGAAGATCCGTTGTTGGTCAACCATCACAGATCGGATTTCCTAATCCACTAACCTACTAATCTACGAATCCACTACGGAGATTGAATGCCGGTCACACTTCATCAGCTACTCAAGACGATGGTCGAGCGCGGCGGCTCGGATCTGCACGTCACGACCAACTCCGCACCGCAGATTCGCATCGACGGCAAGCTCACGCCGCTGGACATGCCGGCGCTGACGGCGCCGGAGACGAAGCAGCTCGCCTACTCGGTGCTCACCGACGCCCAGAAGCATCGCTTCGAAGAGAACCTCGAGCTCGACCTCTCCTTCGGCATCAAAGGGCTGGCCCGTTTTCGCGCGAACATCTTCAACCAGCGCGGCGCCACCGCCGCCGTCTACCGCCAGATCCCCTACGAAATCCTCGGCTTCCGCGAGCTCGGGCTTCCGGCGGTCGTCGAGGAAATCTGCAACAAGCCGCGCGGACTCGTGCTCGTCACCGGCCCGACCGGTTCAGGCAAGTCGACCACGCTGGCGGCGATGATCGACAAGATCAATCGCGAACGGCACGAACACATCATCACCATCGAAGATCCGGTGGAGTTTCTCCATTCGCACAAGAGCTGCATCGTCAATCAGCGCGAGCTGCACGCCGATACGCATTCCTTCGCGAACTCGCTCAAATCGGCACTGCGTCAGGATCCGGACGTCGTGCTGATCGGCGAAATGCGCGACCTCGAAACGATCGAGTCCGCGCTGCGCATCGCCGAGACGGGCCATCTCACCTTCGGAACGCTGCACACCAACTCCGCGGCGCAGACCATCAACCGCATCGTCGACGTTTTCCCGTCGCACCAGCAGCCGCAAATTCGCGCGCAACTGTCGTTCGTTCTCGAGGGAATCCTCTGCCAAGCGCTATTGCCGCACTCCACCGGAAAAGGGCGCGCCATGGCCATGGAAATTCTCATTCCGAATGCCGCCATCCGCAATCTGATCCGCGAAGACAAGGTGCATCAGATCTACTCGATGATGCAGACCGGCCAGGCCAAATACGGAATGCAGACTCTCAACCAGTCGTTGGCGACGCTGTACTTCAAGAAGCAGATCACACTGCAGACGGCGCTGGCCCGCTCGTCCAATCCCGACGAGCTTCAGGAGATGATCTCGCGCGGCGCCGGAGCGCTCTCGCCGCAGGGAACCACCGTACCGACAGGCACACGCCCGCGCTCGGTGTAACGCAGAACTTCGACGGAGGAGATGATGCCGACATTTGAATGGAAAGGATCGCGCGCCGGACAGATGCAGAGCGGCGTTCTCAATGCCGATTCGAAAGAAGCGGCCAGCGAGATGCTCCGCCGGCAGCGCATCGAAGCACCGTCGATCCGCGAGAAGGGGAAGGAGATCGCCTTCCCGAAATTCGGCGGCGGCGTCCCGCCACAACTCGTAGCGATCTTTACGCGCCAGTTCTCGGTCATGATCGACGCCGGCCTGCCGCTCGTGCAGTGCCTGGAAATCCTCGGCTCGCAGCAGGAAAACAAGACCTTCAAGCGTGCGCTGATCCAGATCCGGCAAGACGTCGAGTCGGGCTCCAACCTCGCCGACTCGATGCGCAAGCATCCGAAAATCTTCAACGATCTCTACACCAACATGGTCGCCGCCGGCGAAGCGGGCGGTATTCTCGACACCATCCTTCAGCGCCTGGCGCAGTACATCGAGAAGTCGGTGAAGCTGAACAGCCAGGTGAAGTCGGCGATGATCTATCCGGTCGCCGTCATCTCCATCGCCTGCATCGTCGTGGCGGTCATTCTCTGGAAGGTCATCCCGGTCTTCGCGGCCCTCTTCAAAGGCCTCGGCGCCGAACTGCCGATGCCGACGCAGATCGTGATCTGGCTCTCGAACTTCATCGCTGATTTCTGGTGGCTCATCGGCATCGTCATCGGCGGCACGATTTACGCGCTGCGCCGCTATCACGAGACGTACAAAGGGAAGCGCGTCATCGACGGCGCCGTCCTGAAGATGCCGATCCTCGGCCTTCTGATGCGCAAGATCGCCGTGGCCCGTTTCTGCCGCACGTTGTCGACGCTCACCGCGTCGGGCGTTCCCATCCTCGACGGACTGCAGATCACGGCCCGCACCGCCGGCAACTCGATCATCGAAGACGCCATCATGGCCACGCGCAAGTCGGTCGAGGAAGGCAAGACCATCAGCGAGCCGCTCTCCGACACCGATGTCTTCCCGACCATGGTCGTACAGATGATCGCCGTCGGCGAACAAACCGGCGCGCTCGACACGATGCTTTCGAAGATCGCCGATTTCTACGAAGACGAAGTCGACACCGCGGTGGCCGGCCTGATGAAACTTCTCGAGCCGGTCCTCATCGCCTTCCTCGGCGTCGCCATCGGCGGCATCGTCATCGCCATGTACATGCCGATGTTCACGCTGATCGGACAAATCGGATGATTTAGCTCTTAGCTGGTAGCTATTAGCTCTTAGGGGTTATGTGGCACAGACACTCTTGTCTGTGCTGGTGAGGCTCGGGATGACTGTGAAATCTACCCGTGAGCACGACCCTGCTCTCCAATTGCAGCCGCTGCATCTTGCAAAAGCACAGACAGGAGTGTCTGTGCCACACTTTGTTCGTTCCCCTAAGAGCTCAGAGCTAACAGCTAAGAGCTAAAACCCATGAACTCCGACGCCCGCATGCTCCTCGCCATCCGCGTCGTCGTCGTGACGACGCTGCTGCTCGCGGCGCTCATCATTCAATACACCGTCCGCGAGCTGCTGCCGATCAACTATCTCTACACCAGCGCGGCCATCACGTACGGACTCACGCTCGTCTACATCGGCATCGGCTTCGTCGCGTCGCGCAAGGTCAATCTCATCATTCAGGTTGCCGGCGATCTGGCCGTCGAAACCGTGCTGGTCTACTTCACGGGCGGACTCGATTCGCCGTTCTCGTTCCTCTACCTCGTCTCGATCATCACCGCCTCGATGCTGCTCTACCGCCGCGGCGGCCTGCTCAGCGCCAGCGGCGCGGTCATCCTCTACGGCGTTCTCTGCGACCTGATGTACTACGGCGTCGTTCCAATGCCGGAGCAATCGTGGGTCGCGCCGGCGGCATGGACGCCGTCGCGGCTCTACCTGAACATGGCCACGAACTTCGCCGGCTTCTACGCGACGGCGCTGCTGACGTCATTTCTGTCGGAGAAGCTGCAGAAAACTTCGGAGGAGCTCGACGCCAACCGCCAGAACCTGGCCGAGCTGCGCGCGCTCAATCAGAACGTCGTGGAGTCGATTCCGTCGGGACTCATCACGCTTTCGCCTGACGGAATCGCGACCTTTATCAATCCGGCGGGATGTTTGATTCTCCGGAAGGAGCCGCAGGCGATCGTCGGCCATCCCATTTCCGATCTCGGGTTCTACGCCGATGGCGAATGGGACGCGTTCCGCGAAACGCTCACCGGCGATGCGGTCCTCCGCCGCGAAAAGAACGACGTCGCCATTGGCGACGACCTGCGCACGATCGGATTCGCGGTGACGCCGTTGAACACGATCGAGGGCGCCGCGTCCGGCTACACCGTCATCTTCCAGGATTTGACCGACATGAAAATGCTCGAAGCGGAGCTGCGGCTCAAAGACCGCATGGCCGCCGTCGGCGAACTGTCGGCAGGCATCGCGCACGAGATCCGCAATCCGCTGGCCGCGATCGCGGGGTCGGTGCAGGTGCTCAAGAAATCGGCCGCGCTGAATCCGCAGGAACAGCGGCTGATGTCGATCATCCTCAAAGAGTCGGAGCGGCTGAACAAATCGATCGCCGACTTTCTCCGCTTCGTGAAGCCGCAGGAAAAGCGTCCCGCGGAGTTCGACATCGCCGCCAGCCTGGCCGAGACGCTCGACCTGCTGCGAAACTCCGCCGAGGTCGCGTCGACGATTGCGATCGAAGACGAGATCGTGCCGCCGTCATACACGATCGTCGGCGACAGCGATCAGATCCGGCAGGTCTTCTGGAACGTGGCCCGCAATGCAGTGCAGGCGATGCCGAACGGCGGAACGTTGCGCGTGACGACGGCGATCGCCGGCGATCACTACAACATCGTCTTCAGCGACAACGGCCGCGGGATGAACGACGCCGACCAGCGCCGTCTCTTCCAGCCCTTCCGCACCAACTTCCCCAGCGGCACCGGCCTCGGCATGGCCATCTCCTACCGCATCGTCCAGGAGCACGGCGGCCGCATCGACGTCGCCTCGCACGAGGGTTCGGGAACGTCGATCACCGTGTCGCTGCCGTCATCCGCAGCGATGAGCAACGCCGTGGCGTAATTTGGGGAGTGGGGTGTTGGGGGTGGGGTGTGGGCGACGAAATCGCGCAGCGATTCCGTCCCGTACCCTACTCCCTACTCCCTACTCCCTCGTCCTTCAGGTACTTCTCCATCAGCGCCGCGTTCTCCATCATCGCCTGCAGCTGGAACCAGTACGCGCGGCAGTACATCGCGGCCGAGGCGGCGAAGAGAGTGACGTGCAGCCAGTGCGGCGTCTTTCCTGACGCCACGCCGCCGCCCATGATGAACGTCACCATCAGCGCGGCCATCGCGTACATCGCGGTCGGAAACACCTTCGTCTTGAATGCCTTCGTCCGCTGCACGACTTCGGCATCGTTCTTTGCGGCGTCCTTGATCTCTTTGCCGGTGCCGATGAAGAAGAACATCGTCATCGATTGCGAGAAGAGGCCGACGATCACGGTGCCGAGCGCGCAGAAGATGTGCGTGGCGATGTGACCCGGCGTGGCGGTGAATCCGAGGACGCCGGTGGCGACGATGCCGACGATGGAGAGGAGCGTGGTGATGAGGAGGAACTGGGCCAAGGGACCCGGATTATAGGTGCTTGATACACTGCCGATCGTGGCCAACAAATCTTCGTACCGCGACGCGGGCGTGAACATCGATGCGCAGGATGAGGCGCTGCGCGAAGTGCGGCGGATTGCGCGGGGAACGTTCACGCCGCCGGTGATCTCGGACATCGGATCGTTCGGCGGACTTTTTCGCGCGTCGTTCGAAGGCATCGAGAAGCCGATCCTCGTTTCGTCGACCGACGGCGTCGGGACCAAGCTGCGCGTGGCGCAGGCGATGAAGGTTCACGACACCGTCGGCTACGACCTCGTCTGCCATTGCGTCAACGACATCCTCGTGCAGGGCGCGCGTCCGCTTTTCTTTCTCGACTACTACGCGACCGGAAGGTTGCGGCCTCCGGTGATGACGGACGTCGTACGCGGCATGGCGCGCGCGTGCAGCGAAAACGGCTGCGCGCTGATCGGCGGTGAGACGGCCGAGATGCCGGGCTTCTACGGCGACGACGATTACGACATTGCCGGCTTCATCGTCGGCGTCGTCGACGAGAAGAACGTCCTCACCGGCAAGGATGTGCGCGAAGGCGACGTCCTCATCGGATTGCCATCGGCGGGCCTGCATACGAACGGCTATTCACTGGCGCGGCGCATCTTCTTCGATCAGCTCGGCCACGACCATCAGACGATCCTCCCCGAGGTCGGCAAGATCGGCGAGGCGCTGCTGGCGCCGCATCTCTCGTATCTCAAACCGCTCATCCCGCTCGTCGAACAGCGCGCGATTCATGCGCTCGCGCACATCACCGGCGGTGGACTGACGGACAACGTTCCGCGCGTGCTGCCCGACTCGCTCGACGCGCACATCAAGCTCGGCTCGTGGCCGGTATTGCCGACGTTCCGTTTCCTCGCGCAGCACGGCAACGTCGACCACGACGAGTTGCTGCGCGTCTTCAATATGGGCATCGGCATGGTGCTCATCGCCGGCAAGGAACAGGTCGACCCGATCGCCCGTCACTTCTCGCAAATCGGCCAGAAGTTTTTCTTCATCGGCAACGTGGTGAAGGGAAGCGGGAAGGTTGTGTACGACCGTCCGCCGGCAGGATTTGCGTCGTGGATCGAGTGAGGCGGCGTCTCGCCATTCTCCTTTCCGGCCGCGGATCCAACTTCGCGGCGATTCATGACGCGATCGTTCGCGGCGAGCTCGACGCGGAGATCGTCTGCGTCATCTCCAATCGTCCGAACGCGGCTGGGATCGAGCACGCGCGGGCGCTCGGATTGCCTGCGCATGTGATCGATCATCGCGCGTTCGACAGCCGCGCCGCGCACGAGAAGGAAGTTCTGGCGGTTCTGGAAAAAGCACGGCCCGATTTCATCGTCCTCGCCGGCTACATGCGGCTGCTTTCACCGGCGTTCATCGCCGCGTATCCGATGCGGATCGTAAACATCCATCCGTCGCTGCTACCGGCGTTTCCGGGCGTCGACGCGCAGGCGCAGGCGGTCGCGTACGGCGTGAAGGTCTCCGGCTGCACGGTGCACTTCGTCGACGAAAATCTCGACGCCGGTCCGATCATCGTGCAGCGCGCCGTCGCGGTGCGGTCTAACGACGACGCCTCCACACTCGCTGCGCGCATCCTCGAAGAGGAGCACGCCGCGTACGTGGAGGCGTTGGTGAAACTGGCGTCAGGCAACTATCGCGTCGACGGACGCCGCATCAATTTCGATTAGAAGGGCCAGAACTTCTTCCACCACGGTTGCTTTTCGACTGCGTTCTGCGCCACTGCCGGGACTCGTCCGATCTGCTGACCGCCCTGGCTCACGACCGCCACGCCGACCTGCTGGCCGGCGCGAACGGGCGCCGTCAGATTGCCCGGCAGAAAGCGAACGCTGATGCCGCCTTCCTGTCCGCGCTGGATGAGCGTGCGCACGTCTGCCGCGGCAACGGCGTTGACGGTTTTCGCCTGGCCGTCCGCGACGTTCGCCTGACCGACGACCGTTCCCTTCTTCAGCGGAACGAGCTGGCGCCAGTGCGCGAATGCGTCATTGAAGAGCCGCGCGGCGATGCCGAACGAGCTTTCCGGTCCCGACGGCGCGCGAGCACCCATCACGACCGCGATGACCTGCATATCGCCGCGTTGCGCCGAGGCGGTGATGCAGTAGCCGGCCGGGCCGGAGTAGCCGGTTTTGATGCCGGTGGCGTCGCCGTAGTAGTCCTTGCTCTTTGGGTTGATCATGTGATTCGGATTGGTCAATCCCGAGGTGTAAGTCGCATTCGTGAACGGAATCCAGGGAGTCTTCGCGTATTCGCGCATCAGCGGATACTTCATCAACTCCTGCCCCATCACCGCGAGATCGTGCGCGCTGGAGACGTTGATGCGCTTCGGATCCTGGCTGTTCGGGAGTCCGTGCGGATCGTAGAAGGTCGTTTCCTTCAATCCGAGCTGGCGAGCCTTGTCGTTCATCAGATCGGCAAACGCCTCGGCGGAGCCACCGAGCTTCTCCGCGATCATTTCCGCCGCGTCGTTGGCCGAGCGAATCATCGTGGCCTGAAGCAGCGTCTGCATCGGGAAGACCTGACCTTCGCGCGCGAAGATCTGCGAGCCGCCCATCTTGCTGGCGCGCGCGGACGTCGTCACCGGCGTATCGAGCTTGATCTCGCCCGACTGGATGCGTTCCATGGCGATGATGCAGGTCATCATCTTGGCCATCGACGCCGTGGGCAGCGGCACGTGCGCGTTCTCTTCGAACAGCACGCGGCGGCTGTTGGCGTCGATCACGTACGCGGCGGTGTAGCCCTTGCCGGTCGTGTTGACCTGCGCGCCTTTGGCGGCGCCGGTTCCTTCTTCTTCCTGCGCGAATGCGGCGGAAGCGATTGCAGCAACAAACAGCACAACGAAACAACGTTTCATCGAGAGCACTCCGGAAAAAAGGAATTGGTCAGAGTTGTTCGGCGTGAGCGCGCTTGGGGCGTTTCTTTGTCGCTCGCGAGGTACGCGGGATTGATCCGATGACCGTCCAGTCGTGTTTGTGCACGACGACGGGCTCGTCGGTTTTCGGCCACAGCTCGTTGGGGATGTAGTAATAGCCGTCGCCGAGGACGCGCGACTTGATGGCCAGATCGCGCATGCTTTTGCAGAGGCCCTTCTTACCGCGGATCGCGCTTCTCTCTACCATCACACCCGTCTGTTCTCCGACGCCCTGGTAGATGCTGATTTCGGCGCAGAGCGAATTTACTAACGTCATTGATGCCACTCCGTTCGCGAGTGGTTTAGCAAGATGTGAACCATGCGGGCGGGAACGGGATGGGAGACTCCCATACAATCCAGCGATGGCCGAAGCCGACACTAAGAAAAAACGCATGGACAAGGCGCGCTTCCGCGCCGTTCTCAAGGATGCGGGCGAGATCATCTGGCGTTCGCGCCTGCGACTCGCCATCGGCATCCCGCTGCTGCTCGCCAACAAACTCTCCGGCATCGTCCTGCCGTATCTCTCGAAGCTGCTCTACGACAACGTGCTCGCGAAAGGGCAGGTCGCGCTGCTGCCGAAGCTGGCGCTGGTGAGCGCGGCGGTGGCCCTCTTCGGCGGCATCACCGACTACGCCCTCGCGCAGATCCTCGGCATCGCCGCGCAGCGCTCGATCACCGACTTGCGCACGAAACTGCAGCAGCATGTGCAGCGCCTTCCGATCCGCTACTTCGACTCGACCAAGACCGGCGTGCTCGTCTCGCGCGTCATGAACGACGCCGAGGGAATCCGCAATCTCGTCGGCACCGGGCTGGCGCAGGTCTTCGGCGGCATCGTCACGGCCGGCTTCGCGTCGTTCTTTCTCTTCCATTTCAGCGCGCGGTTGGCGTCGATGGTCTTCCTGGCGTTTTTCGCGTTCGCCGGAATCATGTTCTGGGCGTTTTCGACGGCGCGTCCGATGTTCAAGAAGCGCGGCGAGGTCTATGGCGACGTCACCGGCCGGCTGACCGAGGGCTTCTCCGGCATTCGCATCGTCAAGGCCTACACGGCGGAAGAGCATGAGGAGAAAGTCTTCGACACCGGCGCGAAGAAGCTGCTCAACCTCATCGTCGGGACGATGCGGACGATCTCCACCGCCGGCGCGATGACCACGTTCCTCGTCGGCGCCGTCAGCGCGGTGGTGATGTTCGTCGGCGGGCATCAGGTCGTCTCGCACAAAATGTCGCCCGGCGATCTGATCGCCTTCACGCTCTATCTCGCGCTGGTGATCGGTCCCGTCGTGCAGATCGTCTCGATCGGGACGCAGCTTTCCGAGGCGTTCGCGGGATTGGAGCGGATGCGCGAAGTCTTCGGCGAGACGCGCGAGGACGAGCAGGACGCGGCGAAAACGGCCACGCCCGACATCGCCGGCAGCGTCGAGTTCCGCGACGTCTGGTTCGAGTATACCGAAGGCGTTCCCGTGCTCAAGGACATCAACCTGATCGCGCCCGCCGGTAAGTCGATCGCGCTGGTCGGTCCGTCGGGATCGGGCAAGAGCACGCTGATCTCGCTGATCGCCGCGTTTCACCGGCCGACGCAGGGCGAGCTGTTCGTCGACGGCAAGCCGCTCAGCAGTTTCCGCCTCAGCGACTATCGCTCACACCTCGGCATCGTGCCGCAGGACTCGTTCCTCTTCGCCGAGTCGATCTACGAGAACATCGCCCTCGGCAATCCGAGAGCGACGCGCGAGGAAGTCCTTCGCGCCGCGGAGATCGCGCACGTCGACGAGTTCACGGAAGGCTTCGCCGAAAAGTACGACACGATCGTCGGCGAACGCGGCGTGCGGCTTTCGGGCGGCCAGAAACAGCGTGTTGCCATCGCCCGCGCGATCGTCGCCAATCCGCGCATTCTGATCCTGGACGAAGCGACGTCATCGCTCGACAGCGAGTCGGAAGCGCTCATCCAGGACGGCCTGAACGCGCTGATGAAAGGGCGGACGACGTTCGTCATCGCCCACCGTCTCTCGACGATCCGCAACGCAGACCAGATCCTCGTGCTCGAAGACGGCCAGATCACCGAACGCGGCACGCACCGCGAGCTGATGGTCCTCGGAGGACGCTATCGCAGCCTCTACGAGAAGCAGTACGGCGTGGCCATCAACCGTTTCGTCAACGAAGGGGAAGAGCTGAAGGATCTCGCCGCGAAGTAAGCGGCGTCACTCCTTCAGTTCCACGTTCCAGTACGCTTCATCCAGAAAGTTTTTCCAGATGTCCGGGAAGTTGCGTCCCTGCAGGCGATGGAGCGGATGCCATTTCGGCCGCACCGGCTGGCGCTTGATCTGAAGGCCGGTCTCGGTGAGCAGCTTGTTGCCCTTCTTCACGTTGCACGGCAGACAGGCGCAGACGACGTTCTCCCACGTCGACTTTCCGCCGCGCGAGATCGGCACGACGTGGTCGAGGGAGAGTTCCGAGGAGGAGAATTTCTTCCCGCAGTACTGGCAGCGATTGCCGTCGCGCAGATAGATGTTGCCGCGCGAAAACTTCACTTCCTGCCGCGGCAGGCGATCGAAGACCAGCAGCTGAACCACATGCGGAATCAGGATGTTACGGCTGGGCGTGCGGACGAAATGGTCCTCATCAGCCTGAACGGGGATGTCGGCCCAGTTCTCGAAGTCGTACGTGCGGTACTCGGAGTCGACCGCCTTGACCTGGCCTTTGTACAACAGGGTTAGAGCGCGACGTGCAGAGGTGATCTGCACCGCCTGGAAAACCCTGTTCAGGACGAGCACGTGACCGTCGAGCATAATTCGCCACTCGTAACGCCGCGCAAAGCCGAGGTTGTTTCCATACTCGCCAGTTCGCAGCGAGTCGGGACATTCTACACGGCGGCGACGCGCCGCGGCGTTTGTTGCCGAAGGCTCCGCCGACACGTGCGCGAGGGCTTCCGAGCCGCGCGAGTTGAAAAAACTCCAAACTTAAGAGATAGTTAGCGCCTGAGTCGATTCTGAATCCAGCTCTGCGGAGCGCATTCCGGGTGTGGTTTTTGGGAGGCATGTATGCGCGTATTGTCACGGCTCGCCCTTGTTGTCCTCGCAGTCGCCGTCCTTTCCGCTCCGACGGCGGTCGCTGATCAGTACCAGGCCACGTGCCCGTTGACGCTGGTTGCGACCAATGCCGGACCGACTGCGTTCTACCAGTCGCCCCACGGCGTTTTCCGCTTCGGATCGCAGGTATTCGCGCTCCGCGGACAGACGCTCACGACCTACACCGTCACCGACCTCGGCGACATGCAGATTGCCCGCGAAGACTTCATCGGCGCGCTCGCCGCGCGTGAAACGAAGGGCGGCGTGGCCTTCAGCGCCGGCTTCCTCTACGTCTCCAGCGAAGCGGGTCTCGAGATCTACGACCTCCGCAACGTCCGCGCCGGCGGCACGGCGCCGATCCTCGTCTCGCGCACGCCCGGCCTGCGCTATCACCGCCTGGCCATCAGCGGAAACACCCTGGCCGCGCTCTACCCGGCCACCGACCTGCCGTGCTCCGCGAACTTTCCGGCCAACCCGCCGGGCTGCTTCAATCAGATCGACATCTACAACGTCGTCAATCCGCTGGCGCCGGTCCGCGTCAGCTCGCTTTCGACGTTCCTCAATCCGCTGGGCGGCTATAACGACATCGCCTTCAACTTCGGAATCCTCATCGCGGCCGCGAACGGCAGCACCGTCGCCTGGAACCTCACCAATCCGGCCTCGCCGACGCTCGTCAGCGGCTCCGCCGTTCCGGGCACGTTCCTGGTCAGCAACGGTACGAACCTCCTCGGCGTCGGCAATGACTCCGTGATCATCACCTACACGCTCACGCCGGGCGATCCCTCCACGTTCTTCCATCCGCTCACTTATCACTCGACCGCGAATCTGCAGGTCGAGCGCGCGAACCCGATCGTGTTTCATCCGCAGGCGGCGTTTGATGAAGCGAGCGGACGTCTGGTCACGATGATCGATGAGCTCGATTACCAGACGCTGCAGCCGGCTCGCACGATCGCATTCGACGTCTTCGACTACGCCACGGCCATGCTGGAAGGGCGCGATCCGCGCCAGTACGAGCAGGTCTCGTATACGCAGGGCGACGAGGTGAAGTGGAATCCGCTGCCGGTCGGCTCGCTCGTTTACGTCGTCGGCGAAATGACCGGCACGCAGACTTACGGCGCGTGCGGATTGATGACCGGCAAGATCGAGTTCGACTCGGTCGCCGGCACCGTCTGCGGCGGCGCCGAGATCCACGGCTGGGTCACGGGCACGCTGAAGATCACCAACGTCGAACTGCTGCTCGACGGCGGCTCGCTCGGATCGGCGTCGCTGTCCGGACCGCCTCGTATCGACATTCCGTCCACGACGCCGGTGTCGACGTGGCGCGTTTCGGCGAACCTCGATGCGATCACCCGAGGAGAGCACGTGCTGCGCGCGATCGGAACGGATGCGGCCGGAAATCGACGCCAATTCTCGAGCCAGCGCATCTTCTTCCCCGGCCCGGGATCGAACTGCGTCGCGCGCCGCCGCGCGGTGTAAGTCACGCGAACGATTCGATGATCGCCAGCGCCGCTGCACGCGGATCGCTGGCGTCCGTAATCGGCCGTCCGACGACGACGTAGTCGGCGCCCGCTGCGATGGCCGCGGCGGGCGTCATCGTTCGGCGCTGATCCCCCGTCTCACTCCCCTCGGGGCGAATACCCGGAACGACGAGAGTCATCGCGGTGCCGCACGCGTCGCGAATCGCGGCAACTTCATGCGGCGATGCGACGACGCCGCGCAATCCTGATTCCTGCGCCAGTTTCGCCAGACGAACAGCATTGTCGAGAGGCGTTCCGCGGAAGCCGATGCGCTGCAGCTCGGCATCATCGAGGCTCGTGAGAATCGTTACGGCGAGGACGAGCGACGAATCGACAGCACATGCGCGAAGCATCGCCGCGCCGCCGGCTGTATGCACCGTCACCATCGCCGCGCCGAGCGACGCTGCCTCGGCCACGGCGTGCTTCGCGGTGTTCGGGATGTCGTGAATTTTCAGATCGAGAAAAACTTTCGCGCCGCGGTCGATGACTTCGCGCACGATGGATGGTCCGTTCGCGACGAATGCCTGCAAACCGATCTTCAACACACCCGCCGCGCCGTGCAGCGCATCCGCGAGGCGGAGGATCTCGTCGCGCGAGGAACGATCGATGGCCACAATCAATCGGTCAGTTGCTTGCATATTCGGCATGATAGCGACCGCATGAACAAATTCGACATCGCCCGCGCGCTCGACGACATCTCCAGCTACCTCGAGCTGAGCGAGAACAACCGCTTCCGCGCGCTGGCCTTCGAGCGCGCCGCGCACAGCATTCGCGCGCTCGACGCCGAGCCGGCCGATCTCATCGCCAGCGGCGAACTGGTGAAAACGCCCGGCATCGGCAAGGCCACCGCGGCGATCATCGAAGAGCTGGTCCGCACCGGTGAATCGCGTTATCTCGCGGAGTTGCGCGCGCAATACCCGCCCGGCATCTTCGAGCTGTTGCGCGTTCCGAAGCTCGGCCTGAAAAAGATCGGCATCCTGCACGAAAAACTCGGCGTCGGAAATCTCGATGAGCTCGAAGCCGCCGCACGCGAAGGGCGCGTCGCACCGCTGCCGGGATTCGGACCGAAAACGCAGCAGTACATCCTGAGCGGCATCGAGAAAGCGCGTCGCCGCGAGTCGCACTTTCTGCTGCCGATCGGCGTCGAAGTCGGCGAACAGATTCGCGAGCATCTCGCGGCCATCGAAGAAATCGAGGATGCCGAGGTGAGCGGGAGCGTGCGGAGGCGGCTGGAGATCATTCGGAACGTGAACATCGTCATCGCCACGCGCGATCAGGATGCGGTCGTCCGCGCGCTGGCAAAGTTCGTCGAGAGGATCGAACGGATCGACGACGACACGGTGAAGGCATTCGCGCGGAACGAGATCGACGTCTGGTTTCACTTTACGAAACCGGATGGCTTCGGCGCGACGCTGCTCGTCACCACCGGCACGCCGGAGTTCGTCGCGGCCTTTCTCGAACGCGGCGGAAAGCTCGGCCGCGCGCGCACCGAGAAAGAGTTGTTCGACAAAGCCGGCCTCGCGTACGTCGATCCGGAGCGCCGCGAAAACGGCGACGACCTCAAACGCAAACGGCATCGTCGCCTGATCGAAGTCTCCGACCTGCGCGGCACGTTCCACGTCCACACCACCTTTTCCGACGGCCGCAACACGGTGCAGGAGATGCTGACCTCGGCGCGCGACCGCGGCTTCGAATACGTCGGCATCTCCGATCACTCGCCGGCCGCGTTTTACGCCGGCGGCTTGAGCGTCGACCAGCTCAAACTCCAGCACAAGGAGATCGCCGCGCACGAGCGCGAAGTCGCTCCGATGCGCGTCTTTCGCGGTACGGAGGCCGATATCCTTCCCGACGGAACGATCGACTACGACGAAAAGACGCTGAAGAAATTCGACTTCGTCATCGCCTCGATCCACTCGCGCTTCCAGATGCCGAAGGACGAGATGACCGAGCGCATGTTGCGCGCGCTCGACAATCCGTACGTCACGTTCCTCGGCCACCTCACCGGCCGCAAGCTGCTCTCACGCGACGGCTACAGCGTCGACTTCGAGCGCATCTTCGAGAAGGCCGGCCAGCGCGGCGTGATGATCGAGATCAACGGTAACCCCAACCGCCTCGACCTCGACTGGCGCCACATCCGCCGCGCCATGGACGTCGGCGTCGGCTTCGCCATCACACCCGACGCACATTCGATCCACGAGTACGCGGCGCTGATCAGCGGCACCTGGGTAGCGCGCAAAGCGGGCCTGACTCCGAAGGAGATTTTCAATACAAAGCCGGCCGACGAAGTCGCGGAGTATTTGAAAACGCGGGTTATCAGTATCAGGTAATGCGACTTGCCAAAGCACAGACAGGAGTGTCTGTGCCACACAATCGTGCCTTGTCTCCGCAATCGCTTTTACCGGCACAGCCGGTGTGGCAAAGACACTCTTGTCTGTGCTGCCGATGCTCGCGACGCCTACACCAAGTTCGCCGCGTTGTCCGCCCGCTCGCGCTCCAACGCGGCCACCCGTTCGCGAAGGTCGTTCAGCTCCGTGTGAATCTTCGCCAGCTCCTCTTTGACCGACTCGCGGGCGAATTCCTGCAATCGCGTCTGCATGCGCTGCGTCTGTTCGGACGAGAATTGCGTGAGGCGATTCAGCGGCTCGCCAAAGAGGTCTTTCAGCAGTTGTTCGAAGTCGTTCGGCATATACCGGACCCGAGCAATTGAAGTGCCACGGAAAGTCGTGGGAGAATCTGCGCGGTCCATGCAGATTCAGAGCTTCGCCGACTTCTGGCCGGACTACGTGCGCGCGCACTCCCGCGAACGCACGCGCGTGCTGCACGCCATCGGCTCCGTGCTCGCCGTGGTGATGCTCGGCCTCGCCTTCGCCGTCAGCCTCTGGTTCCTGATCGGCGTCCCGCTGATCGGCTACGCCTTCGCCTGGTACGCGCACTTTTTCGTCGAGCACAACAAGCCGGCGACGTTCGGCCACCCGTTCTACTCGCTGGCCGCCGACTACCGCATGCTCTTCCTGATGATGGCCGGCAAGATGGATGCGGAAGTGGAACGCTGCTGCGGCGACGGCGTGGCGGCGGTCAGTCCGACTGCGTGAGTTTCCACGACTCGTCGCCGCGCTTCTCCAGGATCCATTCGCCGGAGAACCTGTTGCCAGTGAACCAGAGATCGAAGCGGCGCCGCTCGAAGCTGCCGCCGATCAGCTCGTAGCAGCCGATGTCGGCGATCGAGATGCGATCGCACCACGCCGCCGGAACCTCGCCGCGAAAGTAAGCGGGATCGATCGCCAGGTCGTCCGCCGGCATAGCGCGATCGCGACGAAGAATCCAGCGTTTGAACGTACCGCCCATGTCGAGCCACAACTCGTTGCCCATCTCCGTTTTCGCGACGATGAAGAGCCGTCGCCCGCTCTGGCTGCGCGGCTTCGGAAGGCGGATGCCGCGAACGGTGACCTCGCCACTCTCCAATTCGGGAGTCCGGGTCGCGCGCGGCTTGAGCTCGGGGATGGTTTGCTTCAACCGCAGCACCGGCGCGAAGAGATCGCCGATTTTCTCCAGCCGCGCGATGGCCGCGTCGGGATCGAAATCGAGATCGTCCGCGGCTTCGATTTCCTCCCACGTCACCGGCATCGAGACAAACGGCCGCTCGCGTTTGGCGCGCAGCGAGTAGACCGACACCGTCGTCTTGAAATCGGCGTTTTGGCTCCAGTCGATGAAGATTTTCTTCGCGCGGAACTGCTTCCCCATCTTCGCCGTAATCAGGTTCGGATTCCCCCTGGCCAACTCCTCGGCCACGAAGCGCGCGAAGCCTTCCGTCGCACGATGCGACGCGATCCCGTTCAGCGGTACATAGACCTGCAACCCTTTCGACCCCGACACTTTCGCGAACGATTTCAATTTCAGCGTTGCGAGGGCGTCGCGCAGCACGAGTGCGACTTCGCAACACATCTCCAGTGACGTTCCCTCGCCGGGATCGAGATCGAAGACGACAGAGGTCGCGCGCTCGATGTGCGGCGCGCGATGCAGGAAGGGATGAATCTCGATCGCGCCAACGTCGGCCGCCCAGGCCAGAGTCCGAACGTCGTCGATGACGATGTAGTGGATCTTCGACTGCCCGCCTCGGCGCGGCACGGCCACGGTGCGAACCCAATCGGGCGTAAACGACGGCGCGTCCTTTTCCCAGAACGACTCGCCGCGCACGCTGTCGGGGTAACGCTTCAGCGACACGGGAACGTTCTTCAGATGCGGCAGCAGCCACTTCGCAACGCGCGCGTAGTAATCGACCGCGTCGTCCTTCGTGAAGCCGCTCTTCGGAAAGAGCACGCGATCCGGACGCCGCGCCACCTTTTTCGCCGCCACGCGTCACCGTCCTGCAAAGTTCATCGCACACAAGCGCACCCGGCGAACTGATTGCATTCCATCCGCCGCATGTCTCGCATCTTCTCGATCGTTCTGATGTTTCTCGCGGTCACCTCGGCCGCGCAGGACGTCGCGCTGCAGCCGATCGCCACCGGACTCGATCAGCCGGTCGCGCTTACGCATGCCGGCGACACGCGCCTCTTCATCACCGAGCAGACCGGCACGATCCGCATTTACGACGCCCTCGGACTTCGCACCACGCCTTTCCTCGACATCCGCTCGCTGGTGCTCACCGGCGGCGAGCGCGGCCTGCTCAGCGTCGCCTTCCATCCGCACTATCGCGACAACGGACTCTTTTTCGTCTACTACACGAATCGCAACGGCGACAACAATCTGGCGCGCTACAGCGTCTCCGCATCCGATCCCGACCGCGCCGACGCCGCCTCGGGCACGATCCTACTGACCATTCCGCATCCGTTTTTCGCGAATCACAACGGCGGCCAGCTGCAGTTCGGACCCGACGGCTATCTCTACATCGGCACCGGCGACGGCGGCTCCTCCGGCGATCCGAACAACAACGCCCAGAACCTCAATCAACTCCTCGGCAAGATCCTGCGCATCGACGTCGATCACGGTTCGCCCTACGCCATTCCGCCGTCGAATCCGTTCGCGCAGCGAGCCAACACGCGCGGCGAAATCTGGGCGTATGGCGTACGCAATCCGTGGCGCTTCAGCTTTGACCGCGCCACCGGCGACCTCTGGATCGGCGACGTCGGACAGGACGCATTCGAGGAAGTCGACTTCCAGCCCGCATCGAGCATCGGCGGCGAAAACTACGGCTGGCGAAAGATGGAAGGGCAGCACTGCTACAACCCGGCATCGAACTGCGTCGACGCCGGCGTGACGTTCCCGCTCCTCGAGTACTCCCACGCCGGCGGCGCCTGCTCCATCAGCGGCGGCTATCGCTACCGCGGTACGCAGATCCCGTCGCTCAAAGGCGCGTACGTTTACGGCGACTACTGCAGCGGCACGATCTCGAAAGCGACGCAAATCGGCGCCAGCTGGGTCGCCACCACGCTCTTCACCACCAACTTGCGCATCAGCGCCTTCGGTGAAGATCTCAACGGCGATCTCTACGTGATGGACGTATCCAAAGGAATCGTCTACAAAATCGCCCCGCGCGGCGTTACGCGGGCTAGAGCAATTCGTTGAAAGTTGTTCGCAGATTTCTCGGCGCCGACCGAGAATCAAGTCGCAGGTTAAAATCACTCGCCGCGCTGAATGCCGCTCATTGCCAGATAGTGGTCGATTGTTGCCAATATCGCCTTGTCTTTAAACACAATACCCAGATCTAGCGTCTCTTGCGTAGCAACCTTCGCCTCAAGTACGGCGGAATCCTTATATTCAAACCATCCGGGTGCTTCCCGATACTCGAACCGCGCCAGAACGCCTAGAAACCACAGCCGTCCCTTATACGACATTCCACTACGGGCATAGTAAAAACCGGCGTCATGGATGAACACCGGACTTCCGCTGGAGCCTGGAAACACGGACGCCGAGATCAAAAATATTGGTTCGCCATTGTAGTCTACTTGAATTGGCGTCGCCGTCGTTCCCTTTCGTATTATTGGGAGATAATTCTTGCGATCAAAGAGTCGGTTCGGGTAACCAGGAAAGATTACATCCTCAATCACGAGGGCATCGTCGAGTTGATCGGCACTGGGGATGACAGGATCGTCTACGTTCAGAAAAAAGACGCCGCCATGTTCCTCTAATTTATCCATAATTCTTTGGAGCGGTAAGATTGCAATATCGACGTGAGCATCGGGAGAAGATATCCACGCCTTCGCTGAAGGTTCAATTATAAAAGTGTGGATCTTGCCAATCTCTGGTTTGCCATCAGCACCCCGGGCGTGGAAAACGATCGATGTCTTGAGTGCGCCTTCGACTAGGTGCCGGTTTGTAACCAAGAACTCAAGACCTTTCGAACCGTGAATCTTTCGAAAGCGGAAAAAGCCCGTTCCGGACAGTCTCTCGTCGCCGAAATATGATTCTATTAAGACAGTCGTAAATAACAACTGGTCGCTCGTTAACTCAATTCGCATGGTCTCCTCTCGAACCAGCGCGGGATCAGCATTCCTGCGGTGAGGTCGTACGCGAAATGCACGGCCATCACCGGGATCAACGACTGCGCGAGCCACACCAGCGCGTGACAGGCCAGGGCGATGACGAAGATCGCGGCCATGCTGCGCAAGCCCTGCATGGCGTGAGCGGCGGCGAAGCTGATTGAGATCAGGATGATCGTTACGATCGTGACTCCGATCAGCCGCTGCGCAAGCTCCGCCATCACGCCGCGGTAGACGAACTCCTCCGCGATTCCGGCGACGATGCAGATGAAAACGTACGGAGTCATCTCCGCGGCGTTGTGCGGAAGGATGTCGTAGAGCCGCTGCTTCGACGCGGCGCTGCGGCCCGGCCATCGCAGCTTCAGCATCAAGACCGCCAGGACGTACATGAGCACCGCCGCGCTCCATGAGTAGAGAGAACGCTGCGGCAGTGGCATCGCCAGGATGCGATGTGTGTGCGCGATCCACGCTGCCATCCCGGCCAGAACGATCTGAAAAATGATCGTCTGCCTGTAAAAACGCGTGCGTGAAATCGGCAGCGGGCGCGTGCCGAGGCGGCGCGCGGATTTGATGATGAGGAGCGGGAGGAGAACTCCCGCAAACAACAGCAGCACGATTCCGAGCGCGTTGACCTCGTCAGGAATCAGCGCGCGGATCATCGATCACCAGCGATGACCGCAGTCCGCGCAGCGAAACGGCGACGCGACGAGAAAGAAAATGCAGACGGCCATGATCAGGTAGAAAGCCATGATCAACTGCTCCACAGCGACGCCGACCGCGATCAAGAGGCCGGCGCAGATCAGGAAGCCTGACAGACGCCGCGTGCGGCGGACGTCGGGCGAACCACACTTCGGACATTGCTCGGGAAAGCGGATGGCATGTTCGGCCGTGGCGGTCGTCTTTTCGGCGACGTCGAGCCCCGCGATGCGATTGAGGATTTCCTCGGCACGATCCGCATCCTCGGCGGCGACCTGCAGCTTCACGCCCATCGGCGACATGTAGGGAGCAATCGCGGTCACATTCTCGTCGCCGAGAAAAGCCGGAACGCCTTCATCCGTGAGGACGGCCTTGGCGAGTTCCGCGTCGTGCGCGGTGCGGAAAGTGGTCAGGGTTACCAGCGGCATGCGGCGCGGATTGTAGGCCGTTTATCATCCGCGCCGTGCCGCGGCGCTTCGATCGCTTTATCGATGACCTTTCGTCGGTCGAACTTTCGGAACGGGCATGCAACCAGTTCGCGCGCACGGGGGACGACGCTCGCGGAAATGCCATTCGGCGACGCAATCTACGTCTTTACCTCGAGGAGCTCGACGCCATCGGACCGCGGCTGCTCCTCGTCGGCGAGGCGGTGTCGTATCGCGGCGGACGGCTCACCGGCATCCCGTTCGTCAGTGAGACGGTGATGCTCTGCGGTGTCGCCCTCGCGAACGGCTCGCACGTGCTCGGCAGCGAACGCGGCTACCGCAAAGCCGACCTTTCGACGCGTGTGTCGACCGAAGCCAGCGCGACGATGGTGTGGGGAACGATTCGCGACATCGAGCCGCTGCCGCTGCTCTGGAACGCGTTTCCGTTTCATCCGTTCGATGCCGGAAATCCGCTCACGAACCGGATGCCGACGCCGGCGGAGTTGGAGATCGGCGCGATGTTCATCATGAGGCTCATTCGCCTCTTCGGAATCGAGCGCGTCGCCGCGATCGGCAATCAGGCCTCATTCAGCCTGACGCGCCTCGGAATCCCGCACGAGAAGGTGCGCCATCCATCGCAAGGCGGCAAGAACCTCTTCGTCGCCGGAATGGCGCGCCACTCGCAGTTTCCGCGCGTGGAGGATTCCATGCCCCGCAAGAGCCAGATCCAGGAAATCAAAGAAGGCGTTTCCACGCGCACGAAAACCTACTCCGGCAAAACGCAGCCCGCCGGCCCGAAAGCGCCGCTGCCGACGAAGAACGCCGTGCGGTTATCAACGGTGCCAAGCTCCGCGAAGGAGAAGTACAAGGGCGGACGGGATTGATCATCAGGCATCCCGAGCATCAGCAGCACAGACAAGAGTGTCTGTGCCACACGCGCCTGCGCGTTAAAACACCGGCTTGGATGATTGGCAGCAGCCAATGTGGCACAGACACTCCTGTCTGTGCTTTGGCAAACTTCACTGCCTGAACCTTATCCCCCGATGTGCGACATCTCCACCTTCGTGCCCGTCGTCGCCTCGGAACGGATTTCGGAGTAGCGGTCGTCGCGGGTGCGCCAGTGGGAGCGGATGGCTGCGGTGATCGTTTCGTCGTCGGCGCCGCCGCGCAGGAGGGTGCGCAAGTCGTGGCCGGTGCCGGCGAAGAGGCAGAGATAGAGCTTGCCGTCCGCGGAGAGGCGGGCGCGCGTGCAACTGCCGCAGAACGGCTGCGTGACCGAGGAGATGATGCCGATTTCGCCGGCGCCGTCGACGTAGCGCCAGCGCTCGGCGACTTCGCCAAAATAGTTCGGCTGCACCGGCTCGATCGGCCAATGCTCGTTGATGCGTTCGGCGATTTCGCGCGCCGACACGACGTCCGTCATCCGCCAGCCGTTCGTGTTGCCAACATCCATGTACTCGATGAAGCGGAGGATGTGGCCCGTGCCGCGAAAGCGTTGCGCCATCTCGACGATGCTGCCATCGTTCTCGCCGCGTTTGACGACCACGTCGATCTTGATCGGGCCGAGCCCTGCGTCCGAGGCCGCGTCGATCGCGTCGAGCACGCGAGCGACGGGAAAGTCGACGTCGTTCATGCGCCGGAAGACCGCGTCGTCGAGAGAGTCGAGGCTGACCGTGATGCGATTGAGTCCCGCCTCGCGAAGTGCGATCGCTTTCTCGCGCGTCAGCAGCGAGCCGTTCGTCGTGAGTGCAATATCCTGCACACCGCGCCTGTCGGCAAGCATCGTGATGAGGCGATCGAGATCGCGGCGCAGGAGCGGTTCGCCGCCGGTGAGGCGAATCTTCTGAACGCCTTCGTTCGCAAAGAGTTGCGCGAGCCTGGCGATCTCCTCGAACGTCAGAAGCTCGGCGCGGTCGAGGAAGGCGAAGTCGCGGCCGAAGACCTCTTTCGGCATGCAGTAGGTGCAGCGAAAGTTGCAGCGGTCTGTAACCGATATCCGCAGGTCGCGAAGCGGACGTCCGAGCGCGTCAAGAGCCATTCAGCGCAGACAACTCCTGCGGCGGGAACAAAAACTCCAGCACGGCAGGCGCGCGTTTGGCCCAGGCGCGTTCGCTGTGATCGGCGCGGCGATCTTCGAAGTAATTGAAGTCCGCGTCATCGCGCCATCCCTTCTTTCGCAAGAGATCGCGCAGTGATCGCGCGTCGTTCAGACCTTCGACGCCTTCGCGTCCTCCCATGTCGAGCCAGATGCGCGGACGTTGCGGCGATGCGAAGCTCTCCACGTCCGAAAGAATCGCGCGGCCGTGCCACCAGACCGAGGGCGACATTACCGCGAGACTTCCGAAAACGTCGGGATGCGTGAGGCCGAGGTGCAGCGTTGCCAGACCGCCGAGTGACGAGCCGCCGAGCGCGGTGTTCGGCGCCTCCGGCAACGTGCGGTACTTCGCATCGATGACGGGCTTCAACTCCTCGATGATCATGCGGCCGTAATCGTTCGCCTTTCCGCCGCCGTGCCGCGCGGCGTCATTCGTCTGCGTGTATTCGTCGATACGCGACGAGCCGGTGTTGTCGATTCCGACGATGATCATCGGGCGCGCCGATCGCGATCCGATCGCTTCGTCCGCTGCTTCGCCGAGGCGCCAGTGCTGGCCGGGGATGAACGCGCGCTCGCCCTCGAAAAGATTCTGGCCGTCGTGCATGTAGAGCACGGGATAGCGAACGTCGTCGCGATCGTTGTAGCCCGGCGGCAGATAGATGGTGACGTCGCGATCGTTGTTGAGGATTTCCGAGTGAAAGCCGCGGATGTGATCGAGAGTGCCGCGCCGTGTTTCCTTTCTTCGATTGGGGAGCCGCAGCGCGCGCCGGAAGGCGGTGCGCAGCGTGTCGCTCATGGTTTGCATCAGTCTCGGATCTCTCGATAGCCGCTGCGGAAGTAGAGCAGCGGCTCGCCCTCGCGGGTGAAAACGTCGACGACTTCGCCGACGAAGATGGTGTGATCGCCGCCCGGTAGTTGCTCGTGCAGCTTGCATTCGATGGCGGTAAGCGCGCCGGTGATGAGCGGGACGTCGAGGGCGCCGGTGAACGTCTCGACGCCCTCGAAGCGGTCATCCCGGCGCGAAGCAAACTTCGAGGAGATCTCCGTCTGGCCGCTGCTGAGAATGCTCACGCCGAATTTCTGCGCGGCGGTGATGGCCTCGTGCGTCTTCACCGAATTTTCGATGCAGACAAGGATGAGCGGCGGATGGAGCGAGAGGGATGCGAACGAGGCCACGGTCATTCCGAAGAGTTTCCCGTCGTGCGACGTCGTCACGACCGTTACGCCGCTGGCGAAATGCGACATGGCCAGCCTGAAACGAGCATCATCGATCGGCATCGCGAACCTCCGGGCGGCGCAGTGTAATGCAACTTTCGGGCGCTTCCGCGCGCGTGGCATTCGATGTGATAAAACTCCGCGCCCTATGAAAGTCCACGAGTATCAGGCCAAAGAAATCCTGCGCCGCTACGGCGTTCCGACGCCGCGCGGCGTCGTCGCGGAAACGCCGGACGAGGCGCGCGCCGCGGCGAAGGAGCTGGGCGGGCGCGTGGTCGTCAAGGCGCAGATTCACGCCGGCGGCCGCGGCAAAGGCGGCGGCGTCAAGCTCGCCAAAGATGCCGACGAAGCCGCGGAACTGACGAAGAAGATGATCGGCATGACGCTGATCACGCACCAGACCGGCCCCGAGGGACGCGAAGTTCGCAAAGTCCTGATCGAGGAAGCGCTCAACATCGACAAGGAGCTCTACCTCGGCATCACACTCGACCGCCGCATCGGCATGCCGGTGGTGATGGCGTCGAAGCAGGGCGGGATGGAGATCGAGGAGGTCGCCGAGCGCGATCCGTCCGCGATCCATCGCGAGCCGATCGACGGCGTCCTCGGCGCGCTGCCGTTTCAGGCGCGATCCGTCGCGAACGCCCTCGGACTCACCGGCGACGCGTACAAAAAGTGCGTCGACTTCGTGCAGAAACTGATGCGCTGCTACCTCGACACCGATGCATCGCTCGTCGAAATCAATCCATTGATGGTAACGAAGGAAGGCAACGTCGTCGCGCTCGACTGCAAGATGAACTTCGACGACAACGCGATGTTCCGCCACAAGGACATGGCGGAGATGCGCGATCTCAACGAAGAGGATCCGCTCGAAGTCGAAGCATCGAAGTTCGGCCTGAACTACATCACGCTCGATGGCAACGTCGGCTGCATGGTGAACGGCGCCGGGCTGGCCATGGCCACGATGGACATCATTAAACTCGCCGGCGGACAGCCCGCGAACTTCCTCGACGTCGGCGGTGGCGCGAGCGCGGAGCAGGTCAAGAACGCCTTCCGCATCATCCTGTCGGACAAGAACGTGAAGGCGATCCTGATCAACATCTTCGGCGGCATCATGCGCTGCGATCGCATCGCCGAGGGAGTCGTGAGCGCGTCGCGCGACATCGGGCTGCCGGTTCCCGTCGTCGTCCGGCTCGAAGGAACGAACGTCGACCTCGGCAAGGAGATCCTCAGCAATTCGGGACTCCCGCTGATCACCGCCGACGGCATGTGGGACGCGGCGCAGAAAGTGGTCGCAGCCGCGCAAGGAAATAGCTGATGGCCATCTGGGCAGACAAAAACACGCGAGTGATCGTGCAGGGCATCACCGGCCGCGAAGGAACCTTTCATGCGATTCAATGCCGCGACTACGGCACGCAGGTGGTCGGCGGCGTGACGCCGGGCAAGGGCGGGACGACGCACGAGGGCTTCGCGGTCTTCAACAGCGTTCGCGAGGCGCGCGAAAAAGCGGGTGCGAATTGCTCGCTGATCTTCGTGCCGCCGCCGTTCGCGGCCGACGCGATCATGGAGTCGGCCGACGCCGGCGTCGAGCTGATTATCTGCATCACCGAGGGCATCCCGGTGAACGACATGATGCGCGCGCACGATTTTCTGCGGAAGGCAAACGCGCGCGCGATCATGTCGGGCGCGATGCCGTCGCGCCTGATCGGTCCGAACTGTCCCGGCATCATTACGCCGGGCGAAGCGAAGATCGGCATCATGCCGGGGCACATTCATCGTCCCGGTCCGATCGGCATCGTGTCGCGTTCGGGAACGCTGACGTACGAAGCAGTCGGCCAGACGCGCGCGATCGGACAATCAACGGCAGTCGGCATCGGCGGCGATCCGCTGCCCGGCACGAATTTCATCGATTGCCTGGCCGCATTCGAAAGCGATCCGGCCACCGAGGCCATCATCATGATCGGCGAGATCGGCGGGTCCGCCGAAGAGGAAGCGGCGGCGTTCGTGAAGGAGTCAGTCACGAAGCCGGTAGTCGCCTTCATCGCCGGCCAGACCGCGCCTCCGGGACGGCGCATGGGCCACGCCGGCGCCATCATCAGCGGCGGCAAAGGCACGGCATCCGAAAAGATGGCCGCCCTGAAAGCGGCCGGAATTCACGTCGTCGAGGCGCCGAGCGAGATGGGTGCGAAGGTGGCGGAGGTTTGGAAGGGGCGGTAGGCTACTTAAGGATCAAACTCAATCGGTTCGTTTCTGACCGCTTCGCGAAGAATTTCGAGCACTTCATCGTTCAGAGCGCGGCCATGCTGCCTCGCGCGCTGCAGCAGCTTCGCCATTACGTCATCGTCGAAATCATCAACCACGATTTCAGCCATCACTTCTCCGTTGGCGGCGGCGGAATCTCCCAGCGAATCCTCTCGACCTTTCCGCTCACCATCGGGTAGTACGCAACCACGACGCCCACTTCTCCGTTGCGGACGGCGTCGCCAATCACTTTGCTGCGCAGAACGATGTAGTCGGCTGATGCTTTCGCGTTGGCGATAATAGCGGCGCGGACGTCGTCGCGCTTCTTGCCGCCGCCGCTTCCGCTGATCGCTCTGCGAATCCGCCGCACCAGCGCACGCAGCGCCGGCGTGTCAGGATCCTTCTTTTTTAACGCCTCGGTCACCGCACCGCAGCGCTCGTGGCCCATGACCACGATGAGCTTCGTCCAGTGATGGGCAACGGCGTATTCGATGCTGGCGATGCCGAAGGTGTCGGCGACGTTGCCGGCAACGCGAACCACGAACAGTTCGCCAATACCCCGATGAAAGACGAGCTCCGGCGGGACGCGGCTATCAGAGCAGGAGAGCACCGTAACCGGCGGGTCTTGATCGCCGGCCGTATTTCGGCGCGCATCGTCAAGTCCGGTGTAGCGAAGCGCACCGCCCTCGTACGAGCCGTTCCCATTCATCAACTGCGTCCATAGCGACTCGGGGTTGAGTGGCGGCTGGAAAGGCAGCGGTGTCTGCTGTGCGGCGAGCGGAAAGGTGAGAACAAGCAGCAGAAGCGCGGCCGCGAAGATTCTGGACTGACGCATGGATGGACCTCCAGCCGCGATTCTAACGCCGAGTGATGACGAGCTCGCTAATATCTACAGGCCGCTCAATGCTATCGACGATGGTGGCCGCGACATCGTCGGCATCCATGAACCCCGGACGCGGCTCCGGCCAGAACGGTGTGTTCATCCCACCCGGAGCGACGGCGATGATTCTCGCCTTCGTCCCCTTAGCCTCGGCCTTGAGCGCTTCGCCGTACCCGCGCGCGCCCCATTTCGCCGCGCAGTAGACACTCTCGTTGGCTTTCCCAATCAGCGCCGCCGTCGACAGGATGTTGACGATCGTCCCGCCATGCTCTTTGAATCGCGGAAACAGCAACTCGCAAAAGTTGATCGTGGCAATGAGGTTCGAACCGATGATCGCGGCAATCGCATCGCCGTCGTACGAACCAACCGGTCCGAAGATTCCGACGCCGGCACAGTTGACCAGCAGATCGATCGTGCCGAGCCGCTCCGCCGCTTCGATGGCGCGAAGCGCCGTCTCGCGTTTCGACGCATCGCCGGAAACATCCGCCGTCACGCGACGCGACACGCCGACCACCTGCGTTCCTCGGCCTCGCAGAAGTTCGGCGATCGATAACCCCAATCCGCTCGAAGCGCCCGTGACGATCGCAACCATGCGGGGAGTGTACTGATTACGAGCCGGAGTAAATGACAAACGGTGCCCAATACTTCGGATAGCGGTAGGCGTGGCCATGTTGAATCAGACCGAGTTTCGCGCTGCGAAGGGCTGTCGCGGGATCCTGGCCGCGACGAATGCCGTCGTAGAGATCATCCATTAGTTTGGGCGTGGCATCGTCATTCACTTCCGAAAGAGCAGCGATCACCTGGCGCGCGCCAGCATGGAGGAACGCCCAGGCCAAACCCACCAGCCCCTCGCCGGTGTATGTGCGGGTTCCGGCACCCTGGCAGCTCGAAATCGTCACCAACCGCGCTCGGAGCGGGTGCTTGAGGATGTCGCGCGCGTAAAGCTTGTAGGAGCCGCCCTCCTGCGCAAGGATTACGGCGGAATCGAGCGGCTGTAAACGCGGCGCGATCGCGTGGGCAACAAAATGGATGTACCCATATCGGTCGGCGACCGCCTTCTGATAGTTACGCGGCGTTGCTCCTGCTCCTTTGAGAGTCGTACACGCTCGTGGGAAATGCCTGCTCACCAGATCCATTTCTTTCTCGGCGTTTTTCAGGCCTGGAAACTCGCCAGCGGGCGGCGGATCACCAACGAGAAGTAGCGACTGCGCTGCCCTGGCCGTGCGCGATCCCGCCAGCAGTTCGAGTGAGCCGGCCATTTCGATCGTGACGTTCTCGATCCAATAACGGTTGGTGGACGGAACCACGAGCGTCTCCATGTTGAAGGCGTGCAGTCGGCCGTCGGCGATGACGATGACGCGCTTCCCAGGCGGGATTCGCTTCGCGACCGGCTGAACGAGCATCGTGTACAGCGCTGCACCATGCGGCATGCTGGTATTGCCTGTGCGCAGGCTGAGCATCTCGTTTGAATATTCATCGAGCGCGCTCTCGATGGCCGGTGCCGCCGGCAACGGATTGACTTCGATCGAGTTCGGTGTGACGGTCCAGACATACGAACGTTCGGGTGTCAGCCAGTACGAAAGGATGATGGCATTGCGATCAGCCGCGATCCGTTTGGGATCGATCCGTCGCGGCTCCGCTCCTCTGTCCAGCGCGTCGTCAAGCGTTTGCGCGCGGCTTCGCTCAACGACGGCAAACGCGTCCTCGACGCGTCTGTCGCCGAGGAGAAAATCGACGTACTGTTCGTTGATCTCGCGAACGAGGGCACCGAAAGGGAGGCGGAGCTTTTCTTCCTTGATCTTGCCGCGGACCTCCGCCGCGGTTTCGAGAGCGCGCCGGAATTGCTCGCCCGCTTCGGTGCGGCGCTTTGCGGCTATGAGGAACTGCCCCAGACGCGCCTCGGCCTCCCACCGCAATGCCGCATTCCCTGCACCGATCACGCTCCGAACTTTGGCGATGGCTGAGTCGGTCTGGCCGAACCTGGCGTCGATTCGCGCATCGATCAACAACGATCGAAGTTGTAGCTCTTCATTCTTTGCATCGATGAGCGACCGCGCGTCATTGTTCGCTTTTCGAGCGCCTGCAATGTCACCAAGCGCGAGCAGTGCCTCGGCGGAATCGCCGATGAATTCACCGAGATCACCTTGGTTGAAATTACGTGCTACGACGATACTGCGTTTGAAGTCTGAGAGCGCAGTACGATAGTCACGACGGTACATAGCGATCTTGCCGCGATTGTCCAGCCATGAGCTGAGGTCGTAGTTTTCCCCCGCTTCCTCGGCGATTGCGATTGCTTTGTTGAGGTAGTCTGTCGCCATGTCGAAGTCGCCGAGGAGAATGTAGGCCCACGCGAGATTGCCGGATATCTTCTGGATCTTCGACCGCGAATGGATCTGGTCTCTTGCCAGAGCTAGTGCGCGCACATTTGCGTCGATGGCCTCGTCATAACGCCCCTCGAATGTTTCCGTACGAGCCAGAGTGCCAAGAGCATTCATCTCCGTCCTGGAATCTTTGCTCTCCCGGCTCAATAGGATGGCCTTGTTCGCATGACGCTCAGCGGCGTTGGTTTCGTGGCGTCCGTTCTCAACAAGCGCCCGAGCCAAAAGAACGCCGGCCAGTTCCTTGTGCTGGTATCGCTGCGCAAGACGTTCCGCCTCGTCCATGAGCTTTTGCGCCTGGTCAGGAACGCCCATCCGGGACGCAAGAACTGCCTGTTTCAAAAGCCGGTTGATTGCGATTCCGCTGTGTGTCAGCCGCACCGGTAGCTTAGGCTCGAGAACGGCCACTGCGGCGTCATGTTTGCCCAGACCGATGAGCGCGTCTGAGTACAGCAGGCGCATCTTCCAGACGTCGTCGGTATCCTCTCCGCCGAAACGCTCCAGCGCCTCCCGAAGAACCAGTTCGACGCCATGCCAGTCGTTCGCTTGGCTTAGTGCCGTAGCGCGGACGAGGGCTGCATGTGGAGAGTACCCATTCGCCCCGGCCAGTAGCAGCGTAAGCGCGAGTGCGAGCCAGCGAAACAACTCAAGGGGGATACATGTCCGTGCCATTGGTCGTCGTCGATGCGAACGTCAATTCTCCATCATGTGGTGAGCCGAGATTGAACCGCAGCATGTTAACCGTGCGTTGGTGCGGTTTCAGAACGACCTCGCCAATGGCCATCGTTCCGAAATCAGCGATTCGGACGATGTAACCCTTACGCCGGACGGGCTTCGTTCGGTCGATCACTCGGCGTTTCTCTTCATTATTCAGATCTTCATCGGGGTCAGCTTCGGCAATGTCGCTGTTGGCGACGAGCGAACAGCGGATGACCTCGTTCCTGGATGGCGCGCCTTTGCTGGTACTAGCGGGAGGCCAGCAGAATCGTTTGCCGTATCGCGTCGCCAGCGTGTCGTCACCGTCGGCGGATTTGTCAGTGACGCCGAGCGCCTCGTCGTCAACCGACGCCTTTTCCGCAAACGCTTTGACCAACGCCGAGTGCGTGGCATATCGCGAATAGAGACTGTGATCGAGCTTCACGTCGACTGCCCTGCCCCCGATCCTGACGTTCTCCAGGAGCGACCCTTCAAACGTGAACTGCGGTTCTTCACATGGCGCCTCGCGGCGCATGTCAGCGGCGAGATGCTCGGAAGTCACGCGAGCCACCAGGAGCTCAGCCTTCACCATGTTCAGGACATTGAGGTTGCGGATGCAGACCGTCGCGATCGTGTTGCGGTATCTCCCTCGTTGACTTCCGGCGACATACACCGACGCTTCATCGAACGAGATGATGCCCTTGTAATTGAAGTTGTGGATTGTCTCGGAGCCCTCGCCACCACTGGGCGAAAGCACCAGGCCTTTGCTCGGAAGTACCTCGCAGCATGGATTCCGCAGCACTCCGCCGAAGGCCAACGCGTTGGCGTGATAAACGAATGACATGACTGCCTCCTCTTCCTCTCTGCTTTACTGAACCTCCACCGTGAAGTGGTAACCGGGGATCTCTGGGTCCCCGCCTCGGATCACAACGTCGTAGTCGCCAGTGTGCAGGACGTGCGGCGGCAGGCTGATGTCCACTACTTCGTCAGCCTCGCCTTGCGACACGTTTCTACTTCTGACAAGGATTCCAGCCGCGTCCCGTAACTCACAGGTATAGCTAGCGGGCGGACGGTCCTGCGGTGGAATGGTGAAGTCGATCGAGGCCGGCTGATCGCCGCGAATGACGTATTTCCGCTGGGCGGCACGCGTCCTCTCGAGATCGATCGTTTGTACGGCGGCAGTGACGTGGGCCGGTTGTCCGATCGGCGCCGGCGTTTGATGCCGGAGTCCCGCGATCTGCGGCACGTACTGATACGCCAGTCCGATCGCCACCGCGGCTGCCCCCGCCGCAGCGGCCCATCGGCTGTAGTGTTTCACTGGTACGAAGCGAAAGGCTGTTCGCACGCCGGCGGCGATCCTGGCGGCATCGCGCACGTCGGCGGTGCATGCGGTGCAATCGAAGAAGTGTTCCTCGAAGGCATCGCGCTCTGCCGGCTCGAGCTCGTCGAGGATGTAGCGCTCTGCGGCCATGGTTTTGATTGCGTCGTCGTGGTTCATGTACCTGTCTCTTTTTTACCCGTCTCTCATTTGGGTAGTGACGATTTCGGCGAATCCGTTTCATCGGGACGGATCGGCACCACCTCACCCTTCCACGCGCTGCGGAACTTTTCTTTGGCCCGGTGCAGCAGCACGCGCAGGTAGCCCCGGTCGACGCCGAACTCGGCGCAGACGTCATCGTTTGTGCGCTCGTCGAAAAAGAGGGCTTTAATGATGTCGCGGTCGCGAGGAGGAAGCTCATTGACCACGCGGCGGACGCGCTCCCGTTCCTCGCTGTTGACCAGGGCATTCTCGACGTCTTCCGAGGTGGGGAGATCGAGGTGCGCGTCGACGAGTGGCTCGGTGCGATTCGTCTGACGGTATTGCTCGAGGACGACGTTGTTGCAGACGGTATTCACGTACGCGCCAAGCTTCCGCCCGTCGCGGATACCGCCCTCGGGCGCGCGCAAGGTCTTGAAAACGCGGGCAAACACTTCCTGCCGCACGTCGTGAATCGCCTCGAGAGATGGCAACCGCCTGCGGAGTTTGATCAGCAGAAGCTGCTCAAAGTACGAGCGAAAATGCTCCTCGGTCCAGCGATCGCCCTCCCGCAGACGGCGAACGTAGTCGTCGTCAAACGGAAAGAAGTCCATGATCAGTAGAGTGACTGAAACGTTACTTTAGCAGCTACTACGGCCTTGCGGCACCGCCGATCGTTCATGCGCGCAGGCGCGCGGCGGCTTTGCGCAACGCTGCATGACCGACGGCAATGTCGACGCTGCGCTGCAACATCGGGAGGTACTGCGCCGCGAATGCTGCCTCCGCCTTTGGTCCGATCAGGCCGTCCACGCGATCGGCGATGGCGGCCACGTCGGACCGCTCGAAGTCGGTGCGCGCCATCTCGTCGATGTCGACGATGAGCGACGTCAGTGGCTTGAGCCAGGCGAAGAAGGGATCTTCCTTCAGCAGCTGCAGCAGTTGCGACGGCTTGACCGGCGCGACGCCGAATGCGTAATCGTTCGCCGCCGCATCGATCAGCGCGCGGTGCAGCGGAAGGAGCGCTTTGGAAACGTCGCGCAATGCGTCCCGGAGCGCGGCCCGCTCCGGCGAGTCCGGCGTGTGCATCGTCCGCGCGTAGAAGGAGTTTTTGTCGAGCGGCATGGGCCCCGAAACATCGCGCTCCCACGGTTGGCTGGGGAAGGGTGGCTAGGCAGTGGCCAACCGTGGAAGCGCGAAAACGGTGCTGAGAGCGGAAAGTCTACCGCAAGTAGAGCGGGCCGCGTAAAGCAGTTTCTGCGGCTTGCCTCGCCGCTCAGGCCCGGCTTAGAATGCGCGCCCGCGCCGGATCGGAATGCGATTCCGGCAGGGGCGGTTAACGTCGCTTGCTCGCACCCATAGCTTAATTGGATAGAGCATCTGACTACGGATCAGAAGGTTCGAGGTTCGAGTCCTCGTGGGTGCACCAATCAGGTTTCAATCCGGCGGCGGGCAACGAGCCCGCCGTTGTAATCTTTGAACGAATGGACGAAGCGCACTGGATGCACGAGGCGCTCGCTCTCGCCGAAGAAGCGGGGGCAGCGGGCGAGATTCCAGTGGGCGCAGTCGTCGTCGATCGCGACGGCAACATCATCGGACGCGGACGCAACCGCCGCGAGTCCGGCGATCCCCTCGGCCACGCGGAGCTGATCGCCATCGCCGAAGCAGCGAAAGCGATCGGCGACTGGCGGCTCGAAGGGACGACCATGGTGGTGACGCTCGAACCGTGCGCGATGTGCGCCGGAGCGCTCGTCAATGCGCGCGTCGCGAAGCTGATCTTCGGAGCATTCGATCCGAAGGCAGGGTTCTGCGGTACGCTCGGAAATCTGGTCCAGGATGTTCGGCTCAATCACCGGCTGGAAGTGGTCAGCGGGGTTGCCGCCGAGGAGTCGAGAAGGCTTCTGCAGGAGTTCTTTCAAGGGTTGCGCAAGCGGTCGCAGGTCACGGAGAGGTGGCAGAGTGGTTGAACGCGGCGGTCTCGAAAACCGTTATACCTTCACGGGTATCGGGGGTTCGAATCCCCCCCTCTCCGCCAGGCCGGCACGGCCGGCGGCGTTGGTTGGCCTAGCCTCAGTCAACAGCGCGTACTAAGTTGCTTCCGCGAACATCAGTACTACGTCTTTGAACGGAGAGATGGCCGAGTGGCTTAAGGCGCACGCTTGGAAAGCGTGTGTACGGTAAAACGTACCGTGGGTTCGAATCCCACTCTCTCCGCCACCGGGCACGGCCCGGCTCGTTGGTTGGCCTAGCCTCGGCCCACAGTTCCTATCTTCAGGCTACGGCTACTGTTTGCCCGCGGAACATCGCTTCCGTTTCGGCGTTTAGCAGGACCCACAACGTGTAGACGCCGAGGGCGGTGCCGAGGGGGAAGCTGAGGATGTGCAGGACGCCGACGATGATGGCGACGATGCGCGCCCATGGCTGCATTTTCAGCAATCCGATTCCGGCCAGCAGGCCGGGCAGCGCGACGATCATCAGAAAGCAGGCGATCGCGGCGCCTACCGCGCCGGTGATGAACATCGCTTCGTGATCGCCGGAAATCGCGCCGCCGAAGAGGACGACGCTGCCGATCCCCAGACCCACCAGAACGATGATTGCGCTGTAGACGATGAAGCACCAGCCGAGAATGCGAACGTGGTCTCTCATGATGAGTGATTGATACGAAGCGCGCGTCGCAGAGTTGCGGCCAGGGAACATGCTACGCTTTCGGCAGGTTTCGATTTCGAGTTCAAAAGGAGGCTTGCCACAGATGCGTCATCTCGTTGCCGCAACAGCAGTGGTCGGCTTTCTCGCAAGCGGTCTGGCATGCGCCCAGATGAAATCGGCAGTTCCGCCGGGTACGCCGTCGACAAAGCCGCAGGTCAAAGCGGCCACGCCGATCCCGGTGGCTCAGGAGCCGCTCGAAGCGGCGCGCCGGATCACACGCGAGGAAGCGATCAAAATGATCAAAGCGAAGAAGGCCGTGTTCGTCGATGTACGGCCGAAGGAATCGTACGATCAGAGTCACATCAAGGACGCGATCAGCATCCCGCTCGGAGACATCCTCACGCGCGTGAAGGAGATCCCGCCCAAGACGTTCATCATTACCTACTGTGCTTGACAGAATGAGCACACAAGCGCCCGTGCGGTGCTAGACCTCAATGCTCATGGAATCAAGAACGCGGCCGCGCTCCTCGGCGGCTGGAACGGCTGGAACGAAGCCAGGCTGCCGATCGAATCGACGCCGAAGAAATGATCCGAAAGGCCCGGCGATGCCGGGCCTTTTTAACTAATGCCTTTGAAGAAACGATTCAGGCGCGGACGGAACCAGTGCTTGCGGTCGAGTGAGAACGCCACCGCGGTAGCCTTCCCGACGATGCGCCGTCGTTCGATCATCCCGATGTAACGGCTGTCGTTGCTGTTGTCGCGGTTGTCGCCCATCACGAAATAGCGTCCCGGCGGAACGGTCAGCGGACCATACGAACGCATGGCCGGATTCTGCGGCGCGAACATCACGTCGTGCGTCTTTCCGAAGAGCGTCTCCTCGACGATGAACGACGTTCCCTGCTCGTCATCCTCGCGCTGCCCGACCGGCTTCCAGATCGCGGCCTGGCCGTTGATGAGCAGCTGGTTATCGCGCAGTTCCAACTTGTCGCCAGGCACCGCCACGACGCGCTTCACCAGCCGCACGCCATCCGCCGGCGAGAAGAGCACGACGATGTCGCCCCGCTTCGGATCGCTCCACTTCGCCAGCTCCACGAGCGTGAAGGGGATCTTGAGGTCGTAGGCCAGCTTGTTGACGACGACGCGGTCGCCCTCCTCGATGGTCGGCTTCATCGAGCCGGTAGGGACGTCGTTCCAGTCGGCCAGCGCCGAGCGGAGGGAGCTGATGACCAGCAACATCAGAAGGAAGACGCGCAGTTCGTAAAAGACTTTTTTCTTATCCATGGATGCGTACGCACTTTTCAATCACGGCAGTCTGATGCATTCGAGAGGCAGCAACGCGTTTTTGTTCGAGGAGGAGCATCCCGCGTTTCAACGCTCCGGAAGCTCCATCGTAGTAGTGAATTGAAGTCAATCCACGGAGGAATCAAACGTCATGAAAAAGTTTGTCATTGCACTGATGGTCACGGCTACCTCGGCGATCGGTTTCGCCCAGACCGGACCCGGGATGCATCACCGCCGCGGCCAGGGCGCCGACTTCGGCCGCATCGCCGCAAAACTCAATCTCACCGATGCCCAGAAACAGCAGCTGAAGGATATCCGCACCGCCAGCCGCGAGCAGAACAAGCAGCTCTACGCCGATTTCCGCGCGAAGTTGCAGGAGTTCCGCGCACTGAAGCAGGCCAACGATCCGAAGGCCGATGATGTGAAAGCCGAGCTCAAAGCGATGCGGCCGCAGCTCGAAGCGGCGCGCAAAGCGAACCGCGAAGCGATGCTCAACGTCCTCACTCCCGAGCAGCGCGATCAACTGAAAGCCGCTCATCAGCGCGGCGCCGGACGCAGAATGGCCCGCCGCGGAATTCGCGCCGGATTCGGCAACCTGAATCTCAGCGATGAACAGAAGTCGCAGCTCAAGCAGCTCCGCGAAACGACGCAGCAGCAGAACGCGCAGCTCTTCGCCGACGCCCGCTCCACGCGGCAGGAACTTCACTCGCTCCGCGGCACGAACGATGCGCGCGCGGCCGAACTGAAGGCGCATCTCGAGTCGCTCCGCCCGCAGCTCGAAGCGGCGCGCAAGCAGCAGCACGAAGCATTCGTCAACATTCTCACGCCCGAGCAACGCACGCAGCTCGAGCAGTGGAAGGCTCAGCGGCAGTCGCGCCGCCAGAGCCGGTAGTCGCTTCCTCCCCCTCTCTCGTTGAAAGGCGCCGCGCGGACTCGCGGCGCCTTTCTTTTCCGGGCACGGCCCGGTGCGTTGGTTGCCCAAGGCTCCGCCACCGTTGCCGGCTGCATCAGCATCCGCGATGTCGCAGGTTAGACTTCCACGCGGATGTCGCACCGCAACTCCGTCCACGATCTGAAGAGCCTCGTGCTCTCCTTTCATTCGCTGATCGGAATTGAAACGGTCGAAGAAGATCGCGTCCGTTCGCTGCTGATGGAAGTGGCCACGGATCTCAAGCTCCCATTTTTCGAATGGTCGCTGACGAGCGGTTTTAGCCGCGTTCACGGATCGCCGATCACCGGCACGCAGGACGCCCTCGGCGCGCTGCACCACATCGCGCAGATCGAGAACACGGACGCCATCTTCCTGCTCAAGGACATGGCTCGCCATCTCGACAATCCGAACGTCAGCCGCGCCTTGCGCGAGCTCGCGCAGAAGCTGATGTCCACCCGCTCGGCCATCATCCTGACTGGAGAGCCGCTGGAGCTTCCGAAGGATTTCGAGGCATTGGCCGTCCGCTTCCGGCTGGAAATGCCGGACATCAGCGAGCTGCGGGACGTCGTCCGTCTCGCCGTCGAATCGATCAGCGCCCGCCAGCGCGTGCAGGTCGATCTCTCGCGCGGCGACGCGCTCCGCCTCGTGCAGGCGCTGCAGGGATTGACCATCAATCAGGCCCGCCAGGTCATCGCGCAGGCCATCGTCGAAGACGGACGGCTCTCGGCGGCCGACATCCGCACCGTCGTTCGCTGCAAGGGCGAGATGATCGAACGCGGCGGCGTCCTCGAATTTTTTCCGGTCGAGGAGAACACATTCGAGATCGGCGGCTTTGCGCGCCTGAAGTCGTGGCTGGAGAGGGCACGCGTCGGATTTTCGGAAGAGGCGCGGGCGCTCAATCTCGACGCGCCGAAGGGCGTGCTGCTCGTCGGCGTGCAGGGCTGCGGTAAATCGCTGGCCGCGAAGTTCATCGCCCGCGAGTGGGAGCTGCCGCTGCTTAAACTCGACGCCGGCCGGCTTTACGAAAAATACGTCGGCGAATCGGAGAAAAACTTCCGCAAAGCTGCGGCGATGGCCGAGGCCATGGCGCCGGTCGTGTTGTGGATCGATGAGATCGAGAAAGCGTTCGCGCAGGGCAGCAGCGCCGAATCCGACGGCGGCCTCTCGCAGCGTCTATTCGGATCGTTCCTGACGTGGCTCCAGGAAAAGAAGGACGAAGTGTTCGTCGTCGGCGCGGCAAACGATCTGATGAACGTCCCGCCGGAGCTGCTCCGCAAAGGCCGCTTCGACGAAATCTTCTTCGTCGACCTGCCGACGCGCGACGAGCGGATGTCGATCTTCGCCATCCACCTCCGCCTCCGCAAACAGAACCCCGACACGTTCGACCTCGCCGCCCTCGCCGATGCCACCGAAGGCTTCAGCGGCGCCGAAATCGAGCAAGCCGTCATCTCCGCCCTCTACCGATCGCTGCAGAAGAAACAGCCGCTGAACGTCGACGCGCTGATCGAAGCAGCAAGCAGCACAACGCCGCTATCAGTGTCGCGCGCCGAGGATGTCTGTCATGTGCGCGAGATCGGGAAGCGATTTACGCCGGTGCACTGAAGTTCTCCGCTCCTCCGCGTCTCCGCGTGAACCCGTCCCCTTTACGAATCCCGCTGCCCTCGCCGGTTCACGATCGACATGAACTCCTCGCGCGTGCGCGTGTCGTCGCGGAACTCGCCGCGGAGAACGTTCGTCTCCATGAACGACGACTCCTGCTCCACGCCGCGCATCACCATGCACATGTGCACGCCGCCCATCCAGACGGCGATGCCGCGGGGCTCCAGGATCTGTTCGATCGTGTCCGCGATGTCGTGCGCCAGGTGCTCCTGCGACTGCAGCCTTCGCATGTGCACTTCCACGATGCGCGGGATCTTTGATGCGCCGATGATCATCCGCTCCGGGATGTAACCGACGATGAAGTGGCCGAAGAACGGCAGGATGTGGTGCGCGCAGAGCGTCTTGTACGTCCCGCCGATCACCACCAGGTTCTGGCACTGAGCGTCGGCCGCCGAACAGGCCGTGCGAAACAGCGTGCTCAGTTTCTTCACGTCCGTGTAGTCGTAGCCGCTCGTCATTTGAACTAACGACTCCGCCCAGCGGCGCGGCGTATCGGCAATGTTCTCGTCGTTCATGTCGACGTGCAGCAGCTTGAGCGCTTCGCGCAGGTGCTGCTGCAGGCGCTCGCGGTCGACGTCGGGCCGCGGCGAAGCCAGAATGCTTCGGTCTTCGACGATCGCTTCCACTTCGGGAGCGACCACGAGGTCAGTCTTCTTCATGGCCGCGAAGTGTATGGGCAAGGCGCGATTGACAACTGAATGAGCGTTCATTCATACTGCGCGATACCTGCCATTCCGCGGCGGCCTCGTTTTTGTAATCAGCCGCGACCAAAGGAGTTTTCTCATGGCCGAAGTCAAATCACAGGGCGCCGTCGATGCGATGGATGTTGCCGAAGGTGCACGCGAGACCGAGTGGGAAAAGCCGTCATTCGTCGGCGATCTTTTTCTCGGCAAGCTCAATCTCGACCTGATCCATCCCTTCCCCGAGCAGCCGGCGGACGACAAAGCCGAAGCCGACGACTTCCTCGGCCGCTTGGAGCGCTTCCTGGCCGAGAACGTCGACGCGGAAAAGATCGATGAGCAGGGCGAGTACGACTACTCGCTCTTCGACGGATTGAACCAGCTCGGCGCGTGGGGCATGAAGATTCCGAAGGAGTACGGCGGCCTCGGATTCAGCGCCACGAACTACAACCGCGCCATCGGCCTCGTGGCCACGTGGTGCGGATCGACCGTTGCCTGGCTCTCCGCGCATCAGTCGATCGGCGTCCCGCAGCCACTCAAACTTTTCGGCACTCCCGAACAGAAGAAAAAGTATCTGCCGCGGCTGGCCAAGGGCGCGATCTCCGCGTTCGCACTGACCGAGCCCGGCGTCGGATCCGATCCGGCCAAGATGGAGACGACCGCGGTCAAATCTCCGGACGGCAAAGGTTGGATTCTCAACGGCGAGAAGCTGTGGTGCACGAACGGCACGAAGGCGGAGTTGCTGGTGGTGATGGCGCGAACGGCGCCGAAGATCGTCAATGGCAAAGAGAAAAAGCAGATCACGGCCTTCATCGTCGAAACCAATTCGCCCGGCTTCTCCATCGAGCATCGCTGCCAGTTCATGGGTCTGCGCGGCATCGGCAACGGGCTGCTGAAATTCGACAACGTCTTCGTCCCCAACGAAAACCTCCTCTGGGGCGAAGGTCTCGGCCTCAAGCTCGCGCTGATCACGCTGAACACGGGACGCCTCACGATTCCGGCCGGCTGCGCGGCGGCGGGCCGCAAGATGGTCGACGTCGCCAAGGATTGGGCGAATGAGCGCGTGCAGTGGGGCGCGCCGATCGGCAAGCACGAAGCGGTCGCTGCGAAGATCGCCTGGATGGCGTCCCACACGTTCGCGATGGAAGCGATCGTGTGGCTGACGTCCGGCCTCGCCGATCGCGGCAACGTCGATCTTCGTCTCGAAGCGGCGATGGCGAAACTGTTCAACACCGAGGTGGCGTGGCAGATCAGCGATCACCTCGTGCAGATTCGCGGCGGACGCGGATACGAAACGTCGCGCTCGTTGCGCGAGCGCGGCGAGAAGGACTACCCGGTCGAACGGATCATGCGCGACATGCGCATCAACCGCATCTTCGAAGGGACGAGCGAGATTCAGCATCTCTTCATCGCTCGCGAAGCCGTCGATCCGCACATGAAGCGCGGCTACAAGATCCTGCAGCCCGAAACGCCGACCGGCGAAAAACTCAGCGCCGCCGCCAAAGCGGGCGTGCACTACGCCGGCTGGTACCCGTCGCGCTACATCGGCTGGTCGCGCTTCCCGAAGTTCGGCGAGTTCGGAAAACTCACCGGGCACATGGGCTACATCGAGCGTAACTCACGCCATCTGTCGCGCTCGATCTTCCACGCCATGATGCGCTTCCAGGCCAAGCTGGAACGGAAGCAGATGGTGCTCTTCCGTATCGTCGACATCGGCACCGATCTCTTCGCCATGGCCGCCGCGATCAGTTACGCGACGATGCTGGCCAAGAAAGGCGGCGCAGAAAAGAAGAACGCCATCGACCTCGCCGACGTCTTCTGCCGCGAAGCGCGCATGCGTATCGACGCCAACTTCCACAATCTCTTCACCGACCACGACGACGCCGCCTACAAGCTGGTCATGAACCTGCTCAAGGGCGAGTTCGACTGGTTCAAAGGCCAAGTCGTCGAGCCGGTCATGCCGACGCCGGAGATGGTCGAAGAAGCGATGGCGAAGCTAGCGTAACTACCCGCGAATCTTGTCCTCGTCGTCCGCTGTCTCGCTGCCTTTGTAGGTGGCGAGACAGCGGCCGCAGAGGAAGGCGCTGTTGGCGTCGCCGGGTGCGGGGACGAAGCCGTCCCGATTGACCACTTCGACGAAACACGCCGTGTACTCCTCGGGCAGCTCACCGCGAACCGAGGCGGTTCGGCCGCAATCGCGGCAAACGAGCTGCGTCTGGCCTTCCATGACTACTTCTCGCCCGCCGCAGCGAAGACCGGCGTGATGTCGACCGGAATGTCTTTCAGCGTCGCGTTGACTGCCGTCATCTCCGGCGTCTCCTTGCCGTATTTGTCGAGCAGCGTTTTCGCGCGCGCGTAGTCGCCGGTCGCTTCGATCGTCAGCAGTTCCGTGGCGAGATCGCGCACCGCGTCGCGCGACTTCGCGAAATCGACCGTGTACTTGCCGCCCGCGACCGGCGTCACAGCGCCGCGTTCGCGCAACCAGTTCCATTGAATCGCAGTACCGCGGCCGTGCGCTTCGCCAACGCCGAATCGCGTCGAGCGGAACATCAGACCGGCGTAGGTCGCCAGAAGCTGGCGCTCATCGAACGAGGTCACCAATCCGTGCTGCTGCGCGTAGATCAGATTCCAGACGCCGAGGACGTCGGCTTTGCATTCCTCGATCGTGGAGTAGAGCTCCTTCAGCGGGATGCGCACCTCGACGCGTTTGCCGTCGGCCTGGGTCAGGAAGCCCGGCCCGAGTCCGTGCGAAAGCTCGTGGAAAAGGACGTGGTTGAAGAACGCGTCGAACGACACGAGGCTCGTCAGCGACGGATCGAGGACGCGCATCGCGATCGGTTTGCCGCTCTGGCGGAACTTCGCATCCATCACGTTCTTGAGCAGGACCTTCTTCGATCCTTTTTTCTCGCGCACCACTTCGTCGTTGGGAAGATTGAACGCGGCCGTCTGCACGCCGCGGCGCGCATCGCCGGCGGTGTAAAGCTCCTGCACGACCTTGATCGGCGACTCGCTGCCGCGGTTGGGATTCTTGTACTGCTCCGGCTCCGGAAGATTGCGCTCCATGTCCGGCAGCGCATGCGCGTACGCGGCAAGCTTCGCGGACTCCGGCTTGTCGACGACGGTGACGAACGATTCGAACGACGCTTTGTAGTTGAAGAGATTGTCCTCGTAGACCTCGTACGGACCGATCACGACTTCGATGTTGCCGGCCAGATCCATCCAGGCCATGTCGCTTTCGCGATAGTCGCCGGTCGCGAATGCATCGGCGCGCAGCGTCAGGAAGCGCTTCAGCGTCGGATCATTCGTGATGGCCGCGGCTTCGCGAAGTTTCGTCGCCGCGACGTCTAGGTAGTCCTTGTAGAAAGCGGAGTAGGGAATGGTGACGAGGTTGGTCCCATCGCGGCGGACGACGGTGAAGAGTCCTTCCAGCTCGTCCTTCTGCGCCGGATGCGCGGCCACGTAGCGCTCGAACTCCTCCTTCGTAATGTCGGCCGGATAGAACGCCGCGCCTGCCGGCTTCTTCATCGTGCCGATGAACGGCTCATCGTCTTTGAGCCGATCCCACGGACCTTTGTTGGCGACGAAGTAGTCGTACGCCGGTCCGCCCTGTTTCGCCAGCGCGTCGCGCCACGCCGGATTCTCCTCCGATACCTGACGCCAGTAGATCTCGTCGATCTGCTTCGAGGCCTCGATCAGTTTTGCCACGACCTGCCGCTCGTTGTCGTTCAGCAGTGAGCGGTCGTAGTCGATGACAGTGCGCGGCAGTTGCGCCATGCGCTGCGCGACGTCGGGAGCGACGGTCATTGAAGATGTCGCGGCTGCGGGAGGGGCGGAGGTCGTGTTGGTTGTCGGCATCGTGGATGTCTGGCAGGCCGTGACGGCCCCTGCAAGGATGATGAGAAGTCGCTTCATGACGCTCTCCTTCGGGACGCGGGATTGTATGCGAGCCGAACGCCTGCTATCGTCGCGCCACTTCGCTGGCGAGGCTGCCGTTGATCATCGAGTGCACGAGTTGTCACGCGCGGTACCAGTACGACGAAGAGCGCTTCGAGCGGAAGCCGTCGAAAAAAATCAAGTGCGCGAAGTGCAGCAGCGTCTTCGAAATTCAGAATCCCGCCTTCGCCGCCAAACCGGAAACGTCCGTCGGCGACACGACGTCGACGCGGCGCGAGGAGACGCGGACGCGCGCGCCGGAGCCGCAGGAAACCACCGCGCAGTCGCCGCTGCCCGAACATGACACCGGCCCGCTGAAGACTCCGCAGCTTCCGCGCGGACGGCGCTTGTCGCTGGCCATCATCGCCGGCCCGGATGCGGGAACCGTTTATCGCATCGAAAAGCCGCGCATCACCATCGGACGCTCCGCCGACCTCACCATCAACGATGGCGAAGCCTCGCGCCAGCACGCCGCGATCGAAGTCCGCGACCAGCAGGTGACGCTCGAGGATCTGAAGTCGACGAACGGCACGATCGTCGACGGCGAGAAACTGAGCGCGCCGATCGAGATTCAGGACAAGTCGGAGTTCCAGATCGGCGGAACGGTGCTGATGCTGATCGTCACTGAGGAGGCATAACAGAGCCGGTTTCACGCGGAGACGCGGGGACGCGGAGGTGTTTTTGTCTTTCTCCGCGTCCCCGCGTCTCCGCGTGACTATGTAGCCGGCGGAGCGCTTTCCGGCCCGCCCCCACCACCGCCCCGGCGACGGCGAAAACGGCGGCGGCGTTTCGGTCCGTCGCCTTCCGGACGCGGCGTCGGCGTTCCACCCTCGGCATTCGGACGCGCAGCCTGCGGCGGGCGAGGAGGACGCGGTTCGCGCGGCGGCCGCGGTTGTTGCTGCTGTTGCGGAGCGCCGGCGTTCGGATTCGGAGCCGATTCCTCGCCGCGATTTCCACCGCGGCGACGACGGCGACGCCTTCCCGTCCGCTCGCCATCGGCTTGCGGAGCCGCCGACTGCTGCTGCGGAGGACGCTGCTGTTGCGGCGGCCGCTGCTGCTGCGGACCGCCTCCGCCGCCGCGTCCCGAACGATTCGGCCGGCCATCGCGTCCGCGCTCGCGTGGTTGCTGCTGCTGTGGACGCGCGTCCGGGCGAGGAGGCTTCGCTCCGCCACGGCGATCGTCCTTCTTGCCGCCAGCCTTCCCGGTCCGCTGCTCGAACTCCTGCAGCTTGCGCTGCATGTACTTGCGAATCGGCCCGTCCTGCCGCGCCCGCATCTCATCGAAACCGCAGTACGGACAGCGCTTCCACCCTTCGGGATAGGTCTTCTTGCAGGCTGAACAAAGGATGCTTTTCGGCAGGGGCATCGTCGGGGGGCGCATTGTACACTTCGGCTCGTGGAGCCCAGGGACGACACGGCGCGCCGCAAAACGTTGCAGACGCTGATCGAGCTCGCGCAGGGCTCGAGTCCCGCCGACTGCTGGGACGATCGCCGCGCCGAGGATCTGCTGCGGTCGCAATCGACGCCGGATGAAGTGCGGGAGCTGGGGATGAGCGAGGAAATGATTAATCGGGTGTGGGGAGTGGGGAGTGGGGAGTCGGAGAACGCGAAAGCTGATGTCTCCCACACCCCACACCCCACTGCCCACTCCCCATCATTCACCGTCCGCGTTTCCGCCCGCTTCGAAGCCGCGCATTTTCTGCGCGAGTACCGCGGCATCTCCGAGCCGCTGCACGGCCACTCGTACAAGGTCGAAGCCGATCTCGCGTCGCGCGCGGGCGGCGTCGATTCCGACGCCATCGCCGTCGATTTCGTCAGCGCGCGGCACAAGCTCGAAGCGCTGGCGAAGACGCTCGACTACGGCTGTATCAATGATGTGCCGCCGTTCGATCGCATCAATCCCTCGGCCGAGAACATCGCCGAGTGGTTCGCACGCGAGCTCGGCGCCGCGGTTTCGTCCGAGGATGCTGTCGTGACCGCGGTGACCATTTGGGAAGGGCCGGTCAACTCCGTAACGTTCCGACCGTAACGATGAACAAGATCGCCAACCACACCGCGCTGAAGGAGTGGGCCTCGGTCATCGACGCCCTCGGCAGCGGCGCGCAGATCGTGCTCATTCGCAAAGGCGGACTCGCCGATCAGTCGTTCGGCGTCGAGGCGCAGCGCTTCTACCTCTTTCCGACGAATTACCACGACGCCGGCGGCGCGGAACTTGCCCTGAGCGCAGCCGAAGGGCCGTCGCATGTGCCGATCACACATTGGGCCGAGGTGGTGAAGACTTGGCAGATCCGCGACGCGGCGATGCTGCCGCGCCTGGACGCGCTCACCATCCTCGATTCCGCCGCGATCGAAACGCGCTACCGCTTCCGGCCCGATCAGGCCATCAACGTCATCGCCGTCCGCGCGTACCGGCTTCCGAATCCGGCCGACGTCGTCATGAAGCCCGAGTACTCAGGATGCCGCAGCTGGGTCAGCATCGATGAAGAGATCGACGTCGACGGCTCCGTTGCGGCGCTGAGCGATGACGCGCTCGACGCACAGATCAACGCGATCGACCTGTTGCTCGCGGAACTCATCCCGGCGTGGAGCTGACGGTCATCATCATCATGCTCGCGGCCGGCATCGGGCTGGCGGCGTCGGTGATCATCACGTTCGCGGCCGCGCAGCGCGAGGCGGACATGAGCGGCGCCACGCGCGCGAAGGCCGCGCCGGATCGCAATCACATCGCAGCGTCGCTGCTCTTCAACCTGCTCGTCTGCGGCGGAACGCCGGCGGACGTGGCGATGCGCACGATCCGCAAAAATGCGGGGCTGGCGTCGCCGGTAACGTCGTCGATCGACATCACCAGTTGGAGCGAGCGCTACGCGAAGATGGCCACGCCGGAGCAGCGCGCGTGGCTCCTCGATACTGCCGTGCGCCTCATCGCCGACCGCACCACGCCCGTTCCGCTTCGCCAGTACTCCGCCCTGCTCGACCTCAGCTTCGCCCTCGGCTTCCAGACCGACGCGCTGGCGAAGTTGCGCGACACCTACGGTTTCGATTACGTCGATCACGCCAAGAACGCGCGGCCGCGCAGCGCCGACCGCGGCGGCGTTACGACACCTCTCTACTCACGCGACAACCGCGAGCCCGCCGAACTGCTGCGCATCCTCGGCGTCGAAGCGCCCGCCTCGCGCGCCATCGTCATCGCCGCGTACCGCAAGCTGGCCGCGCAGCATCATCCCGATAAAGTCTTCGGCGAACCCGCCGAGGTGCAGAACGCGGCCGCGGCGAGATTCATCGAGATCACGAGGGCGTACGAGACCCTCCTGGCAATCTACGATCGATAGAGGGCTTGCCCTTCGCCGCCGGACGTGTATAATGACCGTTCGGGAATTCGGGTAGTTCACAGGTTGTTCACCGGCACTTCCCCTCCGAAGACCGTAGTAAATCTCGACGAAACAACATTGAGGACGGACGTGTCCGGTCATGGTGACGCGGACGGCGGCCCGGCTTCGCATCGAAGAGACCGTTCAGCAATCGGCGCTCCGAGTCGTAAAGCTCACCATCGCAACGACTTCGGCAGCGCGTCCAGGAAAGCCAGAGACCCCCGGTAACCATTTTATTTGCCGCCGCATCTAATAGCGATAACGGCACGACTTACGCATTTTTGAAGCAGAAGTACGGGAGACACGATGAAGACGGCTGTAGCGACTGACCACGAGCAGGGATGGGACTTCGAGAAGGCTGCGATGCCTTACGTCGACTCCCTCTACAACACTGCCTATCGCATGACGAGGAACTCCGAAGACGCGGAAGACCTCGTGCAGGAGACGTACCTCAAGGCCTACAAGTACTACGACAAGTTCGAGGAAGGCACGAACTTCAAGGCGTGGCTCTTCAAGATCATGAAGAACACGTTCATCAACAACTACCGGAAGAAGAAGCTCACGCCGCACAAGATCGACTTCTCCGAGATTGAAGAGTCGTACGAACGGGTCATCCAGAAGAACGCGCCGGACCTCATCAAGGATCCGGAGAGCGAGATCTTCCAGGACATGATGGACGCCGACGTCAAGCGCGCCCTCGACTCCCTGCCGCACGATTACAAGATGGTGGTCCTCCTCGCGGACATCGAAGGCTTCTCCTACAAAGAGATCGCCGAGATCCTCGACTGCCCCGTCGGCACCGTGATGTCGCGTCTCTACCGCGGCCGCAAGATGCTGGAGCGGACGCTGCTCGAATACGCGCGCAAGTACGGCTACATCCGCGGCGGCGCCGAGCCGGCCAAGATGCGCTCGCGCAAGGACGAGACGAAGGGCCGCAAGAAGAAGGACCCCGAAACGGGCGAAGAGACGGACGTCGTTGAGCCGGAGGCGGACGAGGAAGCAATCCTCTTCGCCGACGACGAAGACGTCGAGCTCGAGATCGAAGAGGAAGAAGAAGAGCAGGACCAGTTCGAGATCGAGTAACTCGGATTTTTTCGAATTCAAAATTTTCGGGCGGCCGGTTGTTCACGGCCGCCCGAACTGTTTGTGGGCGGAATTCATCTTCCGTCTCTCCAGTTCCGTTTCGTTGCAGAGTCGTCACCACCCGATTGCCAAGGAGAACCGCTGTAATGATCTGTGACGATGTGAAACGGGTTGCATACTTCTTCCTCGACGGAAAGCTCGGCGAGAACAAACAGAACGACTTCAAGACTCACGTCAGCATCTGCCCCGACTGCGAACAGCGCGTCAGCATCCATCGCCGCCTGCGCATGTTCATCTGCAAGCGCCTCAGCCGCGATTCCGCACCGCAGCGATTGCGTCAGCGCCTTTCGCGAAGTTTCCGCGCTCTGACGACCGAGACATAGAATTCGCCGCGTGCCCGACCGCGACCAACTCATTCTCGTCTCGTCGAATCCCAACAAAGGCATCGAGGCCGAACGGATCCTCGGCATCTCTCTGCTCCGCGTGTCGCTCGTTCTTCCTGAGATTCAGGCCGCGACCGTCGAGGAGATCACGCGCTACAAACTCGAAGTGGCCCGCACCAAGGGCTACAACCGCCTCCTCGTCGAAGACGTCTCCCTCGGATTCGACGAGCTCGGCAACTTCCCCGGTCCCTACGTTCGCTGGCTGCTCGAAGCCGCGGGCGGCAAAGGGCTGGCCGCAATCGCCTACGCGCTCAACAACCGCGCCGCGAAAGCGGAATGCTGCGTCGCGTATTGGGACGGATCGAAAGGCCACATGTTCTGCGGCGAGTCCGCGGGCGAGATCCTGGTCGAGCCGCGCGGCGAACGTCACTTCGGATGGGACGCCTGGTTCCAGCCGCGCGGATCAAAGAAAACATTCGCCGAGATGACCGACGAGGAGAAGGACAAAGTCTCGCATCGTGGCGACGCCTACCGCAAACTCGCGGCGCATTTGAAGGCCTCCAACGGCTGACCCGCGAACCGGACGCACTGAGTCCACCCGGGGACAACGTCCGTAAACCCTCTGCCGGAACCATCCGTAGAAACTACTGAAATCACAACGCTTGGCTCTGCGCCGCGCTGGCAGGCCAATTGAAGTAGGTACAGCAACCTCGGAGACTCCGAGCGAGCAGTGGAAAGGACGCCCCAATGTGGATTTACGACGGTGAACAGTGGATCAACGAGGGCGTGAGCGAAACCGACAAACAACGGCCGGAGACGATCATGCCGCGGCACGGTGAAGAGCTGTACCCCGAAATGCAGGTAGTGGAAGCAGAAATCGTTCCGGTCCCGCGAATTGACTACGTTCCGCACTACCCGCATCCGTAAGATTCATCCGATCGCGTGAACGAAAGCCGCGCCGCGAGGCGCGGCTTTTTGTTTCGCTTCGCATTCGCCGCGGAGCGGCTTCAGAAGGTAGCGAGGGGTGAGAGCGAAGCGAACACCCCTCGAATTCGGAGGGCTCTCACGGTTCGTGCCGCGTCAGCGGCACTGGAAAAATGTGACACTCCATCGGGTGCCGCTGACGCGGCACACTTCATTCTCGACTCTCGTTCGAGGGGTGCTCGCGATGAAGCTGCTCGCACCCCTCGCTACCCTCTTGAAGCCGCTAGCGCGGCGGGCTTGCAAGCCTCAGGAATCCAGCCATCCCTCGATCGCGGCGATGGCGCGATCGTTTCGGAAGTTGTACCAGGCGCGTTCGAGCGTGCGATCGGCGGACAGCGCGCGGCGAAACGAATCGGCGTCGCTGCTGCGCGTGAGCGCGTCGCGCGACGGCGAAGCGTCGAGTGATGCGATAAACGCGCGGCGATCCTCGGCATCGGCATTCGCGCTTCGCGACGGAATCCGCCGGTAGCGCGGCGACGCATACGTCGCCGCATCGGCAATCCGCACGTCTACGATTTCGCCATCCGAGGTGTCGAGAAAATGCGCGAGCTGTCCCGAGTCGTCGAGGTACGCCACCGTCAGCCCTTCCATGTCAATCGCATACGTGCGCGTCTTCGCCGGCGTCGCAGCAACGACCGGCGCGGTCGCGCCCCACGACGCGTTGCGCGTCAGAAACTCCTTCTCGCTTTCTTCGCGGCGCCGTTGCCAGCCGCGGAAGGCGAGCCGGATCTTCTGCATGAGAGTCGGCATCGGTTCGGATGATATCTTCGCCGGCCATGAGCCAGGAGCGCCTCGAAGCGAGTCTGGACATCGACCTGCGATCGGCGCGCGAAATCGTGCGGATCATTCAGGAGCAGGACGCGCTGGTCGCCGGCGCCGTTGCCGCGGAGGCTGACCGCATCGCGCACGCCATCGATCAGATCGCAGATCGCATGTCGCACGGCGGCCGGTTGTTCTACGCTGGCGCCGGAACGAGCGGACGCATCGCCATGCTCGACGCCTCCGAATTGCCGCCGACTTACGGAATCGATCCGTCGCTCGTGCGCGTGCTCATGGCCGGCGGCGATCGCGCGTTTCTTCACGCCGTTGAAGGCGCGGAAGACGACGAGAGCGCCGCGATCGAAGCGGTGAATGCCGAGGTGACGGCGGAGGATGCCGTGGTCGGGATTGCGGCCTCGGGCACGACGCCCTACACAGTCGCCGCGATTCGACGCGCCAACATGCTCGGAGCGCTCACCGTCGCCGTCACATCGAATCAGAATTCGCCGCTGGCGAGCGAGGCGGACATCGTCATCGCGCCGCAGACAGGCGCCGAGGTCATCATGGGATCGTCGCGGATGAAGAGTGGCACCGCGCAGAAGCTCGTGCTCAACACGCTCTCGACCGGCGTCATGATCCGCCTCGGCCGCGTCTACTCCAACCTCATGATCGACATGCCGGCCACGAACGAAAAACTGCGCAACCGCGCGGTGCGCATGGTCGAACTGGCGGCAGGCGTGCAACGGCCTGCGGCTGTGCAGGCCATTCGCGACGCCGACGGAAACGTGAAACTCGCAGCGGTCATCGCGCGGAAAAAGATGACCGTGGACGACGCGCGCGCACTGCTCGATGCGCACAACGGAAATCTGCGCGAGGTGCTCGAAACGTGAATCGTGTCGAGCGTCTCATCGAGATCGCGCGCAAAAAGAAACGCGTCGTCATCGGCCTCATGTCCGGCACCTCGGTCGACGCCATCGACGCCGTCCTCGTGCGTATCGAAGGCAACGCTCGCGACGGCGCCCGCATCGAAAAGCTGCGCTTCGGAAGTTTCGGATTCCCGCAGGAAATCCAGACGCGCATCAAGCTCCTCTTCGAACGCGAGCGCGACCGCAAGCTCACCGATGCCGAAACAGGGGAACATCCCGCGCCGTGGACGATCGAGGAAATCTGTCATCTCGACTTCGTCCTCGGCGAGTTGTTCGCGCAGGCCGCGAATCGCCTCATCGCCGACGCGGGCATAAAGAACGATGACGTCGATCTCATCGCCGCGGCGGGCCAGACCATCTGGCATCGTCCACGTCCGACGGCCGAGCCGTCTACCGCCGATCTGCCGTGGCTCGACGAGCCGATCACGACGCGCTCGACGCTGGCCATCGGCCAGGCCGCGGTCATCGCCGAACGCACCGGCATCATCACCATCGGCGATCTGCGCGTTCGCGACGTCGCCGCGGGAGGCCACGGCGCGCCGCTCGTCGCCTACTTCGACTGGGGCCAGCTCCGCCATCCCAAACTTGCGCGCGCGATGCAGAACATCGGCGGCATCGCCAACGTCACCTTCATCCCGCCGAACGCCACACTCGATGAAGTGATCGCATTCGACACCGGCCCAGGCAACATGGTCATCGACTCGCTCATGTATCTCGTCACGCACGGCGCGGAGACGTTCGACCGCGATGGTGCGCGTGCCGCGCGCGGAACCGTGCGCGACGACGTGCTGGCGTGGTGCATGTCCGATCCGTACTTCCAACTCAAGCCGCCGAAGACGACGGGACGCGAACGATTCGGCCGCCAGTTCGGTGCGCGCATGGCCGAACGTTTTCCGGATGTCGCGCCGGACGATCTGATCGCCACGGCCACCGCCTTCACGGCGGAGAGCATCGCGCACGCGTATCGCGAGTTCATCGGACGTCACGTCGACGAGATGATCGTGGCTGGCGGCGGCGCAAAAAATCCTGCGCTGCTTCGGATGCTGCGCGAGCGTTTACCGGACACGCAAATCAAGGTTTACGAGTTCCTGCAGGAAAAAGAGGCGATGGCGATGGCGCTGATCGCCAGCGATTCCATCTCCGGCCTCGACACCAACGTCGCCGCGGTGACCGGCGGCCGCGCCACGGTGCTCGGAAAGATCTGTTTATGAGCGACCGCACGATTTTCGGCCGCGCCTACGTCGGCGGTGAGCTGCGCGAAGGAACGCTGATCCGCATCGACGACGGACGGATCACCGACATCCGCGACGCCGCGCATGCGCCATCCGGCAGCGAAGCGTTCGACGGCGTGATCGTGCCGGGATTCATCGACGTGCACGTGCACGGCGGAAACGGCGCCGACTTCATGGACGCGACCGACGACGCTGTTGCGCGCGTGCGGCGCTTTCATGCGCGCGAGGGAACGACGGCGATGGCGGCGACGACGTTGTCGGCATCGCGCCAGGATCTTCACGATGCCGTGACGGCGATCGCGCGCGCGCCGCAGATCAACGATGGCGCGGACATTTGCGGCGTTCATCTCGAAGGGCCGTACATCAACAGCGCGCGCGCCGGCGCGCAGGATGTCGCGTCGATCCGTCCGGCTGAGATTCACGAGCTCGCGGCGTTGCTGGCCGAGGGGCCGAACCTTCGCTGGATGATGACGGTCGCGCCGGAGATTGAAGGGGCGCGCGTTCTCATCGAGCATTTCCGCGACCGCATCCTTTTCTCGATCGGTCACACCGCGGCGGACTATGCGGATTGCGTCGCTGCGCTGACGTGGGGAGCGTCGCACTTCACGCATCTCTTCAACGCCATGACGGGCCTCGGGCACCGCAAGCCGGGCGCCGTCGGCGCGGCATTGACTTCCGTCGACGCGACGGTTGAGCTGATCGCCGATGGCATCCACGTTCATCCCGCCGTGCTGCGAATCGCCGCGCTGGCGATGCCACACCGCATCGCGCTGATCACCGACGCCGTTCGCGCGTGCGGGATGCCGGACGGAAATTACAAACTCTACGAACACGACATCACCGTCGCCGACGGCGCGGCGCGTCTCGGCGACGGCACGCTCGCCGGCAGCGTGCTGACGATGCGCTGCGCCGTGCAGAACATGGTCGAGCTGGCCGGACTGCCGCTCGATCTCGTGCTCCCGCTCGCGACCGAGGTTCCCGCGCGAATTCTCAACGTCGCGAACCGTAAGGGAAAACTCGCGCCCGGATTCGATGCAGACATCGTCGTCCTCACCGATCGTTTCGAAATCGCGGCAACGTATTTGCGAGGCGAGCGGCTGTGAATTGGGAAACGCTCGCTGATTACGACGCCCTCTCCGATCGCGCCGCGAATATCTTTCTTTCCGCGATCCGCCACAATCCGCGCATCGTCCTCGGACTGCCGACCGGACGCACGCCGGTGAAAATGTACGAGCGCGTCGTGGCCGAGTGCGGCCGCGAGTATCACTGCTTCCACGACGTCGTCACGTTCAATCTCGACGAATACGTCGGCATCGAATCGACGCATCCCGGCAGCTACTGTTCGTTCATGAACGACCATCTCTTCAATCACGTCGATATGAAAAAAACGAACGCGCACATCCCGAACGGAATGGCGCGCGATCCCGGCGCCGAATGCGCGCGCTACGAACGCGAGATCGCCGCGGCCGGCGGACTCGATCTCACGTTCCTCGGGCTGGGCAGCAACGGCCACATCGGCTTCAACGAGCCTGGCACGCCCTTCGACTCGCGCACGCGCGTCGTGACGTTGACCGAGTCCACGCGCGCCGCGAACGCGCCACTCTTTCCCGACGGCAACGTGCCGACCCACGCCATCACCATGGGCATCGGAACGATCCTGGAGTCAAAGTCGATCGTCCTCCTCGCCAGCGGCGACAAAAAACGCGTCGCGATCGAACGCCTTCGCAGCGGCGAGATCACCGAAGACTTTCCCGCCAGCGCGTTGTGGCGGCATCCCGACGTGACGGTCTTGACGGCGTAAAGCTTCGCCGCCGTACTCCGCCGGCGAAGCCGGCGTAAGAGCCGTAGCCCCCACGTTCACGTGGGGGACAAATCGCCGCGCAACATCGGGAGCCCGTTTTAACGGGCGAAAGAAAGCTTTCTTTCGCGCGCCAAGGCGCGCTCACAAATTCGCGCGATCCACAGGACCCACGGCTCAAAGCCGTGGGCTACGGTTCTCACGCCGGCTACGCCGACGGAGATCACTGTCAACGAATCGTTGCGCGGCCGTGCCGCCGACTATCATTCCTCTGGCCCGCACTTAGCAGGACGTTGGCGGCCTCTACGTAATGACGATCGAACCGGCAGCCGAGGAGCACAATCACCGCTCCGCGCGGGAGAGGCAGAGGCGCGGCCCGATGTGGGGCTGCCTCAAGTGGATGGGCTGCTCCACTATCGGCTTCTTCGTCCTGCTCGCTGTGATCATCATCGGCGGCTGGTGGTACCTCGGCTCGTCGAGTTTCGCGGGCCTCGTGCAACTGCGCATTCAGAAAACGCTCGAGTCGCGTCTCGGCCGCAAAGTCGACATCGCCTCGGTCCAGATCGATCGCGGACGACAGAGCCGGATCATCATCAACGGACTGCGCATCGGCAACTCGCCCGGCGCCGTGCATCCGTATTTCGCCACGGCGAAGCAGGTCATCCTCACCGGCGGCATCGACTCGTTCTGGGGACGCAAGATTCGCGTCGGCCGCATCGATATCATCGAGCCGCAACTCAACTTCGAGATTTATCCCGCCGGCGCGACGCTCACGCACAACTTCCCGCATTGGAGCTCCGGACCGAAATCGCGCTACGAGATCTACCACCTCGACCTCGGCAACCTCTACGTGCAGCGCGGCGCGTTCGAGCTGCTCGACCGGCGGCACACGATCACCGCGGCAGCGGCGGACATCACCTCGACGATCAACGTCACCACGACCGAGGATTTGTACGCCGGCATTCTCAGCAGCCCGCAGTTCACGCTGAATATTCAGGACTACCTGCCGATCCGCGCCGCGTTGCGCACGCAATTTCGATTCACGCCTGACAACCTCGCGCTGCAGTCGGTCGCGCTCGAAGGCGGCAACGACCTGCGTCTCTTCGCGAATGGAAAAGTGGCGCCGCTGAGCGAAGGCGCGTACGACCTGCACGTCACCTCGCAGATCGGACTCAATCGCATCCGCGAGATTTTCAAAGTCAACAAAGTGCTCGACGGGATCATCGATCTCGACGGAACGCTCAAGGGCAAAGGCGGCACGATGACGCTGGCCGGCGGCTGGCTGTCGCCGAAGATCAGCGCCGACGCCTACGACCTCGCCAACGTGCACGGCACGATGAACATCACCGGCGACCGCGCCATTGTCGACGTGCAGCGCGCGACCTACGGCGGCGGAAACATCGCCGCGCACTACACGCTGCCGGCGTACGCCGAGCCGTATCCGATGAGCGTCGACCTTCGCTACAACGGCGTCTCGCTCGAAAAACTCTTCAACGATTGGGGCATCAAAGAGACCGGCCTGCGCGGCGGCGCGACCGGACATCTCGCGTATCACTGGGAAAAAGATCGCGTGCTCGCCGGCGCGGGCGAAGGCACGGCCAAGCTGGCGAAAAATGCCACCGCCTTCTCGCACGCGGCGTATCCGATTCCGCTCGGCGGCTCGGCGGATTTCGCACTCGACAACGGTACGGTCACTTTCCGCAAAGCGCAGCTCGTTACCGACGCGTCGACGATCGACTTCACCGGCAAGTTCCGCATCGAAGATGCCTGGACCGATCTGCTGATGAAGATCCACAGCAACGATTTCGCGGAGCTCGACAAGATCGGCTACAACTTCGCACACTCGGCCGGCAAGAACAGCTACACGCTGCTCGGCCTCGGCGGCAGCGGCGACATCACCGGCAACGTCCGCGGAAAAATCAAAGCGCCGGAAGTCGTGGCGCGCATCGTCAGCAGCAGCACGAAGTACAACAACGTCCTACTCGGCGATGCGGAGATCGATCTCCGCTACGACGGCGCGAAGAGCCAGCTCACATTCGACAAGGCCACGTTCCGCGACGGAAACGCGCGGATGGCGATGACCGGGACCATCACCTTCCCGGATCGCGGTCCGTCGCCGCAATTCGACCTCGCCATCGACGCGCTCAATTACGACGTCGGCCGCGCGATGCAGGTGGTCAATCTCAAGCTCGCCGTCAAAGGCATCGGCACCGGCAAGCTCGTCGTCACCGGCACGCCCGACGAAGGCAAAGTCACCTTCGCCAATCTGCTCGTTCACCAGGCCAAAGGCGATCTGCGTCTCAACGGAACGGTGGCCTGGCTGCCCGGCAAGGGCAACACGGTCTTCGATCTCGACGTCAACACGAAGTCGTTCCCGGTCGCCGACATCATCACCTTCCTCGACCTCGGAACTGTTCCAGTTACCGGCGACGTCAGCGGACATCTCCACATCAGCGGGCCGAAGTCGAAGCTCGAAGGCGCCGGCGCGATCACGATCGCGAACGGCTCCATTTACGGCGAGCCGGTGACGAGCGCGAAAGCCGACATCACCTTCACCCAGGGCGCGATGAAGGCCACGAACGTCACCGTCGTCGCGCCGGCCGGCACGATCACCGGCGAGGCGCAGGTCGACTTCGGCACGAACAAGTTTTCGTACACGATCAAGTCGTCGTCGATCGATCTCTCCAAGTTGAAACTCCTTTCGTCGCTGGCCGGCCTGCTCGGCGGCAACATCACGCTCAGCTCCACCGGCGGGGGAACACTCATGCAACCCGAGCTCGTGCTCGAAGCGACGCTCAACGAAGCCACGCTGAAGGGTTTGAATCTTCCGCCGAACGCGCCGCCGCCAACGATCTACATCGCCATTCGCAACGGCCAGCTCATCGTGCGCGGCTCCGCGGCGGGCATTCTCACGATCGACGGAAACGGCAGCGTGGCCGCCGACGGAACGCTCTCCGGACTGGTGCAGATCAAGGTCACCGACATCGCCAACGCGCTGGCCATGTCGCCGAAGACCGCCACGCTTCCGGCCTCCGGAAGCCTGACCGCGAACCTGCAACTCGGCGGCAAGCTGACCTCGATCGAGACGCTGCGCATCGACGCCACGTTCCCCGAGTTCAACGTGAAGGTCTCCGAGCACGCCTTCGCGCCCGCGCGGCCGCTGCACGTAAGCCTGCGCGACGGTCGCATCGTCTTCGACGACTTCCAACTCGCTGTCGAAAACGCCGCGACCACGTTCACGATCGGCGGTTACGCGGAGCTGACCGGCGCCAAGCGGCTCAACATCGATCTGAAGGGCACGCTCGAAGCGGCGCTGCTGCAGCTCTTCGTGGCCGATCTTCGCGCGGACGGGCACATCGTCATCGCCGGCGGCCTGACCGGCACGCTCGACGCGCCGCGTTTCGCCGGCACCGCCGAATTCCAGAACGCCTCGGTGCGCGCGCCCGGCTTCCCGCAGATCATCGACAACATCACCGGCACGATTGTTTTTCGCGGCGATCGCATCGACATCGACTCCGTTCACGCCCGCCTCGGCGGCGGTCAGATCGTGCTCGGCGGCTCGGTGGCGATGGATGGGATGACGCCGAAGAGCGTGCGCGTCACGCTGCAGGGCACCGAAGTCAACATCCGCTATTTCGAAGGATTGTCGATGGAGGGCAACTTCTCGCTGCTGCTCAGCGGCGACTGGGATCGCTCCATTCTCACCGGCGACGTCACCGTCAATCGCGCGCTCTATTTCAAAGACATCGACATCGGTTCGGCGCTGCTCAACGCCGTCCTGGCGCGCCGCAGCGTCACGCCGGCCGTCAGCGCGTCGTGGCAGGATCACGTCGCGCTTCGCTTGCACCTCACCAGCGAAAACACGCTCGCGGTTCGCAACAACATCGCCGACTTCGCCGGCAGCGCCGACCTCGAAGTCAGCGGCACGCTCGCCAATCCGGTCATCCTGGGCCTGGTCACGCTCAACGAAGGCGGCAAGATCCGTTTCCAGGACGTCGACTACCGCATCGTGCGTGGCTCGATCAATTTCCAGAATCCGTTCCGCATCGATCCCTTCTTCGACATCGCCCTCGAAGCGCGCGTCAGCGGCGGGATTTCCGAAGTGGAGTCGGGTCCGATCGACGTCACCGTTTCGCTGACCGGCACGCTCGATCGCTTGACGCCGTCGATCACGAGCGATCCGCCCGCCAGCGACATCACGCTTTTCTCGCTCCTCGGCTTCGGCGCGCTCACGCGGAACACGAACACCAACACGCCGTTGAACACCACCGCCGCCGGCCGTTCGCTTCTCTTCCAGTCGCTGAGCCGCCTTCTCAATTCCGGCGGCGCGCTGTCGTTCGTCGATTCGTTCGCCATCTCCACCGACACCGGCGATCTCGATAAGAGCGGCGATCCCGGCACGAAGGTCTCGTTCGAAAAACGGATCTCGAACACGCTGCGCATCCTGGTCATCTACAACACGCACGACTCGCACAGCCGCGTGACGCTGGAGTGGCAGGTCACGCCCGATTGGGTGCTGCAATTCACGCGCGATCAGCTCTCGAACGAGTACGACGTCGAGGCGCGCTTCCGACGCCGTTACGACGGACACTGGGCCTGGGGCACGCGCGGCCGCAATCCGATGGAGTTGGTGACGTTCAATCAATCGAATGCCGCCGTTCCGGTTCCGCCTCCGATCACAATCGCCACGACGACGGTCGCACCGCCGACCGGCGCGATCGTCACGGGTGTTGGTTTCAACGCCGACTCCGGAGTCGATACGTCGTCGTTCAATCAGCTCATCGCCGTCAAAGTCGGCGAGCCGTTGTCGCTTCGCAACGTGCAGGCGTCGGTGAAGAGCCTTTTCGCGACCGGCAACTTCCGCGACATCCGCGTCGATTCAACTCCGTCCGGTAACGGCGTCGCGGTCGTCTTCGCGCTCTACACGAACTTCCGCATCTCCTCGATCGATTTCGAAGGGCTGAGCGGTCCCGACCGCGATCGCGCCATGCGCTCGTTCACCTTCCACGTCGGCGACATCCTTTCGCTCAACGCCGTCGACCATGGCGCGGTGGCCGTGCAGGACATGCTGCGTCATTCCGGATATCTCGATGCCACCGTCGATCCCGAGACGTCATTCGTCCGCCCGCAGAGCCGCGCGGCGATCATCTTCCACGTCACGCGCGGACCGCACGCAACGGTCAGCACGGTAACGATCGACGGCAACACCGCGCCGTTCACGCCGCAGCAGATCATCGCGCAGATGAAGCACGGGCCCGGCAAGACGTTCGACATCGACGAAGCGCGGCTCGACGAAACGCGCATCCGGCAGTGGCTTCTGCATCAGGAGTATCGCAAGGCCACCGTCCGCTACGTCAGCAACACGTACGACGCCGCCACGCACACGGTCGCGCTGCGCTACACCGTCAACACCGGACCGCTGGTGAAAGTGGAAGTGACCGGCGCATCGCGTCATTCGCTGCGCGGCATCCTTCCGTTCCGCCGCAACCAGCCGTACAGCGAGGACGCCATCGATCGCGCCGCCGCCGCCATCGTCACGAACCTGCAGGAGCGCGGCTTCTACAACGCCACCGTCGATACCGAGGGGTCGCTGCAGGGCAACGTCTGGACGTCGACGTTCCACGTCAATCCCGGCCAGCAGTTCCATCTCGAGGCTGTCACCTTCACCGGCAACGACAAAGTCTCCGACAAAGTCCTGCAAGGCGTCGTCGCCACATCGCCGCGCGGTGGCATCAAGGGATTTCTCGCCACGATCCTTCGCCGTCCGCAAGGCGTCACGCGCGAACAGATCAGCGCGGACCGCACCACGCTCGAGTCGTACTACCGGCTGCACGGCTTCCTCACCGCCACCGTCGCCACGCCGGTCGTGAACACGAATGCGGCCACCGGCGCGATGACGATCGACTTCCCCGTCACCGAGGGGCCGGAGACGATGGTGGCGTCAGTCGCGATCGAAGGAAACGAACAGGTTGCGACGAAGGATCTGCCGAAGCCGTCGCTGAAAGTCGGCGACGCGCTGAATCCGACGCTCGAGCGCGACGACGTCATCGCGCTGCAGACGTACTACTCCGATCGCGGCAACGCCGAGGTTCAGGTTCACGTGCGCGAGGAAGTGAGCACCGACAAGACCTCGGCGCGCGTCGTCTACACGATCGCCGAGGGGCCGAAGATCGCGGTCGGCAACGTCATCGTGCGCGGCAACACGTACACGGCCACGAACGTCGTCGCGCGCACGGCCGCGCTTGAAAAAGGGCAGCCGTTCAGCTACACGTCGATCCTCGAAGCGCAACAGCGTTTGTACCGGCTCGGCATTTTCCAGCGCGTCGATGTTCAGCCGGCGCAGGCGGAAACCGGCGTCGGCACGCGGGACATCACCATCTCCATCGCCGAGGGGAAGGACCTCACCGTCGGAGGCGCCCTCGGCGGCACGGCGCCGCTCGCATCCAACATCGGCGTCAACCGAATTTCGCCGCTCGCCTCCGCATCGATCGCTCATCGCAATCTCTTCGGCACCGGCCGATACCTCGGCCTGGAGCTGATCTACGCGCGGCCGAATCGGCAGGACGCCTTCCTCACCTATCGCGAGCCGTTCATCGGCAGGTTCGATCTGCCGATCCAGATCACCGCGTTCCAGAACGACGATTTCCGCCCGCACACGCACATCGTGCAGCGCGGCGGATTCATCGAAGCGACGCGCGTGGCGCGCTTTCAAACGCGCTGGTCGCTGCGCTACGAGTATCGCGTGGCCAGATGCAAGGTGAATGAGCACGACCCCGGCGACCTTTGCACCCTCGCGCAGAACGTGCTGCTGCCGGGACTCGATCGCAACGCTACGAACGTGGCCATCTCCAGCCTTACGCCGACGTTCTTCTGGGACAAACGCGATGACGCGATCAACCCGCATCGCGGCTTCTTCACGACGGCCTCGGTCGAGTATGCGTTCCCGCTCATCGCCGCGAACGCGCGCTTCCTCAAGGAGTTCACGCAGACGTCGTGGTACCTGCCTGTCAGCGACCGCAGCACGTTCGCGGTGTCGGGCCGCGTCGGCCTGATCCAGGACCTCGGCACCGGCACGACGATCGACCCCGCCACGGGCCAGCTCATTCCGACGAGCGGCGTGCCGCTGTCCGAGCGCTTCACTTCCGGCGGCGATACGTCGCACCGCGCCTACGCGCTCGACCTCCTCGGCACCGCCTGTCCGACGCAGCAGTCGATCGATGAAGGCTGCCGGCCGACGCTGATCGACATCCTCGACTCGAACGGCAATCACGCCACCGCGCCGCTCGGCGGACGTTCGCTCTTCATCCTCAACGCCGAGTATCGCTTCCCGATCGCCGGCCCGATCGGCGCGCAACTCTTCGTCGACGCCGGCAATACCTTCGCCGACACCGGCATCCGTTTCGGCGACCTCAAATACGGCGTCGGCACCGGCCTCCGCTATCTGTCGCCGGTGGGCCCGGTGCGTTTCGACCTCGGCTACAAACTCCACCGCCAGATCCTGCGCTTCGACGAAAAAGGCAACGCGGTGTACGAGCGGCCGTACGCGTACTTCATCACCCTCGGCTACGCGTTCTGAACCAAATCAAATTCGCGCCGAACGCACTTCGGAGATCACGCGTGCCACGACTTCCTCAGCGGCACCCAACTGCTTCGCGCGATCTTTGCGGAAGCTCCATTCGATCTGTCCGTTGGCGAGGCTTTTTGCGCCGATGCCGATGCGCAACGGGAATCCGATCAGATCGGCGTCCTTGAATTTCACGCCCGGACGTTCATCGCGATCGTCAAGGATCGCGTCGATGCCGGCATCGCGCAGTTGGCGATAGATGTCGTCGGCCGCAGCGCGCACGGCGTCTTCCTTGCCGATCTGCGTGACCACGACTTCGAACGGCGCGATCGGCATCGGCCAGATGATTCCGTCGTCGTCGTGACTCTGCTCGACCGCGGCGGCGACCGTGCGTCCGATGCCGAGGCCGTAGCAGCCCATGATCATCGGCTCGCGCGCGCCCTTCTCGTCGAGGAACGTGCAGTTCATCGCCGCCGAGTACTTCGTGCCGAGCTTGAACACATGACCGACTTCGATGCCGCGGTGGATTTCCAGCGGAGTCGAACAACGCGGACACGGATCGCCCGCGAATACCGTCGTGAAATCGCCGTACTCCGGCTCTTTGAAATCGCGGCCCGGATTCGCGCCGGTGTAATGCGTGTCGGTCTTGTTCGCGCCGACGACCCAGTTCTGCATGCCTTTCAGCGACACGTCGGCGAGCACGCGCGGCGCCTTCGTGCCGACCGGACCGCAGTAGCCGACCGGACCGCCGGTGGACGACTCGAAACGCGCGTCCGGCATCATCTCCAGAAACTCCGCGCCGAGGAAATTCTTGATCTTGATCTCGTTGCCTTCGCGATCGCCGCGGACGAGCACCATCACGCAGCCCTTGTTCGTATCGAAGACGAGCGTCTTTACGAGCTGCGAAGTCGGCTTGCCGAGGAACTTGCCAACGTCGTCGATCGACTGCGTACCCGGAGTGTGAATCGGTGCGAGCTCCGTCATCGGCGCCGGATCGGGCTCGTCGAGAAAGAATTTCGACGTAGCCTTCTCCACGTTCGCGCCGTAACTGCAGCTCGGACACGACACGACCGCGTCCTCGCCCGACTGCGCGAGCACCATGAACTCGTGCGACGCGGAGCCGCCGATGTTGCCGGTGTCGGCGTCGACCGCGACATGATCGAGCGCGCAGCGATTGAAGATCGCGCCGTACGCGACGCGCATCTTTTCGTAGACCTCATCGAGCGATTCGCGATTGGCGTGAAACGAATACGCATCCTTCATCACGAACTCGCGCCCGCGCATGAGGCCGAAACGCGGACGGACTTCGTCGCGGAACTTGGTCTGGATCTGATACAGATTCACAGGCAGCGAGCGATACGAATTGATGGCGTCGCGGACCGTATCGGTGATGACTTCCTCCGCCGTCGGCGCGTAGCAGAACTCGCGGCCGTGGCGGTCTTTGATGCGCAGCAACTCCTTGCCGTACACCTGCCACCGTTTCGATTCGATCCACAGCTCGGACGGCTGGATGGTCGGCATCGTCAATTCGATCGCGCCGGCGCGTCCCATTTCCTCGCGCACGATCGCTTCGAGTTTCTGCATGGAGCGAAGGCCGAGCGGCAGGTAGGTGTAAATGCCGGCGGCGACTTTGCGGATCATGCCGGCGCGCATCATCAGTTTCTGGCTGATGACGTCGGCGTCCGCGGGAACTTCCCGCAACGTGTTGATGAAGTATTGGCTCCAGCGCATGGGGCGGGGATTGTAGCGGAGTTATGTTTTACTTTCCGCCGATGGCCGAGATCCTCAAATTCGATCGCACGCCGGTCGCGCGCCTGATCTCCTGCGCTGCATCATTCGCCTCGGCCGCCTTGGTGTTCGACTATTTGTCGAAAGGCGAAAAAGAGATCGAGGCGCTGCCGATGACGGCGCTCGTCTTTCTCTTCCTCGGCACGCTCGCCGCGGCGGTGGTGCAGTACGGCGATCACATCTACCTCAGCGACGACGGCGTGATGTACGAGAACTGGGTGCTGAAAAAGTTCGGACGGCGCGGCCGGTGGATGCGGTGGGAGGACGTGATCGAGGTGCGCGAGATCAAGCGCAAGGTGCTGATTCTTTTCTCGCGCGACGGCCGCCGGATGCTGGTCGATGCGATCCTTGGCTACCCGATTGCTAGAAACGAGATCCTCAGGCGCGCGCCGCAGGCCATTTTCTCCGGGACGCTCGCCTCCGAAGATTCGTGAAGAAACGCGTAGCCGTTCCACTCATCGGCGTTGCCGCCGTCATTCTCCTCGCGGCCGTCGTCGCCATCATCGCCGTGCGCCAGCGCGCGCAGCGGCATCGCGTTTTTCGCGCCGCGCCGGCGGAGACGCGTCCGAAGCCGCCGTCCGCGGAGTTGCGTCCGCCGAACGAATGGAGCGAACAGTTTCGTGCGCTTGAAGCGAGCGGCCGATGGTCGGAGCTCGACGATCTTCTCGAACGAATCGAGAAGAAAAATCCGAATGAATACGCGCAATGGTCCCTCGCGTATCTGCATGCGCGCGCGCGGATCGAGAACAACGAGCCGGCCGATGCCGCCGCGAAACTGGCGCCGTTCCTCGCCGCCGGCAATCCGTTTCGCGACCTCGCGCTCTATCACCAGGCGGAGATCGACGACGCGCGCGGCAATCACGCGGATGCCAGCCGCAACCGGCAAACGCTGATCTTCGCGGCGCCGTCGTCGCTCTATCGCGATCAGGCCATCGACGACGAGAGCGAACATCTGTCACGCGGTGGTCCAAAGCCGCTCATCGACTTCGCCACGAAGCTCGGGCCAACCGTGAGCGCGTCGCGGCATCGCGATCTGACCGCACGCATCGTCGAGTCGGCGCTCCGCGCCGGCGACGCGAACGGCGCGCTGGCGCGCGGCATCCCGCTGCTGCAAGGCGGCACGCTCGACGACGCATCCGACCGCGCCAGCCGTGCACTCGATCAACTCGCGCTCGTGGCCCGCATGAACGGACCGCAACTGCTGCTGATGGGCGAGTCGATGCAGAACCATCGTCACTTCGACCGCGCCGTCGCGCTCCTCTCCGCCGCGCTGCGCGCGATGCCGCAGCGCCGCGAAGAGCTGACGTTCGCCATCGGCCGTTCGTACTTCGGCAACGAACAATTCGTGCAGGCGCAACAGACGTACATGCGCGGTGCATCGTCGACCGTCGTCCCGAAATGGAAGTCCACGTTCCTCTGGCACGCGTCGCGCGCCGCACAACTTCTGGGCGATGACCGGACCGCCGAACAACTGATGACGATGGTCATCGCGCTCCCCGGCCGCTTCGACGCCACCGGACCCGCGGTGACGCAGCGCATTCGCACGCGTCTGAAGCAACGCCGCTTTGCCGACGCCGCGGCAGACATGGCCTTCGTGCGAAAGAACTGGCCGCACGATCACAACCTCGTCGAAGCGTCGCTCGCCTACGCACTCGGCATGCTCGGAGCCGGCAACAACGGCGCGGCGGTCGTGACGCTGAATGGAATTCCACGCAATCTGCTCGACAAGTTCGAACCGTACGAGATCGACTACTGGCGCGCCCGCGCGCTCGAATCGTCGAATCCGCCGGCCGCATTCGCGGCATACCTCAACGTCCTGCACGCAACACAGCCGACGCACTTTGCCTACTTCGCGCGTCAGCGTCTCGACGCGCCATCGATGCAGCCGAAACTGCAGCGCGAATTAGCCACTCGCGATGCGGAGATTGCGAAGCTCGTCGCCGCAGGAAACTGGGTCGCCGCAAAGCAGGTCGCCACCGATCGCATCCTGCTCTCATCGAGCAATCACGTCGAAGAATTGAAACGCCTCGCCAGCATTTACCAGCACCTGCCGGAGTACGCGAACATCCTCAATCTTCAGCCCGAAGCCTTCCCGGCGTTCCCGCTCACGAATCCCGACCGCGCCGCGCTTTTGATGGCGATGGGACTCTACGACGAAGCGTCCGACAACATCCCGCATCGCTATCCGCTGCGCCCGCTCAAATCCGCGCTGACCCAATCGCTCGCACTCAACCGCGGCAACGCATCGAAGGAATCGATCTTCGCCATCGAGATCCTGATGAATTCCGTCCCGCGCGATTACGTCCCGGAGTTGCTTCCACTTGCAGTCCGCCAGCTTCTCTATCCGCGCTATTTCTACGACTACATCAGCGACGACGCGAAGAGCTTCGGCGCCGACCCGACGCTGGTGCTGGCCATCATGCGCGAGGAGTCGCGCTTCAACCCGCGCGCGAAATCCGAAGCCGCCGCGCGCGGCCTGCTGCAATTCATCATCACCACCGCCCGCCAGATCGGCCGCGACGTCGGCCTCCTCGACGTCGACCCCGAGGACCTCTACGACCCGCGCGTGATCATCCGCCTCGGCGCGAAGTACATCAGCACACTCTCAAAGCAGTTCGCGAACGACCACTACAACGTCGCCGCCTCCTACAACGCCGGCCCCAAACAAACCGCATTGTGGTCCCGCCTAGCTCCGGCACCGGGCGACGACTACTTCCTCTCCGCCATCAACTTCGACGAAACGAAGCAGTACGTCCGCAAAGTGATGAACAGCTACAAGCGCTACGCAGAGATTTACGGGAACGGCGTGCCGAGCGGTGGGATTCGGCCGGAGCCGTGAGGACCCTTTTTCACGCGGAGAACGCGGAGGGATCAGACAGCGATCGTTTCAACAAATGAGTGCGGTCGCGGCACAGGCTCATCGTTCTCGCGCAGATTTTCGATGTGCATGTCGATCGCTTCGCGAATGAGTTCCATCGCCTCGTCCCGCGATTCGCCGACAGCAACGCAGCCCGGAAGATCGGGCACATAGGCGCCGAATGACGTATCGCCTTGTTCAACGATGACCACGTATTCGATTGGTTCCATTTAGTCCTTCTTCAACCCGGCCTGCTTCCAAATGCTTCCGAGCGTTCCCACCGGCATATCAAGGCTCGGCCTACCAGCGACGGTCACAGTTCCTGGCTTGATCGGATGCCGAAACTGACGATGGCTGCCACGAGTGCGGACGAGACGCCATCCATCAGCTTCGAGTGTTGAAATGATCTCACGAACCTTCATCTCTCACCCAATCACCCTCTCGTAAAACTCACGATACCTCGGCACCACGGCGTTCACGTTGAACTTGCCTTCGGCGAGGGCGCGGCCGTTGCGGCCGAGGCGGCGTTGGAGGTCGGGGGCGGAGAGGATTTCGATGGCGCGGGCGGCCATCGACTCGACGTCGCCGACGGGAAGGAGGTATCCGGTTTCGCCTTCGACGACGACCTCCGGAAGTCCGCCGGCGCGGCTGCCGATGACCGGAACTTCGGATGCCATCGCTTCGAGGGCGGCCATGCCGAAGGACTCGGCTTCGGATGGAAGGAGGAAAACGTCTGCAGCGCCGACGACCTCCTCGAGGTTCGGGACGTTGCCGAGGAAGAAGACCTGTTCGCGCAGGTGATGTTCGCGGCAGAACGCTTCGGCCATGGAGCGATCGGGTCCGTCGCCGATCATCACGAGCCGGCTCGGAATCGTGCGCGAGACGCGTTCGAAGACGGCCAGGACGTCCATGATCCGTTTCACCGGGCGGAAGTTCGAAACGTGGCAGAGCAGCTTTTCGCCGGACGATGCGAAGAGGCCCGACAGCGCGCCCGTGTGCTTGCGGAAGCGTGCCGGATCGACGAAGTTCGGGATCACTTCGATCTCCTTCTTCGTGCCGAAATTCTTCGCGGTCTCGTCGCGCAACCATTGCGAGACGGCGGTCACGCCATTCGACACCTCGATGCCGAAGCGCGTGATCGGGAGGTAGCTCGGATCGCGGCCGACGAGCGTGATGTCCGTTCCGTGCAGCGTAGTGATGAACGGCAGATTGTTGCGCGCCGCCACGATCTCGCGCGCGAGGTGCGCGCTGATGGCGTGCGGAATCGCGTAGTGCACGTGCAGGATGTCGAGCTTCTCGTACTCCGCCACCTCGGCCATCTTCGTCGCCAGCGCCAGCGTGTACGGCGGATACGGATCGAAAAGCGGATACGGCGTGACGGTGACCTCGTGAAAGCGCACGCGCTCGTGCAGGACGTTCAGGCGCGACGGCATCGCGTAGCTGATGAAGTGAACGTCGTCGCCGCCGCGCGCGAGCGCGACGCCCAGCTCCGTGGCCACGACGCCGGATCCGCCGAACGTCGGATAGCAGGTGATGCCGATTTTCACGGCTCTCTCCCCGCGTACGCGGCGATCACGTCGTCGACTTTCGGCGGCTGCTTGGTCATGAAGGCCTCGCCGTATTCGACGCCGATCAGCGCGCCGAAGTGGCGGCCGCGCGCCTCGATCATCTCCAGGAACTTCTTGTCGGCGATGAACGACGGCGGCTCTTTCGATTTCGGGTTGTAGAACTGCGACTTGAAGGCGGCGATGGCGCGCTGCTTCGTCTTCCACGTCTTCGTCACGTCGACGACGAAGCTCGGCGTGACCAAGTAGTTCTGCGGGTAGTAAATCGTCACCTGTGGGCGATGGTGCGGCAGCCCGGTCTCCAGCGCGCGCAGACCGGCGTACCACGAGGCCTCGGTGACGATGCGGCCGGTGCGGATGTGATCGGGATGGCGATCGTCGGGCCACATAGTGAAGACGACTTTCGGCTTGCACGTGCGGACGATCTCGATGATCTGCAGCTCTTCGTCGCGGCCGGTGCGGATGTTGCCGTCGCCGAAGTCGAGCTGCTCGCGAAAACGCGCGCCGAGGATGCGCATCGCGTTGAGCGCCTCGCGGCGGCGGATTTTCGGCGTGCCGCGCGTCCCTAGCTCGCCGCGCGTCAGCTCGATGATGCCGACGCGCAATCCGTTGGCGACCGACTTGGCGATCGTGCCGCCGCACGATAGCTCGATGTCGTCCGGATGCGCGCCGAAGAAAATGATGTCGACCGGTTCCAACGCTTCGATCACAGGCTCACCACCTTACAAATGTCCTCATCCTGCGCCGCCGCAGCAATCATTTGTGAAACCAGATGCGATCCGTACTGCTGCCAATAGCCGAACCAGCCGGTAACGCGATCCTGCGGCGCGCCGTCGGGGACGAGCGTGGCAACGAGCTCGCGGACGGCGGCGTAACGCTCGCGGTCTTTGCGCGCCAGTCCGCGGATGGCGCGCTCGGTCAGTTTGCCGAAGTGGTATTCGATGTGGCCGATCGATTTGTTGATGGCGCGCGCCAGCGCATGCTCGGCAGGAAGTCCGATTTCGCCGATGCGCGTCATGTCCGCGGCGAGTGAACGCCGTGCGTTTTCGGCGATGGCCGTGATCTCCGCCACGCCCGCCGGCTCGCGCGTTGCGAGGACCGCGTCCGTGCCTGCGAAGATCTCCTCGGGCTTGATGTCGTAACGCTCGACGGTGCGCGCGAGCCGTTTCGGCGCGAGCATCTCGTGCGCGCGCAACGCGACGCGCGGCATCGGGACATTCAGCATTTCGTGCAGCGGTGCGATTTGCGCGTAGTACGCGACCTCGGACGGACCGCCGACGAAGACGTCGGGACGGAGTACGAAATCCTGCAGCAGCGGACGCGTCAACGCGGACGTCGACGTCCGTTCCGGCGCAAGCGCGCGCGGTGACTCGATCAACTCGCGACGGCCGTTGTCGTCGAGATCGAAGAAGAGCGTGTGCGCTTCACCTGGACGCGGAACGACCTGCGGCGCATAACCGCCCGTCGTCAATTCCGCAGCGCGATCATCGAGAGCGCGTTGAATCCGATCCCAGTTCGTGAAGATGCCGTCGAACAGCGGCGCACCGGCGCGGCGGAGCTCGGGAAGGAGCGCATCGACCAGGATGAACTTTCCGTCGACCGCGGACGTGATCAACTCCGCGAACGAATCGCGAAACGTGATCCCTTCGCGCAGCCACGCCGGACGCGGGATGTCCAGATACTCGATCAACGCCAGCGTCAACTCCTCGGGCACCGGCAGCGCGCCGACCGCCATCTTCGAATTCGGATGACGCGCGCGAAACGTCGTCAGATCGAGCTGCTGCTTCGGATCGCGTTTCGGCAGCGACAGTGTGGCCACTTCCGCGAAGTCGTGATCCTCCGTCGCGAGCCAGAAAAAAACGGTCGTCGGAATGCCGCGCGCTTCGTTGTTGCGCTTCAACTTCAGCATGCCGGCGAGCTTGGCCAGCGTGTAAATCGGGCCGCCGGCGAATCCGACCTGCTGTCCGGCGATGACGGTGAACGTTTCGCCGCTCGACCAGCGCGCGATTTCGTCGTCGACGTTGCGGCCCCAACGACGGTTGGATTCAATCAGCGCATTCGCAAGCGCTGCATCACGCGGCGTCGAAGCGCGCGTCGCAGTCGTGCGCTCAAGAAATCGCGTCGCGTTCGGATTTCCCGCCATCCAATCGAGCGTGAAGCGATTGAAACCGGGATAGGCGGCCAGCGGGATTTCGAGACAGGCCGCCTCCGTGGCGGTGCTGCTCATCGCGCGCGGCTCCCGACGAGGATCAGGCGCGGCGACGCGGCGCTGAACGGTGCGCCGTCGAAATCGCCGAACGCTTCGCGGATGGAAAGGCCCGAGGAGGTGAACATCGTCGAGATCTCGTCGAGATCGTACCCGCGAACGCGCTCCAGGTAACGCTTTTGACCGATCGTGATCCGTTTGTTGAAAGAACGGTCACGCGGATCGAACCAGCGCTCGATCTCCACTGCTCCGCTGGGCGTGTCGCACGTCTCGCGTTCCACCAGCTTGTCCAGCTCGCGATCGACGTTGAGATAGTCAAAGAGAAAAACGCCGCCCGGCCGCAATACGCGCGCCATCTCGCGCACGACACGCAAGTTTTCTTCCTCGGTGGCGAAGTAGCCGAAACTGGTAAAGAAGTTGACTAATCCGCCGAAGCTGCTGCTGCCGAACGGAAGCGCGCGCATGTCCGCGCGCGCCACCGGCAACGGACCGTATTCGCCGATGCCAGTGCGCAACAGCGTGAACGACAGATCGCATCCGACGGCGTCGTATCCCTCGGCATTCAACTCCGTGAGATGACGTCCGGTGCCGCAGGCGAGATCGAGGACGACGCCGTCGACCTTCCCGGCATGCTCGCGAAAAAACGCGACCTGGCGCCGCGCCTCTTCGTCATCGCGATGCGCGTAGAGCTCGAGGTACTCCTCGCCGAACCATTCCTGGTACCAGGTCATCGCGGCCGAGTCTATCTACTTCGAGATCACACCGCGCAGGCCGCCGGAGATCAGCGCCGCGAGGTTCGTCAGGATGCGCGGCAGCACCAGGCCGCCGGGGCTGGCCAGGTACATCGGCTCCCACTCCGGATCGAATTTTTCCTTGTACTGGCGCAGGCCCTGAAAGTTGTAGAAGTTCTCGCCGAATCGATACGCCAGCGCTCCGACGCGATTCCAGAGCGTGCCGAGCGAGCGATTCTCAAGTCCCGACAGCGGCGCCATGCCGAGGTTGAACCACGCGTAGCCGCGCTCCTGACTCCAGAGGATGAGATTGACGAACATGTAGTCCATGACGCCGGACGGCGCGTCGGGAAGATGGCGCATCAGATCGACCGACAGCTCCTCGCCGGCGCCTTCCCACAGATTCGCGAACGCCACGATGCGATCGTCCTTTTTCACGATGGCGACAGAGCAGCGGCTGACGTAGCGCTCGGCGAAAAATCCGAGGGAGAAGCCTTTCTCGCGCGTCTTTTTTTCGGCGAGCCACGAGTCGGAAATGACGCGAAGCTCGTCGATGATCGGCGCGGCGTCGACGATCTCGAATGTGCAGGATTCTGCCTCTACCCTGCGCAACATCTTGCGCATCCACTTCCGGTCGCCGCCGTCGAGCGAGAAGTCGTCGAGCTTCACGCGCGCCTCTTCGCCGATCTTCAGCAGCGTCAGGCCGAGGTCGAGATAGAAGTGCAGATTCTGGCGCTGGACTTCGTAGAAGACCGGCCAGCCGGCGTGCAGATCGCACAGCTCGCGAAAACGCCAGATCAGCTCCTGCTTCTCGTCGTCGGCGCCGATCGGATCGCCCATCGCGATCCAGCTCCGCCCTTCCACGCCGTACATGAGAAAGGCGCGTCCGGTCGGACTGAAGAGCAGCGGTTTGTCGCCGAGGAGGGCGAGATTGGCCTGGCTGTTTTTTTCGTCTGCGATGACGGCGGCCGCGCTCTCGACCTCCTCGATCGTCGGCGGATCCGGCTCCTCGGCGGCCGGCCGAAGCAGGCGCTGAATCGAGAAGAGCAGCAGCATGCCGACGACGCCGACCGAGGCGCGCAGGAAGCGCGGCGCGTCGGCGCGGAAGGAGAAGCGCCACCAGAGATCGCTCGAATACTCGATGTGCTTGTAGCTGAAAAATCCCAGCCACGCGGATGAGATCAGGACGAGGACGATTGCGGTGATCCATCCCGGCCCGAATCCTTCGTTCAGCAGCGACGCCTTTCGGTAGAAGTGGCGCCGCGACGCCACGAGCGCGAAGAGCATCACCGCCAGGATGATCGCTTCCTCGAAATCGCCGCCCTTGAAAATCTGGAAGAGGATGCCGGCGCCGAGGACGACGACGGTGAGGTGATACGCGGCGTCGAGACGGCGCTGCAGGCCGCGCGCTAAGACCAGAAGAGCAGCTCCGGCGATCGATCCGAAGAAGTGCGACAGCTCGACCAGTGGCAGCGGCACGATGCGGCGCAGAAATACGGTGCGGCCGGGCAGCGTCGGCGTGGCGCCGGAAAAGAGAAGCACTGCTCCGCCGATGAAAATCGTGAAGGCCAGAAGCTGCGGCGCGATGCCCGGCGCCCATCGTCCGAAAATCCGCCACGCTTTGACGACGCCTTCGCGCTTCTCGACGATCTCGTGCGTCGCCAGCAGCAGGATGGCAACGAGCAGCGGCAGCAGGTAGTAGATGACGCGGAACGCCACCAGCGCGCCGAGGATTGCCGAGGCCGAAAAATACGGCGCGAGGAAGACGAGGATGATCGCTTCGAAGATGCCGATGCCGCCGGGGACGTTCGAGGCGACGCCGACGATCTGCGCCAGCAGGAAGATGCCGAGGAAGCGGCTGAACATCAGCGGCAGCGAGTCGGGCAGCAGGATGTAGAGCACCGACGCGGCGATGATCCAGTCGAGGCACGACGTCGCCACCTGCGCCACGAAGAGCCGGGCCGACGGCAGCTCGAACTCCCACTGCTTGATGCGCACCGGCTCGCGGCGAATGGCGATCCAGAGCATGTAACCGATGGCCGGCAGCAGCATGACGATGCCCAGCAGCCGGATCGACGCGAACGGGATGTGAATCGACGGCGGAATGTCCGGCGGCGTCGTCAGAAAGAAGATTCCGCCGAGGAGCACGAACCCGAGCCAGAAGCTGATCGTGCAGAAGGCGATGACCTTCGCGATCTCGACCGCGGTCAGCCGCCACGCGTTGTATAGCCGGTAGCGGAGCGAGCCGCCGACCAGTCCCGAAAATCCCGCGTTGTTGTTGAACGCGTAGCCGATGAACGACGCCAGCGCGATTTTGAAGTACGGGAGCGGGTGGCGGATGTAGCGGAAGGCCAGCGTGTCGTAGCCGGTCATCACCAGGTAGCCGAGGAGCGTGAGCGCGGCCGCGAGGAGGATCTGGTCGATCGGCAGCGCGTCGAGGTAGCGGATGACGTCGCGATAGCGATACTGCGCCAGCGTGTCGTGCAGCACCCGCAACGCGGTCGCGAACAGCGCCAGGATCAGAAGCGGCTTGAGGAACGGGGCGATCCGTTTGAGGCGATCCATGGTTTTGCTTCACAAACTCTATCCTGCGACGCGCGCAGCGCGGCGTCAGGATCTCCGGTGGCAGTGCGAGGGACTGCTACTTCAATCATCACCCGCGCGGTATCACCGGAGATCCTGCGCGCTACGCCGCAGGATGGAACTGCTCCGCTACGCCGCAGGATTGAGCCAGAGACAAACCCCATGCGCCGCCGCCTGCTTCGCGGTCAGCAGCAATTGAACGTAGGTCTGGATGTCCAAATCAGAAGAGAACAAATCATCGTCTTCGAGGTACTTCGCCGCGAGCTGCATCAACTCGACGTCATCCGTCGGCAGCGACGCGTTCGACGCGAAAAGCCGCAGTTCGTCGAGCAGCATGTCCAGACTTCCAACTTCGAGCGGATCGGCGACGGAGGCGATGGCGATGTGCTCGACGCGTTCGAACCGCAGCGGAAGATAAACCGATTGATACGCATCCAGTCCGGCAAGATGCGGCGCGGAAATCAAACGCACCGCGCGTGACTGGAGTTGCGCCCACCCCACAGCTTCGACCGGTTCCGATCGATACGCCTCGCCATCGACAACTTGCAGCGATGGAAAGCGTGAACGCAGCTCGGCATCGATCGCCGCCGCCAGATCGGGAGCAAAGACATCGGCAGCATTGCCGGCGACGAAGACGAGCGCCACGCGGGGAGCCTACCGCACCATGGCCGCGCTTGTGCACTGGAGTCCGCTTCGAATGCCGAGCGACTCGACTTACGACTGCATCATCATCGGCGGAGGTCCGGCCGGGCTGACCTGCGCGATTTTTCTGGCGCGCTACCGTCGGCCGGTGCTGGTCATCGACAGCGGCAAGCCGCGCAACTATGCCTCCCGCGCCATCCACGGATTCCTCGGGCAGCACAACATCGCGCCCGGCGAGTTGCTCGCGCGCGGACGCAGCGAGGCCGAGGCGGCCGGCGCGGAGATCTGCCACTGCAGCGCGAGCCGCGTCGAACGCGTCGGCGACATCTTCGAGGTGACGACCAGCGCCGGCGTCATGCGCGCGCGCCGCGTCGTCCTCGCCTACGGCGTTCGCGACAAACTGCCCGATATCCCCGACATCGAGTCGTACTACGGCGGCAGCGTTTTCCACTGCGCCGACTGCGACGGCTACGAAGTCCGCGAAAAACACGTCGGCGTGATCGGCTGGGGCAAGAAAGCGGTCGGCCTCGCGCTCAAGCTCCTGCAATGGACCGATCAGCTGACGGTCTTCACCGACGGCCACCCGCGCGAGTGGACCGATGAACACCACAGCAAGCTCCTGGCCCTCGGCATCGGCGTGAAGGACGAGAAAGTGATCTCGCTCGACGGCAACGACGCGATGGTCCGCGCCGCCATCCTCTCTACCGGAGAACGCGTCCCCGTCGACGCGCTCTTCTTCACGATCGGCGTCGAACGCTCCTGCGTCCTCGCCGAGGACCTCGGCTGCGAAGTCGACGACGAACGCCCGAACATCATCGTCGACGACCACAAGCAAACATCGGTCGAAGGCATCTACGCAGTCGGCGACCTCGTGCCGGGATCACAACTGGCGATCACGTCCGCGGCGGATGGCGCGATCGCCGCGATCGCGATCAATAAATCGCTGCTGCCGCCGGCACGATTGGTGTGAGCCGACCTACGTGTGCTCGGGCCGCTCGATTCCTAGGTCGCGGCAGATTTTGCGGATCAACGCGTCATTGACTTCGACATGTCTCGGAACCGAAGAGCGACGGTTCAAGTTCGGATTGATGTACCAGGAGTGTCGCGCACCTTCACGTAACAACCTGCATCCTTGATCGGTGAGCCACCGCTCAAACGCGCGACGCTTCATACGGCGATACGAATTTCCTCGAAGTTGTCCGTGGCTGCAGAGCGCGCATCCGCGCGGTTGAGATCAAGCGCTTCGGCAAGCGTGATACGGAGCGTGTCCAGAAGTTCTTCCCGTGAGCTCTCCTGACAGTTGACGCCGGGGATCTCTTCGATCCACCCGATCCAATCATTGCCGGACTTCTCTACGATCGCGGTGTATTCAGTCATGCGTCCATGGTAGCAGCGGTATCGTTCCCAATACTTCGTCCGCTACTATCCGCTTCGAAAGGCGACTTGATCATGGCCACAGGCACCGTCCGGCTTCACCGCGTTCTCCGCACAAATCCCGAGCGTATCTATCGAGCGTTTTTGACCGCAGATGCGGTGGCGAAATGGCTTCCGCCGTATGGCTTCACCTGCAAGGTCGACCATCTGGACGCCCGCGTCGGCGGCACCTTCCGGATGTCGTTCACGAACTTCACGACGGAGCAGAGCCACTCTTTCGGCGGCGAATATCGCGAGCTCGTGCCGTCGGAAACGATTCGCTACACCGACAGCTTCGACGACCCCAACATGCCCGGCGAGATGCAGACGACGATCGTCCTGAAAAAAGTCTCTGTTGGAACGGACGTCAGCATCGTGCAGGAAGGCATCCCCGAAGCCATCCCGGTCGAGATGTGTTACCTCGGCTGGCAGGAATCGCTCGCACAACTGGCGCATCTCGTCGAGCCGGAAATCCCAGAGTAGCGACGTTTACACCTTCGTCGCCACGCGATCGCACAGCGGCAGCCACGCGTCTTTCGGCCGCCACTCCCAGGCGATCGTCTGTTGCGTGCCGTCGTCGCTGAACTCGATCTGCGCCCGTTCGGTGTCGCCGATCAATGTCCACACCTTGCCGTCGACGATCATGTCGTAGTGGCGGTAGAAGCCATGGTTTTCGAACGAGCGCACGAAGTAGCGTCCCGTCGCGTCATCCCATCCCATGATGGACAACGTGTCGAACGGATCACCGACGATTGCCCGCTCGTCCTGGATCAGAAAAAACTTCCCGGTGTGCCAGCGAGCGTTGTGCGTGCTCGTCCAACGCGTCGGATCGCGGCGCGGATCGCCGGCATCCTGATCCGGCCCACCGAACGCCTCTCCTTCTGCCTTCCAATCGCCGAGGAAGATTTCGAGCGCATCGTGCTGGGGGCCGCGTACTGGTGATGTCGACATGTCGGACGGAGCGAGCAAACGACGTTCCCATGTGCTCAGCAAAAGGCTTTTCACGCGGAGCCGCGGGGACGCGGAGAAAAGCGGGACCACCTCCGCGTCTCCGCGGCTCCGCGTGAACCGGTTCTCTTCGTTACAATCCCCGCCCATGCGCCGCATCGTTTTCGCACTTGCCGTGTTTCTTGCCGCCACCCTCTTTGCTCAGACGCCGTCGGAGCCGCCGATGCTGGGGTTCAGTTCAGCATCTGCGGCGAAGGAACGGGCGATCGAGGCGCAGTTTGATTCGTCGCTGAAGAAGGACGAGTTGCGGGAGTGGTTGAAGCGATTGTCGGCGCGGCCGCATCACCTCGGGTCGGCGTATGACAAGGAGAACGCCGAGTTCATCGCGTCGCTGTTCAAGTCGTGGGGATACGACACCAACATCGAAGAGTTCCGCGTGCTGTTTCCGACTCCGAAGCGGCGCGTGGTCGAGTTGATCGCGCCGGAGCGGTTTGTGGCGAAGCTCGTCGAGCCGCCGGTGCCGGGTGATGCGACCTCGGGGCAGCAAAGCGAACAGTTGCCGACGTACAACGCCTATTCAATTGATGGAGATGTGACCGGCGATCTGGTCTACGCCAACTACGGCATCCCGGCGGACTACGACATCCTCGCGCGCAACGGCGTCGACGTGAAGGGGAAGATCGTCATCACGCGCTACGGCGGATCGTGGCGCGGCATCAAGCCGAAGGTGGCGGCGGAGCATGGTGCCCTCGGCTGCATCATCTATTCGGATCCCAAAGATGATGGGTACGGCCAGGGCGACGTCTATCCGAAGGGCGCGTACCGCAACGAGAACGGCGCGCAGCGCGGCTCGGTGATGGACATGCCGGTGCATCCCGGTGATCCGCTCACGCCCGGCGTCGGTGCGACCGCGGACGCGAAGCGGCTCGACCGCAAGGACGCCGACGTCATCACGAAAATCCCGGTGCTGCCGATTTCGTACGGCGACGCACTTCCGCTGCTGCGCGCGCTCGGCGGTCCGGTTGCGCCGCCCGACTGGCGCGGCGCGCTCCCCATCACCTATCACCTCGGGGCCGGACCTTCGCGCGTTCACATCGCGCTGGAGTTCAACTGGAACATGGTGCCGGCGTACGACGTCATCGCGCGCATGACTGGCTCGCAGTATCCCGACGAGTGGGTGATGCGCGGCAATCATCACGACGCGTGGGTGAACGGCGCGAACGATCCGCTCAGTGGGCTGGTCGCCGAGCTGGAGGAAGCGAAAGCGATCGCCGAGCTGGCCAAAAGCGGCTGGCGGCCGAAGCGGACCATCCAGTTCGCGGCGTGGGACGGCGAAGAGGAAGGGCTGATCGGCTCGACGGAATGGGCGGAGACGCACGCCGACGAGTTGCGCGCGAAGGGCGTGGTCTACATCAACTCCGATACGAATTCGCGCGGCTTCCTCGACGCCGGCGGCTCGCACACGCTGGAGAAGCTGATGACGCAGGTGGCGCGCGACGTTCCCGATCCGGAGCGGAACGTTTCCGTGCTGGCGCGGATGCGCGCGCGCGAAGCAACGCTGGCGAAGAATGCCGAGGAGCGAAAGGAAGCGCGCGAGCAGGAGTTGATTCGATTGGATGCGCTCGGATCGGGATCGGATTACACGCCGTTCCTGCAGCACACCGGCATCGCGGCGATGAACATCGGCTACGGCGGCGAAGGCGGCGGCGGGTCGTATCACTCGGTGTACGACTCCTTCGATCACTACACGCGCTTCGGCGATCCGAACTTCGATTACGGCATCGCACAGGCCAAGACCACGGGGCGTTTAGTCCTCCGGCTTGCGAACGCGGACGTGCTGCCGTTCGAGCTGACGACGTTCGCGGACACGGTCGGACGCTACCTCGACGAGCTGACGAAGCTGGCCGACAACGAGCGGCGTGACATCGAAGACCGCAACCGCCTCGTGCGCGAGCGCGCGTTCGAGCTCGCGGCCGATCCGACCAAGCCGTTCGTTTCGCCGAAAGGGGAGGAAGCCGTTCCCTATCTGAACTTCGCGCCGCTGCAGAATGCCGTTGCGCGTCTGAAGCGCGACGCGCGCTATTTCGATCGCGCCGCGGCCTCGGCGCCCGCGGACCGGCAGCCTGCGTTCGACCGCGCGCTCATGCACATCGAGCAATCGCTGCTGCTGCCGAACGGACTGCCGCGCCGGCCGTGGTTCCGCCATCAGATTTACGCGCCCGGCTTCTACACCGGCTACGGCGTGAAGACGATTCCGGGCGTGCGCGAAGCGATCGAGCAGCAGCAGTGGAGTGACGCGAACGCGCAGATCGAGAGCGTGGCGCGTGTGATCGAAGGCTACGCCGCCGAGGTGGAGAAGGCGGCGAAGTAGGCCGCGATGGGTCGCAAACGCGCGTTGCCGTTGGACGGCATTCTCGTCGCTGATTTTTCGCGCGTCCTGGCCGGCCCGCTCTGCACCCAGCTTCTCGGCGACTGGGGCGCGCGTGTCATCAAGGTCGAGGAACCTGGGCGCGGCGACGAGACGCGGCGATGGGGTCCGCCGTTCGTTGGCGACGTCAGCGCGTACTTTCTGTCGATCAACCGCAACAAGGAATCGATCGCGCTCGATCTGAAGTCGGAGGAAGGGGCCGAGGTTGCGCGGCGTCTGGTCGAACGGGCGGACGTGGTCGTCGATAATTTTCTTCCGGCGCAAAAAGAGTCGCTGCACTTTGCACCCAGAGAAATCAACCCGCGCGTCGTTCATTGCACGATCGCAGGATTCGACAGCGATACGGACGACGCCAATACGCCCGGCTACGATCTCCTCGCGCAGGCGGGATCGGGGCTGATGTCGATCACGGGAGATGCCGGCGGCGAGCCGATGAAGATCGGCGTGGCGCTGGCGGACGTGCTGACGGCGCATTACGCATTCGGCGCGATCTGCGCGGCGCTCCGCGCGGGCGAAGGTGCGTCGATCGAGGTCTCGCTCTTTTCGGCCACGGTGGCATCGCTGGCGAACGTCGCGCAGAACGTGCTCGTCACCGGCAGGGAGGCGGCGCGCTACGGCAACGCGCATCCGTCGATCGTTCCGTATCAGGCCTTTCACGGCAGCGATCGGATGTTTGCAATCGGTGTAGGCACGGACCGTCATTTCGCGCAGCTTTGCGAGCGCGTGCTGCGGCGTCCGGAGCTGGCGCGCGACGAACGATTCGCGACGAATACGCAGCGCGTAAAGCACCGCGGCGTGCTGGTGCCGATGCTCGAAGATGCGTTTCGGGAACGGACCGCTGCGCAATGGGTGGCGCGATGCCGCCGTGCGTCGATTCCGGCGTCGTTGGTGCGCGGCGTGCGCGAAGCGCTGCGCACGCCTGCCGCACGCGCGCTCGTCGCGAGCGTCGATCACCCCGAGATCGGCGCATACGACGCTGTCCGCAATCCGGTTCGCATCGACGGAGAGCGGCTCGACGTCGGATCGCCACCGCCGTCGCTCGGCCAGCACACGGACGCGATCGTGAAAGAGCTCAGCCGCAAACCAAAGGCGTAGTGCAGGCGTCCCGCCTGCAACCGACGGGCGTCCCGCCCGGCGGGGGTTTCTGGATTCAACGGCAGGATTGGAGTTGACTCACGACCCACCGTCGGGCGAGACGCCACGCCGGATGCAGGCGAGGACGCCCGCACTACGCTCGACCTCACCGCTTCGAGTACGAAAAAATCAGGAGCACGAAACAACCAACCATCACCACCGCCAGCACGGCGATCACGATGACGACGGCGCGGAAGTCGCTCCCTTTCTTCGCCGTCGGCGCGAAAGCGCGCCACGCGAAGAACAGTCCCGTCGCGCCGATGGCCATGATCGTTCCGCCGACGAGCACGACCCGCAACAGGATCCGGCCGAACTCGGGATCGATATTCACTTGGGATCGACCGTGTTGACGCTCAGCTCCGACACCAGCCGGATCATGGCGCGGCCTTCCTCGTCGGCCACTTCGTACGCCAGGCAGAGCGCCTCGAGATCGCTCTCGTATTCGTACGCGGCGACGGTGAAGCCGTCGGGCGGCTGCTCGGTGTCGTCGGTCATACTTCGAATCCACGTCCCGTCCGGCCGCAGGCGATAGCGCACCAAGCCGTGCACGCGCACGCGCCGCGCGCCGCCCATGTCGATCAACTTCAGCTCGTTGTCCTCGTGTGCGAGGCCGTCGGCATTCGCTTTCTGCGCGGCCAGCATCTTTCCGACAAACGATGCAATCAGGTCGTGCAGCCGCTCCTCGGAATCGCCGATCGCTTCGACGAACCGCAAGCCGGTGTGCGAGAGAGAGCGCGCGCCGGAACGCCGCACGACTTCCGTCCGCGCCACGTCGCAGATGATCTCGATTGGCTCGCCCATCCACTGAAATTGCAACCGCGCGCGCGTCTTCGGCGTCGTAGTTCCGTAGTGTTCGACGAAGGCGCCGATGACGCCGATGTCGAGAATGAGCGTGTTCTGGCCGTCGAGCGTGCCGAGGATCGGCCGCGGCAGCCGGAGGCGCTGAAAGATTCTGCGATCGCTGGGGTGCATTCGTACCGGTAACCGAAGGCAAGCATATTGCTGCACCGGCACTTGCGTCCAAGGAGGATCTCGTGGGAGAAGAAACAAAAGAAACTCTGATCCGGCAGGGGAACGACGATCCGCTTCACGCAACGCGCAAGCCTTCGACAGCGGATTCGGTCGACGAGGAGCCGGCGCAGGTGGCGGAAATGCCGACGAAAGAAGAGATCGAACGGCGTCACGGTCTGCAGCCGGAGGTTGACGCGGAGCGTTAGTGGCAGAACGGCAAACAGAACGGAGAAGCATCTGGCGCGTCGGTCCCGACAGCACGTGGACGACGATCGTGCCGGTTGTCTTCATCATCGTGTCGCTGCTGGCGCTGGTGCTGCTGCCGATCTATTTCGGCAGACAGACCTCGGCAATGCGGCGCGAGATCACCGACGTCGCAGAGCCGTCGCGCAGCGCCGCGAACGAAATCCAGTCCGATCTGTCGACGGAGCTTGGCCAGATCATCGCCTGGCAGGCGATGGGGCAGCCGCAGTATCAGCGCGAGTATCGGCGCGTTCTCGAGGAACAGCGCGCCGACGTCGCGAAACTGCGATTGCTTGCGCCGAAACTTGGGCCCGAAGTTGGGGCAAAGCTTCAGGCTCTGATCAAGGAATCGAACGAGTGGCATGCGGACGTCAACTCCAGCGAGTTCCTGTCGCGCCAGGTGCCGGCCGAGGTCGCGTTAGCGCGGCTCTTCGAAAAACATCCGTCGCACGCCGAGGCGCTGAAAGCGTCGGCGGAATTGGAAGTATCGATTCAGGAGGCGATCGATGACCTGCTCGAACAGATTCACGCCTCCGAAAACCTCGGCCAGTCGCTGACGATCATCCTCACCCTCCTGGCGTTGACCTCAGCGTTGCTCGTGGCCGGCCTCGGACGGCAGATGCGGCTGCTGGCGCGCGAGGCGATGGGTCGGCGGAAGGAAGCGGAGCGCGAAGCGGCGGAAGCGCAGCGCGCGCGTGCCGCGGCCGAGAGCGAGGAGCGGCGCGCCGCCTTCCTCGCGACGGCCGGACAGGAGCTGGCGTCGTCGCTCAACTACGAGCACGCCATCGCCACGCTGGCGCGGCTGATCGTGCCGAACATCGCCGACATCTGCGTGATCGATCTTGCCGAATCTGACGGCGCATTGCGCCGCGCCACGGTCGCGCATCGCGACCCGGCGCGGGAGAAGGAGCTGGAAACGCGCGTCGGCGAAGTCATCCGCGACGTCCCCGAGGCGTTGACGTTCGTCATCCGGGAACGCGAGTCGCGCATCATCGGCTATGCATCGTCGCTGCTGCAGTACGCCGGCGTGGCGCCGGACGAAAAGCGCTCGCTGATGGCCGTACCGCTGGTGAGTCGCGGACAGACCCTCGGCGTGATCCTGACCGCGGCTGCGGTCGGAACGCTTTTCAAGCCGGATGACGCCGCGCTCGTCAGCGAACTGTCGCGCCACGGTTCGCTGGCGATCGACAACGCGCGGCTGTATCGCGAGTCGCAGCAGGCCGTGCAGGCGCGCGAGGAAGTCCTGGCCATCGTCTCGCACGATCTCCGCAATCCGCTGAACGCGGTGATGCTCGCTGCGTCGCTGCTGCAGACGTCCGACAAGATCGCGCCCGACGACCGCGAGCAGCTCGAGATCATCGACATCTCTGCGCAACGGATGAAGCGGCTGATCGAAGACCTGCTCGACGTCACGCGGCTCGACGGCGGCAAGCAGTTGCCGATCGATCCTGCGCCGCTCGACGTGCAGTCGCTGTTCGAGGAAACGTACGAATTGTTCAAGTCGCAGGCGGCGACCGCTTCGATCACGCTGCAGTGCCAGGCGCCGAAAAACGTTCCGCCGGTGTACGCCGATCGCCATCGCGTGCTGCAGGTGTTGTCGAACCTCATCGGCAACGCCATGAAGTTCACGCCGCCCGGCGGCATGATCGCGTGCCGCGCGGAGTCGCAGGATGGCAAAGTCCTGATCGCGGTTTCCGACAACGGCCCCGGCATCCCGCCGGAAAACCTCGGCGACATTTTCAATCCCTACTGGCAGGCCAAGCGCACCGCCCGCCTCGGCGCCGGCCTCGGCTTGCCGATCGCGAAAGGGATCGTGGAGTCGCACGGCGGCCGGATCTGGGTGGAGAGCACGCCGGGAGACGGCACGAAGTTTTTCTTCACGCTTCCCGTGGCAGTCGACGCGCCGGCCGATGCGTCGACTGCGGTCAGCGCGCGATGATCGCGGCCTGCATCCGCATCGAAGCCACGTAGCGGTTCTGCACGCGCTGCCGGTAGAGCTTCGTGCGCGTGGCCACGCGCTGCACGTAATCGAGCGTCTCCGGATATTGCGGGATGCTTCCGCCGAGGCGCTCGACCGTTCCTTCGCCGGCGTTGTAAGCGGCCAGTGCGATCTTCTCGTCGCCAAAACGTTCGACGAGGTAGTGCAGGTAGCGCGTGCCGGCGGCGATGTTCGCGTGCGGATCGAACGGATCGTCGCAACCCATGAGCCGCGCGGTCTCCGGCACGATCTGCATCAGACCCTGCGCCGCTTTCGCGGAGACGAGGTGCGGACGGAAATCGGATTCCGATTCGACGACGGCCGCGATCAGCTCGGGCGCCAGATGATTTCGAACGGCCTCGCGATAGATGATCGCGCCGTACGGAACTTCTTCTTTGAAAAACTTCTCTTTCGTCGTGTCGAAGGTGAGCGCGTTCACGGCGCGATCGGGAGCGATGAACGCGTCCCGCACTTTGCGCGCGGTGAAGACTTCGAAGTCGCGCGAGCCGCTGCTGCCCATCTCGATGGCTCGTGTCGCCAGTTGCGGCAGCGAGACGTCCATCGCTTCCATGCCGATGGCGCAGAACGCGAGCGGCACGGTGACGAAGAGCGCGACCGCGCGTTTGCGCGCACCGCGCACGGCGCGACGCCACAGCGCGCGCTCGCGGCGCGCGTGGCGCTGGCAGGCGCAGATGTCGAAGAAGTCGCGCGGCGGCGTCCAGCTGTAGTCGGCGTTGCGGCGTTTCGTCTTCATCTGAGTCCGCCAAAGGGCAAATAACGGACCACTTCCGCTATCCCCTGGCTCAAGTCGTTTATTCACGGTGAGATAGACTTTCGCGTCATGACCTTCGACGGCATCGATCGCAGACGTTTTCTGCTGCTTGCTGCTGCGCCGTTGCTCGCGGCGCAGAAGGCGGCCACGCCTCATGTCCGTGAATCGATGCTGCAGATGAATGGGTATGCGGTGAATGCGGAAACGCCGCTTGCGTTGCTGACCGACTACGTGACGCCGAACGAACTTTTCTTCGTCCGCAGCCACTGGATCCCGCGCACGCCCGACCCGAAGAAGTGGAGTCTGACGATCGACGGCGAGGTCGAACGTCCCGCACAGCTTACGCTATCGGACCTCAAAAAACTTCCGCGCGCCGAAGCGACGTGCGTGCTGCAGTGCGCCGGCAACGGGCGCGGACTCTACACGCCTACCGTTCCCGGCGTGCAGTGGCGCTACGGTGCTGTTGGCAACGCACGCTGGAGCGGAGTCCGCGTGCGCGACGTGCTCGAACGCGCGGGCGTGAAAGCGACGGCGAAATACCTTCATGTTTTCGGCAGCGACGATCCGCCCGGCAAGGTGCCGCCGTTTCATCGCAGCATCGAGATGGAGAAAGTGCTCGCCGACGGCATCCTCGCATTTTCGATGAACGGCGAGCCGCTGCCGATCGTGCACGGCGCGCCGTTGCGCCTCATCGTTCCCGGCTGGGCAGGCGATCACTGGATGAAGTGGCTGGTCCGCCTCTCGCCGCAGGCCGAATCGCAGAAGGGCTTCTACATGGAGACGGCGTATCGGTATCCAATTACCGTTGGCGCGCCCGGCGTTGCGTTCAAGCCGGAGGAGATGTCGCCGGTGACGGAGCTGTTCGTGAAGTCGAACATCACCACCGCGCCCAGGAAAGCGAAGGCCGGTCACGCGTACGAAATCCGCGGCTTTGCATTCTCCGGAGCGCCTGACGTCGCGAAGGTAGAGATCAGCGACGACGATGGCGCGACTTGGAGTGAAGCGGCGCTCGATCCGCGGCACGATCCATACGCGTGGCGGCTCTGGTCGCATCGCTGGACGCCCTCGCGCGCCGGCATCGCGCGCATTTGCGCACGCGCGACCGACAGCCGCGGAGCCGTCCAGCCGCGCGATGCGGCGTGGAATCAGAGCGGCTACCTCCACAACTCCTGGCACTTCGTCGACGTCGAGGTGACGGCATGAAGCGGATGCTGATCGTCGTGTTCGTCGTCCTGCTCACCGTTGCCGCGAGGAAGCCTTACGACCCATCGCTCCCCATCCTCGGCACAAAGTTCCATTCGCTCCCGGCGGGAACGGGGCGCCAACTCGTTGAAGCGAGCTGTCTCCCCTGCCATTCGCCCGACATCCTCGTCCAGCAACACCTCACCGAAAAACAGTGGACCGCGACGGTCGACAAGATGGTCCGCTGGGGCGCGGTGCTGAAGGATACGGATAAGCCTGCCGTGATCGCGTATCTCTCCAAAAATTTCGGTGTGACGAACACGTTCACGCCGGTAAAGACGAGGCCGGTCGGCTACTAAAAAATCGACGGCAGGAAGTCTTGACTTACCGCCATTACGAACCTAGCTTTCCTCCTTCAGCAAAGAAGGAGGAATGGCAATGGCAGAATCCGGTAGCTACAGTGGTGGAGGCAAAGCTCACGTTCTTTACGGCGTATGGATCGACGAAGCTCTGAAGAGCAACGACACGAACCAGATGAAGCAGGTCCTGCAGGAGGCGCGCAAGCACTTCTCCGGGCCGCAGCCGCTCTACGGCGTCTGGATCAATCACTGCATCGAACAGGGCGCGAGCCGTGAAGAGTTGCAGAGCCTGCTCGAGCAGGCGAAATCCGTCAAGAACAGCGATCTCGACGGCGCGATCAAGAAGCTCGAATCGCACCTCGGCGGCGGCAAGACGTCGTAAGTGTCCGCTCCCGACCGTCCCGAACGCGAGTTGCTGGTCGAGGATCTCCTGCACGCACACCCGGTTCACGTGGTGTGGGAGATCACCCTCGCCTGCAACCTGAAGTGCGCCCACTGCGGTTCGCGCGCGGGCAAGGTGCGCCCGTCCGAGCTTTCGACCGAGGAGTGCTTCGACGTCGTCGATCAGCTGGCGCGCCTCGGCACGCGCGAGATCTCCATCATCGGCGGCGAGGCCTATCTCCGCCGCGACTGGACCGACATCATCGCCCGCATCAGCAGCCACGGCATTCTGGCGTCGATGCAGACCGGCGGCCGCGCACTGTCCGAGGAGCGGATCAAGGCGGCGAAGGCTGCGGGTCTGCGGACTTGCGGCGTTTCGGTCGACGGACTGGAAGATCTGCACGACGAGATTCGCGGCGTCAAAGGCTCTTTCCGTTCGGCCATGCAGGCGCTGGAACTGCTGCGCAAGTACGACATCCCCAGCGGCTGCAACACGCAGATCGGCAGCCGAACCATGCCGCAGCTGCGCGGCATCCTGCACGAGATCGCCAGCCGCGGCGCGAAGGGTTGGCAGATCCAGCTCACCGTCGCGATGGGCAACGCGGTCGATAACGATCACCTGCTGATGCAACCGTATCAACTCCTCGAACTGATGCCGCTTCTCGGCGAGCTGTACGATGAGGCGCATTCACTCGGCGTGATGATGCAGGCCGGCAACAACATCGGCTACTTCGGTCCCTACGAGCACAAGTGGCGCCTCGGCAACGAGGAGACGCACTGGACCGGCTGCGCCGCAGGCCACGCCGTCCTCGGCATCGAGGCCGACGGCGCGATCAAAGGCTGTCCGTCGCTCCCGACCGCGCAGTTCAGCGGCGGCAACGTCCGCGACATGACCATCGAGGACATCTGGACCTACAGCCGCGAGATCCGATTCTCGCGCGACCGGCAAATCAATGAGTTGTGGGGACGCTGCCGCGATTGCTACTACGCCGACGTCTGCCGCGGCGGCTGCACCTGGACGTCGACGGTGCTCTTCGGCCGCCCCGGCAACAATCCGTACTGTCATTACCGCGCCGCCGAACTGGCCAAGCAGGGACTGCGCGAACGCGTTGCGAAAACGCAGGAAGCGCCGGGCACGCCATTCGATCAGGGACGATTCGATCTCATCACCGAGCCGCTCGACGGGGGCGAGGGCGAGCGCTCGATCGCCATCCCGCCGCATTGGGAGATGAAGGAGCCGCAGTTCCACGATACCGATCGCCTCCCGCCCGTGCTCGACCTCTGCTACGGCTGCATGCAATACGTCCACGCCGGAACGACGACCTGCGTGCACTGCGGCGGCGACGTCGCCGCCTTCGCGCAGGAGCATCGCGAAGTGCAGGAAGCGATCGTCGACCTGCGGCGGCTGCTCGCGGCCGCGAATGCGCCGTCCTCGGCTCCGCCGCCGGCCTGAGCGGGTTGCCGAGTTCTGTGCCACACGCCGCGGCGCGGCTTCAGACGATAGCGAGGGGTGCGAGCAGCTTCATCGCGAGCACCCCTCGAACGAGAGTCGAGAATGAAATGTGCCGCGTCAGCGGCACTGGATGGAGTGGCACATTTTCCAGTGCCGCTGACGCGGCACAAACCGAAGTCTGCCACCTCATCGAGGGGTGTTCGCTTCGCTCTCACCCCTCGCTATCCTCTGGAAGCCGCTAACGCGGCGAAGACGAACGCTTGGAAGTTCTCCACCATCCTCCCGGTTCAGGCCCCGTGCGGATTACAATGCCGCCCCGTTTTACGGCCCGTTGGGATGAGCCCGGGTCCTGTGCAGCAGGCGCACCGAACCTCGTCAGGTCCGGAAGGAAGCAGCGATAAGGTGTTCCCCTGTGTGACGCAGTACGGCCTGGGCTCTTCCGAATGGGCGGTAGGACGCGCGAGGCTGGTTTTCCGCCGCGCCGCAACCTAGACTCCACGCCACATGTCCTACCAGGCGCTCGCGCGCAAATACCGGCCGCAATCCTTCAGCGACGTCATCGGGCAGGAGACCGTCGTTCGCACTCTGCAGAACGCCATCGAAGGGCAGCGCATCCATCACGCGTATCTCTTCGCCGGCGTGCGCGGCGTCGGCAAGACCACCGCCGCGCGCATCCTGGCCAAGGCCCTGAATTGCGTCAAAGGTCCCACCGCCGAGCCGTGCAACGAGTGCACGATCTGCCGCGAGATCACCGAAGGCATCGACATGGACGTCCGCGAGATCGATGCCGCGACTTACACCGGCGTCGACAACATCCGCGAGCTTCGCGACACTACGCAGTTCCAGCCGGCGCGCGACCGCAACCGCATCTTCATCATCGACGAAGCGCACATGCTCTCCACCGGCGCATGGAACGCGCTGCTGAAGATCCTCGAGGAGCCGCCGCCGCACGTGATCTTCATGTTCGCGACGACGGAGATCAACAAAGTTCCCCAGACGATCATCTCGCGCGTGCAGAAAGAACTGCTGCGCAAGATCACGCTCGACGACCTGATCGCGCGCATCCGGAAGATCGTCGATGCCGAGGGGATCGAGGCGGACGATCGCGCCATCGAGATCATTGCGCGGCGCGGCGAAGGAAGCGTTCGCGACTCGCTGTCGCTGCTCGATCAGGTCATCGCCTTCGGCGGACGTTCCATCACCGCCGCCGACGTGGCCACGGTCCTCGGCCTTTCTGACACCACCTTCTTCGCGCGCATCGCGGCGTTGATCGCCGAGGGCGATCACGGCGGGATATTGGAAGCGCTGGATGAGGCGTCGGAGAGCGGACGCGATTTCAAGATGCTGTATCGCGATCTGCTCAGCTTCATGCGCAACCTGCTGCTCGTTGCCGGTCGCGCGAACGAGTCGATGCTGAACGTTGCCCCCGAGGATCTGCCGGTCATTCGGACGACGGCGGAGAAGTTTTCGTACTCCGAGTTGCTGCGCATCGCCAACCTCTTGCTGCGCGACGACGAAACCGTCAATCGCGCCGAGCACCAGCGTCTCGCGGTCGAGATCGCGCTGCTCAAGGCGGCCACGTTCCCGCGCTTGCGCGCCGTCGAAGAAGCGCTGGCAGGGGGCGCCGCGATTTCGCAGGCAGCAGCACCGCCTCGACCTCGTGCGGCAGTTGCGGAATCGAAGGCGGCTCCTCCTGCGCGCCGCGAAGCGGACGTCGTCTCTTCCGTGAACGCCACGATCGAATCATTCATCGAACGCGTCCAGAAAGCGCGTCCGCTCATCGGCGGCTACCTCGGCGCCGCGAAATCGCGCAAGCGCGACGGCAACAAGCTGCTGCTCACGTTCGCCGACTCCTTCACCGCCGACCAGGTCAGCAACGCCCGCGCGGCACTCGAACAGATCGCCGCGGAAGCCTTCGGCGAGCCGATGACCATCGACGTCCAGACCGATTCGCCCGCGGTTGGCGCGCCGGCGGCGAAATCATCCTCGCCTCTTCGCGACGATCCCATCGTCCAGGCATTCCAGAAGCACCTCGGCGCCGATATCGTCGAATCACGAAAGCGTTAAGGGAGAGCCCATGAATCCGAAGCAGTTGATGAAGCAAGTGCAGCAGATGCAGGAACAGATGCAGCAGCGCATGACCGCGCTGAAGGTGGAAGGATCGGCCGGCGGCGGAATGGTCAAGGCCACGATGAGCGGCTCGAAGGAACTGCTCGGCATCACCATCGACAAGGAAGCCGTCGATCCGAACGACGTCGAAATGCTGCAGGACCTCGTCGTTGCCGCCGTCAACGAAGCGTCGCGCAAAGTGGATGAAGAGATGTCGAGCACCGTCGGCGCGATGACCGGCGGGATGAAGATTCCGGGACTGTTCTAGGTTGACTGCTCCTCCGCTGGCAAACCTCATCAACGAGCTGACGCGGCTGCCCGGCGTCGGCGGCAAGTCGGCGTCGCGCATCGCGTATCACATCCTCAAGCGCACGGAGGGGGAAGCCGAAGCGCTGGCGAACGCGATCCTCGAGGTGAAGTCGAAGATCTTCCGCTGCTCGATCTGCAACAACATGACGGACGTCGAGCCGTGCGCGATCTGCTCCGATCCTCGCCGCGACGCGAGCGTGATCTGCGTGGTCGAAGAGGCGTTCAACATCCCCACGATCGAGCAGACCCGCGATTTTCGTGGCCTCTTCCACGTCCTCCTCGGCGCTCTCTCGCCGCTGAAGGGCGTCGGCCCGCATGACATCGACGTCGCAGGTCTCCTGAAACGCGTGCAGGCCGGCGGCGTCCGCGAAATCATCGTGGCCACGAATCCCAACGTCGAAGGTGAAGCGACCGCGCTCTATCTCGCGCAACAACTCAAGCCGCTCGACGTGAAGACCACGCGTCTCGCCTTCGGATTGCCGGTCGGCGGCGATCTCGAATACGCCGATCAGGTCACGATGGCGAAGGCGCTGGAAGGACGGCGGGAGATCTAGAGCCTGGGAACGCGGGCGTCCCGCCCGCCGTACTCTTTTCGAAAGACGTGCGAACATGCGGGCGAGACGCCCGCGTTCCCGGGAGGCCTAACTCGCGACCTGTGTTACATTTCAAATCCCAGTTCCTCGCGTTAAATTGGTGAAAACACAACATGGCGTCTCCTGATCTCGTGATGTACGAGGAGGAGTACCAGCAGATCAAGGACACTCTCCAGCGACTGCAGGTCGACTCCAATTCAAAAATCGTCTTTCTGGTCGACAAGAACGGCCAGCAGATTGCCGTCCACGGCGACATGCGCGGCGTCGATGCGACTTCGCTCGCCTCGCTGACGGCCGGCAACGTCGCCGCGACTGACGGACTGGCCAAACTCATCGGCGAAAAAGAGTTCTCGATCCTCTTCCACGAAGGGGAGCGCGACAACATTCACATCTCTCTCGTCGCCCAGCGCGTGATCCTCGTGGTCATCTTCGACGACCGCTCCTCGCTCGGCCTGGTGCGGCTGCGCGTGAAGAAAGCCTCGGCCGAGCTGGAGAAAACGTTCGAAGTCCTGCTGCGCAAATCGGAGGCGGAGCGCGGCAACATGGCCAACCGGTTCGATTCTCCGTTCGCCGAGATCACCGACGAGGACATCGACAGCCTGTTCAGCGAATAGCGCATGACGTTCATCAACTACGCAGCGCGCGAGATCAACTGCAAAATCGTCTACTACGGGCCCGGCCTGTGTGGAAAGACGACCAATCTGCAGTGGATCTACGACAAGACCAATCCGCAGGCGAAGGGGAAACTGATCTCGCTGGCGACGGAGACCGACCGCACTCTTTTCTTCGACTTCCTCCCGCTCGACCTCGGCACCGTGCGTGGATTCAAAACCCGCTTCCACCTCTACACCGTCCCTGGCCAGGTGTTTTACGACGCCTCGCGCAAGCTGATTCTGAAGGGTGTCGATGGCGTCGTCTTCGTGGCCGACTCGCAGGAAGCGCGCATGGAAGCGAACAACGAGTCGCTGGTCAATCTCGACAAGAACCTGAAAGAGCAGGGCTACGAGCTGAAGTCGGTGCCGTACGTGCTGCAGTTCAACAAGCGCGATCTGCCAACGGCTCTGCCCGCCGACGAGATGTACCGCCAGCTCAACTTCAAAGGCGAGCCGACGTTCGAGGCCGTGGCCATGAACGGCACCGGTGTTTTCGATACACTCAAAGCGGTCGCCAAGCTGGTGCTCACGGAGCTCAAGAAGAAATAAGCGCGCCGCGCTTCGCTTTTCCGGGTTGCACATCATGAAAGTCGCTTTCGTCAAACCGCCCGTCGGCGGCATCCTCGGACTGGAGATGCTCACCTTCGTCGAGCCTCTCGGCCCGATCTGCGTCGCCGCCTGTCTCGAAGCTGAAGGACACGAGTGCAAAGTCTTCGACCTGCGCATCGACGGCGAAGAGCACGGCCTCGCGCTCGTGAAGAAATTCGCGCCGGACGTGGTCGGCCTGCAGTGCAACTTCACGACGGAGCGCAATCGCACGGTGCGGCTCGCGCAGCGGATCAAGCGCGAGAATCCCGGCACGTTCGTCGTCGTCGGCGGTCACGACGCGTCACGCGATCCGAACTGGTTCAACGACGACGTCATCGATGCCGTCGCGGTCGGAGACGGCGAAGAAGTCATGCCGGCCATGGTCGACGCCATCCAGCGCGGCCACGATCTGGCCACCGTTCCCGGCCTGATGCTGCATCGCGACGGACGCTGGATCAGCACCGGCCACGCGCCAACGCGCAAGAATCTCGACGACTATCCTCTGCCGGCGCGGCATCTGATCGAGCACTACGCCGATCACTACTACATCAACTTTCACAAGCCGCTGGCACTGATGGAAACGGCGCGCGGCTGCCCGTTCAAGTGCAACTTCTGCTCGGTCTGGAAGTTTCACGAGTCGACCTTCCGCGAGAAGTCGCCGGCCCGCGTCGTGCGCGAGCTGCAGGCGATCAAAGCGGACGCGATCTTCATCACCGACGACATCTTCTGGATGAACGTGAAACGCGGCGAAGAGATGGCCCGCCAGATCAAGGCCGCCGGCATCAAGAAGTTCTTCACCGTGCAGACCCGCACCGACATCATCTGCAAGTTCCCGCACCTGATCGAGATGTGGAAGGACTGCGGCAAACTGGCCATCTTCCTCGGCCTGGAGTCGGTGACGGACGAGGGGCTGAAGGCGGTCAACAAGAAAAATACCGCCAACAACAACGAGCGCGCCATCAAGATCCTGCAGGACCTCGGCGTCGGCTTCACACCGAACTTTATCGTCGATCCTGCCTGGAATCGCGACGACTTCAAACGCCTGCGCGATTGGATCGACCACACCGGCGCCTACAACAGCGGCTTCTCCGTCCTCACGCCGCTGCCCGGCACCGACCTGTGGGACACGGCCAAGGAGCAGGTCACGACGCACGATTGGGAGATGTACGACATCGTCCACGCCGTGCTGCCGACCACGCTCTCGCTCGACGACTTCTACAAAGAGTACTCCGCGCTCTGGCGCCACGCCCTCGACGTCCGCTACCGTTACCGCGGCAAGTGGAAGACCTACATGCAGCTCGGCGCCGCCATCGCCACCGGCAAAGTCTCGCTGCACAACGTCCGCCGCGGATTAGGCATGGCCAAGACTTTCAGCAAGCCCGAGACGTTCCTGCGCGCCCACGAGTAGTTGCGCTTGACTCGCCGCGTAGCGGCTTAAAGACGGTAGCGAGGGGTGCGAGCAGCTTCATCGCGAGCAACCCCTCGTACGAGAAAGCAAAAGAAGTTGTGCCGCGTCAGCGGCACTCGATGAGTGTCACATTTTTCCAGTGCCGCTGACGCGGCACGAATTCTGGGCACGCACGTTTTCGAGGGGTGTTCGCTTTGCTCTCACCCCTCGCTATCCTCTGAGGCCGCTCCGCGGCGAAGTCGACGGCACACACCGCATACAATCCGCGCGAATGCGCCATCACGGCCTCAACATCGTCGCCATCGGAGGCGGCACCGGACTTTCGACGCTCCTTCGCGGGCTGAAGAGTTACGTCGATGCCGATGGTCCGTGGTCGATTGCGAACCTCGGCGCGATCGTGACGGTCACCGACGAAGGCGGGAGCTCCGGTGCGCTCCGCAAGGAGTTCGGCATGCTGCCGCCGGGCGACATCCGCAACTGCATCGTCGCGCTGGCTGAGGAAGAGCAGCTCCTTTCGCGGCTCTTCAGCTATCGCTTCCAAAACGGCGAGTCGGCGCTCGGCGGACACTCCCTCGGCAATCTGCTGCTCGCCGCGCTGACCGACATCACCGGCAGCTTCGACGAAGCGATCCTCACCGCGTCCGAGGTTCTCAACATTGCCGGCGAGATTTATCCGTCGACGCTAGCCGACGTGCGTCTGCGCGCCGAGCTCGCCGACGGTTCCGCGCTTCTCGGCGAAGTGGCCATCAGCGGCTCGCACCTCGGCGAGAAGAGTCCGGAACGTCCGCACCACGCGCGCATCAAGCACCTGAGCATCGATCCTGCCGACGCGCAACCGACCGACCGCGCGCTCGAGGCGCTGCACGCCGCAGACCTCGTCCTCATCGGGCCTGGCTCGCTCTACACGTCAATCCTGCCAAATCTTTTGATCAAGCCGATCGCCGAGGCGCTGCGGTTTTCGCGCGCGCTGCGCGTGTACGTCTGCAACGTGATGACGCAGCCTGGCGAGAGCGACGGCTACTCGGCCGAGGAGCATCTGCAGGCGATCGTCGAACACGCCGGGCTGGTCGTCGACGTCATGATCCTCAACGGCGGCCGTCCCTCGGAAGCGATCCTCAGCGCGTACGCGTCGCAGGGACAACATCCCGTCGCGTTTGACGTCAACGCCATCCGCGAGCTCGGCGTCACGCCGTTTTTCGGCGACATCATCAAGGAAGGCAACTACGTGCGCCACGATTCGGTCGCGCTCGCCGACACGATTTTTCGCCTTTACGAGAGTTATGGCCGGACGCTTGAAAGGATGCGGCGTACGGAGGCATGAACGCTTTGAATCACGACAACCTCGACGTCATCATCCTCGCGGCCGGCCAGGGCACGCGCATGAAGTCCGCGACGATCAAAATCCTGCACGCCGCGGCGGGACGGCCGATCATCGACTACGTCCTCGATCTCGCCGGCGCCATCTGCGACCGGCCGCCGATCATGGTCATCGGTCACCAGCGCGAGTCGGTGCAGAAAGCGGTCGGCGAACGCGCGCGCTACGCCGTGCAGGAGGAGCAAAAAGGCACGGGTCACGCGGTGCTCCAGGCCGCGCCGCTTGTCGATGGCGCGCGGCACGTGCTGATCCTCTCCGGCGACGTTCCGCTCACGCGTCCCGAGACGCTGCGCCGCCTGCTCGACGAACACCAGCGCTCGAATAACGCGCTGACGTTGCTGACGATGGTGCTCGACGACCCCGCGATGTACGGCCGCATCGTGCGCGATGGCGACGGCGCCGTGACGCGCATCGTCGAGGCCAAGGACGCCTCCGATCATGAGAAGCAAATCAACGAAGTGAACGCCGGCATCTACGTTTTCGACGGCGCGCATCTCTTCGACAACCTCCGCAATCTCTCCACCGACAACGCCCAGGGGGAGTACTACCTGACCGATCTCCTCGGCGTACTGCGCGGAGCCGGCCATCGCATCGGCGCCGTGATCGCCGGCGATCCGATCGAAGCCCTGGGCGTGAATTCGCGCGCCGATCTGGCGTCGGTCGAAGGCGAAATCCAGCGGCGCGTGGTCACGAAACTGATGGCCGGCGGCGTGACTTTTCGCAATCCGGCCACGGTGGTCATCGACTCGACCGTCTCGATCGGCAACGACACAGTCGTCTATCCATTCGTCACGATCGAAGGCGCGACGACGGTCGGATCGCGTTGCGTGATCGAACCGGGCGTCCACTTGACGAACGTGAAAGTCGGCGATGACGTGCATCTCAAAACGGGTACGGTGGCCGAGGACGCCATCATCGAAGACGATGCCGCGGTCGGTCCGTATGCGCATCTCCGTCCCGGTTCGAAGCTCGGCCGCCACGTGAAGGTCGGCAATTTCGTGGAGACGAAGAAGGCGGTTTTCGGCGAAGGCGCGAAGGCGTCGCATCTTTCGTACATCGGCGACGCGGAAGTTGGCGCGGACGTGAACATCGGCGCCGGCACGATCACCTGCAACTACGACGGCGTGAACAAGAACAAGACCATCATCGAAGACGGCGCGTTCATCGGCTCCGACACGCAACTGGTCGCGCCGGTGCGCGTCGGCAGGGGCGCGTACGTCGGCGCCGGCTCGACGATCACGAAGGATGTCCCCGCCGAGGCGCTGGCGCTCTCGCGCACGCCGCAGCGGATCATCGAGGGATGGGCGACTCGAAAGAAAACGAAGTAGGCGGCGGCGCTTCGAGAACGCCGAAGCTGTCGTGCTCCAACTTCCATGCGTGCAACATCAACCGCGCTGCGCGTCCGCCGGAACCGTACCGGCGATCGCCGGCCACCGGATGGCCGATCGACTGCGCATGAATACGGATCTGATGCGTGCGGCCGGTCTCGATGGTCGCTTCGACGAGCGTCGTGTTGCCCTCGACGCGAAGAGGGCGAAAGGTCGTCCGTGCATCCTTGCCCTGAACGGGCGTATCGACCACGCGCTCCTCGGCAATCTCACCCTCGAGAATCGCCAGGTACGTTTTTTTGATCTCGCCGTTCGCGAACATCGCTGACAACGTCGCCGCCGCGGTCGACGATCTCGCAAACAGGACCACGCCGCTCGTCGGCGTATCGAGTCGATGCACGAGCCAGATCTCGCGAAAGCGCAGCCGCAGCAACTCCTCGAGCGAGCGCTGCTCGCGATCGCGAGTCGGCTGCGTCGGCATCCCGGCAGGTTTGTCGACTGCGATCCAGTCGTCGTTCTCACGAATGATCGACAGCTCCGGCGCGTCTTCCACGATCGCGATGCGATCGTTCGCATCGACCTTGCGCGACGCGATCGAAACCGGCCGCTCATTCACGAGCACGCGCCGCGCCGCAATCAGCTCCCGCGCCTTGCGCCGTGAGATGCCGGGATGCCGCGCCGCAATGGCTTGATCGAGCCTCATTCCGCGTATTCTTGTCCGAATCACACAGGAGAATTGCGATGAAACGAATCGCCGTGACCGGCTTCATCATCTGGCTCGTCGCAACGATCGCGCTGCGCCTCGGCGGCCAATACGTCTTCGGCCGGCTTCCCGCCACTCTTCTATTGCTAATCACGATTCCGGTGATGGCGTCCCTCGCACGCGCTCTCGTGTGGCGTTTCCCAACGAGAGGTGAGCGCGCCCTTGCCGCCATCGCGTTGGTCGCGCCCGGCATGCTCCTCGACACGTTCAGCACGATCTTGTTCCCGCTGTTCTTCCCCAACATCCGCATCGGCTGCTCCGGCCTCTTCGGAGGATGGCTGCTCTTCTGCAACGTGGCCGTGCTGCTCACGGCTGTATGGTCCCGACCCGCGGCTCGCACGGCAGCGTAGTCGCGCCGTTTCCAACTTCGGGGGATTGTTTCGACTCCTTTGATCGGTTACATTGAGCCGGCCCGGGAACAGGCGAAAGTCGGCTCCACGCCGGGTGTTCGGTCCCAAGGGTATCGAACCTAGCTTGTTACGGGCTTTAACTTTTCAATCGTCAGCGGATTCGCGTCGTTGTACCACTCGCCGTACGCCTTTCGCCGGGTGTCGTCGAGATCCATGATGATTCGGTAGTGTTTCGCCAGCGGCGCGAAGTAGCGATCTTCACGACGCTCATACAACCGCTGAAGCGCCCACAGAAAATAGTCGGCGACCTGCAGCCCTGCGGATTCGTGCGGATGCCCTGTGGATACTTCACACGGACCAAAACTGCGAGCTCCCCATCTTGCTACGAAGTTCATCTGCGCTCGATCGATTGCCGCCGTGAGCGCCTCTTTGCGATCGCGGGTTCCTCGACGAGCGACGACAATCGCGTTCGACTCCGCCAGGTGAAGCCTGTTGCGCAAAAGCCGCGAGATCAAATCGTCGTAGATTTCATTTTCCGTGAGGCGAATCCCGCGGCGAAAAGCGAACCGCGCTTCGTCGATCAGAGCGCGCTTAGTCCGAACGGCCACGAACATCCGCACGTCGAAGTCCGCCAAGAGGCTAAATACTTTGTAGCGGACCTCGGGCGCGTCGTCTTTCGCGTGAAAGGCGATCGCGGTTTTCTTGCGCGCGATATCGAGCGATGGGATGCGATTCAGGAGGGGATCTTCAAGAATGCTTCGGCGTAGCAATGCCAACCGGCTATCGAGAGACTCAGGATCGGGCACGAACGCGGCGCCGACCATGAAGAAATTCGAAACACCTTCGATTCCGACGACGATCTGTTTTCGTTTGTTGAAGAGCGACAGATCACCCGCTTCGTCGATGAAGTGGTGCATCCGAGGTGGTCGCTGCTTGGTCTTCGACATTTTTAAAAACAAAAGGCACAGCGCGACGCGCTGTGCCTTTGTTTGAACGCTGGACAGAACTTACTTCGCGGCCACGCGCGCCGGCTTGGAGGTCGCGACTGCGGCTTCGCCGCCTTCGATGACCGTCAGCTCGGGGGTGCCGATGCCGAGGGCGCGGCGGACTCGGGATTCGATCTCGGTGGAGAGATCGGGGTTCTCCTTGATGAACAGCTTGGCGTTCTCGCGGCCCTGGCCGAGACGCATGTCGCCGTAGGAGAACCAGGAGCCGGACTTCTCGATGATTTTGTTCTCGATGCCGATGTCGATCAGCTCGCCGGTCTTTGAGATGCCCTCGCCGTAACCTACGTCGAACTCCGCCTGGCGGAACGGTGCGGCGCACTTGTTCTTGACGACCTTGACCTTCACGCGCGAGCCGACCACTTCCTCGCCGTCCTTGATCTGGTTCGTGCGGCGGATGTCGATGCGGATGGAGGAGTAGAACTTGAGCGCGCGGCCGCCGGTGGTGGTTTCCGGGTTGCCGAACATCACACCAATTTTTTCACGAATCTGGTTGATGAAAATCAGTGACGTTTTTGACTTTGAAACAATGGCTGTTAATTTGCGCAGAGCTTGTGACATTAATCGGGCGTGTAATCCCATATGAGAATCGCCCATCTCTCCGTCGAGTTCGGCGCGCGGCACGAGTGCGGCCACGGAGTCGACGACGATCACGTCGATCGCTCCCGACCGCACCAGCACCTCGGCGATCTCCAGCGCCTGCTCGCCGCTGTCGGGCTGCGAGACGAGGAGGTTGTCGATGTCCACGCCGAGCTTCTTGGCGTACTCGGCGTCGAGCGCGTGCTCGGCGTCGATGAATGCCGCCAGTCCGCCCGCTTTCTGCGCCTCGGCGATGACGTGGAGCGAGATGGTGGTCTTACCCGACGATTCCGGGCCGAAGATTTCGATGATGCGTCCGCGCGGCACGCCGCCGACGCCGAGCGCCGCGTCGACGCCGATCGATCCGGTGGAGATCGCGCTGATCGGCACGAACTCCTTCGCGCCGAGGCGCATGATCGAGCCCTTGCCGAACTGCCGCTCGATCTGCGTCAGCGCCGTTTCCGCTGCCTTGAGTTTGTCTGATGGAACAGTGGCCATGGCTACTCCTTCGATGATTCGAATGGGTGGATAGAAAAGTAGTGACGGATCCTCGGATCGGCGGGCATTCGCGTGGTGGAGCGAGTGTACGCCGTGATTTTTTCAGCCGTCAAGAAACTCTACTAATGGTGGGATTTTGGGGGTGTCAGCGGGCCAGAACGAACTCCTCCGGCTCGAACTCCCATTTATCGATGTCCGGATCCCAGGAGTCCCACGGGACGATCGCGGCCATGCGGTCGCGCAGGCCGGGCGGGATGACCTCGGGGACGATGAAGGCTTTCTGGCGGCGCAGTTTGTAGGGATTGCGGAACTCGAAACCGAGGACGCCGAGGATGTAGCGGGCGATGTACCAGGTGGCCTGCGGGTTCCAGCCGTGCGCGATCTTGACGACGACGCCGAGGCCCTCGGGATACTCGGGATGCTCGATGGCCAGGCCGAGGAGACCGTCGGCGCCTTCCTTGGCCAGGACACGTCCGTGGCACGCTTTGAGGACCGTGGAATCGAGACGATTGAAGCCGCCGATGAGGTCGGGATGCTCGACCATCGATTGCCAGATCCAATCGTCATTCTTTTCTGTGACTAAATTAGCGAACAATTTAGCGAGATCGGTTACCGTCATTGAAACGGTCGGCAGTCCGCAGCCGTCCTTGGCGATCGTGCCCTGCTTCCAGTCGTCGCCGAGAACGTGGCGGATGTAGGCGAGGTAGTCCTGAAAAAAAGGATGGTGCGGCCAGACGTAGCCGACGCGCGACCATCCTTTGAGCTTGCAGCCGCGAAGGATGGCGGCGTGTTCGCCGGAGCAGCAGTGGTACCAACGTCGCGGCCGGCGGACCTGGCGGCCGAACTGGACGAGCGGGACGTCGAGCGGCGCCTGCATCAGTCCCCATTCGCCCTGCAGCAGGATCGATCGCGCGACGCGAACGTGCTCGGTGTCGCCGTTGTGCGAGGCGACGGAGATCGCTTTCTGCTCGCCGGTCAGCGCGCGGGCAAATTCGCGCGTGAAGACTTTCATCATGATCGGCTTGACCATCGAGCGTCCGTAGACCTCGACGTTGCCGCCGAACGAATAGATGACATTGCGCCCGGAGACCCAGGAAACGGCGCCGTGGATGGTGTTCTCGGCCACGCCGTTGCGCCGGTATTCGACGAGCGGCTGCCAGTTCGGCATAGCCCGCGCGAAGTTCACGGGGAGGTTTTCGTTGAACGGCACGGCGCGATTATAGGAGGCTGTCAGGATGACAGGAGGCTGCGCAGCAACGTCAGGTTCTTCCGATCCGACTCGTGCTCGACCGGCTTCGGGGTCTCCAGCAGTTTGGGGATGCCGCGGAATCGCTCGTCGTTCAACAGGAATCGAAACGCCTCGACGCCGATCTCGCCGTCGCCGATGTGCTGATGGCGGTCGACGCGCGAGCCGAGCGGCTTCTTCGAATCGTTGAGATGAAACGCGCCGACGTTTTCGAGGCCGACGTTCGCCGCGAGCGCGTCGATGGTGCGCTCGTAGTCGTCGCGGTTGCGGAGCTCGTATCCCGAGGCGAAGACGTGGCAGGTATCGAAGCAGACGCCGACGCGATGCTTGTCGTCGACGAGCGCGATGATCTGTCCGAGCTCTTCGAACGTGCAGCCGAGGCATGATCCCTGGCCGGCCGCGGTCTCGAGTAACGTCACGACCTTGTGATTCGGAATCGCTGCATGAATCTGATCGAGCGACCGTGCGATCTGATCGATGCCGGCGTCGACGCCCGCTCCCATGTGCGCGCCTGGATGGAGGACGACGGCGTAAATGCCCAGCCGCTCCGCGCGATCGAGCTCGTCGATCATGGCCGCGATCGACTTGCGATGAAAGTCGGGGTTGGTGGTGGCGAGATTGATGAGATACGACGCATGCGTGAGCACCGGACGCAGCGTGCGTTTTCCGGAGAAGACGGCGATGTCCTCCTCGGTCATCTCCTTCCCCTTCCACTGATTTCCGTTCTTCGCAAACAGCGCGATGGCGGAAGCATTGATCTCGGTGGCGCGCTCGAAAACGGTGTGCAGCCCGCCTTTCGTGGAAATGTGCGCGCCGAGGAGGTCGCCGTGAGCGTCAGGGAAGGTGAAGCGGGACATGGAGGCCAAAGAACGAAATCGTTCGACGGTGTCATTCCGCGATGGCGCACCGACGTTACTGCCGCAGAGCGGCTTCAGAGGGTAGCCAGGGGTGAGAGCGAAGCGAACACCCCTGGAAAATGAGCGGGTTTGTTTCTCGTGCCGCGTCAGCGGCACAAGAAGCGCGGCGCGTCTGGTGCCGCTGACGCGGCACAAAATCCTACGCGTCGTCTTCCCAGGGGTGCTCGCGCTTCGCGTCTTTGCACCCCTGGCTACCCTCTCGAGCCGCTAACGCGGCGATTCGGTTACTGCAACCGGAAATTCACCGTCACCGTGTAGTACACATCGATCGGCTCGCCGCGAACGGTGGCGGGGCGGAAGTGCCATTGGCTGACTGCATCGCGAGCGGCTTCGCCGAGGCCGTAGGGGAGATCGCGAATGACTTCCACGTTGTCGATCGTCCCGTCGCGGCGAACGATTCCGCGGACGACGACCGGACCCTGAATCCCGGCGCGGCGCGCCATCATCGGATAGCGCGGAACGACGCGATCAGTTTCCTCGGGCTGTGTTCCGCCGGCCGGCACCGCGGAGTACACGCCTCCGTTATCCGTCGCCACATGCACCTCGGCGGGCGCAGCCGTTTCCGTCGGCGGAGGTGCGGCGGTTTCGGTCGGCGGCGCGGCGGAGGTCGTCGCGGCCGTGTCGGTCGCGGTCGTATCGGTGTGCACTTCGACCTGGCGCGTGCCGGCGGAGCTGACGTCGATGGCATCGACGTCCGCGTAGGCGATCTGGTTGTCATGATCGAGCGCGTAGAAATCGTGGTCGCGCGTGTAGACCTTCACCTGCGTCTCGGCGGAGAGCTCGCCGATGATTGGATAGAAAATGCCGGGGCCGGCGTAGAGCGGCGTGCGCGCGCTGACGATGGCGTTGAGCGCCGGCAGCTTGCGGATTGTTTCGTAACGCGCCAGTCGCCGCTTGCGTTCGGACGTCCGTTCCAGCGAATTACGCTCCGCCCAGCCGGTCATGCCGTCATCGTCCTGCACGCGAACCCACGCGCCGCGGTCTTCGAGCACGATCAGCTTTTCGCCGTTGGTCGCCGTCGCTACGACGGGCGCGTTCGCCGTCGGCTGCGTGCGCAAGCGCAGACGCGGCGACAGCACGGACAGGTTCTCCGATGCCGGCGGCGGCGCGTCGTCATGCTTCCCGCTGCGCAGGATGAGCAGTGCCAGGAGCGCGAAAAAAATCACGCCGAGGATGACGACGACGGTCAGTCCGCGCGTGTGCCGGGTTTGTGCGTCAGGCATTCTTCATCAGCACGTACATGATTGCCTTCTGCACGTGCAGCCGGTTTTCGGCCTCGTCGTAAATCACAGACTGCGGCGAATCGATGACCTCGCCGGCCACTTCCTCGCCGCGATGCGCGGGAAGGCAGTGCATGAAAATCGCGTCCTTCTTCGCCAGCGACATCACGCGCGCATCGACCATCCAACCTTCGAAGTCTTTCTGACGCTTCTGCGCTTCCGCTTCCTGCCCCATCGAGGCCCAGACGTCGGTCTCGACGATGTCGGCGTCGCGCACCGCTTCGTCGATGGACGTTGTCACGATGACTTTCGTGCCGGCGTAATCCGCGTCGCCCTGCGATTGCGCGACGACCATCGGATCGGGTGCGTAGCTCGGCGGCGTGGCGACGGAAATGTTCATCCCCACCTTCGACGCGCCGAACATCAGCGAGTGGGCCATGTTGTTGCCGTCGCCGATGTAGGCGAGCTTGCGCCCTTTGAGCTCGCCGAGGTGCTCCCACGCCGTGAAGTAATCGGTCATGGCCTGCATCGGGTGCGACAGATCGGTCAGTCCGTTGATGACCGGCACGCTCGCATACTCGGCAAGCTCGGTGACCGTCTTGTGCGCGAAGGTGCGGGCCATGATGCCGTCGACGTAGCGCGAGAGGACTTTCGCGCTGTCGTAGATCGGCTCGCCGCGGCCGATCTGGATATCGCGCGATGAAAGAAAGAGCGCGTGGCCGCCCATTTGGAACATCCCCACTTCGAACGAGACGCGCGTGCGGGTCGACGATTTCTCGAAGATCATCGCCAGCGTCTTGCTCTTCAGCGCGTCGCGGTATTTCTCCGGATTCGCTTTCATGTCGCGCGCGATCTCGAAGATCTGGCGCACCTCGTCCGCGGAGTAGTCGTGAATTTCGATGAAGTCTTTGTGCGTCATTGCGGCGTCATTGTATGGCGTAGGAGTCGCCGCGCTCGATCACGCGTCCATCCTCGACCAGCTTGATGAGATGCGCGGCGATCTGTATCTCCGCTGCGCCATGAAGGCGCGGATCGAGATCGGGATAGATGCGTTGGCGCATCGCGGCCGCGGACGACGCGCCGTTTGCGAGCGCGTCGAAGACCTGTTTTTCGCGTTCCAAGCGGTGTGCAATATATTGCTCAATCAATGTGGCAGCATCATCGCGCGTCGGTCCGTGCGCGGGGAAAATCCGTTTCGGTTGGTGCGTGAGCAGCAGCCGCAGTGACGCGATGTAGTCGCGCATCGAACCATCGGGCGGAAAGATCGCGGTCGTCCCTTCGCCCAGGACCGTGTCGCCGGTGAAGAGATCGCCGGCCGAGGTGAGGAAGCAGACGTGTTCGGCGGTGTGTCCAGGTGTGGCGATCACTTCCAGCGTTTCATCCTCGATGGCGATCGTGTCGCCGCCGGCGACGCGTTGATCGACGAGCGTGTCGTCGAGCACGCCGCGCGGCGCGACGATTTTTGCGCCGGTCATTCTCTTGAGCGGCACCGCGGCCGGTGCGTGATCGCCATGCCGGTGCGTGATCAGAATCGTCGTCAACCTCGGCATCGCCGTTCGAATCGCGTCGATGTGCGAGTCGATCGCGGGACCGGGATCGATCACCGCCGACTGGCCGAGGAGATAGGTCCGCGTTCCACTCAACGTGAACGCGCCCGGATTCGGAGCGGTGATGTCGCGGATGATCACGGCAGGATGATTTTCTTCTTTCCGTCTTCGACGATCAGTACCGGCCGCGTCGCCGGCACGTCTACTCCTCGGCGCGAGGCCAGCAACTCCTCGGCTGACGTGAATCCGGCCAGCGCTTCGAGGTTTTTCTGCGTCGGGAAAACGATCTGCAGTTTCTCGATCGCCTCGGCCGGCGGAATCCAGATCACCTCGACCGCTTCGACATTTTCCGCCGAGGCGATCGCGTCGCGATCGACGGCAGCGAGGAAAAAGTACGTGTCGAATCGTTTCGGAACGCCGACCGGCGTGATCCAGCGCGACGTCCAGACGAGTTTGTCGAGATCGAGCGGCGATTCGTCCAGAAGCGATGCGAACGTAATCTCGCCAGCCAGCAGCTTGCGGCGTTTCGTATCCGCATCGATGAGCGCCGCGCCGAGCCAGATACCGCTCTCTTCGAACAACTCGCGCGCGGCTGCGGTGCGCATCGTCGCGAGTTCCGTTCCGTCGCCGAGTTTGTGATCGGACGGCTCGACGACGCCGCCGGGAAACACCCACGCGTCCGGCACGAACGACGATTTCGAATGCCGCCGGATCATCAGCACTTCCAGCGGCGCGTCGCGCAACACGATCACGCTCGCGGCCGGAATCGGCGGCACCTCGGCCGCGTCGCCCGCACCGCGCGGCAGCTGGCGGTCGGAGACGTTGTGGGAAGTGGTCATGTCGGTGAAACTCTACTTCGACACCAGAGCTGCAGGGCGGAAGGCAATCTCCGGAAACGCTTTCAACAGCGCAGCGTCGAAGGTCGCAAGCGGTAGATGCTTACGAGCTGCCAGTTCGACAAACAGCGTGTCGTAAACGGCGACCTTGGCTAGATGTGCGCGGACCAGGGCACCTTGCCATAGGGTGTGGATTGGCATGATATGAATGCCCAAGCTCCCCGCCAACGTCAACCGGTTCGCCGCGTCGTCGACACTGAGAATCTTGTGACGAGTTGCCATCCAGATAGCATTCGCAAACTCTGCCTCCCAGAGCGCAGGAGCCCAGGCTTCATCCAGCAGAGTCATGAACTCCCGAGTTTCTTCAACGAACGGCTCCGTGCCCAGGACGAAATACGTGATGACGTTCGTATCGACGACAGCGTTCACGAACGACCGAATCCGATCCAGGCATCAACCTCTTTGACAGTCGGACGCCGTGTCTGCCGGGCCCATCCCGCTTCTATCTGCGCGATTACGGATCGCCGTTCCGCGAGATGCGCTTCCAGCAACTCCCGTAGCTCCTGCTCCATGGAATGGCGCCGGCTCCGCGCCAGAGCCTTGAGAGACTTGACGAGTTGATTCGGGACATTACGAATGGTGAGTGTCGGCATCGTTGCTCCGTGCAGGCATTATGCTAGCACTTGCCCTGCCAGCCGACCCATTCTTCGCCGCCGGGTCCGCGCTCCTTCTTCCAGATCGGAACGGTTTCTTTGATGCGATCGATCATCATCCGGCACGCCTCGAACGCCTCGGCGCGATGCGGCGACGCGGCCACGATCGCGATCGACGAGTCGCCGACGACGAGTTGTCCGAGGCGGTGCACGACGTCGACCGCGACCTCGGCATACGCACTCCGCACGTCCTCGACGATCTTGGCAATTTCCTTCTCGGCCATCGGACGGTAGGCGTCGTAGAAAATCGACTCGACGGCTTTGCCTTCGTGGTGATTGCGCACGACGCCTTCGAACAGCACGTACGCGCCGTCGGAAGGACGCATCACGCGCTTCACGAGTGCGGCGGGATCGATCGGATCGTCAGTCAGATACGAGATGCGTCACCTCTTCGGCGGCCGGTCGTGCGCCGGACGCGGTTTTGACGACACGATCTCGACGCCTGCTTCGCCGCGCCGTCCCGCGCCGCCGCGCCGCGCTTTTTCCAGCGTCATCAGAAATCCGAACGCGGGATCTTTGAACTGCAGATGCCGGAGCATGCTCCAGTGCTTGCGCACGTATCGCTGCAGAAAATCGAGCACGTGCCCGAGGCTGATGATGCGGCAGGGCGGCACGGGTGCGCCGGGCGGGAACGATCCGAAAGCAATCAGACGGATCGCGAATCCGGATGGCAGCGTGGCCGAGCCGTGCTCCAGTAAATCGGCGACGACGGCATCGCTGTCGATGGTCGAATCGCCGAGACGGCTGATGACCGTCTTCAGGATTTCCGGATTTCGCGCGCCGCTGTTGATGCCGACGCGCCCTTCCTTCACTTCGCCGATGACCATGTCGATCGAGTCCGGCGGGATGCCGAGGCCGGGATCGACGTCGCTCATGTCGAGCGCGCGCGGAGCACGTTTCGGCGGGTTCGCCGGCGACGGCAGTCCGGAAGGAAAACGAAAGGCGAGGACGTCGATGTCCGTCAGCGTGCGGAATCCATTGCGTCCCGCCGCGGCGATGATCGGATACTCGGCCGAAGTGAAATAGCCATTGAGCTGCAGATACGCCTGAACGAGGGCGACGGCGTGGTCCATGCGCGAATCATAGGACAGTGGATCGAAGGAACCACTTCCCGTACACTCACGCCATGGGCTCCTACGACTGCACGAAGTGCCCCGCGTACTGCTGCAGCTACACGCGGATCATCGTCACCAAACGCGACGTGAATCGACTGGCGAAACATTTTGACGTCGATCCTGAAGTCGCGCAAAAGCGCTTCACGAAGGTCGTCGAAGGCGAGCAGGTGCTCCGCCACCAGAAGGACAAGATCTACGGCAGCGTCTGCATGTTTCTGGACATCAAAGCGCGCCGTTGCACGATCTACAACGCCCGGCCCGGCGTCTGCCACGAGTACCCCGACTTCAAGCGCTGCGGGTACTACGACTTCCTGAAATGGGAGCGGACGCAACAGGGGGATGACACGTTTATCCCCTTCACTGGGAAGTAGTTCGAAATGCGTCGCAACTAGTTATTTGTTCATGATCCGCATGAGCCGGGTACTCGCCTGTGCCGCGTTGTTCCTCGCCGTGCCGGCGTTTGCGCAAAGCGTGGTCGCGCCGATGTCGGAGTCGGTTTCCGTCGGCTACGTGATGATCCCGTTCACAGTTCTCGGCGATCACGGCCGGCCCATCACCGACCTGAAAGATGCCGAGGTCAATCTGACGGTGGACGGCGCACCGGTGCGCAGCGACATGTTCGAGAAGTCGCAGAACGCGCCGGTCTCATTCACGATCCTGCTCGACGGCTCCGGCTCGATGGCGCTGGCGGGGAAGATGGATTCGGCGTTTGCGGCGATCGGAGCGCTGATCGGCCACCGACGTCCCGGCGACGACTTCGCGCTGTACGTTTTCGCGGAGTCGCAGGCGGTTGAGGTGGCGCCGTTCACGGAAAATCCGAACGACATCACGCGCGCTTTGGGCCACGTGAAGCCGTACGGCAAGACGGCGTTTTTCGACGCGCTGGCGACGATGCCGGAACGGAGCAAACTCGGACGCAATCCGTCGCGCGCGATCATCCTGCTAAGTGACGGAATCGATAACGCGTCGTCGCTCACACGGAGCGAGCTGGCTCAACAGCTGCAGGGCATTTCGGTTCCGATCTATTCGCTCGGACTTCGCGAACCGGAGAAGCAGGCGGACAAAGGCAAGCGTCCGCGCGAAGACCTCTCGGACATCGGCCTCCTCAACGAGGTGGCCACACTCACTGGCGGAAAGCTCTATCTCGGCAACACGCCCCAGCAGATCGCGGACGCCGTTTCCCACATCGAAGACGACCTCCGCGCGCAGTACCTGATCGGGTTCGCCCCCACGGGAAAAGGTGCAGTAAAGTACCGCACGATCTCGCTGAAACTCACCGGCCGCGCCCGCGCCGTCCGAGTTCGCGCGGGCTACCTCGGCACCGAGCCACCCCTGGTTGCCTCCCGGAAAAAACTCACTGAAAGGAAGGGAAGTTCATGAAGAAGAGTATCGGAATCCGCATCCTCACGGCCACGGCGCTGGCCGCCACCCTCGGCGCATGCGCGACGTCGAAGTCGGTCGATCAGAAGATCGCCGAAGCACAGGCGCAGACCGCGAAGAAGGTCGAGTCGGTCGAAGGTCAGGTCGAAGATCTGCAGAATAAGCAGAAGGCCACCGACACGCACCTGCAGCAGACCGACGCCGCCGTAGCGCAGCTCAGCACGGAGGCGAAAGACGCCCTCAAGCGCGCGCAGGAAGCCGGCGTGCTGGCCAAGGGCAAGGTCGTCTTCCAGCAGACGTTCAAGGAAGACCGCATCAAGTTCAAGGTCGGTTCGTACGAGTTGAACAAGGACGCGCAGGCCGCCCTCGACGATTTCGCCGGCAAGGTGAAGGCGCTCAACGAGCAGTACTACATCGAGATTCAGGGCCACACGGACGATACCGGCGGCCGCAAGCTGAACGACGAGCTCGGCGAACGCCGCGCCGACGAAGTGCGCCGCTACCTTTCCCGCGGAGCTCAGCTCCCGCTGAACCGCATGTCGACGATCTCCTACGGCGACACGCTGCCGGTGGCGTCGAACAAGACCCGCAAGGGACGCGCGGAAAATCGGCGGGTTGTGATCGTGGTGCTCGAATAGTTAGGTTACTTGGCAACTTCATAAAGGCGGACTTCGGTCCGCCTTTTTTGCGTTACAATTGTGTACACACTGGTGTACCGTGTTTTTGCAGCACATCTCAATCTCCGAGGGCCTATTGAGTGAAGACCACCACGATCCGCGAATTCCGCAGCAACATTGCAAGCCTGATCGACAGCGACGAATCGGTACTCGTAACGAAACACGGAAAGCCAGCCGCTGTCATGTATCCGCTTCGCGATCCATCAAAGCTGCCGGTGGAGGTTCGGCGGAAGATATTTCTCGCGCTAGCGGCGGACATCGGGAAGCAACTAGACGCCACCGGGATCTCCGAAGAGGAGATCGACCGTGACTTCGCCGAGTTTAAGAAGCGTCGCCGCCGATAGCAATGTGCTCCTTTCCGCGATAGTCGGGAAGGCCGCCAGCCGCGTGTTCCATTCAGAACTGCTCGTCGTCACGACGGAAGACAATGCCGCCGAAGTCCGGGAGTACCTTCCCGAATTCGCGAAGAGATATGGGGTTTCCGAAGAGTCGCTGCTGGAAGCTTTCGAGCTATTGCCGATCGAAGTCTTAGGGAAGCGTCAGTATTCAACGCATCTTTTCGAAGCTCGATCGCTGCTAGCCGAACGCGATGCGGATGACGTTCCGCTCGCCGCTCTCGCGTTAAAGCTCGGTATCCCGATCTGGTCAAACGATCGCGATTTCGACGACTTTCCGACGGGCAACTTCTCGACAGCCAAACTTCTGAAGGTTCTCGGCGTTTAAGGCCTCGGGGGTCGGCATAGCCCCGAAGTCACTCAGTCTGTTTCCACGCCTTCGTAGATTTCTGCGACGCGAAGATCGATTCCGACCTCGGAGAGATGAATCGTCTCTTCCGGCGATTCCGTTGACCACGCACCATCGGCATCCATATGCCGGTGCTCCACGTGATGGACGTTCTGCTCGATCAACAGGTAGTGGCGTAGCGTCGGAATCGAGCGATAGAGGTCGAACTTCTCACCGCGGTCGTAGTTGCGCGTCGAGTCGGACAGCACTTCGACGATTACGATCGGATTCGTCACGGTTTCCGCTGCATTGCTGACTTTCGGGCCGCAGACGATCGTCGCGTCGGGGTATGTGTAAAGGCCCGATGGCGTGCTGACACGCATGTCGCTGCCGAATGCCTCGCACGACGATCCGGCGAGCGCAGTGTCGAAGAGTTTCAGGACATTGCGGCTGATTCGATTGTGGCCGGCAGAACCGCCAGCCATGACGTAAATCTCGCCATTGAAGTATTCGAGCTTGACCTCGATGCCTCGCTGCAACAAGAGATAGTCATCGAGCGTGTATTGCCGGCGCGACTGCTGCACCGCGTCATTCTACGCTCGCGTCCTCACTCGAACGTCGCCACCACCGGCGCGTGATCGCTCGTTCCGATTTCGCGGAACGACGGACACGACACTGCGCGTTGCGTGAGCGACTCGCTGGCGAGGACGTAATCCAGACGCCAGCCGATGTTGCGTTGGCGGAGGTTGCGCCAGGGCGCCCACCAGGTGAAGTAGTCGTCGGCATCGGGGTAGAGCGTGCGGCCGACGTCGGCCAGGCCCTCGGCGATCATCGCTTCGAGGAGGTCGCGCTCCTCGGGACGCTGGCCGATGATGTTCGGCTTGCGCTCTTTCGGGTGCACGTCCAGGTCCGTTCGCGCGACGTTGTAGTCGCCGCAGATGACGAGGTTCAGTCCCTGCTCGCGATGCGCGCGCGCGTAGGCAATCAGCGACTTCATGAAGGCGATCTTCGCCGCATAGTCTTTGCCGCCATTCGGGACGTAGACCGAGGCGAAGACCGTATCGCCGGCGCGCGCTTGCACGATGCGCGTTTCGTGATCGAAATCGGGATGTGTGAACTTCGGCTCCTCGGGGAACGTCTCGCGGCGCATGTGCAGCGCGACGCCGGAGTACGCGGCCGCGCCGTGCCAGTAGCACCAGTAGCCGCCGAGGTTGCAGATCGATTCGGGGATCTGGGGGATGGAGGCCTTGATCTCCTGCAGGCAGATCACGTCCGGCTGCGCGGTGGCGACCCACTCCTGAAACTGCGACTCGCGGGCGCGGATCCCGTTCACATTCCACGTGGCGACTTTCATGCGGCGGTGATTCTACGCAGTTGTCCACCTGATCGAACACGCTGTCCTTAGGTATGGACGTGCAAACGCTCGGTGACGGCTGCGTCCGATCGATTTTCAAGGCGCCGATTCTGCATCCCGCGCGGCCATGTCAATGGAGGACACCTATGCGTAAATTCGTTTTCGTTCTGCTGCTACTGATCATTCCCGCGTCGCTTTTCGCCCAGCCGTGGCGCGACCGCGGACCTCGCGATCGTTACCGCTACTTCGCCGACAACACCTTCGAGATCACGCCGTTCGTCGGTTACACGTGGGGTGGGACGGTCTACTCCGGCCAGACCTCTCTTTTCAATCAGGACGCCGACGTGGCCAGCTCCGCGAACTACGGAATCAACCTCGGCATCCCCATTCAGCCGAACGGCATGAAGGTCGAGCTGATGATCGATCATCAGAGCACGGACTTCACCAACGGCAACGGCGGCGGTCTTTTCGATCCCAGCCACCGCCTCGGCAACTTCGACATCACGTACTACCACGCCGGGATTCTCGTGCCGTTCAATCAGTCATACGCGGCGACGCCGTACTTCATCGGCAGCGCCGGTGTGGCCACGCTCGATCCGCGCAGGACTGATGTGTCGACCGCGACGCGTTTCTCCGCGTCGGCCGGCATCGGCGTGAAAGTGCCGATCCAGAGTCACGCCGGGATCCGCGGCGAGATCCGCGGCTTCTACACATCGCTTCCGAACGACACGACATGTCACCTGTGCAACTACACGTACAACCGCGATCTGTTCCAGGGACAGGCGAACCTCGGGCTGTACTTCAAATTCTGAGAATCGTGGCGGGGAGTGTGAGCTCCCCGCCAATTTCTCAATCCGGATCGCCCGTGTCGAAGATCACTTTCCATGTGCCGTCCGGCTGTTTTCCCCAGACGGTCATGTACGCGCCTTCGTGCGTCTTGCCGTTGAAGTCGGAGCGATAGCGGCCCCACGTATAGCCGAGCTTTCCGCCGCGCGAGATTTCGGCGCGCGTCGGCTCCCACGAAAGCTTGAAGCCGCTCGCGAACGCAGCGAGCATGTTGTCGCCGATTTCTTCGGGTCCGATGAGCATCACGCCGGCGTTTGCCGGCTTCACAGCGCGCGGGGCCATGAACTCGCGCCAGGCGAGAGCGCCGCGCGCCGCCGACTGCTTCGCGAATTCGCGATCGCGCTGCAAAAGCACATCGGCATTCGGCGTGTTCGGTGTCGACGTCGCGCACGCGGCAAGTACGAGAAGCACGATGGTCGAGAGTCGTTTCATTGCCAGCGGAAGACTTTCAATCCGATCATAAACGTGACGAAACCCCATATCGCCAACAGCGCCAGTTTCGAAGCTATCTGCGTTAAGCCGGCGGCATCATTGATTACCGCGCGCAAGGCATCGTTGAGCAACGTCAGCGGCAGCATGCGGATGATCGGCTTCACTGAATCGGGAAACCGTTCGTAGGAAAAGAAGACGCCGGAACAGAGCCACATCGGCATCATGATCAGGTTCATCAATCCGCTCACGGCTTCGATCGTCCGCGCGCGCGATGCGGTCAAGAGGCCGATGCCCGAGAAGCTGAAGCCGCCGATGATGCAGAGGACGGCCAGCAGCGCAATCGAGCCGTTGACGCGCACGCCGAAGACGAGCCAGCCGAAGATGACCAGCACCGTCACTTCGATCAGGAGCCAGATCAGCCGCGACAGAAACTGCGCCATCAGAAAATCGGTCTTGCGCATTGGCGTGGCGATGAGGCGCTTGAGCAGCTTCTTCATGCGCGCGTTGGCGATGGTGAAGCCCATGCTCCACATGCCGGTGCCCATCAGGTTCATGCCGAGGAGGCCCGGGATCAGGAAGTCGATGTAGCGCGCGCCCTGCTCGTGAACGCGTTCCTCGCGCGTGACGACGATGTCGCGCCTTCCCGCCGCGGTTTGCAGCGCGTCGTCCGCTTCGCGTCGCGCGCTCTGTGCATCGGGACGCGTGGCGTCGAAGCGAAAGACGACCGTGTCCGCTCCTTCGATGAGCAGCGAGACTTTGCCGCGCCGCAGCGCGTCGCGTGCGTCCTGCTCGCTCATGATGCTCGGCAGAAGCACCGGCGATTTCTGCAGCGCGGACAGGCGTTGCGCGGCATTCGGCCCGGCTACGATCGCGACCGGCACGCGGTCGGGCGGCTTCTCGCGAAACGCGAATCCGAGGGCGAGCGCCAGGATCAGCGGAAATCCGAAAACCCAGAAGAGCGCTTCGCTTTCGCGGACGAATTCTTTTGCGCGCGTCACGGCGAGCTCGATGATCGGCGGCCGGATGCGCGTTTTCTCAGGCATCGCGAAGCTCCCTTCCGGTCAGCGAGACGAAGAGATCCTCGAGGGTGGCTTCGTGCGTGGAGAGCGAGACGAGTTTGGCGCCTTCCCGCTCCACCGCCGCGATCAACTGCGGCACGGCCTCGGCCAGCGAATGGACGCGCAGCAGCCATCCGCCTTTGTGCGCGCTCGCGCCTGCGCACGCGTCGATCGCCGTGACGACGTCCTGCGAAAGCGCCGGCTCGCTGGTGAACTCGATCACGTTGCGCGCTTCGAGCTTGGCGATCAACTCCGCCGGCGTGCCGAGGGCGATGAGGTGGCCGTGGTCGACGATGGCCACGCGGTCGCAGAGGCGCTGCGCCTCCTCCATGTAATGCGTCGTCAGCAGCACCGTCCCGCCTTTTACGCGAAAGCGTTGCACGATGTCCCAGAGCTGCAGACGGCTCTGCGGATCGAGACCGGTAGTCGGCTCGTCGAGAAAGAGCACATCCGGATTTCCGACCAGCGCGCATGCGACGCCGAGACGCTGCCGCTGACCGCCCGAAAGTTTGCCGACGCGCGCGTCCCGCTTCTCATCGAGCGACAGATCGTGCAGCAACTCCTCGGGGTCATATCCGTTGCGATAGAACGATCGGAAAAGCCGCACAGTCTCGAAGACAGTGAGCTTCTCGGTCAGCTGCGTTTCCTGCAGCGAGATGCCGATGCGCTCGCGCAATTCGCGCTCGTGTTTGCGCCAGTCGAGACCGAGGATCTCTACGTCGCCCGAATCGGGCCTGGTCAAACCTTCGAGGATTTCGATGGTCGTCGTCTTACCCGCGCCGTTCGGCCCGAGGAGACCGAAACACTCGCCGCTGGCGACGGACAGATCGAGCCCGTCCACCGCCTTCACGTCGGCGAAGTACTTGCGCAGATTGCGGCAGGCGATGACGTCGGCCATGGGAGGCGAACGATATCGCAGGCGCGGCCGCCGTCGCGCGGTTGCAATCTGCTAACGTCACGCGTCAAACGCGAGGCCATGAGGAAATCGATGGACGTTGCGCGGCTCCGCTGGATTCTCCTCGGCGCGAAGACTTGTGCGGCGATCGCGCTGTTGTTCGCGCTGACGATGCCGTTGACGACGTGTTCGGTGGGCGGATCGCGTCAGGAGGAACGCGTCGAATTCACAAAAGACGACATCGGCAAGCTTGTCTGTTTCTTCTGGCCCATTCCGATGCTCCTCGCGCAGTTCGCGACCGGGCGGGTGCGCCGCTCGTTCGCAATCCTGCTGCTGGAAGGTTTTGCGGCATTCACCGCATGCGCGCAGCTCACGATTAACCTTGTCGCTTCTGAGGTCCTCTCGTTGGGTGGAATCCATCCCGGGGATGGCTACGATCTTGCCTCATCGTCACTCGTGGGCTACTTCGTTTTGACGGTCGTGCAGGTGACGCTGAAGATCGCCGGAAATCGCGCCGCGCTGCCGGCGACGTCGTAAAGGACAAGATCATGCGCGCCATCGTCTTCGATGATTTCGGCGATGAGTCGGTCCTGCGGATCGGCGACGTCGAGTCGCCTGCGATGTCATCCGACGCGCTGCGCATTCGCGTTCGCGCGACGGCGGTGAATCGCGCCGATCTGCTGCAGCGCGAAGGCCGTTATCCGCCGCCTTCCGGCGCCTCGCCAATCCTCGGGCTCGAATGCGCGGGCGAAGTGATGGAAGTCGGTTCTCACGTCCGCGGCTGGAACATCGGCGATCGCGCCATGGCGCTCCTCGCCGGCGGCGGGTACGCGGAGGAAGTCGTCGTCGATCACGGCTCCGCGATTCACGTTCCGGACGCGCTCAGCGACATCGAAGCCGGCGCGATGCCGGAGGTTTTTCTCACCGCGTTTCTCAACGTGTTCGAGCTCGCGCGTGCGCGCGCGGGCGAGACGCTGCTCATCCACGGCGGCGGCAGCGGCGTCGGTACCGCTGCGACGACGCTGGCGAAACTGGCCGGGCTGCGCGTGATCGTGACCGCCGGCTCGCGCGAAAAATGCGATCGCTGCGTTGCGCACGGCGCGGACGTCGCGATCAACTACAACGAGGAGGATTACGTCGAACGCGCCCGCGGCGCGAACGTGATCCTCGACCACATCGGCGCAAAGTACCTGTCGCGCGATCTCGAATGCCTTGCCATCGGCGGCCGCGTGGTGATCATCGGATCGATGGGCGGCCCTGGCTCGATCGACCTGAACGTGAACGCACTGCTCTCGAAACGCCAGCAGATCATCGGATCGACGTTGCGTGCACGGTCCGTTGAAGAGAAGTTATGGATCGTCCGCATGTTCGTCGCCCGTTTCGGCGAAGACCTCGACGCCGGCCGCATCCGTCCGGTCATCGATCGCGTCTTCGACCTCGCCGATGCCGCGGACGCGCATCGCGCAATGAAAGAGGACCACTTCGGCAAGATTGCGCTGCGCCTTTAGATGTTTTGAACCACAAAGACACAAAGAGCACAAAGGAGTCCTCTTTGTGCCCTTTGTTCTACTAACCCATAGATTCTGCGCGCGCCGCGAAGATTTTCTTTTGATGGTTCTCGCGCGTTCGTTCCATCGAGAGTCCTTCTCTCCCGGCGTCTTCTTGCCGGGGGAGAAGGTGCCGAAGGCGGATGAGGGGGCGGCGCTTGCGCGACCAGCGGTTTCAGGCGCCGCCCCTCACCCGCACTCCGCTTCGCTGCGTGTCTCCCTCTCCCCGGAAGAAGCTCGGGGAGAGGGACTCTCGACCGGAAAGATGCGTTTGGTTGCAGCTATGCCGCGCTGTGCCTTTGTGGTGTAACGGTTTTCTACGCGCCGCACCGCTTCGTGCGCATCAGCAGGCGGGCGATTCCGGGCAGTTTGTCGGTGTGGTCGGGGAGCTTCGGATCGGCGGCGAGCAGCGCTTTCACCGTGTCCTGCTGGCAGTTGAAGACGGTGAAGCGGTCGATGTCGGGGACGCCGGAGCGGGCCAGGTCGAGGGCGGTGATGCCGTCGCTGGCGGCGAGGCGCGGATTGGCGTTGTGCGCGAGCAGGATCTTCACGATATCCGTGTAGCCGTAGCCGGCGGCGAGCATGAGCGGCGTGGTCCCGTGCGGATCGGCAGCGTTCGGATTGGCGCCGGCGTCGAGCAGCGCGGCGATCGCGCGCGGCTGTGCCTTGTGCACGGCGTGCAGCAGCGGCGTCCAGGAGTTGACGGCCGCATCGCTCACGTTCGGATTGGCGCCGCGGCTGGTGAGGAGGCGGATCATCTCCACGTTGCCGGCGCGCGCGGCGGAGATCAGCGGCGTGAAGCCGGCCGAGTCGTGCGCATTCGGATCGAGGCCGGCGTCGAGCATCCGCTTCATACCGGCCAGGTCGCCGCCGGACGCGGCAGTCGCCGCAGGTGAGCTCGTGCCGAGGTGGCAGGCGATGTTGAAGAGGAGATAGATGATCAGCAGTGCCAGGCGTCGCATGCCGCCAAGATGCATCCGCGATCGAGTAATGTCAAGTACTTTATAATATTAAGTGAAATAGCTTTCGAGCCGGTCCGGTTTGCCCGTGCTCCAACGCAGTCTTCACACGGGAGAACTATGCCTGACCAGAAAGCACATGAGGTACTTCGGAAGCACAACATCTCGCTCGAAGACGTGAAGGAACGCCGCACCACGCTGCATCACCTTCGCCACATCGTTCACGCCGAGGAGCTGCCCTTCGACGTGTTCAAAGCCATCGTCAAATTGCGGCGCTGAAACGAGTCGATTAGTGGATTAGTAGATTAGTAGATCAGGAACGTGCAGCCGTCGCGCCTTTCCTAATCGACTAATCTACTGATCACTAATCCACTGCTTCTGCCGCTACAATGTCCCGCTCATTCCGCCCGGGGGGACCTAGACTTTGCCGTTTCGCGACGATGCTCAGCGCCTGATCGACCAAAAGAAATTCGACGAGCTCGAGTCCCTGTGGATGTCGCAGCTCGACCGCGACCCGAGCGACGTCGACTCGTTCATCACCATTGCCCGCGCGCTTCGGAAAGCCGAGCAGCGCACGCAATCCGACACGCTCCTCGGCCTCCTCTCCGACACGCTGCTGGAGAAGAAGCAGTGGCATCTGCGGCTGCAGGTGCTGAAGGAGCTGGGCCGCCTCTCGAAACATCCGGCCACGCTGCGGCCGCAGATCGAGCAGGCGCTGCGTGGCGCGCACGGGACGCATAAGAGTTTCCAGCGCATCTACGACTTCACGAAATTCACCGATCCGACCAGCAATCCGGTCGAGAAGGCGGAGAAGCTCGAGACCTGGCTGAAGTACGACGAAGGTGAGATGTACTTCATGGCCGGACGCGGCGCCGGCATCGTCACGGAGCTCAATCCCGAGCTCGGCATCGCCCGTCTCGACTTCGAAAAGGACAAACGGGTTCCCGTTCCCATCGGCGCGGCGGCGAAGTACCTCGTGCCGCTGCCGGAAGGGCACGTCCTCCGCGAGAAGTTCAGCGATGGTGAATCGCTGAAAGCCGAGGCGAAGAAATCGCCGTCGGCGTTTTTCGCGCGCATCCTGCAGAGTTTCGGACGTCCGATGCAGATGGGCGAGGTGCGCGACGCCGTCATCGGCATCGTCCCCGAGGAGAAGTGGAGCTCGTGGTGGACCTCAGCGAGGAAGAATCCGCAGATCGTGATCAGCGGCAGCGGCGCGAAGGCTACGTATTCGTGGAGCGCGTCGACGGGCGCGGCGGACGAAGCGATCAAGCGTGATTTCGATCGCGCCGACGCCAAGGGGAAGCTCGATCTTGCGCGGAAGCACAGCGCGCGCAGCAAGGATCTGGCGGACTACATCTCCGGCAAACTGGCCGCCGAGGCCGCGAGGCTCGCGCCGCGCGATCCGGCGGCGGCTTGGCAGATCGCCGCGACGCTCGAGACGTTGCCTGGTTCGTACACGCCGCTGCTCGATCCGAAGTCGCTCATCACCGGGCCGCTGGCGTCGCGCGTCATCGTCGCCGTGACGGACAAAACGCTGCGCGAGCGCGCGCTCGTGCAAGTCCGCGAGATGCATCCGGACTGGCCGAAGGTCTACAGCGAAGTCTTCTTCCTCGACGAAGACCCGCGCATCCTTTCGCTCATCATCAACTCGCTCGACGAGGCCGGCAACAAAGAGCTGCGCGACCGTCTCATCGACGAAACGCTGCGGTATCCGCGCCGCCATCCGCGCGCGTTCTACTGGTTCGTCAAGCAGCTCAACGATCAGGAGACGCTTTCGGACAAGGCGAACTACGCGCTGCTGTTCCAGATCATCGACGCCATCAGCTCGGACGAATTCTCCGCCGTCCGCGCGCGGCTCAAGGACTTGTTCGACCACGGCGGACTCGCGCTGCGCATCATCACCGGCGTCGACAACGAAGAAGGGGCGCGCAAGCTCGTCGAAACGATCGACCGCTACGGCGCGATCGAGGAGTATCGCCGCGAGACCGCGAAGGGCGCCGCGCTGATGAAGTTCCCGACGTTGCGCGAGCCGGAAGCCGAGCCGGTGTACGCGACGGCGCAGTCGCTGGAGCAGAAGCGCGCCGAGCTGACGAATCTCAAGACCGTCGAGATTCCGGCAAATTCGCGCGCATTGCAGGCCGCGCGCGAGATGGGCGACCTTCGCGAAAACTTCGAATACAAAGCTGCCCGCGCCCGCGCCGAGTATCTTTCCGCGCGCGTCGGCGAGCTGGCCTCGGAGATCTCGCGCGTGCAGGTTCTCAATCCCGAGCAGGTCGATACCTCGGTCGTGCGCGTCGGAACGAAAGTGGCGCTGGCCAACGGCGACGAGCGCCGCGAGGTGACCATCCTCGGACCGTGGGAGTCGGCGCCGGAGCACGGCGTTTACTCGAATCAGTCCGACGTCGCCAAGGCGTTGCTCGGCCACGCCACCGGCGATCTGGTCACGTTCATGGGCAACGACTACCAGATCGATTCGATCCGGAAGTGGTCCGAGCAGTAGCAGACGCTACAATTCCCGGACCGCATGGACCGGAGGCCACTGAAGACGCGCGAGCGCGGCTGGGCGAAAGCGCTGGCGTCGACGCTGGTTCGCGCGCGCATCCGGCCGAATGCAATCTCGGTGTTCAGCGTCGTCTTCGCCCTCGGCGCGGCAGTCGCGTTCATCGCCAGCCGCAACGCGGAGGGGATGCAACGCGTCGTGATGCTCGTCATCGCTGCGGCGTGCATCCAACTCCGGCTGCTCTGCAACATGCTGGACGGAATGGTCGCGGTCGAAGGAAAGATGGCCTCGAAGACCGGCGACGTCTTCAACGAACTGCCTGACCGCATCGCCGATCCACTGATCATCGTTCCGGCCGGCTACGCCATCATCCGCTTCTACTCGCTCGGTCCCACGTTCGGCTGGCTGGCCGGATTGCTGGCGGTGATGACGGCCTACGTCCGCGTACTGGCCGGTTCCGTGCGCGCCAAGCAGGAATTCGTCGGACCGATGGCCAAACCGCATCGCATGGCCACGCTCACGTTCGCCGCGATCATCGACGCCGTGGCCGGCTACCTCCGCTTCCGCGACTACGCGCTGATGCTCGCGCTGATCGTGATCATCCTCGGCACGATCGTGACGATGATCCGCCGCACGCGGCGCATGGCCGCGGAGCTGGAGTCGCGTTGAGGAAAGTCGTGGCGAAAGGCGTGGTCGGCATCGCGCGCCTGCTCGCCGGCGGCAACGTGCGGCGCGTCGGATTCACGCCGGATGAGAAGCAGCGCATCTACTTCGCCAACCACGCCAGCCATCTCGATTTCGTCCTGGTCTGGGCCGCGCTTCCGCCGCGGCTGCGCGCGATCACGCGTCCCGTCGCGGCGAAGGATTACTGGGATCGCGCCGGACTTCGCCGCTACCTCGGCGTGAAAGTCTTCAACGCCGTGCTCATCGAACGGACTCCGACGAGCACGTCGCCGAATCCGATCGACGTGTTGCTCGACGGACTCGGCGACCGCTACTCGCTGATCATTTTTCCTGAAGGCACGCGCGGCGACGGATCGACGATCGCGCCGTTCAAGAGCGGCTTGTATCGCCTCGGCAAAGCGCGGCCGGACGTCGAGCTCATTCCGGCCTACATCAACAACGTCAATCGCATCCTGCCGAAAGGGGAGTTCGTGCCGGTGCCGATGCTGGCCTCGGTCAGTTTCGGCGAGCCGATGCGCGTCGGTGAGGATGAGGACAAGTCCGCGTTTCTCGATCGGGCGCGCAACGCAATTCTGGAGCTGCGGCAATGGTGAACATGATTCGCGACCGGCAGACGCTGATGCTTTTCGGCGGCGTACTGGCGCTGCTGGTGGTGGCCACGAGCGTCGGCCAGCTCATCAAACTGCGCAAACGTGGCGACGTGGTCGACAACCTCAACGCGCGCATCCGCGCCTGGTGGGTGATGTCGGCCGTCTTCGCATTGTCGCTACTCACCGGCGGCCTCGGGTCGGTGATTCTTTTCGCAGCACTCTCATTTTTCGCCCTGCGCGAATTCATCACCCTCACTCCGACACGGCCGGCAGATCACTCCGCGCTCTTCTGGGTCTTCTTCATCATCACGCCGCTGCAGTACTACCTCGTCGCGACGCAGTGGTACGGCTTCTTCAGCGTCTTGATTCCGGTGTACGGATTCCTCTTCATCCCTTCGCGCATCGCCATCTCCGGCGACTCCGCCGCGTTTCTCGAACGCAGTTCGAAGATCCAGTGGGGACTGATGGTCTGCGTCTACTGCGTCAGCCACGTGCCGGCGCTGCTGATGCTGGAGATCCCCGGTTACCTCGGCAAAAACGCGCGGCTGCTTTTCTTCCTCGTCGTCATCGTCCAGCTCAGCGACGTGCTGCAGTACGTCTGGGGCAAGCTGCTCGGCAAACACAAAATCGCGCCGGTGATCAGTCCGAGCAAAACGTGGGAAGGCTTCATCGGCGGCATCCTCTCGGCGACGCTCATCGGCGCGTCGCTCTGGTGGGCTACGCCGTTCACGATGTGGCAGACGATGGGGATGGCCTTCGTCATCACAGTGATGGGATTCCTCGGCGGGCTGACGATGTCGGCGATCAAGCGCGACGCCGGCGTGAAGGACTGGGGCTCATCGATCCAGGGTCACGGCGGCGTGCTCGATCGCATCGACTCGATCTGTTTCGCCGGACCGATTTTTTTTCACTTGACCCGTTACTTCTTCACTTAAAATGCGCGCGCCATGACTTACGTGATCGCCGAACCGTGTGTGGGAACCAAGGACACCGCCTGCGTCGACGTCTGTCCCGTCGACTGCATTCATCCTCGCAAGGACGAGGAGGGATTCGCCGAGGATACGATGCTGTACATCGATCCCGAGGTTTGCATCGACTGCGGCGCGTGCGAACCGGCATGCCCGGTGCAGGCGATCTTCCCGCAGGATCTGGTGCCGGAGCAGTGGAAGCACTACACCGAGATCAACGCTGCCTGGTACAAGAAAACCTGAAAAGTGTGAGCTGGATCACGAAACCGGGGAAGAGCCCAACTTAGACTGCGTCCACATCACAGCAATTTTGGCCGAGCAGGCAACCAAGGGGCGTAACGCCCCTTTTTTATTTTCCTTGAAAATCTGAGAACAGCCGTTGGATCGAGGCCCTTCAGTTACGTGCCCACCTCGGACCCAAACGACGGAAGAGCGGGCGAATGGGCGTGCCTCCGTCGACAATTGCTGAAGCTACCTCTCTCTCTCTGCAACGCGTGCCGGAGGGTCTCGATCGAGCTGCTGTTCTGATGTGGAGTCGACGCAGGGACGCGGCGTGTGTGAGCGCCTACTCCACATCAGCCAGCTCGCCTTCCTCATAGAATGCACCGATGAAGATCGCATTCATCGGACTCGGCGCGATGGGCTTCCCCATGGCGCGCCACCTCTCCAAACAACACGAACTTCTTGTCTGGAATCGCACTCGCGAAAAGGCGGAGCGCCATGCGCGCGAGCACGGGACGACGCTCGCGTACGATCTCGCCGATTGCGCGAATGCCGAGGTCATCATCACCATGCTGCCGACGAGCGTGGAGGTCGATGAAATCGTCGACAAACTCCTGCCGTCGCTCCACCCCGGAACGCTCTGGATCGATGCCACCAGCGGCGATCCGAATGCTTCGAAACAAACTGCCGCTCGTCTCGGCGAAAAAGGAGTCGCCTTCGTCGATGCGCCCGTGACCGGCGCGACCGTCGGCGCTGAAAACGCCACGCTGACGATCATGATCGGCGGCGACGCGGCGGACTTCGAGCGAGCGCGCGAAATCCTTCAACTCTGCGGCAAGACCATCATCCACGTCGGTCCGGTCGGTTCCGGGCACGCCATCAAAGTCCTCACGAACTCGATCATGGGCGCGACGGTCTGGATCACCTCGGAATGCCTGCTGCTCGCCAAGCAATACGGCATCGATCTCAAGACCGCGCTGGCTGTCACGAACGCCGGCAGCGGCCGGTCGAACGCGTCCGAGAACCTGCTGCCGATGCGGTTGCTCGACCACAAGTGGCCGCTCGTCTTCAAGCTCGCGCATCACGACAAGGACATCCGCATCGCCGCCTCGATCGCGCACCAGCAGCACGCCGCCACGCCGATGCTCGCGCTGACGCAGCACCTCTTCACGTCGTCGCTCAACCAGCTCGGCGACGGCGCCGACTACATCGAGGTCGCGAAGATCGTGGCCAAGATGAACGGCACGGAGTGGGATTGACGCAGGTGGCCATCGATCTCGTCATTCGCAACGCAACGATCATCGATGGCACCCGCGCGCCTCGCTTTCAAGCCGACGTCGCGATTCGAAACGGTCTGATCGAAAGAATTGGAACGATTGGAAGCGAAGCGGCCGACCGTGTCATCGATGCTTCAGGGAAGATCCTGGCGCCCGGCTTCATCGATGCGCACACTCACGACGACCGTCTGATGCTTTCCGCGCCCGAGATGGCGCCGAAGGTCAGCCAGGGCGTCACCACGGTGGTCGCCGGCAACTGCGGCATTTCACTCGCGCCCGCGATGCGCCGGATGTCGAAGCCGGTCACGCCGCCTCTCGACCTGCTCGACGACGAGGGCGACTGGTTCCGCTTCTCTACGTTCAAGCAGTACGTTCATGAGTTGGAAAACAACCCGGCTGCCACAAACTGCGCGCTCCTCGTCGGCCACAGCATGCTGCGCGTTCAGACGATGGAAAATCTCGATCAGCCGGCGTCGAGCGACGAAATCAGTCGGATGCAGAAGCTCGTCGAGGAGGCGCTCGACGCGGGCGCCATCGGCGTCTCCACCGGCCTTTACTACGAGCCGTCGCGCGCCGCGACGACGGAGGAAGTGATCGAGGTGTGCCGGCCGCTGAGCGCACGCAACGCGGTCTACTGCACGCACATGCGCAGCGAGGGCGACGGGGTCATCGATTCGCTTGAGGAAACCTTTCGCATCGGCCGCGAGCTCGCCATCCCCGTCGTCGTGTCGCATCACAAACTGATGGGCAAGCCGAATTACGGGCGTTCTGCCGAGACCTTGCCGATCATCGAGAAGGCGATGCACTCGCAGACGATCGGCCTCGATTGCTATCCCTACAACGCCTCGTCGACCATCCTGTCGTGGAGCCGCGTCGGCATCGCTTCGAAGGTGCTCGTCTCGTGGTCCAAACCCCATCCTGAATTCTCAGGGATGGACCTCAAAGACATCGCGAGAGCAATGAACGTTTCAGAAGAAAAGGCAGTTCAGAAGCTGCTCCCGGCTGGCGCGATCTACTTCGCCATGGATGAAACGGATGTGCAGCGGATTCTCGCTTTCGAACACACCATGATCGGTTCGGATGGCTTGCCGCACGATGCCGCCCCGCATCCTCGGCTGTGGGGAACTTTCGGCAGGGTCCTGGGCCACTACCGGCGCCTCGGTTTGTTCTCTCTCGAAGAAGCCATTTACAAGATGACCGGGTTGACCGCCGCAACCTTCGGCCTCACCGGCCGAGGCGAGGTGAAAGAGGGCTTCGCCGCAGACTTGGTGCTCTTCGATGATGCGGCGATCGCCGACGCGGCAAGCTTCGAAAAACCGGTCGCCCACACAAAGGGAATCGAAACCGTGATCGTGAACGGCGAGCCGGTGTGGGATCAGGGCCGCTCCACCGGAGTTCGCCCCGGACAGGTACTGAAACGCACGCGGCAACGATCGGCGAATCACTGATCTACACTTCTCGCCACACGTGTCCCTCGCTCCCGGCACCCGGCTCGGCCCGTACGAGATTGCTACGCCCATCGGCGCGGGCGGCATGGGGGAGGTTTACCGCGCCAGCGACACGCGGCTCTCTCGCGACGTAGCCATCAAAGTGCTGCCGGCGGAGTTCGCGCGCGATGCGCAATTGCGGGCGCGCTTCGAGCGCGAGGCGAAGGCCATCTCCAGCCTCAATCATCCGAACATCTGCATGCTCTTCGACGTTGGGACGCAGAACGACGTCGAGTATCTGGTCATGGAGTATCTCGACGGCGAGCCGTTGACGGAGCGGCTCGCGCGCGGGCCGATCGCCGTCTCGGAAGTTCTTCGCTATGGCATCGAGATCGCCGACGCGCTCGACAAGGCGCATCGCACCGGCATCATTCATCGCGACCTCAAGCCGGGCAACGTCATCCTCACGCGCAACGGCGCGAAGCTGCTCGATTTCGGTCTGGCCAAAGCGATGGACGCGGCGCTGATCGAATCGACGTCGCCGCACAGCGTCACCGCGATGCACGCAAACGAGCCGCTGACCGCCGAGGGAACGCTGGTGGGGACGTTTTGCTACATGGCGCCGGAGCAGGTCGAATACGGCCGCAGCGACGCGCGCACCGACATCTTCGCCTTCGGCTGCATGCTCTACGAAATGCTCACCGGCCGGCGCGCCTTCAACGCCGCCAGCCGGGCCGGGATGATCGCGCAGATCATCGCCAGCGATCCGCCGCCGATCTCGACGATCCGTCCGATGACGCCGGTATCGCTCGACCGCGTGGTCCGCACGTGCCTGGCGAAAAATCCTGACGATCGTTTCCAGACCGCGCACGACGTCATGCTCGCGCTGCAGTGGATCCGCGACGAGCAGACCAATCCCTCCGCGCCGCTGCCGATGGCTCGCGCGCGCGGACGCATGTGGCGCGAGCGCGCCGCGTGGGCGATCGCGCTCGTGCTCGCGATCGGAGCCGCGGTGGGAATCGCGACGTGGTCGCGGCGCGAGATCGATTCGCTCGATCATCCGATCGCCGCGTCCATCGTGCCGCCGCGCGGACTGCGCTTCGTCTTCACCGGCGACTACGCAGGCTCACCGGTCCTCTCGCACGACGGCCGCCGCGTCGCGTTCGTGGCCGTCTCGCCGGAAGGGAAACGCACGCTGTGGGTGCGCGCGCTCGACACCGCCGAGCCGCGCGAAATCGACAACAGCGACGACGCGATGTTCCCCTTCTGGTCGCCCGACAATCGCGCCCTCGGGTTCTTCGCCCACGGGAAGTTGAAGACAGTCGACGCGAGTGGCGGCGTGCCGATCGTCATCGCCGACGCGCCGAACGCGCGCGGCGGAACGTGGAGCGACGACAACGTCATCGTCTACACGCCCGAAACGCGCGCCGGCCTGTACCGCGTCAACGCAAACGGCGGAACGCCGGCCGCGCTGACGACGCCGAGCGGAGGCATCACCACGCACCGTTGGCCGCTTTTCCTTCCCGGCGGCAAGTCGTTTCTCTACCTGGCCGCGAATCACTTCGTCCCCGGCTCGCGCGAAACGGCGCTGCACATCCGCTCGCTCGACGGCCGCGACGATCATGTCGTCGCGCAGACGCTGGCAAACGTCGCCTATGTCGACGGCAAGCTGCTGATGCTGCGCGAGAGCACGCTCGTTTCGCAGCCGTTCGACGTCCGCCGCGGCGCGTTGACCGGTGCGCCGTCGATCGTGGCGCAGAACGTCCGCTTCGATGCGTCGACGTGGCACGGCGTCTTCGATGCCGCCGGCCGCACCCTCATCTATCAACCCGGCGGCGCCCTCTCCGGCACGCACTTGGTCTGGTTCGCCCGCGACGGCAAGAACCTCGGCACGCTCGGCGAAGTGGCCAAGTACTACGACTTGAAACTCTCACCCGACGGCCATCGCCTGGTCACGAATGCCGGCGAGCCGCGTGCCGACATCTGGGTCATCGACACCGAGCGCGACGTCCGCACGCGTCTGACGTTCGAAGGCTCGATGAACGAGGCGCCGGTCTGGAGCCACGACGGTACCGAGATCATCTACGCCGCGCGCGACCAACCGGCGGAACGCGCGGCAATCTATCGCCGCCGCGCGGACGGCAACGGTCCGCGCCAACTCGTGACGCGTCTCGCGGGCGACGCCGATCCCGGCTCCACCTCTCCCGACGGCCGCTGGGTCGCCATCTCACTTTGGCAGAACCCCGCCGCGCCGCAGATCTGGGCCGTCCCGCTCGTTCCCGGCGAACAGCCGCGCGCCATCATCGCCGGCGACTTCGCCGCGCACGATCCGCGCATCTCTCCGGACGGACGCTGGCTCGCCTACACCTCGAACGAAAGCGGCCGCGACGAAATCTACGTCGTCTCTTTCCTCGGCACCGGCGGCAAATGGCAGGTGACGACGACGGGCGGCCACTCCTCGCGCTGGTCTCCCGAAGGCCAACACCTCGACTACCTGACCGCCGACAACACTCTGACCGAGGTGGATGTCCAAACTGCGTCAACGTTCGCCATCACCGCCACGCGCCCCCGCTACCGCCTCGACGTCAATCCCGTATCCTCCTCCGACTACGACCTCGCGCCGGACGGCCGCGTCATCGCGAACGGCGGCGAAGCCGATCCGTCGCCAGTGACGGTAATCGCGAACTGGAGATAAACCTTTTTCACGCGGAGACGCGGAGACGCGGAGAAAAACCAGGATCTCCTCCGCGTCCCCGCGTCTCCGCGTGATCACAGCTCTCGCGCGCAGTTTGTGCATAGAATCGCCCCGCAAAACCAACTGGAGGTAATTTTGATGCGTAAGTCCTTCCTCGGATTCCTCTTCATCCTCCTCGCACTTCCGCTTGTTGCGGACGAGGGGATGTGGCTTTTCAACCGGACGCCGAAAGCCATCTTCAAGCAACGCTACGGCTTCGAGCCGACGCAGGCGTGGCTCGATCATCTGCAGAAGTCGTCCATTCGATTCAACAGCGGCGGATCGGGATCGTTCGTGTCGCCGGACGGCCTCGCGCTGACGAACCATCACGTCGGGCTCGACTGCCTGGCCAAGATCTCCACCAAGGACCACGACTACGTCACCACCGGCTACTACGCCAAGACGCAGGCCGATGAAGTGAAGTGCGTCGACCTCGAGCTGAACGTGCTGCAGTCCATCGAGGACGTCACCGCGAAGGTGAACGCTTCGGTCACGCCGGGCATGAGCACGGCGGCGGCGCAGGCCGCGCGGCGCGGCGTGATGAGCACGATCGAGCAGGAGTCGGTGAAGGCCACCGGACTTCGCAGCGACGTCGTCACGCTCTTCCAGGGCGGCGAATATCACCTCTATCGCTACAAGGTCTACACCGACGTCCGTCTCGTCTTCGCGCCGGAAGTGGCCATCGCTTTCTTCGGCGGCGATCCCGACAACTTCGAGTACCCGCGCTACGACCTCGACGTCTGCTTCTTCCGCGCGTACGAGAACGGCAAGCCGGTGCATCCGGCCGATTATCTGAAGTGGAGCGAGACCGGCGCGAAGGACGGCGATCTCGTTTTCATCTCCGGCCATCCGGGATCGACGAGCCGTCTGAACACGATGGCGCATCTGCAGTTTTACCGCGACATCGCCTATCCCTTTACGCTCAACCTGCTGCGCCGCCGCGAGGTGCTGCTGACGAACTACGCGCAGCGCAGCCTGGAGAACGACCGCCGCGCGCACGACGAGCTTTTCGGAATCAAGAACTCGCGCAAGGCTTATCTCGGACGCATCGCCGGCCTGCAGGATCCGGCGGTGGTGAAGACGAAAGCCGCAGCCGAAACGTCGCTGCGCCAGAAGGTCACGGCCGACGCGGCGCTGAACACCGCGTACGGCGATGCGTGGCAGAACATTGATAACGCCATCAACACGTATCGGCCGATCTATCTCGAGTATCGCTTCGTCGAAGGAGGCGTGGCCTTCAACAGCGCGCTTTTCCAGAAGGCGAAGGTGCTGCTCCGCCTCGCCGAGGAATCGACGAAACCGAATGGCGAGCGGCTGCGCGAGTATCGCGAGTCGAATCTTCCGTCGCTCAAGCAGGACCTGTATTCCGAAGCGCCGATTTATGACGATCTCGAGATCGTGACGCTGGCCGATTCGCTGTCGAACTGGCTGGAAGTCGCGCCGACCGATGCGCTCGTGCAGCAGGTGCTGGCCGGCAAGTCGCCGCAGGAACGCGCCGAGGAGTTGGTCCACGGCACGAAGCTCAAGGACGTCGCTGCGCGCAAGGCCCTCGGCGAAGGCGGCAAGGCCGCCGTCGACGCATCGAACGATCCGATGATCCAGGTCGCGCGCATGGTCGACGCTCGCGCGCGCGAGTTGCGCAAGCAGTACGACGACAACATCGCCGAGGTGCTGCGGCAGTCGTACGCGAAGATCGCCAATGCGCAGTTCAAGACTAGCGGCGGCGACACGTATCCCGACGCCACGTTCACGCTGCGGTTGTCGTACGGAACCGTCAAAGGGTTCGTGGAGAACGGCCAGAACGTTCCGTGGGACACCGAGATCGGCGGCACGTTCGAACACGCCGCCGAGCATGGCAACGAGGGCGAGTTCAAGCTGCCGTCGTCGTGGATCTCGAAAAAGTCCGTGCTCGACAACGATAAGACGCCGTTCGACTTTGTCATGACCGCGGACATCATCGGCGGCAACTCCGGCAGCCCGGTGGTGAACCGCAACAACGAGTTCGTCGGCATCATCTTCGACGGCAACATCCAGTCGCTGCCGTGGGACTACCAGTTCGACGACCGCGTGGGTCGCGCCGTCGCGGTGCATTCGGCCGGCATCCTCGACGCGCTGAAGAAGGTCTACAGCGTTCCGGGGCTGGTGAAGGAACTGACCGGGAAATGAAGACGCGGGATGCCGCGGTCGCCGATGCTGCGGCGATCGCGCGCATCTACACCGAGGGCATCGACGACCGGGTGGGAACGTTCGAAACGCGCCGCCGCACCGCGGAAGACGTGGTGGGGTGGTTCGACGGACGCCATCCGGTCGTCGTCGTCGAGGACGATGCCGGCGAGGTGATCGCGTTCGCCTCGACCTCGACCTATCGTCCGCGCGATTGGTACGCCGGCATCGCCGAGTTCTCCGTCTACGTCTCCCGTGCTGCGCGCGGACGTGGCGCCGGACGAATGGTGATGGAAGCGCTCTTCACCGCCGCCCGCGATGCAGGCTTCTGGAAGCTGGTCTCGCGGGTCTTCGTCGAAAACACCGCCAGCCGCGCCTTGATGCGCACCGTCGGATTCCGCGAAGTGGGCGTTTACGAGCGGCACGGGAAGCTGGATGGCGAGTGGCGGGACGTGGTGATCGTGGAGAAGTTGCTGTCATCCTGAGCCGCCGGAGGCGTTGGAGCGCGAAGCGCGGAACGCCGGAGGACGGTCGAAGGATCTCAAGCTTCCCAAGCTGCGTTGAATGCCAGTGGGTTTCAGCCGGAGTTGCGCATCTTGAGATCCTTCGCCGTCCTCCGGCGCTTCGCCTTCGGCTACGCGCCTCCGGCGGCTCAGGATGACAGGGGATGACAAACGCGCTTGATGGTGTTAGACAGCGCGCCCCAAGATGCCTGACCCTCAGTTCATCCGTAATTTCTCGATCATCGCCCATATCGACCACGGCAAGACGACGCTGTCCGATCGTCTGCTGCAGAAGACGGGTGCGGTCGAATCGCGCGAAATGCACGAGCAGATGCTCGATGACATGGACCTCGAGCGCGAGCGCGGCATCACCATCAAGGCGCGCGCGGTCAATCTGCAATACCGCGCGAAGGATGGGCAGGACTACGTCTTCAATCTCATCGACACGCCCGGCCACGTCGACTTCACCTACGAAGTCTCGCGCAGCCTTGCGGCGTGCGAGGGGGCCGTGCTCGTCGTCGACGCCACGCAGGGCGTCGAAGCGCAGACGCTGGCGAACAGCTACCTGGCCATCGCCAACAACCTCGACGTCCTCTCCGTCATCAACAAAGTCGATCTGCCGTCGGCGGAGCCGGAGCGGGTGCGCGAGCAGATCGAGAACGTCATCGGACTCGATGCGCATGACGCCGTGCTGGCGTCGGCGAAGTCGGGCATCGGCGTCGACGAGATCCTCGAAAAGATCGTCACGAACATCAAGGCGCCGACGGGCGACGCCGATGGACCGCTGCGCGCTTTGCTCTTCGACTCCTGGTACGACTCGTATCGCGGCGTGGTCAGCCTCGTGCGCATCGTCGACGGTGAAATCCGCAAAGGGATGCGCATCAAGTTTCTGTCGACCGATCGCATCTACGAGGTGACCGAAGTCGGCGTGTTCACGCCGAAGATCAAGCTGGTGGACCGGCTCGGCGTCGGAGAAGTCGGATTCTTCTCCGGCAACATCAAAGACATCGTCCAGGCCAAGATCGGCGACACCGTCACCAACCACAACGCCTCGCCGGCGCCGCTTCCCGGTTTCGAGGAAGTGAAGCCGATGGTTTTCGCCGGGATCTTTCCGATCAATACCGACGACTACGAAGACCTGCGCGACGCCGTCGGCAAGCTCAAGCTCAACGATGCCTCCTTCAGCTACGAGCCGGAAAGCTCGCTCGCTCTCGGATTCGGATTCCGCTGCGGCTTTCTCGGATTGCTGCACATGGAAATCATCCAGGAGCGTCTGGAGCGCGAGTTCAATCTCGAGCTGCTGACCTCGGCACCGGGCGTCCGGTACCGCGTGCAAAAGACCGACGGCGAATCACTGTGGATTGAAAATCCGCAGAAAATGCCTGATCCCGCATTCATCCATTCGATCGAAGAACCGATGATCGAGGCGACCATCATCACCACCGACGAATTCGTTGGCCCGATTCTGGCTCTGGCAACGGACCGGCGCGGCGTACAGAAGAAGCTGGAGTACGTCAGCACCAACAGAGTCATGATCGTGTATGAGATGCCGTTGAATGAGGTGATCCTCGATTTCTTCGACAAGCTGAAATCGATCTCACGCGGATACGCCTCGCTCGATTACCAGTTCGTCGGTTACCGCGAAAGCGATCTGGTCAAGATGGACATCCTGATCAACGGGGAACCGCTCGATGCTCTTTCTCTCATCGTGCACAAAGAGAAGGCATACGCGCGCGGCAAGCTCCTCGTGGAGAAGATGAAGGAGTTCATCCCGCGCCAGATGTTCGCTGTCGCGCTGCAGGCGGCCATCGGTAATCGCGTCATCGCTCGCGAAACCGTGAAAGCGATGCGCAAAGACGTCCTCGCCAAGTGTTACGGCGGCGACATCTCGCGCAAACGCAAACTCCTCGAGAAGCAGAAAGAGGGGAAGAAACGGATGAAGCGGGTGGGGAAGGTGGAGATTCCGCAGGAGGCGTTTTTAGCTGTGCTGAAGATTGACTAGACCACCTCCGCGTCGAGGAGGTGCTCCGTGAAATCGTCAGGCCGTATCGCAGTTGCCGTCGCAGTTTTCTTTCTGGTCAGTTCCACCGCCAGCGCCGCCGGAGTCGATTTCAAAGATCCGCGCAGAGCGCTCGGCCGCGAGGACGACATCAAAGTCGACGCGCAGATGCTGCAGGAGACGGTGTCGGCCGGGTCGCCGATCAGCGTCACCTATCAGATCGAGAATCTGAGCAACGCGCCGATCGCCATCGCCGACAAAATCGCCGACGCGACGTTCGATCCTGACTCGCAGACCATCACCGTCTCCATCGGCGCGGAGATTCCCACGGGCACGGCCATGCCGCACCTGACCACGATCGCGCCGGGACAGACGCGCGCCTTCCACATCGGCGCATCGGCGCAGGTCCTCGTGCCGAATTCGAAGAGTCCGTGGGCGCACGTTCCGCGCTTCGTGCAGATCACCGTCAACGTCCTGCGCGATCTCAAGCCGTTCGCGAAGCTCATCGCGCAACAGACGCAATCGGCCGCCGCGCCTCCGCTGCCGAACGATCTCTTCGACACCTGGGTGGCCAGCGTCTCGTCGGTCGAATTGAACGTGCTCCCCGTCCGCTGGAGCGACGAGCGGCATGGCGTATCCGCGGAGATGAGGCGTTCGGGTTTCTGAGCCGGGCCGGAATGACAGAATTCGAGGTTTTCCGCGCACGTATCGTGCAACGCGATACACTTCGCGTTCGCGGAAAGCCGGAAGCCATGCATGGCAGGCGTCAGCCGCAGAAGAGGAGATGTTGATGGCTTCCAAGGTTTTCGTAGGGAATCTCGACTTCAACACAACGCGCGACGAAGTCGAAGCGTTGTTTGCGCAGGTCGGAACGGTACGTGACGTGTTTCTTCCGACCGATCGCGAGTCGGGACGCCCCCGCGGCTTCGCATTCGTCGAGTTCGAGTCGGATGAGGATGCGGCGAAAGCAATCGAGAAATTCAATGGCCACGACCTCGGCGGCCGCGCTCTGCGCGTGAATGCAGCCGAAGATCGCCCGCCGCGTGCGGGTGGTGGCGGTGGTGGACGCTCGTTCGGCGGTGGCGGCGGCGGTGGACGCGGCGGCTACAGCGGTGGCGGCGGCGGTGGTGGTGGATACGGCGGCGGCGGTGGCGGCGGCTACAACGGTGGAGGTGGCGGCGGCTACGGTGGCGGCGGTGGTGGCGGATACGGCGGCGGAGGCGGTGGCGCCTACGGCGGCGGTGGCGGAAAGCCGAAAGGCAGCCGGCGCAACATCCGTGCAAAGAAACGCGGACTCTGATCGAAACCAAATGGGCCTCCTTCGGGAGGCCTTAGTTTTTGGCTGTCGGCTGTCGGCTGTCGGCTGTCGGCTGTCGGCTGTCGGCTGTCGGCTGTCGGGAGATAAGACCAAGAACTAAACTCCGACACCCGACACCCGACACCCGCACCCATTTCCCGTTTGTTTTTCATCTTCCACAAGCAAACGGTAGTAATTTCCTCCGATGACCCCCTTGGCCCGAGCCGGTTGTGTCCTGTTGGTGCTGGTCGCCGCCGCTTGCAATTCGACCGCGCCGCCCACGCCGGCGACGAAGCCCGGCGCGATCAACATGAAAGAGCCGCGGCGGATGGTCGGGACGGAAAACAACGTCCGCGTCGATGCCGAGATCTATGGCGAGGACATGATCCAGGGCACGAGCATCTCCATCAAATACGAGATCACCAACCAGCGTCCCACGGCGATCCTGATCGCCGATCTGGTGGCGCTGTCGAACTACGATCCGGACACGCGCACGGTCGTGATCGACATCGGCTCGGAGGTTCCGGGCGCAGAGCTTCTGCCGAGGTTGATCGCGATTCCGTCCGGCGAGCGGCGCACGTTCAACACCGGCGCGCATATCAACGTCCGGATGCCGATGAACTCTCCCTGGACGCCGCGCCCGCGGGCTCTTCAACTCCGCGTCAACTTCCTCGGCGATCCCGCTCCGTTCGCGATGCTGGTCGACATTCCGGAGCGGGCCGTGCACGACAAGAAACTCGCCGACGAGCTGTTCCCCAAATGGGTCGAGCGGACGGAGACAGTGACCACCAACTCACTTCCGATGCACTGGCAGGGTCCGGTCGGAGCGGGGTTCGATGACCCGCCGCCGAGGAGACGGCGGGGACCATGATGACAAGTGGATTAGTAGATTAGTGGATGAGTAGATTAGGAAAGCTTTCGTTTCGACTCGTCCTAATCTACTGATCGACTAATCCACCAATCGACTTTTGCGCCGATTCAGAAGCTGGAAATTGCTTCCTGTTCGTTCTCGTAGACTTCGAAGACGGTGATGAGCTGGGTCACGTGGAGCAGCTCGTTGAGTTTGGCGGGAAGGTGCAGCAGTTTCAGCTTGCCGCCCTTGTTCGTCACGGTCGTGTACGAGCCGACCAGTTCGCCGATGCCGGACGAATCGATCGTCGTCACACCGGAGAGGTCGAGCAGGATTTTCTGGCTGGCGGCGCTGGCGATCACGTCGCGAAGCTGCTGGTCGCCTGCGCCGATCGTGATCTTGCCATCGACTTTGATGATCGCAATGTCGTTTACGAGGCGAGTGCTGGCTTTCATCTCTCTCTTCTCCTTTGTCTGCTTCCCCGCGGCAGGCCGCGGACGCGGAAGATATCAGGCTTTTCCGCTGGCGATACCGCTTCCTTTGGCCAGATTCTTGGTCATGATCAGCGACGTCCCGCCGCCGGCATCGAACGAATAGCGGATCTGGTCCATGAATGTGCGCATGTAGAAGATGCCGCGGCCGCTCGTCTTCATCAGATTCTGCGGATTGAGCGGATCGCTGACCTTCTCCGGATCGAAGCCGGTACCCTCGTCCGAGATGGTGATGGCCAGCTCGTGGCCGTGCAGTTCGAACGTGGCGTTGACCTTCTTCTTCACGTCCAGCTTGTTGCCGTGTTTGATGGCGTTCGCCACCGCCTCGCGGACGGCCATGCCGATCCAGTGCGAGCCGTCTTCATCCATCCCGGCGTTTTCGCAGAGATGTTCGGCGATCACCTGCACGAGCTCGATGTTCTCGAACCGACTGCTGATGGTGATCTCGATCCGCTCGCCGTCACGTTCCATCAATTTTGAACCGCCGCGCATTGTAAGACAAAGAGTGAAGGGTGAAGAGTGAAGAGTGAAAACGCGGCTTGCCCCGATCCCTTTTCACTCTTCACCCTTCACTCTTCGCCCTTCGTTCTGCGGAATCGCGAACGCTACGCTGCCGTTCCGTCTCGCATGTTCCGACGGCTCCCGCACCTGGTCGCAGCGCTGTTCCTCGTCACCTCGTCCGCGCGCGCGGCTTCGCTCGACGCCGAGATGAAGACGGTCGAGAAGCTGCGCGGACTGACGTTCGCGCATGCCGTCACCTCGAAAACCATCACCCGCGCCGAGCTGCCGAAAGTGCTGCGCGCGCAGATGGAGAAGTCGCTGCCGTATTCGCCCGAAGACTACGCGATCGTTCTGCGCGCGCTGCAACTCGTCGACGGCGGCAAGAGCGATCCGGTCGGCAGCATGCTCGCGCTCTACGAAGCGCAGGTGCTCGCCTTCTACGACCCGCTGACGCACACGTACTTTGCGATCGACAAGATGCCGTCCGCCGCCGTCGGAATGGCGGACAGCGACATGCTCCGCGAGTCGGTCGTCATCCACGAGCTGACGCACGCGCTGCAGGATCAGCGCTTCCGCGCCGGCGCGCGCGATCTCGCGTTGCAGAAAGACACCGACGGCGGACTCGCGCTTCACGCGTTGCTGGAAGGCGAAGCGACGCTGGTGATGCTCGACTACGTGCTCGACAAAGCCGGGCAGAAGCTCGACGACGTCCTCGCCAATCCCGAATTGCTGTCGATGCTGACGTCGTCATTGAGCGCCGACAAAACCATCGACGCGGCCACGCCGCGCTACTTCGCCGAGTCGCTGAAGTTTCCGTATGCGGAAGGATTGAAGCTGGTCATCGACGGCTACAAACGCGGCGGCTGGAAGATGGTCGACCGCATGGACGAGAATCCGCCGCGCTCCACACGCGAGGTTTTGCATCCCGCCGAATACTTTGCGCGACTCGGCGGAACCGCCGCGGCGGCGCCGGCCTTTGACGACAAGTCGCCACTCCCGCACGCCCTGACCGTCGAGCACCTCGGCGAGTTCCATTGGCGCTTCCTGGTCGGCGACGCCGGCGCGGGGTGGATCGACGATCGCGTCACGGTCGTGCGAAATCCGAAATCCGATCCGACGGTGCTCGTCGACACGCATTGGGAAAACGCCGAACGCGCCGCTGCCTTCCGCGACGCCTACGCCGCGTTCCTCCGCGCTCGCGGACTCGAACCGAAGCTCGCCCTCGACGGCGTTCGCGTCCGCGCCGCGTACGGCGCCGACGCCAAGCTCGCGGAGTCGTTCCTCCGATGAATGTCGATTACGAGAGTCTCGAATCCGACGTCGCCAACGGCCTCTTTCGCGAATCGCTGCGCGAAGAGCTGCTCTTCGGATTCCGCCAGATTCACAACTCCGGCGAACGCCTTCCGCTCGCCTCGTACTACGCCGCGCAGATCGCCGACATCGTCAATCGCGGCGCCGCCGAGCCGTTGAACAAAGACCTCGCCTTCAACCTCTACCAGGAGATCCTGGCCGCCGTCGAAGCCGCGCGCGCCGAGGTGATGGGGGAAGAGATTTCGTCGTCGTAACGGCTTTCTGATCGCCGCGTTAGCGGCACAAAGAGGGTGGCGAGGGGTGCGAGCAGTTTCATCGCGAGCACCCCTCGAACGAGAGTCGAGAATGAAGTTGTGCCGCGTCAGCGGCACTCGATGGAGTGTCACATCTTCGAGTGCCGCTGACGCGGCACGGAGGCGTGGGCGCGCATCGATTTCCAGGGGTGTCGCTTCGCTCAACCCCTGGCTACCTTCTGAAGCCGCTCCGCGGCGAGTGGCCATGTGCCACATAATCCATCCCTGATGACGCTGCTGCTCGGCATTTACGCCTTTGCCATCGGCGCAATCGTCGGGAGCTTTCTCAACGTCGTCATCCATCGCTATCCGCGCGAGGAGTCGATCGTCTTTCCGGGCAGCCACTGTCCGCAGTGCGATGCGGCCATCCGCTGGTACGACAACATCCCGGTCCTCAGTTTTCTCGCGCTGCGCGCACGTTGCCGCGCTTGCGGAGCCGGAATCGCCTGGCGCTATCCGCTCGTGGAGCTGGCGAACGCGCTTTTCTACCTCGCCCTCTATTTGCGCACCGGTCCGACCGTCTCATTCGTGATCCTCGCGACGATCATCTCCATGACCATCGTCCTCATCTACATCGACGCCGACATCCAGATGCTGCCGGACGTCATCGACCTTCCCGGTATCGCCATCGGCGTCGGCGCCAGCGCGCTCGGCCTCGGCGTCATGCGTCCCGATTTGATGCTGGCCGATTCGCTCGTCGATTCCCTCTTTGGCGCGCTCCTCGGCGCGGCCATTCCGCTGGCCATCATCGGCGCGTACTGGCTGATTCGGCATGCCGAAGGGATGGGATACGGCGACGTCAAACTTCTGGCGATGTTCGGCGCCGTCGTCGGATGGCGCGCCGTTCCGGCGGTGCTGATGCTCGGCGCGGTCAGCGGAACGATCATCGCCCTTCCGGCAGCGCTGAAAAGCGATCGCGGCATGCAGCTGCCAATTCCGTTCGGCGTCTTCCTCGGCTTCGGATTTCTGGCCGTTCTCTTCTTCGGCCCGACGCTCGGCGAGTGGTGGCTGCGCGTCTTCATGCCCTGATCTCGTTACACTGGCGGCATGGCGCGATCCGGTCCGCTGCAGCGGGAGATTCAGACGCTCGTGCGCGGGCTGCTCGTTTTTCTGGCCGCGCTGATCGCCGCGCTGCTGCTGCTCGTGCTGTCGATGCTGGGCATGAATCGACCCGCGACGATGGGCGACGAAGTGTTGAGCGCCATCGCTCCGCTCGCGCGTGCATCGCGAACCGATCTGCAGGCGCGATTGAATCTTCTGATCGGCGATAACGGCATCAGCCGCATCGAGGTCTATCGCGACGATCGCCTCTACGCCGGTGTCGGCGCCGTGACGCCGGCGGCGGAAGTGGTCAGCCGCAGCCTGCCGGGCGGCGGGCGCATGCTCATCTACTTCGACATGTCCGGCTGGATGGGCGGGCGGCGCACCGCGCTGATCGTGGCCGCCTGCGCCACCTTCGGCACGATGGCCGGCGTGCTCCTACTGATTCTCTATGTGCCGAAATTCGTACGGCCGATCGAGGAGATGCTCGTTCATGCGCGGCAGCTAGGCGAGCCCGATCGCGGCGACGACGATGCCCGCTATCTCGTCCACTCATTCCGCGAAGCGGTCGAGCGGATCCAGCAGCAGTCGCACGAACTGCAGAATCTGCGCGACGTCGCCGGCGGCGGACCCGACATCCGCGCGCTGGCGGGCGCGGTTCATCGCAACTTCAGCTCGGGATTCATCGCCATCGATGCCGGGGGAACGATCGTCGCGCTCAACGACATCGGCCGGTCGATGCTGCGGCAGCCGCCGGAAGAGGAGTTGCCGGACGTGCCGCTGTCGGCGCTGCCGGCGGGATTTGCAGCCGTCGTCGAAGCGTCGCTCACGTCGCGCACGGCCGTCACGCGCCGGGAAATCGCGCTCGAAGAATCGGAGTCGTTGATCGGCATCACCACCGTTCCTCTTTTCGAAGAGCAGCGATTTCTCGGACTCTTCGGTCTCTTCACCGATCTGACCACGATCCGGGCGATGGAAGGGCGCGTTCGCGACCTCGAAAACCTGGTCGGACTCGGGCAGGTTAGCGCCGGCATCGCCCACGAGTTCCGCAACTCGCTCTTCACGATCCTCGGCTACCTGCGCCTTGCGCAAAAATCTGCGACTCCGGAATCGGCGGAGAAAATCGCCAGCGCGGAGACCGAAGCGCACCGGCTGGCGGGCGCGGTCGACACGCTGCTGAATTTCGCCAGCCCGCTCAGCATCCGCACGCAGCGTGTGCGTCTCGACGAGCTTGCGGCGGAGGTTGTCGAGCGCGTGTCCGCGGGCGCGTCCGGCGTCGAATTCCGCACTTCGCTCGCGACTGCCGAGGTGCATGGAGATCGGGAGTTGCTGGCTCGGGCGGTCGAGAACATCGTCCGCAACGCCGTCGACGCCGTGCGCGAACGGCATCCCGATGGCGGCGGCATCATCGACGTCAGCGTCAGCAGCGATCCGCATCCGAAGATCGAGATTCGCGACAACGGCGTCGGTCTGAGCTCGGACGACACGGCGCGATTGACGTTGCCATTCGTCTCCGCGAAAGCGAAAGGATTCGGCCTCGGCCTCCCGCTCGCGCGCAAGATCGCGCTGCATCACGGCGCGACTCTGTCCTTGACCGGCACCCCCGGCGAAGGCGCAGCCGTGACGATCGAGTTCTTTCCGTGACTCCGCATCCTGTGTTACAAAAGGTAACAAAATCTGGCGTGTCAGATCCCGCAGAAAACACGCCCAATCGCGTAAACTATTGACCCTGCATCGCTAACGTCATTTCCACCGCGTGGCAAGCGCCTCGCTTAAGGAGCGGCCCATGGTCAATGAAGCATCGACAGCCTGCCGCCGGCAGATGCGCGGATTCAGCCTTGCCGAGGTGCTCGTCGCCGTCGCCATCATGGCGGTCATCATCCTTGCGCTCTTCGGACTGGTCACCGCCGGCGTCCGCCAGGTTTACGGCGGCAAGAAGATGACCGAGGCCGCGAGCATCACCGAGTCGGCGATGCAGCGCGCGAACATCAACAAGCCGCAGGATCTGCTCGACGGTGTGGACGCCGATACCACGAAGACCCTCACGTGGAGCAAAACCGGGATTGCCACCGTGACGCCGGCGGCGGAATCGGGAACGAGTGTCCCGATCACGACGCGCAACGCCTGGCGCACGCTGATTCTCAACTCGGAGCTGCCCGCTACGAACACGCATCCGGCCACGCTGACGGTGACCATGTCCGCGCAGCCTGCGGGTAAGAACTTCGGCAACGCGTCGATGGTCCAGATCATCGTCGAAACGGAATGGTGGGAGTGGGGCACCCGGCAACGCCGCGTTCGCCTGCAGACGCTTAACCTCAGAGTCGTTCCCTCGTGAGATTGGGGAACAGGAACGTGCACATGACCCCTTCGAAACGGCGCAATCAACGCGGTATGACCCTGATGGAAGTCCTGGTCGCGATGCTGATCTTCACGATCGTCTTCCTCGTGGCCCTCGGCCTCTACCAGGTCGCCAACCGCGCCTATCTCCGCACGGACGCGGCCACGATTCAGCAGCAGAACGTCCGTTTCGCCATGGACCGCATGGCGGAAACCATCCGCGACGCCGGCGCCAACTACAACACCCTCGGCGCGAACAACGTCCCCGATGAACAGGTCGAAGGTGCGTGGGAAGCCGCCGTCTTCGTTCGCGGCGACTTCGACAACTCGCGCGAGACTCCGCTGGAATCGACCACCTTCCCGATCGTCACCACCGGCAACGACGAGATCGTCGGCTACGTTCTGCGCAAGCCGGGCGGCGACGGCAACAATCCGATCAGCCTGACGATGAAGATGGATCTGACGCCGGCCACCGGCCGCGACGCCACGATCACCGGCACGACGCTGGCGGGCGAAGAGACCGCGACCGTCAAAGTCGCGGCCGCGGCGCTCGCCGACGAAACCGATCCGCCGTACCAGCTCACGCGCGTCACCTTCGACGCCTCCGGCAATCCGCAGTACGAAGTGGTCGCTGAGGATGTCTTCCGCCTGTCGTTCAACTACCTGAAGAGCGACGGCACCGCGGCCGTGACGACGTTCGGCGGCGCCGACGCCGACCGCGCCCAGCGCGCCTCGGTGCGGCAGGTCGACGTCAACCTCATCGGCATGTCCAGCCGTCCCGATCCGGGCTATACCGATCCCGCCGTCTATTCGCCGGTCGAGGGCGCGACGACCAAAGATCGCCGCAAGCTTTCGCTGACGCAGCACATCGTTCCGCCGAACCTCGGCCTCAAAGGACATCGCCACGCTTCGCTGCCGGCCATCGCCGTCCAGCCACCGGCATCGGTCATGGTTTGCACTGGACACTGCCAGTACTTCGGGGTCTCCTGGCCGGCATCCATCACCGCCGGCGTGACCACGTACAAAGTCCACGTGACCGCGGCCGCTGGAGCGAATCCGGTTACCGATCCGGCCATCGACGAGATTCACACCGTTACCGGATTGGCGTACGACTACCACCAGCCGACGCCAGGCTCGCGCCCCTATACATTCTCCGTTGCCGCTACCACACCCGACGAAGACAGCGTTTATACCTCTACGGTCTCCGCCACTTCGACCGAGGATGCGGCAAGCGTTCCGTCGGCTCCGACCGGCGTGATCGCGGCGCAGAACTCGCCGGGCGAGAACGCCACGCTCGTGAACTGGACCGCAGTCACGTCGAATACCGGTCCGATCACCGCGTCCACCTGCGTCAGCTCGACCGGAGGAAGCTCGCCTCCGACGGCGCCGTGGAACGTCACGCCGATCGATCTTTCGTACTACAAGATCTACCGCGTGCGATCGGATGGTGTGACGACCGGCGGATTCACGGCCGCACCGACGAACCGCGTCGACAACCAGGTGCAGGGCACGCTCGTCAATGTCACTCCGTCGGGTGCATACAGCGCCGGCGGCGACTCGCGCGGCGCGTTCACGGACCACACGGCCGCGCCGTGCAGCGCGTACTTCTACCGGGTCCAGGCCTTCGATTACTGCGACACCGCAAGTGCCAGCTCGCCGGCTATGGGCGCGGCGTTCAGCTACGACATCCAGCCGACGTCGATCGTGCCGGATGTTCCTGGCGGCGTGGCAGGTGCATCGAGCGCGGTCACCGGTTCCACGGTAACCTCGGGTGGCAATTACACCGTCACCATCGCCTGGCCCGCGGTGACGCAGACGTCGACGGGTGCTCCGGCCGGCACGGCCCACTACAAGATCGACCGGTACCGGAAGATCGATCCCGCCACAACGTACACGATCGATGGCTCTCCGCTCGATGCGTACGAGAAAACTACTTACACCGACGTCGTTCCGGCGACCGTTTCAGGAAACACGGCCACGTATCAGTACTACGTGCGCGCCGTGTACGACTGCGCCTCGCCGCGCAGCAGCACGCAGGCCGGCCCGTACACGTCTACGTGTACACCGTCGGGAACGATGAGCATTTCCTCGCCGTCGGTTGGCGCCGACATTCCGCGGCCGGACGTCACCGCGATGACGCCGTCGTTAGTCGTCACCGGGTCCGGCTGGACCGGCGCCACCGTCACGATTACCGGTCCGGCGCCGAGTCTGGCCACCGTGTACTCGCAGACGATCAGCGGGGCACCGAGCTCGAGCACCTACACGTTCCCGACATGGGACGCGTCGAACACCGGCACGTATCCGAACGGGACGTATACGATCTCCGCCACGGCGTCGGCCGGCTCGTGCACGACTCCGGCGCAGGTCCGGACGTTCACTCTGTCGACGGTCGTCTGCGGTCTGCAAGTCGCGGCGTCTCCTGCTCCAAAGCTCCTCGGAAATGGAGCCAATTCCGCCGGCAAGTTCACATTCAGCATCACGAACACCTGCAATGTGGCGTCGATCACCTTCAACAGCCTGAAGTTCACGTGGACCGGCGTTGATTCGCGGGTGTTCATCAATTCGATCACCTATGGAGCGTCGACCCTCGCCAGCGGTAAGACGTTGGCGACGGGCGGCAACGGCGTGGCCATCTCGTTGAGCGCCGCGCAGAGCATCGGACCCGGTGCAACTTCGCCGACCGTGACGCTCGACTTCGGAGACACCTTGAGTCCATCCCATCCGAACTTCACCCAGGACGGCACGGCAAGTGGTGCGCAGGGCAAGTTCACCTCGATCATCGCGCACGAAACGAACTTCTCACCTTCTGACGACGAGCTCGTACCTGGATCGCCGATACCCTGATGGAGAAACGATGAAAAAGATCGCTACGCGCCGGCGGTTCCGGCCTGCAAAGCAAAAGGGCGCCGCGCTCATTCTGACGGTCGTCGTGGTCATGGTTCTGACGACGCTCGGCCTGGCCATGGTCGGCTTTACGACGACCGAGGAGCGGACGGCGACGTCGTACCGCGACGGCCTGCAGGCGCGCGCCACCGCCGAAGCGGGCGTACGTCTGGCCGAGGAGATGTTCCGCGATCCGACCAACCGCGGGTTGGTGCCGCTCTTCAGCGCAACGGCATCCAACTGCTCAGGCGCCACGCCCGCTGCTGACTACTGCGGAACCGATGAGGCCACGACCGAAACGTCACTGCACACGAAAGGAATCTGGCGCGCCTCGCGGGCACTGCTTACGCCCCCGCGCTACATCGGCAACACGAACCTGTTCTTTCAGGGACCCTTCGACGGCAACTGGGGCCGGACCTTCGGAGGGGTGTACAGCTCCACCGTCGCAAATGACAAATACGACCTGAAGTTCAACTGCACCGATCCCTCCAACTCCGCCACCGTCGTCTCCAGCGCCAACTGCTGGCTCGACAGCAAGTTCAACGCGCTGTTGCAGGCGTCGACCGACTGGAACCTCAGCACGGGCAAAATCACGGACATTTCTTTTTACGGTCCGCCCAACGTCAACGGAAAGGCATACGGTATCTGCACCGTGCGCGTGACCGCCGTCAAAACCGACTCGGCCGGCGCCGTCATCGCGCGCGAAGTCATGGAAGCGGTCATCGGCGACGCGCAGCCCAAGCCGGCCGTTCTCGGAAATGGCGACATCGTTTTCAAGACCACCGCGGGCGTCATGTGCGGCGACGGCTGCGAGAACATTCACGCGAACGGAAACGCCGAGGTGGGCGATATCAGCGGCGGCCAGGATCCGATGATCACCGCCACTGGCACGGTCAGCGGAGGCAGCGGCAGTACGAAGCCGGGAGCGGGGACCATCCGAGCGCCCGAGATCAATCCGTGGGATCTGGCTTACAAGCCGACCACGACCGCAGAATTGTCGAAGTACTACCTCGCGGCGTCACGTCCGCTCGATACGGCCTGGACCGATAACGATCTGACCAACAATCCTCAGTCTCGCCCCTGCGGAGTCAACAATCTGGCGCGTTGCCAGGACTACAATCTCGAATACGACACGGCAGGCAATCCAAAGCCGGCCCGGTCGGCGGGCAGTCTGCCGGTTCTGTACAAATGGGACAAGACCAAAGCGGGTTGGACGCTGTGCAGCAGCGGGACCACGCTCACGGGCGTCGACTCCAGCGGCGTCACGACTTGCCCCGGTGCGCCGACGTTCACCGTCGTTCCGGCTGACGATACGGTCGTCGACGGCAGCGCGGACACGTCGCACATCCCGTTCAACGTCAATCGCGTACCGCAGACTGTCTTCACCATCCAGAGCGATCAGAGCGGATCGACGGTGCTCATCGACGGGCAGTGGTACAAGAACGGGAACATGGACACCGCCATGACGGTCATCGCCGCCGGCTCGATTCGATTCCACGCGAATTCGACCTGGGCGCCGGCCATGGCGAACGGCGTCATGTGGATCACAGGCCGCGACCTGTATACGCATTCGGACTGCTGCGCGCCGAGCAACACCTGCGCGACGAACCTCACCACTCCACAATACGCAGCCATCATGGCCGCGCACGAGCAGATCCTCACCGACTCGCAGAACGCGCTCCTCGGCGTCCTGGTCGCGGAGAATCGCGTCAATCTCGATCCCACGGTCGACAGCACGCTGGCCATCGACTCGAGGCAGGGCGATCACGCCTCGCTCTGCGACCGGCCCGACTGGCCGTGGGCGTTGCCGACCATCCCGACGTTGCTTTCGCTGAAGAGTGTTCCGGAATAGGGAGCGACTTTGAGATCCCATTGCAAGCATGCCCGCGGATACAGCCTGGCTGAGCTCCTGACCGTCGTCGGAATCCTCGGCGTCGTCACGCTGGTCAGCCTGCCGGCGCTGTTTCAACTCCTGCCGCAGTACCGCATCCGCAGCGCTTCGACCGAGCTCTCCGCCGCGCTGCGCATGACGCGGCAGGACGCGATCTCGTCGCGCAGGCCGTGGCGCATCACGATCGATGGTCCCGGTTCGCGCTACGCCATCTCGATGCTCAGCTCTCCCACCGCCGACATGAAGGTCTCCACGAACTGGACGCGTATCGGCGAGAACAACCGTCCCGCTCCTTCGGGCGCGGTGTGGTGGAAGCAGTTGTCGAAGGACATCCAGATATCGACGACCGGCTTCAACGACATCGATTGCGCCAACGGCGCGGACATCATCTTCCTGCGCGACGGGTCGATCGCGCCCGACTTCAACAGCACCTGCGGAACCACCGCCGTCGATTTCACCGCGCCGCCGAAAATCCGCGTCTACTATCCGTCGCGCCTGGTGAAATACAACGCCTACTACATCTACGGCAGCGCCGGCGGCAACCTGACCACCGATCAGGCAAAAGAGTAGGCGGCGAACTTCTCGGCCTTCCCGAGCCTCACCAGCACAGACAAGAGTGTCTGTGCCACATGACTGCGCCATTGATCCACGGGTGTTAAACCGGTACAGCCGGTGTGGCACCGACACTCTTGTCTGTGCTTTGGCAAGCGGCAGCTCTTGACACTGCCATCCCCGTCTCCTCACCCCTCTTTTAAGGCAAGAGAATCGTGCCTTGGCCCGATTTTTTGACAAGAAACCACGCTCGTAAATCTATGTAACTGTCCTCTTATCAATGACTTGGTCGCTCTAGCGCCCTCGTCATCCCGCTCGCTCTGTGTCCTCGCCGGAGGAACACATGAGCAAACAGGAACGAGGACAAACTCTGGTCGAGCTACTGATCGCGTTGGCAGTTGGCGGTGTCATCCTGACGACGGCGTGGCATGCCGTCGATTACGCGCGGCGGACAGTGGCGCTGGTGAGCGCGACGTCCGAACTGCGAGCGCTGTTTCAGAACACGCGCGCGATGGCCATCGCCCGCCGGCGCAACGTCGCCATCCGCTTCCGGCAGGAGGGCGACTCGTGGACGTGGCGCGTCTACGAAGACCGCGACAACGACGGCGTCCGCAACGACGACATCAGCCGCGGAGTGGACGTGCCGTTATCGCCGTCGCGCACGTTTCAATACGTCCCCGCCCGCATCGGCATCCCGATCGAGACGATCATCGATCCGACCAATCACGAGCCGCTGGCGTCGCGGCTGCCGGTGCGCTTCGGGACGTCGCAACTCTGCGCCTTTTCGCGCGAGGGCGAATCGTCGAACGGCTCCATCGTGCTGACGGACGGCCACAACGTCCGCATCATCCAGGTCGAAGGCCACTCCGCCCTGATCCACGTCCTGCGCTGGGATGGCTCGAAGTGGACGACGACGTCGTGACGATGAAGTAACGCATCTCCGACCGTCGGCGTAGCCGGCGTGAGACCCGTAGCCCACGCTTTCAAGCGTGGGTCACAAAGGATCGCAAAAGGTTGTGAGCGCGCCTGGGCGCGCGAAAGAAAGCTTTCTTTCGCCCGTTAAAACGGGCTCACAAGAAGACTGCACCGAGGTCCCCCAGTTAAAACTGGGGGCTACGGTTCTCACGCCGGCTTCGCCGACGCATGCGTAAGCGCGCCGATGGGCGGCACGCAAGATCACGTCACGATGCGGCGGGCGACATCCGGCGGGATGGCTGGCGCGGCCGGCGTCGCGGGATCGGGATATTCGTATGCCTCCGGTGGCGTCGTCGCGGGATGCTTCTGCAGCCACTTGTTCGCGTACAACTCGCGGTCAGCCACCTCGAGCAGTTGATGAATCGTCGCGCCTGGGATCAGCGAAGAACAGCCCATGCCGATCGTCACGCCGGCTTGAAACGTCGCGGTGCCTTCCTGCCATTGCAGCGACGACAACTCGACGGCCAGGCGCTCCGCGACGGCGCGCGTTTCATCGACGGTGAGATTCAGCACGAGCAGCACGAACTCGTCGCCGCCGTAGCGCGCGATGACGTCGTCGCTGCGCGTGCGGCGGAGAAAGAGCGCGCCCATGTCTCGCAATACACGATCGCCCGCCAGGTGGCCGTAGTCGTCGTTGATGCTCTTGAAGTTGTTGACGTCGAAGAGGACGACGGCGATGTTGTCGTTCGCTGCGATGTGCCTCTCCGCTTCTTCGAAGAAAAAGCGGCGCGTGGCCACGCGGGTCAGCTCGTCGCGATTGGCGATGTCGCGCCACTCGCGCGCATCGGCATCGAGCGCGCGCTGCCGCGCGAGAATGCGGCGCGCCGCCGCGACCTTGGCCACGACTTCGACCTCGGTGCATCCCTTAGCCAGGAAGTCGTCGTATCCGAGGGTGAGGGCAGTGACTTTGACGGAGAGCTCGTCGTGCGCGGTCAACATCACCGCATACAACCCGCTCCACTCCGGATTCGCGCGAACCTCGGCGATCAGCGCCAGACCATCTTTGCGCGGCATTTCGAAATCGGAGATGAGGAGATCGAAGTGCGCGGCGGAGAGCTTCTTCAGCGCGTCGACGCCGTTTGTGGCGACGGTGACGGCGAGGCCGAGGCGGCGGGTGATCGAGGAGAGCCAGACGGCGAAGTTTTCGTCGTCCTCCACGATGAGGACGCGGCTCGGCTCTGCGGACGGGTCCGTTGGCAAATCGTTACGACGGCGGAGGGGAGTCGCCACTTGGCAGCGGAGGCATTCACGTTCGGAGCCACACCGGACCGGCGGCGTGATGCCGGTCACAACCGCGCGGCGGCGCCAACATCAGCCGCGTCAACGAAATCGCGGAATCCGTTTCCGTCCGACCCCGTTGTAAGCACCCTGCCCGAGTCCGGAACGTTTCGCGGCGTCAGCCGTCGTAGAGGGCAGACTACGGAACAGCAATGCCCGAATTTATTGTCAGAGTCGGCACACCCGACGGAGCGATCACCGAACGCCATGTGCAGGCAGTGAGCGGCCGCGCCGCGGAAGACGAGCTGCGCCAGCAGGGCATGCACGTCTTCGACGCCCGCCGCAGCGACCGGCGGCTGCGCGATCTACTTCCGCGCGGAAAAAAAATCATTTCCACCGAGCACTTCCTCCTCTTCAACCAGGAACTGCTCGCGCTCGTGAAAGCCGGCCTGCCGATCCTGCAATCGTTCGACATCATGCTCGAGCGGCAGAAAAACCTGCGCTTCAAGGAAGTTCTTACCGACGTGCGCGAGAAACTGAAGTCGGGCATCGCGCTGTCCGATGCCTTCGCCGCGTACGGCGACGCCTTCCCCGCGATCTATTCGACGTCGCTGCGCGCCGGCGAGCGCTCCGGCGATCTCGAAGGCGTTCTGCGCCGCTTTCTGCGCTATCAGAAGATCATCGTCAACCTGCGCAAGCGCGTCATCGGCGCGCTGATCTATCCCAGCGTCCTGGTCGTCCTGTCGATCGGCATGGTCTTCATCATGTTGATCAAGGTCATCCCGAAGTTCGCCGAGTTCTACCAGGGCTTCGGCGCCGAGTTGCCGTGGTTCACGACGTTCATGATCAACATCTCGAACGGACTGAACACCAACCTTCCCATCCTCGTGATCGTTCTGGTTTCCGGATACTTCCTTTTCCGGAGATGGATCAACGGCAGCGGACGGGTGGCGTGGGATACCTTCAAACTCAACATGCCGCTGGCCGGCGGCATCCTGCATCGTTTCGCCATCATGCAGTTCACGCAGTCGCTCGGCACGCTGCTCGCCGGCGGTACGCCGATGGTTCCGGCCATCGAGATCGCCTCGCAGTCGGTGACCAACCAATCCGTCTCGCGGAAAATCTTCGGCATGGTGCAGAACGTGCGTGAGGGAGAGCCGCTGTGGCGCTCGCTCGAAAATACCGGAGCGATGAGCGACCTGGCCGTAGAGATGATCAAAGTCGGCGAATCGACCGGCGCGCTGACGGAAATGCTCGGAAATGTCAGCGAGTTCTACGACGAGGAAATCGAATCACGCCTGACGCGCCTGGTATCGGCCATCGAGCCTCTCATCCTCGTCTTCATGGGCACCGTGATCGCGATCCTGCTCTACGCCTTCTATCTCCCGCTGTTCCAGCTCAGCAACGTATCGCAGCAATAAGAGACCACATGGCCGCCGATCCACGCACGCTCCTCTACAAGAACGCCGACCCGACCGGTGAAGCCGCGCGTGCCCAGCGGCTGGCCGAGCAGTACGGCTTCGAATTCGTCAACCTCGAACACTTCCAGGTCGATCACCAGCTCTTCAAAGACGTCCCGCTCGAGCTGATGATCCGCTACCAGTTCCTGCCGGAGAAGCGCGAAAACGGACACATCGCGGTCGTGGTCGGAGATCCGACCGACGTCCTCAAGCTCGACGAGCTGGAGCTCCTGCTCGGCGCGCCGCTCAAGGTGAAAGTGGCCTCGGCCGCCGCCATCCGCGACAAGCTGCAGAAATCCGAGTCGACGCAGCGCGTCCTCGACGAGGCGACCGAAGGCTTCCGCATGACCCTCGTCGGTGAAGACGAGGAAGGCGAAGAGACGCTGACGATCGATTCGATCACGCAGCAGGAATCGTCGCCGATCATCAAGCTGGTCGACTCGATCGTCTTCAACGCCATCCAGCGTCGCGCCTCGGATATTCACATCGAAACGCGCGACAACGAAGTCGTCGTCAAGTACCGCATCGACGGCGTTCTCTACGAAGCGCTCGAGCCGATCGACAAGCGCCACCACAGCACCATCATTTCGCGCATCAAGGTCATGTCGGAGCTCGACATCGCCGAGAAGCGCGTCCCGCAGGACGGCCGCTTCAAGCTGCGCATCACCGGCCGCACCATCGACTTCCGCGTCTCCATCGTTCCTACCGCACATGGCGAGGATTCGGTCATCCGCATCCTGGACAAGGAGTCGATGAACTCCGACTTCAAGAGCCTGCGCCTCGACGTCCTCGGCTTCGACGAGGAGATGCTGCTCAAGTTCCGCAAGTTCATCAAAGAGCCGTACGGCATGGTGCTCGTCACCGGCCCGACCGGCTCCGGAAAAACGACGACGCTCTACGCCGCACTTTCCGAGATCCAGACCTCGGAAGACAAGATCATCACGATCGAGGATCCGGTCGAATACCAGCTCCGCGGAATCACCCAGATTCCGGTGAATGAGAAGAAGGGCTTGACCTTCGCTCGCGGACTGCGCGCCATCCTCCGCCACGATCCCGACAAGGTCATGGTCGGCGAGATCCGCGACGAAGAGACGGCCGCCATCGCCGTGCAGTCGGCGCTCACCGGCCACCTCGTCTTCACCACCGTCCACGCCAACAACGTCGTCGACGTTCTCGGCCGATTCCTGAACATGAAGGTCGATCTCTACAACTTCGTCTCGGCGCTCAACTGCGTCCTGGCGCAGCGGCTGGTGCGAAAAATCTGCGACTCCTGCCGCCACGAGGTCACGTATCCGGACTCGTTCATCGCCGAGTCGGGACTCGATCCGAAGGATTTTCAGGGAACGAAATTCTGGGAAGGCGCAGGTTGCATCGACTGCAACGGCACCGGCTTTCACGGCCGAGCCGCGATCTCGGAACTTCTCGACCTCTCCGACCGTATCCGAACCATGATTCTCGACCGGCGTCCGGCCTCGGAAATCAAGAAAGCTGCGAAAGAAGAAGGAATGCTGTTCCTCCGCGAATCGGCGCTCCGGAAAGTGATGACGGGTCAGACCACGTTGCGCGAGATCAACAAGGTCACCTTCGTGGAGTGATATGGCGCGTTCGTTCCCACCTGATGTCGTCGTTCTGGATACCGACTCTCTCGTCCACGCCCGCGTAGGCCGCGGACGGAAAGAGATGCAGATCCTGCAGGCGAAGAGCTACCCGCTGCGCGACGACGTTTTCGCGCCCGGCGTGGTCACGCCCGAGCTGCGCAACGAAGCGATGCTCGCCGAAACGATCCGGCGCCTGAAGCTGGAAACGGGACGATGGGACAAACTCTCGCTGCTCCTGCCCGATTCGTGGTTCCGGATGAACATCATCGAACTGCAGTCGCTGCCGGAGCGCGCCAACGAAGCCGACGAAGTGATCCGCTGGAGCCTGCGGCGCACGATGCCGATCGATCCGACAGAGCTGCGACTTTCGTACGAAGTGCTCAGCCGCACGCCGCCGCGCATCCTGGCGGTGAGCGCCGTCGATGCCACCATCAGCGCCATCGAACGGCTGTTCGAAGCTGCCGGGATCGAAGTCGTCCTCATCGAGCCGGCGGGCCTCAGCGTCTGGAACGCGATCACGGCACGCGAGTCCAACACCACCCGCGACCGCATCTTCTTCTACATCCGCGAGCACGACTTCACCACGGCCGTCTTCCGCGGAGCGCAGCCGCTCTTCATCCGCTCGCGCAATCTGAACGGCGAACGGACGCTCCAGCAGGAAATCCGGCTCTCCGCGACCTACCTGCGCGACACGTTTCAGACCACGTCAGTCGAGAAGTGCTATGTGGTCGGCAACGGCGTCAACGGTGAAGTCACCGGCACGATCGGCAGCGAGTTTTCGGCGCCGGTCGTGAAGATTGCGCTGCGCGACGTGGCCGAAGAAGCGTCCGGCGACACGAGCGCGTACGACGCGGAGCTGGCCGCCGCCACGGGAGTATTCACAGGGTGAAACCGATCCACCTCAATCTCGCGTCGCGGCCTTTCCGCGATTACCGCCCCGTCTATGCGGCCGTGGTGCTGATGGCGCTGCTGACCGCGTTTCTCGCGCTCAACAACGTCGACACGTATCTGCGCTACCGCACCGAGACGAAGACCACGCGCGCGAACATCGCCAAACTCGAGCAGCAGGTCGCCGACGAACATAGCAAGTCGGAAGTGCTGGCCCAGAGGCTTCGGGGGGTCGATCTCAAACTCCTCGCGTCGCAGACCGAATTCGCGAACGCGCAGCTCGCCGAACGCGCCTTCTCCTGGAGCGAACTGCTCGACCGCCTCGAGAAAGTGCTGCCGAACGACGTGCGCATCCAGTCGGTCACGCCGACCTTCGAGAAAGACGGCCTGGTGCATCTCTCGATGACGTGCATCACCAAGACCGGCGAAGGTCTGACCGCTACGATCAACCGGTTCAACGGCGATCAGCACTTCGCCAACGCCTTTCCGACCAGTGAAACCGCCATGGCCGGCGATTATCACTTCGGGCTCGGCGTCGACTATCGTCCGTCGGTAGCCCGGAGGGTCGAATGATCTGGCGAGAGAAACGCGTCCTGCTGATCATCCTCGGCCTGCTCCTGCTGGCGAATACGGTTTTCTTTTTCACGTATCGGGTCCAGTACGTCAGCCGCCTGCAGGACTTCGACGCGCGCCAGGAACAGGCGCAGGCGCAGCTCGATCAGGCCCACGCCGCGCGCGTTGCCGCCGAACAGCAGCTGGCCGCATACAAGAAAGTCGAGACCGATCTGCAGGTGCTCTACAACGAGCGCTGGTCGACGCCGATGCAGCGTCTGACCCTGCTGATCGATGAGGTCAAACGGCTCGCCGCGGCCAGCCACCTCCAGCCGCCGTCGTACTCCTTCACCACCACCGAATCGAAGCCGATCGCGGGCACGGCTTCCGGTCCGCCGTCGAAGGGTTCGATCGGTACCACCACCGTCGGCATTGCATTCACGGTGCAGGGGACGTATGAACAGGTGCGGCGTCTCATCAATCTGCTCGAATTGTCCGACCAGTTCGTGATCATCGACGGCATCAGCCTCGCCTCGGCCGGAACGGAAGCCGATAAAACCCTGACGCTCAATATTCGACTCAAAACCTTGTTCCGCGACGTGCGCACGAACGCGCCGGCCGCGAACAGACAGTTGTGATGGACTGGATGAACTGGAAAACCTGGACGATCGTTGGCGTGATTCTGATCGCCATCTTTGCGATCTATTCGTTCGCCTCGACGTCGAGCTCCGTCGAGCCGCCGTCCACCCCAAGGACTGCGGCCACGGCGCCGCGTCCACGCATCGCCAGGAGCGTCAGCACGCCCGGACTTCCGGTGCTGCACAACGAATGGCTCGACGCGCAAAGCGGCAGCTACAAGAGCGAGCGGAATCTCTTCGCGTATGTGGTGCCGCCACCACCACCGCAACCGCCACCGCCGAAAGCTGCGCTGCCTCCACCAGACAAAGACAACGATGGCATTCCCGATTTTCGGGATAACTGTCCGACCACTTACAACCCCGATCAGAAGGACAGCGACAACAACGGGATGGGCGATGCCTGCGACGAGGCGTGGAAGGCGTACATGCTTGCCCATCCGCCTCCGCCGCCCGCTCCGGTGCCGCCGCAATTCACGATGAAGTACATCGGCACCTTCGGACCGTCCAACAACCCGATCGCGACGTTCAACGGCAACGGCGAGATCGTCAACGTCCGCATCGGTGAAACGATCGACGGCAAGTTCGTACTGCGCAGCATCGGCATCGAATCGGTCGAGATCGGTTATGTCGGCTTCCCTGCCGACGTCAAGACGCGGGTGCCGCTCGGCCAGTGACCTTTACGAAACGCTACCGTCAGAGTGATCAGCAGATAACTCATGCTGGCCACCCAGGATTGAAACGAATGAAACTTACGAAAGCCGGAATTACAGCCATCGCCTTGTCGCTGACGCTGCTCTCGTGCACGAGCTATAACGCTTTCCAGAAAGCGAAGACGGCCGAGCAGACGAAGGACTGGGATGAAGCCGTCGTCGAATACCAGAAAGCGCTCGACGTCGATCCCTCGAACTCCCTCTACCAGATCAACCTCTCCCGCGCGAAACTGGAAGCGTCGCGCGTGCACTTCCAGAAGGGCAAATCGCTGCGCGCCTCGGCGCTCAACGCCCGCGGCGAGGACCAGACCCGGCTCATGCAGCTCGCCGCAACGGAGCTGGAGCTGGTCATCAAGCTCGATCCGACCAACCAGTACGCCGCCGTCGAATACGGCAAGGCCGTCAACGCGCTGCGCGAAGCAGCACTGGCCAACTCTCCCGCCTCGATCGACGAACTGAAGAAGCGCGCCAAAGCGAACATCACCAAGGCCGCGCCGCCGCAACTCAATCCAACTTCCGATCAGCCGATCACGCTGTCGTTTCCCCATGAGACGCCGGTCAAGGAAATCTACAAAGCACTCGGCGGTGCCTTCGGCATCAACATCCTCTTCGACCAGGCCGTGAAGGACGACCGCATCGCCATCGAGCTGAAGGACGTCACCGCACAGCAGGCGCTGGAGCGCGTCATGCAGGCCGCCAATCACTTCTACAAGGCGCTCGACGAGAAGACCATCATCATCGTCCCCGACAATCCGCAGGCACGGCGCGATTACGAAGACCTCGTCATCCGCACGTTCTATCTGTCGAACGGCGACGCCGAACAGGTCACCAACGTCGTCCGGACCATGATCGAGGCGCGCAACGTCTTCCCGCTGAAGGCGCTCAACGCCATCACCATCCGCGACACCGCTGACAAAGTGCGCATCGCCGAGAAGATCATCGAAGCGAACGACAAGGCGAAAGCGGAAGTCGTCGTCGACGTCGAGCTGCTGCAGATCGATCTCGACAAGCAGCGCGACATCGGCGCCGTCGTGCAAGGATTGGGCGGCAAGCTGCAGGTCGGAAAGACAGTCGACGACAAGGGAAATCCGGTTCTCCAGAACCTCGATTTTCTTCGCGGCATCAAGAGCGCCGACCTCATCTTCACCATTCCTTCCATTTCCTACAACCTGATCAAGAGCGTCGGCAACACCGAGACGCTCGCTAACCCCGAGTTGCGCATCTCCGAGGGGGAGAAAGCGACGCTGCACATCGGTCAGCGCGTCCCTGTGCCGGTCACCACGTTCGTCACCGGCGTGCAGAGCGGGACGCAGGGAAGTCTCCCCGCCACCTCGTTCCAGTATCAGGACATCGGTATCAAAGTGTCGATGGAGCCGCGCGTCCATCACAACGGCGAGGTCACGCTCAAGCTGACGGTCGAAGTCTCCGACATCGCCGCCGCCGCCAGCGCCGACGCCCCGCCGTCGTTCAACACGCGCACGATCGAGGCGACCATCCGCCTCAAAGACGGCGAAACAAATTTCCTGGCCGGTCTTATCCAGGACACGCACGCCACATCGAGCGATAAGACCCCGTTTCTCGGCGACATCCCCATTCTCGGTCGGCTGTTCACCAAGGACCACAACATCCACCACCGCACGGACCTCATGCTCACGATGACGCCGCACATCGTTCGCATGCCGGACATCACTGAAGACGACATGGCTCCGATGTGGGTCGGCACGCAGAGCAATCTCAGCTTCCGCGGTCTCTCGCCGCGGCTCGAGTCGCAGAGCACCGCCGATCCGTTCTCGCCGCGCAGCGCGCAGCAGTTCAACGCCGGCAACGTCGATCCGGACGGCAATCCGATTCCGGCCGGCAACATGGTCGTCACGCCGCCCAGCGCGCCGACCGATCCCTTCCGCCGCGTTCCGAACTCGGCGCCGCTCAATCCAAACGCTCCACCGCCGCCTCCACAGCCGCAGCCTCAGAGTCAGCTCAGCACGCCGGTCAGCGGCACCGCTGTGGCGCAGTCGATGATTGCGGTTCCGGACGCGGATACTGCCGGCCTCGCGCCACGCATGCAGCCGCAGCCGATGCACATGGCCTTCAAGCCGGGCGAAGAAAAGACGTGGGACGTCGTGGGGATGGATCTCGACGGCCTGACCACGAAACAGATCCTTCTGCACTACAACCCGATGACGATCGACGTCAGCGAAGTCGCCTTCGGTCCGGCGTTGTCGATCGATCTGAAGACGCCGCCCGTCGCCACGATCGACCGCGAGCACGGCACGGTGCGCATCACGTCATCGAACGGAAAGCCGCTGCAGTTCAACAACGGCGGCGGATCGATCGCCTCGCTGCGCGTCCGCGGCGGCGCGCCCGGCGACACCTATCTCGTGCTCGAGGATCCGCATCTTACGAACGGCGCCGGCACCGTCGTCAACGCCTCGGTATCCGGAGGCCGCGCCAAGGTCGACTGATGCATGCCCGTACGCAAAGAGCGAGTTCCGGCTTCACCGTCGCCGAGCTGATTACCGTCGTCGCCATCGTCGGAATCCTCGCCTCGGTAGCCATGCCGCTGGCCAACTTCGGCATCCGCCGGCAGAAAGAGCTGGAACTCCACGAAAAGCTGCGCAAGATCACCGAGGCCATCGATCGCTATCACGAGCTGCGGATGCCGTCACAGACCAGTCCCACAGGCATGATCAAGGACCCCGGCGACGTCATGCAGAAAGGGTGGCCGAAGAGCCTCGAAGAGCTCACCAAACCGATCGAGCTCAATAGCGGTCAGTCCGTCCGCCTGCTCCGTCCGCGCGATCTCATCGATCCCATGACCGGCAAGGCGGAGTGGAACACGCTCTCCTCCGACGACGATCCGGATACGCAGTCGGGCAACGGCAACAACGTCTACGAGATTCACTCGAAATCAACCGCGCCCGCCCTCGACGGCAAGACGCACTACAACGAATGGTGATGAAGAAGTGATCACTCCCAGGCACGCCATGAAACGACGCAAACAGCAATCCGGCTTCACGCTCATCGAATTGATCGTCGTCGTCACGATCATCGGCATCCTCGCGGCCGTGGCCATCTCCAACGTCAAGTGGGCGCAGACGAAGGCTCGGGAGTCGGCGCTCCGCCACGACCTGTTCGAGATGCGCAAATCGATCGACGACTACTACGCCGACAAGCAGAAGTATCCGGAGAGTCTGCAGGCGCTGGCGCAGGAGCATTACCTCCGCGGCGTTCCCAAGGACCCGATCACCGGCAAGGCGGATTGGGAGGAAGTGCAGAACACGCCCGACCCGTCCGATCCCAACGCGGTGCCGACCGATCCCGCCACGGCCTCGGAAAACACGGCGCCGGGCATCTACGACGTGCACAGCCAGGCCCCCGGCAATGGACTCGATGGCACTGCCTACAAGACCTGGTAAATCGAGCGAGTCGGGTTTCACGCTCGCCGGCGTGATCGTCATCATGACTCTCATGATGATCATCGTCGCGTACACGGTACCGCGGATGTGGTCGACTGTCATGAAGCGCGAGCGGGAGCGCCAGACCATCTACGTCATGCAGCAGTACGCGAAGGCGATCGCCGAATTTCGAGACACGAAGAAGACCTATCCGACCTCGATGCAGCAGCTCAAAGATGCACGCCAGCCGCGCATGATCCGCGGCGTGAAAGGGGAGTTTCCCGATCCGCTCACCGGCGAAGTGGATTGGCTCGTGATCCCGCAGGCCGCCTCGGCGTCGCTTCCAGCGCATTTTCAGACGACAGGCGGTAACTCCCCGCCCGGTGTAGCGCCGCCTCCTCCTCCGCCACCTCCGCCCGATACCAGCGGCGCGTCCGGCCCGAGCGGCGCAAGCGGACCCACCGCCACGCCCGCCCTTCCCGGCATCCCCATCAAAGATTACGCCGGCGGCCCGTTCATCGGAGTTCGCCCCCCTACGCACGGCAAATCGCTCATGACACTCTTCGGCGCGGATACCTACGAGACCTGGGTCTACACCACGCTCGACTACGATCAGGAGAAAACAGCGCGGCTTCAGGCCGCGTCAACTGTCTATCACTAGACCGTTTACGGGGTTGGCCCACTACAATCCCGATACGAATGTCATCCAGCCTGAAAAACGTCAGCCGGCACGTTCTCCCCTCGGGGCTGACGATCCTCATCGAAACGCTCCCGTACGTGCGATCCGTCGCGCTCGGCTACTACCTGCGCAGCGGTTCCGCGGTCGAGTCGGAAGAGCACAGTGGCGCGTCACACTTCCTCGAGCATCTCGTCTTCAAAGGGACCGAGACCCGCTCGACCAGCGACATCGCCAAGGTCATCGACATCCTCGGCGGCGACGTCGATGCCTTCACCGGCAAGGAGTACACGTCGTTCTACTGCCACGTCCTCGACGAGCAGGTGCAGACCGCTATCAGCCTGCTCACCGACATCGTGATCGCGCCGCGCTTCACCGACGACGATCTGGAAGTCGAACGCGGCGTCATTCTCGAAGAGATTAAGATGGTCGAAGACACACCCGACGATCTCGTCCACGAAATCTTCGTCACCGCCTTTTGGCCCGATCATCCTCTCGGCCGGCCGATTCTCGGCACCGAGGAGACCGTGAACCGCCTCGGACGAAAGCAGATCCTCGCGCACTACGACGAGACCTTTCACCCATCGAACATGATCTTCTGCGCGTCCGGAAACGTGCGCCCCGAGGAGATCCTCCCGTTTCTGGAGAAGACGTTTGCGAATGACACCAAGCCGCCGATCGTGCGCACATGGAACGCGCCGACGCCGGCGCAGCATGTGATTCTTCGCGCGAAGCGGGAGCTGGAGCAGGTTCACCTCTGCCTCGGCTCGCGCGGTTTTCCGCAGCAGGGCGACGAGCGTTACGCCGCGGCGCTCTTCAACGCCATCCTCGGCGGCGGCATGTCGTCGCGCCTGTTCCAGAAGATTCGCGAGAAGGAAGGCCTCGTCTACACCGTGATGTCGTACCACAACGGCTACGTGAACGGCGGCTACGAGGCCATCTACGCGGCTTGCGCGCCGAAAAATCTGAAGCGCGTCCTCGACATGACCCTGGCCGAAATGCGCCTGATCAAGAGCGGCGGCGCGACCGACGAGGAGCTGAGCTCGGCCAAGCTGCACCTGAAAGGATCGATCCTTCTCTCGCTCGAATCGACGGTCAGCCGGATGTCCGGACTGGCCAGGCAGGAGTACTACTTCGGCCGCCAGTTTTCACCGGACGAAATCATCGCGGCCATCGACGCCGTTACGCTCGAAGATATTGCTCATGTGGCCGAAACCATCGTCGACCCCGAGTCGCTCTCGCTGACGCTGATCGGAAACCTGAAGTCGCCCGGCATTACGACGGATCTGCTGCGGAATGCCTTGGCGTAAAGGCATGGCGGCCTACGGCTTGTGGGCAATCACGATGTCCTGATGCGAGATGACGGGCAAATGCCGCCACCTCCCCGGGTAGAACGCGTCGAATGTCAGACCGGCGGATACCAGCGCCGCAGCCAGCCACTCGGCGTGGAAAGATACAGCCGCGTCCGGATTCTTTGGATCGCCAATCATCCCGTGTTCAACGGCAATAGTGAGATGAGGATCAGTGGTGCCACTTTCGGCAAGTCGTCTCGATTGCTCATCCAGAACATAAAACGAAGCGAACAGCCTCCCGCCCGGTTGTAGGGTACGGGCGACTTCATTCAGGTAATTCGCCGTGGCGGCAGCTGAGAGATGAGTGAATAACGATGCGGCAATCGCGAGGCTGAACGAATTGTCCGGCCAGGGAAAGGTGAACGTCTCCGCAGCCATCGCGCCGCGCTTGTTGTAGTGTGAACTCTGAATACTGAAATGATGGAAACGAAATCGGGCTGAATCGAGCGAGAGCGCCTCACGGCACCATTCGATGTATTCGAGCGACGTATCGAAGCCGTCATAGCTGCCGGGGCCGAGAAATCTCGACAACGGGAACGCGACGCGGCCAAGACCACAGCCCACGTCCAGGACCCGATCAGAAGGCGATAGAGACGCTGTTGCCATCGTCAAGCCGACGATTTCGTTTCCAATCCTCCAAAAATCTCCTGCTCCAATCCCGCCGGCGAGGTGCTCGGGAGGATCGGGTAAGGTCCCGAAAGGCTGACGATCATCCATGACGCTGGGAGATCCTACACCACCCTATACCGCCGTATCCCATCCCGCGTTCTTCGCGCCGGACTCATGCATTCGGGACATTTGTACATCTATCAGTATGGTGGTATCTTTACCGCCTGCCCAAAGGCAAGGAGGCATTCATGAAAAGGCTAGTCCTACTAGTAGTTGCATCACTTTTTGTCAGCGGCTCAGCTTTAGAGGCCCAAGTGTGCGTATACGGCACCGTGTTTGCGCAGGGCGCAAGCTCGACCGGCTACGCTTCGAATTTCAATATGAAGTGGTGTAAGGCCGACGGGTCTTTGCGGCCAATGTTGAATATGTGCGTGGCGGGAACGCTGTCTTCCACCGGATTTTACAATATCGACCTCACTGCTTTGGGCACTGGATATTACTACCCCTACGTATGGGGAGGTAATTACACCTGGGGAAGCATGGATTACCCGTTAACGTACGCCATCTCTATGGCTTACACGGGTTTCTGTAACCAAGTTGGCAGCTTATATACAAGGCCACGGGCGTTTGAGCCGACTGCCATAAATCCCGCCCTAGGAAGTGTGAATGTAGGCACCTCCTTCACTCTGCAGTGGGACGACGGCCTGGATAACCAGCGGCGGACATCGGCCTGGCCGGTTGGTTATGATATTTATGCAAGTGGCAACGAATTCCCGGAAACTCTCATATTCTCGGATATCCCGTGTGGCGGCGTGGGGACATGCAGTGTCGGCATCAGCGGTATCTCGTACACCACCCGTTGGCAGTGGCGAGTCGTTGCGCGCCTGCATTCTGCTGAGCTAGTCAGCAATGCCGGGAGCGATAACTCCTATACGACAAGCTCAGGTACATTTAATTTCAGCACGACTTGGGATCCGTCGATTCCATTGCATACCATCCAGACGTACGGCGGAAACTACCTGCGTGCTCCAGGCGGCGGAGGCAGCAGCTTCGATGCCGCGGGATCGGGAAACAACTACGAAACGCAGTTCCAAATCGTAGATACCAACGGCGGAACTCTTTACTCCGGCGATACGGTCAACTTCCGCACGAATCGCAACTATTACGCAAGCGCGAACTATGGTGGAGGTTACGGCGTGGATGCAATCCAAAAATGGTCCAACAGTTATGAGACGTGGACGATCGTCCGCATTGCCGGCTCTGGGCCGATCAATCCAGGCGATCAGGTCGCCTTCGTCTCTTTGAACGGGTATTATATGACGGCGGAAGGCGGCGGTGGCGGAACTGTAAACGCAAACCGCACAGCAATTGGACCGTGGGAGACGTTTACCTTCAACTAGTTTCGATCTGGCGGGCTGCCGTCCGGTCGGCGGACGGTAGCCTGCATCAAATTCAGAGCCGTGCGGTTTTGGGTATTCTCCCGCCCATCGGTTTACGCCGGTCCGCGTCCGCCTGACGGACGGACCGCGACCATCCTGCTGGCAAGTCTCCTCTCCGATACGGCTGCCCAGAGCGATCACCGATTAGCGTGAGTGGCCGCAGTCCGGGCTCTTGATCTTGGCGCCGCTTGAATGCCGATCGTCGGCGTTGTCTCATCGCGTTGCCCGGACATGATGGTTTCGGATCTGTCGTTGCCCAGCGCGTTAGCGGATCCCCCATCCGACCTCGCTCACCGGAGCGACGCAGGCAGCTCCGCCGACGGAGCGAGCTGCCTTGGATCCGAGGCCTGACGCAATTTTTCGAGGCAGCGAATCGTCTCTTGGTACTCTTGCACCCCGAAGGAGGGTTAGCGCCCATGCCCGCTCCCGTCATCGTCCCACGGGATAAGTCTCTCGATCAGGTGCTCGCCACCGATCAGGTCCGAATGCTCATCGTCGGCTCCAGCCGCCGCGCCACGGAATTGGCCGAACTCGCCGGCGAAATCAGCGGCCGCGAGACGTTTGGACCAATCCCGCGTTGCGCCGTCCAGGTCACCACCGACGCCGCCATCACCCCGTCGCTCCGCCAGGAAGTCGGCGAAACCCCCGACCCCACCATCATCACCCTCAAACGCGACGGCACCGTCGTCCGCGCCGTCGTCGACGACGGCGACATCGAGAAAATCGATCTGGAGGACATGTTCCTGGAGGCGGGAACGTAGCGGCTAGGGGAGGACGGTGAAGCCTTCGGCGCGTGCTGCCGATGCGAGGGCGCTGTCGAGGGTTACAAAAATAAGACCGAGCGGATCGTACTCGCAGGCGATGAGCGCAGCGGCAAGTTGAAGTGCGTCCATGGCGCGAAGGCGGTGAGTTCTCGCGAGGTGCTTCGCGCGATCGACCGCCGCAACGGACTCGTCAACCGCTATCCAAACGGATGCGAGTGAAGCGATGAGCGTCTCCGCATTGCGGAGAGCCACCAGATCGGTCGGCGGCGTTCGACGCACCAATGCGCTGGTGATCTCGACACCCGTACAGATCCAAACGGTGATTTCTGGATCCTCGGACAGCAACTCCGCAATCCGTGTTGTTGACGGCTCGTCGAGTATCAGAGGTACCAGCGCTGACGTGTCCCAGAACCGCAATCAGTCTTCCTCGCGGTCTCGCAGCAATTGTTCGAGTACGCTGCCGCCTTTGAACTTGGGTCGCGGCCGCGTGAAAAAGTCGTCGGGCAGTTTTCCGGTTCCGCGATATGCTTTCCCTTCACGAATCATTTTTTCGAGATGTTGCCGAACGCGATCCTGATCGGCTGGCGAAGCCGAAGTGGCAACGTTAGTGTCCGGGATCATCCGAGCAACGCGAGCGGCGCCCTCCTGTATCTCCACCGTTTCGCCGTTCTTCACAGCTTCGATGACTTCATCGATCCGATCTTTCAACTCGCTGACCTGTGCGGTTCGCATCGGCGGATTGTAGCGCGAATCACTTCTTGACATCATCCACCTTTAGACTTAGTCTAATTTGCCCAATGCGCGACAGCGTGGCCATTCTTCAGGAGCATGGCATTCAGCCCTCGGCGCAGCGCGTCGCGGTGGCGGACTATGTGCTCAAGACGGTCGAGCATCCCTCGGCGGACGTGGTCTGGAATCGGGTCAAGGCACGCGTGCCCTACATCTCGCGGGCCACGGTTTACAACACGCTCAACCTCTTCGTCGAAAAGGGGTTGCTGCGCGCCCTGACTCTGGCCGAGGACAGCGTCGTGTTCGATCCGAACGTCGAACGGCATCATCACCTCGTCGATGAGAGCGGCGCGATCCACGACATCCCGTGGGACAAGGTTCAGGTCTGCAACATCGAAGCGCTGAAGGGATTCGAGATCCACGATTACCAGGTGGTCATGCACGGAGTACGGAAGAGCGCCCGGCGCAAGTCCTGATTTTTTTTTCACACGTAGTTAGACAATGTCCAGAACGCGACATCGTCCAAATCGAAGAAGGAGAGTAAACGCAACATGCCCATGCTTACCGTTGGAGACACGTTTCCGGAGTACAAATTCACAGCCTCCGTCAGTACCGAAAAGGGAAAAGAATTCGAGACCATCAGCACGAAGGACAATGCTGGAAAGTGGCTCGTGTTCTACGCCTACCCGAAGGATTTCACGTTTATCTGCCCGACCGAGATCGTGGAGTTCGGCAAGAAGGCCGGCGATTTTGCCGACCGCGATGCCGTCGTCCTCGGCGGAAGCACCGACAACGAGCACTCGCACCTGGCCTGGCGCGTTTCGCATCCCGATCTGAAGGATGTGAAGACGCCGCTGGTGTTCATCACGCCCGCGTTTGCCGCGCAGCTCGGAATCCTGCATCCCGAGGCCGGCGCCGCGTTGCGCGTTACGTACGTCGTCGATCCGAACGGCATCATCCGCTGGGTCAACGCGAACGATCTCTCGGTCGGCCGCAACGTCGACGAAGTGATCCGCGCGCTGGACGCGCTGCAGAGCGATGAGCTTTGCCCGTGCAACTGGCGCCCGGGCCAGCAGACGCTGGGAGCGGCGTAAGCATCATGAGCGCCGTCGAATCGCTGCGCGCGCGTCTGCCCGAAAACGCGCGCGATACGAAACTCAATCTACAGAGCGTGATGCAGTCCGTCACGCTCACGGCGGCGCAGCGGTGGGGGGTGGCGGTCGCCTCGGCGGCCGCTGCCCGCAACGCCGAGCTGCTCGACGCGATGCTCGCCGATGCCCGTGATGAAGCCGGCGACGCCGTCATCGACGACGCGCTCGCGGCCGCGTCGCTGATGGCCATGAACAACGTCTACTACCGCTTCCGCCACATGATCGGGAAGCCGTCGTACGACGCGAAGCCGGCGCGCCTGCGCATGCAGCGCATCGCCAAGCCGGCAACGAACAAAGCCGACTTCGAGCTTTTCTGTCTCGCCGTCAGCGCCATCAACGGTTGCGAGATGTGCATCCGATCGCACGAGGCGGTCGTGATCGAAGGCGGGCTGACCGAGGATCAGGTCGTCGATGCGGTGCGCATCGCGGCGGTCGTGAATGCGGCGGCGGTGGCGCTCGAACTGCCGGTCGTGATCGGTGTCTGACTTCCCATCCTGCGCGTAGACGCAGGATCTCCGGTTCGCCCGCGCATCCGCTCATTGGATCAATCAGTGCGGCCTGACCGGAGATCCTGCGTCTACGCGCAGGATGGGGTTCAAGAGGCGGTTACGATACGCGGCATGAAACGCATCGCCATCGCTCTTCTTTTGGCCGTCGTTGCGATTGCTGCCGCGGCGCAGCAGTTCGACCTCTCCATCGACAACATCATGCGCGGGCCGGGCCTCTACGGCTGGACGCCCGAGGATGTGCGCTGGTCGCCCGACGGCCAGCATGTTTACTTTTCGTGGAAGCTGTACACCGACACGCTGGAGCACGATCGCGACACGTACGTCGTCAATCGCGATGGCAGCGGTCTGCGCAAATTGTCAGATGACGACAAGAAGGATGCGCCGCCGGCGAATGCGCAGTGGACTCGTGACAAACACCGCGCGGTCTACCTCGACGATGCCGACGTGTTTTTCTGGGACGGTGCGACCGGCAAGCGGCGCGCGCTGACGCAGACGAATGACGTCGAGTCGTCGCCGCAGTTCACATTCGATGAGAATCGCGTGACGTTCGTTCGCGCCAACAACGTCTTCGCCATCGACCTCGCAAACGGATCGATCACGCAGCTCACCAACATCGTCGCGCCGGACGACAAAGGTCCGAACGTCACCGTGTGGGACGACGCGGCGAAGAAAGGGACGGCCAGCCAGGAGTACATCAAAGCCGAGGAGCGGAAGCTGCTCGATATCGTCGACCGCAAGGCCAAGAAGCGCGAGGAGGATGAGGCCAAGCGCAAGCGCGAGCATCCCATCAAGCCGTTCAAGCTCGACAAGAAGCAGAGCGTGGTCAACGCGCGCCTCTCGCCGGATGGCAAGACGATCGTCCTGGTCATCAACAACGAGTCGGACAAAGCCAAGAAGACGATCGTTCCGAACTACATCACCGAGAGCGTGTACACCGACACCATTCCGGGACGCGAGAAAGTCGGCGACGCGCAACCGCCGTCGCGGATTGCGGTGGTCAGTACTTCCAATGGTGACGTGAAGTGGTTCGAGCATGGACTCAAGCCGCTGCCGCCGTCGGAGACGCAGCAGAAGAACGACGAAGGGAAAGCGAGCGAGCAGAAGACGGAGAAGAGCGCCGACACGCAGCGCGAGAGCGCGCAGCCGAAGGAGCGCGAGGTCAATCTTCGCGCGCCGGTCTGGTCGGAGGATGGCAAGCACGCGTTCGTCGTCGTGCGGTCATCCGACAACAAGGACGCGTGGGTGATGGACTTCGATCCCGCCACAGCGAAGGGCCGCACGATCGTGACCATGCACGACGACGCGTGGCTGCGTTTCGCCGACGCGCAGTCCTTCGGTTGGGCGAACAACGACACCATCTATTACCTCTCCGAGGCCTCGGGATTCATGCATCTGTACGAGGTGCCGTTCAGCGGCGGCGCGCCAAAGCAGCTCACCAGCGGCAAGTGGGAAGTCGATTCGGCGGTGCTGTCGGACGACAAGAAGTCGTTCTTTCTCACCACGAGCGAGGAGAGTCCGTTCGTTCGCCATCTCTACCGGATTCCGGTTACCGGCGGCGCGTCGACGAAGTTGACGTCGATGGATGGCGACAACGAGGCGGTGGTTTCGCCCGACGGCAACGCGATCGCCAACGTCTACTCGTACACGAACAAGCCGCCGGAGTTGTACGTCAGCGGCAAGCGCGTCACGACGTCGCCCGCACCCGACTTTGCGAACTATCAGTGGCTCGATGTTCCCATCGTTCGCGTGCCCGCGCGCGACGGCGTCGAAGTTCCGGCGCGCATCTACAAACCGGCCAACTGGAAGGGCGGCCGTGCGGTCATCTTCGTCCACGGCGCCGGCTATCTGCAGAACGTGAATCGCTTCTGGTCAAGCTACGCGCACGAGTTCCTGTTTCACCATCTCTTGATGTCGAAGGGTTATCTCGTGCTCGATATCGACTACCGAGGATCGCGCGGGTATGGGCGCGACTGGCGCACGGCCATCTACCGGCACATGGGCGGGAAGGATCTCGAGGACAACGTCGATGCCGCGCGCTGGCTGGTGAAAGTGCATGGCGTCGATCCGAAGCGCATCGGCGTCTACGGTGGCAGCTACGGCGGTTTCATCACGCTGATGGCGATGTTCACGACGCCGGACGTTTTCGCGGCGGGCGCGGCGCTGCGTCCGGTGACGGATTGGGCGGCGTACAACAACGGCTACACGTCCAACATCCTCAACCTGCCGCAGAACGATGCCGAGGCGTACCGGAAGTCGTCGCCGATTTACTTCGCGCAGGGTTTGAAGGGACATCTGCTGATCTGCCACGGCATGGTCGACACGAACGTGCATTTCCAGGACAGCGTCCGCCTCGCGCAGCGTTTGATCGAATTGCGCAAAACGAATTGGGAGATCGCGCCGTACCCGGTCGAGAATCACGGATTCGTCGAGCCGACCAGTTGGGCGGATGAGTACAAGCGGATTTTGAAGTTGTTCGACGGGATGTAATGCAGCGCGAAGGTGTTCGTCGCGCACGCGACGAGTTCGTCGCCGGAGGCGACACGTACGGTAGCCGGTGGTCGCGCGCGAAGCGGCGAGACCACCGGATTCACGAACGCGCCCGATTTTCCGACCGCGGCAGCGGTCGCGGAGGGAATTCACGCCGTCTGGTATTTGATACGCGACGCCCTCCGGGGTCGGTAATTGAATCGCCTCGTATTACCGGTGGTCTCGCCGCTTCGCGCGCGACCACCGGCTACCGTACGAGACGCCATCCGGCGTCATTGAAAGCCCTTACAGCCGCGATCTTGCCGCCACCGCGGCGTCGCGGATTTGTGGCTGGTGCGGTTCGATCGAGAGGGATCGGTTCCAGTAGTCGAGGGCGCGGCCGTAGTCGTTCTGTTTCGCGTAGAAGAGACCGAGGTTGTTGAGGGCGAGCGTTGATGACGGCTGCAGGCCGAGGGCGCGGACGAGCTCGGGGACGCCTTCGGTGTAGCGCTCCGCGGCCAGAAGTGCGGAGCCGAGGTTCGCGCCGATCAGGTACGACTGCGGGAAGAGTTTGCGTCCCTGGTAAAGCAGCACGATGGCGCGCGCGTTCATGTTGCGCGATCGATAGAGGGCGGCGAAGTCGATGAAGTAGTTCTCCGCGTTCGGCAAGCCGAGGGCCACCGCTTTCAGGAACTGCTCGTCGGCAGCGGTGTACTGCTGGCGATCGAACATCGTCATCGCCTCATTGAGATGCGGAGTGGGGCGCGTCGGATTGATGTCGATGGCCCGGTCGAACGCATCGACGGCATCGCTCATCTTCCCTTTCGATCGAAGCTCGATGCCGAGGTTGTTGTAGTACGCATACTGGCCCCAACGCTCCGGCGACAGCGGCGCGGACGCGCGTTGCGCGGCGTCCTGATCCTCATCCTCGAGCACCGGCGTGAGATTGCGCGTCGGATCGTTGAGATGACCGATGGCCTGCAGCTCCTGCGTGTACGGACCGGCGGCGGCGCGCGCGGACGTTGCGGCCGGCTTGCTGGTGACGAACTCGCCGTAGCTGACCACGCGGACCGAAGTGATCGGCGCGATGTCGCGGAACGCCCAGTCGGCGGCATGACCGGGCATCTCCATCGACTGCGGAAGGCCGAGGAGCGAGAGAACCGTGGGCGTGACGTCGTAGACCGACATCGGATGCGTGCCGTGGTTCGGCGCAACGTGCGGACCGTAGGCGATGAAGATGCCAGGATTGCGATGATCGGAAAGCGCCGCGCCGCCGGTGGGGATGTTGTGCGGCCGGGTCTTCCCCCAGCGGAAGCCGTAGGACGAGACGATCATGACGGTGGTATCGCGCGGCAGCACGCCCATCCACTCGCCGATCAGCCGGTCGACCTCGGCGTAGTAATTCTCGACGGCCGGCCAGAACTTTCGGTAATTCGTCTCGCTCACTCCCTCGCGATACGGCGGATGAAACGGTGCGAAGAGGTGATTGACGGCGTCGGTACCTTCGTACGAGATCATCATCAGCTGCGGGTCCTGCCCGTGCTGCCGCTGATCGTTGTATAGATTGATGGCCACGCGATGGTCGTTCCAGGTCTTCGCCAGGATGCGGCGGAAGATCACCACCGGATCAGCGGGATTGTTGGCGTTGATGGAGGCATCCCACTCGGCCGGCGCGATGTTCAGGAAACGCCGGACCTGCGGATATCCGACGGTCTCGAGCGGAACGGCCAGCGAATTTACGCGGTCGGTCAGTGACGCCGGGTAGACGGCACTGGTCGTCTCGTCGACCGGCATGTCGTAGAAGATGCTGTTCGGCGCGGTGGGAGGCCACGACGTCCACCAGCCGGTGACGAGGGCCGGCCGTCCGAAAGCGTCGGCGATGTCCCAGACCGCCGGCACGCGGCGCGTGAAGGCGTCGACCGGCGTGCGAGTGCGATCCATGAAGTCGATGACGCCGTGGCGGTCGGGCGTGAGGCCGGTGGCGACTGTGGTCCAGACCATCGGCGAGACGGTCGGCTGAATCGTCTGTGGCGACGCAACGACGCCGCCCGTCGACAGCGCCTTGATGTTGGGGATGCGTCCGTCGTCGGCGAGCTCGTGGAGCAGTTCCCAATCGGCGCCGTCGATAGCGAAGACGATGACGCGCGACGGCGAGCTGCGCGCATCCCGCCGCAGTTCGGCGCGCTTGGCGCGAAGGAGCGCCTCTTTGTCGACTTCGAACCGCGCCACCTCGAATGCGGTGACTTTCAATCCGCTGCGCGCGAGATGGTTGGCGACTGTCTTCCGCAGCGGGTCGCGCTGGGAGTTGAACGACGAGTTGGGCGAGAGCAGATCCTCGATCGGAATCTGTTGCGTCACCGCCGACACGGCCTCGGCGACACGCGCCCGGATCCAGCCGTTCCATCCTTCGTCAACCATCCGCCGCGCGTCGGGCAGGCGATCGCCGGAAATCCCGAAGCGAAGCCTGTAGTAGACGGTGACCGGCACGCCTTCTTTCGATGTGATGCGGATGATGCCGTCGCGCTGCGCCGATCCTTCACGGCGCTCGAACTTCAGCCGGAAGAACTGGTGCGGCGGCAGAAAGGTGACCGTGTTCTGCACGACGCGGACGACGCCCGTGTGTTTGTCGACGCCGAAGATGAGCCAGCGCGACGACGGCAGATAGAGGCTGATGAGCAGATACATCACCAGCACCAGTCCGGCGAAGAGGGTCAGTGCTCGAGTAAAACGATGCCGAGGCATTGCGGAATGAGGTGCTTTTGCAGGAAGGAGACCAGCTTGTCATCCTGAACCGCCGGAGGCACGGAGCGCGGAGCGCGCAGTGCCGCAGGACGGTGAAGGATCCCCGGCTGATAACCCGGATGGGCGGTGGTTCGCTGATGGCCGCCACCCGCCCGTTGTTATCAGCCGGGGATCCTTCGACCGTCCTACGCGACTCCGGCTTCGCCTACGTCGCTTCGGCGGCTCAGGATGACAATCATTTTTTCCTCTTCACCAACTGCTTCACCTCATCATTTCCGATCGGGCTCTGCGCGGAGATGATGATCGCTGCCGTTCCCTCGGCGAAGGGCGGGACGGTGCAGCGGATCACGGTCGTGCCGTCGCCGGCGGTTTTGCCACGGAAGATCACGCGCGGCGGCTCGACGGTGGAGATGACTTTCACCTCGATGGCGGCGGCTGCGATCGGATTCTGCGACAGGCTCTTCTTCGCCGCCACGCGCAGCTCGACCGGCATCCCGGCGTAGAACTCGGTGCTGCTCATCAGCGACAACTCGAGGTGCTCGCTCTCGGCCTCGGAGGCGAGATAGTCGATGATGACCTGATCGAGCGTCCGCTCTTCGTCGACTGCCAGCGGCGGAGGCGGCGGTTCGACAGGTGGCGGGACCGGCACCGGCGTCGATAACGTCGGACGCGCCGTCACCTTCGTAATGTCCGCGGTCACGTCGAAGCGTCCGCGCTTGATGGCCGCGATCATCGTCCGATGCTGCTGCTCCATCAGACTGCCGATCCACTTCTCGTCCACGCCCGCGCCGGCCTGCTCGGCATACGACGTTTTTTTCGACGCGAGAATCTCACCGCCGACGTAGACGAGCGACTCGATGTACGGGTTCTGGAGTCCCTTGTCCTCGGTCTGGATGTGGTAGACCTTCTCGTTGTGCTTGATGTCGGTATTGAACCCGGTGATCACGAGGAAGCTCCGCCGCGGCCGTGAGTCAAGCCGCGGAGTGTATCAAATGGATTTCGGCGTCTCCTGCTGCAACGCGCGCACCTTCTGCCGCAGCTCGTCGCTGATCGGCATCTTCGTCTGCGCCTTCCAGTCGAAGAGGACGACCACCACTTTGCCGGTCGCTGCCACGCTGCCGCCGCGTTTGCGGATTTCGTAGACAGTATCGAACGACGTGGTCCGCATCTCCGTGATGCGGATGCAGATGTCGATCGGCTCCATCCCGATCTGCAGTTTGAAGTCGATCTCGGCGCGCGCGACGATGAAGCCGATGTCGGTCGGCAACCCCGCCGCGCCGGTCAGCGCGAACCAGAGCTGCGCCCGCGCCCATTCGAAGTAGGTGAGGTAGACGGCGTTGTTGACGTGCCCGAACGCGTCGACGTCGCGAAAGATGACCTGCCAGGGAACGACGTACCAGCCGTCTTGCCATCGATTGTTGCCAGAACTCATAACGAGCATCATCGCCGAGTCGTGTGCCGCTGTCATCCTGAGGCTGCCGAAGCCACGGAGCGCGACGCGCGAAGATGGCGTAGGACGGCGAAGGATCTCAAGCTTCCCAAGCTGCGTTGAATCCCCGGGGTTTCAGCCGGAGTTGCGCAGCTTGAACTACTAACCCGTAGATTCTGCGTGCGCAGCGAAGATTTTCTTTGACGGTTCTCGCGTGTTCGTTCCATCGAGAGTCCTTCTCCCCCGGCGTCTTTTTGCCGGGGGAGAAGGTGCCGAAGGCGGATGAGGGGGCGGAGCTTGCGCGACCTGCGGTTTCAGGCGCCGCCCCTCACCCGCACTCCGCTTCGCTGCGTGTCTCCCTCTCCCCGGAAGAAACTCGGGGAGAGGGACGCTCGACCAGAAAGATTCTTTGGTTGCGGCTATGCCGCGCTGTGATCCTTCGCCGTCCTTCGCGACTACGCCTTCGGCTCCATCGCTTCGGCGGTTCAGGATGACAGCTACTGTACTGTCGCCGTCGTCGACGCAACCTGCGCCGCGGCGCGCGTGCACGACTGCAGGTAGCGTCCCGGCAGCGGATGATCGAGATACGGCGCGATGATCTGTGACGCGGCCACGAGCATCTTCAGATCGACGGCGGTGTCGATGCCCATTTTCTCGAGCATGTAGACGAGGTCCTCGGTGGCCATGTTGCCGCTGGCGCCGGGCGCGTACGGACATCCGCCCAGTCCGCCCGACGACGCGTCGAACGTGGCGATTCCCATCTCCAGCGCGGCCAGCGTATTCGCCAGCGCGGTGCCGCGCGTGTCGTGAAAGTGCATGGCCAGCTTCGACGCCGGAATGACCTGCAGCAGTATTCCGATCACGCCCTGCACCTGCACCGGCGTGCCGACGCCAATCGTGTCGCCGACCGAAACTTCGTAGCATCCGAGGTCGAGAAGGCGGGCGGAGACTTCGAGAACTTTCTCGGGCCCGACGTCGCCTTCGTACGGACAGCCGAACGCGGTCGAGACATACCCGCGCACGTTCATCCCCTCGGCACGCGCACGCGCCGCGACCGGCGCGTAGTTCTGGAACGACTCGTCGATCGACATGTTGATATTGCGTTTGTTGAACGTGTCCGACGCCGCGGTGAAAATCGAAATCGACTTCACGCCCGTCTCGATGGCGCGATCGAGTCCCTTCATGTTCGGCACGAGCACCGGATAGTCGACGCCCGGGTCTTTCGGAATGTTGCGATAGACCTCGGCGGTGTCGGCCATCTGCGGCACCCACTTCGGACTGACGAATGCGCCCGCCTCGATGGTGCGCAAACCGGCATCAGCCAGCGCGGTGATGTAGTCGATCTTGGCCTCGGTAGGGATGACCACTTTCTCGTTCTGCAGACCGTCGCGCGGACCGACTTCGACGACATGGACGTGATCGATGGTGATTTTCATGCGAGTGTCACGAGGTCCAAACCGGGTTGCACCATCTCCCCTTCCTTGCAATTGATCGCGGCGACGGTGCCGTCGCGCGGCGCGGTGATCTGATGCTCCATCTTCATCGCTTCGAGGATCAGCAGCGGCGTGCCTTTCGTCACTTCGTCGCCGACTTTGACGAGAATCTTCAACACGACCCCCGGCATCGGCGCGCTCATGGAGTGATCGCGATGCCGCGCCCTTGCCCGCGATTTCTCCGCCGTCTCGACCGTCCAGATCTCGCCGTCGTACGCGAAGTTGATTTCCGAGCCGTTGTTGATAAATGGGACGAAGTGCGTACGGCCGTCGATATTCAACTCGGCTTCGTTGCCGCGCAGTGCGATGAGGTCAATTTGCACGATTCGAGTTTATCCCGCCGAAAAGCTTTTCACGCGGAGACGCGGAGGGCCTGCTTTTCTCCGCGTCCCCGCGGCTCCGCGTGAAACTACTTCGTATATCGCGAACCAGGTGAATCAATCGCGATGCCCGAGGCGCAGAGAGGGCAAGCAGACTCGGCGAACGTCTCAAGATTTAAAGCCAGCAGAGACTCGTACGGCGCTGAAAACGGATTCGCAACACCGCTCCGATTGAGGATCGATGCAAACCCAGCGACAGTGCCTCCGAGGTTTTCAACAACCGCGGCAGTTTCACGCGTCGACTTCCCGGTCGTCACGACGTCCTCCACGATCACGACGCGCTCGCCCTCGGCGATCCGGAAGCCGCGGCGAAGCGTCATCGCCCCTTCTTTCCTCTCCGTGAAGATCGACGGCACATCGAGCGCCTCGGCCACCGTGTAGCCGATGATCACGCCGCCCAGCGCCGGCGCGACGACCTTCGCCGGCTGCATCGCGCGCACTTTCTCCGCGAGCGCGACGCCGATCGCCTTCGCGTTGCGCGGATGTTCGAGCAGCAATGCGCATTGGACGTAGCCGGGACTGTGCAGCCCGGACGACAGACGGAAATGGCCGCTGAGCAGCGCGCCCGTTTCGCGGAGGAGTTCGGCAACGTCGAGCGGCATGGCCGGCGAGAATAGAATGCGCCGAGGAGTAGCGCAACCATGGGTGAACTGACAGAGAAAATTCGCGCCGAGCTCACCGCGGCGATGAAAGCGCGCGACGCCGAGCGCCTTTCCACGCTGCGCATGCTGCAGTCGGCGTTCAAATATCAGCAGATCGAAGTCGGCCACGAGCTGAGCGACGAAGAGGCGTTGACCGTGATTCGCAAAGCGGTCAAGCAGCGTCAGGATTCGATCGAGCAATACACGAAGGGCAACCGTCCCGAGCTCGCCGCGAAAGAGCAGAGCGAGATGGAGTTGCTCAAGACCTGGCTGCCCGCGGACCTGACCGACGACGAGATCGAAGCCGGCATCCGCGAGATCGTGGCATCGACCGGCGCGCAGTCGAAAAAGGACATGGGCAAGGTGATGAAGGAAGCATCCGCCAAGTACAAAGGGCGGGTGGACGGGCGGAAGCTGCAGGAGATCGTTTCGAAGTTGCTGCCGTGAACTGATGAGCGCCGATGCTGACTAAATCCGAACACGCCCGTTACGCGCGCCACCTCATCCTCCCCGAGGTTGGGGAGGCGGGGCAGGAGAAGCTGAAGGCGGGATCGGTGCTCGTCGTCGGCGCGGGAGGATTGGGAAGTCCGGTCGGACTCTACCTCGCTGCCGCCGGCGTCGGTCGCATCGGGCTCGTCGACTTCGACGATGTCGATGCCAGCAATCTGCATCGCCAGGTGCTGTACGGAACGTCCGACGTCGGCCGTCCGAAAGTCGAAGCAGCGAAGGCGCGTTTGCAGGACTTGAATCCCGACATCGTCATCGACACGCACGACGCTGCGCTGACCTCGGACAACGCGCTCGGCATCATCGAGAGGTACGACGTCATCGTCGACGGCACCGACAACTTCGCCACGCGCTACCTCGTCAACGATGCCTGCGTTCTCCTCGGCAAGCCGAACGTCTACGGATCTATTTTCCGGTTCGAAGGCCAGGCCTCCGTTTTTTCGGCCGCCGACGGACCGTGTTACCGCTGCCTCTATCCTGAACCGCCGCCGCCGCATCTCGTCCCGTCGTGCGCCGAAGGGGGCGTCCTCGGCGTTCTTCCCGGCGTCATCGGCACGATCCAGGCGACGGAAACGATCAAGCTGCTGACCGGCATCGGCGAAACGCTCGTCGGCCGGCTTCTGCTTTTCGACGCGCTGCGGATGTCGTTTCGTTCGTTGCGCCTCAAGCAGCAACACGATTCGCACGCGGCGATTACGGGACTCATCGACTACGACCAGTTCTGCAATCCCGCGAACCTGCACGAGGTCGCGGAGATCGGCGACGCGATCGCGATCGATGTTCGCGAAGAGTACGAATGGGATGCAGGCCACATCGACGGCGCTCGCCACATCCCGCTCGGCGACCTGCCGAATCGTCTCGACGAACTTCCGCGCGATGCCGACATCGTCTTTTACTGCCAGACAGGCGGCCGTTCCGCGCGCGCCCTCGACGTCGCGCGCGATGCAGGGTTCACGCGCGCGAAACATTTGCGCGGCGGGTACGCGGGGCTGCGCTAATTTTCTCAGTCCTGCCAAGCCTCGCAAGCACAGACAGGAGTGTCTGTGCCACACCGGCTGTGCCGGTAAAAAAACACCTCTGAATCAATGGCGCAGCCATGTGGCACAGACACTCTTGTCTGTGCTTTTGCAAATCGCGCTGGCTGCACCTGATAACCCTGACTACAATTCCGCGAATGGCTAACGGCTCCATCATCGGCGGCGTTCTCGCTCCTCATCCGCCGCACATCGTTTATGGCGAGAACCATTGGCGCAATGAGCCGAAGTCGGAATGCGGCTGGGAGGTTTTGCGCTGGGGTTATGAGCGCGCGCGGAAGCACTTTTTGGAGAAGAAGCCGGACGTGTTTCTCGTCCACTCGCCGCACTGGCAGACGGTGATCGGCCATCACTTCCTCGGCATGCCCGAGTTTCACGGGCTGTCCGTCGATCCGATTTTTCCGAACCTCTTTCGCTTCAATTACGACATCAAAGTCGACGTCGAGCTGGCGGAGTTGATCGCCGAGGAGGGGGCGCGCGACGGGTTGATCACGAAGATGATGCGCAACCCGAACTTCCGCGTCGACTACGGCACGATCGTCTCGTGCCACATGATGAATCCCGAGTGGGACATCCCGATCGTAGGCATTAGCAGCAACAATTCTCCGTACTATTTTTCGAATGAAATGGGCCAGCAGCAGATGCTGCGCCTCGGCCAGGCCACGAAGCGCGCGATCGAGAAAAGCGGACGGCGCGCGGTGCTGCTGGCGTCGAACACGCTCTCGCATCGCCACTTCACCACCGAGCCAGACATCCCCGAGGACATGTCGCGCGAGCACGTGTACGAGCACAGCGGCTACTTGTGGGACATGAAAGTGCTCGACCTGATGCGCAAAGGTCGGACGCGCGAGTTGATCGCGGTGCTGCCGGAGTTCATGGACATGGCTGTGAGCGAAGTGAAGGCCGGCTCGCTGGCGTGGATGCTGTCGGCGCTCGACTTCCCGTCGTATCCGGCCGAGGTTTATGGCTACTGGACGGTGATCGGAACGGGCAACGCCGTCGTCGGCTGGGACCCGCAGCTGAAAGGCGAGGCAACCACGCAGGGAGCGGCATGATCGCGGTTCTGGCGTTTTTTTTCGCGACTGCGTTTCCGTCGACCAGCAAGACTTCCTGGATGCGGCCGGAATCGTTTCATCTCACGATCGGGATGAATCGCGCCGAGGCGGTGAAGGCGCTGGAGTCGAACGGCTGGAAGACGAAGAAGGGCGATTCCGCGGGCCAGATCCTCGTCGACTATGCCGACGATAAATCGCTCACGCTGCAGTTCGCCGGCGAGCGTTTGACGTCGATCCGCTTCGAGCTCTTTACGATTCTTCAGGAGGCGCCGAAAGCGTTCGAAGAGGAGCGCGTGTTTCTGCGCGAGTCGCTCGGCAAGCCGCGCAAAGCGACGAAGAAGGTGGTCATCTACGACCACAAGCTGCCGAACGTGATGGCGGTCCTGTCCGCCGATCCGAAGTCGGAGCAGGCGCAGAAGGGCGTGGGGATGCTGGTGGTGCGGTACTACGACCCGGTGAAGTGAGCTAGTTCGTCCCCGTCACCGCCGCCGCTTCCGCCACCTTCTTCTTTGCCTCGTACTTTGCCGACTTCCCTTCGTAGATGAAGATGCCTTCGCCGAGGGTGCCGACGTAGAGGCGGGCGGTATCGAACGGGTCGAGGGCGACCGAGGTCACCTCGGCGGTCCATGACGGGAGCGGGAACGAGCGCCAGTCGGAGTTTTTCGGTTCGGCAACCAGCATCTGGTGCTGCTGGCGCGAGGTGAGGAAAACGAAGTTGTCGGTGCTGCGCGAGCTGCCGAAGACCGATGCGAACTGCGCGTCGGGCGCATCCATCTCCGTCCACTTGCCGTCGGCGGCGATGTGCCCGGCTTTGACGCCCTGCGATCCGGCGACGAAGACGAGTTGGTGCTCGCCGGAGCCGCGGACAGCCAGCGTGCGGCCTTTCGCCGTCGCGCCTTCGACGGCCATCCACTGCATGCCGTCGAACGCGCGCAGACCGGCGTTCGTCAGCGCGAACAGCGCGCGTTTTTCGCCGAGGTTGCCGATGGCGATGTCGACGGCGCGGTCGTCGGCGCCGGCCAGGCGATACCAGCTCTTGCCGGAGTCGCGGCTGGTGAAAACGCCTTCCGCGGTCGCGGCGAAGTAGCGGACTTTGTTGAAGCGCAGCACCTTGTCGACGCGGATCGGATAGCTGGCCGGCGGCGCCTGCGACCACGTTTCGCCGTCGGTGCTCCAGAAGAATCCCTTTTCCGTCCCGGCCACGAACTTCACCTCGGCATCCTCGGTGATGACGAGCGAGAGGATCTGCGGCAGGTCATTGGTCGGCAGCTTCTTCCACGTCGCGCCTGCATCGGTCGAGCGATAGATGCCGCTCGACGATCCGCCGAAGGCCACCGCGGCGTAGACGTTCTTCGGCTGCGCGGCGTCGGCGGCGATCGAGGTGATGGTCAGATTGCGCAACCCGTCGCACGAGCGCGTGAACGTTTTCGCGTTGTCGTTGGAGATGTAGACGCCGTCGCCTTCGACGCCGAGGATCACACGGCCGGGACGCTGCGGATGAAGGGCGATGGTGTTGACGACGAGCGACTCGTCGCTGATCGTGTACCAGGTCTTGCCGCCGTCATGGCTGCGATACAGACCGGCCACGGATCCGGCGAAGATCGAGTCGGGATCACACGGATCGAGCTCGATGTCGTGGATGCGCCGGTTGTTAAATCCGTCGCGGTAGCGTGTCCAGTTCTCGCCGCGGTTCGGCGTGTTGTAAACCCAGCCGCACGTCGAGACCCAAACCTTGTCGGGGTTGTAGCGGTCGATGGTGATCGAGAACATGTCGGTGTCGAGCACCATGCCGTTGTTGATCAGCTTCCAGGTCTTGCCGCCGTCGTCGGAACGCGTTCCCTGCCGCCACGTGCCGACGTAGATGCGATCGTGCGTGCGCGGGTCGAGCGCCAGCGATTCGACGTTGATCTGATCGGAAATCTGCGTCCACGATTCGCCGCCGTCGGTGGAGCGATAGACGCCGGTCAAGCCGCCGATGAGGACGTAGTCGGCGTCATGCGGATCGATGGCGATGGCGCGGACGGAGAAATCCTCGAGCCCTGCATCGCGCCGCGTCCAGTTCTTTCCGCCATCCTCCGAAACCGCCACGACGCCGCCACCCCACGCGCCCCAGCAGGCGGCCCAGAGCCGTCCCTTGCGGTCGAGGACGAGGTTGTCGACGACGTAGCCGGGAAACGGGATGCCGCCGCGCGGGTTCGTCCACGACTTCGCGCCGTCGTTGGAGACGTAAACCTCGCCGCCGCTGGTGCCGAGGTAGAGGGTGTCGGGATGCGAGGGATCGATGATCAGCGCGCGAACGTCGGCGCCATAGAGATTGGCGCGCCGCCATTGCGCACAAAGAGGAAGTGCCGTGAAAAGAAACGTGAGAACGATGAGGAGTTTACGCATGCCCGCCCGTACCGAAGAGTTTTACCACGTCGAAAGCAATATCGCTGCCGTGGGGGGCTGTCATTCCGAGCCGCCGATACCCCTGAGGGGGTCGAGGACGGCGAGGAATCCCCAGCCGATAGCCGCCGCTCGCCCGCGGTTGCAGCCGGGGATTCCTCGCCGCGCTTGACCCCTCCGGGGTGTCGCCGGCTCGGAATGACAGGTTATCCTTCGCCCGACATGACCTCTCTCCGCACCTGCGTCTTCCCTTGTGCCGGTTTCGGCACGCGGTTTTTCCCGGCCACGAAAGTGATCCCGAAGGAGATGCTGCCGCTCGTCGACAAGCCCATCCTCCAGTACGGGATCGAAGAGGCCCTCGGCTCCGGCATGGACAAGCTCGTCGTGGTGATGTCGAAGGGGAAGGACGCCATCCTCGACCACTTCGACCGCACCGCCGAGCTGGAGCGGTCGCTTCAGGAGCGGAAGAAGAACGATCTGCTGGATGAAGTCGAAAACGTCAGCCGGATGGCCGACATCATCTCCGTCCGTCAGAAGGAGGCGCTCGGCCTCGGCCACGCGGTTCTGCAGGCCAAGGATGCCGTCGGACGCGAAGCGTTCGCGGTCGTGCTGCCGGATGACGTGATCTTGGCCGACGAGCCGTGCCTGCTGCAGATGCGGCACGTGTTCGAGGAGACCGGGCGGCCGGTGGTGGCGCTGATGGAAGTGACGGCCGAGGAAACGTCGCGCTACGGCATCGTGGCCGGCAACATGCTCGGTAATCGGCGCTTTCACATTACCGACATGGTCGAGAAGCCGAAGGTGAATCCGCCGTCGCGCTACGCCATCATCGGACGCTACATCCTGCCGCCGGACATTTTTCCGCTGCTGGAAAAAACCGAGCGCGGCGCCGGCGGCGAGATCCAGCTCACCGACGCGTTGCGCGAGCTGGTGCGCACCGGCGATTTTTACGGCTACGTTTTCGAAGGGAAACGTTATGACGCCGGCGAAAAGCTCGGCTATCTGAAAGCGACCGTCGATTACGCGCTGCGGCATCCCGTCTTAGGCGAGGAGTTTCGCGAGCATCTCGAGGCGCTGATCGGCGAAGAGCAACCGCATGGACAAACGCTTCGACATCCTCGACGCGCCTGAGGACGTCCGCGCTCTGGTCGGCGAATGCGAGCTGACTGGAAATCGGACCACCTTCCTGCGCAACGACCGGCCGATCGCGATCCTCATCTCGCACGATGAGTACCTCGCACTGCGCGAGACGATCGACATCGCCGACGACGCGCCGTTACGCGCCGCATTGGACGAGGGGGAGGCGGAGGTGGAGCGCGGTGCGATGATCGCGATTGAGGATCTGCTGGGCGTTTCGTAGCGCCAGCGGCTCGCTGGCTGGACCGCCACCGGCTCGGTGGCGCGTACCAAATTGCCGGCGAGCCGCCGGCGGTACAGCCGCCGGGCCGGCGGCGCTACGATCTGCGCGATAGACTTCGCTTCATGTGGAATGACCGCCTGCGCTTTGCCGAGCGCGTGGAAAAAGACTGGAAAGCGCTCAACGACGAGCAGCGCGTCGTCGCGACGAAGGCGCTGGAGACGATCGATGAGGATCCGATCATCGGCGCGCCGCTGTTCGAGCCGTTGCGCGGGTACTGGAGCTATCGCAGCGAAGGGATTCGCATCATCTACCGCATCGTCACCGAGGCGCGGTTCATCGTCGTATTGAACATTGGCCTGGTGATGGCGCGATGAAGTTCATCCTGGCCTCGCAGTCGCCGCGACGGCGCGAACTGCTTGCATCGATCGGACTTGATTTCGACGTCATCCCAAGCGACGTCCCCGAGGTGCATCAGCCGGGAGAGTCGCCCGAGGAGTACGTGGCGAGACTGTCGCGCGACAAAGCGGGGGCGATCGCCGCGAAGCACGACGACGCCTGGATCATCGCCGCCGACACTACCGTCCTCCTCGGCGAGGAGTTGCTGGAGAAGCCCGTTGATGACGCCGACGCGCGGCGGATGCTGGCCGCCATCGCCGGCAAGACCCACATCGTCTACTCCGGCGTCACGCTGCAGAACGCCGCCCGCGGCTGGCGCGACACGCGCGTCGCCGAGTCCGAGGTGAGGATGCTGCCGCTCGACGAGCGCGACATCGCGTGGTATGTCTCGACCGGCGAACCGCTCGACAAAGCGGGCGCCTACGCCGTTCAGGGCATCGGAGCGATGTTCATCGACTCCATTCACGGCAGCTATACGAACGTAGTTGGATTACCACTTGCTTTGCTTTTTCAGATGCTGAGACGGGCAAGTATCGATCCGTTGAAAAGGGGGAGTGGGGAGTAGGGAGTGGGGAGTGGGAGCCTGGAGCCGCAACGGTTCTCCGACTCCCTACTCCCTACACCCCACTCCCTGCCACACATGTCATCCGCGGCAAAAGTCGGCATTTTCATGCTGATCATCCTGGCGATCCTCGGGTATTTCATCCTGAAGATCGAAGACGTGCAGATCGGTCACGGAACGGGCGCGCGCAAAGTCACCGCCGTCTTCGACTCCGTGGCGGGACTCGACAACAAGTCCGCCGTGCGCGTGGCCGGCGTGCGCGCGGGGAAGGTTTCGAACATCAAGTTGCGCCCGGATGGAAAAGCCGAGGTGACGCTGGACATCGATCCGGACGTGATCCTGCATCCTGGTGCCAGCGCCCACGTCGCGAACCTCGGACTGCTCGGCGAGAAGTACATCGAGCTCGATCCCGGTCCGGCGAATACGCCGGCCATTCCGCAGGAACAGAGCGTCGTGTTGCGCGGATCGCAGCCGGCGTCGATGGACGACATCACCAACCAGGTTGCGGCGATCGCCACCGATGTAAAAGCGATTACGGCTTCGCTGCGCGGCGCGATGTCCGGCCCTCAGGGCGAACAACGGCTGGTAGACATCATCGAAAACGTACGGACGATTACGGCACAGGTGCGCGATCTCGTCGCCGCGAATCGGAGCAACGTTGATGCGACGGTGGCCAACGCCCGCGTGATCAGCGACTCGCTGCGCGTGGAGATCCCGAAGCTGGCCGCGTCGCTCGACCGCATGGCCACGCAGATGTCGGGCACGGTCGGCGAGAACCGGCAGGACGTGCGGCAGATCGTCGAGAACCTGCGCACGCTGTCATCGGATCTCAAGACGACGTCCGACAATCTCAACGCGGTGACGGGCCAGATTCGCAGCGGCGAAGGCACGGTCGGCAAGCTTTTGTACAGCAATGAAGCGCACGACCGTCTGACCGCTGCCCTCGGCTCCGTCGAAAGCGGCGTGAACGAGTTGCGCAGCACGCTCGGACGCGTCGGCAAGATGCAACTCGACCTCGGCCTCAACGGCGATTACTACGCGGGACTGCCGGACCGGCAGGACGGCGGAGACAAGATCGGCGGCAACTCGCGCTCCGCAGTCTGGCTTCGCCTGACGCCGAATCCGGAACGCAATCGTTTCTACAACGTGGAGCTGGCCGACACGCCGTACGGCAAGCGCAACGACAAGACGATCGAGGAGACCGTCACGAATCCCGCCACCGGCCAATCACAGACCACGATCACGCACCAGACGAAGTTCGATCGCTCGTTCCTCGTCTCCGCGCAGGCCGGCTGGAACCTGAAGCCGTTCGCCGTCCGCCTCGGCATGATCGATTCCACCGGCGGCGCCGGCGTCGACTATTTCTACAACCCGCGCATCCGCGTCACCGGCGAAGCCTTCGACTTCGGCCACCGCACCGGCGACAGCAACCCGCACCTCCGCCTCTACGGCGAGTACGTTTTCCGCACGGAGAAGCCGACCACGCCAACGATCTTCCTCCGCAGCGGCATCGATAACGTGTTGAACCACACCGCGTTCACGCTGGGCGGCGGCATCCGCTGGCGGGACGATGATTTGAAGTACTTGCTTGGGAGCATTCCGATCAAGTAGGCCGAGGTAGACTACGTGGTTCGATGCAGTACGAATGGGATCCCGAGAAGGATCGACGCAATCAATCGAGACACGGCATTGGCTTCGAGGAAGCCGCTACCGTGTTCGGAGATGACCTTGCGCTGTCATGGCCAGATCGCGAACACTCCGACGAGGAATATCGCACGCTCACACTCGGCTACACCGAGACGAATAGACTGATTATCGTGGCACACACAGAACGCGAAGACCGCACCCGAATTATCACGGCACGCGATGCAACGCCCATAGAACGAAGACTCTATGAATCAGGATAACGACAACGATCTCGAGATCCCCGAGCAAACCTCGGCTCCTGGAGGAGTACGGGGGAAGTATTACGCCCGCTACAAGGAAGGTGCGAATCTGGTGTTGCTCGCACCGGACGTAGCCGAGGTTTTCCGCGACTCCACGTCCGTGAACGCGGCGCTACGGCAATTTCTCGCCGACCACGGTGCACCTCCATCGAAAACGGCCGGCGAATAGCGTTCTTCAGATCACTCCCAAATCAATCGCCCGCAACACTGCGCGCGTGCGATCGCGCACGCCTAACTTCGAGAGCAGATTCGAGATGTGGTTTTTCACTGTTCCCTCGGTGATGTTGAGCAACTCGCCGATTTCGTGGTTGCTGTAGCCGCCGGCTAGGAGGCGCAGGATCGTTCGTTCGCGGTCGGTGAGCGGCTCGGGGAGGTCGGCGGACTCGAAGGACGAGTCGCTCTTCTCCAGGGCGCGCATGATTCGCTCGGTGATGACCGGCTCGATGCAGGTTCCGCCCTCCGCGAGCGTGCGGATCGCGCCGGCGAGGCGCTCCAGCGAGACGTCCTTGAGCAGCCATCCTTTCGCGCCGGCGCGGACGGCTTCGAACAGGATCGCGTCGTCGTCGAACGTCGTCAGGATCAGCGTTGGGCGCGCAGCGTTGCGTTCGCGGAGCGTGCGCAGGACGCCGACGCCGTCGAGCTTCGGCATGCGCAGATCGAGCAGGACGACGTCCGGCCTCTCACGCTCGATGACCTCCACCGCTTCCTCGCCATCGCTGGCCTCGGCGACGACTTCGATGTCGGGCACGAGCGCGAGGAGGCTGCGCAGACCCTGGCGGACGATGGTCTGGTCCTCGACGATGCAGATGCGGATCACGCGGCAGCTCCGAGCGGCAGCGTGACGTGGAGCGCGAAGCCGCGGCCGCGCGTCGACGTCACTTCAAACGTCCCTCGGGCTTGTTGCACGCGCTCGCGAAGGCCGAGGAGGCCGTTGCCGAAGCGAATGTCGTCGGCGCCGACGCCGTCGTCGCGCGCGTCGATCGAGAGCGTGTGATCGTTCGTGTTCATGTTCAGCCAGAGATTGCGCGCGCCGGAGTGGCGGACGGCGTTCGTCACGATTTCCTGCACCGTCCGCAGCGCGACCTCGGCGACATTCGCGTCGGCCACCGCGAGCTCGTGCGGGAAGTCGAGATGGAGCGACGGCGTCACGATGACGTCGCGCAACGATTCGAGCGACGACGTCAGATTCACCGGCTCGTCGTTGCGGAGCCGGCTGACGACGTCGCGAACGTCAGCCAGGAGGTGCTTGGCAATCGACTTGCTCTTCTCGATGGGATCCTTGGCCTCGCCCGTTGCCAGATGGCCGGCCACTTCGAGATTGAGACTGAGTGCGGTGAGGTGATGGCCGAGGAGATCGTGGAGATCGCGCGCGATGCGGAGTCGTTCCGAGGTGCGGCTGCTGATCTCGAGCAGTTCCGTGGTCATGCGCAACTCCGCATTGGCCTCGGCCAGCGATTTCCGCGCCTCCATCTCCGAATGCGCGACGTGCATCGAGAAAAGAGAGAAGAGCGAGAAGGCGAAGTAAACGAGCGCGTAGATGACGGGCGATGCGTCGTTCTGCGAAACGATGATGCCGAGAACGATGCAGTTGATGGCGATGGCGATGATGGCGGCGCGCGGCCGGTACGCGCCGAGCTGGGCGGCGATGATCACCAGCAGCACCGGTTGAAAGCCGGTGGGCTGCAGAGCGACGCAGACGTACGCCGCCAATGTTTCGACGACGATCATCGAAATTTTCGTCGGCGTGCCGCAGCCGGGACGCGTGCCGAGGAGGAACGCGACGATGAAGATGATGAAGGCGGTGAAGAGCAGCGCAGCGCGCGGGCCGGCCAGCGAACGGTACTGCGCCTGCCACAGCACACTCGGAATCCCGATGATGATCCAAGTCAGAACTCCGACCCACTTCATCTTCTGTTCGTTCACGTTCATCGCATTTTAAAAGCCCTACGCGGCAGAACCTTGTCACCGCTTTGGTGGCGGAGCCTCGGGCAACCAACGCTGCCGGCCGTGCCGGCTAGAAGTACATGCGTGCGCCGGCGGTCGTCACGCGCCGCAGCTGCATGTACGACAGCTCGCTGCCGCGCGCGCCGGCAAATTCGGTATCGATGGCGTAGATGCTAACGTTGGCGCGCACACGAAGCGACAGCGTAGCGCGCGCGAGCAGCGATCCGTCGCGCAGATTGGCGATGGCGATCAGCTCGAGATCGAGCTTGTCGTGCGGGACGTCGATGCGGACGAAGCCGTAGTTGCGCGCCATCCGCAGCGGCGAATAGGCAGCATTGACGGCGCGGAAGGACTTCTCGTCGTGCGCGAAATCGGCGGCGGAACGAAAGGCGCGGAAGGCGTTTTCGTCGAGTCCATCGCCGCCGTGATACAGCTCGGCCACGGCGTTGACGCTGTTTCGGAACGTGTACTGGCCGCCGATCAGCGCATGACGCCGCGCGATCTCGCCGTGCAGTTCGAGCGCATCGCCGAAAACGCGCGCGGCACTGATACCTTGCTGCGTGCCGTCGCCGTCGCGGCGGAAGTGGAGCGAGACGTCGGTGCCGGCCACGAGGCGGTAGACGCGGCCGGCCACCGCGCCATCGAGCGCGTAGAGCGAGACGTTCGTGCCGCGGATGAAGAGATCGGTGCGGATCATGTCGACGCCGATGTTGGCGGAACGGCGGTCGGACGGATCGGCAGGATTCTTTTTCGGACTGACGAAGGCGGTCGGATTCCAGGCGTAACCGGTGCCCCATTTTTCGATGACGCGGCCGATGGTGACGTCGAGCCACGGTTTCGGATTGAGCTGAACGAATGCTTCGCCGACGTCCGCGCGTTGATTTCCACCCTCCTCCGCATCGCCGCGTAATTTGAGATGGAACTTCCAGTCGCGGCTTTCGGGAGCAGCGTCGAGGAATGCGACGGCATCGGCGGAGCCGCTGCGATACGGCAGGCCGGCGTTGTTGCGCGGGTTCAGTGCCGACGCGGCGTTCGCGGGCGTGAGTTGCCATTCCGCGCCGGCGGAGCCGAAGAATTTGAAGGTTTCGGCGTGAATCGATGTCGCGACGATCAAAATCGTCGCGATGATGATCGTCTTCACCATTTGCCTAACGCGTCCTTCGTGAACATCTTTTCGGCGTTTTCTTTTGGGGTGAGGTTCGCGTAGCGCATCAGGGTGCGGTTGCCGGGGCGCAGCAGGTCGTAGATCTCGATCTCCGTCACCACGCGGCGGCCGGCCATCGTTCCGTACGCTTTGTACGTGGCGCGCTTGATCAGCTTTCCGGAGACGACGTAAAAGTCGGCGCGGCGCGGCTCGTACGATTGCTTGTCGATCCAGAGCCGCACGCGGTTGTAAGCGACGGAGGGATCCTTGGCGACGAGGTCGATGACGAACGCGTCGCCGTCCTCGGCCACCGCCGTCGCGTTGTAATCGACGGTGAAACTCGTTCGCGCCACGTCGCCGTTCGAGGCTTGTCCCATCAGACGTTGCAGCGGCGAGATGCGGATCGGCCGGCTCGCGCTCGGCAGATAAATCCACATGGCGTCGCGCAGCATGAGCAGGTATTTCCCCTTCTCCGTCTGCGGAAAGGTGAACTCGACCACGCTGCGGTCGCTGCTCTTTCCGTAAACGCGAAAGCGCGAGGTGTCGGTTTTTCCGCCGGTCGCGAACGAGGTCAGCTCGACGTCGACGGAGAAGCTTTCGATCGGATTGCGGAAGACGTCGGAGCGCGCGAGAACGGCTGCGGCTTTATCGTCGGCGAGCAGCGGCAATGCGAAGAAAAAAATCGCGATGTACATGAGTCGTTTCATGGTCAGTCCTTAGATGTGGCCGAGGGCGTCCACGATCTTCAGCCGCGACGCTTTCAGCGCGGGGAGGATCGACGACAGCGTCGACGTGATGACGGCGATGAGGAAGGCGGTGATGAGAATGCCGGGCTGCAGCATCACGCGCAGCGGGTAACCCTGCGTGTAGCCCGGAGGCGGCGGCAGCATGATGTGCACGCGGTTGATGAGGCTGGAGATGCCTGCGCCGCACAGCAATCCCGCCACTCCTCCAATGACGCCGATCATCAGCCCCTCGGCCAGGAAGAGCCTCCAGACGCTAGCGCGCGTCGTGCCGATGGCCATCATCGTGCCGATCTCTCGCGTCCGCTCGAAGATCGACATCACGATCGTGTTGGCCACGCTGAAGATCACGATGGCGAAGACGACCATCCCGATGAAGCCGAAGATGCCGTTATAGAGCGCCACGACCTGGTGATAGAACGTGGCCAGTTGCGACCAGTCCTTCATCTCCAGCGACCAATGATTTTTCGCGAAGAGCGAGGTGAGGCTGGCGCGGACCGCGGCCGTGTCGTCCGTGTCGTTGAGCATGACCAGCAGACGCTCGACTTTCGTCGTCTGCAGGAGCTGCTGCGCGCCGGCCAGCGGCATCTTGACGGCGCGGTCGTCGTACTCCTTCACGCCGCTCATGAAGACGCCGGCCACGCGCACGTCGATGGCGTTGAGCGAGCCGGAAGTCGTTGTCGACATCAGCGTCAGGTAATCGCCCGGTTTGGCGTGCATCGAGGCGGCAAGGCCGCGGCCGATGATGACGGCGTCCGATTCGTTGGCTGGTAGATCGGTTCCGGCCACGAGGCGCTGCGCGTTCATGGCCCGGTCTTCTTTCGCCTCGACGCCGGTGGCGATGAAGGTCTCCGACTTGTCGCCGTTGCTGACCAGGCCCATCAGCGTGATCTGGGCGGTGGTCATGCGCACGCGCTTGTCCGTCTGGATGGCGCGCCGCAGTTGCGCAACATCTTCCAGTCCATACTCGAGCGGCTTCTTTGCTTCGACGCGCTCGAAGCCGGCTTTGTAGATCTGCAGATGTCCCAGCCGGTTGCGGATGGTGCTCTCGCGAAGCCCGTGAAAGGTAATGGCTTTGTAGCCGCCGAAAAGAATCAATCCGACAGCTCCGAAGACGATGACCAGCAGCGTGATGGCCGAGCGGCGGCGATTGCGGAAGATGTTGCGAAGAGCGAGTTTGGTCAGCATGTCGGTTCCTTTACGAAGCGCGCGCTTCGAGCAGCGGTTCGTTCACGATCGCGCCGTCGTGCATGCGCACGCAGCGTCGCGCGCGCGACATCAGTGCGGGATCGTGCGTGGCGAAAATGAAGGTGCAGCCGGTCCGGGCGTTGAGCGTTTCCAGTAAATCCAGGATCTTGGCGGCGGTGACAGAGTCGAGATTCGCGGTCGGCTCGTCGGCCAGCACGAGCTTCGGCTGCCCGGCCATGGCCCTGGCGATGGCCACGCGCTGCCGCTGGCCGCCGGAGAGCTGATCGGGACGCTGCCGCGCCTGATCGCTGAGTCCGACCTGCTCCAGCCACTCCAGCACGCGTTTGCGCCGCGCCGCCGCGGGCACATGCTGCAACAGCAGCGGGTACTCGACGTTCTCGTATGCGGTGAGCACCGGAATCAGATTGAACGTTTGGAAGATGAAGCCGAGGGTGTGAAGGCGGGTGGAGGCGAGCCGGTGGAGCGGGACGGGCGTGACGTCGATGCCGTCGATCACGATTCGTCCCGAGTCGGGCTTGTCGATACAGCCGATGAGGTTGAGCAGCGTGGTCTTGCCGCTGCCGGACGGGCCCGCCAGCGCAAGGAAATCGCCGCGGTCGACGTCGAGTGAGACGCCGGTCAGAGCGCGGACGTTCACGCGTCCCAACGGGTAGGTTCGGGTCACGTCGAGCAGGCGGATCAGTGGCGGTTGGTGCATCGGTATCTCCTTCGCCGCCCAATCTAGGCGTCCGCCGGAGGCACCGCATGTGCAGGAAGAACGGCGTCCGCATCATGACTTTCGGCATACCCACCGAAAATCGACGTTTGACGCGGAAGGTGCGGTAGAGCACAATCGCGCGAAAACGTAGTAGGAGAGGAACAACTGATGGCGACAACGAGTAAGAAGAAGAGCGGCGGCAGCGGACTGTCCGCGCTAGTTACCCCGAGCAGCGATCTGGCGGCAATCGTCGGCAGCAACCCGATGCCGCGCAGCGAAGTCACCAAGAAGGTGTGGGACTACATCAAGGCCAATGGCCTTCAGGACCAGACCAACAAGCGGATGATCAACGCGGACGACAAGCTGCGGAAGATCTTCAACGGCAAGAACCAGGTCTCGATGTTCGAGATGACGGCTCTGGTCAGCAAGCACCTGAAGGCCTAGCCGGGCCGGCCGGCGGCGTTGGTTGCCTTCGGCTCCGTCCACATTTGCGCACTGAAGGAAAGGCCGGCGTAATGCCGGCCTTTTTGCGTTTGCAGTGTGGACCACGGCCGATGCTTGCGCGACGCACGGCGCATCCCATCTCCAAAGTGCTGCGCACGAAATCCGTTACCGGATGCCGGTGTCGATGTTCACATCCACGCGCGTGACGGTGTTCGCATGGATGTCGACGACCTTCGGCAGGTCGGAGGTGCGGTCGATTCCGTTCGGCTTCAGGTCGATCGTGTATTTTGCCGGCGCGGCGAGATCGATCAGATACAAGCCCTGTGAATCGATGTCGACGGTGAAGAGCAGGTTCGTCTTCGCCTCATTCCACACCTCGATCTTGCGCGCCGCGTAGGCGGACGGCGGCGTCGGACACGGATTTCCGTCGCGCTCCGGACCGGGACAGTTCGGCCCGATCGTGACCACGCCGGAAAGCCGGCCATGATCCGCGGCCGATCCTGATCCGGCGGTCTTGCCATCCGTCGGCGACGTCGGACTATGGCAGGCGATGACGACGGCGAGAAGGGCAGTCGCAAGAGCAGAGCGTTGGGGGCGCATCGCGCTATTGTAGTCATCCAAGCGGCGATGGGCGCCGTAAACATCGCGAGGGGAGAGCCATGAAACGATCCATTCTGGTAGCCGCCGCCGTCATTTTCACTGCCTGCGCCTCGTCACCGTCGATTTCCTCCGACTACTCGCCGGGCGACGCCGAGAACGCCATCCGCCGCGCCAACGCCGATTTCGCCGCCAACGCGCGCGCCGGCAATGCCGGAACGCTGGTCGACAACTACTACGCGCCCGACGCCGAGGTCATGGCGCCGAATCTGCCGGTCTTCCGAAGCCGTGACGCCATCCGCGCGTTCTGGACGGCGTTCCTCGCCACCGGCACGGTCGACGTCGCGCTCACCAGCACGAACGTCACGCAGCCGTCCAGCGACGTCGCCATCGAGACCGGACGCTACGACCTGTCGCTTCGTCCCGCCAGCGGTCAGGCCGTCAAGGACGCCGGAAAGTACATGGTCCTCTGGAAGAAATCGAACGGACGCTGGTGGGCGGTCGAGGACATCTTCAACTCCGATATGCCCCCGCCGAAGTAGACCGGGTACATCCATTGCTCCGCACAGCCGTTTGCGGAGCGAGAGATGAAGAAATACCTGGGACTTTTCAAGCAGACGATCAGCGAATTCATTGCGGACAAAGTGCCGCGCCTCGGCGCGGCACTGGCCTACTACACGATTTTTTCGCTGGCGCCGCTGCTGCTGATCGTCATCGCCATCGCCGGCCTCGTCTTCGGACACGACGCCGCGCAGAACAAGATTTTCGCGCAGCTCCACGGCGTCCTCGGCGCGACCACCGCCGAGGGCGTGCAGGAGATGGTGAAGAACGCGGCCAAGCCGAAAAGCGGCACGGTGGCGACCGTCCTCGGCATCGCCACGCTGCTCCTCGGCGCGTCGGGTGTCTTCGGCCAGCTCAAAGATGCGCTCAACACGATCTGGGACGTGAAGCCGAAAGAAGGCCGCGGCATCATGGGGATGATCAAGGACCGCTTCCTTTCCTTCGCCATGGTCTTCGGCCTCGGCTTCCTGCTGCTCGTTTCGCTCGTGATCGACACCGCGATTGCGGCCATGGGCAAATATGCCGGCAATCACCTTCCCGGTGGCGAGGCGCTCTGGCACCTCGTGGAGCTGGCCTTCTCGTTCTGCGTGATCACGGTGCTCATGGCGGGGATTTTCCGCCTGCTGCCCGATCTCAAAATCGAATGGCGCGACGTCTGGTTCGGCGCGGCGCTGACGTCGCTCCTCTTCGTCCTGGGAAAATTCGCGCTCGGGATCTACTTCGCGAAGAGCGCGGTCGGATCGAGCTTCGGCGCGGCCGGATCGCTGGTGCTGGTCCTGCTGTGGGTCTACTACTCCGCGCAAATCCTCCTCTTCGGCGCCGAGTTCACGCAGGTCTTCGCGCGCTCGCACGGCAGTCTGAAACAGGAAGCGGACGCGAAGCGGACGGTCAAAGAGAAAGAGGAACAGGCGCCGGTACCGGCAGCAAAACCGGTTGTGGTCTACAAGAACGCGCCATCAAAAGGCGGCGGAGCGGGCATCGCGAAGATGGCCGCGGGCGGCGTGGCCGGACTGTTGATCGGCGCGCTGGTCGGCGGCGTCAGCGCGACGATCGTCGTGGTGAAGTCGGTGAAGAAGCTGTTTACGCGCTGACGGTCACTTCGATCGTGTCGCCTTCGTCATCAGTCCGATGCCGACGGCGATGGCCGCGGCGCCGGCGGCAAGCCACGAGGAGTTCGACCTGGCGTTCTTCACGCCGCGCTTGATCGACCGTGTCGCACTGTGGCGTTTTTTATAAGCGAGCCCATCCAGTTCCATGACGCTGCCCTTGACGCTCGGCGTATCGAGAATCTTGCCGATGGCCCAGATCGTCAGCGGCGGAATCAGCCGTGTCAATGTGGTGTGAGTCGGCGATTTGACGTTCATCACGTCCTCCTGCGATGAGAAGAGCAAGGTCCGGGCCGCTTGGAGGCTGTCAGGGTGACAATTTCAATTCGCGCACCGCGTCCGCTGCGCCGCAGACGTGAAGCTGATCGCCGGCTTGGATGACCACGTCTGCTGTTACCGGCACGAACGAGCCATCGCGTTCGATCGCCAGCAGCGAGCAGCCTTGCTGCCGCAAGCCGAGGTCGCGCAATGCGGTCGTCGAACGCGCGGTGAAACGTTCGACCCGGCGATGCTCGTCGCGCGAGCGCGCCACGCGGCCGAGGAGTCGCGAGGAAAGCATCTCGCCGGAGATGTCGGAGATCGAGAGGGCAAAGTCGGCGCCGGCGCGGTAGATGTTGTCGATGTTGCGCGAGTGATTGACGCGCGCGATCACCGGCACGTCGGGCGCCGCGTCGCGCGCGATCACGGTCGCGAAAAGCGTGGAGTCGTCGCTGTTCAGCGCCAGCACGACCGCGCGGCATTCGTGCAGCGCCGCGCGTTGCAGCACCGAGGAATCGAGAACGTTGCCGACGACGTCGACGTCCGGCGCCGGTTGACGCTCGACGACGCGCACTTCCTCGCCGGCGTCGGTGAGCAGCTCGTGCACTTTGCGGCCGACTTCGCCGAAGCCGGCGATCAGATACGGACCGCTGCGGCGAAGGAACCGGCTGCCGATCATCGCCGCGGCGCGGTCGAGCGACTCGGCATCACCGGCCAGCTCCAGGATCGCGCCCGGCTCGATGATCAGGTTCGCATCGCAGCGCGCGTGCAGGCGATTGCGCATCCACTGTCCGACGACGATCGCACCCGACGCCGCGCCGATGTTGGAGGAGGCGAGCGTGACGCCAGCGAGGGGACTGGCCGCGGCCACGCGGATCTCGCGTCGCTCCAGCGGCAAATGCTCGGCGCCCGGCAATCGCGGACTGATGCGATCGCTGGCATGCGCCGCCAGCGCCGCCGCCACGATGTGCCGAGGCGTGTACGCGGCCGTCGCGCCGGCCAGCTCCATCGGCTTCCGGTGCGCAGGTTCTTCGACGAACGCGAAGATCTCGCCGCGAAACCCCATCTGCCGCGCGCGCAGAATCAACGCCGCGTTTTCTTCGTCGCGCCCGTTGGCAACGAGCGCCCGCGCATGGGGCAGCCGGCAGACGTCGAGCGCGTCCTCTTCGTCGCGCGTGAAGACGGCCGGCAGTCCTCGTTCGAGCACCGCGCGCGCCGCGCTTTCGTCGGTTTCGACGACGATCGAGTCGACGTCGTGATCCGCCAGCCGCTGCAGCAGAGTCTCGACCGCCGGGCCGTAGCGATAGACGACGACGTGATTGGCCATCCGCGGCGCGATGCGCGGCACGCGGCGCTCGAATCGCTCTTCCAGAAACGGGACGAGGAAAATCGGCACGATCAGGAAGACCAGAAAGACGCCGGCGAACTGTACGACCACCACCAGCACCACCATGGCCGGATCGCGCCAGTGGCTGTCGGCGCCGTAGCCGGTCGTGCTCAGCGTCTCGGCGGCCCATTCGAAGCTGTCCCAGAACGTGCGCGGCTTGCTTTCGAGCCGCGCCATCCCGGCTTGATACAGCAGCGCCGAGGCGATCAGGAACAGGAGCAGACCCGCGACGAGCCACAGCAGGCGCCGCGTGGAACGGTGCATGTCGGGCAGTCTACCCTGCGCGAAGACGCAGGGTCTCCGGTGCCGATCGCGCGATCTGTTCGACGAGCGCAAACTGCGGCGGCACCACCGGAGATCCTGCGTCTTCGCGCAGGATAGACTCGGACACCTTCATGCTCCTCTGCACCGTCCGCACGTGTCACCAGCCGCTCGTGCGCGAGGATCGCCGCGTGGTCTGCGCGCGCGGCCATTCGTTCGACGTGGCACGCAGCGGCTACATCAACCTGCTGCAGCCGCAGGACCGGCGATCGAAACAGCCCGGCGATACGGCGGATGCAGTTGCGGCGCGCCGGCGTCTGCACGATCGCGGCGTGACCGCGCCGTTGCGCGGCGCGATCGCGGCGATGGCGGATGTGAAATCGGACGATGTCGTCCTCGATGCCGGCTGCGGCGACGGCTTCTACCTCGGAACGCTCGATTGCGACGCGCACGGCGTTGATATCTCGCTTCCCGCGATCGAAGCCGCCGCGAAGCGCTATCCCGATTGCGAATGGATCGTCGCCAATGCCGACCGTTTCGTTCCGTACGGCGAGGCAACCTTCACTCGCGTCATGAGCATCACCGCGCGCATGAACAGCAGCGAGTTCCGGCGCGTCCTTCGCGACGATGGCCGGCTCCTGATCGCCATTCCCGCACCGGATGATCTAATCGAGCTGCGCGGCGCCGGACGCGATCGGATCGAACGGACCATCGAAACGTTCGCGAACGAATTCGCGATCGTCGAGCAGCACCGAGCCACGACGATTGCTGATCTCGGTCGCGATGCCGTTCACGACGTTCTCCTTTCGATCTACCGCCCGCGCGAGATCGAACGAGTGGAGCCGATGCGCGTCACCTTCAGCCTCGACCTCCTCCTCTTCGCTCCACGCTGACGCTACAATCCGCCGCCCGATGTCCGAGCCGTATTTTTCGATCGTTATCCCGACCTACAAACGCCTGCCGATGCTGCTGCGCGTGCTCGATGCACTCGACGCACAGGTTGATGCGCCTGAGTTCGAAGTGATCGTGATCGACGACGGTTCCGGTGACGAAACGCCCTCGGTCATCAGCGAACAGCGCCCGAAAAATTACGCGCTCACCTTCCGCTCGCAATCGAACGCCGGCCCCGGCCGCGCGCGCAATCACGGCGTCTCGCTCGCTACCGGGCGCTACGTCCTCTTCATCGGCGACGACACCGTTCCCGAGCCGCGATTTCTTGCCGAGCATGCGCGCATCCATCGCGACGCTAACGACGACCGGCTCACCGCCTGTCTCGGCTACACCGGCTGGCCGCCCGGCGCGCGCGTGACCGCCTTCATGGATTACATCAACGACTACGGCCTGCAGTTCGGATACAAACTGATCCGCGACGGCGAGATCGTTCCCTTCAATTTTTTCTACACGTCGAACATCTCCATCGATCGCCTCGTCCTAGGTCACGAGCCGTTCGACACGACCTTTCCCGCCGCGGCCTGGGAGGACATCGAGCTGGCCTTCCGCCTCGATTCGTTCGGGCTCAAGATCCGCTACAACGCGAAGGCGGTCACGCGGCACTACCACCCGATGACCGTCGATTCCTTCGCCCGCCGCCAGTACACCGTCGGCCGCTCCGGCGCGATCTTCTACCGCAAGCACCCCGAACTGGCCGGCTTCCTCGGCGTCCACGAGCTCGAAACGCGCACGCTCGCCGACGAGCGCCGCCTCGCGCACCTGCGCCGCCGCGCACGCCTCGGCGAACGCTTCCGCGTGCTGGCCACGAACCGCGTGTTCGAGACGCTGATGCGGGAGCACTACTTGCGGGGATTGCGCGATGGTTTATCAACGCCGAGATCCTGACGGCTCGCTTCGCGATCCGCAGGATAGAGTTACGAAAAACCATGTTCATCACGTTCGAAGGCATCGAAGGTTCCGGCAAGTCGACGCAATTGCGCCGGCTGGCGGAGCGCATTCCGGGCGCGGTCATAACCAAGGAGCCGGGCGGCACGCCGCTGGCCGACCGCATCCGCGCCATCCTGCTCGACAGCGCGTCGCAACTCGATCCGGTCGCGGAGTTGTTTTTGTTCGCCGCGTCGAGACGACAGAACGTCATCGAGGTCATCAAGCCGGCGCTGGATCGCGGTGCTGTCGTGCTCTGCGACCGTTTCACCGACTCCACGCTCGCGTATCAGGGATTCGGACGGCTCATCAATCTCGATCAACTGCGCACGCTCAACGCCTGGGCAACCGATTCGCTCGTGCCCGACCTCACGCTGCTCTTCGATCTGCCGGAAGAAGTCGGATTGACGCGCGCGCGCTCGCGCAACGCTGGCGCGGCGCAGGACGAGGGGAGATTCGAGGCGGAGGATCTCCGGTTTCACCGGCGCGTTCGCGAGGGATATCGAACGCTGGCAGTCGCCGAGCCGGAACGCTTCGCATTGATCGATGCTGAAGGCTACGCGCACGACATCTTCGCGCGCGTGGTCGCCGAAGTGCAGAAGAGAACGGGGTTACTGCGATGAGCGCGACCGCGGAACTGCTGCTCCACACGGCGCAGCGAGGCGAGCTGCATCACGCCATCCTCTGCTACGGCCCGAATGCGGCGACGTTGCGCGAGGTGGCCATTCGCATCGCCAAAACGCTCAACTGCCTCAACGGCAGCGAAGGCGACGACTGCACCGCGTGTACGCGCATCGAGCGGCGCATGCATCCCGACGTGCACTTCATCGAGGTGGCCGGCGAGCGGAAGATGATCAGCGTCGAGCAGATCCGGGAGATGGTGGCCGCGGCTGCGCTACGTCCGTACGAAGGGCGCAACAAAGTCTTCATCATCGATCCGGCGCATGCGCTGAGCGTCGGCGGCTCGAACTCGCTGCTCAAGACGCTCGAGGAACCGGCCGGCGACACGACCTTCATCCTCCTGACGCGATCTCCCGATCTTCTTCTCCCGACGATCCGCTCGCGCTGCCAACCCGTGTTCATCGGCGGCGAGGCGAAGACCAACGACAAGCTCGCGGCGTCGATCGTGGCCGGCCTGGCGCGCTTTTCCGACGATCGCGACACCGCCGCACTTCTCGGCATCGCCGCGCTCGTGGCCTCCGAGGACGACGTCAGCGATGCCGTCGCACTCCTCGGCCAGGTTCTCTGCGATGCGGTGGCCGGGCGCGTTCCGCTGTCGATCGATCACAACCGGCTGCTCGCTGCCGCCGACGCGATCACGAACGCCATCCGCTGGCTCACCGTCAACGCAGACGCCCGGATGATGGTCGAACAGGCGCTGGCCGAACTCGTCGCGTGAAACCGGTTACAAAAAAGCCGGCCCCGCTTTTGGCGGGGCCGGCGAAATCTACTGGATTGAGTGGGGTGCGAACGCTCGGGTGGCGAGAGTTGCTGGATCGGTAAGATTCAAAGAAGAATTCAAGCGGTGAAACTGGAGGCGGGCTGTTACTTCAGAAAGCTAATCCGCCCCCACGTCATCCAGTAAACGTTTAATTTTTCAACGACGCGTTGGATTATCTCACGACCTTGTGAAACTTTTCACCATGTAACAGCAACGTGACAACCTGCTGAACTGCTGAGAGATAACCAACATTTTCGGAACGGCAGTAAGGCTACTACAGAACGACTGTTCGGTCAATCTACGTACGAACTCGGCTTCAGGTTTCGTTGTGTCGCGTACGCCTTATGCCGATCCGATGCCCGCTCCCGCGCTCGGGTACACTCCCGCCCCCATGGCCCGCAAAAAACGCGTCGTCGGAACCGCCGGACACATCGATCACGGCAAGACCGCGCTCGTCCGCGCACTGACCGGCGTCGACACCGATCGGCTCCCCGAGGAGAAGAAGCGGGGGATCACGATCGATCTGGGATTTGCGAGCTGGTTTACCGATGACTACCAGATCGGCTTCATCGACGTCCCGGGCCACGAGCGCTTCGTCAAGAACATGCTGGCCGGCGTCGGCGGCATCGACAGCGCGCTGCTCGTCGTGGCCGCAGACGAGTCGATCAAGCCGCAGACGCGCGAGCACTTCGCCATCTGCCGCCTGCTCGACATCAAGACCGGCGTCGTGGCCATCACGAAGCGTGATCTGGTGGAAGACGACATCGTCGATCTGGTCCGCCTCGAGATCGAAGAACTCGTGGCCGGCAGTTTCCTGGCCGGGAAGCCGATCGTTCCGGTCAGCAGCGTCACCGGCGCCGGACTCGATGACCTCCGCCGCGCGCTCATCGCCTCTGTTTCTGAAGTCAAAGACCGCGATGCGGCCACGCGCGTTTTCCGCCTGCCGATCGATCGCGTCTTCACGATGAAGGGATTCGGCTCGGTGATCACCGGCACGACGTACGCCGGCCGCCTGAACATCGACACCGACATCGAAGTCCTGCCCGGCGGCAAGCGCAGCCGCGCGCGCAACATTCAGGTTCACGGCGAAGCGCGCGATTACGCGTCGGCAGGCGAGCGAACGTCCGTCAATCTGCCGGACATCGATCTCGATCAACTTCACCGCGGCCAGCAACTCGTCACGCCGAATACGTTGCGGACGTCGCAGGTCATCACGGCGCGCCTCGATCTGCTTCCCGATGCGAAGCCGCTCAAGGAGCAGACGCGCATCCGTTTTCATCACCTCTCCGCCGAGCTTTTCGGCAGCATCCGTTTCGTCGATCAGACGGCGGAGCTGAAGCCGGGAACGTCCGCGTACATTCAGATCCGGCTCGAATCGCCAGTCGTCGCGGTCGCCGGCGATCGCTTCGTCATCCGCCGCTACTCGCCCGCGCTCACCGTCGGCGGCGGCGTGATCCTCGACGCGCATCTTCCGAAGCTGAGCCGCAACACGCGCGGCGAATTGCTCGACACGCTCGCCGCGGGAACGCTGCAGGAACGCGTTGAACTGATGGCCAAGATGGAAGGGCTGCGCGGCCTTACCATGCACGAAGTCCAGGCGCGCACCGGCATCCGCATCGAGACACTGACGAAGGAGCTGAAAAACGTGCCGCATCTCGCCGACAGCGGCGAGCGGCGCTGGATCCATCACGACGTCCTCATCGACTTCCGCCGCAAGTCGATGGAGTTTCTGCGCGCGTACTTTGAAGCAAACCGCATGGCGCTCAACGTCCCGAAGAGCGAGTTCGTGCAGAAGCTCCTGCCGCGCAACGCCGACGGCGCGATGATCAACTTCCTTCTGCAGGACCTGGCGCGCGAGAAGATCGTGGCCATCGCCGGCGACGCGCTCGACATCCCCGGCCGCTCGAAGACCCTCGGTGGCGCGGAAGGCGAGCTGGCGCGCATGATCGAGTCGCGCTTCGCCGAAGCCGGATTAGCGCCGCCGCCGGTCTCCGAGTTGATCAACGAACGGACGCAGAAAGCGCGCGTGATCGAAGGCGTGATCGGCTTCCTGGTCAAGCAGGGAACGCTAGTCCGCCTCGCCGAAGGCATCTACGTCCACCGCGACGCCCTCGCCGCCGCCCGCGAGCGCATCGCCACCCGCGCCGGCGACATGATCGACGTCGGCGCGTTCAAAGAGTACTTCGGCCTCTCTCGCAAGATCGCTATCCCGTTGCTGGAGTGGATGGACCGCGAAGGCGTGACGAAAAGGGTGGGGGATTCGCGGAAGGTGTTGTAGGAGCAGTGCGACTCAGTATCCGAGCGCGAAGAGAAGCGCCTCACGCACTTCCGACATCCGGGTTTTCGTCAGAGTAGTAATGACTTCGCCCAGCTGAACCTTCGAGACCGTTTGTACGTGATCGAGATTGATTGCGCAGTACCGCGGCACGCCGTCTTCCGGGCCAACGATAACTTCTGACGGGATCTCACGGATCGTGCTCGTGATCGGGGCGATCGTCACCTCACTCAAATACTCCAATACGGAGTCACGAGTAAGGACTACCACGGGCCGGCGTTTGTCGGGAGCGCGAAAGCGGTACCAGCGGACTTCTCCGCGCTTCATTCGGGCCACACCTGCTCGGCTGCCCAGTCGCTGAACTCGTCTTTGCCCTCGGGTTTCAACTCGTAGCCGCGACGATGCTTCGCTTCGCGCTGCATCGTCACGATGTGATTCAGTGCCACGTTGAGCGCCGCGCGTGTGAATGCGGACCGAGTGGTCTTGAGCTGCCGGGCAGCGCGATCAACACGCTCGATCAGGTCTTCATCAAGAGTCATCTGTACGGTCTTCATGCACGTGATTGTATAGCTATTTCGATGTGGACGAGTATCCACATCATCGTCTTGTCGAAGATGCAGGCGCAGGCTTCACTTCCGCGTACTTGCTGGTCACCGTCAGCAATTCCGTCGGCACATCCCGCTGCTCGATTTTCGTCACGACGTTGTCGACAACTATCTTCTTGTTTTCGTACGGCAGTTCGGCGTGGTCGGCGAGGGGGAAACCTTGCACTTCAAGGAGCGCTTCATCGGCGGCGCGGGTGATGCCGGCTAGCGGCGACGACGCGGGCTCGCTGGCCTGGAGCATCGCGAAGAGGCCGCGCGGGATGAGGGGATGCGATCCGATCCACAGCTCGCGCTGATAGTTGCCGAGGCGGATGACGGATTGTTTGGTGGCGACGCCCTGGAGGGTTTTCTGCGCGTTGGTCACCGTGAATTGCGCGCGCGGCATTCCGTCCGGAACGGGATGCGCGACCGCCGCGCGGCGCGATGCGATCGCATCGGCGAACGATTGGACGCGAACCGTGTGCGCGACGTCGTCGACGAACGTCACCTGTTTTTGCGCGAAATCGAAGAGGCGCCATTGATCGGCTTCGTCGGTGCTGCGGGCGCGATTGTTGGCGATCACGATCTCGTGCGAGTAGGTCTTGTTGCCCGGCTGGATCGTGGTCTGAATCGTGACGACCGTCGCACGGATTGTCGGTTCATTTTTCTTGGCGACCGGCGTCGCCGGAGCGGGAGGTTTGTTGCAGGCGAAGAGAATTCCGAGCGCGAGCAGTAACCGGGTCAGCTTCACTCGTCACTCCTTCGCGTCGTACCAGCTCCGGCCGTAGTGCGCGTCGACCTGCAGCGGCACGGCCAGCGGGAAAATGTTCTCCATCGTCTCTTTCACGATTCCCGCCACGTCCGCGGCGCGTGACTCGGGGACTTCGATCACGATTTCGTCGTGCACTGTGAGCAGCATCGGAGCCGCGTCATCGAGACGCTTGTCCAGCGCGATCATGGCCAGCTTCAGAATGTCCGCCGCCGTTCCCTGGATCGGCGCGTTCGTGGCCATGCGCTCGGCGTTGCCGCGTACCGTGAACGACTTGTTGTGGATCTCCGGGATGTAGCGCACGCGGCCGAACAGCGTCGTCACCTTGCCGCTGCGGCGCGCCTCCTCCAGCGTCCGGTCGAGGTACTCCTGAATTTTCGGATAGCGCGCAAAGTAGGCATCGATGAAATCCTTCGCCTGGCCGGTGGGGATATTCAGCTCATTTGACAAACGGAACGCCGACATGCCGTACAGCACGCCGAAGTTGATCGTCTTCGCCGCGCGGCGCTGATCGTGCGTCAGCTCATCCTCGGGGACATTGAACATCTTCGAAGCCGTAGCGCGATGGATGTCGGCGCCGCGCTGGAACGTCTCGATCAGTTCCGCGTCCTGCGAGATGTGCGCGAGGATGCGCAGCTCAACCTGCGAGTAGTCGGCGGCAAGCAGCACGTTGCCTTCGTCGGCTATGAACGCCTTGCGGATTTCGCGTCCGAGCTCCGTGCGGATGGGGATGTTCTGCAGATTCGGATCGGATGACGACAGCCTACCCGTCGCCGCAACGGCCTGATTGAACGACGTGTGGACGCGGCCATCCTTCGCGACGAGCTGCGGCAATGCATCGATGTACGTCGACTTCAATTTGTGCAGCTCGCGATGCGACAGGATCAGTTTCGGCACCGCGAAACCGTGACCGGCCAGCTCCTGCAGCACTTCCACGTTCGTCGAGTAGGCCTTCGTCCCCTTCGTTTTTTTGAGAACGGGATACTGCAGTTTTTCGAACAGGATGTGCGCGAGCTGCTGCGGCGAGTTGATGTTGAAGTCCGTCCCCGCCTCGGCGTAGATCTCTTTCTCGAGTTGCGCGAGCTGCAGCGCCATCTTGGCCGACATCTCGTGCAGCAGCGCGACGTCGATGCGGATGCCGCGCGCTTCCATCCGCTCGAGCACGGGGATGAGCGGCAGCTCGATGCGGTCGTAAATGTCGACGAGCGCCGGATCGCGTTGCAGCTCCGTCGTCAGCATCTCCTTCAGCGCGACGGTGACATCGGATTTTTCGCCGAGGTATTGCTGGTAGGGGGAAAGCGCGGTCGCGCCGATTTCATGGTCGAGTGCGAACAGCGGCGCGGTCTTGGCGACTTCTTTTCGCGACGCCACATCGCGCTTCAGCCAGTCGCGCGCCACGTTGCTGAAGGCGTGGCTCGGCAGGCCGGGATTGTTGACGTACGACATGATCATCGTGTCGGAAAAGCGCGCCGGCAGCGGCCAGCCGTTCGACGCCAGACGCCGCAACTGCAGCTTGATGTCGTGCGCGACGAAGAGGCGATCGGATTGCAGCAGCGTCTTCAGCGCGTCGCGAAGTTCGGCGGTGCCGCCGACCGAATCGGCGATCGGCACGATGAGAGATTCCGCCTGCTTCACCGACAGCGACGCCGCGAACAAATCGTCGTGACCTTCCGGCGTCGTCGACTCGAACCAGATCGCGACTTCTTTCGCGTCGCGGACGAGGTCGCGTACGTCATCCGCGCTCGCCGCAATCCGGTAATCGACTTCGACCGGCGGCGCCTCGGGGAGAAACTCCTGCATCAGCGACGCGAACTCGAGACGCGAGAAAACGTCGTGCAGCTTGGCGCGATCCGGCTCCTGCCGTTTTAGCGTTTCGAAGTCGATGCTTTCGGTGGGAAGGTCGCATTTGATGCGCGCCAGCTCGCGCGAGATGAAGGCTTTGTCGCGACTCTCCTCGAGTTTCTTGCGCTGCGCCGGTTTGAGCTTGTCGAGATTCTCGTAAACGCCTTCCAGCGATCCGTACTCGCCAATCAGCGCTTTCGCGCCTTTCTCGCCGATGCCGGGAACGCCGGGGATGTTGTCGATGGCATCGCCCCAGATGGCCATGACGTCGACCACTTTTTCCGGCGGCAGACCGAACGTTTCCTCGACGCCTTTCGCGTCGTAGAGCACTTCGCGGCCGGTGTGAAAAAGCTTGATGCCGTCGCCGACGAGCTGGAAGAAATCTTTGTCCGAGGTGGCGAGGACGACGTCGTAGCCGCGGTCGCGCGCGACGCAGGCCAGCGTGCCGAGGAGATCGTCCGCTTCCCAATCCTCGACGCCGATGACCGGGATGCGGAAACCTTCGAGCACCTCGTTGACGAGCGGCAACTGGATGGCCAGATCGTCCGGCATCGGCCGGCGATCTTTTTTGTAATCGGCGAATGCCTCGTGACGCGTCGTGGCGCGCCCGATGTCGAAGGCGACGGCGATGCAGTCCGGCTCGAAATCCTTCAGCAGCTTTTTCAGCGTCTGCGTGAATCCGTAGACCGCGTTCGTGGCCAGCCCCGAGGAATTGGTCAGGTTGCGGATCGCAAAGTACGAGCGGTAGACGTTGTTGGAGCCGTCGATCAGAAAAAGGGAGGGACGTTTCGCCATGGGCGGCGCGATTATAGGTCGCCACTCTCGACGTACGGCGCGAGCTTTTCGCGCACGGCCTCGGGCACCGAAGTCGGCTTGAATTCGCCGCGCTTCACCGCCACGAGAACGTACTTGCCGGTGGCGACGACGACGTCCTTCGCTTCGCTCCGGCGCACTTCGAAGTTGAGGTGGATCGAGCTCGATCCGATCTTCCCGAAGAAGGCGTCAACGATGAGCAGCTCGTCGAGCGTGACCGGATGGAAGAAGTCGCACTCGACGTGCACGCGCGGAAGCCAGAGGCCGAGTTCGTCGAAGAGCGTGCGATACGAAAGGCCGCACGAGCGGAACAGCTCGACCTCGGCAAGGCCGAAAAAACGGAGGTACGCCTGGTAGTTGATGATGCCGGCGGCGTCGATGTCTTCCCATCGGACATACTCGGACACAGAAAAGCGCATTGGGTCTAGAATTCTAGAACCATGAGAAAACAAGCCGTCATCTTTCTCCTGATCGCCGCTGTTGCACTGCCCACCTTCGCATCCTTCACCGCCGCTTCCCGTCAGACGCAGGTTGTGTCCGCCGACGCGCAACTCGCGCATCGCGTCACGCACGCGATTTACGAGAAGTTCGGGCGTGCGGCGGCGACGGATGTCAGCGTCGAAGTGCACGACGGCAACGTCGTCCTCCACGGCGTGTACGCGGAGCTCATGACGCTCCAGGTGGCGAGCCGCGTGCGCCGCGTCGAGGGTGTCAAATCCGCGCGATGGGTTCCGGGCGTCTTTTGAAACGATTCGCGGCTCTCGCGTTTTCGCTTCTCGGCTTCGCTGCATTCGCGGCTGACGCGCCGCCGAAAGTTGTCGCGCTTCGTGCCGCGCGGATGATCGACGGCCGTGGCGGCGCGGTCGTGTCGCCGGCGGTGATCGTCATCCGCGGCAACAAGATCGAGTCGATCGGCGGCGCCGTTCCCTCGGACGCGCAGGTCATCGACCTAGGCGACATGACCATTCTGCCGGGTCTGATCGACGCGCACGTGCACACGCTGCTGCAGGGCGACGTCACCGCCGAGGATTACGACAACCAGCTCTTCAAGGAGTCGCTGGCGTATCGCGCGCTGCGGGCCAGCAAGGCCGTGAAGATCGCGCTCGGCCATGGATTCACGACCGTGCGCGATCTCGAGACCGAGGGCGCGATGTACACGGATGTCGACGTCAAGCGCGCCATCAACAACGGCATCATCGACGGACCGCGCATGGTGGTGTCGACGCGCGCGTTGTCGGTTACCGGCGGCTACGGTCCGAGCGGTTATTCGCCCGAAGTTACGTATCCGATGGGCGTGCAGATCGTCGACGGCGTCGATCAGGCGCGCAAAGCCGTTCGCGAACAGATCGCGCACGGCGCCGACTGGATCAAGGTCTACGCCGACCGCTCGTACTTCGTGGCGAAAGACGGCACGCTGTCGTCGACTCCGACCTTCAATGCCGAGGAGATGAAAGCGATCGTCGAGGAAGCGCATCGGCTGCGGCACAAGGTGGCGGCGCACGCGATGGCCCGGCCGGGAATCGAGAACGCGCTCAACGCCGGTGTCGATTCGATCGAGCACGGCATCTCCATTCCCGACGATCTGCTCGACATGATGGTGGCGAAGGGAACGTATCTCTGCCCGACGCTGAGCGTGACCGATTACGTTGCGGCGGGCCGCGGCGGGATCTGGCTGAAGATCCCGGCCTTCCATCGCGACAGTTTTTCGCGCGCGCTGAAACGCGGCGTGAAGATCGCGTTCGGCACCGACGCCGGCGGTTTCGACTGGACGGCGATGAACGAGGCGAAGGAGTTTTCGTACGAAACGAAGTTCGGGATGACGCCGATGCAGGCCATCCAGACTGCGACGCGCAACGCCGCCGATCTTCTCGACATGTCCGACCGCATCGGCACGATCGAAACGGGCAAGCTGGCGGACATCGTGGCAGTGCCGGGCAATCCGCTGAACGACATCACGGCGATGGAGCGGGTGAGCTTTGTGATGAAGGACGGCGCGATCTACAAACGGCCGTGAAGCAGTGGATTAGTAGATTAGTGGACCAGTAGATCAGGGGTGCTCAACTCACGCCCGCGGATTGACTTGAATCCCTCTAATCTACTGATCCACTAATCTACTAATCTACTGCCTGTGTCTAACCTCCTCGTCGTCGACGTCGGCAACACGAACATCGTTCTCGGCGTTTTTCGCGGCGATGCGCTGGTGAGCTCATGGCGTCTGGCCACGGCGCGCGAGCGGACGTCCGACGAATACGGCATCCTGGCGCGGCAGCTCATCGGCGAGACGTTCTCCGATGCATTCGACGGCGCGATCGTTTCGTCGGTCGTGCCGCCGCTGAATCATTCGATCGCATCGATGGTGCGCAAGTTTTTCAATCTCGACGCGCTCTTCGTCGAGCCGGGCGTGAAGACCGGCATCGCCATTCACACCGACAATCCCGCGGAAGTCGGCGCGGACCGCATCGTCAATTGCGTGTCCGCGCATGCGGAGTATGGCGGTCCCGCGATCATCGTCGACTTCGGAACCGCCACGACGTTCGACGTGGTGACGCATGACGCGCGTTACATTGGCGGCGTGATCGCGCCGGGCCTGACAATTTCCGCCGAGGCGCTGTTCGCGCGCGCGGCGCGCCTGCCGCGTGTCGATATTCGGAGGCCGGAATCGGTGATCGGCACGAACACGATCGTGAACATGCAATCCGGCATCTACTTCGGCTACCTCGGCCTGGTCGACGGCATCCTCGGACGCATGAAGCGTGAGGTGCCCGACGTCCGCGCGGTCGTCGCGACCGGCGGCCTGGCGTCGCTGCTCGCACCCGACTCGGAACACATCGAATACGTCGATGACGATCTGACGCTGAAGGGTTTGAAGATCATCTACGACCGCAACCACGCGCCGAGGCGCGGACGGAAGTGAGTGTTAAAGAAAGCACAGACAGGAGTGTCTGTGCCACACAGGCAGAGCCTGCGGCTCAGACCAGGGCCAGTGTGGCACAGACACTCTTGTCTGTGCGGGTGGGTGTGCGGCTGCTGAGTGCAGCAGCGGTGTTGATGATCGCCACTACGCTCGCCGCTGGCTCGCAGGTCACCGCCACCCACGCCGCCATCGCCACATCGTCGCCCGCTGCAACGCAGATCGGACTGCGCGTCCTGCGCGACGGCGGCAATGCCGTCGACGCGGCCGTCGCGGTTTCCTTCGCGCTGGCGGTGCTCGAGCCGAAATCGACGGGCCTCGGCGGCGGCGGATTCCTGACGTACTTCGACGCCGAAACCGGCGGCGTCTGGACGCTCGATTTCCGCGAAGCCGCGCCGGCGGGCGCGAAGCGTCCCGCCAGCGGTCCGTTCATCGGCGCGCAGGCGGCCGCGGTGCCGGGATTCGTAGCCGGAATGGACGCGATGCGCGAGCGCTTCGGATCGCGTCCGTGGCGCGACCTCCTCGCGCCCGCGCAGCACCTCGCGAAAGACGACCTCGCGAAAACGCTGCAACGCCTCGGCGAACAGGGCGCGCACGATTTTTACGACGGCGAGATCGCCAACAAACTCGTCGAGGCCGTTCACTTCGCGTTCCGCGATCTGCGCGATTACAAGGCGACCTGGCGCGCGCCGGTGCGCGTCACGTTTCGCGGCGCGGACATTTACACCGTCGCGCCGCCAGCCGCGGGCGGCCTGATGATCGGCGAGATTCTCAAGATCGCCGGCGGCCTCGATCTGTCGCGTCCGAACTACGTGCACCTGCTCGCCGAAGCGGAGCGCCGCGCGGCCATCGATCGCGACAAGTTTCTGGCCGATCCCGCCGCCGGCCGCGTGCCGCTGCACGACCTCCTCTCCGATGAACGTGCCGCACTCTGGCGCGCGTCAATTGATCCGAATCACGTCACGCCGACCATCGCACTGGCCGAGCCGGGCGCCGCCGCGACAGCGCCGTCGCACACGACGCACGTCTCCATCGTCGACGCGCATGGCAACGTCGTGTCGCTGACGACGTCCAACGGCGACGAAGCCGGCACCGGCTTCAACGTCCCCACCCTCGGATTTACGCTGAACGATTCGCTGAACGATTTCAGCCCGACGCCGACCGCCGCGAACGCCCTCGCCGGCGGCAACCGTCCCGCCTCGCCACTCTCGCCGGTGATCGTGCTGCGCAACGGAAAACCGCTCCTCGCCATCGGGACGCCCGGCGGCGTGACGATCCCGACCACCATCGCCCAGATCCTGCTTGATCTCCTGCTCTTCAACCGGACGCCATCCGAGACCATCAACGCGCCCCGCTACTCGCAGCAAGCGGTCCCCGAGGAAATCGCCTACGAACAAACGCGCGCCCCGCAACCGATCATCAACGCGCTCCTGGCAATGGGCCACGGCGTCCGCGCCCGCGACACCATCGGCGACGTACAAGCGGTCTGGATCGCTAACGGAAAGCTGCTGGCGATCTCCGACCCGAGGCATAAGGGCGCCGCAGGCGGCTTCTAGCTCAGATCGCCTTCCGCGTTTCCGCGTAGTCGTCAACGCTCCTCGAACGGATTGATCACACGCAAGGTCTCGAAGGTTTTCAGTGCCGGCACGTCCTCCGAGTAGAGAACGCCCACACCAGCGTCGAGACAGGCCGCGAGGATGAGGGCATCCCACAGCGAAACGCCGCGCAGTATGTGTAGCTCACGTGCGAGCGTCAGATTGGCCGCGGTGGGAAGTACGAGCGGCAGGAGGTCCTGGAATTCAAGGAGACGGTTCCATGCCTGCGTTGCGGTAAAGCCTTGTTTGCTCAGCTTGCGAGACGCCGCCAGGAACTCGCATGCCACCTGCCACAGGAGGACGCCGTCCGTTGAGGCAGTGATGAGGTCGAGCGCGATCGTCTGTCTGCGTGGGTCCGATTGGTTGCAGGCGTAGATGAGAACGTTCGTATCAACGGCGATCATGCAGTTCCTCGCGGCGGGGAAGCGGTCCCTCCGAGAAGAAACGCATGCTCGCGATTCCTGACTTCAGGCGTGACACCGCAGCTTCGCGATCCATGCTGGTCTCGTCGATGGTCTCGACGGTCAGGCGAACACGCTGGTTGTCCCGGAGCGGCAATTCGGCCGTGGGCTTCAGAACCCCGTCGGTGTAAATGGCCTCGATCGTCTGCGTCATCGAACGAACACTACGACCGATTGGATGCTGATGCAACCGACCACGGACCGCATTCGCGTTACGCGCGTATCATCCGCCGCACGCCGTCTGCAGTTGCGATCAACGCCTCGGATGCTTCCGTCGGAAAGAACCCCGTTTCAACAACTCCGGCGAGCTGGCGAAGATCGGATACGACGTCGGCGATGTCCGAAGTATCCGGCACGAGGATGTCGAGGATGCGATGACCCTCATCCGTGATCCGCGGAGCACCATCGCGGAGGCGCAGCTCCGGACTCAGACCCATCGCCGTGAACCGCGCGTGTAGAACATCGAGCGCGAAGGGCGTCACTTCCACCGGCAGAACTCCGACGCCGAGGCGTGACACGATTTTCGAGTCGTCGGCGATGACGATGAATCGTTTCGCCTGCTGCTCGACGATTTTCTCGCGCAGCAGCGCGCCGCCGCGGCCTTTGATGAGACGGAGTTGCGCGTCGATTTCATCCGCGCCGTCGATTGCCAAATCGAGCGGCGCGATATCGGCGAGCGCGAACAGCGGGATGTTCAGCGATCTCGCCTGCTCTTCGGTCTGATTCGACGTGCAGGTGCAGCGGATGTCGCGCAACTCGCCGCGCGCGATCGCGTCGCCGAGGAGCGTCACGAATTCTTTCGCCGTGCTGCCGGTGCCGAGGCCGAGGGACATGCCGTTGTGGACGGAGCGGAGCGCTTCGCGTGCGGCTTCGATCTTCTGTTCTTGTGCGGACATCGCGGTGAGTTTATCTGTTATCCTTTTCGCCTCGACTGACGGTTTGCGGGAGGGTGTGATGGGTGAGATCAAGCTGTTTCAGGTCTGCTATGAGGGCGAGCTGACGCTGGCCGTATCCGAAGCGATGCGGCGGCTCGGCGCCGAACCCAATTTCGATCAGAGCTGGAACGTCTGGCTGCCCGAAGGCGGCCACGCCGAACTCCTCGTGCGCTACCTGCGGATCGAAGTCGGCGACGAAGCGCGCGTCCTCATCGGCTGCTCGCAGTTCACCAGCACGCGCGACTTCCTGCTCATCCGCCACAGCCTTACTCCCGGCGCGGATTACAGCGAGCTGCACGACGCCATCGGCCGGCTTGGCGTAGTGGTCGATCTGCCGTTCGAGTCGACGTTTGTCGTGCAGTCCGACGACCGTACCGACGTCAACACGCTCGGCATGGCCCTCGGCGAGCTCTGTCCCGACGACGCCCTCTTCGTCACCGGCATCAGCCACGACTGGGCATACTGCGATGGGACGACGAGCCGGATGTACGTTGCGGAGCAGGAGCCGAAGTCGATTCAGTTCCGAACGTTCTAATTTGAACGTCAAAGGCAAATGTTGAATGTTGAATGTTCAATGTTGAATGTTCAATGAAACGACGAGCCGTCCGATGGCCGCCTTTCCATTCAACATTGAACATTGAACATTGAACATTCATATTGCCTCTCGCCGCACACTGACAGGCACCAGCGCTGAGGCTTCGGTAGAATGCTGGTCCCGTTCAAAGGACCAGAATGTCAGTCACCGAAGACCGTCCGCGGCCCGACCTGTCGGCGCTCCGCATTCACAGAGAGGATGACGACGCGCAGCGCGTGTCGTGGGGGAAGATCTTCGGCTGGATCATCGCCCTCGGCATCCTCATCGCAGCCGCAATCGCACTCTACAAGGTGTGGATTGTGCCGCGCCGCGCGCCGGTCGTCGACACGCTCGTGGTCAAGCCGACCGTCAACGTCACCAATCCGCCGCTCCTGACCGCGACCGGCTATCTCGTCGCCGATCGCCAGTCGAAAATCACGCCGAAAATCTCCGGCAAAGTGGTGCGTCTCAACTTCACCGTCGGCGACAAAGTCTCCGCCGGCCAGGTGCTGGCCGTGCTGGAGAGCACGAACATGCAGGCACAGCTGGACGAGGCGAATGCGGCGCTGGAGCAAGCCGATCGCGATTGGAAACGGCAGGCGGCGATGTGGAAGGACGGCGTAACCACGCGCGCCCAGCTCGACACCGCGGAGTCGCAGCTCAAGGGCGCACGAGCGAGAGTTGCGCAGATCAAAATCAACATGCAGGACATGGTCATCCGCGCGCCGTTTGCGGGGACGATCGCCACGAAGAACACCGAGGTCGGCGAGGTGATCTCATCGGTGATGATGGGGCAGGTCGGCGGCACGCTGCCGGCCGGCGCCATCTGCACGCTCGTCGATCTCAACACGCTCGAAGTCGTGGCCGACGTGAACGAGGGGAGCATCGGACAACTGCGCGAAGGGCAGGCCGCGGAAGTCAGCGTCGACGCGTTCCCGAATCAGAAGTGGAAGGGCGTGCTGCGGCAGATCATCCCCACCGCCGACCGCGCCAAAGCAACGGTGCAGGTCAAGGTCAAGATCATCAATCCAGGCGACCGCCTGCTGCCGGAGATGAGCTCCAGCGTCTCCTTCCTGCAGAGCGAGCGCACTGACGCCGAGATGCACGAACCGCCGAAGATCTGGCTACCGGCATCGGCGGTGTCCGGCGGCCACGTCGCCGTCGTCAGCGCGGACAAGCACGTCAACCTGCGCGCCGTTACCACCGGCGCCGTCGTCGAAAAGCGGATTGAAATCACGAGCGGCGTCAATGCAGGCGACCGCGTCGTCACCAGCGGCGTCGACTCGCTGGAAAACGGCCAGCTGGTCAAGTTCGAATAGCAACACGGAGGCAGCGATGGACACACTCGTCGACATCAACAACGTCCGGAAAGTCTACAAACGCGATGCGTTCGAGGTGCCGGTGCTGAACGGCGTCACGCTCGCCGTGCCGCGCGGCGACTTTCTCGCGCTCATGGGCCCGTCCGGCTCCGGCAAAACCACGCTGCTCAACCTCATGGCCGGAATCGACCGCCCCACCGCCGGCAGCATTTCCGTCGACGGCAAGGAGATCTCGCGCTTCTCCGAGACGCAGCTGGCCAGCTGGCGGTCGCGCCACGTCGGCTTCATTTTCCAGATGTACAACCTGATCCCGGTGCTCAATGCGTTCGAGAACGTCGAGCTGCCGCTGCTGCTGACCAAGCTCTCGAAAAAAGAGCGTCGCGAGCACGTCCAGGCTGCCCTCGGCATCGTCGGACTCGGTGATCGATCGCTGCACTATCCCCGACAACTCTCCGGCGGTCAGGAACAGCGGGTGGCCATCGCCCGGGCCATCGTCACCGATCCGACGCTCCTCGTCGCGGACGAACCGACCGGCGACCTCGATGCGAAGAATGCGCAGGAGACGCTCGATCTGCTGCAGCGGTTGAATCACGATTTCGCGAAGACCATCGTCATGGTCACGCACGATCCGAAAGCGGCGCAGCACGCCAAACGGACGCTGCACCTCGAAAAGGGATTGCTCGTCGAAGGGCACTACGGCGTGGAAACGGCGGCCAACGCATGAAGTTCGCGAAGCTGATCCGCCGCAATCTCTTCCGCAACAAGCTGCGGGCCATCATGACCATCCTGCTGCTCGCGGTCATTTTCTTCTTCGTGGCCACGCTGCTGGCCATCCTCGACAACTTCGAAAACTTCTCCAACGCCGGCGAAGGCGCCAACCGCCTGGTGGTGCAGTCGGCCATCTCGCTGGCCAACCTGCTGCCGTACGCGCACGAGCAGAAAATCCGCGCCATTCCGGGCGTCGTCGACACCGCCAAGCTGCAGTGGATCGGCGCGTACTACAAGGAGAAGTCGAACTTCTTCGCCAACTTCGCCGTCGATGTCGACAAGTTCCCGACGGTCTTCGACGACTACAAAGTCTCTCCGCAGGATATGGCCGCGTTTCAGGCCGACCGCCGCGGCGCGCTGGTCGGCACCGACCTGATGAAACGCTTCAACTGGAAAGTCGGCGACCGCATCACCCTCAAGCGCCAGATCTTTCCGTTCGATCCCGAGCTGACCATACGCGGCACCTACGTTCATCCGGTGCAGACCACGTCGGTCTTCTTTCCGATGGAGTACTTCCAGCAGTCGATCGGCAACCAGGGACAGGTGGGCACGTTCTGGGTCAAGGTGCGCGATGCGAAACAGATGTCCGCCATCAGCCAGCAGATCGACGCCATGTTCAAAAACAGCGACTACCCGACCGAGACCTTCACGGAAAAGGAGTTCCAGCAGAACTTCATGTCGATGATGGGCAACGTCAAGCTGCTCTTCACCGCCGTCTCCACGTGCGCGATCTTCATGGTGGTCCTGCTCGCGGCGATCACGATGTCGATGTCGGCCCGCGAGCGCGTCACCGAAATCGCGGTGCTGAAAGCAATCGGTTTCGAGCAGCGCCTCGTACTCGCGATCATGCTCACGGAGTTCATCCTGCTCACCGCGATCGGCGGCGCCATCGGCAGCTACGGTGCGCACTTCCTCTTCATGTCGTTCGACGCGGGGAAGGCGACGCAGGGCTTTCTGCAGAATCTCGGCGTCCACGCGAAGACGCTGACCATCTGCATGGCCACGGCGGTCGGCGTCGGCTTGATCGCCGGCGGGTTGCCGGCATTCCGCGCCTCCAATTTGCGCGTGGTCGACGGTCTGAGGAGGGTGGTCTGATGATTCCGCTCAAATACAACGTCGGCAACCTCAAGGCGCGCCGCGTCTCCACGCTGATGACCATCCTCGGCATCGGCGTCGTCATCGCGGTGATGATCTCGATGATGGCGCTGCAGAACGGCGTGCACTCGGCCGTCGTCTCCTCCGGCTCGAAAGACAACCTGATGGTGATGCGGGAAGGCGCCGCCGCCGAGCTCTCGAGCTGGGTCACCAAAGACGCCTTCCGCATCATCCGTGCGCTTCCCGGCATCGCCCAGGAAGCCGGCAAGCCGCTCATCTCGCCGGAGCTGGTCATCATTTTCAAGATCCCGAAGAAGGACGATCCGAAAGGCTCGAACGTCCTCGTCCGCGGCGTGACGCCGATGGCCTTCACGATGCGCCCGTATGTGAAGATCGTCGACGGGCGGATGTTCCGTCCCGGCGTCAATGAGGTCATCGTGGCTCGCCGCATCCGCGACCGTTTCGTCAACACGGCCATCGGCGACAGTTTCAAATTCGGCTCGCAGACCTACAACGTGGTCGGCGTCTTCGACGCGCAGGGCACGGCCTTCGATTCCGAGATGTGGTGCGGTGCCGATTTCCTCGGCCAGGCTCGCAAGCGCGACGCCTATTCATCGCTCATCCTTCGCCCCACCGACCGCGATGCGTACGAGTCGATCAAAGCCGCGATCAAAAACGACAACCGCTTGAAGCTCGAAGTGACCAGCGAGTATCAGTACTACGCCGATCAGACGACCGGCCTGGTGGGCATCGTGATCCTGGTGGCCATCGTGACGTTCTTCATGACCATCGGCGCGATCCTCGGCACGATGAATACGATGTTCTCCGCGATCGCATCGAGAGGACGCGAGCTGGCCACCCTGCGCGCCCTCGGCTTCAAACGCCGGACGATCATTCTCTCCGTCGTGATCGAGAGCGCCTTCGTGGCGCTCCTCGGCGGCTTGGCCGGCCTGATTCTGGCTCTGCCGATCAACGCCATCTCCACCGGCACCACGAACTTTCAGACGTTCTCGGAAGTGGCCTTCAATTTCCGTGTCGACAGCCGCGTGGCGATCACCGGCATCCTGATCGCCCTGATCTCGGGAATCATCGGCGGGATGCTCCCGGCGCTGCGTGCGGCGCGGACGCCGATCACGACGGCTCTGCGGGAGATCTAAAGGGGCCGGTTTCACGCGGAGGCCGCGGAGAGGCGGAGAAAGGCGGGGAGAAAACCGCCAAAACCGCCAAAACCGCCTTTCTCCGTCTTTCTCCGCCTCTCCGCGAGCTCCGCGTGAACCGTTCCCCGTACCATTCGTATACGCTCACGAACGTTCACGTATGTTGCCTGTCCAACAGAAGCCCGAACCCCCGCGCAAGCGCCGCGGCGCGCGGCTTTTTGCGCTCTGGGCCGCCGCTCTGGCCGTCATCATTTTCGACGAGGTCGTCACGCGGCTGCTCAAGCCCGCCCACATACCCGGCCTCGGCATTTTCAGCTTCATCACCTTCCTGGCGTCGCTGCTCCTCATCGCGCTGACGCTCTACGGCTTCGCGATTTTCGTCCGCTGGATGCTGCGCAAGCTGTTCTGGCGCGTCGGCCGCCGCCTCTTCCTCAGCTACGTCCTGATTGGCATGTTGCCGTTTTTCCTCTTCGCCATCCTGCTGCTGACGGTCGGCTACCTGATCTGCGGCGTCATGACGCACGCCGCGCTGCGCGGCGAGCGCCTGTCCAGCCTGGGGCAGCTCGAGACCGCGAACTTCGAGTATTCGCTCACCGGCAAACGCCCGGCCGGCGTGACGAAGGGGCTGGAGATCTACGACACGAACGACGCCTCCGGCGCGAAGCTGCCGCCGTGGCTGAAGTCGACGACGTTCAGCGGCATGGTCTGGCGCGACAATCAGGGACTCCTGGTCGCGTCACGGCAGTCGCTGCGCGAAGGCGCCGAGCCGCGCACGATCGTCTTCGTCGAGCCGCTCGATGCCGAGTGGACCGAGCAGCTGCAGGACAAGTCCGGCATGACCGTGCGCATGTCCGTCGAGGGTGCCGGAAAGTCGCAGAAGGGCGGGCTGAAGGTCACGAAAGGCGACCACTCCTTCAACATCGACGCCGACGACAAGGGCGAGGCCACCGACCTCGTGCTCAAGTCGATCGGCCGCAAAGTGATCTGGGCCGACGTGACCGCGCTGACGGACTGGAACACGGGCGCTACGATCGACGGCCACCACGAGCTCTTCACGCTCATCGTCAATCCGTTCCAGAACCTCTTCCACTTCTACTTCGGCGCGCAGGCGGATGACTACGTTCGCGGCCTGCTGCAGTTCATGGGCGTGGTGATCTTCCTGCTGCTGGTGTTCTACGCGCTGGCGGTGCTCTTTGCGGCCGTGCTGATCTTCTCCATCACCCGCGCCGTGAACCGCATCGAGAAAGGCACCAAGGCCGTCGAGCGCGGCGACTTCACCTACCGCATCGCCATGAAGCCGCACAACCAGCTCGGCGAGATGGCCAATTCGTTCGACCGCATGACCGAATCGATCGCCACGCTGCTCGTGAACGTGGCCGAGAACGAGCGCCTGCAGAGCGAGATCGAGATCGCCGCATCGATCCAGCGCAACCTCCTGCCGAAGGAAGGGCCGCAGTTCCGCGGCGTATCGTTCTCCGCGCATTTCGAGCCGACGGCATCGATCGGCGGCGATTACTACGACGTCTTCAACATCGACAAGACCCGCCTCGCGGTCGCCATCGGCGACGTTTCCGGCCACGGACTTTCAACGGGCCTGGTCATGGCCATGGTCAAAGCCGCCATCACCACACTCGTCGAAGAAGGCGCGGAAGAAACGGCGCTCTTCCATCGCCTCAACGATCTCGTCTTCCGTTCCACCGAACGCCGCGCTTTCATGACGCTGGCCTTCACCATCTTCGATCTCGAAAAGGGAACGATCCGCCACACGAACGCCGGCCATCTTTATCCCTACCTGCTGCGCGAAGGACAGAAGCCGCGCGGCATCGAAGTGCCCTCCCTCCCCCTCGGCGTTCGCAGCACGATCAGCACGCACACCGCCGAAGTCGACCTGCAGGAAGGCGACGCCATCGTCTACCTCTCCGACGGCATCGTCGAAGCGCAGGACGAAAACGGCGAACCGTTCGGCTTCGATCACCTGGAGGCGCTGCTGTCGCAGTCCGCGGATCGCTCCCCCAGCACGATCCGCGATCAGATCCTCGAAGCCGTCGCGCGCCACTGCGGCACCCGCCCCGCCGACGACGACCGCACCGTCATGATCCTGCGCTTCGACAACTTCAACCACGGAGTCGCGCAAAAAGCGGTCGCAGTTCCGGTGCTCGAAGAAGTCACGGCGTGATGGTGTGGCACAGACACTCCTGTCTGTGCTTTTGAAATCGCGCGAGTTGGGAGTCCCGCGCGAGCCTCCCAGCCGCACAGACAAGAGTGTCTGTGCCACACAGGCAGTGCCTACCGGCTCGCAGCGTTTGCGACTTTCGTCGTCGCTGGCGTCGCGGGCGCCATCGCGTTGCGGATGTGTTTCGCGATGCGGTTGATGTAGGTGATCGTCTCGCGGAAAGGCGGCACGCCGTTGTACTTCCAGACGTTCCCTTCGCCGGCGTTGTAGGCGGCTACGGCCAAATCGGCGTTGCCGTGGAAGGTCTGCAGGAGCCAGCGCAGGTAGCGCACGCCGGCGTAAATGTTCGCGGCGGGATCGTAGGAATCGGTGACGCCGAAGCGCTCCGCAGTCGACGGCATGAGCTGCATGAGGCCGCGCGCGCCTTTGTTGGAAACCTCGCGGGCGTTGAAGTCGGATTCGGCTTTGATGACCGCGGAGACGAGCGCCGCATCGACGTCGAATTTCTTCGCCGCCTCGATGATCAGCTTGTCGAATTTCGATTTGAAGATCGGCCCGCGGGCTTCGTCATAGCGCCACGAGCGCGTCGGAAAAACGCCGCCGTCTTTCTCGACGGCCTTCTTCACCTCTTCGACGATGACCGCCGGAACGATCTCGTCGTCGACGATGCGGTCGACGCGCGTAAGGGGCACCGTAATCGCCCCGCCGCTCTTCAGCGTCAACTGAACGTTCGACTCATCGACGACCTTGTAGTCGCTGATCTTCATCGACCGCCCGTCGACGAACAGGGCGATGCTCGCGCCGGCCGGGGTGGCGAGCGCAGCAAGAGCGATGAATGGTAGAAGCCGCTTGAGCATCGGGAACATGGTCGTCAACTGAGACGCGGCAGATGTTATTGCAGTTTCGCCGGCTACGCCCGCGGGTGGAATTGCTCGTACATCTTCTGCAGCCTCGCCCGCGACACGTGCGTGTAGATCTGTGTCGTGGAGATGTCGGAATGGCCGAGCATCATCTGCACGCTGCGGAGGTCGGCGCCGTTTTCGAGCAGGTGCGTAGCGAAGGAATGCCGCAGCACATGCGGCGAGATGTGCGTCGTGATGCCGGCCAGCCGCGCGTACTTCGTGATCTTCATCCAGAACGACTGCCGCGTCATCGGCCGGCCGCGGCTGGAGAGAAAGAGGTGTGGGTCGGCGTACTTGTTGAACTCGGCGCGGCCGCGCTCCATGTAGACCACGATCGCGTCGCGCGCGCTGTCGCCAAACGGGACGATCCGCTCCTTCGATCCCTTGCCGATCGTGCGCAGGAAGCCGGCATCCATCACCAGGTCCTCGATCTTGACGTGGATCAGTTCCGAGACGCGCAACCCTGTCGCGTACAGCAACTCAAGCATCGCCGCATCCCTCAACCCTTCGGCGGTACTGCGATCGGGCGCGCGCAGCAGCGCCTCCACTTCCTGCGGCTGCATCGACTTCGGCAGCGTCGTCCAGAGCTTCGGATTTTCGAGGTTCTCCGTCGGATCGGATTTCAGATGCCGCTCGGCGACGAGAAATCGAAACAGTCCGCGGATCGCCGCGAGTGCGCGCGCCACCGAACGCGCCGAGATGCCGGACGATCGAAGCGCCTGGAAGTAGCGGACGATGTGAATTCGCTCCACGGCATCGAGCTCGCGCTTTTGATCGCTGAGCCAGTGCCCGAAGTGTTTGAGATCCGTCTGATAGGCCGACAGCGAGTTTTTCGCGAGCCCCTTTTCGACCGCGAGGTAATCGAGAAAGATCGGCAGCCAGGTCAGAAAATACGGTCCCGACTCCTTCTTCTCCGGATCCTTCGCGCGCGGGGACTTACGCATGCGCGGCTTCGTGGGCGACCGCGTCGGCCATGTACGAGCTGCGGACGAATGGGCCGGAAAAAACGGCGCGGAATCCGATCTCCTCGCCGATGACGCGATACTCGTCGAAGACGCTCGGTGCGATGTACTCGACTACGTCGAGCTTCTCGCGTTTCGGCTGCAGATACTGGCCGATGGTCACGATCTCGACGTGCGACTCGTAAAGCCGCCGCAGAACGTCGATCACTTCCTCGCGCCGTTCGCCGAGGCCGAGCATCAGTCCTGATTTGGTGGTGATGGTCGGATCGATGCGCTTCGCCTCGCGCAAAATCGCCAACGACCGTTCGAAGCGCGAACCGGGACGGACGAAGTCGTACAAGCGCGGAACCGTTTCCACGTTGTGGTTGAAGTAATCGGGACGTGCTTCGACGACCTTCCGCACCGATTCGAAGTTGCCGCGGAAATCGGACGTCAGCACTTCCACCGCGGCGTCCGGCAGCGCCTCGCGCAGCGCGGCGATCGTGCGCGCGAACTGTTCCGCGCCGCCGTCATCGAGGTCATCGCGCGTCACGCACGTCACCACCACGTGCCGCAACCCCATCCTCTTCGCGGCCTCGGCCACCGATCGCGGCTCGTCCAGCGACGGCGGAGCGTACGGACGGCCTGTGGTCACGTTGCAGAAGCCGCAGGAGCGCGTGCAGACGTCGCCGAGGATCATGAACGTGGCCGTGCCGCGGGTGAAGCATTCGCTGCGGTTCGGACAGGCCAGCGACTCGCAGACCGAGTGCAGAGACTTCTCGCGCAGCAGCGACTTGATCTCGTGCAGATCGCGAAGGTTGACCTTCTTCTCGCGAATCCAATCGGGCAGGCGTCCGGACATTGGCGTCATCCTAACAGCGCGTGAGAATCACGAGCAAAACTGTCATCCTGAACCGCCGGAGGCGTTGGAGCGCGAAGCGCGGAACGCCGCAGGACGGTGAAGGATCTCAAGATGCGCAATTCCTGCCGAAGCCACTGGGATTCGACACGGCTTGGGAAGCTTGAGATCCTTCGGCGTCCTCCGCCGTTCCGCTGCTTCGCAGCTCCCGGCTTCGGCAGCCTCAGGATGACAAAACAAAACCGCCGCCCCTTTCGAGGCGGCGGTTGGTTTTCGTCGGATGCAGCGTGGCCGCTAGTGGCCGCCGAACGACTTCTCCAGCGACCTGGCGATCAACTTCTCCGCCTCGGCCTCCGGGATGTTCTTGACGATGGCCACTTCGGAAACCAGCAGGTACTTGGCGCGGTCGTACATCTTCTTCTCGCGGAACGAGAGGCTCTTCTTCTTCTGCACTTCGCTGAGGTTCTTGAGGACGTCGGCCACGTCTTCGAGACGGCCGGTCTTCATCTTCTCGAGATTCTCGCGGTAGCGGCCCTTCCAATCGGTATGGGCTTTCTGCGTGGTCTCTTCGAGAAGGCTGAGAAGGCCTTTGATCTGCGTCTGTTTGTACAGCGGGCGAAGGCCGACGCGATCCGTGTTCTTGATCGGAACCATCAGGCGCGAATTGTTCGCGAGGAGCCTGAGGTGGTAGTACGTGTCATCCGCACCCATGATCGGCGACTCGCCGATCTGCTCGACGATGGTCACGCCGTGGTTCGGATAGACGAGTTTTTCCCCGACCTTGAAACCTAATTTCATTGACGACAAGTGAAGCTCCTTTCGGAAGACTGGCGAAGCTGAGGGATCGGCATTCTACGTCAGCCGGCCGGAATCGTCAATCAGCGGTGCGCCAGAATGTGAGCGCGGGAAGCTCAACAGTTGCCGTTTCCGACCGGGTCAATGCCCCGAATTTCGGAGGCGCCGGAGAAGCTGGTGAAGTCGGTCAACTCCTTGACGGCGTTCAGCTTCCGTCCCGGTCAGCAGGTCTTCGATGGCTTGCAGTTCGGTCACGGTCTCGGCGTCCTCGCGGCCCGCGGTGACATTGACTTGTGACACTGCCGGAGTGGCGGCAATTGTTGCCGGAGGGGCCCCGGTTGGCGCCGGAATGACGGAAGGAGTCGCCGCAAACGAGGTCGAAATCCGCTGGGCCATAGCCCGGATCGACGACTTGTCGGCATGGTCGATCGCCTTCAGGATCGCCTTCGCGCTCTCGACCGCGTCTGCGTACGGGCTGGAAGGCTCGTCGAAGATGCGCGCCTCGATGAACGTCAGCGTGACGTTGGCGTAGCCGCCCGCTTCGGCATGCGCGTAGACGCGCGCGGTGGCCTGCTTGCCGATGTCGCCGAGGTCGATGGTCTTCGAAGTGCCCGGCTCGAGCCAGGCGTCGACCTTCACCGTCTGGAACTTCTTCTCCGAGGACGTCTGCGGCAGCATCTCGATCTCGACGCGGTCGATGTAGATGTGATGGTTCTTGGCCACCATCATGCGCCGCGACGGGACATTGATGATGAGACGGTATGGGAAGGTATCGCGCAACTCGAGCACCGACTCCTTGCGCTCCGGATCGACGGAGAAGCTGTCGGATTTGCGGCTCGCCTCCATCCGGTCGTACGCGGCGTACTGGTAGGTGCCGTCGGCGCGTTTGCCGCGCAGCAGGTCGATGTCTTCATTCACGATCCGCCTCAACAAGTCCTTCGGCAGATCGTTCGTGCTCGCCTCGGCCACGCGATCGATGACTTTTGCATCACTCGCAACGCGCGCGGCCGGATTCTGCGCGGCGAGGTTCGTTGCGGCCAGAATTGCGGCGGCAATCGTGATCCGTTTCATCGGATCACCTGCTGCAGGACGCTGGTACCGGGCAGTCCGTCGCGCGAAATGCCGAGGTGCTCGCAGATCGTGGCGCCGAGGTCGGCGAACGTGGAGCGTGTGCCGAGAGACTGCGCGATGACGCGCGGGCCGGCCATGACGAGCGGCACGTATTCGCGGGTGTGATCGGTGGAGACGTCGGTCGGATCGCAGCCGTGATCGGCGGTGATGAAGAGAAGGTCGTCGTTGCGCATGTCGCCGAGGAGCGCGGCCAGCTCGCCGTCGAACACCTCGAGCGCTTTCGCATATCCGGGCGCGTCGTTGCGATGTCCGTACTTGGAGTCGAAGTCGACGAGATTCGTGAAGATGAAATCGGCGTTCGATTGCCGAATGAGATCGATCGTCTTGCGCATCCCGTCCGAATTGTTCTCGGTGCGGATTTCCTGCGAGATGCCGACACGGTCGAAGATGTCGGCGATCTTGCCGAGGCCGATAACCTGCCGGCCGGAGTTGAAGGCGCGCTCGACGACGGTGAGGCCGGTCGGCTTGACGGAAAAATCTTTGCGATTCGCGGTGCGCTTGAAGCGCCCCTTGCCGGTTCCGAGGAACGGCCGCGCGATGATTCGTCCGATGTTGTGCTCGCCGCGCATCAGCTCGCGCGCGATCGCGCAGATGCGCCACAGCTCTTCGATCGGGATGATCTCCTCGTGCGCCGCGACCTGAAAGACGGAGTCGGCGGACGTGTAGACGATCGGCGCTCCGGTGCGCATGTGCTCTTCGCCGAGCTCGTCGAGGATCACCGTCCCCGATGCAGGCTTGTTGCCGAGCGTCTTCCGTCCGATGCGGCGCTCGTATTCAGCGATGACGTCGGCCGGAAATCCGTTCGGGTAGGTGCGGAAGGGATCCTCGACGATGAGTCCCATCATTTCCCAGTGGCCAGTGGTCGTGTCCTTCCCCGCGCTGACCTCATTCATCCGCCCGAACGCGCCGCGCGGCGTCTCGGTCGATGCCGGCTGCGGGAGCGTGTGCAGCAACCCGAGGCGAGCGAGCGTGGGCAGTGACGGATGTTGCGTGTCCAGAACGTGCCCGAGCGTGTTCGACCCTTCGTCGCCGAACTCTTTCGCATCCGGCAGCTCGCCGACTCCGAGGGAATCACAAACGATGACGATGGCGCGGTTGGTCATGCTTTCTTCTTTTTTGGTGCGGCAGCTTCGGATGTAATGCGCACGATCGTGCGGAGCGCTTCGTTCACGGATTCGGAGTCTGGAAAGGCGTCCAGAAGGTCAGGAGCGAGGACTCGAAGGTTCTCGCTGCGACTGTAATGTTGCGCGTACTTGCCGCGCACGCCGCCGCGAAAATCGTAGTGGGACAACATGTCGTCGTCAGAGAACCTTCGTCTCACCGCGCGCCTTTTTCTTCGGCTTTGCAGCACTGACAGTCTTTGCACTTACCTTGCGCGGGACGCGCGCTGCTGCCTCGGCGACCGACCGCAATGCGGCATTCATCGATTCGTTGTCTGGAAACATGGCCGCGAGATCCTTGTCGATGACGCGAACGTAATCAGCTCCATGCACCTTGACAAACCACGGATTCGGAATGGCCCGGCTGAAATCGAACTCCGCAGGCATCTCGTCGTCATCAGGAAGGAGGTCTTTCTTCATAGGCTTTTCGTTCCCTTGGAGTCGCAAGTCGCGCACCGATGATTCGGATTAAAGGCTCGCGGTAGGTGTGCCACACGGCCAACAGCCGCCCACGAGCTGAGTACCCAACAATCATAAAGCGATCTTCAACGATCGAGTGTTCCTTATCAAAGTCCAATAGCGAGTGGCCATCATCGAAAACCGTTGCGCCTTCTTCGAACGAGACACCATGTCTACGCTCATTCGAGAGCGCCTTGGCGTTGTCCCATTCGAATTCTTCGCTCACACCAGATGCTCGTGAATCAGCGGCCGCTCCTCCGGTTTCTCGTCGCCGAACGTTACGAATGACAGGTAGCGCTTCGTCAGCTCGTCGGCGTCGCGGTGGGCGTGGCCGAGTTGGATGCGGGCGATCGTGTCGCCGGCGCGGACTTCATCGCCGGTCTTGCGGTCGAACATCACGCCGGCCGCGTAGTCGATGACGTCATCCGCTTTCTTGCGGCCGGCGCCGAGGTCGACGGTGAACATGCCGGCCTGATAGGTGTCCATGAAGGTAATGAAGCCGGACCGCGGCGCCTTGACCTCGACCGTCGTACGGGGCTGCGGCAGGAGCGAATAGTCGTCGACGATGGCCGGATCTCCACCCTGCGCCGCGATCCATTTGCGGGCCTGCTCCACGGCGCGGCCGGAGGCGAGCGCGTCGTCGAGTGCGGCGCCGGCGGAGGCTTCGTCGAATTTGCCGGACAGCACCAGCGTGCGAACGGCCTGCGCGCGCGTGACTTCCTCGACGTCGGCGGGGCCATTGCCCTTGAGCACTTCGATCGTCTCGATGATCTCGTTCGCGTTGCCGGCGGCGACGCCGAGCGGACGATCCATGTCGGTGATCAACGCCTCGACGCGCGTGCCCGATCCGGCCGCGGCGGCGATGAGACTCTGCGCCAGCGCTTTCGAATCCTGGTAGTGCCGCATGAACGCGCCGCTGCCGGTCTTCACGTCGAGGACGAGCGCCGAGGCTCCCATGGCCAGCTTCTTCGACATGATCGACGCCGTGATCAGCGGCAGCGACTCGACCGTGCCGGTGACGTCGCGCAACGCATAGATTTTCTTATCCGCCGGCGCGATTCCTTCTGTCGACGTCGAGATGACGCAGCCGGAGTCGGCGATGCTCTGATCGAACTGTTCGCGCGACAGGCGCGCGTTGAAGCCGGGAATCGCTTCGAGTTTGTCGAGCGTGCCGCCGGTGTGGCCGAGGCCGCGGCCGGAAAGCATGCCGATCGGAACACCGCACGCGGCCACCCACGGCGAGAGCACCAGCGACACCTTGTCGCCCACGCCGCCGGTCGAATGTTTGTCGGCGATGAAGTCGTACTCGCTGCGCAGGTGCCACTGGTCGCCGCTGCGCAGCATCGACTGCGTCAGCGTGGCCATCTCCTCGGCGGTCATGCCATTGATGGCGATGGCCATCAGCAGCGCGGACATCTGATAGTCAGGAATCTCGCCGCGCGTGTAGCGCTCGATGAACAGCTCGATCTCGCGCGCGTCGAGTGGCGCGCCGCGGCGTTTGCGATTGAGAACTTCGTACACGTTCAGTTCGGACATGCGCGCGATTGTAGTATTCGCCGCCATGAAAGCCGTCGTGCTGTTGAGCGGAGGACTCGATTCCGCGACCGTGCTGGCCATCGCAAAGAGCGAGGGGCGGTCGTGTTACGCGCTTTCGTTCGCGTACGGACAGCGTCACGGCATCGAGCTCGCTGCCGCGCAACGCGTGGCGGAGTCGATGGGCGTCGACGAGCACGTCGTCTTCCCGATGGACTTGCGGCTTTTCGGCGGCAGCGCGCTGACGGCGGAGATCGACGTTCCGAAGGACGTCGCCGGCGCCGCGGGAATCCCGGTCACCTACGTCCCCGCGCGAAACACGATTTTCCTGTCGCTGGCCCTCGGCTACGCGGAATCGCGCGAGGCGCAGGAGATCTGGATCGGCGTGAACGCGGTCGACTTCAGCGGCTATCCCGATTGCCGCCCCGAATTTCTCGACGCGTTCCAGCGCGTGATCGTGACCGGCACGCGCAGCGGCGTCGAGCACGGCGAGCCGCGCCTTGTCGCGCCGCTGGTGACGATGTCGAAGGCGGACATCATCCGCCGCGGCGCATCCCTCGGCGTCGACTACTCGCTCACGCACTCCTGCTACGACCCCGACGTTCGAGGCCTCGCCTGCGGCCATTGCGATTCGTGCATTCTTCGCAAGCGCGGATTCGAAGAAGCGGGAGTCAGCGATCCGACCAGGTATCTGGCTTAGTCGGACACTCTTGTCTGTGTTGTGAGGCTCGGGCCTCGGGCAAAGCAACGCGTCACCTTCGCTTAAACTACCCCCACATCCAACATGGCGCGTTTCCGCGATCTCTCGATCCGCAGCAAGTTGATGACCGGGTTCATGCTGACGAGCCTGGCGGCGCTGCTGCTGACCGTCGGCGCGCTGACCTGGTACGACCGCGCTACGTTTCGCGACGAGGTGCGGCGCGACCTCGACACTCTCGCCGGCATCCTCGGCGAGAACGCGTCTTCGTCCGTCGCGTTCAACGACCATCGGCAGGCGGAGGCCACGCTGGCGGCGTTGCGCGCACAGCCGCAGATCACCGGCGCGGCGATTTACGACAGCAAGGGCGCACTTTTCGCGACGTACGCGCGCGCGAAACATGGCGATAAGCCCGGACCCCAGCCGCCGGACGGCACGTGGATCGACGCGCAGCACATTGGCGTCGCGCGTCCGATCCTTTTCAGCGGCGCGCGCGTCGGGACGCTCACCGTCAGATCGGACCTGAACGAGATGGCCGTCCGCCGCGCGCGGACGCTGCAGATCGCCGGCGGCATCTACGTCGCCGCGGCGTTTCTGGCGTTGCTCCTGTCGGGACTTTTCCAGCGCACCATTACGCGGCCGATTCATCGCCTGCTGCGCGCGGAGAAACGCATCTCGCGCGAGAAGGACTACACGCTGCGCGTCGAGAAGGAAGCGGACGACGAGATCGGCCTGCTCATCGACGGCTTCAACGAAATGCTCGGCGAAATCCGCGCGCGCGACGCGGAGATCCTGGCCAAGCACGATCAGGAGATGGCGCTGGCGCGCTCGATCCAGACCTCAGTCCTGCCGCGCACGTTCGAGCTGCCGGGCTACGACATCTCCGCCGTCATGCTGCCTGCCGAGGAAGTCGGCGGCGATTTTTACGAATTCCGAAGGACGAATGGCGGCGCGTGGATCGGCGTCGGCGACGTCACCGGCCACGGCGTCACCTCGGGCCTGATCATGATGATGGCCCAATCGATGTTCACCATGCTTTGCGAACAGAACGGCCACTACCAGTCGCCGGCGAAGTTCGTCTCGCTGCTCAACCGGGCCATGTTCTACAACCTCAAACGCCTCGGGCAGGAGAAGTTCATGACCATGGTCGTGGCGCGCATCGAGGACGACGGCCGCATCGTCTACGCCGGCGCGCACACCGACCTGCTGATTTATCGATCTGAAAATGGCACGATCGAACGATTACCAACCGACGGCGTTTGGCTCGGCATCAGCGACGACGTCGAGCACCTCACGACGGAACGCAGCATCACGCTCAATCACGGCGACGTCGCCCTGCTGCACACCGACGGCGTCACCGAGTCGCGCAACGCCGCCGGCGAGTGCTACGACATGCAGCGGCTGACGGACGATCTGAAGAAACATCACGACAAACCGGCCGCAGCGATCGTCACCACGATTGCGGCCGCCGCGTGGCAATGGGCTGGAACGCCGAACGACGACGTCAGCCTGATGGCGGTCAAAAGGAGCTGAGATGATCACGGAACGGCTTTCCTCCGACTACGTGGAGATGCGCTTCGGACCTCGCTGGACGTACATCAGTTGCGTGCGGCGGTTCGTGGCCAGCTTCTTCATGATCGGCCTGTCCGACAAAGAGCGCGCCGAGCAGATTTCGATGGCAGCCTCCGAGCTGCTCGAAAACGCGGTGAAGTACGCGTCGGAGGAAGAGGGCTACCTCAAGATCTCCATCGCCAAGGCCGACAACGAAGTCGACGTCTGCGTGAAAAACAAAGCGGAGCCGCATCACATCAACACGCTCCGCCGCGAGCTCGCGCTCATTCAGTCCGGCCAACCGGAGGCGGTGTATCTCAAGAAGATGGAAGAGGCGGCGATGACGGAGGGGCAGAGCAGACTCGGATTGATCCGGATTCTGTTCGAAGCCGGCGCGCGGCTGCGCCTCGAAGTCAACGACGGCGGCGAAGTGTCCATCCACGCCATCTTCAAACTGGAGGCGGCATGAGCAGCGAACGCGGTTTCATCCCGCCGCTCAAGGTGGACACGTTGACCATCCTGCCGCTGCTCGATGGCGACACGCTTCGGGTGGCAATGTCCGGCGCCGTTGAGATGCGCGATCCGGGCGACGTGCTCAATCCGTACTGGACGCTGATTGACGAAGAAGCGCTGCGGCAACATTTGAAAGCCGTCGAGCTCGACGTCCGCGATCTCAACTTCATGAACAGCTCCGGAATCCTGACGCTGGTCCGCTGGATCACGCGCTGCAAGTCGCACAGCAACGGCTATCGGCTCGTGCTGCAGTACGACCGCAACGTCACGTGGCAACGGTCGTCGATTCCGACGCTGGCCAAGCTCGCTCCGAACGTCGTCGTTTCGGCGGAGATCGATGGCTGACCTGGTTTCGGAGCCGGGCTACGACCTGGCCTGCCTCGGCTGCGGCGCGGGAGTGCGTCCGATCGACCGCTTCTGCAGCCAGTGCGGCCGACGCGATCCCGCCGACCGCTTGCTGCAAGGCGATGATCCCGAGCTGACCGCGGCGACGCTCGTCAGCGATCCCGGCATCGAGCGCGAGAAAACGTTTCCGACGTTCGTGGCGGCCGAGGCGCAGGGCGAGGCGACGCTGATCAAGACGGTGCGGAAGAAAACGCGCCCGGACACGAAGGCGGTCGAGTCGATGCTCGCGCCCGGATCCGTTTTCGCGCGCCGCTATCGCATCCAGCGCTTTCTCGGCTCGGGCGCGATGGGCTACGTCTGTTCCGCGGTCGACGAATCGATCGACGAAGTGATCGCGCTCAAGGTGCTCTCGTTGCCGATCCACGAAGATCCCGATGCCTTCGAGCGTTTCAAGAACGAACTGAAGCTGGCGCGGCGCATCCGCCACCGCAACGTCGTGCAGAGTTTCGACCTCGGATTCGCGGAGGGCTATCCATTCATTTCGATGGAGTACATCGACGCGGACAATCTCCTCAAGCACCTCACGCGCCGTCCACATTTCGATGAACACTCGGCGCTGACGATCATGCGCCAGGTGCTGCGCGGTCTTCGCGCCGCCCACGACCTCGGCATCGTGCATCGCGACATCAAGCCCGAAAACATTCTGCTCAACAAAGACCGCATGGCCTTCATCACCGACTTCGGCATCGCCACGTCGCAGGATCTCGTGCGCAAGGAGCTGGCCGGCACGCCCGACTACATGGCACCCGAGCAACTCCGCTGCGAGCCGGTCGGGCCAGCGTCCGATCTCTATTCGTGCGGCGTCGTGCTCTATCGCATGCTCACGGGCACGTTGCCGTACCGGGCGCTGTCGATCAACGAAGTGCTGAAAGCGCACCTCAGCGCGTCGCCGGAACCGATCGACGAATCGCTCGACATCTCGGCCGCCACGCGCGAGCTGGTGGCGTCGATGCTGGAGAAGAACGTGGCCGACCGTCCGCGCAGCGCGGGCGATCTGCTCGACCGCATCGACGGGATGATGAAGGCCGCGAGCATGACCCGCAGCGCGTCGAAGCGGATCACGGTGCTGGTCATCGAGCACGATCTCGATGCGCTGTCGTTCCTCACGGGCGTGCTGCAGGCCGAGGGGTATCGCGTGCTGGCCACGAGCAACGCGCGGGAGGCCGTCAACCTCGCCTTCGAACAGACGCCGGCCATGATTTTTCTCGACGCCAAAATCCGCGGCGGCTTCGATCTCCCGCCCGAGGCCGGCGAAGAGCTGGCCGCCGACGGCCTCGGCTTCGTGCGCATCGTCCAGCGCGACGAACGCCTCCGCCCCGTCCCGATCGTTCTAATGACCGACGACACGCTGATCCAACTCGACACCGCGTTCCAGAAAGCCGGCGTGGCCGACGTCATGCTCAAGCCGCTGTCGAAGAGCGACGTCGTTGACGCCGTGCGGATGATCACCGTGCGGGAGGTTTAGCGGCGGAACGCTGGCGTCCTCGGAGGCGGCTGTCGTCGGCGTAGCCGGCGTGAGAACCGTAGCCCACGCTTTCAAGCGTGGGAACCAGGGCGTGGGTACGGGTGTGAGCCCGCTTGAGCGGGCGAAAGAAAAGCTTTCTTTCGCCCGTTAAAACGGGCTCACAAATCTCGCCAAAACCGAAAACCCCCGGCTGGAAGCCGGGGGCTACGGTTCTCACGCCGGCTACGCCGACGATCCAGCCGCCAGCCGCCTCCGAGGGCGCAAGGGTCCTTTGCGTTGACACGAAATAAGCACGAGCCTAGACTGTTACCCGCCACTGAGACTGAGTCTCAACATCTATGCCCACCATCGAACGAGAGATCACCCGATTCCAGGACTTTCTGGCCCGCCAGGGACAGAAGCTGACGCAGGAGCGCACCTCGCTCGTGCGCGAGATCTTTTCGACGCACTACCACTTCGAGGCGGACGAGCTGCTCTTCAAGATGAAGCAGAAGAGCGTCAAGATCTCGCGGGCCACGGTTTACCGGACCCTCGAGCTGCTCGTGAAGTCTGGCCTGGTCCGCCGCGTCCACCTCGGCGAGGAGCACTACCACTACGAGCACGTCCGCGGCGATTCTCATCACGATCATCTCGTCTGCACCGCCTGCGGATCGGTCATCGAGTTCAACGATCCCGAGCTCGAACAGCGCCAGCTCGAAATCTGCGCGCGCAAGAAATTCACTCCCACGTTTCACAACCTGCAGATCCTCGGGATTTGCGATTCCTGCCACCGGAAAGGGGAGCAGCCGGCCTCACCCGATCGCGTCATGACGATCGGCGAGGGCGCGATGAAGCTCCGCAAATGACCAGACTATGATTCCCGCCCTCATCATCGTTTTTCGCGAAGGCTTCGAAGCCTTCCTCAGCGTCGCCATCATCTTCGCCTTCCTCCGCAAGACCGGACGCGACTGGCTTCGCCCCGCCGTCTACGCCGGCATCGTCGCCTCGGTCATCGCCAGCTTCGGACTCGGCTGGTGGCTGATGCGCGTCAATCAGTCGTTCTGGGAAGGCGTCCTCGGACTCGTCGCCGCAGTGCTCGTGGCGTCATTCGTCGTCCACGTCTGGCGCACCGCGCCGAAGATGAAGGGCGACATGGAACGGCGGCTGGACGTTTACTCCTCGCCGGCGTCGCGATTGATGGCCGTGGCCGGCGTCTTCTTCTTCACGGCCCTCATGGTTACGCGCGAGGGGATGGAGACCGCGCTGATGCTGATCCAGGTCCGCAACAGCCGCTTCATCCTCGGCTCGCTCCTCGGCATCGCCGCCGCGGCCGCGATGTCATGGGCGTGGGCGCATTACGGCCACCGCATCGACGTCAAGCGCTTCTTCCAGGTGACGGGACTCTTTCTGCTTCTGTTCACGATCCAGATCCTCTTCTACTCGATCCACGAATTCTCCGAGGCGGAAGTGCTCGGCAGGTGGAGCGAGGCCATTCACAACGCGACCGAGCCGTACTCACCGGTCGGCGTCTATGGAAAATGGATCTCGGTGGTGATGGTGGGCCTGTGCGCGGCCTGGCTGATCGGGGCGTCGATGAAAGATCGTTTCGCGCGGTCGCACGCGGCCTAAGGCGGCGGCGCGGCCTCGGTTTCTTCGCGCTTCTCTTTCCAGCGGTGGTAAAGCCAGAAGCCGACGCCTGCGACAAGCAGGACTAGGAGGCCATACTTCTCGATGTGCGCGGCACGCCCGAGGACGCGTTCGACGGCGCGGCCGAAGTAGTAGCCCGCGGTGCCGATGACGATTGCCCAGACGATGCACGTAAATGCCTCGTAGATCAGGAACTTGATCGTCGACACCTTCGAGATGCCGATGATCACTGCGCAAGTGATGCGCAGCCCATAGAGCCACTGGGTGATGAAGATCGCCGGCGCGCCGTAGCGCTCGAAGAGGCGGATGCCTTTGCCGAAGTGCCGCTTCATCTTCGGGAACTTGTCGAGCAGCTTGACGCCTTGCGTCCGGCCGAGAAAGAACCAGAAAACATGGCCGACATAAGCGCCGCCGCAGGCCGTGGCAATGACGAGCGGGAGCTTCAAATAGCCGCGCTCGGCAAAGAAGCCGGCCATGACGAGGATCGTCTCTCCTTCGAGGAAAGTCCCGATGAAGACGGCCAGGTATCCGAACTTATGGAGCAGTAGCTCGGGGGTCATTCAGTCCCGCAAAGTGCAAGATTCGGGGCGATCATGAAATTTGGCCGCCGAAGCGTAACATTGAACTCTAAACACGGAGGTCCTGAATGAAACCGATTGCCATCTGCAGTTGCCTTGCGCTCGCCGCGCTTTCGCTGTACGCGGGCGATCCGCAGACCACGACACCCGCTCCGGCGACGCACGCTGAGACGCTCATGTCGGCACCGCGTTCGTCCGCCATCGTCGACTCGCCCCTCGTCCACGCTGCGAAGGCGACCAATCGCCTGAACAAGAAACCGGGACAGGTGATCACGAACGAGACGCTGGTGCATGTCGGTGGGCACTTCACCACGACGACCGCCGAGGCGCAGGCTCAGCTTCCGCCGAACCACCCGTCCGCCGCTCCGACCATGGATCAGATTGCAATCGAGCAGCGCCGCGCGCGCGCCGAAACGGCGGCCGCCGCGGATCAAGCCAGAAAGATCGCGGCCCAGAAGAAAGCCGCGGCCGGCCTCGCCGCAGCGCGTGCCGAGGGAGACACCGCCGAGGGCGTTTACATGAATCCTCCGGCTCTGGAAACCGGGACGATTGAAACCGCGAAGCCGCTGTCGCCCGCGGATATGACGACGCAGCAGAAACCGCCGCTGTAATCGAGTGCGGCGGTTCCCCGCCGCACTCAGACATTCAGGCGTGTTTGCGCATGTGCTTGTAACCGCCGATCAGACCGACGACCGTGGCGATCTTGCCGAGTCCGATCGAGCGCGCGACGCCGCGTGTCGTTTTCTGCCCCACGCGGAACATCAAAAGCTTTTTCAGAAAGTGCAGCATGTCGGCCTCCTGCTCTGAATAAGTGCAAGGCGAAAGCCACTTGTGGTGTTGTGTAAGTCGCTGACTTGGCGAAGTTTATCGCGCCACTTCGGACTTCAGCGATCGCGTCATCAGCCTCTGCAATGCCGCGCGCGGCGACTCCCCTTCGTGCAGGACGCGATACATCTCCGCCGTGATCGGCATGTCGATTCCGTGGCGCTCCGCCAGCTCCTTCGCCGCCTTCGACGTCCGCACGCCCTCGGCCACCGACCTGGCCTCGGCGAGGATTTCGGCGAGCGGCTTTCCGCGTCCGAGCGCCACGCCGACGCTGCGGTTGCGCGACAGCGATCCGGTGCAGGTCAGGACCAGATCGCCCATGCCGGCAAGCCCGGCCAGCGTTTCGATCCGTCCGCCGAGGGCGATGCCCAGCTTGGTCATCTCGTGTAATCCGCGAGTGATCAGTGCGGCCGTCGTGTTCGAGCCGAGGCCGAGGCCTTCGATGACTCCGGCAGCGATGGCGATGACGTTCTTCAGCGCGCCCGCCAGCTCCACGCCGGCTACGTCGAACGAGTTGTAGACGCGAAACGTCGGCGATGACATCGCGCGCTGCACCTGTTCCGCGAGCTCCTGATCGACCGACGCGACGACTGCCGCCGTCGGATCGCCGCGTGCGGCTTCGAGCGCGAAGGTCGGTCCGGAGAGCACTGCGAATGCCCGCAAGCCGCCGCCCAGCTCCTGCGCCGTGACCTCGGACATCCGCTGCAATGTGTCGTTCTCGATCCCCTTCGTCCCGCTGACGACGGCAACGTCGCCGCGAAGATGCAGGCGGATATCCGCGAGCACCGCGCGATAGTGATGGCTCGGCACGATCATGAACAGCACGTCGCTGAACTCGGCAGCCTCGGCCAGCGAGCTCGTGGCGCGCACGCGTCCGTCCAACGCCACGCTCGGCAGATAGATCGGATTGCGGCGCGTCGATTCGATCTCCGAGGCCACGTTCGGATCGTGCGCCCACAAGACGACGTCATTGCCGCAGCTCGACGCCACAGCGGCCATGGCCGTGCCGAACGAGCCCGCGCCGATGATCGAAATCTTCATCGCTCTTTGCGCTCGCCGACCCGCCGCTCCGACCCCTGCGCCAGCCGGGCGATGTTGGAGTGGTGTTTGAGGATGATGGCCACGGAGATCAGCGTGCTGATGATGATCGTCCAGAACGGCGCGTGGACGAGGAATCGAAGAAAAATCGGAACCGATGCCGCACTGAGAATCGAAGCGAGCGAGACGAACCGCGTCGCAAGGATGACGATCAAAAACACGATCGCCGCCGCGGCGATGGCAATCGGATCGAGCGCCAGAAACGCGCCCGCCGCGGTCGCGACGCCTTTGCCGCCATGGAAACGCAGCCAAACGGGATACATGTGCGCGAGCACGGCGATCAGCGCCGCCAGCGCGATCCACATCGACATCGAATACAGCGGAGCGGCATGCGCGGCATCGGCGACATACGGCCAGTCAGGCCGGTCGACGATCCATCGCGCCAACGCCACAGCCGCATAGCCCTTCGCAATATCGAGCAGCAGCGCGACAATCCCCGGAGCTTTCCCGAAGTTCCGCGCCACGTTCGTCGCTCCGACGTTGCGGCTGCCGTGATGGCGAATGTCCGCCCCAGCCACAAACTTCACGACGAGAAAACTGAACGGAATCGATCCGATCAGATACGCCGCAACGATGAGGATAACCGGAAGCGCCTGCGCCATGCGGCGGCTATTGTAGAGCGGGGAACGCGAGCCGCTCGACGGCGGCGCGAAGTGTTGTCGGACTGAGCGCCGGATAGCGATAGAGCTGGTCAACTACCTCTTCGAAAAGTGCGAGCAGCCGCTTCGGTTCAACGACGCCATTACGAATCATCGATTCAACGTCGAGCCGGTCTTTTCGGTGCGCACGTTCGATCTTGGACAGCGCCTGCGTGTAGAAATCGAAATGATGGAAGTCGATGACGCCTTCGCGCGAGATGAACGGACTGCGGTCTTCCCATCCGGGCAATGGCGGCACGAAGTGCGTAGGCGACGACAGTTCGACGTTGACGTTCAGCCGCTCCTTCAGGTCGGGGATTGCACGCAGGATTCGATCGTTTTCCGGGATGATCGTGATGTCGATATCTACCGTGCTTTCCCGCCAATGTTTCAGGACCACGCTGGCGCCGCCCGCCAAATAGATCCGTCCCGGTTCGTGAGCCTCGACCGCGATGGCGCGCATAAACTCGCGCACCTCCGGCTCCGTTACGGCCTTACGCATTCCGACGCCCGCTCGAAACTGACCAGCTTTCGGATCAGCGCGTTGTATCGCGAATGCGCCGAATCGGAATCCTCCTCAGCGAGCTTCGCGTAAAGGCGATCTTCGGGAAGGTACGGCGTGTCGTCCGGAACGTCGAAGCCGATGCGGCGCAGGCGTGGGGCGCCGACGAGAACGAGCAGCGACTCGATCGACTCTCTGCCCGCGGCGAGATCGCGCAGGCCTTGTTTGATCAGGTCGGAGCCGGGGAGTGCGTCGGAGACTTCCATCATGTCAGCGAACCGGGAGCTCCAATGATATGCGGAAGCCGGGATTGAGATTTTCGGCGTGGACGGAGCCGCCATGTTCTTCGATCGCTTTGCGCGTGATGGCCAGCCCGAGGCCGGTGCCGGAGGATTTCGTGGAGAAGTAGGGGTCGAAGATTTTCGACAGCACTTCGGGCGCGACGCCAGGGCCGTTGTCGTCGACGGAGACGACGACTTTCGAATCGACGCCGTAGCTGGCCAGCCGCACTTCGCCGCCGGGCGCGGCCTGGAACGCGTTCTCGATCAGGTTCGCGATCGCGCCGCGGAGCAGGCGCGCGTCGCCGGAGAACGTTTCCGGAGTCGATGGTGCGATGTCGGTGTGAAACGTGATGCCGCGTTCACCGCTTTCGGCGTAGCTGGACGCGATTTCCTCGAGCAGATGGCGCAGCTTGAGCGGCTTGCGCTGCACCGTCCGCAGCGACGCGTAGTCGCTGAACTCCTTCGACGTCTCGCGTAGCGTGACCACCTGGCGGAGGATGTTTTCGACCGCCGCGTCGACAACCTTCGCCAGATTCGGATCGTTGTTTGACGCCACCGCGCGCAGATGCTCGGCCGTGAGCTGGATCGGCGTCAGCGGATTCTTGATCTCGTGTGCGACCTGCCGCGCCATCTCGCCCCACGCTTCCAGGCGGTTCGAGCGCAGGATCTCCGTGACGTCCTCGGCGATCAGCATCTCTTCGTCGCTGCCGGGCAGCGGGACGACGGAAACGCGGAACGTGCGGGCATTTCCATCGACATTCAGCTCGATTTCCTTCGCCTCCGCGCGTCCGCGTTGATGCGTGGCGAGGAAATCGCGAACCTCGTCGTGGAACTCGATCGACTCGCCGAACAGCCTGCGCGCGCCGGCGTTCGTGCCCGACACCTGCATCGTTCCGTCGAGCACCACCACGGCCGCGTTGATGTTTTCGAGCAGAGTCTGCAGCCGGTCGCGCTCGTGGCGAAGGTCGTTCTGCTGCCGGCGGATCGAGCGCGCCATGTCGCGGAACGTCGTCACGAGGAGGCCGAGGTCGGGGTCGGGTGGAACGCGGAGGTCGATGTCGAAATCGCCGCGTGCGACCGCGCGCGATCCCGCCACAAGCGCTTGCACGGGCTGCGTCACGCTGCGCGCGGCGACGTAGGCGACGAAGATCGCCGCGAGGATGATGAAGATCAGCAGCATGTAAATCGTCGTGGCCAGATCGTTCACCTGCGCCTCGATCTGGCGCCCCTGCACGATCAGCGGCAGTGCCATCGTGTAGTTCTGGCCGCGCACGAGATTGATCGGCGAATAGAGCTCGATGAACTGCGCGGCGCCGGAGTTTCGGATGGCCAGTTGCTGCCCGCCGACGACGATGTTCGCGTAGACGTCGCCGGGCAGCCGCTGCGATTCGACGCGCGCGGCGAAGAGATCGCGCCGGCTGGAGGCGATCAATTTGTCGTCGCGATACAGATGCAAATCGTGCCCGATCACGCGCGCCAGCCAGCTCAGAACGTCGTCATCGAGCACCTGCTCCGGATGCGCGGTCGACGTCGTCGACGCCAGGTAGTCCTCGATCACGCGCTCCGCCGCATTCAGCGCGGTCTGTCCTCGGTCGAGATACTCCGCCTCGAGGCGATTGGCCAGATAGGCGCGGACGAAGAGCACGAAAACGATCAGCGGCAGGACCACGACCGCCGTCAGATAGAGCGACGTGCGCGTGCGGAAGTCGAGGTTACGCGGCGCATGCCGGACCACGGAAGCGATGACCGGCAGCGAACGGATCACGATCACGACGAGAACGAACGCGATCGCCCACACCGCGACGCCGCCGGCGCGGCGCACCTGCGTCCCGCGCGTCGGCACCTGCAGCGGAAACGCGTACAGCGCGTCGTCGGTGCGGCGCACGTAGACGGACGAGCCGACGCCTTCGTTCTGCTCGATCCAGACGCCCGTGCCCGGCTTCAACGCTGCGAAATACGATGCGGGACTTTGCGGCAATCGCACCGTCGTCGTGCCGTGCGGGTTGCCGTCGCGGTCATAAACGACGATCTCGCGTTGCGCGCGCAGGCCGGTGACCGTGGTATCGAACGACGGCTCGAAAAAGTCGCGGTAGACGTCGGCGAACGTCGTCGCTCCCGGGTCCGCCGGATTGACGACATGCACGCTCCCCTCGGCCACCGGAATCCCGCCGATGGTGAGATCGAAGTCGTGATGCAGCAGCACGCGCGTCACGCTGCCGATCTGCAATACCTCGCCGCCCGGTTCGCGCCCTCGCTCGCTGAACTGCGGCAGGCCGACGCCGAAACGGCTCAACGGATGATCGAAGATGTCGTGTACGGTGATGACCGCCGGCACGCGCCACTTCGAGAGATCGCTGTGCAGCCAGAGCGCGTAAGCGAGATCCTCGAGGTTCATCTTCCGGTAATCGTCCGGAAGCATCGCGCTCAACTCCGTCGTCGAGAACTCGTTGTGCAGCGTGTCTTCGATCATCGCGCGAAGCTGTCCCGCTTCACCGACCACCAGCGGTGCGTACGTGTCGGCGATGAAATGCCGCGCGCTCGATCGCTCGAAAAGACTCAGCGGCATGTAGACGATCATCACCAGCAGCAGCGCGCTGCCGAGCGTGCGCAGCGTGAAGTTCTCCGTCAGCGCGTGCAGAAGCAGCGAGAGCGCGATGCCCGCGGCGATCCAGAGGAACGCGCGTTTCGGCGTGTAGCCGAAGTTGATCGCGGTGACGATGACGGGGATGGAGATGATCAGGATGCCGATGAGCGTGGCGATGCGCGACGACTCGTGGCGCGTGATCTGGATCAGCGCGAATCCGAACAGCAGCAGCGCCGCGAGCAGCACACCCTGCGCGGCGGAAACAGGGAGGATGTGATCGGGAACCGTGGAGATCCGCGTGTTGTCGACGAGGTTCCGCACGAGGAGCATGTAGCCGCCCGCGGCAGCCAGCGCGACGACCGTGCGCACGATCTGCATTGCCATCGAACGGCCGCGAATTTTCGTCAGCGCGATGACGATGGCCAGAATCGCCGCGGCGCTGGTGAGAAGATCGAACGGCGACCGGCTGAACGGGCCGAGCATGCGCGACGCGAAGAGATCGAACCGGAAGATCTGCCAGGGATCCTGATCGACGTGGATCGGCAGCAGTGCCAGACGCGCGGCGATGACGAGCACGATCGTGGTGATCGGATGTGCGCCCCATTCGGTCGTGCGAAACGCGGCCAGCAGCGCCAATGCGCCCATCGCCAGCAGCACGGCCGCGACGTCGTTCCCGATCGTTCTCGCCGCATCGACGACCTCGGCGCGCGGACGCGGAATCAGATCGATCCAGAGCGTGGCCGACGGACGCCGCTCGAGGATGAAACGAAGCGAGCCTCGTTCCTGCCGCAGCGCGCCGGCGTGAAATCGCGTCCCGCTCATCCAGTCGTCGTCGTCGAGATCGAAGAGGCCCGGCAACTTCGGCTGATTGGGCACGCGCTCGAACGCCTGCACCGAAACCGCCGGATTCGGCAACGGCCGCGATCGGACGATGTAGAGGTTCGTGGCGTCGAATTCGTAGCTGGTCGCGCCGGGCGTGCGAAGGTCTTCGCCCCACCAGGCGATGGCGTCACCATTCGGCGCGACGATGCGAATGCCCTGGCGAACGCCGTTCAATTCGCCGCGCAGCATCGCGAACATCGCCGCGCGCGACGCCGCAGGATTCGCGGTCACTTTCGCCGCCACGCGTTCCACAGCGGCATCGAGGCGCGACTCCGTGCGTGCGATGTCGCCGCGGATGTTCTCGACTTCGTACCCGAGGTGCCGCGCCGACTTCGCATCGAAATCGCGGCTCATCTGCGCGACGAACAGCTGCACGGTCAGCCATGTCAGGCCGGCGAGCAAAAGAAAAACCGCCGCGGCGCGCGCGGCGGTTGTCTTGGCTACCCGTGAGACGTTTAGCCGCACAACGCTGAGCTTACTTTCCTGCCGACCGGATCGAAACCACCGACCAGCTGTCGCCCTTCTGCTTCAGGGTGATGTACAGCTCGCGCGTCTCCGCCTTGCCGGCGTTCTGAATCGTCCAGGTGCCGGTGATGTGGTACTGCTGCTCGGCGGTGCTCTTCACGGCCTTCTGCTCTTCGAACGCGGTCGGCTTGACCTTGTTGAACAGACCGTCGAGCAGGTACGCGGCCTGATCGCGGCCGAAGAAATCGCTCTGCGCGATGAGGCCGGGGAACTGCAGCATCACCTTGTCACCCGAGGCCATGCCCGCGACGATCGCTTGCGGGTCGCCGCTGCTGAATCCGCGCTTCAGATTCGACATCGCCGTATCGAGGTCGCGGAACTGCGCGGACGCGACCAGCGGAACGAACAGGAGCAGGGCTGCGAACTTCATCGAGAGTCTCATGGTGATCTCCAGTGCATCGGATAACGGGGTGGTGCGAGTCATTATTCTAACAGATTCAATGACTTAGCTGGACTCGCAAAGGGTCATGATGTCCTCGCTCCGGGACACGATACTGCGCTCGGCTGCGACGTTTGTGAAGTCTTCCGGTACCGGCGCAGCGACGCGAAGTGGCTCATTTCTCAGCGGATGCGTCATCGAAAGCTCCCGCGCGTGCAGCATCGGGCGCGCTTCATTGCGCTGCCCGTACAGCCAGTCGCCGGCCAGCGGATGCCCGATCGCTGCCAGATGGACGCGAATCTGGTGCGTACGTCCGGTCATGAGATCGATGGCCACCAGCGAGCCGCGCGACGTGGCGCGAAGCGGCGTGACGATGGTGACGGCGCGCTTGCCGCCGTCGCCGACGCCGAACGAAATCGGCCCGATGCGGATGAGCGGCGCGTCGATGGTCTGCCGCTCGCCGAGGTTTCCCTCGGTAATCGCGACGTAGCGCTTGCGGATCCGCTTCTGCTCGAACTGCCGCGTGAGATTCGCGTTGATCGAAGCGAGCTTCGAAAAAAACATCACGCCGCTTGTGCCGCGGTCGAGCCGCTGCATGAGAAAGAGCGGCTGCGTGTACTGCATCGCCGTTTCGAGCAGTACAGGCTCATCCGCGTCATAGCCGCGCTGCACGACGATGCCGGCCGGCTTGTTGACGAAGAGGAGCGCGTCGTCTTCGTAGAGGATGTCGAGCCCAGACACGCGACCACTCTAAACAACTGCGGCGGCGATTCGTAAACCGGCGGATGTCCCGGCGCTTCCTTCTCGCTCTCCTCGCTCTTTCTCTGCTCTCACGTTGCGCGACATCGCTGAAGCCCGGAACGTCCGCCGAAATCCGGCGCATCGTCGAGGAACAGATGCGCAGCCAGCACATCCCGGGGGCCGTGCTGGCCATCGTGCGCGACGATCGCGTCATCTACATGCAGCCGATGGGCGTGCGCGACGTCGAGCACAACCTGCCGGTCACGCCCGACACGCTTTTCCCGATCGGATCGTGCACGAAGGCATTCACGTCAATGGAGATCGCCCGCAGCGCGGACCGCGGATTGCTCTCGCTCGACGATCATCCGCGCAAGTTCCTGCCGTATCTCAAGCTCGCCGATCCGGAAGCCGACGCGAAGATCACCATCCGCGACATGCTCAGTCACCGCACCGGCCTCAAGGCCTACGCCGATCTCGCCGCCGAGTCGGGCGTGCTCACGCGCGAGGAGTACGTCCGTGCCGCGACGTCGGCGAAACCGGCGGTGCCGTTTCGGACGAAGTTCCAATACTCGAACGCGATGTTCGTCGCCGCCGGCGAGATCGCCGGACGCGTCAACCACGCAACGTGGGAGGAAGTCATTGCCAGCGATATTTTCAAGCCGCTGGCGATGACGTCGAGCGTTTCGATCATCACGGACATGCTGAAGTCGCCCGACCACGCCACGGGCTACATTTTCGACAAGTCGTTTCGCGCCGTTCCCGCGCCGAAGAGTCTGACCGCGCTCGCGCCGGCCGGAGCGATCGCCTCCAGCGCGCGCGACATGACCCAGTGGCTGCGCATGCTCACCAGTGGCGGCCGCATCGACGGACGTGCGTTCATCTCGCCGGCGATGTTTCGCGAGCTGACCGCGCCGCTGATCGCGGTCAGTCCGACAACGTCGTATGCGCTCGGCTGGGCGGTCTACGATTGGAACGGACTGCGTGTCATCGAGCACAACGGCGGCTCCGAAGGCATCAGCGCCATCGTCAGCTTCATCCCTGAAAAACACCTCGGCTTCGTCTTCCTCGCCAACACGTCGAGCAACGCGATGACGAAAGTCGGCAGCGGCGCCGGCCCGCTTCTCTATCCGCTGCTCCTCGGACAAAATGCTCCGCCGAAACCAGCAGCAGCTGTTGCACCGAAACCGGTAGTCGCGCCGGCCATTGTTGATGTTCCCTCGGTCGACGACCTCCTCGCCCGCATGATCGACGCCGCTGGCGGCGAGGCTGCGCTCCGCGGTCACATCTCGCTCGCGATTCACGCCCGAAAGTCGTACGACAACCAGGGAGTCTTCGCCGATCTGACCATTCACTCGAAATCGCCGGATCTGCACGAGGAAACAGAACTCTGGACCGCGGCCAATCGCGACATCGGACGGCTGCGCGTCTACTTCGACGGCACTCGCGGCGGCCAGGAGACGACCTTCGGCCAGGATGCCGTCAACGACGACGCCGCAAACGCGCGCGATCGCTGCCAATACGCACAGCTCCTGACGATCAGAAGTCTCTGCAAGTCGATCAGCGTCCGCGCCGGCGACAACGACACCTGGATCCTCGACCTCGGCGACACGCGCCTTCTCGTCTCGCGCAAAACCGCGCTCGTCACCCGCCGCGAAAAAGAGGGGGAGACGATCGCGTTCGACGACTACCGCAACATCGACGGCGAGATGGTTCCGTTCCGCTGGACCATCGAAGACAACCTCGGCACGTCGACAGTCGCCGTCGATTCGATCGTCTTCAACGTGCCGTTGAGCGACGAAGTCTTCAGTCCGCGTCGTTAGCGGGATAGAGAAGAAACTCCTCGCGCGTCTTCGCGAACTCGCGCAGCGGCTCTTCCCACGTAGCAACCCACTCGTCGATGTTGCCGCCGCCTTCGACGAGCTCGCGATAGCGCGCGCTGCCGGCCAAGAGATCGATGGCCAGACGGTCGGAGACGAATTCGTACGTCTCACGCCGCCAATCGAACTTTTCCGGATTCAAATCGCGCGCGACTTTCACGCACCACAGTCCGGTGCGATACGGCTCGAACTCCGCACGATTGGTGACGTGCAGCTCCACGCCTCCGCAGACCTTACCGGCATGCTTCTGAAACGTCGGCAGAAAGTAGTGCGGACGGAACCGGATGCCCGGCAAACCGATGGCATTGAGCTTCTCGGCGAGCTTGAACGGATCGAGCCAGGGCGCGCCGAACAGCTCGAACGGATGTGTCGTCCCGCGTCCCTCGCTGAGGTTCGTCCCCTCGATCAGGCACATGCCGGGATAGACCGTGGCCGTGTTGACGGTCGGCATGTTCGGCGACGGAATCACCCACGGCAGCCCCGTGTCGCCCCACCACATCGACCGCCGCCAGCCGCGCATCGGAATCACGATCAGATCGCAGTTGAGCTGGAAGACTTTGTTGAAGTATTGCGCCAGCTCGCCGGCGGTCATCGCATGCCGCGTCGGCAGCGGAAACATCCCCACGAAACTGGAGAACTGCTCCTCGCGGATGTTGCCTTCGAGATGGACGCCGTCGATCGGATTGGGACGATCGAGCACGATCACCTGCACGCCCGCCTCGGCCGCTGTGCGCATGCAGAGCGCCATCGTGTAGATGAAGGTGTAGTAGCGCGAGCCGATGTCCTGCAGATCGATGACGAGCGCATCGAGATTTTTCAGCAGCTCGCGCCGCGGCGCGAGATCGCTTTCGCTCGCGCCGTAGAGCGAGTAGACCGTCAGCCCCGTCATCGGATCGGTGGAGTGATCGACGTGGGCCATGTCCTGCGCCTCGCCCCAGATGCCGTGCTCGGGACCGAAGAGCGTGGTCAGTTTCCATCCTCGGCCGCGATGCAGCAGATCGACGACGTGGCGCAAATCGCTCGTCACCGCGCTCTGATTCGTTACGAGGCCGATATTTTTTCCCGCGATGGGGCGGGGGTCATCGAGAAGTACTTCCAGTCCGGGCCGGACGATCGTCAATGTTCTGTTTTCCCTTCGAGGAGTTGCAGCGCATGCGGGATGAGGTGCAGGACAGCCTGCAGATTCTCCCGCGCGCCGCTCTCACTCCCCGGTAAATTCAATATGAGTGCCGTCCCGCGCGTGGCCGCCATGGCTCGCGACAACGGCGCCATGGCCGTCTTCGCCAGCGACGCCGCGCGCATCACTTCCCCGAACCCCGGAATGACTTTCTCGCACACCCGCAACGTGGCCTCGGGGGTGACATCGCGCGCCGCGATTCCCGTCCCGCCGGTAGTGACGACGAGCCGCACGCCATCGCCCGTGGCCGCCTCGATCGCCTCGGCGATCGCATCGACGTCGTCAGAAACGACGATCACCGCATCGACCTCATAGTTCGCCGCGAGGATCTCCCGAACAGCCGGTCCCGACTTGTCGACACGCTCGCCGCGCGAAGCAGCATCGGAGCAGGTGATGACGCGGGCCTTCGGCACGTCGCGGATTCTATCTGCGTACGCAGATAAGATTCGAGCCGATGCTGCGTACTGACTTCGCCTACGACCTGCCGGCGGAACTGATTGCGCAGGAACCGCGCGAGCGGGGCCGGTCGCGGATGATGATCGTGCATCAGGACCGTATCGAGCACGACTCCTTCGCGAATTTTCCCGAGCGGCTGAACGCCGGCGACGTACTCGTCATCAACGACACGCGCGTCATTCCGGCACGGCTCTTGGCGAAGCCGAAGGCAGGCATGTCGCGGCCGATTGAAATTCTGCTGACGCGCCAAACCGCGGATGGCGTTTGGGAAGCGTGGTGCAAGCCGGCCAAGCGCGTGAAGGTTGGCGATGAGCTGATCTTCAGCGACAACTTGCGCGCGCACGTTCTGAAAAAGGACGAAGGCACCGTCACCATCGCCTTCGAAGGGGACGCCGAGGAGATCGAGAGGATTGGGATTCCTCCGCTGCCGCCGTACATCGCGCGCGAAACGCCGCGCGATGAAGACCGCGAGGCGTACCAGACCGTCTACGCCGCCGAACGCGGCGCCATCGCCGCGCCGACTGCCGGGCTGCATTTCACGCGCGAGATTCTCGATCGAATCGCAGCGCGCGGCGTCGACATCGTGCGTATCACGCTGCACGTCGGGATCGGCACGTTCAAGCCGGTGAAGGTCGACGACATCGCGCAGCATCAGATGGATTTCGAGCGCTACGAAATCAGCGAGGATGCCGCATCGCGTCTCAATCGCGCGCTGGAAGATCGCAGAACGATCATCGCCGTCGGCACGACCTCGGTGCGCACACTCGAAAGCGCGATTCGCGCAGGCGATGGGCGATTTCAATCCGGAAGCACGGAAACGAACATCTTCATCACGCCCGGTTTTCAGTTCCGCGCAGTTGACAAGTTGTTGACCAACTTCCACCTGCCCGAGTCCACACTGCTGATGCTAGTCTCCGCCTTCGCGGGGATCGGCACCATCCGCCGCGCCTACTCCGAAGCCATCGCTCACCGCTACTTTTTCTACAGCTACGGCGACTGCATGTTCCTCGACGAAAGGATCTGATGAAACGCATCCTCTTCTCCCTCCTTGCTTCATTGATCGTCATCTCCGCCGTTCCGGCGCAGACGCCGCCAGCTCCTCCAACCGAAAAGAAGGCCGAGCCGAAGAAGCCGGAGAAGGCGGAGCAGGAGCCGCGGCCCGCGTCGCAGGAACAGCAGAAACAGGATTCGCAGAAGAAGGATGCGCCGCCGCCGTCCGCATCGCAGCCGTCGCCGAATCCGATCACCGCCGAAGGCGCGGCCGAGAAAAAGGAAGACAAGAAGTGGGACGTCAACAACCCACCCGGGCCGCAGTACGACGTCCCGATCGACGTCACCGAAGGGACGTGGCTTTCACTCGACGTCAGTCCTGATGGCAACGAGATCGCCTTCGATCTCCTCGGCGACATCTACACGATCCCGATGAGTGGCGGCGAGGCGAAGGCGCTCACCACCGGCATCGCCTGGGACATGCAGCCGCGCTACTCGCCGAACGGCAAGTGGATCGCCTTCACCAGCGATCGCGCTGGCGGCGACAACATCTGGATCATGAATCGCGACGGCTCGAAGCCGCAGCAGGTGACGAAGGAAACCTTCCGCCTGCTCAACGAGCCGTACTGGTCGCCCGACTCCGAGTACCTCGTCGCCCGCAAGCATTTCACTGCCGAGCGTTCCCTCGGCGCCGGCGAAGTCTGGCTCTATCACCGCAGCGGCGGCGAGGGATTGCAGCTCACGAAGAAACGCACCGATCAGAAAGACACCGGCGAGCCCGCGCTCTCACCCGACGGCCGCTACCTCTACTACAGCGACGACACCACGCCCGGCGCGATCTATCAGTACAACAAAGATCCAAACACGCAGATCTACGTCATTCAACGCCTGGATCGGCAATCGGGCGAGACCGAGGCGTTTGTGACGGGGCCTGGGGGATCGGTGAGGCCGACGCCGTCGCCGGACGGCAAGTCGCTCGCGTTCATCCGGCGCGTCCGCTACAAATCGACGCTCTTCATCCTCGACCTCGAGTCGGGCAAAGAGACGCCGATCTACGACGGCCTCGATCGCGACATGCAGGAAACGTGGGCCATCCACGGCCTCTATCCGACGATGGCCTGGACGCCGGACAACAAGTCGATCGTCTTCTGGGCCGGAGGCCACATCAGCCGCATCGACGTCGCGTCGAAGGCCGTGACTCCGATCCCGTTTCATGTTCACGCGACGCGGCGCATCCAGGAAGCGCTTCGCGTTCCGATCGAGGTCGCGCCGTCGAGCTATCCGGTCAAGATGCTGCGCTGGAGCACCGTCTCGCCGAACGGAAAGCAGGTCGTCTACGGCGCACTCGGCTATCTCTACATCCGCGATCTTCCCACGGGTACGCCGCATCGCCTGACGAAACAAACGGATCACTTCGAGTTCTATCCGGCCTGGTCGCGCGACGGAAAATCGATCGTCTACACGACCTGGAACGATCAAACGCTCGGCACGATCCGCATCGCGCCGGCGATCGGAGGCGAGGGCCGCGTCATCACCGACAAGCCGGGCCACTACCTCGAGCCGGCGTTTTCACCGGACGGATCGAAAGTCGTTTATCGCACCACCAGCGACGGCTACCTCCGTTCCGCGCTCTGGTCGCGCGAGACCGGCATCTACGTCGTTCCCGCGGCCGGCGGCGCGTCGAAACTGATCACGAAGAAAGGCGCTTCGCCGCAGTTCGGCGCGTCGAACGATCGCGTCTTCTTCATGACCTTCGAGGATGAAGACAAGCGCGGCCTTCATTCGATCGGACTGGATCGCACCGACGAGCGCGCCCATCTCCTCTCCGCCTTCGCCACCGAGTACGCGCTCTCACCCGACGAGAAGTGGGTGGCCTTCCGCGAGAAGTTCAACGCCTACATCGCGCCGTTCATCCGCACCGGCAAGACCATCGACATCGGTCCCGACACGAAGTCGATCCCGGTCGCGAAAGTGACGAAGGAAGCGGGCGAGTATCTGCACTGGGCCGGCGACGGCTCGCGCCTCTACTGGTCCCTCGGTCCCGAGCTTTTCTCGCGTGATCTCAAAGACTCCTTCGCCTTCATCGCCGGCGCGCCGGAGAAGCTGCCCGCCGCTCCCGCCACCGGCATCAACATCAGCTTCTCGCAACCGTCCGATGTCCCGACCGGAAAGCTCGCGCTGACCGGCGCGCGCATCATCACCATGCACGGCGACGACGTCATCGCCGACGGCACCGTTGTCATCGACCGCAATCGCATCACCGCCGTCGGCCCGCGCGCCAGCACCGCTGTACCTGCCGATGCGAAGGTCATCGACGTCGCCGGCAAGACCATCATGCCGGGCATCGTCGACGTGCACTGGCACGGTTCGATGGGCGCCGACGAGATCATTCCGCAGCAGAGCTGGATCAACTACGCCGCGCTGGCGTTCGGCGTGACCACGCTGCACGATCCGTCCAACAACTCCTCCGAAATCTTCACCTCGGCCGAGATGCAGCGCGCCGGCGAAATCCTCGGGCCGCACATTTTCTCCACCGGCACGATCCTCTACGGCGCCAAGGCTCCGTTCAAAGCCGACATCGCCAATCTCGACGACGCGCTCTTCCACCTGCGCCGCATGAAAGCGATCGGCGCGATCAGCGTGAAGAGCTACAACCAGCCGCGCCGCGATCAGCGCCAGCAGGTCATCGAGGCGGCGCGCGAAACCGGAATGATGGTCGTGCCCGAGGGTGGCTCGCTCTTCGAGCACAACATGACCATGGTCGTCGACGGCCACACCGGCGTCGAGCACTCCATCCCGGTCGCGAAGGCGTACGACGACGTGACGCAGCTCTGGTCGAAGTCGCACAGCGGCTACACGCCGACGCTCATCGTTGGCTACGGCGGCCTGTGGGGCGAGAACTACTGGTACGCGAAGACGAACGTGTGGGAAGACAAGCGCCTGCTGAACTTCGTGCCGCGCCGCGTGGTCGATTCTCGCGCGCGCCGCCGCACGCTCGCGCCCGACGACGAGTGGAATCACTTCAGCAACGCTGCGCTGGCGAAGAAACTCAACGACGCCGGCGTCTCCGTCCAACTCGGCGCCCACGGCCAGCGCGAAGGCCTCGGCGCGCACTGGGAGCTCTGGATGTTCGTGCAGGGCGGCATGACGCCGCTGCAGGCCATCCGCGCAGCGACGCTCAACGGCGCGCACTACATCGGCATGGATAAGGACGTCGGCTCGCTCGAACCGGGCAAGCTCGCCGACCTGCTCGTCCTCGATGCCAATCCGCTCGACGACATCCACAACTCCGAATCGATCCGCTACACGATCGCCAACGGCCGCATCTTCGACGCCATGACCATGAACGAGATCGGCAATCACCCGCACACGCGTCAGCCGTTCTATTTCGAATTGCCGGGCAACGATTCGTGGGGAAGGGCGACGGCGGCGGCGAGCGACGATGATGAGTAATTGATGAGGAATCACCAGTAGCCGGTCGTGACTTCGACGTCGCCCGTCACGACCGCCTGACAAGCGAGCCGCTCGTCCGCCGCAAATCCGCGTTGCGCCGAAACGCGTAGCTCGATCATCGTCGGCGCGCTGAGGTTTTCCGCGCCGGCGATGACGCGGACGACGCATCGTCCGCAGACGCCGACACTGCCGCAGGAGTTGCCGATCGGCGCGTCTGCGCGGCGGGCGGCATCGAGCACGGTCTCGTTCTCCCGCGCCTCGGCGGAGCTGCACAGCGGTGTGAACGTCACGCGCATTCGGACGATTTTCGCATTGCCCGGCGAAACTTTCGGCGCTTCGCGGCGTCTATACATGCAACACCAACGGAGGAACCAATGAGCAGCGCGATCAAAACGACGGACGAAACGAGACTTGCCGAGGAGATTGTGGGGACGCTGGAAGCAGACGCGGTACGGGTCTGCTCGGACGACCGCGACTCGATTCGGTTCTCGATCCGCGCCGCCGGGATGAAGCTGCGTTCCATCGTCCTCCGCCGCTGGGCGCTGCGCCGCCTTCTCAACGATCCTGCCGGCGCGGTGAAGATCGAGTACCTCCAGCGCGAGCTCCGCACCGCCGCCACGCAGCGCATCGAGTACGCGTACCCGCGCAAGAGCATCGTCCGCAAGGACATGCCCGCGGCCTTCGCGCCGCTTGCTCAGGCGCGGTAGTCGTTACCGAATCGTAAGTAGATCGCTGGATTCGCCTTCGAAACGGGAGTAATATCCCGTGATGGCTGCCGATCTGGATGCTCTCGATCTGAAAATCCTGACGCATCTCCTTCGCGACGGCCGCGCTCCCGCGCAGCAGGTTGCCGATGCAGTTGGGCTTTCAAGACCTGCGGTCGCTGATCGCATCGCACGCCTCGAACGCGAAGGCGTCATTCGCGGCATCACCGCGGTCGTCGAACCGTCAGCGCTCGGCCGCGCCGTCACTGCGTTCATCGCCGCGCGCGGGGAGACGCTCGACTCGAAACGGCTGAAAGCGTTCCAAACGATCCTGAAGAGCGACGAAGTCGTCGAAGCTCATACCGTCGCCGGCGACGACTGTTTCCTCATCAAGGTCCGCACCGATTCCATCACCTCGCTCAACGCGCTCGTGTCGCGGCTGACTGCGCCGCCGCTGTCGCTGGCCACGCGAACCACCATCGTCATGCAGACACATTGCGAAAAAATCGGCGGCATCACGTTGGGGGACCGATGAAGCACGATCGCGCCCTCTCCTACGCCGCGTTCGCCGTCGTCTGCATCGTCTGGGGAACGACGTACCTCGCCATCCGCATCGCCGTCACGACGATGACGCCGTTCCTGCTCACCGGCGCGCGCTACCTGTTCGCCGGCATCGTCCTCTTCATCATCGCCAAATTGCACGGCGATGAGATTCCGAAGAGCCGGCGCGTGCTCGGCGACGTCGTGTTGTGCGGCGTGCTCATGGTAGCCATCGGAAACCTGACCGTGGTCTGGGCCGAGCAGTGGGTGCCCAGCGGTTTCGCGGCGCTCTTCGTCGGCACCGCGCCATTCTGGGCCACGCTGCTCGAATTGATGCGCCGCTCCGGCGAGCGCATCGAACGGCGTGCCGCCATCGGCCTGCTGATCGGCTTCACCGGCGTAGCCATGCTCGTCACGCCGCGCGGTGCCGGCAGCGCGTTCGACCGCCGCTTCGTCATCGGCGCCCTCGTCATTCAACTCGGCTCCATCGCCTGGCAATATGGCACGATCCGCGGCAAGTACGCGCTGGCGTCGATTCCGCCGCTGATGTCCTCCGCACTGCAGATGCTGGCCGGAGGATTCGTCGTCACGCTGGCCGGCGTCGGACTGGGCGAGATCCCGCATTTCCATTCGACGCCGCGCACGTTTGCCGCGCTCGCGTACCTCTCGCTCTTCGGATCCGTGCTCGCGTACACCTCATACACCTACGCCGCGCGCCACCTCCGTTCGACCAACATGTCGCTCTACGCCTACGTCAACCCGGTGGTCGCCGTGATCCTCGGCTGGCTCGTGCTCAATGAGCAACTGACGTGGGTCTCGATCATCGCAATGGCCGTAATCCTAGGCGGCGTGGCGATGGTCCAAAGCGGCCGCGGCCCGAAGCGAAACGTCACGATTTCGCGCGAAGCGCCGCGGCAGAGGGCGGCGTAGACTCGTGCGATGTTTCGCCCGCGGCTCGCACTCGTCATCGCTGCCATCACCATCCTCGCGGCACTCACGCTGACCATGCACGGAGCGCCGCCGAAGTTGGGCCCGAGTCCGGTCGTCGTCGAGCTCTTCACGTCGCAGGGATGTTCGAGTTGTCCACCAGCCGATGCATTGATCCACGACATCGCCAACGATCCCGCGCTGCGCGGACGCGTCATCCCGCTCGCTTTCCACGTCGACTACTGGGATTCCCTCGGATGGCGCGATCCCTTCTCCTCCGCCGAGTGGACGCAGCGCCAGGCCCGCTACGCGCGCACGATGCACCTCTCCTCCGCATACACGCCGCAGGCAGTCGTCAACGGCACGCGCGAGTTCGTCGGCTCCAACCGCGCGGCAATGAATGCCGCACTGGAAAAAGCCTCGAACGAAAAGGAAGGCGAGATCGCGCTGACCGCCCGTCGCGACGGCAACTCACTCATCGCGAATATCCACGCGAATGTCGCCGCAAACGACGACCTCATGCTCGCCATCGTCGAAGACGGCGTCACCACCAAAATCGAACACGGCGAAAACGTCGGACGAACGCTCACAAACGACGCCATCGTCCGAAAATTGATCCGCGTAACGCCGGGTCAGGCGACGATGAACATTCCGCTCAATCCAGCCTGGCACGACCTCAGCGCCACGGCTTTCGTGCAGAATCGCAACACACTCGCGATCGTCGCGGCTGCGACCGTGCACGTGCGATGAATCAATGGCGCCGCCATAGGGCGCAGACACTCTCTCTCTACTACTAACCCATCGATTCAGCGCGTAGCGCGAAGATCTCTTTGATCGTTCTCGCGCGTTCGTCCATCGAGAGTCCTTCTCCCCCGCGGTTTCTTGCGGGGAGAAGGTGCCGAAGGCGGATGAGGGGGCGGCGCTCGGCAGATCGAGCCTCGTAAAACGCCCCTCACCCGCACTTCGTGTCTCCCTCTCCCCGCAAGAAGACGCGGGGAGAGGGACTCTCGATTTGAAGATGTTTTCGTTGCGGCTACGCCACGCTGTGCGAGTGAGGCTCGGGAACGCTGAGCAGATCAACGCAGGTCGGCGATGCAGCTACGCGGCGTCCGTGCTCTTCGCGCGCGGCGCACGACTCGGCTCCGCGGCCTGCACCTGATTGCGCCCGTTCTTTTTGGCGCGATACAGCGCCTTGTCCGCGGCCACGATCAACTCCTTCGCCGAGTGGATGCGCGCGTGCGGCACGGTGGCTACGCCGATGCTGACCGTGGCCGGGATCGAGCCCGCATGCGTCTGCACCGGCGACGCCTCGATGCTCGCCCGGATCTGTTCGGCGAACGTGAGCGCGTCCTCGAGCATCGTCTCCGGAAGCATCAGCGCGAACTCTTCGCCGCCGTAGCGCGCCGCGAGGTCGGTGGTGCGGATCGATTGTTTGAAGATGGCGGAGATGGCCTTGAGCACTTCGTCGCCGATGGCATGCCCGTACGTGTCGTTGACCTTCTTGAAAAAGTCGAGATCGACGATGACGAACGAGAGCGGCCGCTGATACCGCACCGACTCTTCGAACGCGCGCGCCAGTTCGTCCTGCAGATGGCGATGGTTGTAGAGCTTCGTCAGTCCATCCGTAATCGACAGCAACTCCAGACGATGATTCGTTTCGAGCAGCTCTTTCTGCAGATCGACGATCCGCTTCGCGGCCCGGATGCGCGCCATCAGCTCGGGATACTGGAACGGCTTGGTGATGTAGTCGTCCGCGCCGAGGTCGAGGCCCTGGATCTTGTCCTCCTGATCGTCCTCGCCGGTGAGCATGATGATGTAGCGATTGCGCAACTCGGGATCGGACTTGAGTTGATGGCAGAGATCGACGCCGTCCATGTCGGGCAGGCGGCGATCGAGGATGGCCAGGTCCCACGCGATTTTCGTCAGTTGCTCGCGCGCCTCCTCTCCCATCCCGAATTCGATGCTCTCGTACCCGCTACGCTTGAGCAGCAGCCGCACGAGCCGGCGAATTGCCGGATCGTCATCGACGACAGCAACCTGAAACGGCTGAGGATCGGACATTGAGCGAGCGTAGCCGCAAACGCAATGCCAGGCCGGCACGGCCGGCGGCGTCGGTTGCCTCCGGCTCCGTGACCATTACTGTTGAAAGGTTTCTGATGTTCGACGACGAAAGGAAACGTCGCCCCTCGTCCCTTATCCCTGCATCACACGCATGGAGATGTCGAGCGCGATCACCGAATGCGTCAACGCGCCGATCGAAATCTGATCGACTCCGGTCTCGGCGATCTCGCGCACGTTGTCGATGGTGATTCCGCCCGACGCCTCCAGTGGCACCGCACCGGCGACGTGTTCGACCGCGGCACGCATCTCCGCGGTGGACATGTTGTCGAGCAGGATGAAGTCGGGCCGCAGCGCCAGCGCTTCGTCCAGCTCGGCGCGGTTGCGCACTTCGACCATGATCTTCTCCGGCATCCCCTTCGAACGAATCCGTTCGATAGCCGCGGTGATCGAGCCGGCGCGATCGACATGGTTGTTCTTGATGAAAAACAGGTCGTACAGCCCGATGCGAAGGTTCCGTCCGCCGCCGCAGCGCACTGCGTATTTGTCGAGCGCGCGCAGCCCCGGCGCGGTCTTACGCGTGTCGTAGATCCCCGCCTTCGTCCCGCGCACGGCATCGACGTAGCGCCGCGTCGCCGTGGCGATGCCCGATGCGCGTTGCATGAAGTTGAGCGCCGTCCGCTCCCCCGCCAGCAATCCCACCACGCTCCCGCTGACCTCGGCCACCACGTCACCGGCAGCGACGTCGTCGCCGTCTTTCTTCTTCGCCACGAACGACGCCGTCGGATCGATAGCCGCGAACGTCCGCTCCGCGAATGCCAATCCCGCCAGCACGCCCGACGCCTTCATCAGAAACCGCGCCGATCCTCGGTCGCTGGACTCGAAGATGGCCTCGCTGGTGATGTCCGGCAGGTCTTCGTCGAGGGCGCGGCGGACGGTCAGATCGATCTCATGTTGAAAATCGGCGGAAGTCATACAGGAATGCTGCCATGCATCGCGGCGTTTTCAAAAGCTCGATCGTTGACAATTTGGGGGCGTACCGGCTTCGACGGGGACACGTCGGGGTCATGGTTGCATGCCGAGCTGATTACCTCGCAAATCTGATCAAAACTGAGTAGCTGCGAACAACAGCGAACTCGCCCTCGCGGCCTAAAAACCCGTGAGCGTCCGCCCGATGGTTGCTCACGCCGTCGGGTCCGGATGTCATCAATGTGAGCTAAGCGTCCGCGCACCGTCTCGGCGCAGACGTCGAAAACCTCAGAGGCTGGTCCACATCCGTTCCCCGCTCTCCGGGCAGAATGAGGACGAGACTAAAAAGGAGAGCTAAGCATGTAGTAGCCAGACTTCACTGCTCTCGGACGCGGGTTCAACTCCCGCCGCCTCCACCAAACGCTCAACTCACTGCGGGCTCCTACGTGCGCCCAAATCACTTTCGAAATCATATTCCTCAGGTAACCACGCCGCGGATGGCGCGAACGTATTCAAAGCGCGACGTTTGTCGTGGACTATGGGCCATTCAATTGGGCTCGCATCCCAGCGCATTTTTTTGCTTCCGAGTCGGGGGTAGGGAAATCGGCGCCTACGTCACTCCTTACACAGGGCCTGTTAAATGCCCGAAAAGAAGCGCCTCGACAATTCGTCTGTTGCTCATCGATCGCCGCCGAAAGCTGCGATCGCTGTCGCGCGACGCGAAGAAATTTCGCGCGAATCGATTTCCTTGAAAGGGCGGTGCGCTATGCCGCACGTCCGTTATGGAGACCTCTATCGCAGAGCCGCCAAGCCTGATTCTCGGATGGCCAACCGGAGCACTTTTAGTGGCACATTCAACGAAGGACGGGCGGGAGCACGCTCGGAACTGTCCCTCCTTAGCGAGGATGTCCCGTCCATGATTTCGGTATTGACCTCCGTTGCCACTTGCACGGATGTAACCTTGCAAAGACCCATCTAACTCGACACGATAGGGCGCAAGTCATGATTAAAAGGCCGATACGGTTCACGAATCACTTATCACGTCAATGGCTTGCTCTGATCGGCTGCGGATTCGGAATCGGATGGTTGATGGGTTTGTCCGCCTCACCAGTCGTTTCCGGAGTGCTAAGTTCGCTTTTGGGCGCCATCGGCGGAGTCTATGCAGGCCTTCGCATGACGCGAGGACGAACAATGATCGATGTTCGGCCACTAGTATTCATAATCGCCGGGATTTCGATAGGATCTCCGGCAGGCATCATGATCCGCACACATCATATGCTTGAGCCAGTCGCGAGTTCTAAAATAACGACCTCCTTCGATCAGAGAGGGACTGTCGGGCCGGCCCCGACCGGGCCGGGCATCTACTCAGGAGTTCTTTTTACGGAAGCCGGCGTTACACAATGCGCTCGCCTTACGGGAAGTTCAGACCAGCACCTCAGGTCAGCACTAAAAACCTCATCATTGCATTGGGCCCCTCTCCTTGATGACGCAATTAAGGATGACAGGGCACTCAAGCAAATCGTCTCGGAACTTTGTCGGCAATAGACGAGATTGGATTATGCGTCAGCGCTTCTTCATTTTATTTTTATTAAGCTTATCGTTCGCACGGCTTGTCAATGCGTCAACATCAGACAGTCGCTATGTCTTTCATATTGAAGCCTCAGGTTGTCAATCTCTGCCGCTAAATAGAAGTCAGACCGGCTTTCGCCTTCAAGGTATTTCAGGGATCGTGACCGCACTCCATGGAGTGGCCGGGTGCAATTTCATAACCGCACGTCAGGATAGCGAGCATGGCCAGACATTTACAAATTTAATTCTTGGCTTCGCCGATCGTACGCATGATGCTGCCTTGTTGACCTCCACTTCAATTAGGGGTGTTGACGGTTTTCAGGAAGCTCCGCACATTCCCGAAGGGCCAATGGAAGTATGGGTTATCGGCCACCCCAGTAATGTGCCGGGGCTACATGAAATGCAACTGTCAGTGCCAACCGCCGGCGTTCGGCTGCTTGGTGATCTCGTTCCACCGGGTCAGTTCAAAACCCTACAGCGCCGCGCAAGCCCGAGCGTTGCTGCTCGCATCCTTAGCGTCAATGGCGACTTACAGCCCGGCCATTCCGGTGCGCCGATTGTAGATGGCAACCGACGGGTCATAGCGATAGCTAATGGCGGCCTTGCTGGCGGCACAGTGGGAATTGGATGGGGTATCCTGCTGCAGGATGTAGCGTGGAAGGACGCGGATCAAAATGCGATGAACGACCTCGGCCGCCAAAGCCCCAACCTTGTATTTGATTATGCCGAGGCGCCTGTACAGATCGAGCGGCTTCTCAATGAAGAGAAGCTATTTGCTGATCTGGCATCTTCCGACCTCCGAAGGGGAGTGGCCCCCATAGAGACAATTCTCGCTGATTACGATCGCTACGCGGATCGACTTGAAGCGATGATTGTTTCTGGGCAACTGACAGGAGGCGAATTCATAAACATCGGCGTTATTATCATGGGGCGCGCTACAAAACAGAATGATTTTGGATTGCTAAGAAAGGTTCTGAGTAGAGTCGCCGAGATCGATGACGATAACTTTGCGCACCTCATATTCCCCACGTTTAAGATGCTTTCACGTTCCAACCCGATTGAAATGGCAGCCGCGATTGAGGAGGCCCAGAAAGTACACCCAGAGGACCCAGCAACAGCGCAACGTCTCCTTGCGCTGAAGGCCTTACTAGATCCTCCGTTTTGTTCGGCGGAATCGGTTCTGTCATCAATTAGAGTGTTGCTAAGAATGAATGCAAACAACACTCCTTTTTTAAGGATCAGTACGCTGAAGCTGCAACGAGATAAGCGACGGCCGTACATACTGATTGCAGGATATGCAAGCTTCTCACCAAACGTGACGCTTCCAAGCGATGAAGATGAGCAAGCGGCCAACGCATTGGCGGACTACTATCTAGCCGCGGGTAATGCCTTCTTGTCGTGCAAGAACGAAATTGTCGTTGTGTTGACGATAGAAAACGCCGTTCGCTCGGAGCGCTATATGGCGTTTTTTATCAGCTCAATTTTCAAAACTAGAATGAAGGACCCTCTGGCGTTTCGAAAAGGAATTCTAGAAGCGACTTACTACGGTAAGCCCACCCCGGGTAAGGGCGTCGACGACTATTTGCGCTCGATTGATTATATGGTTGCCAAATCGCCGCCGCACGCCGACATAGAGCTGGCGTTGGTAAATTTTAACGCAGAAGGGAAGTACGACGAAGCTGAGAAGACGTTCAGGGAATACATTCGGGAAAATCCGACCGATTATCAGATATTGGTTGCTTACGTCGATAACCTGCGTGAGGTTCACAGCGAGTTTGCTAGAGCGATTCGCATTGCGTCGGAATGGTTGCCAGGAGTCATAAAAACCGATTCAGCAGCGGCCAGTAGACTATTGAAGGGTCGGGCATTGGCAATTCTATTTGGCGAATACGACAAAACGCGCGATAAGAACCTGCGGGCGAGGGCGAAACGCGATTTAGAGATGGCCGTGCACGATAACCCTGCGCTCGCGGAGGCTCACTTTCATCTGGGAATTATCGCTGCGATCGAGGGCGATCTGGAGCAGGCGGAACGGCGTTTTGGGGACGCCGAAAAAACGTCGTCCGAGAATGACTTCGCCCTCGCAATAGCGAGCTTCCGCGCTATGGCAAGAAAGAATCCGGCAGAGTTCATTCGGACGATCAAGGGCTTCTACCACTTAAAGGACTAGCCATAACGGGCAGGCTCATTTATTTTGAGCGATTGAATCCCGGCCAAGTAGCTTAGTCAGAGACGCCACTTTCTCGAAGCCTCGCTCTCGTGCGATCGGGTACAGTAGCTGTATCAGGCGCGTCAACGCGCCCAGCAAGCTCCCTATCTGTTCACCGCCACTCTAGAAGGAACTCAACCTCGAGGATCGAATCGCTGCCGAGGCGCACGCGAATGGTTAACAACCGACCAAGGGATGCGCCATGTGTGTTTCCAGCTTCATTCGATCAGTGTCGGCATCTGGGAACTGACGGACCATTTCGGTACCGCCAAGCCAAAGGAATTGATGGCGGTCGCTGCGGTGTCTCGCACGGGCTTTCTGCGATCGATCGGATGATTAAATCACGGAGATCGTCTGCTCACCTCAGCCGCGGCAGCCACATTAGCTTCGTCGCTACGGCGATGCCGAGGGCCGTCGCTAACATCAGCACGAAGAGTCCCGCAGCCATTGCGAAGCGGGAGGATGAACTGGAACGCTCGGTTCGGAGGTAGAGCTCGAGGATGGCAAGCGGCAGGAGGTAGTTGGCGAAGGACCAGACGGTCAGGAAGGGGCCGGTGAGGGTTTTGGGGTTGAAGCCGGCGGGGCCTCGGTTGATGACGAGCCAGAGCATCATGCCGACGCGGAAGAACCAGACGCCGTTGACGGCCATGAAGAGGCGGAGGGTCCAGCGGCGGTGCGTTTGGAAGTCGCGGGCGATGGCGTAGCGCACGGCGAGGACGGCGAAGATCATGATCAGGACGGCGTCGAGGCTGACGCCGACGTGTTGCGGGAAATCGCCGGCGGTTCCGCGGATCCAGACCATGTAGAGAGCGGCGCTGGTGGCGATGAAGAGGGCCACGACGTACACGCGTCCGTTCCATCGGTGAAAGGTTGGGATGCGGCGGCGGAGCTGCGGGATCAGTTGGAGTGGTCCGCCGATCAGGATGACTACAGCCAGGAAGAGATGGATGGCCATCGCTGCGTTTCCGAGCACGGCGGGGCCGTGGCCGTGCGCGATCCGTTCGTGCCACGCCGTCCAATCGCCTCGCATTGCGGAGCCGCCGTAGAGCGCGGCGATGTAGTACGCGAACATCCATTGGCCGGCCACGGCCACGACGAACCATAAGCGTGCCGCGATGCTCAGCGTCTTTTCGGCGCTGATGGAGGGAGAGACACTTCCAGCCAATACGATGCTGCTCATGACGATTCCTTACGGAGCAATCGGCTCGATCGAATGCCGATGCTGAACTTTTCGATAGGCGTTGGGGAAACGAACGCGGATCAGCCAGAAAATCGTCAGGATGACGATGATCAGGACCGGAACCTGCGGGAGATGCGTGGCGCGAACTTCCTTTGTGAAGATCGTTGCGCGTAAGCCGCTCTTCCGGAGAACGGGATCGCCGGCCGTGCCGAGGAAGAAGGAGCCGGCGGCGACGAAGAGGGCGAAGCCCATGCGCCAGAGATGGCGCACGAGGCGCTGCACGCCGGCCACGCCGCCGCGAATGAGCATGCGGATGTCGCCGGCTGCGGAGAGGAGCGCGATCGCCGCGAAGATGCTGTATGCGGTGACAGAGCTTTTGTCGTGTGCTCGCAGCGCGAAGGTGAGGGCGGTGATTCCTGCTCCCAGCGCGACCAGCGTGAAGAAGAGCTCCAATCGTCCGTTCTGTTTCGGCTTGCGCATCACCACAAGGGCGGCCGTGGCGACGAGGTAAAACGTCAGCGTCCCGGCGAACACATTGAAGGGCTGCGATTTCCTCAGCGCGATGTAGGCGCCGGCGGCGGCCATGAACAGCATGGCAATGGTGAAGACGTCGCCGGTGCGGCGATGCATCCATGAGCCTTTTCTGACCACTAAGGCCGTGAAGCCGGTCAGGACGGCGATGATGCCGCCGGCGATGTGAACGATGAGCATCGGTGTGTAGGTCATGGAGTTGTCCTCGATCAGATTGGTTCGCGATAACGGCGCATGCGGATCGCGGCGGCCAGGCAGAGCGCCGCGAAGACGAGACCGATCCACAGTGATGGCGTACTGAAGAAATTGCCGGGCGTCAGCGCCGCCAGCGGGTCGAGATGCGGCGCTCCCTTCACCGGAACGATGAAGGCCTTGTTGAACCAGCCGCCCAACCGATTTCCGAGGAATGTGAAGAACGATTGGCTGCCAAAGGCGATCTTCGTGAAGACGCCGATGGCCAGAAACGGCATCACTGCCCATAAGAACGTGGCGCGCTTCGCCCAGCCGGACACCAGCAGCAGCCAGCAGTAGACCGGCGCATGCCAGAGCGCGATGGTGATCATTGCGTATAGCAGCGCGATCGATAATTGGACGAATTTCAGATTCTGGTAGAGCGCGGCGAGCAGCGCCGGGCTCCCCAGCAGAACGACTGTATTGACGATCAGGATGATCAATTGCGTAACGAGGATCAGCGCGTAACAGAAGAGCGGCAGAACGACTAGCGGGATTGCCGCTTTGGCTAGCACTGTCGTCCGGTCGGATACAGGCAGCGATTTCCAGAACAGAATGCTTCGGTCGCGTCGCTCGCCGTGCAGCGCGTCGAGGCAATAGAAAAAGCCGACCAGAAACGCCGTGACGAGAATCAGGCCGGCGGTCGTGTCATAGGGCATCGCCACTACGCTGTGCAGTTTTCCGGGATCGCTCAACGCCAGACGCATGCGATGTGGCAACGTGAATGCGCTGATGAAGAAGCCGAAGAGCATGATGCACGCGGTGACAACCGGCGCGGCACAGATGGAACGGTTCTCCCAGATTTCGCGGCGGATGGACCAGTACATCGGCCGCGTCGGCGACGAGAGTTGCGGCGAAGGCGCATCCACAAGAGGCTCGGCCGTCATTGATCCGCTCCGTCTTTGCCCATTACGGCGACGAATAAATCGGCGATGCCCGGCGTGCGAAGGTCGCCGAGTGCGGCCAGCTCGTCGCGATTCGCCTGATCGAACAACAGAATGCTGCGGCCGAACACCTGCCGCTCGCGCATCGGTTTGAATGCGCGCGCGGCGGTCAGGTTCTCCGGACGCACCATCAATTCCACATAGCGCGACTCGAACTCCTCCATCCCGCACTCCATGACGATGCGTCCCTGATCGATGAACAGGACGTCGGTCAGGACGTCCTGGATCTCGTCAACCTGGTGCGTCGTGACGACGATTGTGCGGCTGCGGTCGAAGTAATCGTTGAGCAGCGAGTCGTAGAACTGTTTCCGATAAAGAATATCCAGGCCGAGGGTCGGCTCGTCCAGCACCAGCAACTTCGCGTCGATGGCCATCACCAGTGCGAGATGAAGCTGAGTGACCATCCCTTTCGACAATTCGCGGACTTTGCTGGTGCGCTTGATGTTCGTCTTCGCCAGAAACCCTTCGGCCTTCGCGCGGTCGAACCGCGGATGAACGCCGGCCACGTACTCGAGCGCCTGCGAAACGCGCATCCCGCGTGGCATGACGGCGACGTCGGCGATGAAGGAGACGTCTCGCATCAGCTCATCGCGCTGGCTCCATGGGTCGCGGCCGAGAACCTTCAATTCGCCTTGATAAGGAGTGAGGCCGAGGATGGCGTGGAGGGCGGTGCTCTTGCCGGCGCCGTTGGGACCGATGATGCCGAGGATGCGGCCCTCATCCACCTGGAGATCGACGCCATCCAGCGCCACCGTGGCGCCGTACGCTTTGCGGAGGCCGTGTGCTTCTATGCAGGCCATGTCAACGCTCCTCCTTCTTGCCGTCCAGCAGCTCTTCCGGCGTCAACCCGAGCCGTCGAATCGTCGCGTGGACCCTCGGCCAGTGGTCGGCCAGAAACTTCTCGCGCTCGGCCTTCAGCAGCAGCTCGCGGGCGCCGGTATTGATGTACATCCCGCGGCCGCGCTTCTTCTCGACGAGCTGCTCGTCGACAAGCTCCTGGTAGGCCTTCAGGACGGTGATCGGATTGAGCCGGTACTCGGCGGCGACGTTGCGGACGGACGGCAACGGATCGCCTTCGTTCAGAACGCCGTCGAGGATGAGCGCGACGACACGATCGCGAAGCTGGCGGTAGATAGGCTGACTGTCGTTCCATTCACGTTCCATTCAGAAGCTCGGTTGAGGTGATGTAGTTAACTACAACACCTAATCAGATGCAAGGGCTTTCTACGAGCGAGCAACGTGAGGGTTTCAGGACCGCCCAACTTTCATGTGCGATGTGCGTCCTACGGAACATCGATGATGAGACGACTGCCATTTCTCGCACTGTTGCTGGTGGCCACATCCCTCGCCGCGCAACCGGCCGATCCACTCATCGGCCTCTGGTCGAGCGAATCGCACTTTGGGCCGCAGTTGCGCGGGGAGTTGCGAGTGGCGCGGAAAGGCACGAAGTGGACGGCCACGATCGCGGATGCGAAGACCTCGTTCACGGTCGACGGTGGCAAAGTCCGCTTTGCGTTCGGAAAACGCGGAGAGTTTCGCGGCCGGATCGAGGCGAACGGCATCACTGGTTTCTGGTTGCAGCCGGAGGGCATCACGGCGTCGGCGCCGAACGCGTCGGGGGCGAGTCAGGCCTTCGCGTCGCCGGTTGTTTTGCGACGGATGGCGAACGGCATCTGGCGAGGTGACGTCCATCCCCTGGAAGAGACGTTTACACTTTACTTGCGCGTGTTCGCGAATCCGGATGGGTCGTTGCTCGGCGCGTTTCGGAATCCGGAACAGGGATCGAACGGCGGCGCGATGCAGTTCAAGGTCACGCGTGACGGCGACGTCGTCAGTTTCAGCGCCGGCGAAACGCGGTTGACCGCGAAGCTGGTGAACGACCGGCTGCAGATGTTCTGGCCGGATATGAATCGCGTCGTCGAATTGACGCGGCGTTCGCCGGCCGAGGCGGCGGGATATTTTCCGAGGCCTCCGGGCGAAACGTACACGTATCAAAAGCCGCCGGCGACCGGCGACGGATGGTCAACCGCACGCGCTCGCGACGTCGGCATGGACGAAACCATGCTGACGAAGCTGATCCAGCGCCTGATCGATACCGATCCCTCCATCCGCCGCGCGCCTCTCATGCACTCAATCCTCGTCGCGCACAAAGGGAAGCTGGTGCTCGAGGAGTACTTCTTCGGATTCGATCGCAACGCGCCGCACGATCTTCGCTCCGCGGGGAAGACCTTCGCCTCGGTGATGCTCGGAGCGGCGATGCGCGATGGCGTGAAGATCGCGCCGGAAACGCCGGTCTATTCGCTGCTCGCGGCGAAGGCGCCGTTTGCGAATCCCGATCCGCGCAAGGCGCAGATCACGCTCGCGCACCTGCTCACGCACACCTCGGGGCTGGCGTGCGACGACAACGATCCCGCGTCGCCCGGCAACGAAGGAACGATGCAGATGCAGACGCAGCAGCGCGACTGGTGGAAGTACACGCTCGATCTGCCGATGGCGCACGATCCCGGCACGCGCTACGCCTACTGCTCGGCCAACATCAATCTCGCCGGCGCCGCGCTCACCACCGCCACGCGCACCTGGCTGCCGGAGTTGTTCGAACGCACCGTCGCCCGTCCGCTGCAGTTCGGACCGCACTACTGGAACCTGATGCCGACCGGCGAAGGCTACCTCGGCGGCGGCGCGTACCTGCTCCCGCGCGATTTTCTCAAGGTCGGGCAGGCTTACCTCGATGGCGGCGTGTGGCATGGACATCGGATCGTCAACAAGGAATGGATCGCGACGTCGACCGCGCCGCACATGCACATCAACCCTGCCACGACCGGCATCGATCCGAAGGATTTCGGCAACTTCTACGGCGAGGGCGACGACGGCTACGCGTGGCATCTCTCCGATCTGAAGTACGGCGATCGCACCTATCGCTGCTACGCGGCCAGCGGCAACGGCGGACAGCTTTTGATCGTGGTCCCGGACGCCGATCTGGCCGTCGTTTTCACCGCCGGCAACTACGGTCAGGGCGGCATCTGGAGTCGTTTCCGCGACCAGATCGTGCCGAACGACATCATCGCGGCGATACGGAATTGAAGACTCAATCCTGCGCGGAGCGCGCAGGATCTCCGAGAAAAATCGCCGAAACCGTTCCACCGGAGATCCTGCGCGCTTCGCCGCAGGATGAACTTCCCGTATCATCCGCACCGGATTCGCCTCTGAAACTCACCGCCGATATCTGATTTCGTCTCCCCACTCCTGCCGCTGACGCCGGGACCGCTTGACGTGTGTCCCCGCGAACGATGGAGACGAAATGAGCACCAACGATTGGTTCGAAGATTTTTTTCACGGCCTCGCGGTCGATTTCTGGGTTGCCGTTGCGCCGTCTTCGGACGCCGACTTGCCCTTTCTGGAGAAGGCTTTCGAAGCGCCGGGCGGCGCGATTCTCGACGTCGCGTGCGGCGCGGGACGGCACAGCATTCCGCTGGCGTGGCGCGGGTATGACGTCACCGGCGTCGATCTTTCGGCGACGTTTCTCGATGAAGCGCGGCGGCGGTCGGATGCCGAGAAGTTGTCGATCGAATGGCATCGCGGCGATATGCGTGAGCTTCCGTGGCGCGATCGTTTCGACGGCGCGCTCTGTTTCGGCAACAGCTTCGGCTACTGCGATCGCGACGGAACGCGCGCGTTTGTTCGCACCCTTGCCGCATCGCTGAAGCCGGGCGCTGCATTCGTGCTGGAAACCGGCGCGACAGCCGAGTCGCTTTTGCCCGCGCTGCAGACGCGGCGCTGGATGGAAGTTAGCGACATTCTTTTTTTCTCGAGCGCTACCTACGACGCCGCGGCCAGCCGCCTCGACGTCGATTACTCGTTCGTGCGCGGCTCCGTGCGCGAGTCGGCCACGGCGCATACGTGGATCTACACGGTTGCGGAATTGCGCGAATTGTTCGCGAGCGCGGGACTCATCGTCGAACAACTCTGGTCATCGCCGGCAGGCGATCCATTCCGCCTCGGCGATCCGCGGCTGCTACTCGTGGCCAGGAAGCACGCTTGATGATCAGGTCATGTCCGATCGCCATTCTGGTCCAGAGACGAAAACGGCGTCGTAACAGACGCGGCGTCCGCGGCCCGCCTCTACGGTGATACGCCTTTCAAAGTGCAGCCAGCGCGGCGCGTTTCACCTTCCCTCGCTCATCGACCGGGATCGATTCGATCAGCTTCACGATGCGCGGGACTTTGTGCGGTGAGAGATGCGCGAGACAAAACGTGCGGATCGATTCGCGTGTGACGTCGGGGCTGGCGACGACTGCCGCCGCGACGACGTCGCCGCGCGCGCCGGCCGGCTCACCGTAAACCTTCGCCTCGCGCACGCCGTCGATCTGCAGCAGCACCTGCTCGACTTCGCGCGGGTTCACCTTTTTGCCGGCGGTGTTGATCAATTCGCTGGCGCGGCCGGTGATGACGATCTCGCCGTCGTCGCGAACATCGACGAGATCGTCGGTGATAAAGACTCGCTCATCGAATGGCTGGAACGTGTTCGCGTCGTGAAGATAGCCGAGGGCCACGTTGTCGCCGCGGACGGCGAGGCGGCCGCGTTTGGAGCTCAGCGTCACATTTTCCATGGCTCGCCCGACGGTTCCGCGCTCCACGGCCGCGCCTTCGCGGTCGTAGGTGATACCACCGCATTCGCTGCAGCCGTAAAACGTGTGGATCGGGATACCGAAACGCTCGCGGAACTTGCGCGAAACGGCCGGCGGCAGCGGTGCACCGGCGGAGAGAAACGTCCGCACCGTTTCGAACTCGCCCGCGCCGGCAGTAATCAGATGATCGAACACCATCGGAATCAGCGGCGCCACCGTGCACGAAAAACGATTGCAGAGCGTCACCACCGACTGCGGCAGGTAATCGTTCGAGATCACCACCGCCGTGCCCTGCACGAAGAGCGGCGAGACAAGGTTCGAGAAGCCGTAGGAATGCGACATCGGAATCGCGCCGAGGTTGATGTCGTCGGGGCGGATGTCCATCGTCGCGCAGATGTTCACAGCGTCCGCGATGAGGTTCTCTTCCGTCGCCACGATGCCTTTCGGCATGCCGGTCGAGCCTGAGGTCAACTTGATTAAGCGTGCGTTCTCGGGAAGGTTCGGACGAGCCGCCGAACGTTTCGACAGGCCGTTTCGATGGACCAGGCCTCGGGCATTGAAGTGCGCGAGCACATTGCCGACTTCCGTTTCCGTCGCATCGCGATCGATGAGGATGGCGACGAGTTTCAACTTCAGAATCGCGCCGAAGGCGGCGATGAAATCGACGGAGTTCGGTAGCTGAATGGCGATGACGTCGTTCGCGCGAAAGCCGATTTCGTCGAACCGGGACGCGATCGCATCGATCCGCGCGGAGATCTCGCCGCGGCTCGTAATGTCACCGGACGAGCCATCAACGACCGCCACGGAATCAGGCGCAGCAGCAGCAAGGGCGAGGAAATGTTCGAGCATCGTTTGCGCCGCCGAGAATAGAGCGCACCCTTTCGGAACGTCAACGCGGCATCGCCGTGTTATGGTTACATGTAACCGCGAGGATCCCATGGCACGATCACCTCAATCATCGCGCGAAAAGGTCCGCGCGTACCGCGAACGCCTCCGGCAACAGGGGTTGCGCCCCGTGCAGATCTGGGTTCCCGACGTGCGTTCCCGAGGTTTTGCGGCGAAAGCGCATCGCCAGTCGCTGGCCGTTGCCAGTAGCCGTGGTGCGCGCGACGATCAGCAATTCATCGACGACATTTCCGAGCTGAAGTTGACGTGAAGCGAGGAGAGGTCTGGACCGTCGCCGGTGGCCCGGAGTACGCAGGCAAGCCGCGGCCCGTCGTCATCGTTCAGGATGACCGCTTCGACGCCACAGCTTCGGTGACCATCTGCGCGTTCACCACCGATGCGACGCGTGCCCCGCTGTTTCGCCTGGCGATCGAACCAACTTCGCAGAATGGATTGAAAGCCGTCAGCTATCTGATGGCCGATAAGATCACCACCGTTCCGAAGACAAAGCTCGGCGCACATATCGGTCGTCTGGACGACGCGGACGTTGCGCGCCTGAACCGCGCCGTGATGGTGTTTCTCGGGCTGGCCGGAGCGTCGTGATCATGCGAAATCAACTCGACGGCCAACCGCGTTAGCATCGCTCGCTCATGATCGACGTCCTCATCATCGGCGGCGGTCCGGCCGGTTCGACGGCCGCGACGCTGCTGGCAAGAAAGGGATTCTCCGTCACGTTGCTCGAACGCGAGCGCTTTCCGCGGTTTCAGGTCGGCGAGTCGCTCCTGCCGTACAACAACGATCTCTTCGAGCGCCTCGGCGTGACCGTGCCGATGACGAAGGGAACGTTCACGCCGAAGTACGGCGCGGGGTTCGTCACGGCGGATGGCGCGCTCGGGTACACGTTTCGATTTCGCGAGAATCTGCCGGAGGCGTATCACTCCTCGTTTCAGGTCAAGCGGGCCGAGTTCGATGAGCTGCTGCTGCGCAATGCGGCGGCCAATGGCGTCGATGTGCGCGAGGAAACGGCGGTGACGGCGGTCGATCTTGCGGATCCGAAGCGGGCAATCGTCACGACGTCGAAGGGCGAACGGATCGAAGCGCGCTTCGTCGTCGATGCCAGCGGCCACGGCGCGTTCCTCGGCAATCGGCTCGGCGGCAAAGAAGACGTCGAGGCGTTGAAGAAGGTCGCCATCTTCGCGCACTACAAAAACGTTCCGCGTCCCGAGGGGCGCGACGCGGGCAATACGATGATCGTGGTCCTGCGCGACGCGTGGTTCTGGCTGATTCCGGTCAGCGCGGACACCATGAGCGTCGGTCTCGTCGTCTCGCGCGATCATCTGAAGGGTTGCGGGCTGAGTGCCGAGGAGTTGTTGGATCAGACCATTGCAGGCGCGCCGTATCTGGCGGAGCGCGTGAAGAAAGAGGATCGCGTCACGCAGGTGTACGTCCGCCGCGATTTCTCCTTCAGCGTGAAACGCAGATCAGGAAAAAACTTCGCGCTCATCGGCGATGCGGCCGGATTTCTCGATCCCATTTTTTCGACCGGCGTCTTCATGGCCATGAAGTCAGCCGACCTCGCCGCGGACGCCATCGAACAGCGGCTGCGCAAGGGCAGCATGCGGCTGCTGCGGCGCTACGGCCGTTCGTTCGAGAGCGCGATGAACAAGTACTTCCGCTTCATCGACAACTTCTATCGCCGCGAGTTCCTGGAAGTCTTCCTGCAGCCGAAGACCGACTTCGGTCTGATCCCGGTCATCACCGGCATCCTGGCCGGCAACATCTTCGAAACGCAGAACCGGCTGAAGCTCGCGCTCTTTTTCTTTTTCGTGCGCATGCAGAAGATGTCCGGCCGGATCGCGGCGCCGATTCGCTGGGAAGAGTTGCCGGGCCCGGCAAGTGTGTGAAAATGCCGCAGCCCATGAATGACCTGAGACGAAAACTGAAGGAGCTGCTCATCGAGCGGCTGAAGTTCGAAGACATGACGCCCGACGACATCAAGGACGACGATCCCCTTTTCGCCGGCGGCCTCGGCCTCGATTCGATCGATGCCCTCGAGATCGTGGTGATGCTGGAGACGGAGTTCGGCATCAAGGTGAAGAACGAATCGGCGGCGCGCGACAACTTCCACTCGGTGGCGTCGCTTGCCGACTTCGTGCAGCATCGCCTGGCCGACCAGCAACAGGCGCCGGTGTGAGCTGGCTGGCCAGCCTTCCGCATCAGATTCCGTTTCGCGCGGCGTCGGCCGCCACACGCATCGACGACAAGACGATCGAGGGCCTCTACGTCTGCACGGCCGACGATCGGATGCCGCCGAGTGTGATGGCGGTCGAGGCGATGGCGCAACTCGGCGGCGGACTGGCGTTTACTTCCCAGGGGTTCCTGACCGGCATCGATCGCTGTGAAGTCGACCGCGCGATCGAGGCGGGCGATGTGATCCGATTCGTGGTCACGCTCGATGCGAATTTCGGCGGAACGTTTCGCTTCACCGGAAGCGGCGCGATCGATGGAGTAGAAGTGATTCGGGGCAGGTTTTATCTGGCCAGTCCGCCGGGTTAGCAACATCAGGCGCTGCAACTTGCCAGAGCACAGACAAGAGTGTCTGTGCCACACTGGCTTTGCCTGCAGCAGCAATCGCGTTTACGGCAGGATCAATGTGGCACAGACACTCTTGTCTGTGCTGTTGAGGCTCGGGACCATTGAGAACATCGACGTTGCGGCGACGATTGACACGGAAAGCCAGTGCGCAACGCTGACACCTCCATCCGCCTCGCCGTCACCGGCGTCGGGATCATCTGCTCGATCGGGCGGAACCGATCGGAGGTGTGGCGTTCGATCGTCGAGTCGCGCGCGGGGATCGGAAAGTTGTCGAAGTTTCCCGGCGAGACGTTTCCGACCGACGTCGCCGCGGAAGTCGGCGACATCGATGATCTGGTCGATCGACGGACTACCAAGAGGATGTCGCGCAGCGATCTGCTGGCGGTGATCGCCGCGAATGAAGCGATCGAACAAGCCAACGCCGGTTCGGCGTCGCCGCTTGCGCGCGAACGCGCCATCGTCTCCACCGGCACGTCGACCGGCGGCTTGCTCGAAGGAGAGAGTTTTTACTTCGACCGGCTCGTGCGCGGACGCAGCCGCGTCGCGGTTTCGCGCGTGCTGCAGCAGCCGACCTCCGGCCCCTCCGATGCCGTCGCCCGCGCGCTGAACCTCGGCGGCGGCGTAATCTCGAACGCGACCGCGTGCGCATCGGCCGGCGCGGCGATCGGAATGGCCGGCGATCTTCTTCGATCGCATCACGCCGACGTCGCCATCGCCGGCGGCAGCGACGCGCTCTGCCGGCTCACATACAGCGGCTTCAATGTCCTGCAGGCCGTCGACGAGAATCCCTGCACTCCGTTTTCCGCGGGACGCAAAGGCATCACCCTCGGCGAAGGCGCTGCGTACCTCGTCATCGAGCGATGGGAAGACGCGCTGGCTCGCGGCGCGACGATTCTCGCGGAGCTCTGCGGCTACGGCGCGACGTGCGATGCGCATCATCCGACCGCGCCCCATGAAGACGGCCGCGGCGCGCAGGCAGCCATGCGCGGCGCGCTGGCCGAGGCGAACGATAGTCAACAGGTTGACTATATCAATGCCCACGGAACCGGCACGCTGCTCAACGACTCGGCCGAAACGAAAGCCATCCTGGCCGCGGTCGGCGATGCCGTGCCGGTGTCGTCGAGCAAGTCGTACTTCGGCCACACGCTCGGCGCGTCCGGCGGCGTCGAAGCGGTCATCAGCGTTCTCGCGCTCCAGCACCAGCTCGCGCCGCCGACGCTCCGCCTCGATACGCCCGCAGGCGATTGCACGCTCGACTACATCCCGCACACGCCGCGGCCGATGGCGATGGCGAACGTGCTGTCGAATACTTTCGGCTTCGGCGGCTCCAATGTCTCCCTACTTTTTCGCGCCGCGTCGTAAAGTGGCGGCATGAATCGCGTTGCCATCACGGGCATCGGAACCGTGGCGCCGGGCGCAATCGGCATCGAATCGTTTCGTGCGTTGCTCGACGCGAGAAAGAGCGCCGTCGCACCGGTCGAACGATTCGATACCGAGGGACTTTCGGCGCACAACGCGGCGCTCGTGCTCGATTTCAAAGCGCGCGATTACATCCCAGCCATGAAATTGCGGCGGATGAATACGCTCTCGCGTTACGCCGGTTCCGCGGCGCGGCTGGCCATCGATGATGCGGGCGTGTCGTTGCCCGACGCTGCCGGCGTCGCCCTCGGCACTGCCTTCGGGCCGGTGCAGACGTCGGTCGACTACATGCAGGAGTACGTCGCCAAGGGCGCCGCGCTGGCGCCGCCGCAGCTTTTCGCGGAGTCGGTGGCGAACGCTCCTGGCTCGCACATTGCGATTGAGCATGATTTGCGCGGCTTCAATGTCACCATCACGCAGCGCGAGTCGTCGCTCCTCGCGGCGGCGATGTTCGCGAGTGGACAGATCGTGAAAGAAACCGTTCCGTCGGCGATCATTGGCGGCGTGGAAGAGGTCAACGAGATGGTCTTCGCCGTTCTCGACCGCGTCGGCGCGCTTGCGCATGCCGAGGGCGAGTTGCCCGAGGCGATGCGGCCGTTTGACCGGCGGCGCAACGGAATGTCGATCGGCGAAGGGAGCGCGATTTTTGTGGCCGAGGCGGAGCCGGCGCGTGAGCCGTACGGATGGATTTCGGGATTTGGTATCGCGCGCGATACCACTGCCTCGATCTCCGATTGGGGAACGGGAGACGCGCAGGTCGTCGCGGCGATGCAAGCCGCGATCGATGACGCTGGTATCGCCGTTTCCGACATTGATGCGATCTACGCTTCGGCGAATGGAACGAAGCGCGGCGATCGATTGGAGATTCGCGCGATTCAACGGATGTTTGGCGATGACGTTCCGGTCGTTGCGGCGAAGGGATATTTCGGCGAGTACGCAGCGGGCGGTGGACTGCAATTCGCAGCGGCGTTGCTGGCGATGCGCGATCAGAAGCTGCATGCGTCGTTTGGTTTCGCTGAAGCAGATCCGGAGATGCGATTCGCGCCGGTTCGTGAATCGCGCCCGGCGAAACTGCGCAACATCCTCATCAACTCGGTCTCGGCCGGCGGCGGCATCGTCTGCGCGGTGATCTCGAAGGAGCGCACATGAAAGCGTTTGCGCTCATCCCGGCGCTGAATGCCGAGGAGAGCATTGCCGCCGTCATTCGCGACTGCAAAGCGGTCAATGAGGACGTCGTGGTCATCGACGACGGCTCCGCGGACCGGACGGCGGAGATCGCGCGCGCGGCGGGAGCGCAGGTGGTGAGTCATCCCGTCAATCGCGGCAAAGGCGCGGCGCTCAAGACGGGATTCGCGTATGCGATCGAGCACGGATTCGACGCCGTCATTACGCTCGACGCGGATGGCCAGCATCTACCGCGCGAGATTCCGAAGTTTCTCGCCGCGTATGCGGAAACCGGCGCGGACCTCATCATCGGCGGACGCGCGCATCTGTTCGGCGAGATGCTGCCGCGGCGCCGATTCGCGAATCGTTTTTCTGCGCGCTGCATCGCCTACGCGGCGAAAACGACTGTGACCGATTCGCAGAGCGGTTTCCGGCTCTACTCCACGCGGCTACTCGGCGCGATCCGTCTGCGCAGCGACGGCTTCGACCTGGAAAGCGAAGTGATCGTGCAGGCCGGCTGCCGCGGCTTCAAAGTCATCACCATCCCCATCGACCTCGGATTTGTCGACGGCCAGTCGACGAGCCACTACAAACCGCTCGGCGACACGTTGCGTATCGCGTGGACGGTGATTCGCGCGCGGTATTTCTGGCGGTGAGGCGTTTTTTTTTCGGCCTGCCAAGCCTCACAAGCACAGACAAGAGTGTCTGTGCCACATGCATCCTGCCGTAAATACCCGATGTTGATTACCGGCAAAGCCGGTGTGGCACAGACACTCTTGTCTGTGCCTTGGCAAGTTTCAGTGCCTGGACCTGCTAACCACCAGCCTCAATGCGCCGGCGCCGGAGCCGGCAAATCCGACTTTGCCAGCGGCTTGCGCGGCATCAGCTCCGGACGATTCGCCGCTTCCCAGACGAACGTGGCCATGACCACCGCGGCCTGCATCAGGTCGTCGCGCTGCAGGCGGTCGTAGACGTCGTAGTTCGTGTGATGCGTGCGCTGCTCGTACTCGACTTCGTCCTGGATGAACTGGAAGCCGGGCAAGCCGACGCCGTCGAACGACACGTGGTCGGTGCTGCCGGTATTGCGCTCGGTGACGGTGGTGACGCCGAGATCCTTGAGCGGCTCGATCCACGACTGGAAGATCGGCGCGACGGCGTAATTCTCCTGCGCGTAGATGCCGCGAATCTTGCCGGTGCCGTTGTCGAGGTTGAAGTAGGCCGAGAGCTTCTGCCACTCCGGCTTCATCGTCAGCGGTCCGGCATTGCCTCGCATGCCGGCGGGGACATCGCGCTCGGCGGCGGTCGGCTCGGGACGCGACGCGAAGTGTTCGGAGACGTAGGCGCGCGATCCGAGGAGGCCTTCCTCTTCGCCGCTCCAGAGCGCGATGCGGATGGTGCGCTTCGGAGCGATGCCGATCGCTTTGAGGATGCGCACCGCTTCCATCGCCACGACGGTGCCCGCGCCGTTGTCGGTAGCGCCGGTGCCGCCGTGCCAGGAGTCGAGGTGGCCGCCGAGCATGACGATCTCGCCCTTCTTGTCGGTGCCGGGAATCTCAGCAATCGTGTTGTACGCGTTCTTGTCGGCGTCGTAGTACGTCGTCTTGACGTTGACTTCGAGCGTGACGTCTTTCTTCAGATCGACGAGGCGCGCCAGGCGGTTGTAGTGCTCGGTGGACATGACGATCGACGGCACCGGGTAACTTTCGCCGTCGCGCTGCGTTCCCGCGCCCTGCACGTGGAAGTTGCCGAAGTCGGCGCTGTCGGAGTCGATCATCACCAGCGGCTTTTCCTCGGCCAGGAACTTCGTGAGCGCTTTGCGGAAGGCGTTGCGCTTGACGATGTCCTCGCGCGTGAAGCGCGGTTTGCCCGGCAGCTCGTAGTTCTCGATGTCGCTGAGCTGCTTCTCGCTGTAGCGGTTGAACTGCGCCTGATCGTGCGGCTTGAGCTCGCGAGGATCGCCGTTCAGGACGATCTTGCCCGCGAGTTTGCCGCGATATTTTTCGATGTCTTCGACCGTCTCGATCTTCACGCGAATCGGTTTGCCGGTGATGACGCCGTTCGTTCCCGGCGTCCATGCGCGCGGCAGCGCCCACAGTTGCGCGACGTCGGGAGTGGTCATGCGCACGGTGCATTCTTCGTACGACCAGCCGCGGCCAAACGGGCCCCAGCTCTCGAGATGCGCGTTGGTGAGGCCGAACGCGGTGAGCTTGTCGCGCGTCCATTCGTTGGCGCGTTTCATGTTCGGCGATCCGGTCAGGCGCGGTCCGACGAAGTCCATCAACTCCTCGGCGGTCTCCATGACCTTCGAGTTGCGGAACCCTTCCTGCCGGATGCGGTTCTGCATCGTCGGATCGGGCGTGTCGGCGGCAAAAACGGAGGTCGCGACGAGGACAATCAGCGCACAAAGCTTTTTCATGGCCGCGCAGTCTAGCGGAATTGTCATCGTGGGTCTGCCGTGGGCGGGGTTAGCAATACCAGGTGCTGCACCTTGCCAAAGCACAGACAGGAGTGTCTGTGCCACACTGGCTCTCGCCAGTACCACCAATCTTCAAAAACGGCAGGGTCAATGTGGCACAGACACTCTTGTCTGTGCTGCTGATGCTCGGGACGCGTGTGAAACCATGCGTGACCGATGATGACCGTCAGAGCTCCAACTCACCCCAATCGACTGCCGTCGGCACGTTCGATTTCGCGAAGATCGTGTTCAGCATTTCCGTCGGCGTGTAGATGCGGATGTCGCCGAACTCGCTCGGACGCCGGTTCTTCATCGTGAACAGCGCGCGCTGCGAGGCGTAGTCGAAGTTCGCGTGGAAGTCGTCATCCTTTTTCTGCTCGAACATCGAGCGGAGGACGTTGAGCTGATTGGAAAGGTGATCGGCCGGGTCCATCGATGCGGCGGATTTTTGCTGCTTCGCACTCTTGCGCCGAGGTTGATCGATGCCGATGGCCATCGCGCGGAGATCGTCGAGCTCCTGCGCGACGCGATTGCTCTTCGCGGTTTTTTTCTCCTCCGCGCCGAGCAGCAGCGCCGGGATCTTGTTGCAGTTCGCGCGATGGATGGCGTCGCTGCGCGTGATCCAGCCGAGGTTCGTGACGCCGCAGCGCGCGGAAACGTTCGCGGTCAGATTCTCGATGAACGGCTTCACCGCGGTCTGGAACGAATCGTCAACTCCGTTGAAGAGATTGAGGACGTAGTGGACGCGAAACTCGTCGAGTGTCTGCTGCACGGTGCGGGTGATCGGATGATCGCCGAGGTTGCCCGCGAGATCGTCGGCGAACGCGTCGAGGTTGCCGACCGATGAATCGTAGACGTCCTCGACCTGATCGATCAGCTCATTGATCAGCCGCCAGAAGTCAAGTTTTCCATCCACCGTAGAGAAAAACGGCGACTCCTTGCTGAAGATCAGCCGCAGCTTGCGGAAGAGGATCGCCTTGACGATGTCCGACGCCGCCAGTGTCGCGCTGGGAAGGTGCGGCGTGAAGATCAGGACGCCGGAGTTCGAGAATGGCAGGAAGTCGATGACGTTCGAGTCGAGGCCGGCGCGCATGTCTAGGATGACGTAATCGGCATCCAGCCCGTTGATCGCTTCGATCAGGCGCGCCTTGTTCGCGGCGCCGAAATTCGTGATCTCGTCGATGAGGTGCAGCGGCCCGGCTACGAATCCGAAATTGCGGAACTCGCCCTTCGGATCGAGCTTGTCGTTGAGATGCGTGACGCAGTGGTTGAGCGACTCGCCTTTGCGGAAAAAGTGGTAGAGGTCCTTCTCGATCGGGACGTCGATGGCGTTGCGGATGGCCGAGGTGCCGGTGTCGAGATCGACGAGCACAGTGCGGCCGTGGCGCGACAGCGCAAGCGAGAAGTTGATGGCGAAAGTCGTCTTGCCGACCCCGCCTTTGCCGGAAGAGATCGGGATGATCCGTTTGATGGCCACGCTTGTTGGGGACTTCGCGGCGGAGTGTAGCACCGGGCTTTGCTGCTAAAATCGCGCAACCAGTGCTCCCATCATCGTTCTACCGGAAGTTCACGCTCTTCGCGGAGCTGGATGAGCGCGAGCTCGCCTCCATCGCCGCCGTGGCCAAGACGCGCCGCTACGCGAAGGACGACGCCGTCTTTCACGCGGATGAGATCGGCGACGTTTTCTACCTGATCCGCGAAGGACAGGTGAAGGTGACCATGATCTCGCCCGAGGGGAAGGAGATCATTCTCTCGATCCTGGCCGCCGGCGATTTCTTCGGCGAGATGGCGCTCTTCGACAACGAGCCGCGCTCGGCCACCGTCATCGCCATCGAGCCGCTCGAGGTGGTGTCGATCTGGCGCAGCGACTTCCTGCACATCCTCAGCGAAAACTTCGGGATCACGCAGAAGGTGCTCGGCGAGCTCTCGAAACGTTTGCGGCACGCATCGAACCGCATCGAGTCGCTGGCCACGATGGACGTTTACGGCCGGCTCGCGCGCTTCTTCCTCGACCTGGCGCGGCAGAGCGGCAAGGTCCTCGACAACGATTACATCGCCGTGATCCGGCCGACGCATCAGGCCATCGCCAACATGATCGGGACGTCGCGCGAGACGGTGTCGCGGCTGATTCACGATCTGATGAAGCAGAACCTGCTGCTGTCCGAGGGGAAGACGATCTACCTCCGCAAATCGGCGCTCGACCAGTTCCGCGCGGAGCTGTGAGCCTCGAGGCAAACTCGGGACGAGCGAGATTGAAAGATCAGCGCAAGCCTCACCAGCACAGACAGGAGTGTCTGTGCCACATTCATCCTGCCGTGATTCGGCAGTGTGGTTCTACGCGCGAATCAGTGTGGCACAGACACTCTTGTCTGTGCTTGCAGCGCTTGGCCGACTGAAACCTGCTTCGCCGATCAACGTTGGCGCACGAATTCGCCTTCGCGTAACCTGCGCACGTTGATGTTGACGATTCCGAACGCGCTCACCCTTCTTCGTCTCTTCGCCGTCCCTGTCTTCATCTACGCGTCGTTCCGCGGCGAGTACCGTATCGCGTTCTTCATCTTCGCCGGCGCGGCGGTGACCGATTTTCTCGACGGCATCATCGCGCGGCGTTTCAATCAGCGCTCCCGCCTCGGCGCGATTCTCGATCCTGCCGCCGACAAGACCATGATGGTCTGCGGCTATCTCTTCTACACATTGCGCGATGGTTTGCCGGTGTCCGGGATCCCGGTCTGGCTGACCTTCACCGTCTTCATCCGCGACTTCTTCATCATCACGATCGCCTATCTGCTCTACACGAGGGTGAACGTGAAACGTTTTCCGCCGTCGTGGGCTGGCAAGACTTCCACGGTCGTCCAGGCGGTCACCCTCGGCATCGCCATCGCCGCCAACGCGTTCGGTCCGCGCCTGCTCCCGTTCCTGGAAATCCTCTTCCGCATCGCGCTCGTCACGACGCTCTTTTCGGCGTGGGACTATCTGCGCAAAGGGAAGGCGATGCTGCCGGCGCGTCCTTGACCGCATCCGCACCGTTGCCTAGAATGCGCGGCTCGCGCCGGAGAAATAGATGATCGGCGCGAGCAGTTAGCGGGAGTCCCGAGCCTCCATAGCTCAATTGGTAGAGCAGCAGACTCTTAATCTGTTGGTTCTAGGTTCGAGTCCTAGTGGGGGCACCAAATCAAGTACGATGACGAGGACTGGGCGCGCGCTCGGTCCTTTTTGCATTCGGGCGAAAGTGGCGGAACTGGCAGACGCGCTGGACTTAGGATCCAGTGGCCCAAAGCCGTGCGGGTTCGAGTCCCGCCTTTCGCACCAATCCAGCCGAAAATCCATCCGAAGGTCGTCAGCGAATGCTTCTGAATTATGAAGATGTCTCCCCGGTCAAGAAGATTGTCGAAGTAGAAATCCCGGCCGATCTGATTTCGTCCGAGGCGCAGCGCGTCACCGCGGACTTCAGCCGCCAGGCCAGCATCCCCGGATTTCGTCCGGGCAAAGTGCCGACCGGCATCGTGCGCACCCGCTTCGCCAAAGAGATCCAGGAGCAGGTGATGGAGCGGCTGCTGCCGCGCACGTTCCAGGAGGCGATCGCCGGCAAAGACGTCGAGATCGTCGGCGAGCCGCACCTGCAGCACATGGACGCCTTCGTCGTCGGCGCGCCGGTCAAATACAAGGCCGAATTCGAGGTCAAGCCGAAGTTCGAGCTCGGGGAGTATCGCGGCCTGTCCATCGACGATCCGAAGATCGACGTCGCCGAGACCGACATCGGCAGCATGATCGAGCGTCTTCGCGATCAGGCCAGCGCGTATCGTCCCGTGGATGACCGCGGCCTTGAAGATGGCGATATCGCCATGATTGAGATGACGACGTCCGGCGAAGGCCTCGACCCCGACACCCGCGGCGGCCACTTCCGCCTCGGCGAAGAAACTCCGCTCCCCGAACTGCACGAAGCGCTTCGCGGCAAGAAGCCGGGCGAGACGGCGTCGTTCGAGAAAGCCTATCCCGAGGACGCGCAGAACGAACAGTTCCGCGGCCGCACCATCAAGCACGACGTCACGCTGAAAGAGATCCGCGTTCAGGAGAAGCCCGAGGTCTCCGACGAATTCGCGCAGAGCACCGGCGGCTGGGAGACGGTCGACCAGATGCGTGAGGCGATCGCCGCCGACATCCGCAAGCATCGCGAAATGGAAGCGAGGCGTCTCAAGCAGAACCAGATCGGCGAGATCCTCCTCGGCGCGCACGACTTTGAAGTGCCGGAGACGCTGGTCGAAGAAGAGCTCGGAAAATCGCTGCAGAACTACGCGCGCTTTCTGGCGTCGCAGGGCGTCGACATCGAAAAAGCCGAGATCGACTGGCGCAAGATGCAGGAAGAGTTTCGCCCCGAGGCGGTCAAGCGCGTGAAGCGCGCGCTGATCCTCGAGCAGATCGCGAAGAAGGAAAACCTCATCGTCAGCGACGTGGAAGTCGACGCCGAGATTCGCCGCGCGGCGAAAGAAGCCGACCGCGACTTCGCCGAGGTCAAGCACCGCCTGCGTCACGACGGCGGCTACGAAGCGTTGCGGATGTCGCTCAGCCAGGAGAAGGCGCTCGACATGGTGCTGAACGAAGCGACGGTGCGCAGCGCGTAGACGATGTTGCCGCTCGATGCGCGCCTTCTCTTCGCCGCGCGCATCGTGCGGTTGTTCGCGTACGGCTTCGTCGCGGTCGTCCTCGTTCTCTATCTGTCGGCGATCGGTCTCGACGATCACCGTATCGGCCTGCTGCTGTCGCTGACGCTGGCGGGCGACGTCCTCGTCTCGCTTTACCTGACCACGCGCGCCGACGCCCTCGGCCGTAAGCGGACGCTGCTCGCCGGCGCACTATTGATGATCGGAGCCGCGGTCGTTTTCGCGATCACGCGCGATTTCACGCTGCTGATTCTGGCGGCGACGATCGGCGTGATCAGCCCGAGCGGCAACGAAGTCGGACCGTTTCTCGCCGTCGAACAGGTCGCGCTGACGCAGGCGGCGCACGGCCGCGACCGCACGTCGCTCTTCGCCTGGTACAACCTTGCGGGATCGTTCGCCATCGCCGCCGGCTCACTCGCCGGCGGATTTCTGGCGGGGCAAATGATGGCGCGCGGCTTCGGCGCGATCGCCAGCTACCGCAGCGCGATCATCGCGTACGCAATCCTCGGCGGAATCCTGGCGACGGTGTTCGCCGCCGTGTCGCCGGCCATCGAAGGTGAACGCATCGCGAAAACGACCCGCGGTCTCTTCCGCGTCGAACGATCGCGATCGGTCGTGACGCGGCTATCGGCACTCTTCGCGCTCGACGCCTTCGCCGGCGGCATGGTCGTGCAGAGCATCGTCGCCTACTGGTTCTTCCGCCGCTTCGGCCTGAGCCCCGCCGCCCTTGGCACGCTCTTCTTCGGCGCCAACCTCGCCGCCGGCGTTTCCGCGCTCAGCGCCGCGCGCCTCGCCAAACGTTTCGGCCTGCTGAACACGATGGTCTTCACCCATCTCCCGTCCAACATCCTGCTCATCCTGATCCCGCTGATGCCGACGCTGCCGCTCGCGATCACGGTCCTGCTGCTGCGCTTTTCCATCTCGCAGATGGACGTCCCGACGCGCCAGGCCTTCGTAATCGCCGCCGTCGATCCAACCGAACGAACCGCCGCCGCCGGAATCACCGGCGTCGCCCGAACGACCGGCGCGGCGCTGGCGCCCGTCATCGCGATGCCGCTGATCGCCAGCCTCATGCACAGCTGGGTGCCGTTCATTGCCGCCGGCGGATTGAAGATCGTCTACGACCTCGCCCTGCTCCGCAGTTGCCGCGGCGTCAAGCTCGAAGGCTGACTTTTCACCAGCAGTTGATCTTCCCAAGCCTCCCGAGCATCAGCAGCACAGACAAGAGTGTCTGTGCCACACCATCCTGCCGTACTTGCGCATTGCTGGTACTCGCGCGAGCGAGTGTGGCACAGACACTCTTGTCTGTGCTTTGGCAAGATGCAGCGTCTGAGGTTGGTAACCGCGGTAACGCTGGTCTGCGGAAAGCGCGATTCAGCGCCACCGTCACCCCTCGCGCCGGCTGATCAGCGTCACGCGGCTCTGCTCGACCACAACCTGCACGTTCGCGCCGATCGCGAACCCATGCTCCGCCAGCCACCGTCCAGACAATCGAAGATACGGCACGACCGCCTCGGGCATCGTCCGCCGAGGGACGCGCCGCGACGACAGCGTCAGGACCTGCGGAGCCCGCGCCGGCCGCGACTTCTTGCGCCGCGCCGCCCCGCGCTTGACCGGCTTGCAGGCACGACGCCGCGCGCGACGGAGAGCGGAAACATAGCGGACGGCGTTGGACAGACGTGGAGACATGGGCATCACCTCCATATCGATTGCATCAGCGGAAATGTCATTCGGATTCGAAAGGGCGGCCGAGGCGATGCGAACCAACGCTGCCGCCCGGCCACGCCATCGCCTCAGCGAGGCCCGGGATCACGCGCGCGAGCCGCTCGTGATGCAGATCCGTCAGCTCCTCGAACATCCGCAGCATCGTCTCGACCGGCTCCCGCCCCTCGTCGGCCAGCACCTGAAGCGCCCCGATCTGATACCGCGGCAGCCGCACCGTGAGCGTCCGCATCCGCAGCGCCGCCGGCAGAACCAACGCCGCATCGCGCTCCAGCGCCTCTTCGATCGACGTCAACGGCCACTGCTGCATCGCATACGCCGCCAGCTCGCAACGCTCGATCCTCGTCCCGCCGGATGTCTAAACGACCTCAATGTCCCCATTCCGGATCGCCGCCTTCATCTCCGCGAACGACCACCCCAGCAAGTCCGCCGCAACACCGACAGTGACGCGCGGCTCCCGATGTAGGAAGATGGCACGGATGCGTTGGATGAGGAGTGGGTCGAGCATGATGTGCGATCTCCCGTTGGTATCTAATAGTATACCGTTCAAGATTCGCCAACGCAAGCGGAATTCGCATCGCGACCATGCCGCTATCTGAAGGCGAACTATTCGGCGCCCGCCTGCGGGAGTTGCGCGAGCAACGCGGCGAGAGCCAGCGATCGCTCGCTGAGCGGACGGGATCGACTCACGCGTACATCAGCCAAATGGAACGTGGCCTGAAGGTTCCCACGCTGACCATGATCGTGCGGTTAGCGGTTGCGCTGGAATGCGAGGTCACCGACCTTGTGGATGTCTTCACTGGTCGAGACCTCCGAAAGTTTATTCCGAAGCGTAGCTAAACCGCACTGCCCGAGCACCACTCCTCGGCCGCTAAACACTACACACCGTAGAATTTGGGTGCAGCGCCAGATTACCTTTACTTCAGAATGTCGCTGCGATGTACCGATAATGCTGTCCTCGGCTACACTTGCACATGAATATGTGCAGCGGGTGGCTGCAGCCGGCCGAATGACAGCTGATACTTTCTTCAATAGCCAGTCGCCAGAATCGGCGGCGAAAACCGACATCGTTGCGAACTTCTTCGCGGCGTGGTTGAACATCATCGGTGCAGTCTCCCGCGGTCCTCTGGCCTATATGGAGCTTTTCGCCGGGCCGGGTAAGTTCGCTGATGGGTCTACGTCCACGCCGTTGCGGGTGCTGCAGACGATTCTAGCAACGCCGCACGCCCCACGTTTTCGCGTCATTCTGAATGAGATGGATGAAACAACAGCCGGTCTGCTCGAACAGAACGTCCGATCTCTCGCGGGCATCGACAAACTAAGACAAGAGCCCATCCTGACTAAAGAAGAGATTGACCAGAAAAACGCACTTTCGTTCTTGAATTACTTGGGTGACTTTCCGGCAGTGTTATTTGTCGATCCGTTCGGATACAAGGGTGTGAGCAGGCAGCTTTTCGGCGACTTCATGGCATCCGGATGGGAAGAGACGCGATTCTCTTTTTCAACTACAAGCGAATCAACGCTGCGCTATCCAATCCCGAATTTGAAGAGCACATGCAAGCAATGTTCGGCGTTGAGCGCGCGCGTGTCCTGCGTGACGAACTTGGTGGATTGCACCCTCACGAGCGTGAGCAGCGCGTTCATGCAGAGATGGAGAACGCGTTGCACGAAGTCGGCGTTAAGTACGTCCAACGATACGATTTCGCCAAACGCCACGACAGCCTGTTCTTCATGTCGCAGAAGGAGAAGGGGCTGCGCGTGATGAAAAATGTGATGCAGAAGCGTAGCACCAGTACCGACCACGGCGTCCCGTCATTTGCCTATGCTCGGCCGACCGACGTCCAAGCCTCGCTGTTTATGCCAACTCGGACACCAATTGACGAGCTCCGTGACGACCTCTTGCATCACTTCGCCGGACGTACGCTCACCTTCGAGGAGATTGTGCGTGAACATCATCCTGGTACCAACTACATCGACAAAAATTATCGTGAGGTTCTACTCACGCTTGAAGTAGAAGGTGTAATTAGCACGTCACCCAAAGAACGCCGTCCCGGCACGTTCGGTCCGAACGTGCTGGTCACGTTTCCAAAGAGGAGCAACTGATGTCGCAAGAATCGACAATCGAATGGACCGACGCGACATGGAATCCCGTGCGCGGCTGCACAAAAATAAGTCCGGGATGCAAGCATTGCTATGCAGAGACATTCGCCGAGCGCTTTCGTGGTGTTCCGGGGCATCCTTACGAATTAGGTTTCGATCTACGGCTCGTTCCGCAGAAACTTGAGGAGCCACTGAGGTGGCGAAAGCCTAGGTTCATCTTTGTCAACTCCATGAGTGATCTTTTCCATGTAGATGTTCCCGACGACTTCATCACTCAGGCCGCTGACGTGATGCAGCAAGCCAACTGGCACGTTTATCAAGTCCTGACGAAGCGCGCCTCTCGACTCTGCGAGCTTACGAAGGGACCGCTTCAGGACGTGGCGCAGTTGCCACATATCTGGTGGGGTGTATCCGTCGAAGACAAAAAGCATGGGTTAGCTCGCATTCGGGACCTGCAAGCGGCGCCGGTAACGGTGCGGTTTCTCTCCGTAGAACCGCTCCTCGAGGACCTCGGCGACCTTGATCTGAACGGCATCCATTGGGTGATTGTTGGTGGTGAATCGGGCCGTGGCGCGAGACCGATGCGTTCGGAATGGGTCCAGTCCGTCCGCGACCAGTGCATCGCGGCGAATGTTCCCTTCTTCTTCAAACAATGGGGCGGGGTACAGAAGAAGCGGAACGGCCGGATGCTAGAAGGTCGTACGTGGGATCAGATGCCGCTTCGTTACGTACCAGAGAGTTTGGCTGCTTCGGTCTGATCCCAGCGCCGTTTGCTCATCGACACCGGTCTGTGACTTGCAAAAGTCGGGTACGCCGGCGGCGTTACTCGCCGTAGTACATCGGCTCGTACTCGCTCGGATCGTAATCCGGCCCGATATAGTCATAATCACCATGCGCCCACGCCGCCTCTCGGGCCTGGTGAGCCGCCTCGCAGCGCGCCTCTACCTCGTAGCTGATCGCACCCCGCAGGCCATTCAGTGCATTCAGGACTTCGTCCATGATCGCCGCAAACTCGAAGATGTTGAAACACATGAAACGGTTGCCCATTGCGGGCTGCCGCTTTTTATCGATCGGGTAACGGATCTCCATCGCATCCATGTCCGCCAGGAGCCGGCGGAAGTCTGTCTTCGTCTTGAATCCCTCCACTCCAAGATCGTACGGAACGCTCAGGACGTCAAAAATACGCTCGATCTCGGGGCGGAGCTTCCCGAACGAATGATCGCTAAAAATGGCATCACTGATTCCAGGCTTGCCCGCCAAGAGCAACGCCGGCTCTCCGGTTACCAAAATCCCCTTTAGATACAGTTCCAGCACATGCCGGTAGTTGTAGATGATCGGGAACGCAGCGTAGTTCCCGCCGATGGACGTCCAGAAAATCTGATCCTTGCCTTGGTTACGCCGGAACTTCGCAACCGCCCCCTTCAGCGCGGCGTGCCAATGTTCGCCCATGATTTCGAACTCGATGTCTTCCCCATAGGTCGTGAGCGAGACGGACCCCGGATACCGCGTGTCCCGCTCAGGGAAGCACTGCAAGTGAATCTGCTGCATCTTCGACATCTTTTTACTCTCCAATCAACGGATCAGACATCCAATTTAGATTCACCGCTCATACCAACGCCACCTTTTTTCCAGCGCGGTGTCTCTCGGAAGACGAGATCGGCGAAGGAGAAGCCCTGATGGCGCAATACAAATATGGTCGGTACCTCACCAAGTCTGACAGCACGGCTTATGACACGAAGCATCCTCCCGGATCGAATGCGTCCAACCCTGGGATCTACCGGTGCGCAGGATGCGGCGACGAAATCGGCATCGCGAAGGGCCATACGTTGCCCCCGCAGAACCATCACCAGCACACGCCGTCCACGGTCAAAATTGAATGGCAGTTGCTAGTCTTTGCGCAGCAGAAAAAGGCATGAAATTTTGAGCGTCAAACCTTCGATTCCGCAAGGCCAAGGTCTGCGCCCAGAAATTGAAGTTCACGGCTCCCGCGGCTACTTCGATTTGGCCGCCAGAGGTCTCTGGCGTTCCATCCAAAGGCCGCGCGGAACTTAAAGTCTAGTTGAATCGCAAGCGCCAGTGCGAAGGGAGGAACGGTGAGAACAATATTCGTTGCGGTCCTAGCAGTCGCATTCATGGTGTCACCGGGCTTCGCCAAAGGGAAGAAGCGCCAAGCGCCGTCGGAAAGATGCATCACCGCTGACGCTGATCAGATCTTTGAAGCGCTGCGCCCACTCACGGAATCATGTAGCCGCGTTGGCCCCGCATCGGCGCGGTGGTACATGGATGGAGGCTCATGGAATGGCTTCAGCCACGATCAGCAGCAGCAACTCATGGATCAAGTGGCCGCTAGAGCGGCGATTCAAGCTGCGCGCGTCACGATCCATGTCTACGTGTACTCGACGGACGTTGGTGAAATTGGTCCAGGCTGGAGTGGTGAATGGAAGTTTCGTCGAAATCGGGACTAACGCACCCAATCTTCAGATGTACGCATTCTTAATTCGCCGCGGTCAACGTGCCGCACTCGATCGAGAGGTGTCGCGGGCGCGAGCGAATTGAGACGGGTGCAGGTGGCTCGGTTGCGCTCCGTCAGTTCTGTTGTTGGGCGGCCACGATCAGCACTCCGGCATCCACGAACGTCCGCTTCACGACCCTTCTCGCCAGCCGCCGCGGCGAGCGGCAACTTCACTCTCGATTTCGTCCCAACCGAGAGGAGCGCCGCCCGACCTGGCGATCTCCGCGCGGAGCTCGCGCAGGCGGCGGCCGAGGGGAGTTCTTGCCTGGGCGGCGGTCTGAATGGTCACGTGCACCTCGGCGTTCTCGGGTAAGTCCACCGGATGTTTCAGCGTGAGGATGCCGTTCTCGTAGACGGCGTCGACGTCGATCGTCATCACATTTCGCCTCGACTCGCATGATACCGCGCCGTCAGCGGCCACGCCTTCGCGAAACGCTTACTACTGCCGTCTGGTCAGCACCAGCGTGCCGGTCGGATCGTCGTTGCGGTCGTGGCCGATGAGGTCCGTGTAGACGAGGGTCAAGGACTTGGGTGTGTCGTTCGGGACGAGGCCGCGGATGATTCCGCTCTCGCCGTGGAGGTTTTCGTAGATGAAGTAGACCTTTCGGTCGCGGACCACGCCTGCAACGGTGGTGAAGGTCGTCGGTTGCTCGCCGGTGAGCTCGCCACTCATCTGGAGGACGGGATCGCCGCGGCGCTGCCGAATGGTCACGACGCCCTTTTCGACCGTTGCCTTCGACGTCCGCAATTCGAGTGACCATTCGCCGGCGAGAGAGATCGGTGTCGTTACGCCGGGATCAGCACGAAGCTTGTAAAACGCGCCGAAGAGAATACTGAAGACCAGGACGAAGCCTGCGAGCGACCCGCCGTACTTGATCGTGCCGCCGAGAAGTTTGCTCTGCCCTTCCGCCTGCGACTGCAAAAGCCGGAAAAGAACAAACGTCAGCACGAGGGTGACGAGGGCAAGCCCCGTCACGATCACGAAAAATCGGACATCATTCAAGTGCCTGCGGTCTCCCTCGGTTCGAAGTGTATCCGCAGATCACGCAGATAGAACGCAGATGGAGGACGGTGCCGCGCGATCGGTGCGCAAGCGCACACCTGCGGTGTCGCGATGCTGCGCGGTCGGTGCGCACGTGCACACCTGCGGAGTCGCAATGTGCGCGGTCGGTGCGCACGTACACACCTTCGGTGTCGCAACGCTGCGCGGTCGGTGCGCATGTGCGCGCCTGCGGTGTCGCAATGCTGCGCGGTCGGTGCGCACGTGCACACCTGCGGTGTCGCAACGCTGCGCGCGTGGTGTGCGGGTGTGCGCGCAGGTGGCGGCAGTGTTACGTCTGCGCGTATTCGCGCGCGCCCCTTGACATCGCGACTCAGCCTGCCTATGTTCTTCGCTACAACTTCGACGATCGTAAGATTTTCGATGTTGGCGGCTGTCGACGGTATGGGCGTGCTGGATAGCACATAGTCCTGTACCGGCGCGGGAGTTGAGTTATCTCCTCCTGCCGCGGGCACTCGGGGTGTGTACACGCCTCGGGTAGACATCAACCGGAAGAATCGGCGCGTGGCCGAAACTTCCAGCCGGTGGCCGCTCGCACTTGTCGACAAGTCCGTGACGTCCCCTCCGGCCTGACTGCTCGCGTTAGGAGGATTGTCATGAGTAACACCGTCAGTAACACCATCACAGAAACGCCGGATACCGATCCGGCCAAACTGAATGCCGACGCGGTCATCGCGCAGTTGCGAACCATGCGTTCGCAGATCGACGACGTCGCGCCGTTGTCGAAGGAGCAGCGCAAGCTGATCCAGCAGCGTCTCCGCCTGCAGCCGAAGACGGTCGTGGAGGCATCCATCAACGTCATCGGTGTCCTGGAGAACGTGTCGCAGGCGATCGGGCAGCCGCTCGACGACGTCCGGCAGTTGCAGGACGATTCGCTTCGATGGGAGGCGGTGGCCGATGAGGCCCGCGCGTTCCTGAAAGGCATCGAGGGAGCGAACCTCAATCGCCGTCAACGGCTGGCGCTCATCGCCACGCAGGCGTACGCGATCGGATCACAGCTGGCGAAGGACCCCGCCAAAGCGGTGCTGCTTCCGCATGTCGAGGAGGTCAAACGGCTGAAAGGCGTCTCGCGCCGCAAGAAGGCGGCGCAGGCCCCCCAGACGCCTCCGCCGGCTTCGCCGGCGGCGCTGCCCCCCGTCACGTCCACCGCACCGCACGCGTAGAGTAAGGAGGTAGTGAACCCGGGCGCGCTCGAACGCGCGCCCGGGTTCCATGACGATCATGAAGAGCGACAACGCATCCGAACGTGCCGTGGCGCTGGTGCAGGAAATGGTGGACGTCCTCCAGCGCACCGGCAACGCCCCTGGCTCTCCGCTGACCGCGTTCCTGACGGCCGCAGAGAGACGTGAATTTCGGCGTCGTGCCGCGCGCTTGCGCAGGCAGAAAGTGGAGCCGCGCTACAAAAATCTCCACTCCGCCGAGGAGCTCGCGGACCTTTATGAGCGGACCGCGCAGCGCGACGAGATTCTCGAGAAGGCGCGGCGGGATCTCCAGCGAATCTCGGCTGAGCTCAAGCGGATACGCAGCGAGAAAGACCCCGACGTCGAAAAAGCGATGGTGGCGTTGGTCAGGGAGGCGGAGCAGTCGGCGGAAAAAGAGGGTCCGCGCAGTGAGGCCGCTCAACGCTTCCGCTGTCTGCAGTTGATGGGGTGGATCGGCCAGCAGGCCACCGACCGGAGGCGCAAGCCGG